>Ga0209598_10000004_pt1 | contig 197876 bp, 167 predicted proteins | sample M_140807_EF_Meta_FD_187317 | JGI IMG/M metagenome (GOLD analysis project Ga0209598, IMG submission 187317) | Freshwater microbial communities from Lake Montjoie, Canada to study carbon cycling - M_140807_EF_MetaG (SPAdes) (version 2) | ecosystem: Environmental > Aquatic > Freshwater > Lake... | reverse complement strand
ATGTCAAGAAAACCGGGAGTCCTTTTCCGATTGCAACGATCCTGCCGGAATCTCGGCCGATTGCGGACGGATCAGCCCCCGAATCGCCCCCCAGCCGCGTCCTTGTCCGAAACCTGCGGCGGGCCGGAGAGCGGCCAGGCAATGTCCAGGGTCGGGTCGTCCCAGCGGATCGTCCGCTCGTGGGCCGGGGCGTAGTAGTCGGTCGTCTTGTAGAGCACCTCGGAGGCTTCCGAGAGCACGAGGAACCCGTGCGCTAGTCCCGGCGGGATCCAGATCTGCCACTTGTTGTCGGCGGAAAGCTCCACGCCCACCCAGCGGCCGAACGTCGGCGAATGCGGCCGGATGTCCACGGCGACATCCCAGATCGCGCCGCTCAGCACCCGCACCAGTTTGCCCTGCGGCTGCTCGACCTGATGGTGCAGCCCGCGGAGGACGTTTTTTTTGCTTCGGCTGTGATTGTCCTGCACGAACGTGACCGGCCCGCCCACCGCCGCCTCGAAAACCCGCTGGTTGAAGCTCTCGAAGAAGAATCCGCGGTCGTCCGCGAAGACCTTCGGCTCGAGGATCAACACTCCCGGGATCTGCGTGGGCGTGACATTCATCTGGAGGCGGGCTCCTCGGAAAGGGAAGAACTGAGAATCGACCGCAGGGCCACGCGGACGTCGTCCTCCCAGGGCGGCAGCGGGGATCCGAGCGACCGCCGCAGCTTCAAGGTTTCGAGCTGGGAATTGGCCGGCCGCCGGGCCGGTGTCGGATAGGCCGAACTGGGGATCGGCAGCACCGATTCGACCGTCGCCCGCAGTGCCTCACCGGCCGCGATCGCCTCGGTGACGATCAGCCGGGCGTAGGCGTGCCACGAGGTGACTCCTGCCGGACAGAGATGGTAGATGCCGCTCTCGGGCCTGGCCGACTTGGGACCGGAACACCTGACGAGGGCCTCGGCCGTGACCCGTGCGAGCAGGGCGGCGCTCGTGGGCACGCCAGTCTGATCCGCCACGATCGTGAGCGACTCGCGTTCGCGGGCCAGCCGCAGGATCGTCTTCAAGAAGTTGTGGCCGCGGTCGGCATAGACCCAGCTCGTGCGGAAGATCAGGTGCCGGCAGCCGGATGCCGCGACCAGCCTTTCTCCTTCGAGCTTGGTCGCCCCGTAAACGCTGACCGGATTGGTCGGGTCGGTCTCGAGATAGGGGCCGGCCTTCGTGCCGTCAAACACATAATCGGTCGAATAGTGGACGAGCAAGCCGCCCAGACGGGCCATCTCCACCGCCATCGCGGCCGGCGCCAGGGCATTGATCCGCCGGGCCTTCTCGGGCTCCGATTCGGCCCGGTCAACGGCCGTGTAGGCGGCGGCGTTGATCACGATGTCGGGGCGGTGGCGGGAGATCGCCGCGGCAATCGAGGCCGGGTCTTCGAGGTCGGCCTGCGAGCGGTCGAGGGCGACGACCGTGCCGAGGGGGGGCAGACTGCGGGCGAGTTCATGGCCCACCTGGCCATTCGCGCCGAAGAGAAGAATCTGCATGCGTCCTGCCGCCATCCCTGGAATTCAGGCTCTCTTGCGGCCCTGTTTCAGGCCGGCAACGAAGGCCGCATTCTACGGGCTCTTGGAGCGGCTGAAAACGTAGGCCATGGCGGCGAGGGCGAGGCCGCAGGCGATCGGGAAGGCGGGCCCGATCCGGCTGGCGATCGTGCGGGTTTCCAACAGCGGCACCTCGGCCGTGAGCACATCCTTGGTGTGGATCGGCAGACTGGCCGCGATCGTGCCCAGGGGCGTGATCACGCAGGTCTCGCCGGTGGCCGCACAGCGCAGCAGGCAACGGCGGTTTTCCACGGCCCGAAGCTGGGCCAGAAGCCGGTGCTGGGCGAGCGTCAGCGGCTCGGTGAAGGCGGCCCCATTGATCAGCGAGACGAGCAGGTTGGCCGAGTTTCTCACGAGCGTCGCCGCCGCCCCGGGCACCATGTCTTCGTAGCAGAGCATCACGCCGAGCCTGGCCCGGCCGCAGGAGAGAACGTTGGCCTCGCTGCCGACGTCGAATTCGTCCTGCATCGGGAAGTAATGCCGCATCTGTGGAAACTGGTCGCCGAAGGGAACGTATTCGCCGAACGGCATCAGATGCCGCTTGTCGTAGCGGCCCACCATCCGTTCCTCGCCGTCGATCAGGATCGCCGACTGGTAGATCTGCCGCGGCTTCTCCGGATAGCCGCAATAGATCTTGCCGCCGAAGAGCAGCGGACAGACCGGGTCTTCGAGGGGACGCAGGCCGCGGTTTGGCTCGCGGGAGTGTTTGTAGACGAGATCGGGCTCGGAAAACGCCTTCAGGCAGTCTTCGTAGGTGCCGCCGGCGCACTCCGGCCAGCAGACGATGTCGAAGGGCGTTCGCCGGGCGTCGCAGGCCTGCTTGGTGAGACGCTGGAGATCGGCGATCGCCGTGTCGTAGGACGGATCGACCTGCACGAGGGCCACGCTGATCGTGTCGGCCTTGCGCATCGCGGCGGCATGGTGCTGGATCGCCCAGGTGCCATAGGCGAGGTTTGCGACCACGAGGACGATCGCGGTCAGGCCGATCGGCGTGAAGCCGCGCTGCCAGCCGAGGGCCGCCAGGACAAGAGACAGGATCGCACCGGCATGGGCGAAGAGGATGAAGGTCGTCCACTCGGGGCCGAAAATGTCGGCCGCCTGAATCGTCACCGGCCAGCCGATCTGGCTGTAGCCGAGCTTCCAGGGAAAGACCCCGCCGAAGACCGCCTCCGCCACGACGGCGGTCAGGCCGGCAGGCAGCCAGGCGTTGCGCGGATCGCGGATCAGTCGGCTGACGCACCAGAACGGCAGCGAGAGCCGGGCGGCATCCCAGAACACGATCGGGATCGCAAACAGAAGGCCGATCTCATCGCTCGTCTGCATCGAATAGGCGAGCACCTTCGGGGCCCAATGGAAGGCGATCCCAAGACCGAGGGCGGCGGTGAGGAGCGTGGCGAGCTCGCCACGCCAACCGCGAATATGGCCGGCGATCAGGAGCGCCGCGGCGATGCCGAACCATTCGACCCAGACGAGGCTCTGCCAGAACCAGGGCAGCGCGATCACGACAGCCAGCCCGCTGCCGATGACGGCCCACCTGACGAGGCTGACGATGGCCGAGATCGAAAGAGCCCGTCTCGAGACCGCCGCAGGTGGGATCGCAGATTCGGCGGGAGGAGGGAAGGAGGTCATGAGTCGGTTTTCTTCCGACTCTAGTCCGGCCCGAAAGCCCCTTCAAATCGCCGCCAAGAAGACCGCCAGTGAATCGCCGTAAAACCTCAAAACCTGGCACCGTGGGCCGGAACGGCAACGCCGTCCGGCCCACGGGCCGAGGAATCAGCCTTAAAACTTCTGGCCAGTGCTGCCGGTGACCGTGGCAACGGTCCCGTCCTGGGCGGCCAGGGCGTAGATCAGCTTCGCCGGACCAGCATTGAAGGCCTGCTGGCCGAGGAAGGTCGAGGTGGCGGCCGGATCAGAGGCAGCCACGACGAACGCACCCTTCTTCACGCTCCACTGGCCAACCTGGTTGGCATTCAGCGTCTTACCACCGGCGACCGCGGGCGAGGCACCCTGGGTCACCGACACGAACTCCGACACTGTGCCGTTGTTCTTGACGCGGACAGTGTACGCCGACTTACCGCCGCCACTGCTGCGGCCGCCGGCGAAGGCCGGAGCAGCCACCGCAACCGTCGCGAGGACGGCAGCGGCGATGAAAAACTTACGAACCATGAAAAACCTCTTCTCTAGAGAAAGAAACGAAACCAAAAACAAGTCCGCTCCATCGGAAGATCCAAATCCCTGTACGAACAAACCAACAAAACTTGAATCACAGCCCTCCCGGGATCGTCTCGCCGCCGTTGCGGGTGCAGATCGAAAACAGCACCTCGCCATCGATCGTCTCAGCGAGGAACGACACGCTGCCGTCCGCGAAGAGACACTCCACGCCCCCGGGATGGCGGCTGCGGAAACTTTGCTCGTTTGGGTCGTTGACGACCCGTGAGTTGTGGCAGACGACGTTGGTGCCGCAGGCCCAGCGGGAATCCTGCAAGGCCTCGGCGCTGGCGCTGGTCGAGCCGCCGTCGTGACTGCGATCGACCGCCTCGGCGACGAGCACCGTCTTGCTCAGGCCGTCTGTGACCTGCGAAGGCCTGACCGGCGGCCGGTACTTCTTCTTGGGATCGTTGGGGTTCGACATGTCGAGGTCCATCGTCGGCAGCAGGATGCCGCTCTCGGAGAAATTCCGGGGCGGGCTCGACCGGGAATCGGAGTAGCCAGTCACGCCGGCGTAGTCCTGCTTGCCCGGATACCGCTCGATGCCGCTCGGACAGACATACAGCGGCAGGACGACATCCGAGGCGGTGTCGTTGCCGCCCGGGGCGTTCCAGACCTTCGTGTAGTCGATCTGGGCGGCGAGACTCACCTGCTCGATGCATGGCAGGATGAACGACGACCAGGCATGCAGCCGGCCATCCGTCGCCGACGCGATCGGCATCGCATCGCTGCCCGGTGGAAACGCCCGCTTGCCGGACTCATAGCTCAGCAGTGCCACGCCCATCTGCTTGATGTTGCTCATGCAGGCCGTGCGGCGGCTCGACTCCCGGGCACTTTGTACCGCCGGAAGGAGTAGGCCGATGAGCAGGCCGATGATCCCGATCACCACGAGCAGCTCGACGAGCGTGAAGCCGCTGCGGAGCGAGGTCGATGCTCGAGACGAAGAAAAATTCATAGCCGTTTGGCTCAGGCGAGGGAGGGGGTAGGAGCGGAGGAGAGATGATTTCCAGACTATCAGCGGGGGTCAACCGGACAAGGAAACTTTCGTGTCGAAATGCCAGGCTCTGCTTACCCATTCAGCCAAAAATGCCTGCCAGCCCCCAGGTCGAGGGACAACCTGGGTAATCTACGGGAAGAATATCGAGAGTCAACGTCTGCCGCCCGTGCAACACGGCCTGCACAGATCGCGAGACCACTGACCCGCCAATGGCTGGCACATGTCTTTAAGTTGTTTATTTGCAATGCCTTGCGTCTCGTGATCTAGCGTTTCCGCAGATAGAACGGTGATCTGAGGCCGATTTTCAGCGTCCGAAACTCTGAAATTCGCGAATTTTTCACAATCTGGTCCTGGAACTCCGCCGGCGACCCGGTCAGCCGCAGGACAGCCTCGACTTTTCGCAGTTTCCGGGACCGGTCCACGACCAGTGCCTCCGGGTCGAGCCCCTCGATCGTCGTGAGCCGCGGAAAGAGCAGGGGGCCGCGGTAGCCCTCCTGTTTCCGCCAAGAACGGACGGCCGAGGCATGGTGGTGGGTCGTCCGAATCGAGAGGGCCGGATTGACGACCACGACACCGGCGGCGGCGGCGGCATAGGCCAGCCGGCTCTCGCACTGCGGCAGGCCGAGCTGCAGATCGGCATCGAACGGCGGCAGCCCACCCGCGGCAAACACCCAGACATCCTGGGAGTGTGAAAAGAAATGCCACTGCTCGCCCGCCACGCGGCCTTCCATCGAGGGGGCTGCAGCATCGTCCCAGCGGGACAGGGCCACGAGCATTCCCCGCTCGGCGAGCGGCCCGGCGAGCCCGATCGATTCCTCGAAGGCAATGTCGCTGTTGGCCAAAACGCAGACCCGGCCCGCAAACCGCTCGGCCGCCTCGCGAAACAGGTCGGCAAACGTCCAGCGTTTGGCGGCCCCATCCACGAGGTGCACAGTCTCAAACGCCGCGACACCAGAGTTGATCTCGCGAACGCGATCCAGTTCCGCCTGCCGCTCTCGATGCGACGAGGCATACCGCTGCTGGATCAGGATCATGCCGCTGGTTGGGCTCATCCGGCGTGCGGCTTAGAACGTCGCACTGGCCGGCGGAATCGAGCCCTGGAGCGGATTCCCCGCAACCTTGTCGAAGATGCCCGAATTCGCGGCCACGATCCGGATCGAGTAGGTGCCGCCCTGGATCTCAGGCTGGTTCATCCGGATGCGATAGACCTTCCCGTCGGCGTCGGTCTGAGCCACGCTGAATCCGCCGGTTCTCGCCACGACCTGCTGGCCGTTCAGCGGCAGATCGAACGGCCTGCCGGCGAACACGCCCGTGATTCGGAAATCACCGGCATCGACGCCACTGACAGGCCGGCTGAACCTGACCTCAACCTCGTTGTCAGCCTCGATGAAGGCGAGCGCGGCTGTCGGCCTGACGGAATCGACGGCGAAGGAATACGTGGACAGCGTGCTCCGCAGGCCGGCGACATTCTCCGCGAGGGCGGTGACAGTGTGCGAGCCGTCCGCAACGACAGGGCGGAACGACCAGGCACCCCACCGGCCAACGAGGACGGGGATATCCGAGCCGCCGTCGATCTTCACCACCACGCGACTGCCGACCGGGGCGACGCCGCCGATGACGGGAGCCGAGACATTCGTGAAGCCGTCTCCCTTGGCGCCAGAATCGGAACGCGGGTCGATCCCGATTGTCGGAGCGACGGGAGCGGCGGTGATCAGCTCGACCGGCAGGCCGCGCGACCGCGGGCCGAAGTTGCCGACTTCATCGACAGCCTGCGCCGAGAAGGCATGCCGACCCGCCGGGAGCGCCCCGGCCGGATCGACCGTAAACGTCCAGACGCCATTCACGACCGGCGCCGTTCCGATCTGGGTCTGGCCGTCGAAGAGGTTGACCGAGACGGCGGCGCCGCGAACGGCTCCGGAAAATGTCGGTGTGGCGATGCTCGTGCGGTTGTCGATCGCCGACCAGCCGCTGTCGCTGGCGGCCGCGAGGTCGGGCTGGCTGGCAGCGAGCGACCTCACAAAAGCCGCCATCATGGCCCGCGATTCAAGCGACTCGGCCCCGAGTCGCGGAGCCGCGGCACGCTCGGTCCGAACCCGCGAACCGGTGACGAAATTTTTGAAGAGGCCCATGAGAGAGGCTCCGATGTGAAAATAGGCAAGCCTTCGAACATAGTCTTCCTACGCCCGTGGCCGGCTTGAGTCAAGCAATGGGCCTCATGCCAAGCCTGTTACGCGAGCCGCCGGGGGACGGTTCGCTTGGCCGGCTCATGTGGCGGCGATGAGCGTCTGCCGCAGCCGTTCGCGGAGGGATGCCGGGGCGAGGGCTGACCGGGCGAGGGTCGCGGCGTTTTTCGCGATTTGGCGACACCCGGCCGGATCGGCCCGGAGCCGGGCGACGGTATCTGCGAGCGTGGTGCGGTCGGCCTCGACGCAGTTCACGCCATCGACGAGCAGATCGTGCCAGCATTCCTGCCAGGAGGTTTCGAACCGGAGAGGCAGGCCTCCGGCCAAACCGATCAGGAGGTAGCGGTCCCAGGACGAGACGTTGCCGTCTACATCGGCCAGCAGCCAGTGCCGCTCCAGCCGCGAGACCGGGTCCTTCGAGCCACAGATGGCGTCGGCCGCGAGCCGGGCGGCGAATCCGCCATCCACCTGTCGGATCCTGGAAAGCCGGCAGTCCGACCTGGGAATCGCCTTTGCGACCCGGCAGAGGGCGACCCGACTGTTTTCCTCATAGACCGAGGAACCCGTACTCGTGCCCCGAAAATAGAGCGTGTCTGTCTTCTGATCCCACGGCTGGGGCCGGCGACCGGCCCGATCCTGCAGGGTCTGTCCCTTCAACATATAAGTGTTCGGGATCAGCGGTGTCTGCATTCCGGGCCTGCGGGCGAAGGCGAGCATCGTTTCATCCTGCCCCGGCAGCACCCCGTCGCCGAGGTAGATGCGGACCCCTTCAAACCGAAACGCCGGGTCGGCCCGGCCGATCGTGTGCACCGCGTTTGCCAGCACCCGCCAGCGGCCCGCAAGCCGGCGCATCTGCGGCCGCGTGGCAAACTCGATCCGGACGAGGCCCCCTTTCCGACCCCGCTCGAACGACCAGGTCGTGAGCGGCAGCGGATCGGGATTGCCGGAAAAGCGGACCTCCACCGAGCCAGAGCCTGGGCGGGAAAAGGGCCAGAGGGCAAGCGGCCAGAGGGGCATCGATCCGGATTCCGGGGGCGGTGAATTTCGGCGGGGATGTTCAGCGGGATATGTAGAGGCCCCCAGCGGCGGCGTCGAGACAGGCGGTACCGAGATCGGGCACCCCGAACGAGGGGTCCGAAATGCCCTTGCGGCATCGGGACAGATTCGCCTATTTCCCCAGCCTGTTTCCCCTCGGCGGCTTCCAGACCTGTGAAGGATCGCGCATGGCTTCAGGGCTCAAGGGCATCGTTTTGGCAGGCGGATCGGGCACCCGGCTGCACCCAATGACCCTCGCCATCTCGAAGCAGCTGCTGCCGATCTACGACAAGCCGATGATCTACTATCCGCTGTCGGCCCTGATGCTCGCCGGCATCCGCGAGATCCTCGTCATCTCGACGCCGCACGATCTGCCCCACTTCCGCCGGCTGCTCGGGGATGGCTCCGCGTTCGGCATCTCGCTCTCCTATGCCGAGCAGCCGAAGCCCGATGGGCTCGCCCAGGCCTTCGTGATCGGCAAGGACTTCATCGCCGGAGAGCGGGCGGCGCTCGTGCTCGGCGACAACATCTTCTACGGCCACGGCTTCCAGGGGCTGCTCGCCCGGGCCGCCGAACGCGACCGTGGCGCGACGATCTTCGCCTATCAGGTTCGCGATCCTGAGCGGTTTGGAGTGGTCGAGTTTGACGCCACTGGCCGGGCGATCTCACTCGAGGAGAAGCCGGCCCGGCCGAAGTCGCACTTCGCCGTGCCGGGGATCTATTTCTACGACCGCGACGTCGTCGAGATCGCCTGCAACCTCAAGCCCAGCGCCCGCGGTGAGTTGGAGATCACCGATCTCAACCGGGTTTATCTCGAACGCGGCGACCTCGCCGTCGAGTCCTTCGGCCGGGGCTTCGCCTGGCTCGACACCGGCACGCCCGACTCCCTCCTGCAGGCGACCTCATTCGTGCAGACGATCCAGGAGCGGCAGGGGCTGAAGGTGGCCTGCCTTGAGGAGATCGCGATGCACTTCGGCTATCTCTCGCCGCAGGATCTCATCGCGGCCGGCTCGCGGATCAAGAGCGACTACGGAAAGTATCTCGTCGAAATCGCCACCGAGGCGGCTGAGATGCCGCACGCCAGGGCAGGCTAGGAAGATGTACATGCAACCCATTCTCGTCACCGGCGGTGCCGGTTTCATCGGCGGAGAGTTCGTCCGGCAATGGATCGCCGAGGAGCGATCGGCCGTCTTGAACCTCGACAAGCTGACCTATGCGGGCAACCTCGAATCGCTCGCCGACGTGGCCGACGATCCGCGGCACATCTTCATTCAGGGCGACATCGGCGACTCCGAGCAGATCGGCCGGCTGCTGGCCGAGCACCGGCCCAGGGCGATCGTCAACTTCGCGGCCGAGAGCCATGTCGACCGCTCGATCGACGGCCCGGCCGCATTCGTCGAGACGAACGTGGCCGGCACGTTTCGGCTGCTCGACCAGGCCCGCCACTACTGGAAGGGGCTCCCGGCCGACGAGCAGCAGGCGTTTCGATTCCTGCATGTCTCGACCGACGAGGTCTATGGCTCGCTCGGCCCCACGGGGAAGTTCACCGAGACGACGCCCTACGCCCCGAACTCCCCCTACTCGGCCTCAAAGGCGGCCAGCGACCACTTCGTGCGGGCCTACCACCACACCTACGGCCTACCGACGCTGACCACCAACTGCTCCAACAACTACGGCCCCTACCAGTTTCCCGAGAAGCTGATCCCGCTGATGATCCTCAACTGCCTCGAGGGGAAGCCGCTGCCGGTCTACGGTGACGGAGCGCAGGTTCGCGACTGGCTCTATGTCGGGGACCACTGCCGGGCGATCCGTGCCGTGCTCGACCGCGGCCGGCTCGGCGAGGTCTACAACATCGGCGGCGACAGTGAGATGAAAAACCTCGACGTCGTGCATGCGATCTGCAATGCGGTCGACTCGCTGCGGCCGGGGCTGGCCCATGCCCCCTGCAAATCGCTGATCACCTACGTCAAGGATCGGCCCGGCCACGACCGCCGCTACGCCATCGACTTCAGCAAGATCGAGCGGGAACTCGGCTGGCGGCCGAGCCTCTCCTTCAACGACGCGATCCGCCGCACGGTCGCCTGGTATCTCGAACACCCGGCCTGGGTGGCCAACATCTCGAGCGGCGGGTATCGGCGCAGCCGACTCGGACTCGAACAGTCTGCATCCTGAACGAGCCATGAAAGACAGCATGAAGAGCTTCTCCGACTCGTCCCAGCGTCGACTCGCCGTCTGCGGCGGCCAGCCCCGCTTCAACGAACCGAAGTATGTGGGGACACCCACGATCCCGGATCGGGCGGCCCTCCACGCCCGCCTCGACCGGATGCTCGACACCCGCCGGCTCTCGAATGACGGCCCATTCGTCCAGGAACTCGAGGATCGCCTCCGTCGGCTCAACGACGGCGTCGAGGTGGTCACGGTCTGCAATGCGACGGTCGGGATGCAGCTGCTCCTCAAGGCTCTCGATGTCGCCGGCGAGGTGCTGCTGCCGTCGTTCACCTTCATCGCCACGGCCCATGCCTGCCTCTGGGAGGGGCTCGAGCCGGTCTTCGTGGACGTCGATCGGACGACCCACACGATCGATCCCACGGCCGTCGAGGCGGGTCTCAGCGACCGCACGGCGGCGATCGTCGGCGTGCATCTCTGGGGCCGGATGTGCCCGGTCCGCGAACTCGACGCGATCGCCCGCGACCGTGGCATTCCGCTGATCTTCGACGCCGCCCATGCCCTTGGCTGCAGTTACGAGGGCCTGCCGATGGGCCGCCACGGTACCGCCTCGGTCGTCAGTTTCCACGCGACGAAATTCATTCAGAGCCTCGAGGGTGGCGCGATCCTCACGCCCGACCGGGATCTCGCCGAACGGCTCAAACTGCTGAGAAACTTCGGCTTCCAGGGCTACGACAACGTCGTGACGCTCGGCACGAATGCCAAGATGAACGAGTTTTGCGCCGCCATGGGGCTCGGCAGCCTGGAAGGGCTCGACGCCCTCGTCAGGACGAACATCGCCAACCGCTCCGCCTGTCGCGAATCCCTGGCCGGTCTGCCCGGCCTGCGGCTCTACGAGTATGACGAGCAGGAGCGGAACAACTTCCAGTATCTGATCGTCGAGGTCGATCCGCGGGCCTGCCCGCTCTCACGGGACGAACTGGTGCAGGTGCTCCACGCGGAAAACGTGATCGCCCGCCGCTACTTCACCCCCGGCTGCCATCGCAGCGGGCCCTATCGCGACATGCCGCGGCGGAAGAGCGAGCGGCTGCCCGTCACCGAACAGCTCTGCGACAGCCTGCTCGCGCTGCCCACCGGGGCCGGCGTGACGACCGTTGAGATCGAGGCGATCGGAACGATCATCCGCACGGCGATCGAGTCGGCGGATCTCGTGCGGTCGTTCCTTTCGGCCCGGCGGATCACGCCGTCAGCCGCCTAGCCACGGAGAATCCCCCGATCATGATCATGCCCATCCGCACGACGAGATTTCGCAGGTCGCTGGATCGACTCCTCGGCGGCCATGGCTCCGGTCGCCACGATCAGCCGCTGCGTGCGAGTGGCCTGCGAACCCGCCGGCTCCATCTGGCCTGCGGCATCGCCGGGCTCGGGCATGGCGCGAAGATCCTGCCCGGCTGGACGAACATCGACATCGAGGGAGACGGCACGACCACGTTCGCCTGGAATCTCACCGAGCCGCTGCCGCTGCCGGATGGCAGCGTCGATTGCGTCTACTCCGAGCACTTCATCGAGCACCTCTCACTGGAGCACGGCCGCCGGCTGCTGGCCGACTGCCGCCGGGTGCTCGCCCCGGGCGGCGTGGTGCGGGTGAGCACGCCCGACCTCATGGCCCTGGTGCGAAAGTATCTCGAGGGCGACGTCCAGGAATGGACGGACATGGGCTGGTCGCCGCAGACGCCCTCTGATCTGCTCAACGAGGGGATGCGAAACTGGGGCCACCTCTACGTCTACGACGAGGCGAAGCTCTCCGCGGAACTGACCTCTGCCGGCTTCGCGAGCGTCCGCCGTTCCCGCTGGGGCGACTCGGCCCACGAACCGCTCCGCCGCCTCGAAACACGCCCCGATCATGGGGATCTGATTCTCGAGGCCCAAGCCTGAGCGAGGCCTGCTTGCAGGCGGGTGCAGCCAGACCGCGAAAGACTGCGACATGAGCTTCTATTCGAGGGACGAACTGGGAGCCATCGGCTTCGCATCGTTCGGCGAGCACGTTCTCGTCTCCCGAAAAGCCTCAATCTACAACGCCGCCCGGATCTCCATCGGCAGCCATGTAAGGATCGACGACTTCTGCGTGCTCTCCGCCGGAGCGGGCGGATTCGAGTTTGGGAATTTCATCCATCTCGCCGTCTTCTCCTGCCTGATCGGTGCCGGCCGGATCAGCGTCGGCGACTACGCAAATTTTTCCTCGCGGGTCTCGATCTATTCGAGCAATGACGACTACAGCGGGGCTCATCTCACTAATCCGATGGTTCCCGCGGAACTGACAGGCGTTTCAATCGCCCCGGTCTCTATCGGAAGGCATGTGATCATCGGCTCGGGATCGATCATCCTTCCGGGGGTGACGATCGCGGAGGGGGCGTCTATCGGCGCACTCTCGCTCGTCAAGCGAGACTGCGAGGGCTTCACCATCTATGGCGGCGTGCCGGCGCGGCGGCTCGGCGACCGCAGCCGGGAACTGCTCGCGCTGGAGGCGCGGCATCGGGCCAGTGATCCCCTGAAACAAAAAGGCGTCTGAGGATGGCAGCGAAGATCTCCGTCTGCATGGCGTCCTATAACCATGCCCCGTTCATCAGGGCCGCGGTGGCGAGCGTCCTCAACCAGACGCTCGGCGACTGGGAGCTCGTGATCACCGATGATGGGTCGAGTGACGGCACGATCGAGGCCCTTGATGGCATCCGCGACGACCGAATTCATATCGACCGGTTCCGGGAAAACAGGTCGGCCTGCGTGGCGCTCAACCACTGCATCCGCCGGGCCCGTGGCCAGTACATTGCGGTACTCAATTCCGACGACGCCTGGCGACCGGAAAAACTCGCCCGCCAACTGGCCGTGATGGAAGAACAGCCGCAGACGGCCGCGGTGTTCACGCTCGTCGATGTGATCGACGAACGGGGCGGTCCGATGGAGAAACCGCACTTCTACCAGGCCGTGTTCAACGAGCCCAACCGCGACCGTCAGTCATGGCTCAGGCGGCTCGTGATGGTGGGAAACTGCCTCTGTCATCCGAGCGTTCTCGTGCGGTCGGATGTCTACCGGGATCTGGGACTTTACGACGCATGCATGGCCCAGTTTCCCGATCTCGACATGTGGATCCGAATATGTCTGAAGCACGACATCTGGATCATCCAGGAACCCCTCACGCTGTTCAGGGTCCTCGACCGGGAACGAAATGCGAGTGGAAACCGGCCGGAGGTGCGGATCCGCTGCCAGTCGGAAATGATGCTGATCTTCTGGAAGCTGCTCACAGAAGATCCTCGGCAGATCGCAGACATTCTGGTAACACCGCCGGCAGCGGATGCCACGGATCGAACCCCAGTCTCAGATGACGCCCTCACCAGATTGCTCGACAGTCCAAACATCTCACGGCTGCAGCCGGCGATGCAGGCGGCGGCCATCCTTTGGATGTATGGTCAGCTCGAGGGCAGCGACGACTGGGCCGCATGCAAACGGTTCATCGCCAAGACGGCGGAATGCGACCCTTTCGATGTCCGCCGAATCGAAAGCATGCAGGCCAGAATCGAATGGCGGTCGCAAAGTCGCTGGAAGCGGGCCTGGTCACGGCTCCGCACGAGGCTCGGCTGGGTCTGACACCCGCCCGCGTGGCGGCTCAGGCGTCATCCCGGGCCGGAGTGGCAGCCAGATCGGTTTCCAGTCGCGCTACTGCCGCCTCGTAGAGCACCCGATCTCGGCGGACAAGTTCCTCGATCCGAGGAACCAGTTCCGAGAGTTCGCTGCCCTCCGGCCGGAGTACGTTTTCCCGGATCTGATGCTGAGCGATGTGGGTACCGAACCGCCGATCGAAAACTTCGAACGATTTGGGAGACCACTCCGTGATCCCAACGAAGTCGATTCTTCCGATCCGCGAGATGGCCCGGGCGAGCGTCGCGTCGTCGATCTGGCAGTGATCGTGGGAATCCGTGATGCCCTGGCCGCCGAGAACCTTGGTCTGGTGATCTCGGATCCGGGTGTCGATGAAGTCGGAATCGCCGAGCAGTTCGGCCGGCGGCCTGCGAAAATGCTGCCCGAAGTGCACGAGCGTTGAGAGCGATCTCTGCAGCGGATCCCTGACGAAGGCCGCCGTGCGGTATGGGATCGGTAGCCGGTCACCAATCTCTGCGGCGAAGTGGCCGATCAGCACCCGATGCTGAGGAAGTGTGTGGAAGTTCTCTAGGATATCCCGGCCCGACCGATACCAGCCGTGAGGAAGTTTTTCCAGATCACGGTCGCTCGGATAAACCGCTCGTTGGCCGAGTTCCTGCTGAAGCATCCTCCGCAGCGACGTGCCGGCGGTCTTCATGATGTGAATCACGAGGATCGGCGGGCCCTCCAGCCTGCCAACAGCCCGCTTGGGTCCGGCGAACGGCCAGTTCATGCTTATCCTACGTTTGCCGCCGGCTTCCGCAGCACCGCGACGGCCTGACCGAGGCGGCTGCCGTTCCAGCGGGCGTCTGTTCCGTCCACGAAGCCTTCGCGAACGAAGCCGAGGTGCTCGCACCAGACATCGATCGCGTTGCGTTCGATGAACATATTGAGCGGCTGTCGAGAATTGTTTTTGCGGGCCTGCATCGTGGGCTCGAAAATCGCCCAGTGATTTGGATTCGCGAATTCGAGAAACGACATCACGACCTTGCCTCCCGGCTTGAGAACACGGTGTGATTCCTGCAGGTAGATATAGCTCTCTTCATGGAGCAGGTGGGTGAACAGACTGAACGCGCAGACCATGTCGGCCGAGTTGTCGGCGGCCGGCACGGAAAGTTCGCGATGGCATTTGAATCGATAGTGTGGCGGGCAGACCGTCGCCGCGTAGTCGAGCAGTCGTTTGACCACGTCGGTGCCGAGGTAGTCGATCTTCACCCGCTGACTGATCCCTTTGGCCGCCCTGCCACTGCCGCAGCCCAGATCGACGAGCGTCATGCCGTCACGAAGACCGTTCTGCACCAGCACTTCGGCGAGGATGACCGAAAACTCCTCATAGTGGCCGCCGACCGCGAGGGACATCGCCTCGGGAAGGGGATGACGGCGGATCAATTGATCGACATGCCGCTCATAGTCCTCGACGAAGTGAAATTCGCTCATCAGTTCCTCATGCCCTGGGGTTTCGCAGCGGCCGAGAACCGCGTTTGGAGGGAGACTACCGCCATGCGTCGAACTGCGTCCAGCCCGCCTGACTTGGCCCTTGCCGCCTCGAGACAAGCCTGAAACCGGCCTGTTTTGCAGGCGCCGTCTTTTCTACAGTTCTCTCCACGAGACGCTCGGATTCCGCCAGGAAATGTCAAGACGATGAAAATCGGGAAGCAGCTCGGAGATGCGGCGGCCTGCATCCCTTTCGTCGCCGTTCCCGTTGATCTCGTCCGCAGAGGTCTGCGACGTCTGAAGGGCCGCCCAGCCCCGGTCGAATTCCAAGATCCCTATGAACGCTGGGTAAAACTCCACGACACGCCCTCCAAAAAGCGGCTCGCAGAGCTGCGAAAGTCACTCGCCGCATTCTCGCTGCGGCCCCGAATCTCGGTGGTGATGCCCGTTTACAACACGCCGCTTGCCGTGCTCGATGCCGCAATCGACTCGGTCCGCGGCCAGATCTACCCAGACTGGCAGCTCTGCATCGCCGACGATGCCTCCACCGCCCCTGGAGTTCGGGACCTGCTCGAGAATCATGCTGCCGCAGATGACCGGATCGCCCTCCGCTCCAGGCCCGAATCCGGCAACATCTCAGCCACCACCAACACCGCCCTGGAGATGGCCCTCGGCGACTTCGTGGCCCTCCTCGATCACGACGACATCCTGCCCGTCGATGCGCTCTATTGGGTGGTGGATGCGATCAACCGGCATCCCGACGCGGGCATCCTCTATTCTGACGAGGACAAACTCGATCCGGCCGGCAAGCGGTACGACCCCTACTTTAAGGGTGACTTCAACCCCGACCTGCTGCGCTCGCAAAACATGATCTCCCACCTCGGCGTCTACCGCCGGGATATCGTGGCGGCGATCGGCGGCTTCCGCTCGGAATTCGACGGTGCCCAGGACCACGACTTCGCCCTGCGGGCGACCGAGCTGGTTCGCCGCGATCAGGTCGTGCACATCCCGCGGATCCTCTATCACTGGCGGGCGATCCCGGGCAGTACGGCGCTTTCTGAGGAAGCGAAGCCCGAGGCCGTTGACGCGGGCCGCCGGGCGGTGACCGATCATCTGCGCAGGATCGGCAGCCAGGCGAGCGTCGAGGCCGCACCGGAATCACCCGCCCACCACCGAATCCGCCACACACTGCCCGCCGCAATTCCGCTTGTCTCGATCGTGATCTGTACGCGGGACCACGAATCGCTCCTGCGTACTGTGATCAGCTCGATTCGGTCACTGTCCACCTACGGCAACTACGAGATCGTGGTCTGCGACAATGGCAGCGTCGATGCCGGCACACTGGACTATCTGGCCGAGATCGCGGCACTACCCGGCGTGACGGTCTTTCGCGACGATTCCCCCTTCAACTACTCGCGGCTCAATAACGCCGCCGTCGCCAGGTCGCGGGGCGAACTCGTCTGCCTGCTCAACGACGACATCGAGGTGCTCACGGCCGAGTGGCTCGAGGAACTCGTCTCGTTTGCGATCCAGCCCGATGTGGCCGCGGTCGGGGCTCGGCTCTGGTATCCGGACGGCACGCTCCAGCATGGCGGCGTGATCATCGGGGTCGGCGGGGTTGCCGGCCATGCCCATCCGCGGCTGCCCAGGGGACACGCTGGCTACTTCGGCCGTGCCGCGCTCCAACAGGAGCTTTCCGCCGTCACGGGCGCCTGCCTGATGGTCCGCCGGAAGGTGTTCGACGAGGTCGGCGGGCTCGACGAGCAGATCGCCGTGGCCTTCAACGACATCGATTTCTGTCTCCGCCTGAAGGCGGCCGGCTACCGCAACATCTGGACGCCCTTCGCCGAGCTGATCCATCACGAATCGGCATCCCGCGGCTATGAAGACAATCCGGAAAAACTCGCCCGGTTCCGGCGCGAGATTCAGTTCATGAAGGATCGCTGGGGCGACTCGCTCGACGGCGATCCTCACTACAACCTGAATCTCTCGCTCCTTGCGGGCGATTTCACACTCGCCGATCCCTCGTCACGAATTCGGAATAAAAGGAGCGCGGCATGAGGCTCTTTCCAAAGTCTTTGTCCAGATCCTTGTCGGGCTCGGCGATATCGGCCGCAGCAGGCTCTGGTGCATCTGCCGGATCTCCAGCCCACACCGGCTGCGGCATCCTCGATGCCTATTGCATGCAGCTGCCCGCGCCCCAGCAGGTGCTCGACATCTTTCGCGGCGAATGGTCTTCGAAGATGCCTGCGGAAAGCGGTCTGACGACGGAGCCTGGACGAGCAACGCTCTTCGAGGATGACCGCGTGACGTGGGCTGTGACCAAGGCGGGCGGCGTCCGCGGCCGCCGGATCCTCGAACTCGGCCCGCTCGAAGGCGGACATTCCTTCATGCTGGAGAAGGCGGGATCGGCGGAGGTGCTCGCCATCGAGGCCAACAACCGCTCGTTTCTCAAATGCCTCTGTATCAAGGAGGTATTTCAACTGGAGCACGTCCGGTTCCTGCTCGGTGACTGCGTGGCATTCATGGAGCAAGACGCCGGCGGCTGGGACATGGTCTTCGCCAGCGGCATCCTCTACCACATGAAGGATCCGGCACGATTCCTCCGACTCTTGCCGCGGATGGCGCCGCGGCTCCTGCTTTGGACCCATTTCTTCGACGAGACGATCGTTCGGGCCGCGCCAGCCATCGCTCACAAGTTTGGTCCGCTGCAGCGGGGCGAGATCGACGGCTTCCGCTATGAGTTCGTCGAGCAGCACTACAAGGAGGCCCTGGGCTGGAACGGCTTCTGCGGCGGCAGTGCCGAAACCAGCCTTTGGCTGACTCGCGAGTCGATCGTCGGCTACCTCCGCCACCTCGGCTATCGGCGGATCGAGTTTGGGTTCGAGACACCGGACCATCCCAACGGTCCGGCATTCGCGCTCTACGCCGAACGGGAGTCGGCGAGCGGACGCCGATCTTGATAACGGCCCCCAGAGGGCCATGCCACCCCGCAGTCTGCCCAGCCTGCCTGGGCTTCGCGGCACTGGCCGCGGGCGTCGCGAGCGTGCCGAAAATCTGGCGAAACCGGGGCCGGTTTGCCGATGGCAGCGGACATGCGAGCCGCTACCATCCGCCGCCCCCCACTCCGGCCTGACATGCCAGACTTCACGAGCGCGGACTTTCCCGAGCACGCCTTCCCGCCGACGGCGGCCGCGCAGACTTCCTACCGCCGCCACTGCGACCGCGGCTGGGCCGCGATGGGCCAGATGCGGGTCGTGATCACGGGCCTCGCCCGCAACCTCGGCCACGTTCTTCCCGCGACGATCGGCCGGATCGAGCGGCTCGGCAGCCTGTTCGCCGACCATCGCGTGCTGATCTACGAGAACGACTCGACCGACTCCACGAAACTCCTGCTCCGCCACTGGGCCGGCGTCAATCGGCGTGTGACGGTCGAGATGGAGGACTGCCACGATCCCGAGAACCCGCCGACCCGCTGCCTCGCCCGGGCCGAGCGGATGGCCCGCTACCGCCAGCGCTGCCAGAAACTCGTGCTCGAACGCTTCGGGGAGTTCGACGCCGTGATCATCGCCGATCTCGACGTCAGCGGCGGCTGGAGTCTGGATGGCGTTGCCAACTCGTTCGGCCACAGCGACTGGGACTTCATCGGCTCAAACGGCCTGATCTATCGTCGCGAGGGATTCACCATCAACGCCTCGCGGCAGTACGACATGTGGGCCCTGCGGTTCGACGACATGCTCTCGCCGATTCCCACGGCCCGGGCCCGCGACTATGTCTACTCCCGCGGCGAGCCGCTGGTGCCGGTGACCTCCTGCTTCGGCGGGATGGGCATCTATCGGATGGATGCCTATCGCCACGGCCGCTACGGCGCCACCGACACCGAGCACGCCATCTTCCACCGGGAGATGATCCGCCAGGGCCATGGACGGCTGTTTCTGAACCCTAGCCAGATCCTGGTCTACGGCCGTCGCCACCGCTTCGGAGACGGGCCCGTCGAGAAGATGCTGCAGGCCTGGAACGCTCTCCGCGGCAGGCCTGCCGAGCCCTGGCTCTTCGGCCGCGAACCTGCCGGCCCAGGCCCGCGCAGACGGGCGGCCGCGGCCTGAAGCGACGGGCGGTTGGACACCCGCCCCCGGCCTGCCATATTGTGCGTCCGCGACGGCGACCAGGTCGCGAGCCGCCGGCCACGAAGGGCACACCATGAAGATTCACGAGTATCAGGCCAAGGATCTGCTGCGAGCCGCCGGCGTGCCGGTGCTGGCCGGAAAGGTTGCCCGCACTCCCGAGGAGGCCGCTGCCGCCTACACGGCGCTCGGCACACCGATCTGCGCGGTCAAGGCGCAGATCCATGCCGGAGGCCGAGGCAAGGGAACGGTCAAGGGCTCGGCCCAGCGGGGCGTCGAGCTGGCGAAGTCGGCCGACGATGCCGCCCGGATCGCCAAAGGCCTGCTCGGCCAGACGCTCGTCACGATCCAGACCGGCCCCGAGGGGCAGGTCGTGCGGCAGGTGTTCGTGGAGAGCGGCTGCGGGATCGACCGCGAGCTCTACTGCGCCGTCCTCGTCGATCGTCGCGTCGGTTCGCCCGTGTTGATCGCCAGCACCGCCGGCGGTGTCGACATCGAGGAGGTCGCCGCCAAGACCCCGGAATTGATCCTCTCGGAGCCGTTCGATCCCGACCGGGGTCTCGCCTCCTATCAGGCCAGGCTTCTGGCCGCGAAGCTCGGCCTGCCCACCGCGAGCTGGCGGCATGCCGAAACCTTCTTCCGCAAGCTCTGCGCCGCCTTCGTCTCGCTCGACGCCTCGCTGCTCGAGGTCAACCCGCTCGTGCTCACCAAGGAGGGCACGCTCGTCGCCCTCGATGCGAAGATGACCTTCGACGACAACGCCCTCTTCCGCCACAAGGACGTGGCCGGGCTGCGGGACGAGGCCGAGGAGGAGCCGGCCGAAACCCGTGCCGCCGCCGCGGGCCTCTCCTATGTCAAGCTCCACGGCACGATCGGCTGCCTCGTCAACGGGGCGGGCCTCGCCATGAGCACGATGGACCTCGTCAAGTATCACGGCGGCGAGCCTGCCAACTTCCTCGACGTGGGCGGCGGTGCCGACGTCAACCAGGTCACCGAGGCCTTCCGGATCATCCTCTCCGACAAGCACGTCAAGGCGATCCTGGTCAACATCTTCGGCGGGATCATGCGCTGCACGACGATCGCCACGGCCCTCGTCGAGGCCTCGAAGACGGTCGGCTTCAGCGTGCCGCTCGTGGTTCGGCTGGAGGGAACCGAGGTCGAGGAGGGGAAGAAGATCCTCGCCACCAGCGGTACCAAGATCATCACCGCCGACGGGCTCACCGACGCCGCCAAGAAGGTGGTCGCCGCCGCCAACGCCGCCTAGCACCAGGAACCCAGCGCCATGAGCATCCTCGTCAACCGCGACACCCGCGTCATCTGCCAGGGCATCACCGGCAAGGTGGGCGAATTCCACACCCGCGGCTGCCTCGACTACGGCACCCGGATGGTGGGCGGCGTGACACCCGGCAAGGCGGGTGAAACCGTCGCCGGACTGCCCGTTTTCAATACCGTGGCCGAGGCCCGCGACGCGACCGGGGCCAACGCCACGATGATCTTCGTGCCCCCCGCCTTCGCCGCCGACGCGATCCTCGAGGCGGTCGGGGCCGGCATCGAACTGGTGATCGCGATCACCGAGGGAATCCCGGTGCTCGACATGGCCCGCGTGATGCCGGTCGTGAAGGCCTCGAAGAGCCGGCTCATCGGCCCCAACTGCCCGGGCGTGATCACGCCCGGCGAGTGCAAGATCGGGATCATGCCCGGCTACATCCACACCCCGGGCCACGTCGGCGTGATGAGCCGGTCCGGTACGCTCACCTACGAGGCGGTCTGGCAGCTGACCCAGCTCGGCCACGGCCAGAGCACCTGCGTCGGCCTCGGCGGCGACCCGCTCGTCGGTTCGAGCTTCATCGACATCCTCGAACTCTTCCAGAACGACCCCGACACCCATGCCATCCTGATGATGGGCGAGATCGGCGGCTCGGCCGAGGAAGAGGCCGCGGCCTACGTGAAGGCCCACGTCACGAAGCCGGTGGCCGCCTTCATCGCCGGCCAGACCGCCCCGCCGGGCAAGCGGATGGGCCATGCGGGCGCGATCATCTCCGGCGGCAAGGGAACGGCCGAGGCCAAGCTCGCCGCCCTGCGGGATGCCGGCATCGAGATCGCCGAAAGCCCGGCCGACATGGGAACGGCCATGGCCCGGGCGATCCAGCGTCGGGGCTGAGTCGTTCCGATCGCGTGGCCGATGCTCGACCGACATGCCTGGTGGCTGGGATGCCCGGCCGAACTAGACTGCTGCCATGAAGATCAGCCTGTTCATTCCCTGCTTCGTCGATCAGATGACGCCGCAGGTGGGCCTCGCCGTCGCGAAGGTGCTCGAGCGGCTCGGGCACAACTGCGAGTTTCGCAGCGCCCAGACCTGCTGCGGCCAGCCGAGCTTCAACGCCGGCTACTGGGACGAGGCCCGGGCCGTCGCCACCCGCGCGATCGACGTCTTCGAGGGCGCCGAGGCGGTCGTCGGCCCGAGCGGGTCCTGCGTGGCGATGATGCGGGTTTTTTATCCGCAGCTGCTCGAGGGCACGCCCCACGAGACCCGGGCCCTCGATCTGGCCGCCCGGACCTACGAGTTTGGAGAGTTTCTCGTGGAGAGGCTCGGTGTCAGCGATGTCGGGGCCCGGTTTCCGCACCGGGTGACCTATCACGACGGCTGCCACGGCCTGCGGGAACTCCGCATCAAGGAGGCTCCGCGGCAACTGCTTCGGGCCGTCCGCGATCTGGAACTCGTCGAATGCGACGAGCCGGAGAGCTGCTGCGGCTTCGGCGGCCTGTTCAGCGTGAAGTTTCCGATGATCTCGACGGCGATGGCGGAGGTGAAGGGGGGCTCGCTCGCCCGCACCGGCTGCGACTACATCGTGTCGAGCGATCCCTCCTGCCAGCTGCAGCTCGACGGCTGGCTCTCGCGCAACGCAAGGCAGCCACGCACGATCCACCTCGCCGAGGTGCTGGCTACAACTCCTGGCTGACAGGCTAGGGTGCTGATGGCGAATCGGGCTTGGATTCTGGCTCTGGTGGTGGCCCAGGTGCCGCGGCTGGTTCGGCCGACGGCGGCTCGATCGGGGCCGTGGTCCAGTCGCCGGATGCATATTTGTGCAGGAGGTCGTCTCCGATCCTGGCAGCGTTTTCAGGCTGCGATGCAAGCGAGCCCGCCACGCCACGCCTGAGCAGCCACGATCCGGCATCGAGGCTGAGCGTGTGGCCCGTGAGCCGGGCGGCTTCCGGGACCGGCAGGATCGACATCGCCACGAGCACGGCGCCGGCCACGACCCAGCCGGCAAGGATGCCGACGAGCAGGCCGCCAATACCGTCGACCAGCGATGAAAACCGGCCGCTCCCCTCGCGGATGCCGCCCCCGATGGCGAGCCGGGTGCCGATCAGCAGGCCGAGGAAGACGAGCCCGAAGGCCGCCGGAAACGCAAACGCAGGGGGACACTGCAGGCCGACGAGCTGCCCTCTGAGCGGCTCTGCGAAGCCCAGCCCCGCCACGAGTGACAGCCAGACCCCCATCCCGGCGAGCGCCGCCAGCAGGATGCCGTTCTGCCAGCCGTAGAAGGCCATCCCCGCGACGATCGCCAGCACCACCAGATTGCCGAACGGCTGGAGCGGAGAGGCGGCGAGGAGAATCATCTCGGTGGCGATCAATTGGCTCTCGTGCATGCCTGCGGCCTCACTTCGCGACCCGGGCGCATTCGCTCAGGCTCGTGACCCCCTCGACAACCTTCAGCAGCGCCGATTCCCGCAGCGTTCGCATACCCGCCTTCCGGGCGGCTGCCCGCAGGTCTTCGATCGAGGGACGGCCGATGAGCAGGTCGCGGACACCCTTGTCGAACACCATCAGTTCGTAGATGCCGGTCCGACCCCGAAAACCGCTGCCGTTGCATTCGGGACAGCCCTTCTCGTTTTCCCGGAAGAAGACGGTCGCCCGATCGGCCGGGATGCCGTAGCGCCGCAGGTCCTCCGGAGCCGGCTTGTAGGCAACCTTGCACTTCGGGCAGAGCATCCGCAGCAGCCGCTGCCCGAGCACGGCGGTGACCGCCGCCTGGATCCGCGTCGCCTCGATGCCCATGTCGAGCAGCCGGGTCACGGTCGTGGCGGTGTCGTTGGAATGCAGCGTGGAGAAGACGAAGTGGCCCGTCACGGCCGCCTCCATCGCGATCTCCGCCGTCTCCTTGTCGCGGATCTCGCCCACCAGGATCACGTCCGGATCCTGCCGCAGCACCGATCGCAGAATCTTTGCGAAGGTCAGACCCGCCGCCGTGTTGACGGCCGTCTGGGAGATGTTTTCGAGGCGATACTCGATCGGATCCTCGATCGTGAGGATGTTTCGCGAGAGCACGTCGATCTCGCTGATCGCGGAGTAGAGCGTCGTCGTCTTGCCCGAGCCGGTCGGGCCGCAGACGATCAGCATGCCGTCGGGCTGGTTGATGATCGCCCGCAGCGTCTTGAGCATCGACTCCCGCATGCCGATGCCGTCGAGCCCGGCCTTGACGATCCCGCCGTCGGAATCGAGCAGACGCAGCGACATCTTCTCGCCGAAGCTCGTCGGCCCGGAGGCGGCGCGGATGTCGTACTTCCGCCCCTCGAAGAGGGTGGCGAAGGTTCCGTCCTGGGGCAGCCGCCGCTCGGCGATGTCCATGTCGCCCAAGACCTTCGTGGCCGAGACGACGGCCCGGCCCATCGCCCCGTTGAGTGTCGAGATCGTCTGCATGATGCCGTCGATCCGGTAGCGGATCTGCATCTCGTCCCCGGCCTTCGGCTCCATGTGGATGTCGGTGGCCCGCATCTGCAGGGCGGTGAGCAGGATCCCCTGCACAGATTGGATCGCCTTCGATGTCTCGCGGTCGAGATTGCCACCTTCGCGGCCGTCGTATGGCTGGCCGTTCTTCTTCAAGAGCACAATCTGCGGGGCGGCCTTGGCAACGGCTGGCCGGCCACCGACCGGCGGCAGAAACCGCTCGACATGGGCCTCGATGCCGAGGCCACGGGCGGCCCGTCGGACGAGCATCTCCTCGGGAGCAGCATGGGACTCGCGGGCGAGCAGGTACGAGACGACCGCCAGCGGGACCAGCGGCAGCAGTTCCGGCAGCCAGCCGAATCCGCCCAGACAGGTCGCGACGAAGAAGACCAGGCCACAGAAGGTCACGACCCCCTTCCAGAACCCACCACGGCCGAAAATCTCGCGGGCGTCCCGCTCGACCCAGAGGCATGCGGCAGCCCATGCTGCCGCCAGCAGCGTCCACACTGCTCCCCGGACCGCGAAATGCACGAGGGCTTCGGTCGTCATCCGTCGCTTTCCACTCGTTGGCCAACGGCGGCCGAGGGCCGCACAGTCCAAACCGATCCCACTCGAAAGGGTTGTACCCTGCGTCCCGCCGCCGCGAAAGCCGCGGCCCGACCTCCGGCCATGCCGGTCGCCGGGCTATGATGAGTGTCGATGATAGCCTCCGCCAAGAAACAGTTTCTGCACGATGCCGACGAGCACGTCCGCGACACGGGCCACCGGGCCTTCGTGCAGCGGGCCCTCGGTGGCTACTACACGAGCCGCGACGCCCAGAAGGCCCGCTACCGTGACTGGGAGCATGCCCGCGACGCCGCCAGCCTGGCCAAGTGGTCGGCCGTCAACCGGCTCGACGAACTGCTGCCGCGGTTCGTCGCAAACTTCGAGGCCAATGGCGGCCGGGTGCACTGGGCCCGCGACGCCGAGGAGGCCCGCAGGATCGTGCTCGACCTGCTGCGGGCCGCCAAGGCCCGGGCCGTGATCAAGAGCAAGTGCATGACGAGTGAGGAAATCCACCTCAACGCCGCCATGGAAGAGGATGGCTACGGGGTGGTGGAGAGCGATCTCGGCGAGTTCATCCAGCAGCTCCGCGGAGAGCCTCCCTATCACTTCGTCTTCCCCTGCATGCACGTCCGTCGTGGCGAGATCAGCGACCTCTTCGGCAAGCACCTCGGCACCCCGCCGACCGACAGCCCCGAGGAACTGACGATGATCGCCCGTCGGCACATGCGCCGGCTCTACGTCGATGCCGACGTGGGGATCACCGGCGCCAACTTTCTCGTCGCCGAGACCGGCCAGATCTCGATCACCGAGAACGAGGGCAACGCCCGGCTGACTGCCGCGCTGCCGCGGGTGCACATCGCGATCTCGGGAATCGAGAAGGTGGTCGAGCACCTCGACGACCTCGCGGTGCTCCTGCCGATGCTGGCGACGGCCGGGGCCGGCCAGCCGATGACCTGCTACAACACCCTCTATGCAGGACCGCGACGCGAGGGGGAATGCGACGGCCCCGAGGAGATGCACCTCGTGCTTCTCGACAACTCGCGGACTGCGATCCTCGCCGATCCCGAGCAGCGTGACAGCCTCCACTGCATCCGCTGCGGCGCCTGCCTGAACGTCTGCCCGATCTTCAAGAACGTGGGCGGATTCACCTACGGCACGACCTACCAGGGGCCGATCGGCTCGGTGATCACGCCACACCTCCGCGGCCTCGCCGACTGGAACCACCTCTCCGGCGCGAGTTCGCTCTGCGGGGCCTGCACCGACGCCTGCCCGGTGCGGATCGACATCCACCACCACCTGCTCCACAACCGCCGCAACGCCGCCCGCACGACGCCGCACTGGCTGGAGCGGATCGGGCACAGGGTGTTCGTCGCGGTCGCCAGCCGCCCTTGGCTCTTCGCGGCAGGGGGTGCGGCCTTCCGCAAGACGCTCTGGCTGACGAAGAAACTGCGGCCGCCCTTATTGCGCGACTGGCTCGCCAGCCGCGACCTGCCCGCCGCCCCGGGCCGCAGCTTTCGCGGCGAGTGGAGCAGGCACAGATGACGGCGGGCAACTCCAGCGGCGAAATGTCGGCCCGCGACACGATCCTGGCGAGAATCCGCGAGGCCCTGCGGGTGCCGGCGCCGATGCCGCACTTCCAGAGCCAGGAGATCGATCCGGGCCACGCGGCCGGAGTCAAAAACAACGCCGGGCTGCCGAGCCTCGCCGTCCTGCCGCTCGATGTCGCCAAGCCCTGGCTGCCCGATGGCGGTGAGACGCCGGCGGAGCGGCTGCGGATCCTGGGCGAAAATCTGGAAAAGCTGCGGGCGATCGTCCACCGCCTGCCCGACATGACGGCCGCTGCCGACTGTCTCTTCGCCTTGGCCCGCGAACGCGACTGGAAGATGGTCGCCTATCATGGCCATCCGCTCGTCGAACCCCTGCTCTCCGGCGTGCCCTGCAGCGCGCTGCGGGTCGACGTCGACTTCGACAAGAACCAGCTCGAGGCCTGCGACGCGGGGATCTCCGCCTGCGAGTCGCTCGTGGCCCAGACCGGATCGATCCTCGTCTCGAGCGACACCTGCGGCGGCCGGGCACTCTCGATCCTGCCCCATGTCCACGTGGTGATCGCCACGGTCGATCAGGTCGTCTCGACGCTCGCCGACGCGCTCCACGACGCCCGGGCCCGCCACGCCGGCCGGCTGCCGAGCATGCTCTCGTTCATCACCGGCCCGAGCCGCACCGGCGACATCGAGCGGATCCTCGTCCTCGGCGCCCACGGCCCGAAGGAACTGATCCTGCTTTTAGTGGGGTAGCGAGGCCTGGCCATGCCCGATGTGGGACAGGCTTCAGCCTGTCATGAAGAACGGCTTTTGCATCGCAATGTATTTGCCTTTCGTCATCAGACGCGCCTAGCATTCGGACAGACGACGCGGCCCGTTCAAGAGCCGCTTTTCCGGCTTGCACGATCGAGATGGCAGTGAGCCGGCCGCCCGCCTTGGCGGCTGACGAAGACGGGAGAAGAGATCGCATGTTTGCGAATGTGGCACGCATCGGGCAGGACATCCGGGGTTTCGCCTCCGTCATGCCCTCCGTACGTGTGACCCACGCGCTCCTGTTTCTCGCCGCCTCGATCGTGTCGCCGGGCGTCTGCGATGCCTGCATGGCCCCGTGCCATGCCACCGGCCTCGCGTCGTCCGTCGCCGCAACCCATTGCTGCGGGTCGCCCGAAGGGGCTCTCCCCGCCTGCATGGCCGATGCCGGCGACGGCGATACGAACACCTGGGACTGCACCTGCTGCACGAAGTAGTTCGGTCCACGGCCCTCCGGGCCTGGCGCGGGGTAGCGCGATGCTTTGACAGGCTGAAGCCTGTCCCACATCGGACGGCGCCGACGGAATAATCGGTGCAGCCGCGCGATTTTTGCGATGGCTGACTTTTTCGGTCCGCAAAGATCGATCTTCTGCTGTGAGTTTGCCGCTCGCGCAAACCTTGGCGGTCGCGGAACAGTGTCATGGAAGGGTTCCGCTTCCAGCCCGGGGATGCCGTCGGCGGTCTCGGCCGGGCTCACTGCGGAACGCCACCGACTGGGGATGGCCTCCGGGGAACGCCTGGAAATCGTGGTCACGAAACGTGTGCGTGTTCTTTTTTCTCCGGAGGTTTCTGTGAAGAAGCGTTTGACATTCAGTTTCCTGCCGTGGGTTGCGGCCGCCGGCGTGTGCCTCGGCGGATCTTTCGCCCGCAGCGACGAGGGTTCGGTCCTGGTGGAGGGTGATGCCGCAGCCGCCGCGCCGGCTGAGGCCGCCGCGTCGGAGGCTCCTGCCTCCGCCGACGCCTGCATGAAGACGGTCAAGGTCTGGAAGATGGTCCCGGAGATCCGGGAAGTGGAGAGCACGGAGTGGACGACCGAGGTGCGTGAGCGTTCGTTCACGGTCACCAAGAAGGTGCCGCGGATCGAGGAGCGGACGCGGAACTACACGGTGATGGTCCCGGAACAGCGATCGAAGTCGGTGAACTACACCGTCAACATCAACGTTCCCGAGACCCGGACCGCGACCTACAACGTCTCGGTTCCCTACACCGAGAGCCGTGAGGAGTCCTACACGGTCTGCGTGCCGGTCAAGGAAGAGCGGACCCGGACCTGGAAGGTGAACGTCCCCTACACCGAGCAGGTCGAGCAGGCCTACACGGTGATGGTGCCGGTCAAGGAAGAGCGGACGGCCACCTACAAGGTGAACGTCCCCTACACCGAGCAGCGGACGGCCAGCTACAAGGTGAACGTCCCCTACACCGAGCAGGTCGAGCAGGCCTACACGGTGAACGTGCCCTACACCGAAGAGATGACCGGCTATCGCACGGTCTCGAAGCGGGTGCCCGTCAAGAGCACGAAGTCCGTGACCTGCCGCGGCGGCCACTGGGTGACCGAGGCCAAGGAGATTTCCGCCAACGGCAAGTATGACGCCGCCGGCAATCCCTGCTGCCCGAAGGTCGTCTGCTGCCGCAAGTGGGTTCCCACCTGCGAGACCAAGGAGATCGAGGTCACGATGTGGAAGGTCGAGTGCGAGCAGGTTCCCTACACCTACTGCGTGAAGAAGAGCCGCTGCGAGCAGCGGACCCGCACTGTGTGTGTCCACAAGACCCGCTGCGAGGAGCGGACCCGCAACTACTGCGTGACCCTCTCCCGCTGCGAGGAGCGGACCCGCAACTACTGCGTCACGAAGATGGTGCCGGAAGCCCGGACCCGGATGATCTGCGTGAACAAGTCCCGCTGCGAAGAGCGGTCGGCGACCTACTGTGTCACGAAGATGGTGCCGGAGACCCGGACCCGTACGGTCTGTGTCCGCAAGTGCCGCACCGAAACTCGCACCCGCGAGTACACGGTCAACACCTGCGTTCCGGAGACCCGGACCAAGGAGGCCTGCTACACGGTGATGGTGCCGGTCCAGAAGACCGCCAGCTACAGCGTGTGCGTCAGCGACAATGTCTCGGAGACCAAGTCCGAGTCGTATGTCGTCCGCGTGCCCAAGAAGGTCACGAAGTCGGTCTGCGTCAAGGTTCGCAAGTGCGTCGAGGAGCAGGTTCCGGCGAATGACGGTTGTGGCTGTGCCAGCTCGGCCGGCGACAACGGCAACGGCGGCAACGGCGGTCTTCTCGGCCACGGCCTTCGCTGCCGCAAGGGCTGCTAGTCCGCCCGGTCCCCCTCGGGACCGCGACGGCTGAAATCACGCGGGCCGGACGGGCAACCGTCCGGCCCGCGGTCGTTTGTGGCTGGGTTCTCGGCGCAGGCGGCGGTCCATCGATGCGACCATCCGCTCGAGCTGGCGGCGGTAGGAATGGTGCTCGACCTCGAGCAGGTGTCGCGGCGAGTCGATGTAGCGAATCTTTCGGCGGGGCGAGGGTCGCTGCCGGATTCGATAGAGCCAGGCTCTGGCCCGGGGACTCGTCCGGCTGGCCGCCGCCATTCTGGCAACGAGGCGGGCCTGGACGTCGGTGATGCCCCACTGGCCGCTGTCGGGCTGGATCAGGCCGACGACGGCGATGTCGTCGCGGGTCGGATGGAGCAGGTTCATGAACAGCCGCGGGCAGCCGCCGGCGACCCGCAGGTGATCGTCGTCGATGAAGGGGTGCGTGATCCGGTAGCCGGTCGCGGCGATGACGACGTCGAAGACCTCGCGGCGACCGTCACGAAACAGAACGCTCTCCCCCTCGAAGGCGGCCACGTCGGCGGCGGGCTCGATCGCCCCGGCAGCGACCCGACTGCAGAGTTCGTCGTTGACCACCGGATGGGTTTCGAAGAGGGCGTGGTCGGGCCGCGGCAGGCCGTGCTTCCAAGGCAGGCCGACCGTGCGGTCGATCGCCCGCAGGCCGACGAGCCTGCGCAGCCAGAGCGGCGCCCCCATCCTCAGCAGCCGTTCGCCCCGCAGGTCGGCGGGCCGGCCGAGCACGAACCGCGGCACGATGAAGTAGCCACGGCGGATCGAGAGCGCCGTGCGGGCCGCATGCCGGGAGCATTCGACGGCGATGTCGCAGCCGGAGTTGCCGCCGCCGATCACGAGCACCCGCCGGCCGGCGATCTCAACCGGCTGCGTGGGGGAGGCATATTCGGCCGCATGGAGCAGCCTGCCCGTGAACCGGCCCGGGATCTCGGGCCAGCTGGGCTCGCGGTTGTGGCCGGAGGCGATCACGACGCCCGCATACCGCCGCGGCTCGCGGCCGGAGGCATGCACGATCCAGCCGCCGGGACAAGAGTCACCGGCGACCGGCGCCGGCTCCAGCCGCTCGACGGAGATGCCCGTCGCGATCTTCGACGCGAGTCCGAAGCGGTGAGCGTAGCGGCGGAGGTAGTCGAGGCACTGCTGATGGTCTGGATAGGCGGGCCAATTTCGGGGCATCGGAAAGTCGGAAAACTCCGTCAGCCGTCTGGAGCTGATCAGCCGGGTCGAGGCGAAGACCCGGGACGACGGCGAGCCAAACCGCCAGTTGCCGCCGAGGGCATCCTCGCGTTCGAGACACTCTGCCTCGACTCCGACGGCGAGCAGATTTTTCAGGGTGGTCAGCCCCGAGGGCCCCGCGCCGATGACGCACCAGCGGCCCGGCGACGAGGCAGCGTCAGGCATGGCAGAACTCGTCGATGGCATCGGCAAGTCGCTCGAGATCGGCTGGGGTGTGATGCCAGGAGAGGCTCACCCGCACGAGGCTGCCGTTTTCCGGCACGCTCGGCGGTCGAATTGCGGGCACGAAGAAGCCCTGATCGGCGAGCCTGGCCGCCATTGCCACGGCTGCGGCCGGGCTTCCGGCGGCAACCGGCACGATCTGGGCTTCGGCGGCGCCAGAGTCGATGCCGCGGCTGCGGAGCCCTTCGCGAAAGTCGGCGGCCCGGGCGAGCAGGTCAAGGCGTCGGCCGGGCTCCTCTGCGATCAGGCCGATGGCCCGGGTCGCGGCCGCTGCGACGGCCGGCGGATGGGCCGTGGAGAAGATCCAGGCCCGGGCCGTGTGCCGGAGCCAGTGGATGAACTCTGCCCCGCCGGCCACGAACCCGCCGGCGGCCCCGACCGCCTTCGAGAGGGTGCCGATCCGGATCTGGACGGCGTCGGCGCAGCCCGTCTCCTCGACGAGCCCGCTGCCCCGCCGGCCAAACACTCCCGTCGCATGAGCCTCGTCCACGAGCAGCATCGCGTCGTGCCGCCGGGCGAGGTCGCTGAGGCCGTCCAGGGGGGCGATCGTGCCATCCATCGAGAACAGCGAGTCGGTCACGATCAGCCGGCGCCGGCTGTCGGCGGCCGCCGCGAGCAACCGATCGAGGGCGGAGAGATCGCGGTGGGGATAGATGCAGACCCGGGCCCGCGACAGCCTGCAGCCGTCGATGATGCTCGCATGGTTGCGTTCGTCGCTTGCGATCAGGTCGTCGGGGCCGACGAGCGCGGCGATCGTGGCCGTGTTGGCGGCGAAGCCGCTGGGGAAGACGAGCGCCGCCTCGACGTCGAGCATTCCGGCGATCGCGGCCTCGAGCCGCTCGTGGGCCAGCGAATGGCCGCTGACCAAGGGGCTCGCTCCGGCGCCGAATCCCTCGGCACAGGCTCCCTTCGAGGCGGCCTTCGTGAGGCGCACGTCTCCGGCATAGCCGAGGTAGTCGTTGGAGCCGAAGTTGAGCAGCCTGCGGCCGTCGAGCAGGACCTCGCGGCCCTGCCTGCCGTCCCGTACCCGGGCGGGCCTTTCGAGGCCGGCGGCGCGGATCACCGCGATCTCGTCGTCGATCCAACGCAGGGGTCTGGGGAGCACGGCTATGTCGCGGCGAGTTTCTGGATGGTGCGAAACTCGGCGGGCGTCACAGGATGCACCGAGAGCCGGCTGCCGCGGCGGAGCAGTTCCATTCCGGCGAGGGCCTTCAGGCCGCGAAGCTCGTCGAGCGGAATCTCCCGCGGAAAGATCTCGACCAGTTTCACGTCGACCATCGACCAGATGGGGTTGTCGGGGGAGGCCTTCGGATCGTGGTAGTCGCTCCGGAGATCCCAGGCGGCCGGATCGGGATAGGCCTCGCGAACGATCTCGACGGTTCCCGCCACGGCGGATGGCGTCGCATTCGAGTGATAGAAGAGGGCCAGATCGCCCCGCTTCATCTCCCGGAGAAAGTTGCGGGCCTGATAGTTTCGCACGCCCTCCCAGTGGGTCGTCCGGCGAGGTGCCTTGGCGAGATCCCGGATCGAAAACACTCCGGGCTCGCTCTTGATCAACCAGTGCCTCATGCCGTCAGGATACCATCCCGACACGGCCTGTATCGACAGGCTGAAGCCTGTCCCACATGGGCAGCGTCAGGGCGTGGCGCCGGCGGGGGGCTGGGGGTTGCCGAAGAGTTCCTCGAGGCCGCGGGAGAGGCCGTCGCCGATGATGGCCTCGGCCGTGTTCTCGACCATCCGGCCGAGAATCTTGTCGATCGCCGAGCCGTCGAACTGCGGGCGGTGGACCGTGCCGCGGAGCGGGATCAGAAGCGGGGTTCGCATCAGTTGGCCGATCACGGGCGTCGTGCCGGCGAGGTCGCCTCGAAAGGCCACCTCCGCGGCCATCGCGAGCGAGCCGTCGGAGCCGACGCTGCCACCGGACCGAATCACGAGCTGGCCCATGTCCATCACGAGCCCCTCGTGCCAGAGCCTGCGGTCGGCGAGCCGGATCCGCACCGGGTCTGACCGAACCCGCATCAGCACCGCCTTGTCACCGAAGGCAAACCGCGGATCGATGAGCGACTGCAGTTTGACGAGCAGATTGGCGAACGGCTGCAGCATCGGACCGGGGGCGACCTCGAGGCTCTCGAAGATCAGCTGCCCATCCATCTCTCCGCTGAAGGGATCGGCCAGCGGCAGTCGCGCGGCCGACAGATCGACGCTCATCAGGCCCTGGGTTCGGGTGGATCGGCCGATGAGCGGCGCGACCCAGGCGATCCACTGTTCGCAGAGCCGGTTCGAGAGCGTCACCCGATCGACCACCCGGCCCGGCGGCACGACGAGTTCGCCCGGGGCGGGCAGCAGTCTGATCCAGGGGGCCCCCCGCAGCCTGCCGCCCGAGGCCGCGATCTCGAACGGTCCGAAGGCGAGCTGCCCCTCGAAGAGCCGGACCGGCGTTTCGCCGGCCTCGACCTGGAAGCCGTCGATGTCGGCCGCGGTCCAGGCAGCCGACGTGTCGATCGCCAGGTTGCGGAGCCATTGCCCCGCTGTCGCCGACCGCGATCCGGGCCGCGCGACCGGCAGCGTCATTCGGACCGGCCGCTCCGACTCGTCGCCATCCCGGGACCTGATCGCCGACAGCCAGTCGTCGGGCAACGGCACGGTCTCGGTCTTGGGGGGCGGCTGGGGACCGTCGCGGCGGACGATCCGGGTCGCGAGGCCGCGGTCACCGACGACGGCCGTCAGGATCGAGTCGAGCGGGGCACGCACTGAGAACGGCCGGGCATCGGCGCCGGCCAGCCGCAGACGGCCTCCTGTCCAGGGACTCAGCAGCCGCGAGAGCATCGACCAGTCGTAGGTCAGCGTTCCACCGATGTCGACAAGCGGCCGCGTAGACCAGCCGTCGACATTCCCCGCGGCCGCCACGGCGACGGTCGACGATTCCAGCGAGAGGCGGTTGACCATCATCCGATCGGCGGCGCTCTGGACGGCAGCCGCTGGCCGGGTCACCTCGACGACGGCCCGGGCCCGCGGTTCCGCCCAGATCTCCCGGGCCGGCGTGGCCTGATCGGCGCCGGTTTTCTCGGCGAGCGTGAGCTGGTTGCCGGTGGCGTCGACGAGCAGATTCATCCCGGCGGGGGTGTCGATGATCTCGAGGGTGCCCCAGGCACGCCCGTTTGCCGCGAAGCGGGCCGTGGTTGCCGGAGCGACGACCCATTTTTCGAGCCGGCCGACATCGGCCTGCCACTGGGCCTTCCCTCGCAGACCGTCGAGCAGTGGGAAGAGCGGGTCGGGCCGTGCGGCTTCCCGACGGCCTGCCGGCGGCCGCTGCAGCACGAGTCCGCCGGTCCGCAGCGACACCGTGGCCGAGAGAATCTCCGCCGATGAGATCTCGATCCGGTCGCTCGCAGGGTCGAACATGCCCGCGGCACTGGCCACCACCCGTGGCTCCGCCACCTTCCAGCCATCGGCGGCGGCCGTGAGCTTCTCGATCTCGGCACCCGCGCGGCGAATCTGCCAGGCCGTCGCCCGGCTGGCGAGTGTTGCAGAGGCCTGCACACGGCCCCCGAACTGGAGCCTTTCTCCGACACCAAAATCGCCGAGCAGGGCCATCAGCCGTGGCTGCCAGCGGCCGATGTCGCCCGCCAGCGACCAGTCGGCGGAAATTCCCTCGGAGTCGGCGGCGGCCCGCACCCAGGGGGCCGCGAGAGGATCCGCGGCGCCGCCGAATGTGGCCAGCGGATTGACGATCGCACCGCCGGTGAGCGTCATCTCGAGCCGGTCGTTGCCGGCGACGACCACCCCATGGGCCGCATCGACGACCGCGGCCCCGGCGGCGAGGCTGCCTGTGCCGTCGAGTTCGAGCGTGATCTCGTCGTCCCGCCAGGCCGGGCGGCCCGGGGCGGACCACTCGAAGTTCGAGAGACTCGCGGCCAGCCGGCCGGTGGAGAGCCCCGCCGTCGCGGCCGCCTTGATCTCGCCACTCCCGCGGCAGATGCCCGCCACCGAATGGCCCCGCAGGTCGAGCACGTCGGCGAGGGCCGGCACGAGGGCGTCGAGATCGATGGTCCATTGGAGGGTCGAAGATTCTGCCGTGCCGGCCGCCGACATCTCGACGGCGGGCGAGGCGATCCGCGCCTCCTCGATCCGCAGCCGCTCGCCGGCCGCGGCGCCCCGCCGGCCCCGCAGCCAGGCCGTGAACGGTTCGTTCCAGCGCAACTGCCGCTCCCCCTGCACCGCGGCGATGTCGCGGGACGTGGCACGCAGTTCGAGCACGCGATCGGAGCCGTCGGCATGCGCCGCGGCGGCGATCTGGATCTGGCCGGTGGTGATCCGGACGTCGGGCCGCACCTGCAGTCCACCGGGGATCGCCCGGGCGGCGGCCGTCAGATCGATGTCGGCCGCGACCGCGAAGTCGTCGTCGATGAGCGATTCGGCCCACTGCCAGGAACCGTCGCGTGGCAGGCCGATCCGGCCGGAGGCTTCGGCCTGAAACAGCGGCGAAGATGCCTTGAGCGTGCGGATGAGCAGTGTACGGCCGTCGGTCGAGACATCGAGCGGCAGTTCGCAGCGGTCGACGGCGAAGAGTTCGACGAGGCTCTCGGAATCGCAGAGGGTAAACGTCCGGGCCGTCACCGAACCGGCGATCTGCAGCGATCCTTGCCCTTCCTGCCGGCGTGGGTCAGCCGCGGGGGTGGGTGGCACGATGGCGACGTCGAGCCGGATGTCGGCCAGGCCGTCCACCAGATGGCGGCTGTCGAAGCGGGTCGCCCAGACGCTCGAGATGCCGAGTGGAACCCGGCTGCCCGCGATGGCGACCGTCCGCGGGGCATCGGCCGCGGGCGACTCCGGGGACGACACCGACCAGCCACCGTCGCGGGCGAGCGCCGCGGTGGCCGCGGCCGCGATCGTGGCCCGGTCGAGTCGGTTCGACGCCGAACCTGCCGCGGGGGCAGAAGCCGGCCGGGTGATCGCCGCCATCAGGTCGCGGACCGGCTCACCGGCATGCACCACTCGCCCCGACACCGCCCAGCCCGAGGCCAATGCGGCATCCCGGATCGTCGTCGCGGCCACGAGTTCCGTGATCCGCCATGCATCCTGGCGGGCGAGGTCGACGAGTTCGATCGCCCCGTCGACGAGTTCGAGCTCGCAGGAAAACGGCAGCGACGCGGGCTGCGACCAGGTCGCCAGCCAGGGGGCGAGAATGTCCTCCAGGTTGCTGCCGCCGCGGCGGACCTCGACCAGACCCTCGCCGCCGATGAGCCTGATCGTGCCGAGGTTGCCCGGGTCGATCGCGAGCGCGGCGAGCCCCCGGTCGCTCACCAGCCGCTTGATCACGATCACGGGCCTCCCCTCCCGGTCGAGGAGCACGACATCCCGATACTCGATGCCCCCAAACCAGGTCCAGGAGGCCGAGCGGCTCGCCAGCCTGCCATCGATCCCGGCGAAGGCCGCCGTCAGCGGCCGGTCGCGGAGTTCCGTGAGCACGAGGATCGTCGGAGCGATACAGCCCACAGCGGCGAGGACGGCGAGGGTCGCCGCCGAGAACACGGGCCAGCGGCCTCTCGGCCGTCCACCAGCTCCATGTCCGGAAAAACGTGCCTTCATGAAGGCGGAGTATAGGAGCCACACCCACCGTCGCCGTAGGTCAGTTGCCTCGCGACACGACCGAGATCGGCGACCGTATCGACGTCCAGAAACGACCTCATCTCGGGGTCGACGGCGGCAATCTCCGCCTCGCTCACGATCCGCACCCGGCCCAGGCCTCCCGCCTCGCAGGCGGAGAGCAGCCCCTTGAGGTCCCGACGACCTGCCTGGAGCCAGTTTCGCATCGTCGGAAGCAGTGACGGCCGGACCACCGAGAGGAGCACCTGACGATGCCCGCCGACCTCCGGCACCGTCCATTCGGCGTCCGATCCGGCGGCGATGCCGATGAGCCTGTCCACCACGGCAGGCAGAAGCAGCGGCAGGTCGCAGGAAACGAGCACCGCGAGCACCGGCTCGGGCAGGCCCTCCGCCCGGGCCCGTTCCACCGCGGCCTCGATCCCGTCGATGATCCCGGAGAGCGGACCGGCGCCGGGGTTCGTGTCGCGAACCACCAGCACCGGCCGCTGGAGTTTCGGCAGGGGCTCGTCGGGTGCGGCGACCACCACCACCCCCGAGACGCTCGGCGCGACCGCCTCGACCACACGGGCGAGGAACGTCCGGCCCTCGAGCAGGAGCCACTCCTTCCGTGGCGCCGAGGCGTCGCCCTGACGCAATCGCCGCGAGCCACCGCCGCAGAGCAGGATCGCGACGGCGGCCATTCCACTCAGGACGCCATTCACGACGACGCTCACGAAGTCAGGAAACGCTCGATCCGGGCCAGGCCGTCGGTGAGCTTCTGCTCCGACGCCGCAAACGACATCCGCACGTGCCCCTCGGAGCCGAAGGCGCTGCCGGCCACGAGCGCGACATGCTCCTTCTCGAGGAGCGCCTCGCACCACTGGCCGCTCGTGTCGATGCCGCGAGACTGCCCGCGGCTGAGGGCCTCCTTGATGTCGAAGAAGGCATAGAACGCACCGCCGATCTCCGGCAGCCGCACGCCGGGCATCTTCAAGAGGCGTCCGGCGACGAGGTCACGGCGATTCTGGAAGGCCGCGAGCATCTCGCCCACGCAGTCCTGCGGACCGGTGAGGGCGGCGACCGCGGCATGCTGGCTGACGCTGCAGGGGTTGCTCGTCTCCTGGCTCTGCAGGTTGCCGATCGCCTTCGAGAGCGGCTCCGGGCAGATCGTCCAGCCGATCCGCCAGCCGGTCATCGAATAGGTCTTGCTCACGCCTGCGACGACGACCGTCCGCTCCGCCAGCCCCGGCCGGAGCGTGGGAAACGAGGGGGACTGGCGGCCGTCGTAGACGAGCTGGTCGTAGATCTCGTCGGCGATCACGGCCAGATCGGCCTCGATCGCGATGTCGGCCAGGGCCCGCAACTCGTCCGGCGTGTAGACCACGCCGGTGGGGTTGCTCGGGCTGCAGAGCAGGAGCATCCGCGTGCGCGGGCCGAGCGCCGCCCGCAGGGCCTCGGGCCTGAGCTTGAAGTCGTCGTCGATGCTGGTCTCGATCAGCACCGGACGGCCGCCGCAGAGCTTGATCAGCTCGGCGTAGCTCACCCAGTAGGGCGCCGGCACGATCACCTCGTCCCCGTCGTCGAGCAGGGCCATGAAGGCGTTGTGGAGCGAGTGTTTGGCGCCGTTCGAGACGACCACCTGGGCGGGCGTGACCTGGAGCCCGCTGCGGCGGGAATAGTCGGCTGCCACCGCCTTGCGGAGATCGGGGATGCCGGCGGCCGGGGTGTATTTGGTCTTGCCGGAACGGATCGCCACCTCCGCGGCCTGGCAGATGTGGGGCGGCGTTGGGAAGTCGGGCTCGCCGACCGAAAGATCGATGACATCGATTCCCGAGGCGGCCATCGACGACGCCTTGGCGGCCATCGCCAAAGTGGCCGAGGGTTCGAGGGACGCCATCCGCCGCGCGAGATGCAGACTGTTTCTCTTCTCCATGACCCGTTCCGTGCGTGCTCCTGACATGGTGCGGCGCGGATGAAAAGTTTTCGCGCCGATGACGTGATGATACCCAGCGTGAGGTTGCAATGCGCATGCTGGAGATGGCCGATGCCGGTCGGGTCGCCACCCGCCTTGGCATCGGAGCGGAAAAAATCATCGATTTTTTTCCAGACTTCTCTTGACAGTTTTCGCCGTCATCCTTCACAACACGTTCCACGGTGCTCATCGACGTCGCTCAGACGCTCGATGGCGCCGTGCAAAACAACGTTCGATACACGTCTCGAAACGTCGACTGATCCCTTCGAGAGAGTGCCCGGGGGATTGGTCGTGTGGTCTGTCAGGGCGCTCGTGGCAAGGAGCCATATCGATGGCGAAGAAGAAGAAGAAGGCGGCCAAGAAGGTTGCCAAGAAGAAGAAGGGCCACGGCTAGTCCTTCGCCCGGCCTCTGACCGTTGAGCTTGTCTCCTCGGAAGGCTGGCCGGGTCCCGTCGACCGTACAACCGTCGACTGATCAGACGAGAAAGGCCGGCCCGGGCCCTTGGGCGCCCGGGCCGGCCTGATTTTTGCGCCGGCGGTCTGTGTAGGATCGTGGGGTGTCCGAACCCACCGCGATTCGACGTGACAATTCCCCCGCACCCGCCAATCGGGGCCAGTTTTTGCTGGCCGCCTGTCAGGGCGGTGCGGAGGCGGCGCTCTGCGAGCGGCAGCGGCTGGTGCTTCCAAAACTTGCCAAGGGGGCCTGGCGCAGGGGGGTGGTCACCTTCCGGCTGCCGCCGGGTTTCGACCCGCCCGACGACTTTTCTCCCGATCTGGTCTACGACCGGACGCTCGTCCGCTGCCTCGGTCAGGCCACCGGCTCGACGACCGCGGCGGTGGCCGGACAGGCGGTCGAACTCGTCGGCGGGCAGTCCTGGGACTCGATCCATGTCTGGAATCGCGACCCGCGGGCCGAGCACGACGTCGATGCCATCCGGGCCGCGATCGCGACCGCTCTCGGCGGCGGCATCCCGGCGGCGAAGGAGGCCGCACCGACCCGGCCGGGCGATCTCGTGCTCGACTGTGTCGTCGACACCGCCGAACGCTGGTGGGTGGGCTGGCACCGGGCGGCGACGCCGCGGAGCTGCTGGGCGGGCGGCATCTATCCCGTCGCCCTGCCGGCCGACAAGATCTCGCGGGCCTGGCTCAAGCTCGACGAGGCGATCGCGAGCTTTCCGATCCCGCTCGTCGCGGGAAGCCGTGTCGTCGAACTCGGCGCGGCGCCCGGCGGCGCCTGTCAGCGGCTGCTGGAAGAGGGCCTCGATGTGGTGGGCATCGATCCGGCGCTCGTCGATGAACGGCTCTCCGCCCGGCCGCGGTTCGAGCAGTGGCGGATGCGGGCTCGCGACGTGCGGCTCAAGCAGTTTCGCGGCTTCGACTGGGTCGTCTCCGACATGAACATCGACCCCAAGAGCGCCCTCGAATCGATCGGCCGGGTCGTGGCGGCGCCGGGCGCGGGCCCGCTGGGCATCATCGCCACGCTCAAGCTGCCCGACTGGTCGCGGGCGGCCGCCCTGCCGGACTGGCTCGGCCAGTTTCAGGCCTGGGGCTATGCAGCCCGGGCCCGGCAGCTTTCGACCGGCGGCCGCGAGGTCTGCGTGCTGGCGATCAGGAAGCGGTCGGCCCGTCGTCGCCCAGCCAGACGTCGTCCGGCCGGGTGAGGCTGCCCGAGGCGAGGTGCATCCTGCCGGCGACCGTGTCGATCACGATCGCGCCGTGGCGATCGATCCCATGGCAGCGGCCCTGGATCGTGGACCGCAGGTCATTGGGCAGGTGCGGATCGGCGGCCTGACCAGCATGACCAGCCTGACCGCCCCGGTAGATGGTCACGTCGCTGCCGAGCAGGCTGCAGAACGGACGGTAGCGGCTCACGAGCAGCCCTGGATCGGCCGCGATCGCGACGAGCAGCCGGCAGAACCTCGGCATGAAGTCACCGAGCAGCACGACCCGAGGGAGCGGTCGGCCGATCCGGTCGGGAATCGTCGCCACGCGGTCTGCGATCGCTCGAGGCGCGTCGGCCGCGGTGCCGGTCGTGTTGACCCCGATGCCGATGATCGCCCGGCCTCCCGGGCAGGTCTCGATCAGGATCCCGGCCAGCTTGCGGCCGCCGCTCTCGATGTCGTTGGGCCAACGGACCCGTGGATCGACCTCCGGCACGAGCGCTGAAAGCGACTCGGCCAGGGCGACGCCCGCGGCCAGCGACCAGGTCGGCCGCGGTTCGACAGGCTCGTCCGAGACGATGCCCGCGGAGGCGGCGTCGAGCACGATGCTGACCGCCAGACTGCCTGGCGGCTGCCACCAACGAGCCCCCCTGCGGCCACGGCCGAGGGTTTGCAGGTCGGCCACGACGGCGGCCGGCAGCGGTGTCTCTGGGTCGGTGGCGAGTTCCCTGCCGCGGTCCATCGTCGATGCCAGCTCGGCATGCTGCTCGAACGTCGCCAGACCCGCCCGCTCCCGCAGACTTTCGGCGTCGATCGGATCCTGTTCGGTCATCTCGTGCCCCATCGGATCGGCCCGCCCGCGGAACTTGGATGCGGCGGTTCTGGAAGGCTGGTGTACCACAGTGGTCGGGGCGGTTCCCGCGGCCCTCGCAAGGCCGGGGGTTTGGGAACGGCCCCCGCGTGCTGCGACCTTGACCCTCATGTCGGCCGCTTGGTACCCCCCATGCGTGCGCTCGCCCCTTCCATACTTTTTGTCGCTTTGTCTCGCCGCAGCGATCGCCGTCTGCGGTCGGCCGGTCGCCGCCCAGACTTCGGCCCTGCCATCACCGGCGGCCTCGTCGCTCGATCGGGTGATTCCCACGCAGTACGGCGCGCCGCTCTCGCCGCCACCGCCCGCCTGGGATCCCTATGCGCCGCAGGCAGGGCAGGCGTTTCCGGCAACGCCACCCGCGGCCAACTGGGTGCCGGCCCAGGCCTCTTCGGCGATCGGCGGCCAGCCCGGCTATCCCGGTTACTCGACGGCCCAGCCCTCGATCATGCCGACCCAGAATCCTGCCGGGGCGCCGACCTCGCTCTTCCCGCCCGGCTATCCGTCGCAGAACTCGACCTTCCAGCAGACGATGCGGCTCTATCAGGGTGCCCGCGGCAGCTGGGCCTATCTCTTCGGCAGCGGCCAGGGCACGAGCGTCGCCGTCAACGAGCTCGACACCACGGCAACCTTCGCCGTGCCCTTCTTCCACAACTCGCAGGCCAACCTCAACCATGCGCCGCTGTTGATCACGCCCGGCTTCGGCCTGCAGCTCTGGAACGGTCCTGAGACCACCTCCAGCATGCAGGCCGACCTACCGCCGAACACCTACGACGTGTTCATCGACACGGCCTGGAATCCGCAGTTCACGCCGCTCTTCGGCGCCGAGCTCGGCATCAGAGTCGGCATCTTCACCAACTGGGACGTCTTCGTCTGGCAGAGCTGGAGGCTGATGGGCCGGGCGATCGGCACGTTGCAACTGACGCCGACGATGCAGGGCAAGGCGGGCATCGTCTACCTCGACCGCAATCTGGTGAAGATCCTGCCGGCCTTTGGCGTCACCTGGACCCCCGATGCCAACAGCCGCTACGACATCTTTTTCCCGGCGCCAAAGGCGTCGAAGAGGTTCACCACGCTCGGCAAGCACGCGGTCTGGGGATTCCTCGCCGGCGAGTACGGCGGCGGCGCCTGGACGTTTCGCCGCAGCACCGGGCAGATCTCCCCCTTCGACTACAACGACGTTCGGGTGACGCTCGGCACCGAGTTCGTGCCGCAGACGCCGACGGGCCTCGCCGGCAGCTTCGAGGTCGGCTACGTGTTCGCCCGGCAGCTGTTCTTCGTCGACGGCCCGCCGCAGTATCAGAACCTCGACAACACCCTGATGCTGCGGCTCGGTCTGGCCTACTAAAGGCTGCTCGAAAAAGGCGATCCATGGCCATGATCCGCCCGGCGGCAACACTCGCGCTCCTCCTCGCCGCGATCGGCGGCGGGATCCTGCGGGCCGACGAAATCCTGCCGCTGCCCGAGGTGGAGCAGGGGGTCTTCGAGCGGATCCGGCTGGCCGCCCTCGGCGATCCGCAGGATCTCACCGAGCCGCTCATGCCCGACGACGTCGCGCCTCCCGGGCAGCCGCGGCAGGAGTTCGAGCCGCCGGCCGGACGCAAACTGCCACCGGGCGCCAAGCCGGGGATCCTCCAGCAGGCGCTCTACCAGGTGACGGAGCTGCCGAAGCTCGACGCCAACGGTCTCGGGCTCACGACACTCGAAAAGACGATCACGCTCGGCCTGCCGGCACCCACGATCGAGTCGCCGCTGCTCGTCACGCCCGGGTTCGTGGGCACGCTGACGAACGCCCCGGCGGGGGCCGACATTCCCGGCGAACTGTTCGAGGGCTACATCCAGGCCCGCTGGCTCAAGAAAATCGGCGACCGTTTCGGCGCCGACCTGGCGGTGTCGCCCGGCTGGTACAGCGACTTCAAGAACGACACGTCCCAGGCCCTCCGAATCACCGGCCACGGGTTCGGCGCCTGGGAGGCCAACGAGAATCTGCGCGTGGTGGCGGGACTCATCTACCTCGATCGCTACGACGTCAATTTTCTGCCGGCCGGCGGCCTGCTCTGGACGCCCGCCGACGACAAGCGGTTCGAACTGATCTTTCCGCGGCCGCGGATGGCCTGGCGGGTGGCGGAACGCGAAGGGACGTTTCGCGGGCGTCGCGTCGCCTCGAGCCACTGGCTCTACCTGGCCGGTGAATTCGGCGGGAATCAGTGGGCGATGCAATCCACCACCGGCCCGAACAAGGGACAGAATCAGATCATCGTCATCCGTGACTACCGGCTCCTCGCAGGCTGGGAGCGGCGGCCCGCCGACCTCGGTATCTCATGGCGGCTCGAGGCGGGTTGGGTGACCGGCCGCACGGTGCAGTACTACCTCACCGATCAGCCGTGGCTCAACCCGTCCGACACGTTCCTCGTGAGGGCCGGGGCCTGGTACTGACTTCACGGGCTTGAGTGGGACAGGCTTCAGCCTGTCATGGATGCTTCACGGAAAATCTCGGCATCGTGCCGAATTTTCCTTGGCCGGCTCCGCCGGCTGGTGTTGACCCGGCCTTCCAGGCCTGACGCTGCCCGATGTGGGACAGGCTTCAGCCTGTCATGACCTTGAGTAACGGCGTCTCGCGTGGGTCGGGGTTGCCCACGCCCCGTCGCCGGACGTTCGCTGCGGCCATCCTGGCCTACGCTCTCTCGATGCTGCCTTAGCTACGGCATCCATGCCTGCGCTTGTCAGCAACGCCGGCTCTCGGGGCATGGGCAACCCCTCGCCCGATGCCTCGCTGAAGGAGCGGACATACAGTCAGCCAAGATATGGTAGGCCAAGGCAGGCTCCCTAGCTCGCGGCCGGATCCTTGCCGCCGACCCAGGGGCCGGCGAGCTTTTGATACTCCTCTGCCTTGAGCGAACTGCCGGTGTCGCCGGCGTGCCAGCCGGGAACGTGCTTCGGCTTCGCCCGTTCGTCGGAGAGGGTTTCCCAGCGCTTCGCCCAGCCCGCGTTGCCCTCGGTGTAGCTGCCGTTGGCGGCGTCGAACTGATAGACCTTGCCGTTGCGGTAGCTCATCGCGCCGAGGATCACGGTCACGACCGCCGCCGCCCCGAGGTCGGGGGTGTTGTTGCAGAGTTCGGGCTTGCCGGCCTGCATCGCCTCGAGCCAGTTCTTGAAATGGAGGTAGGTCGTGTCTGCCTTCTTCAGCTCTTCGGCCGTGAGGTCGGTCTGGATCACCTCGTCCTTGAGGTCGCTGTTGAACGTCACCTGCGGCCGCTCGGCGACGAACTTGAAGTCGGTGAACGACTCGCCGTTGCCAAACTCGAAGGCGCCGTTGTGGCCCCGGATCACCTGCTTGATCCGAGAGTTTTCATTGCACATCGTGGCCGTGATCAGGCCCTGGCAGCCCTCGTTGTAGTCGGCCACGACCGTCGCCACGTCGGGCACGTCGCGGGTGTCGAGTTCGAGGTAGATGCCCCCAGCACCCACGACGCGGGCGGGGTAGCGAAGGCCGGTGGCCTTGAGCATCGCGGTCGTGCGGTGCACGAACAGATCGGTGAACATCCCGGAGCCGAAGGGCCAGTAGCAGCGCCACTGGGCGTAGACCGCCCGGTCGAAATCCATCTTCGGGGCGAGGCCGGCATCGACGCCGAGCCAGCGTTTCCAGTCGATCGTCTCGGGCGTCATCTGCTTGTCGAGCTTGTAATACCGCCACTGGCCGACGGCCGAGTTGCGGAAGTACTCGGTCTGGAAGCCGAGCACCTTGCCGAGCTTGCCGGAGTCGATGAGCTCGCGGGCCTGATCCCAGACCTTGAGGCTGGTCGACTGCACGCCGACCTGCATCACCCTGCCCGTCTCCCGCCAGACCTTGGCGACGTCGAGGGCCTCCTCGACCGTCTTCGTCATCGGCTTCTCGGTGTAGACGTGCTTGCCGGCCCTGAGGCTGTCGATGATCTGGCGGTGGTGCCAGTGGTCGGGCGTGCCGATGCAGACGGCGTCGACGTCCTTGTCGGCCAGCATGTCGTTGTAATCGACATACCGCTTGGCCTCGACGCCGGTCTCCTTCTTGATGAACTCGCAGACCGTGTCTTCCTGCTTCTTGTAGACCTCGCTCACCGCCACGAGGTCGATGTTCGCCCCTTCGCTCCGCAGTTTGGCGAGCGTCTTGACGTGGGCGCCGAAGCCGCGGCCGCCAGGGCCGATGAAGCCGATGCGAATGCGGCTGTTGGCGTCGGCCGCCGAGGCGGCGGGCATCTGCGTGGCCGCGGCACCGGCGGCGGCCGAGGCGCCGAGAAAGCCACGGCGGGAGACCTTGTCTGACGAGGAAGGCTTCTGTTCGGACATCGCATGACTCCTAAATGCCAAGAATGATTGCGGAAGACGATCGGAAACCGACGGGGGCCCGCTCGCTCTATTCGATCACCCGGACCCTACCAATTCCAGTCCCATGAGTATGCGGGACGCAGGCCCGGAAGCCAAGTTCGACCCGGGTCAGGCGAGGATCTCACGGAGAACGCGGCCGTGCTCATCGGCACCCCGGTTCATGTCCATGTCTCTCTGCCGCCCAACCCGATGGCACGTTCACACGCCAACACAATCACGACCTTTACGGGTTCGTGAGGTTCGGATTCCAGAGTCCGGGCTTCACCTCGGGCACAGCGCCCTCCGATGACAGCGTGGTCTTCACCGCGGCCGCGAGCTGCTTCGAGAGTTCGGCGACGGTGGTGGCATGGGCGGGCACGTCGGCGAGGTTCGTGAGTTCCTTGGGATCCGCGTCGTGGTCGTACAGCTCGCGGCCTTCGCGGCCCTCGTCCCACTCGGTATAGCGATAGCGCGGCGTGCGGAGCGAATAGCCATAAAACTGCTTGGCCTTCGCACCCGCCTCCTTCGGCTGCGAGCCCCGGCCGGGGTTCCCTCGGGTCACCTGCGTGACGGCCCAGCCGCGGCCGACAACCGTCGGATCGGAGAGCACGGGCAGGAGGCTCTGGCCCTGAAGGTTCTTCGGGGACTCGACGCCGCAGAGTGCCGCGAGCGTTGGAAAGATGTCGACCTGCGACACGGGCGCCGACGCCACGCCCCCCACCTTGCAACGGCCTGGTGCCGCGATGACCAGCGGCACGCGGGCGCTCTCCTCGAAGAGACTCATCTTCTGATAGAGCCCGTGCTCGCCCATGTGATAGCCGTGGTCACTCGTGAACACGACGACTGTGTCGTCGGCGAGACCATGCTTGTCGAGCGCGTCGAGCACGCGGCCGACCTGCGCATCGAGAAAACTGATGCTGGCACGGTATGCCTGCTGGGCCTGGCGCCGCTGGGCGTCGGTCATCGCATCCTGCTCGGCCTTCCGGCTGCCGAGCGCGGCCTTCGGCAGATCCTGCTGATCCTGCTCCACGCCCGTGACGAGCGGCATCGCGGCTTCCGGATACATGTCGAAGTAGGGCGTCTTTGGGGAAACGTACGGCGTGTGCGGCCGGTAGAAGCCCACGGCGAGGAAGAACGGCCGCGAGCGGTCGCGGGCGCAGCGCTCGAGCACCCAGGCCGCATCGTCAGCCATGATGCCGTCCGTGTGGTCGCGATCGCCCTTGGGCGACGCGTACCAGCTGAGCGTGCCGCCAAACTTGGCCGGCTCGAGCGAGAAGATGTTCGGCTCCTCCTCGAGGCGATCGACGCCCGCGGGATTGATCTCGAGCTCCCACGACCCGGGATCGTCGTGGCCGTTGGTGCCGATCGAGGCAGGCACGTTGTAGTGATAGAGCTTGCCGATCCGGGCCGCGAAGTAGCCGGCGAGCCGAAATGCCTGCGGCATGGAAAGCTGCGACGGGATCGACTGCCGGAAGATCTGGCCGTTGGCCTGGATGCCGGTCGCGTTGGGATGGAGTCCGGTGAGGAGCGAGTTGCGACTCGGGCCGCAGAGCGGAAACGGGCAGTAGGCCCGCTCGAACCGGACGCCGCGGGCGGCGAGCCGGTCGATGTTTGGCGTCTTCGCGAGCGGGTCGCCGTAGCAGCCGAGAAAGCAGTTGAGATCGTCGGAGATGATAAAGAGGACGTTCGGCCGGGATTCGGCCGCGGCCGCGGCCGAACCAATCAGCATGAACGCCAGCAGGATGGTTCGCGTCACGTGTCGCATGGTTGGCATACCTTTTCCTTCCGAAATCTCCTCCAACAAGTCTCGCACAAACGCCCGATTCTCGTGGTGACTGCCCGGGAGCTCGAGCTTCCTGAAAGCCCTGTTCCCGGAAGTGGCGGTCAAAATGGAAAGCGACGCGCCGAGTTTCTTCAACATCTTCAGGGAGAGATTCGCGAGCGGTTCGTTTTTCTTTTCGTCGAATGCGAGATGGCCGGCATGCCGGTAGCCGCCTCCGGCCGACTGTCGGGATTTTGTGTGCGGGGTCGCTACGCCGCCGCGACGCCGGCGAGCACTTCCACGACCGCCGCCATGAACGCGGGCAGGTCGGCCGGCTTGCGGCTCGTCACATGGTGGCGGTCGACCACGACGGGCGCATCCTCCCAAATCGCACCGGCATTCATCAGGTCATCCTTGATGCCCGGGCTGCCGGTCACCCGGACCCCCCGGTAGACCCCCGCCGAGATCGGGATCCAGCCACCGTGGCAGATCGCCGCCACGAGTTTGCCGTGGGCCGAGAACTCGCGGACCAGGTCGAGCACCTTCTCGATCCGCCGCAGTTTGTCGGGCATCCAGCCGCCTGGAATGACGATGCCGTGAAAATCGGCCGCCTCCATCTCAGCGATCGCCGCTTCGCTTTTGCAGGGGTAGCCGTGCTTGCCGGAGTAGGTCCTGCCCTGCAGTTCTCCGGCCAGCGTGACATGGCCGCCGGCCTCCTCGAGCCGCAGTTTCGGGTACCAGAGTTCGAGGTCCTCGTAGTCGTCGCCGACGAACATGAGCGTGCGGACGCCCTCCAATGGGCGGGTCGGCGAGGCAGGATGTGGCATGGCTGAAAGCTCCAGGGGGGTGAAATCTCTCGGCTGGCGTCCGCTGCCTGCCGGAGAGCATTGTCGCGACCTGTCCGAGCGCTGACGAGGGCTCAACCGACAACCCCCCTTCGGTGGCAAATCTGCTATCGCCGCATGCACCGCCAGGCCGCCCGAATTTGGCCGCTTTTTTGGCCGCTTTTCGCGATCTGGAAATTCCCTGCTTGACGGCGTCACACACCTCGCTAACATCACGCCCCGGCCATATGGAGTGGTCTGCGGGACGGCCGCCACAACATCTTGCGATAGCATGCAGAAGGAGCTGCTCTCTTTGAATCGCCCGGTTTTCACCGTCCCTGTTGTTTTTCGGGGCTCCTGAACGGCTCAAGGCCGTCCGGTCCTCCGCCCGATATCGTTTGCACGATCACTATACGCAAGTATACTTCACAGGCTCGACACTTTCCGCGATCAGGAGCACTTCTTCCATGGCAGCATTCGAACCCTCCGCCGGCTTCGCCACCCAGGGCAGCACCGAATCGTCCGTCTCCGCCGGCCAGCAGGCCGGGCAAGCCGCTCGTCAGCCGCTGGCCGTGCAGCCGACCTTCTGCCCCGTCGACGTCGAGAGCCCGTTCGACACCACGGAGTGGGAGCTGCGGACGGCCGCCATCAAGGGGGAGGACGGCAAGGTGCTGTTCGAGCAGCCCGCCTGCGAGATTCCCGCGGCCTGGAGCCAGCTCGCGACCAACGTCGTGGTGAGCAAGTATTTCTACGGCGAGATCCACACGCCCGAGCGGGAGCACTCGGTCAAGCAGCTCGTCCACCGCGTGGCCCGCACGATCGCCGACTGGGGCACGGCCGACGGCTATTTTAAGACCAAGCAGGACGGCGAAAACTTCTACCGCGATCTCGCCTGGCTCTGCGTCCACCAGCACGGGGCCTTCAATTCGCCCGTCTGGTTCAACGTCGGCCTCTACAACCAGTACGGCGTCAAGGGCGCCCCCTGCAACTGGCGCTGGGACGAGGCGACCCGCGAGGTCGTCCAGCCGCAGAACCCCTACGAGTATCCGCAGGGAAGCGCCTGCTTCATCCAGAGCGTGCAGGACAACATGGAAGACATCATGGAACTCGCCCGCAGCGAGGCCATGCTCTTCAAGTTTGGCTCCGGCACCGGCACCGACCTCTCCACGCTCCGCAGCCAGCGGGAGAAGCTCGCCGGCGGCGGCAAGCCTTCGGGCCCGCTCTCGTTCATGCGGGTCTACGACCAGGTGGCCGCGGTGGTGAAGAGCGGCGGCAAGACCCGCCGGGCCGCCAAGATGCAGTCGCTCAAGGTCACGCATCCCGACATCATGGAATTCATCGAGTGCAAGAGTAAGGAGGAGAAGAAGGCCCGTGTCCTCATCGAGAAGGGAGGCTACGACTCCAACTTCAACGGCGAGGCCTACAGCTCGATCCTCTTCCAGAACGCCAACCTCTCGGTGCGGCTCACCGACGACTTCATGCAGGCCGCCGACCGGGACGACACCTGGACCACCCGCTGGGTCACCGACCCCTCGAAGGCCGGTCCGTCGTTCAAGGCCCGCGACGTGCTTGCCAAGATGGCCGAGTGCGCCTGGCAGTGCGGCGATCCGGGGGTGCAGTACGACACCACGATCAACCGCTGGCACACCTGCCCCAACTCGGGGCGGATCAACGCCAGCAACCCCTGCTCGGAATACATGTTCCTCGACGATACAGCCTGCAACCTGGCGAGCATCAATCTGATGAAGTTCCGCCGGGCCGACGGCACGTTCGACGTCGACCGCTTCACGGCCGCCTGTCGAATCTTCTTCGTCGCCCAGGAGATCCTGGTCGATCATGCCAGCTACCCCACCAGGCGGATCGCGAAGAACAGCCACCTCTACCGGCCGCTGGGTCTCGGCTACTCGAACCTCGGCAGTCTCCTGATGGCCGACGGTCTGGCCTACGACAGCGACGCCGGCCGCGGCCTCTGCGGGGCGTTGACCGCGATCCTCCACGGTGCCGCCAACCGCACGAGCGCCGAGCTCGCCGCGGCGGTCGGGCCGTTCGAGGGCTTCGCGGCCAACCGCGAGCCGATGCTGAACGTGATGCAGATGCACCGCGAGTCGGTCGACAGGATCGATCCCTCCTGCCCGACCTATCTCCGCGATGCCGCTCGCAAGGTCTGGGAAGAGGTGCTCGCCGGCGGCCGCCGCCACGGCTACCGCAATGCCCAGGCGACGGTGCTTGCTCCCACGGGCACGATCTCCTTCCTGATGGACTGCGACACGACGGGTATCGAGCCCGACATCGCGCTTGTGAAGTACAAGCAGCTCGCCGGTGGCGGCATGCTCAAGATCGTCAACCAGACGGTGCCGCTGGCACTGCGGACGCTCGGCTACGACGAGCCGACGGTCGAGGGCGTGCTGTCGTACATCGACAAGAACGACACGATCGAGGGGGCGCCGGGGCTCAAGGATCAGCACCTCGCCGTCTTCGACTGTGCCTTCAAGCCGCGGCTCGGCAAGCGTTCGATCGCCTGGGAGGCCCACGTGAAGATGATGGCGGCGGCCCAGCCGTTCATCTCGGGGGCGATCTCGAAGACGGTGAACATGCCCCGCGAGACGACGCCGGCCGACATCGCCGGCGCCTACAGCGAGGGCTGGCGGATGGGGCTCAAGGCCCTGGCGATCTACCGCGACGGCTCCAAGGAAAGCCAGCCGCTCAACACCGGCACCGAGGCCGACAAGACAGCGGCCAAGGCGACCGCCACTCCGCGGCGGGAGCGGCTTCCAGATACCCGCCGCAGCGTGACCCACAAGTTCAACGTCGGCGGCCACGAGGGCTACATCACGGTCGGACTCTACGACGACGGACGGCCGGGCGAGCTGTTCATCACGATGGCCAAGGAGGGAAGCACGATCGGCGGCCTGATGGATGCCTTCGGCACCGCGGTCTCGATGAGCCTCCAGTACGGCGTGCCGCTCGAGGTGTATGTCAAGAAGTTCTCGCACACCCGATTCGAGCCCTGGGGCTACACGAAGAACCCCGACATCCCCGTGGCCAAGAGTCTCGTCGACTATCTCTTCCGCTGGATGGGAACGGAATTCATTCCGGGATACCGCGAGGCCAATAGGCCCGCAGGGCATGGCGGCGGCGAGGAGGCCGCCGCGGGTGACGATACGGAAAGTGAGCGCAAGCCCGCCGCCACGACGGCGAGCGGGCTGGCCGATGGGCAAGGAAAGGCCCGCACCAACGGCGAAGCGACCTCAAGCCGCGGCAAGCATCCGGGCGGCACGAACGGCCATGCCAACGGCACTGCGGCGAAGGCGGCCTCCGCCAAGGGGGCGACCGTTACCGCGTCGGCGGCGCTGCTCGAACGGGCCGGGCTGAAGATGGCGGTCGATCCCTCCGCCAGCCCGGCCGATCGTCAGAGCCAGTTTGCCAAGTTCCAGATCGATGCCCCGGCCTGCGACAACTGCGGGTCGATCACGGTCCGCAACGGCAACTGCTACCTCTGCCACAACTGCGGCAACAGCATGGGCTGTTCCTGAGCCGAAGCCTGCTGGCGATCCGCAGCCTACGCATCCACGACGAAGATCTGATTCGTCTTCGTCTGGGTGCCGGGCAGCGGAACACCCGCCATGAACGCGATCCGCAGGCCGTCGGGTGAAAAGACGACGGCCTCCGGCCGCGGTCCACTCTCGCCGCGATCTGGCCCCGTGAGCCGGCGGCTCGCGGCCGTCCGCACGTCGACCGTCATTATGCTACCGTCGCCGACGTAGGCGATCCGCTCGCCGTCGGGGCTCCAGGTGAAGCTGCTGGCCACATCCCAGGGGTCGGAGGTTAGCTGCACCGGCCCGCCGCCGGCCGGGCTGACCGTACATAACTGCACGACGCCGCGATCGTCCCGCATCAGGCATCCGATCCGCCTGCCATCGGGACTCGACCGCAGCCAGTGCCGCGGGCCCTGGATGCCCGGATGGGGGCGGTCGGCCGTGAACGTCAGCCGCCGCTGCAGGACGCCCGCCGGAGGCCGGGGCCGCTGGAGCGGCGTGCCCTCGAGCGGGCCATCGCCGGGAATGGCGAGGCCGGCGGGATCGTCCGGCAGATCGACGACATACACCTCGCTGATCGTCCGCCCGGCGGCTGTGACGACATGCCCCTGAAACGCCAGCCCGTACCGCCGCCGCGAGCCGTTTGGGTCCAGATATCCGCGGCTCCCGATCCAGGCCTCCTCGAAGGCCTTCGAGATCTGGTCGCTGCCCGGCTCTGGCCGATCGTGGAGCCGGGTGACGAGCACCGTGAACCCGCTGCCGTCCTGGTTTCGGGGATGGGTTTTGGGGACGACAACTGGCCTTCCGCAGATGGTCACGGCCAGGCCCCGCAGATTGCGTTCGCAGGAGCGGTCGTCGGCCGCCTCCTCGAGCACGGCATCCTCGTACGTAAAACTCACGAGCAGTCCGTCGGGGCTGAACATGTGGACGTGGCTGCCACCCCGCAGTGCTCCGGGCGTGAAGGGGGAGAGGAGGTCGCGGGCGTCGAGCGGTTCGATCATTCCCGGCCGATCCGTGCGGAGGACGACGCCCTGCCGGCGTGCCGGCCCATACGACCAATCGGCCGTGGGCCGCTCGGGGCCAAGGATGAACACCACCCGGTCATCCAGCGGGCTGGCCGTGACGACGCCGCAGCAGGCCCCGCGCCGGGATTCGTAGAGCGTCTCGGAGCGGCCCGTCGCCAGTTCGACCCGCCCGATCCGCCTGCCGTCGAAACTGGAACCGTCGGGACCCGAGCGGGTGTCGAACAGGATCCAGGCCGAGTCGGGCGACCAGATGCCCGCATTGGTGAGCATCTGTCCGTGCGGGGCGGCGGTGATCTGGCGGGCTGGCATGGCGACATTCCGTGCGTGACGAGCGGCACCTTACCCTGCCCAACCCCGTTCGCGGCAAGAACCCGAATGCCGCCCCCGGGCCGGTTGTCGCGGCAGTGACGGCTGTGACCCCGGCGGACGCCGCCGCTGAAGCCTTTGCCGGCAGCCTGACGAAAGATCAGGCATCGACATTCGACCTGTTTCCGCGTCCCGTCGGAGGTGCCAAACCCAACGCGTTGCCCAGGATCCTCGCAAGGCACGTGCCCGTCACGGCCCGATCCCCGGCAGTTTCGCAATTTTCTACCCCGTTCGCAGGCGGACGACAGGCTCGATCAAAAGGAAGGCCGTGGCAGACCCAAGCTGCCACGGCCTTCGCTTTTTTTCCGGATTCGGCGGGGATTTGCGGGGACATCGGGCCGCTATTAGCATTTCGGCGTCGGTTGGCGGCCTTCCATCCATCCACTCCGAGGTGACCCGTGCGTCGTTGGATCCGTGTTCTGCTCGTCGGTCTGCTTTCGCTGATGCTCTCGATCGACTCCGCGTCGGCCGGCAGGTTTTTCCACCGCCACCGCCGTCCCTGCTGTCGGCCGAAGCAGTGCGGCCAGCCTGCGAAGCCGGCCTGCCCCCCGACGACCGCAACAGCCTGCTCGGCCTGCGGCATGCCCGACTGCGAAGCGATTGCGGATCGCCACTGTGACGATCTCTGCGGATCGTCATCCGAGGAGGTCGTCATCGCCAGCCATGAGACAGCCGTTTCGGACTGCGATTGCTGCTCCGGGGAGATCGTGATGGACGTTCATGCTGGGTCACAGATGACCCATCATGGCGATGCGTTGCACGAAGCCACGGTCGGCGATCCTGTCGGACAGCCGACCGAGGTCGTCGAACTTCACGATGGCGGCTCCGCCGCCGCCAAGCCTCCCGTCACACCAGCTTCCGTCGAAGAGCCGCTGCCAACACTCGCCGAGCCGCCTGTGGGCCGTCCCGACGCTCCCGGTGCGATCCTCCAAAGCACCACCAGCGCCGACGAGGTGCTGATGGAAGAGTCTGCCGCCGCGCCCGCCCGGCCCGACGCTCCCGGCCAGATCCTGCCCTCGGAGGAGGAGCCGCTGGAAGAAGCCGCACCCTCTACCGAGCCGACTGCCGTCGTCTCAGAGCCTGCCATGAAGGAACCGGCCGTTCCGGCGGAACCCGTTCCAGCCGTTCCCGCGACACCTGCGCCGGCCGTTGAAGAAAACCTGTTCGACGAACCAGCCGACAAGCCCGCCCCGGCAGAGCCCAAGGCCGAGAACGATCCGTTCTCGACAACCGGTCCGCTTCCGATTCAGCCAGTCCGTCGCTGGATCGACGACACCGGTCTGCACGAGACGGTCGGCCGGCTCGTCGAGGTGCAGCCCGATCGGATCCGAATCCTCAAGGCGAACGGCAGGTTCGCGCTGGTGCCCCTCTCACGGCTCAGCCGCCACGATCAAAACCACGTCGCCACCCAGCAGAGCCTTGCGGCCAAGCGAGCCCCTGCGGACAGCCTCACACAGCTCAACGGCGGCTGAAAACCTGGGCAGGCGGATCCTGATTCTCTATTCGTCGAGCACGGCGACCGTTTCGAAGGCCTTGCCCTCGAGCATCTCGAGCGAGGCTCCGCCGCCGGTCGAGACGTGGCTCACCTTGTCGGCATAGCCCAACTGCTCGACCGCCGCGGCCGAATCCCCGCCGCCGATGATCGTGACTGCGCCCTCGGACGTGGCGTCGGCCACGGCGTCGGCCACGGCCTTCGTGCCGGCGTCGAATGGCGGCATCTCGAACACGCCCATCGGACCGTTCCAGACCACCGTGCCTGCCGAGCGGATGATGGCCGCATACTGCCTGGCAGTCTCGGGGCCGATGTCGAGCCCCTCGAAACCGTCGGGAATCTGGCCGGCCTTCACGACCTGCCTGTTGGCCGCCGAGGAAAAATCGTCGGCGCAGTGGGTGTCGACCGGCAGCACGAGCTTCGAGCCCCCCTTGGCGAGCAGCTCCTTGGCGAGTTCGACCTTGTCCTTCTCGACGAGCGACTTTCCGGTCTGACCGCCCTGGGCCAGCGAGAAGGTGTAGGCCATCGCGCCGCCGATCAGGACGTGGTCGCAGATCGAAAGCAGGTTCGTGATCACCGCGATTTTATCGGAGACCTTCTTGCCGCCGAGGATCGCCACGAACGGCCGCTTCGGCTGGGCGATCGCGTCGGCGAGATACTGGATCTCCTTCTCGACGAGAAAGCCGACGACCGCCGGCCTGCCGAGCGCCTTCATCGCCACCGGCACGGCGTGCATGCTGGCCTCGGTGCGGTGGCAGGTGCCGAATGCGTCGTTGACGTAGGCGTCGGCGAGGGCGGCGAGCCCGTCGACATAGGCCTTGTCATCCCCCTTCTTCTCCCCCTTGTTGAAGCGGACGTTTTCGAGCAGGAGCACGCCGCCTGAGGGCAGCTCCCGGGCCTTTGCATGGGCGTCGGCGCCACCGGTGTCGGCGGCGAGCGTCACCGACCGACCGAGCAGTTCGCCGAGCCGCCTGGCGACCGGGGCGAGGGAAAACTCCGCCTCGAACCCCTTGCCGGAAGGCCGGCCGAGGTGCGACATCAGGATCGCCTTTCCGCCACGATCGATGATCGACCTGATCGTGGGCAGGGCCATCCGGATGCGGCGGTCGTCGGTGATCCCGCCGGTGTCGTCCTGCGGCACGTTGAAGTCGACCCGCACGAGGACGGTCTTGCCCTTGGGATCGATGGCGGCGACGGATTTCTTCGGCATGGCTCTGGTGCTCCGGCTGAAAGGGGAAGGATGCGAACGAGAATGTACGGGGCCGAGGTTTTCCTTGGAACGGGCACGACAGGCTGAAGCCTGTCATCGATCGAATCGGGCTAGACGTCGAGATTCTTGACGTCGAGGGCATGCCGCTCGATGTACTCGCGTCGCGGCTCCACCTGCTCACCCATCAGCACCCGGAAAAGATCGTCGGCGTTGGCGGCGTCGGTCATCGTGATCCGCACCAGGGTCCGGTTGGCGGGGTCGAGCGTCGTGTCGCGAAGCTCCTCGGCGTTCATTTCGCCAAGGCCCTTGAAGCGGGTGATCGAGAGCCCCTTCTCGCCGGCCCGCCGCACCGCCGTGAGCAGCCCTCGGAGATCTTCGAGGCCGATCTCGTTCTCCCCCCGTCGCAGCAGGTAGCGCGGCTCCTCCGTTCCGGTGCGGTCCTGGGGCAGCAGCGATTCGATGCCGAAGCCCATCGAATCAAGTTCCTTGAGACCGGCATTGATGCTGCGGACCTCGTGCAGGTCGACCACGACGAGCTGGTCGTCGCCGGTGTCGGGGGCGGTGCCCGGCGTGGTGTCGCCGACCGCCTCCGCCTCCTCGACGCGTCCCACGGCCAATTCGCCGCCGGCCACCTTCTCCTTCCCCTTCACAAACGCCTCCAGCTGGTCACGGCCCGTGAACCAGTGCTCCTCGACGCCATAGTAGACGTGGTAGATCGGCAGTTTGCCGGTCGTGGCGTCGCGGCGTCCGGCATGGTCGCGGAGGCTGATGCCGCGGCGCTCGAGAGCGACGAGCGCGTCCTCGAGGCCGGCCAGCGTGCGGCAGAGTTTCTGCATCGCGTCTCCGGCGATCTCCCGGCCGTCACCTGGCAGGAAGACGCCCTCGCCGAGCCCCTGGTCGAGGAGCTGGGTCTTCATCTGCTCCTCCGTCTGGACGTAGTAGACGGTCTTCTTCGAGCGGACACGAAACAGCGGCGGCTGGGCGACGTAGACATGGCCGGCCGCAACGAGCTGGGGCATCTGCCGATAGAAAAACGTCAGCAGCAGCGTGCGAATGTGGGATCCGTCGACGTCGGCGTCGGTCATGATGACGATCTTGTCGTAGCGGCGTTTCCCGAGATCGGTCTCCTCGCCGAATCCCGAGCCGATCGCCACGATCAGGCTGCTGACCTCCTCGTTGGCGAGCACCTTGGCGGTGCGGCTCTTGTAGGCGTTGATGATCTTGCCGCGGAGCGGCAGGATCGCCTGATACTCACGGAGCCGGCCGCCCTCGGCACTGCCGCCGGCCGAGTCGCCCTCGACCAGATAGAGTTCGCACTTCTCGACCACGCGACTGGTGCAGTCGCGGAGTTTTCCGGGAAGGCCGCCGCCAGAGAGGGCGTTTTTGCGGTCCCGTAGTTCCTTGCGGGCCTTCTTGGCGGCCTCGCGGGCCTCGGCGGCGAGGATTCCCTTTTCGATGATCGTCTTGGCGCTCTTGGGGTTTTCCTCCAGATACTTCGAGAGGAAATCGCCGACGGCCGAGTTGATGATCCCCTCGACCTCGCCGTTGCCGAGCTTGGTCTTTGTCTGGCCCTCGAACTGCGGATGCGGCACCCGCACGCTGACGATCGCAGTCAGCCCCTCGCGGACGTCCTCGCCCGTGGGGAGGAGGTTGTCGTTGAGCGCCTTGTATAGGCCGCTCTTCTTGCCGTATTGGTTCAGGGTCCGGGTGAGCGCCGAGCGGAAGCCGGCGACGTGGGTGCCGCCTTCGGTGGTCGAGATGTTGTTGACGTAGCTGTGAAGGTTCTCGGTGTATTCCTTGGCGTACTGAAAGGCGATGTCCCAGGAGACGCCATCCTGCGTTCCCTGGATCGAGATCACGTCGCTATGGACGTGTTCGCTGGCATGATTGAGCTGCTCGACGAACTGGACGATGCCCCGTTCGAAGAAATACTCCTCGCTGTTGCCGCTGGCGGCGTCGGTGAATCTGACCCGCAGCCCCGAGTTGAGGTAGGCGAGTTCCTTGAGCCGCTTGGCGAGCACGTCCCAGGAAAACTTCGTCTGCGGAAAGATCTGCGGGTCGGGCTTGAAGGTGGTCTTCGTGCCGGTCCGCGGGGTGGTGCCCATCTTCCGCACCGGCCCTGTCGGCTCGCCGCGCTGATACTCCTGCTGCCAGAGATGCCCCTCGCGGGAGACCTCGACCTCGCACCATTCCGAAAGAAAGTTGACCACCGTCACGCCGACACCATGGAGGCCGCCCGACGTCTGATAGGCACCCTTCTCGAACTTCCCGCCGAACTTGAGGACCGTCATCACGCCCTCGAGCGTGGAGACGTCCCGCTCCATCTCCTCCGAGAGCTGCGGGTGGCGGTCGACCGGAATTCCGCGGCCGTCATCCTCGACCGTCACGCTGCCATCGACATTGACCGTGACGCTGACATGCTTGGCGTAGCCGGCCATGCACTCGTCGATCGAGTTGTCGACGACCTCGTAGACCAGGTGGTGCAGACCGCGGGAGGTGTTGTCGCCGATGTACATGCCGAACCGCTCGCGAACGTGCTCGCGGTCGGAAAGGTGCTTCAGATCGGCCGACGTGTATTCGGTCTGATTCGAGGCGTCTGACATGCGGGGTTCCTGACGGTGAACGGTACTGGAGGCTTATGGAAAGGTCTGTCGGCGGGGGCGGAGCGGGGACGGATGAACGGTCGGTCTAGCGGCCGGCGTCGGCGAGCAGGCGGCAGCGGATGTCGGTGATCCCTTCTGCGGGGACGAGTTCGCCGAGCCTGGCGATCACCTCCCGCTTGTGGAATCCCATCTCCTGCACGAGCGCCGAGTGACTGACGAACACCTCGAGCACGCCGCGTCGCACGAGGCCGGCCTGGGAGCAGCCGCGAAACGCTGCCGGGGCCGCCTGCTCCCAGGCGGTCGCGAGGCCACTCGTGGCCTGCTCCTGGTCATAGCCGGTGCGGGCGAGCAGCCGCGACATGACGCTGCCGATTGACCGCGGACCGGAGGGATTGGTGTTGAACTGCATGTCAGTCGGCGGCCAACGGCATGATCACGTAGCCGTAGCCATCCTCGGTACGGCAGACGCAGGCGCTCTGGGCGTCGGTGAGTTCCACCGAGACGTTCGCACCACCGTCGAGGACGCGAAGAAAATCACTCACGAACCGCGGGTCCATCTTGATCTTCACGTCGGCCCCGTGATGGTCGATCGGCAACTCGATTCGGCTCTCGCCGCTCTCGGCCGACCGGCCGGAGAGCACGAGCGCACCACGCTGGAAGGCGAAATCGACCCCCTTCGACTGCTCGCTGGTCACGATTGCCGCCTGCCGCACGGCAGCCAGGAACGGACCGGCCACGAGGCTCACCCGGACGGCGTCAGGCCGCTCTGGAAAGACGTCCCGCCAACGCGGAAAGCGGCCTTCCACGAGCCGAGCCGAGATCGTCGTCGGCCCGGTCTTGACCAGGATTTCGCTCGGCCGCACGGCCAGATGGATCGGCGTGTCGGCGTTTCCAAGACAGCGTTCGACGAGTTGCATCGCCCGAGCCGGCACGATCGGCTGGGCATCTGCAGGCGTGCCGTTCACGGAGGCCGCCGGGCCCTCCATCTTGGCCAGCCTGCGGCCATCGGTGCCGACCGCGGTGACGGCTGTGCTCGTGAGTTCGAGCAACACGCCGCCGAGGGCGAAACGGCTCGATTCGTTGTCGGTGGCAAAGACCGTCCGCCGAACGAGTTCCCGCATCAGCGGCGTCGATATCTCGAAGCAGGGCTCCGCCGGAAAGGTCGCCACCGAGGGAAACTCCAGTGGGTCTTCGGCGGGCAGGCGAAACTCGCTCCGCGGAGCCTTGACCACGGTCGCGGTGCCATCGGAGTGAATGTCGAAGACCGTGCCGGGACTGCTCTCGCGGACGATTGCCGAGAGCCGTCCGCTGGGGAGCAGCACGGCCCCTGGGGCGGAGGTCTCAACCCCCTCGATCTCGGTGCGGATGCCCACCTCGAGGTCGGTGGCCGAGAGCACGGCCGAGCCCTGCGTGGCCTCGAGTTTCACGTTCGTGAGAACCGGCTTGGGCGACCTGGCCGGCACGACGACCGACGCGCTCTGCAGGGCCGCCAGCAGCGGCTCTCTCGTACAACGAACTTTCATCGAGGCGGATCCGTTCCTGGGAATCGTGCGGGGAAACCCCTACTGTACCCGACCGGAGGCCTCCTGAAATCCCCTCAAATCCCGATTGTTTTTCAGGATTTTGGGCTCTGCCGCAGGTCTCTTCCCTGTCTTCTTCTGTTCTCTTTGTTTGAAAGAAGTGATGAGCAGAAAAACAGCAGGAGACTCAGTACTATGGGGGAAACCTCGTTTCCAACAAATTCGGGATGAACCGGCTGACAAACGCCCATTTGAACTGTCGAACCGGTGTTGGCAATCTGTTGGCAGAACGCCGGAATGGGTCTCAGAAGTGGGCTGTCTCCTGTGTCCGGAGCGTGGTCTCTGAGAGACACGCGGGTCGTGTGGACATCATGTCTTTGACATCTCGCCGGCGTCGGCAGTGTCGGTTTCGAATTCCCGCCAAAGGCAACCCAGGGCCAACATCGGTCAGACAGCCGATGAATCCGCCTGATGACAGGCTCGGGATTGCGGTTCAGGGCTCGACGGTGCCGCCGACGGCGACTGCCTGCGAATCCTCTGGTGGTGGCTCCTCCTGCGGCTTTGCATCCGTGGCACCTGCCGGCGCGGGGAAGCTTCTTCCTGGGTCGAGCCCGGCCGCTGTCGCATGGGCCGCCAGACGCTCGGAGAGACGGGACCAGGTCCGTAGTTTGAGTTCCTCCGGTGCCCACGCCCAGATCCGCGCTCGAACGAGCACGGGAGTCGACTCCTGCTTCATCGCGCTTTCGAATGAGGCATCGATGATCCTCGGGAAAGGAGGCAGTTGGGCCTCTTTATTGACATACTTTGAACCGGGCACGCTGGTGCCGAATCGCTTGTCATACATTCGATGGGCCAGTTTCAGGAATCGGTTGAAGGTGTCGATCCGGCCCTTGGCGAGTCCGTCCATCATGGCCCGCTGGATCATGGCATCGAGGAACTGCCGCGTGTTCGACAGATCAATCTCCATCACTTCTCCGAGCCGCAGCGTGAGAAAGCCTTCCAGCCCCTCGGAATAGAGAGGCTGGTTGTCCTTGCCGGTGCCGGCCGCGAGTTCCCGGAGCTTCATGAAACAACCCGCAGCCTCCTCCTCGTTGCCGTAGAGGTAGGAAAAGACGACTGCCTGCTGCAGGAAAGACTCATACCCGGTGAGCAGGTCCTTCTCGGTGGCCCGGCCGAACGATCCGGCCGACACGCCCGCGTCTGACTGAATCAGTTGCATTGCATTCTGAATGCCTCGTTCGTAGCCCTCGATGAAACGCGGATCGGGGAGGATGTCGATCCGATCCGAATAGGGGTCGAACTCGATCCGGCCGGATCGCATGAGATTCTGCAGATTGCCGAGCCGGGTTCGGATGATCGTCAGTTCGTTGACGGTGTCGCGCCGCAGCATATCGCGTCCGAGACGGACACCGCTTTCCGACCAAAAGATGCCGTGGGCGTGCGGATGCGCCCAGTCGAGGGGTCCGTAGTTTTCCATGAGTTCGGCCATGAAGGCCGGGTCCATGCGATATCGTTCCACGAGCACCTTTCGTTGCAGATGTGGAACGATCACGTCGAAGATCTGCCGGCTGAAGTCGGCATCAGCGGCCATTGCCGCCACGAGGTCGCGATTCGTGCCGGTTGGAAGCGCACGGCCGGCACGCAGCTGCGTGTCGAGAGAATTCGTATAGAGGACCACGCGGCCGAGCATCCGCAGGAAGTCCTCGTCGGGCTTGGCCCCGAATGTCTCCATCTTGGCGAGGGCATCACGGAGCGCCGGATCGGCGGCGGCGGCCGAAAGATCCTCGGGGGCATCGACGATCACCCGGAACCGCCTGATCGCCTCCGCCGAAGTCCGTCCGCCCGTGGTGTCTCCGAGAATCTCACGGAATTCCCGGGCCAGGCGGGCCTTGTAATACCAGTGTTCGCGGTCGTTCTTTCCGCCCACCTTGTGGAAGTAGAGCCAGCCGAGTTCCATCGGCAGGTTGGCATCCTTTGGATTGAGCGGAATTCCCTGGGACCGCAGCAGTTCGATGCCCCGGTTGACCCATCCCCAGCGTTCCTCCGCCACCTGGGTCGAAACCGAGATGTTGTAGGCGAGATTCCACGCCTGGAAGGCCCAGACCTTGGGAAATCTGGGCTGCAGCGAGGTGATCCACTGGCTCAGCGTCTGGGCCTCGAAAAATTCTCCCTTGTCCTGCAACGCCTCCGCCCGGGCCCAGAGCACGTCGACGGCCAGCCCGCGAAAGGTGCCGAGGGCCGCCGTGGCCAGCGCCACATGAGGCGGCATGCCGGCCGTGCCGTCGATCGCCATTACGAGCTGCAGATCGCGGCGTTGTGCGGCGATCGACCGCGTGGCGAACCCGGCTCCAAGCAGGCATCCGACGAGCGTGATGCAGGCGATCGTTTCGACGAGGCGGTCGTTCATGTGGCGGCGGTCAGGTCGTGGATCGGATCAGGTCGCGGCGATCGAAGGCCAGCCATCCCAGCAGGCCGAGCGCCAGGGGATAGAGGATCCCGATCTTGAGCAGGCACGAGAGCACGCTCGACGTCGGAATCATGAGCCCCGTCGCGAGATTCGACACTGCGTCATAGTCTGAAAATGCCGGAATCATCCACAGGACGAGATCGTTGACGAAACCGAACAGCATCCGGAAGGCCTCGTAAAACCTGAACTCCAAGGCATACCCGCCGGCGAGGGCCAGTCGCTTGCCGATCAGACCAAGGGTCGATTCGGCGACAACGTTATAGAGCCCCAGCCCCTCCTTGAAGAAGCCGCTGCCGAGGGCCGTGAAGTAGATGACGAGACCGAGCAACGTCGCCGTGGGAAACCCGAGGCAGGTGGCGGCCGCAACGCCCGCCGCGGCGACCATCGCGAGTTTGATCCAGAGAATTGCCAGACAGCGGAGAAAGTTGCCGTCGAATCCGCCCACCCGGTGAAAGAGCCGCAGCCCGTCGCCGAACCGGAACGTGATCGCGGTGGGCTGGGTCTCCCCGGGAGGCACGAGGTTCCGGTTGCCGATGCCGACTTTCAGCCTGCCCGTCTCGTCGATCGTGTCGCTGGGAATCTCGAGCACGAGCGTCGAGCCACTCGAGACCCGCTGCTCGACATGCTTGCCGTCCTGCATCGGCCAGGGCCTGTCGTTCAGCCAGAGTGCGAAGCCCATCTCGGCGAGATCGACGTCGACGTTGTTGGCCCGTGGCTTCAGCTGGAGCTGGACGACCTGCCTCGTCCTGGCCGTCTCCTCGAGCCCCTGGAAGATGTATGTTGAGACGGCGTCTGCCGTGACGGTGTGCCAGACCCAGTCGTACTCCTGCCGGATTCTCGCCCGCACACCCGCAGGGTTCGAGGCAAACGCATCGGGGTCGTCCTTCTGAAGCCTTTCGATCGCCGCCGCGATCGAGGCCTCGTACTCCTCGGGATTTTCATGGACCGGACCGATGCCAGTCCGGGCGGTGAGCACCTGCCGATCGACGGCATCGCGATCGTCCTGATCGGTCGCGGCGGTCGCCTGCAGAACCCGGACGAACGTGTAGGTGCCCGCTCCCGCCAGCCCCACGAGCAGGAGATTGAAGACGGAGATCCCGAGCCATTTACCGATCAGGTATTCCCAGCGATTGAGCGGCTTCGCGAGCGTCATATGGATCCGATAGGAGTCGATGTCGCCGCAGACGCTGCCGCAGGCGAGGAAGATCGTCAGCAGGCTGAGGATCAGGCTGGCACCGCCCAGAGCCCAGTTGAGAAGGAACTGCACCCGGTATTCGAGTCGTTCGGTGTGGTCGAGCACGAGCGGCATCATCGGGATCGAGACCACGAGCAGCACGAGCAGGGCGAGCGCCACCCGCATCCGCACCGCCTCCTCGATGACCGTTCGAGCAACGGCGGCGATGCCCAGCGTGCCGCCGAGGGCGAAGCGGATGGCAGCCAGACCGAGGACACATCCCAGAGCCATGCCACCGATGCCGGTGAGACCGGTCGCGGCGATCAGCCATCCGTGCCGCACGAGCAGCCAGATCGTCGCCGCGCCGCCGGCAGTCGCAATCGCAACCAGCGCCGACGTCCGCCACTGGGGAGCCCGCCGGAACAGTTGCCAGGTCCACCAGATCAGGCCCGCGAGGGTCGCGAGTTGGGCCGCGAGCCCCCAGCCAACGCCCGCGGAGCGGGCCAATCCCTCTGCGGCCGCCGATCCCCCGGCGAGCAGTCCAAGTCCGAAGAGTGTCGTCTGCCAGAGCACGTCGGGTCTGGCGAGACTGGCGAGCCCGCCGAGCGCCCAGCCGACCGAGGCGATGAGCGTGGCGAACCTGACCACAGTCGCCACCTGGCCGGCGTCCTGGGCGATCAGGAGCCGCGCCGCGGCCTCGCCGACCAGCATGATGCCGGCAAGCGAGCCGGCCCAGAGGGCCGCATCACGATTGAAGACAGGCTGTTCGGGTCGCTGCATGGAGGGCAGAGCCTTATCGCTTCACGAGACTGTCGATCAGACCGTCATCGACCTTTGGCGGGGGGGGCTGGGTTTCGCCTGCCGGAACATCGGGCTCCGGCCGCCTGGCTGTCGCGTCGTCCGGACGGGTCACATCCCGGAGGAAGTCGGGGATGTGACCGCCTGACCGGGCCCCACTCGTGTCGGTGCCCTCCGCGCGGGCCTTGTCGACGATTTCGAGAAACAGCGATTCGAGCCTGCGGCGGGGTCGTTCGACCGCGAGATGTTCGACTCCGTGTCTGGCGAGCACGCCGCGAATTTCTTCGACGACGGCTTCGGGAATCGCATCGGTCTGGAGATTGGTCAGGTTTTCCTGGGACAACAGTTCGTCGCAGGTGCCCTCGGCCCGCACCTTGCCTCCAAACATGATCGCGACCCGGTCGCAAAGATCCTCGACGTCTGAAAGCTGGTGCGTGCAGAGCAGCACCGTCTTGCCGCGGCGGCCGAGATCCGCGATCAGGTCCTTGATCTGCCGGGCGCCGACCGGATCCATGCCGCTGGTGGGCTCGTCGAGGATCAGGAGTTGCGGATCGTTGATCAGGCTCTGTGCGAGCCCGACCCGCCGCTGCATCCCCTTGGAAAACTCCCCCACGGGCCGGTGCTCCACGGCCTGAAGGCCGACCATCTCCAGCAGCATGTCGATCCGCTCGCGCCGCATCCGGCCGGGAATCTTGAACAGCCGGCCGTAGTAGTCGAGCGTCTCCCGGGCCGACAGGAAGCGATACAGATAGCTCTCCTCCGGCAGGTAGCCGACATGCTTCTTGGTGGCCACGTCCCGGGGCCTGCGGCCCAGAACGGCGATTCTTCCGCTCGTCGGGGCCAGCAGTCCAAGCAGCATCTTGATCGTGGTGCTCTTCCCGGAGCCGTTTGGGCCGAGGAGCCCGTAGACCTGCCCCCTGCGGACCTCGAGGTCGATCCCTTCCACGGCCCGCACTCGCGGCCGCATCCAGAAGTCACGAAAGGTCTTCGTGAGCGAGACGCACTTGATGTCGATGCCATCGGCCGCGGTGTCAGGCGTCGCCTGGGAAACGGATGCCGTGCTGATCATCGCGGTCTGTCCTCCCTGAGTGGTTCTCTCTGCCGAGAGCCGGCTCGTCGCCGCCGGCTGCGTCAGCGGCGAAACTTCGACTGTTCTTCCTTCAGCGAGCGGATCTGCTCCTGCTGCCGTTCCTTCTGGATCACCGGGTCGCGGTTGAGCTGCAGTTGCAGCTGTCCGGGAACCGTGTAGAAGGTCTCGACGTCGCCGGTGAGGATCTTCTCCTTCGCGTCCTCCCAGAGTCGCGAAAGGATGATCCGCGGGTTTTTCTGGTACTGGGGCAGGAGGCGGTCGAAGGTTTCGCTGTCGGCTTTGACCCGTTCCACGACCTGGGTTCGGTAGGTCTTGGCGGTGTTGATGATCCGCGCCACCTCGCCCCCGATCGGGACCTGCCCCACGTCGAGGCTCGCCAGCGACTCATCGATCGCCTTCTCGGCCGCATGCTGCTCGGCAGTGGTGGCGGTTTCGCTGGCCCGCTCGTAGGTGTCGATCAGGGCGAGCAGCTTCTCGCTCCCCTCACCGGCGGCCTCGCCGAGGATCCGGGCCCTGTCCTGCTGGGCGGCCACGATCCGCTGTGCCCGGTCGGTCTCGGCCGTGGTCACGGCGTCAAAACTGCCCATCACGCTCACCGGCGCCGACACCTTGTCGAGCGTGAGCTGGTCGATCGTGAGCCCTGTCGACATCTCGTCGAGCCGCCGCTGGGCGACGCCGGTGGCCGTATCGCGGTTGACGATCCCCTTGAGCAGGTCGTCGGCCGGCAGCTGGGCCACGGCCTGCACCACGCCCTGCTGCACGGCACAGCGGACGAGGTTTTCCGCCAGCGGCTTGTCGCCGACGTTGGTCACGTAGGCGACCGGATCATTGACGCGGTAGGTGACCGTCCAGCGGGCATGGGCGATGTTCATGTCGCCGGTGAGCAGCGAGCCGTCGTAGACGGGATTGAGCGGCCGGCTCCGCGAGTTGCGGATTTGCTCCCTGGTTCGCCCCTGCTCTCCACCCCTTGTCTCGTACCAAAATTCCTTCTCGAGCGCGAGCGTCATCGGACGGGTGTCGACCTTGATCACCTGCTCGATCGGGAACGGGGCGGCGAGATAGGTGCCACGTTCGAGCACCCGCTCCCCCGGAGATCCGACATATTCGCCAAATCGCAGCCGCAGGGCGACCTCGTTGGAGCCGACGCTGAACGTGCCGCTGAAGGCGTAGGCGACGAGCAGCGCGAGCATCGCCACCTTGAGGATGCCGAACGACACCCGCAGGGCCTCGGCCAGCGACTGCTGGGCCGGATCGAGCGGGGTGGCAAGGCCCGGGTCCTGCTCGATCTGCATCGGCTGGAGCTGCCTGGCTACGTCGTTCGGGGCATCAGGCGTCGTCATTGGGTCACGCGGTCCTTCGGAATCCGGTTTTGGGCGGCTTGGCCGCCCGGGGCCGGAGCAGTCTGGCCGGGGTCACGGTTGAACCAGTCGAGGATCCCGAGGCTGTCGGCCGAGAGGACGAAGGTCGTGTTGTGGTCGAGCATCTTCTTCAGGGCCTCGACCTTTCGGAGGAAGATCGCGAAATCCTCGTTGCGTGCGAATCCCTCGTATTCCTGCGAGGCCTCCCGATCGCCCTGCGACCGGATCGCCTGGGCCCGCCTTTCGGCAAAGGCGAGGATTCTGTCGCGGGCGCTCTGGGCCTCGCTGCGGATCGCCGACGCCTGGGCCTGCCCCTCCTGGAGGGCGTTTTCGGAGAGCCGCTCACGGGTCTTGATCATCGTCTCGAAGATCTTCTCGGTCGTCGATTCCGGCAGCACGATCTTGTAGAGACCGACGCTCTCCACCTTCAGCCCGTAGCCAGACTGGGCAAGCGACGCCTCCAGGGCCTGCTTCGCCTCGTCCTCGATCTGGGCGAGCTTGAGCCGGTCGCGATCGAGGTTCACCAGCTCGTCGAGGCGGTAGCGGCTGATCACGCCGCGAATCTCCCGGAGCCGGCTGGAAAGCTGACGCGAGGCCTCGTTCGGATCCTTGAGCGTGATGTAGAAGTCGAGCGGATTCTCGATCCGCCAGGTCAGGTAGGTTCGCACGATCACGCTCTTGCCGTCGGCGGTCTGCAGTTCCTCGACCTTGTCCTCGAGCAGCTGGAGCCGCTTGGAATAGTGGGTGATCTTGTGGATCGGCCAGGGCAGCCGCCACTTGAGCCCGGCCGTGTTCTGCACGCTGCTGGCGTCGGCCTTGTCGAAGGTCGTCCGCACCGCCACCTGGTCGTATCGGACCTGATAGAGAAACATGTGCGAGAGGAGAACCGCTGCGATGACCGCGCCGACGAGGATCGTGAAGGAATTCTTCATGGTTGCGAGGGGTGCCGATGAGGTGGAATCGTGAGCGGGTCTGGGATGGTGGCTGGGAGTGGGCTGGTTGAGATCGGGCCGGCTACTCGCCGAGCAGGGTGTCGATGGCGGAGGCGGGATCGCTGAAGTCCATCTGCAGCACGGGCAGGCCGCGCTGTTCGCCGGCGATGACGAACTTCCGTCGGTCGGCGAGGCCCTCCGAGAGCACTTCGAGAAACCGCCGCATTCGGTAGTAGTCGGGCGACTTCTCGAACGCCATCAGTTCGCCGCTGAACCGTTCTTGGGCGCTCCGCTCGCCCACGGCCTTCTTCCAGCGGTAGCCCTTCGCCGCATGAATCATCTCGGCCGCCTCGCCGCGGGCCTCGCCGAGCAGCGTCTGGATGTCGATTTCCTTCTCGGCGACCAGATGGCGGCGGGCCTCCGGATCGGAGGGCATCTCGGCCGCAGTGCCCGACCTCAGGCCGTCGAGTTCGAGGATCGCGGCATTGATCCGATTGCTGTGGTCCACCGAACCGGCCACCTTGGCGAGGGTCACGACCGCGTCCCGTTGGCCCTCCTGAATCAGCGTCTCCCGCTGCTGCTGGGCCCCGATCTGCTGGTGGAACGCCCGCGACACCCTGCCTCCCGGCGGCTTGAGCGTGGTCACAGAGACCCCGACGACGTCCATGCCGAGCCCGAGGGAATCGAGCCGATTCTGGATCTGTCGTTCGAGAATCTCGCCCCCCTCGGTGCGGCCGAGCGTGAGGAGGTGATCGATGTCGTGGCTGGCGAAATAGCGGCTCGCCTCCTGCTGCGCGATGACGGTGATCGCCTCCTTGGGGCCCATCGAGCCGGCGAGGAAGTCGATCAGGTTCCGGACCCTGTACTGCACCACGACATCGGCATTCACAAGCGCCATGCCACCGCCCGTTCCCTCGGCGGGGCCGACATGGCCGACCCTCGAATCGAGGGCCGTGGGGTAATACTCCATGCCCACCTTGGCGGCGTTGTCGTCGCCACCGGTCCAGAGGATCGCCTGCTCCTCGGAGCCGCGTCCGACCGGGTCGCTCGACACCGTGATCTGCAGCACCTTGCCCACCGGGTAGGTCGAAGCCGTCTCGATCGGCCAGGGCAGTTTCAGGTGCATGCCCGGCCCACGGGCCTCTCCCTGGATCGCCCCAAATCGCAGGATCACGCCCTCCTCGTCGGGGCCGACGATGACGAGCGTGCTCAGGGCCAACAACACCGCGCCAGCCAGGATCGCCAGCGGCGTCACGGCCCGGCCGAGCAGCTGATAGAGCCAGCTCCGCGAAACCTCGACGCCAAACTGGTAGTTGATCAGCTCGCCGACCACCTTCCCGAGCGATTCTGGGGCCGTCAGAAGACCGAGAACCCGGCTGTCGAACGCCGGCCGGGGCATTTCGCCGGGCCGCTTCGGGCGGTAGGCGGCGAGCAGCGACGTGAGCAGGATCTCGATCCCGACCAGCACCATGACTGCTGGGACGGCCGCGGCGACGAGCCGGAAGAAGCTCGTATCATTGAGAATCGAGGCCACGATCCCGCCGGCGAAGACGAGCGCCGCCAGCACGAAGCAGCTCATCAGATAGCTGGCACCGCCGCGGAGCAGCTGCCAGGCCCGAACCCGCGTGTAGCCGCTGATCCAGCGGGCGGAGATGAAGGCCACGAAGGCGATCGCCCCGGAGACAAACATCAGCGCCACGGGATTCACATGAGCCGCGATCGTCATCCCGGTCGGGGTGTCGAGGCCGGCGAGCGCCGCCAGCCTCCAGAAGAGGGCCAGCCCCGCTAGGATCAGATACCCGGCGACGAGGAAGCTCACCGCCGGCAGTCCGTAGCCGATCAGGTTTGCAAGCCGCTGTCGGGCCCGCTGCAATTCATCCGAGAGGTCGCCAAAGAGCACCGACGAGGCAGCGTCCTGGGTCGCCAACCGTTCGGATGCGAGTGTCTCCCGACGCTCCGCCTCGTACTGGTTGTAGACCAGGGCGAGGATGATCCAGATCGGCAGACCAGCGAGGAAGTGCCAGGTCGCGGCCTGCACTGCCGGGCTTTCAGTCCAGAGGCCGACGATCCCCATGGCGACCGTCAGGGCCACCTGGATCACGAGTCCGGCGACGGCAGCCGTGGTGCCACGGCGGAATGTAAGTTGGTCGTCGTGCACGTCTTAAAACCTTGCTTTCGAGTGTAGCCTTCCAAAATCGGGCCGCAGCCGGGCGGGCGTTAGAACTTCATGAGCGATGCTGCCAATCCGGCCGTTGTCGCCGATGATGGATGCCAGGGTCCTGCTGGAGGGCCATCGCGGCAGCCCAGAGAAGATCCCGGCCTCGGAGCACACGGATGAACGTCCTGTCGATCGCCCGCAACGGATTTCTCGAATCGATCCGCCAGCCGGTGTTCGTGGTGCTTCTTTTGGGGGGGACGTTGGCGATGGTGCTGAACGTCAACCTCGCCGCCTTCACGCTCGAGGACGACAACAAACTCCTGATCGACCTCGGCCTGAGCACGCTCTTCATCACGGGCCTGCTGCTCGCCGCCTTCACCGCCACGAGCGTGCTCTCCAGGGAGATCGAAAACAAGACTGTGCTTACGGTGGTGAGCAAGCCGGTCTCGCGGGCGTCGCTGGTGATCGGCAAGTATCTCGGCGTGACCGGCGCGCTCGCGCTTGCCTACTGGGCGCTGTCCGTCGTGTTTCTGCTCGCCGTGCGGCACCGTGTCCAGTCAAGCGTGCGAATCGACGACACCTTCGACATGCCGGTGCTCGTCTTTTCGCTGCTCTTCGGCGGGCTTGCCCTCCTCGGGGCGGCCCTCGCCAACTATCTCTACCGGCGGCCCTTTCCGAGCGTTTTCGCCGTGAGCTATGCGATCGCCCTCACGATCGCCCTGGCGATCGTCTGCTGCGTCAGCCGCGAGTGGGCATTTCAGGATCCGCGGGTGGAGTGGAGGCCGCAGCTGATGATCGCCCTGGGGCTCGTCTTCCAGGCGATCCTGGTGCTGGCTGCGGTCGCGATCGCAGCCTCGACCCGACTCGGGCAGGTGATGACGCTCGTCGTCTGCCTGGGGGCGTTTCTGGCGGGGCTCGTCAGTGAATACTTTCTCGGCACGCTCCTGACCGGCCCGGCCACCGAGGCAGGTGGCCCGGCTGCTTCGGGCCTGGCAAAGTCGCTGCTCTGGCCGCTGTATCTCGCCGTCCCGAATCTGCAATTTTTCTGGCCCGCCGACGCGCTCACGCAGGGCCACGAGATCACGCTCGGCTATTTCGGGAACGTCACGCTTTACGCGGCGCTCGTGATCGGCGCGCTGATCAGTCTGGCAGTCTTGCTCTTCCAGCGTCGCGACGTGGGCTGAAGCGATGCGATCCGAACCGTTCGCTGCGACCGGTGCAAACACCTTTCTGGGTTCGCTCTTGGGTTCGCTCTTGGGTTCGCTCTTGGGCTCGCCATGGCTCATCGGCACGGGGCTCGCGATGCTCGCGTTCGCAATCTTCTGGCCCTGCCTCGACGGCGGCCTGATCTGGGACGATACCCAGTTCATCACCGAAAACGAACTCAATCGTGACCCTCTGGGCCTTTGGAAGATCTGGTGCTCTTTCAACGCCGCCGATTACTGGCCGCTGACCTACACAGCGTTTTGGGCGGAGTGGCGGCTCTTTGGTGAGGCTCCCCGCGGGTATCACATCGTCAATGTCCTGCTCCATGCGATCACCGGCCTGCTCGTCTGGGGCGTCCTCGAGCGGCTTTCGATCCGGCATGCCCTGATCACGGCGCTCATCTTCCTGGCCCATCCGCTGAACGTGGAGTGCGTCGCCTGGATCGCGCAGCAGAAGTCGTTGCTCGCGACGGCCCTGATGTTTGCGTCGGCTCTGGCCTATCTGCATCGGGATTCCGGGTCGAATGACGTCCGGGAGGGCAGGTCGGCTGCCTGGTATGCGGTCGCACTCTGCCTGTTCGTGGCGGCGCTTGCCGCCAAGACCTCCGTCGTGACCTTCCCGCTGGCACTCCTCGGATATGAGTGGCTCTGGCGGGGAGCGGAGCGTCGGCGACTGCTGGCAACGCTTCCATTCTTCGCGGTCGCCTTTCTGTTTGGTCTGCTCACCGTCCTCTGCAACCTGCATCACGACACCTCGTCGGTGCACAGCCATGGTCTGGCCGAGCGGCTCGTCAGGTCTTCCTGGGCGCTCTGTTTTTACCTCTGGAAGGCTGTTTGGCCGCTCGATCTCTGCTTTGTCTACCCGAAGTGGCGGGTGGATCCGTGGGCTCTGACTTCCTGGCTGCCGGCGGTTTTGCTCCTGGGGATACTTGCCGCCGCCTGGCACTGGCGGGGTTCCTGGGGCCGGCCGGTGCTCGCGGGGCTGGGCTGGTTTCTGCTGCTGCTGCTGCCGGCCTCCGGCCTGATCGACATTTATTTTCTCAGTTATTCACCGGTCGCAGACCACTACGCCTATCAGTCGCTGCCGGGCCTGCTCGCCCTGGTCGTGTCTGCTGCTGCCTGGGCGATCGACCGGCTTGCTGCGATCGGCGTTCGATATTCCTCAAACAGCGTGATAGTCAGTCTGATTGCCGTGCCGCTCATCGCCGGGCTGGCCTGGCTCTCCCGCGACATGAGTCGATGCTATCTCGACGAGAAGACCATCTGGCGAGACACGATCGCCAAAAACCCGGATTGCGAGGTGGCCTACAACAACCTCGGCGTCCTCTACCGTAAAGAGGAAGATGATGAGCGAGCCCTCGGCTGCTTTCGGGAGGTCGTGAGGATTCAGGGACAGGTCACCGCTACTGCGAGGGGCTTGGCGAACTATCGCGGACTGCTGGCTCTCATGCACTATCGTCGCGGCCTGCTCGTCGAGGCTGCCGCCGAGCTTGATGGCCTGGGAAGCAGCGAGGTGTATCGTGGTGGACGTCTCGAGCCGAAAGGTCGCGCCGGCCTCCTGAACCTTCGGGGCAAGGTGGCGGAACTGCTCGGCACGGCCCCGCCAGCGGCGGTTTTTTACCGCGAATCCCTCCGCGTCCTCCCCGCGGAAAACCCCGAGGCAGCCGGGTTCGTCCTTCTCGACGAGGTCAGGGGTCGGGCTGCGACTGTCGGCGATGCGCAGACTTATGCGGCATTGTCGGACGTCACGGCCCGCTATCCAGAAACACTGGCTGCCTCCAGGGCACACCACGATGCCGGCAGGCTGATGATGCGGGCCGACAGGCCGTCTATTGCCGTGGCCCACTTTCGCAAGGCGATAGAACTTGAGCCCCGGGCCAACGATTCACGGGCTCAATTGGCCGTAGCCCTCCAGGCTGCAGTCCCCGAGTCAGACGAGGCGAAGCCGCGTTAACAAGTCCAGAGCCAGACAGTTTGCCCAGCCGGCTCTTGACGAGATGATTCCGCCGGTCGGCCAAGAGGATGCAATCGGCAACTTCCGGAAAGTCGGGGAACGGCCGGTTGCGTGGCTGCCACCTACCGCCGATGACGCATCAGCCGATTGCTGAACCGCGGGCCGCTGGGATATAACCCTTAAGAGGTATTCTCTACCACACGCGATCCCCCCCTCGGCCCAGCTGGGAGGGCTCGAGACATGATTCGACAACGAGCCGCGGCGGTTCCGACGGTCAGCAAGGCTGCGAGGGCGTGGCAGTTTGCCTTGAATCACCGCTGGTTTCTTCCAAGCTGGCTGGTCATTGTGGCCGCTTACCAAATACATTTGGGACATGCGCCGCTGTGGGGAGACGAGGCCGATACGGCGGTTTTCGCCCGAAGCGTGCTTGTGAACGGTGTGCCGCATGCGGTCATTCACGGCAATGCAGTCGCCTCCTGCAATTGCTATCAGCTGTCGGCAAGCCTTCTCCCTCGACAACTCCCGTGGCTGCAGTATTACGTGGCCGCATGTTCCATTCTGGTGTTTGGCGATGACGTCACGGGTGTGAGGCGTGGTTTTGCGCTTCTTGCGGCCCTGGCGGCGATGCCTCTTTATCTGGTTCTCCGACGGCATACCGAATCAGCGGCGATCGTGACAACGGCCGCAATGCTTCATCCGCAAACGCTCCTGTTCGCACGACAGGCGAGATACTACCCGCTGCTGATCAGTCTCACTCTGGTTTGGCTCTGGGCGACACTCGAAGGGCCCCGACCGCGTTGGGCGAAAACCCTGCTGATGTCGGTAATCGCCTGCCTGTTGTTTCATGCCCATCCTCTTGCAGCGTGCGGATTGTTCTTCGTTTTCTTATTTCGCGAATGGTCCATTCTCGCGGTCCGGAGAGATGACGTGGCCGTGGCATCCTTCCTCGGTTTTGTTTCTTGGGCGGCCTGGTACCTCTCGATGCAGCCTGCGTCACATGAAAGCCGGTCTTCGTTCGGAGTTCTGATCCGAGACCCGTCGTCATGGTTCGCGCTTGTTGGTCGTGGTTTGGCAGCTGGCATCGCAGATCTTGACACAATCGGGGTGATGCCATTGCTTGCTTGGTCCGGCCTTATACTCGTCGCGTATGCCGTCAGACGGCAGGTCTGGGTTTTCAGTGGCGACAAAAGCCAATTCACCCTGCTCCTGCTCTGCATCGTCGGGTTCGCGACGGTCGTCAATGCCGTCGCGGTTGGAGTCGAAGGCAATGAAAGTTGGGCCGTTCTCAGGTACTCACCGCATGCGAGCCTTCTTGTCGTAATTCCGCTGTATCTGCTCTTGGAGAGACTTGTCGGGACTGGTCGGACGGCGGTTGGAATCTGGCTGATGATCTTGGCTTGCAACCTCGGCGGGCTGACATATTGGGTCGCTCTGTACCCCAGGCCACCCCAGCCAATCTCTTGGTGGCCCTGCACATACCTTGAAGTGCTAGGCTTGAAAGGAGGCGATTACGACGCCATTGAGGCGGCGATCCGCGACCAGATTCTGCCTGGGGAGACTCTCGTCGTCGTGCCGCGTTGGTGGTCCGAGGTATGGGTATATCGTGTCGGGGACCATGTCAGAATCACGCCCGATCTTGATCCGCGGTCTCGGTGCGCCGAGTTGATTCGCGAGGAATTGGGGCAGGAGGAGTTTGCACGGCAGATGCGGCCTTCCCATGCCGTTCGCCATGGCCCGTTCGACGCCCGTCTGGCCCGCTCGGCGTTGGCCGTCGTTCATACAGAACGCCCATCAGATGACGGTTCAAGGCCCGAGTTGACCAGGCATCAGTTTCCAACTGAGCCAAGCGGTAAGGCTTCAGTGATGCTTTTCAAGCTCCGCTGACGCCCCGCCATGGGTCATCGATCGGGCCCGTTGCGATGCCATCGACATGCGGGCCCAAGCCGGTTTCAGGCAGAGTGACGGGGCGACACGCGAACGGCAGCCGCAGCGAGCCGATCGGCCTCCGCCTGCTCGATCTCCTCGCCACAGCGGACGAGCCGGGCGGAGTTGAAGATCACGACCAGGCCGCTGGCGATGTGGAGGAAGGCTGCCGTCACGGGCGACACGTATCCCGCCCCGGCCAGGCCAAGGAAGACGACGATGAACAGGGCCCCGATGATCATGTTTTGACGGATCACGCTGATCGTGCGGCGGGAGAGTTCGATCAGAAACGGAATCCGATTGAGGTTGCTGTTCATGAGGGCGATACTCGCCGAATGGATCGCCACGTCGCTGCCCGCGGCCCCCATCGCGATCGAGATGTCGCCCGCCGCGAGTGCAGGGGCGTCGTTGACGCCGTCTCCGATCACGGCCACGCGGTGCCCCTTGGCCTTGAGTTCGTCCACCATCTCCAGCTTTTCGTGCGGCAGCACCTCGGCCTTGAACTCGCTGAAGTGCATCTGATCGGCGATTCGGCGGGCGACGCTTCTGCGGTCGCCGGTCAGGATCACGAGCCGCTTGAGACCCAGATTCTTGAGCCGATCGACCGCCTCGGCCGCCTCGGGGCGGGCGTTGTCCTCGAGGCCGATCCAGCCGGCGAGCCGGCCATTTTTCACGACGTAAAGCACGCTCATCCCGTCGGCATCGTCGCTCGACTGGATCCGCTCCACGGCGGCGACCTCGGCGTCGGAAAGTCCGGCGTCGCCGGTCGTGAGCCACGAGCCGCGGCCGACCATGATCCGGTTGCCGTCGATCGTGGCGATCACGCCGCGGCCGGCGATCTCCTCGAAGGCTTCGGGGCGGGGCAGGGGGATGTTTGCCCGCCGGGCCATCTCGGTGACGGCCCGGGCCACCGGGTGGCGGCTGTCCTGCTCAGCCGTGGCCGCCAGCCGGAGGAGTTCGGCGGCCTCGACGCCCTCGACCGGGGCCAGCCGGCTGACGGAAAGGATGCCGGTCGTCAGCGTTCCGGTCTTGTCGAACACGATCGCCGAGAGGTTGCGGGCTGCCTCGAGCGTGACCACGCTCTTGACGAGCACGCCGAGCCGGGCGGCGGCCGAGAGCCCGGCCACCATCGCGGTCGGCGTGGCGAGGATCAGGGCGCTCGGGCAGGCCACGACGAGCATCGCGATCGCCCGGCTGAAGGCGGTGTCGGGGTCGCTCCGCAGGGCGAAGAAGAGAACGATGCCGACGAGCATCAGCACCGTCGGCGTGTACCAGACGGCGTATTGATCGACGAGACGCATGATCGGCGTGCGGGTCCGTTCGGCCTGCAGGATCAGGTCCTTGACCCGTCCGAGGAGCGTGTCGCCGCCGGCCTTGGTGACCTCGATATCCATGACGCCGGTGAGATTGATCGTGCCGCCGAAGACCTCGTCGCCGCCGACCTTGTCGACCGGCAGCGATTCGCCGGTGATGCTCGCCTGATTGACGGTGCTCAGGCCCCGGACGACCCGGCCGTCGGCCGGGATGTTGTCGCCGGGGCGAACGCGAACCATATCACCTGCCCGGAGTTCCTTGGCCTCGACCTGCTCCTCGAGTTCGCCGCTGGAATCGAGCCCGGGGGCGGCGACCACCCTGTGGGCCTTTGTCGGGGAGAGTTTGATCAGCGACTCGATGCTCGCCTGGGCCCCGATCGCGGTCCGCTTCTCGATCAGGCTGGAGACGATCATGAAGAGCGCGATCGCCGCCGCCTCCTGATATTTTCCTGTCGCGGCGGCGCCGACGACGGCGAGGGCCACAAGCGCGTTCATGCCGGCCTCACCCTTGAGCAGATCCTTCACGGCCGCGACGACGAGGGGCGAAGCGAGCAGGAGTACGGCGATCGCGGCCGGCAGGGCCGCATACAACTCCTTCGTCCAGAGAAACTGGGCGGCGAGCGAACAGACAAGCAGCGTCGCCCCGACAAGCGTGGCCCCAATTTGAAACCGCAGCGTGCGTGCGGCGATCTCTTCGGCCGACCGGGCATTGGCTGCGGGTAGGTCGTCCGCCGGGCCGGAATCGAGAGGGAGCATTGCTGTAGCCATGGAAAAACTATACCCCGCGGCAGATATGAGGATTGCGCTAGAGGATTGCCGGTCGGGTTTGAGCAGGGCATGAAAAAGCCGTGGCCGACCGAAGGCGGCCGCGGCGAGAATTCCGAACATGCGGCCCCGCTTTCGGTTCAGCGGGCTGCTTCCTCGATCAGCCGCCGCAGGTTTTTCTGCACGCTTGTATGGTGCGGTGCATGGCGGGCGGCGATCTCGAGCAGGGCGATCGCCGCGTCGAGATCGCCCTGCCGGGCGAGGAGCGTTGCCAGATTGTTGAGCGCATCGGCATGGGTCGGATCAGCCGCGAGTGCCTCCCGGTAGAGGGCTTCAGCGGCGGCGGGATTTCGCCTCGCGATCATCCCGCCGAGGTTTGCTCGGGCATCGGCCTGCCGGGGGTCGAGATCGACCGCCCGCTGAAATGCCGCCTCTGCGGCTGCGGGATCGGCTGTCCGCAAGAGATTGCCGAGATGAAACCAGGTCTCCGCGTCTCTCGGATTGTCGCGGACGGTAGCCCGAGCCAGTTCGAGCGCCCGGCTTCGTGTTGCCTCGGCCTCGGCCGTGCGGCCTGTCTTGGCGAGCAGCACCGCCCTGCGGGCCTGCGATGGGGCGTGGTCGGCGATCGCCGCGGCATATTTCCCATAGATGTCAAGCACGAGATCATCACGTCCATTTCGCTGGTGGGCGTAGACGAGATTGGTGAGCCCGCGGCGGTTCCAGGGCTGTTTCGCGAGCGTGTCTGCCCAGATGGTCTCCAGCGACGCAAACGCCGCATTGCGGCTGAACGTCGTCGCGGTGAGGGCGAGAGCGACGAATGTTGCGCCGCAGACCAGCCGACGGGTCGGCGGCGACCCAGGTTCCACCCGGGAGATCATGGTGGCGGCGGCGGCCACGGCCGCCGTCGCAACGCATGCAAGAGGCAGATACATCCGGTATTCGTTGCAAGCCCGGCCTGCGGAGGCCGGGATGACCGACGACGAGGGGGCGAGCAGCAGCAGAAACGCAATCCCGAGAAATGCGGCCGCCGGCCGCCGACGCCAGGCCCAGCCGAGTGTGGCGAGGCCCGTCGCCAGTGCCAGCCAGCCCACGACCAGCCGCCAGTCGCGAACAATCCGCCAATCAGCGTCAAACACCATCCCGGCAGGCCAGAAGGCGAGCCTGAGATAGTGGAGGATCACGAGTGGCTGGTTGAGCGTGTAATCAAGCCGACCACGCCAGGAAATCAGCGCCTCGCCGTAGACGACCTGCTGCGAGAGCATCACGGCCGGCACCACCAGCCAGCAGGCTGCCAGAGCGACGTAGAACCCGGCCCGCGGTCGCATCGCGGCCCACGACCCGGCCACGAGCAACCGGTCGTAGATGAGGATCAGCAGTGGCAGCACGACCGCCGTTTCCTTGGAGGCCATGGCCAGACCGCAGGCCGTGATCGAGAGAATCTGCCAGCCTCTCGGTCTGGCCGCGTCGAGCGACCGGATGAAGCAGGCAAGCGTGGCCAGGATGAAAAACGCCGCCATCGATTCCATCCGCTGATAGATGTAGGTCACGGCCTGGGTGGAGAGCGGATGGGCCACCCAGATGGCGGCGACGCACCAGCCGACGGCGACCGGATTGAGGCCCCCGGCCAGAGGGTGACCGTTGGCCGCGAGCCGTCGCAGCGTGGCCGTCGTGATCCACCAGATCAGCAGGCTGTTTGCAATGTGGATCCCGAGATTGACCAGATGAAACCCGCGGACATCGAGCGGATCGAGGCCTAGCAAGCGGTTGATCCGGCGGTTGAGGGCGAATGACAGATACGGGATCGGCCGGTGCGGCAGCCGGCCCCCCTCGAACATCGGCACGGAAAGTGGCCAGAGCCTGTCGAGGGCGGGATTCCGCTCGATTTCTGCGATGTCGTCGTGGATGAAGGGCGTCTGGAACGTGTTCGCATAGGCCCCGACGGCGATGAGGATGAGCGTCGCAGTGCCGATCACGGGCCGGTCTCCGCGGCGGCCCTGCGCTGGACGGCGTCGAGGTTGTGCCGGGCGAGCGGGTGCGCGGGATCGACAGCCAGCGCCTGGCGATAGAGGCCGACCGCCCGCCCCGTCTCGCCCCGGGCGAGGAGCAGGTTGGCAAGGTTCACGAGCGAATCGGTGGACCGGGGATCGAGTTCGACAGCGGCGGCGAGATGCCGCTCAGCCGCGCTCGGATCGATTCGCAGGAGCATCGTGCCGAGGGCGTGGCGGCAGGCCGCGTTTCGCGGGCGCAGGCGGACGGCCTCCTCCAGATGCCGCCGCGACCGATCGGGATCGGATTTCAAAAGCAGGCTGCCGAGGGCCTGATGGGCCGCCGCGTAGTCGGGCTTGAGCTCGACGGCGGTTGCGAGCATCGGCTCGGCAGCAGCGTAGCGGCTGGCGGCGTCTGGATTCGATTCGTCGTGGAGGACTGCAAGCGCACAGTTGCACCAGGCCCGCGGATTCGCGGGAGCCTTCTGGATCGTGTCCCGCCAGATCGATTCCCCGGAGCGATAGTCGCGGATTCTTGCGGCCGACGACAGGGCGAGCGGTATGACGAGCAGACAGATCAGGGCGAGAAACGCCGACTGCCGCCAGAATTTCCCATGCCTGCCGAAATCAGTCTGCATGGGCCCCCTCACTGCAGCTGTCCGAGGGCTTCGTCGCGGGTGCGGATCGTCGCCGGATTGGTGGGATCGAGGGCCAGGGCGTCGCGGCAGGCTGCCAGGGCCGCGGCAGGATCGCCGAGCCGCAGCAGCGATTCGCCGAGGATCGCATGGGCGGCCGGATGATCTGGCGCGAGGGAAATCGCCGTTCGGGCCGCCTCGGCCGCCTCGCGGTGGCGGCCCAGTCTGAGCAGGCAGGCGGCACGGCCCGTATGCGGCACGGCCGCGGCGGGCTCCATGGCGATGCTCTGCTCGTAGGCGGCCATGGCCTCGGCCAACCGACCGGCCCGATAGAGGGCCTCGGCCACTGCGGCAACGGCCCGCGGATTCTCTGGAGCCGCGCGTGCGGCCGCCGACCAGATCCCGAGCCGGGTTCGATAAATGCCAGTCCGTTCGTGCGAGGCGGCTGCAGAGGCTGCGATCCCGAGACCGATCGCCCCGGCGGTGGCGACCCTGCCGAGGCCCGCCATCCGTATCAGCCGTTCGAGCCCGAGCACGGCGACCGCGACGAGGCATGCAAGGGGCAGATACATCCGGTGCTCGACGCAGAGATCGGTCACGGGCAGGAGGCTCGATGTCGGGGCGAGGAGCAGGAAGAACGCCAGTCCGAGGAAGGCCAGCGGACGGTTCCAGCGGATCGCGGTAAGGGCGACGGTCAGCAGTGTGGCCACGGCAAGGATCGCAGGGAGCAACGCCGCCGGGCTTCGTTCTACTGGCCAGCCGTAATCGAAGCAGAGCCCGGACGGCCAGGCCGCGAGCCTCAGATAGTGGAGGATCACGCGGGGCTGGTTGAGCGCGTATTCCCACCAGAGGACGCGGCCGGTGTTGAGCTCCGGGTATCGATCCCGTTGGTTGACGATCACCGCCGCGAGGATGCCCCAGCAGGCCGCCAGCGCCAGAAAATAGCCCGCCCGTCGGCGGAGCATCAGGGCCGGTGGCGTGCCTGCCACGAGGGCGTCGAAGAGGGGCACGAGCAGCGGTGCCGCCGCCACCGTTTCCTTGCAGCCCATCCCAAGCCCGCAGGCCACGACCGACGCCGTCAGCCAGGCCGCCGATTCTCCCGCCGTGCGGTTCGGCCGGATTGCCTGGATGAATCCCGCGAGCGTGCAGAGGATGGCCAGGGCCGCCATCAGTTCCATCCGCTGGTAGATGTAGGTGACCGCCTGCGTGCCGAGCGGATGCACGAGCCAGAGCGTGGCGGTCGCCCAGCCGACGAGCGATGCCCGTCGTGAATCGATCCAGCCGCACCATGTCGTGAGCGCCGTCGCGACGAGCCACCAGATGAGCAGGCCGTTGGCCACGTGGATCGCGAGGTTCACGAGGTGGTAGCCGCGGACATCCGTGCCATGGAGGGCGCGGTTGAGGGCGAAGGTGTAATACGGCAGCGGTCGATGCGGCAGGCTGCCCCCCTCGAGCATCGCCACCCAGGGCGGCCAGAGCACGTCGAGCGAGGCGTTGTCGCGAATCTCCCGGATGTCGTCGAAGACGAAGGCGCCCTGCAGGCCCGGGCCGTGGGCCACCGCCGTGGCGACGAGCGTAACGGCGAGCAGCAGCAGGGTTTCGAGGCGTGAACTTGGCATGGGAGCGGTCAGGGTTGGGCGGCAGGGCGTCGTGTCGCGCCGACTGCCTGAAGGTTGCGTCTGGCAATTTCGTCGGCTGGGTTCAGGGCAACGGCCTTGGCAAACAGGCCTCGGGCGGCGTCGATTTCGCCCCGCCCGAGCAGCAGGTTGCCATAGTTGCAGAGGGCCTCGACGTTGTTTGGATCGGTGGCGAGCACGACGCGAAGATGGTCTTCGGCTGAAGGGTCGTTTCGCATCCCGAGCAGCGCTGCGAGGTTGTTGCGGCAGTTGATCTCGTCTGGCCGAATGGCGAGGCTCCTGCGATACCACTCCACGGCCGCGGAGGGATCCCGGGAGCGGACGGCGTTTCCCATTTGAAAGAGGGCGTCGGCATAGTCGGGTCGCCGCTTGAGGGCCTCGCCGATCAGTGTCTCGGCCCGAATCTCGTCGCCGCTGCCGAGCACGATCCAGCCGACCGACAGCCAGGCCCGCGGATTGTTTGGGGCTTTGATCACCGTGTCCTGCCAGATGCCGATCCGCGAGGCATAGTCTCCGGCCCGCATCTGGGTCGCCATCAGGAGCGGCAGGGCCATGGCTGCCGCGCAGCCCACCAGGAGGGCCGTCCTGCGGCCGCCGCCGGCCATTGTCGAGGCGGCGGCGTCGAGGGCCAGCACGACGAGTGTGACGAGCATCGCGAGCGGAAGATACATCCGATGCTCGACGCAGAGGTCGGCGACGGGAATCAGGCTCGAGGTCGGGGCAAGCAGAAGAAACCAGCCGAGCATCAGGAAGGCGATCCCGGGGAAGCGGCGGGCGATCCCGATGGCGACTGCAAACACCGCCGTGATGGCCGCGAACATGGGCAGCAGTCCGATCCACGATCGGTTCACGGGCCAGTCGTGATCGAGGCAGAGCGAGGCCGGCCAGAGTGCGAGTTTCAGATAGTGGAGCAGCACCGGGCATTGATTGAGCAGATAGAGCCCGCTGCCGACGGCCGCCGCCTCGCTGCCATCGCGAAACTCCGAGTATCGGCCTGCCTGGGAAAAGATCACGCCGGCCAGCACGAGCCATGTCGCCGCAAGGGCTGCGTGGAACGACCGGGAAAATCGCCAGGTTTTTCGCCAGCTGCCGAAGTCGCCCCCATGCACGATCAACAGGTCGTAGAGCAGCACGAGCAGCGGCGCGACGACGGCCGTTTCCTTGCAGGCCATGCCCGCGGCGGATGCGGCCACGGCGGCAGCACGCCAGCGGCTCGGCCTGGCCGAATCGAGCGACTTCTCGAAGCAGGCGAGGGTGCCGAGGATCGCCATCGCGCCGAGCGATTCCATTCGCTGGTAGATGTAGGCCACGGCCTGGGTGCAGAGCGGGTGCAGGAGCCAGATCGCCGCAACCGCAAGGCCCAGCCAGCGGGCCGAGGCGGCATCCCACCGTGCCGGCGCCGCCCGCTGCGATCCGCGGGCCACGAGCCAGCCGATCAGCCAGCCGTTGGCGAGGTGGATCGCAAGATTGACGAGGTGGTAGCCGCGGGTGTCGAGACCGTGGATCGCCCGATCGATCGCGAACGAAAGGTAAGGCAGCGGCCGATGGGGAAGTTTGCCACCCTCGAACATCGGCACCGTCGGTGGCCAGAGCCTGGCCATCGATGGGTTGAGGGCGATCTCGACCAGGTCGTCAAACACGAACGGGCCCGACAGGGCCGGCATGTATGCCCAGACGGTCGCCAGAATGACGCCGCCGCAGGCGATGAGAAACGGAACGGATGCTGAAGGGCGGGCGTGTTGTGAACCCATCACCTGCGGATGATACCCCGCCGGCAGGCCTCATGAATTTCTCACTTTCATTCATCGGCCGGCGGGGTATCACAATCTGCTTCTCTGCCCGCCTAGGCCGACTCTTTGATTGGCGCCTCTTCCGATGTCTGACTCCCCCCCGACCGGACCCGGCGGCGACTGGTTCGCCCGTGCCTTCAGCCGACAGCTTCCTCGCAGCACAGCTTTGCTGCTGATTTCCGCCGCGGCAACACTGAGCGTGCTCGCTGCCTGGTTGCAGATCAGTCGCCCTGCATTGCAGCAGCGGCAAATCGATCCGCAGGCTGCCTGGGTCGAAATGGCCGACCGGGTGGGGGCTCTGAAGTCTGCCGGTCGCCTTGGCGACGCCCTCAAGGCGGCCGAGACCGCCGTTCGTCTCGCCGAACAGGCCTATGGACCGGATCATCCTGCCACTGCCGAATCACTCAACGAACTCGCCCAGCAGATGGTCGCCCAGTCACGGTTCGAGGGCGTGGAGCGGATGTATCAGCGGTCGTTGGAGATCCAGTCGCGGGTGACCGGAGCCGAGAGCCGGGAGGTCGCCAATGTCGCCACCAGTCTGGCCCAGTTTTACGAAAAGGTCGGCCGCTTCGGAGAGGCTGCCGGACTTTACGAGAAGACGCTGGCGATCCATCGCAAGGCTGCCGGCAATGATGCCGATGCAGGCGTTGCCCTCGCACTCAACAACATTGCCTGTCTCGAGGATACGCTGGGAAACCACGAGGATGCCTCAAAAATCCATCGCCAGGCGCTCGCCATCCGTGAAGCCCTGTTTGGACCCGGGGATGTCGTCACTGCCGAGTCCTACGGCAACCTGGCCGCAAATGCCCGCGACCGGGGAGATCTCGAGGAATCGGAGCGGTATCAACGCAGGGCACTTTCGGTTCGCGAGCGAACCGTCGGACCGACCCATCCGCTCACGGCGGCTTCCCTTTCGGGAATCGCCCGACTGCTGCTGGCCCGCAAGGAGATCGCGGCGGCTGATCCGATCGTCCTCGGGGCCCTGGCGATCCAGCAGAAGGCGTTTGGTCCCGGGAACAACGCCGCTTCGACGCTCGAGACGCTCGCGTTGATTCGCGGCGAGCAGGGCGACCAAGAGGCCGCCAGGCGTTATGCCAAGCAGGCACTGGCAAGCCGCCTCAAGGCCAATGGGCCGAAGCATCCGCGAACGGCGACCACGATGGATTCCATGGCAGCGCTCCTTGCAAAAATCGACGCTGCCCCAGAGGCCAGGCACGCCGAGGATCAGCCTGCCGACCGCGACACGGCGGCGGCGCTTTTCGAGCAGGCGGCAGAGATTCGCGCGGCCGTGCTCGGCCCGGCCCATCCGAAGACGATCGAGTCGCTCCGCAGTCTTGCCGAGCTTTACAAGAAAGCCGACCGCAAGGACGACGCCGCCAAGGTCGAGACGCGAATCACCGATGCCTTGGCCGCCGCGGGAACGACTGCGAAATAGGTCGTTGGTCTCGCCCGCCGGCTAAAAGGCGGTTGTGCCGCTCGGCAGCGTCGCGATCCGCAGCCGCTTGACCCAGATCTGGTCGTTGACCTCCGCGAAGCTGGCGGCGTCGAGCATGGTTCCCGTGATATTCCCTGCAGCGTCGGTGACCACGCCGTTGCCGAGGCAGGCATCGCCGGGGGTGGGATCTGTCGGGTCGCCGACCGTGACGGTGTCGTGAACCCGGCTCACATGGCCGTCGGCGAAGAGGATCGGCGCGAATCCGCCGCCGCCGTGCCGCTTGGGCATGTGGAGCGGGTGGATGTCGTGCATGTCGTGAATTTTCTGACCCGGCTGGCCGCCGAGCGCCGTGTCGCTGAAATCCACCTTCATGCCGTCGGTGAAGCTCTCCAGCATCAGGTCGGCCGGCCGCACCAGCCGAAAGCCGACGAACTCGTTCACCTTGCCATCGGCCACGCCGCTGCGGAGCCTGCGGGTTGCCGACCGCACGACGAAGTCTGGACCGTCGGTCGCCCGTGCCGGCCCCATCAGGGCAACCCTCGCCGCCGTCGTAGCCGCCGTTCCAAGCGTGGCCTGAGAGAGCACGCCCTCGCCGCCCGATGGGCCTTGCGAAGGGCTGTCGTAACCTGAGGCAGACAGATTGCCATCGGTCGGCGGATCGCCGCGGCTGAAGTGCCAGGTTGTCGCGAAGGTGGTGTTGAAGCCTGCGTCCCAGACATCGTTCATCTGCTGCGGGCCGCCAAAATAGCCGCTCCCGCTCACGCTCGTATATGACGACGTGGCCCAGCCATTCTCCGAACCATCGGCGAGCGCCACGGCCCCGATCTTTGCGGCTCCGGTGTAGTCGGCGACGGTCTCGCTCACCTGCCACCTGTTGGCCGGGTCGCGGGCTGCTCCGGGCGGGATCAGCTTGGCGTTGACGAGGTCGGCCACCCAGCCCCTGGAGCGGATGTCACCATCGAGCAGGTGGTCGAAGGCTCCGGTGCAGTAGCGTCCGCAGTGGTCGTTCGTGGCGACGATCTCGAAGCCGCGGCCAAACGCCGAGAGATGGCTGGTTGTGCCGCTGGCAAACGCCGCCGCCCGGGCCGAGGCCAGTGCCGGCAGCAGCACGGAGACGAGAAGGCCGACGATGGCGACGACGACGAGCACCTCGACGAGCGTGATCCCCCGTGGGGTCTTGAATCGAAAGGATTCAACCATGGCGATCCACGTACTGAGACACAGGGCGGTGCGAATTCACCCAGGTGTTTTTCGACCGGCTGGGGCGAATCGCTCCACGTTGAAAATCACCCGTCTGAGGGGTGTTCTGCATTAAACTTTTTTGTGCCAGCGAAGTCCATGTGAATTGTGTGAGGAAAATACATCCGGGGATGGCCCGCACAGCCTGTTCTCGAGCCGGAATAACACTCGGTCACGCGGTCTGAATAGGGCCGGGGATACGGGCGTAGATCGATCTTCTCAGGTCACCACGAGATTCTCGGCACGCAAATTGCCCCCTCAGTCGGCGTGCGCGGCCATGTGGAGCGAATCGCCCCACGGTCGCTTTTGAAACGCTCTGGGAAGCAAGGGAGGTTTTTGTGGTGTCGGCAATCTGCGAAAATCGGGCTAAGCCGAACGGCTTGGGCCGCTGGGGGACGGCGTTTTTGGTTGGCCTGGCATCGCTGTGGTGGGCTGAAAATCTTCCCGCCGCGGTGATCCAGACCTATTCCTCACAGGCTTCGTTTCTCGCGGGCCTCGCTCCGAATTCGGTCGCTTTCGACAACGGGTTTTCCGATCTGATCGGGCTGGGGGCGGGCGAACTCTCTGGCAATTCCCGGCCCTACTCGGGCAACGGCTACTCCTACACGGCCTCCACTGCGTCGACATCGCTGTTTGTCGCGGGAACCGAGGCTGAGCCCTGGCTCACCACGGCCAGTTGGAACACGCCGCTTGTCTTCGGGGGAATATCTTCAGCCGTTCCGTTGAAGGCGGTCGGCGGAACTTTTTTCCTCAGTGACGAGGCGGGCGAGTGGGCGGCGGGCTCAGTCAGCCTCCAGGCCACGTTCGTCGGTGGTGGATCGTTCAGCCAAACCCTCTCACCGCTCGGTCCCACGGCCTTCTTCGGGTTTGTCGCAGACGAGGCGGTTTCGCAGTTTTCGATCGGCAGCGGCACTTCCGATCGCTACCCCACGGCCGGGCATGTGATCGTGGGTGTGCCGGAACCGTCCACGGCGATCTGTCTCGCGACCGGAGCGATCCTGATCGCTGCATGGTCGGCGGGCCGTCGCCGAGCAGGTCCGAGGCTTGTCCGGTCGCGGGTGAACGGCAGGTGATTGCTGAGCCGGGGCCGAGATGGTGATCGGCAACCCGGTGATCCCAGCCAACGAAGGCTTCGAGGCTCATCGAATCGTAACGAAAAACAGACAGAATTCATGCTGTTTTCCGTTGGTCGGTGCCTCAAATGGCCGGGCATTCTGCGGTAGAATTGGCGTCACCGACGGGAACGGAGTGCGCGCAGACCGCTCGGCTTTACGCCCACTCCCGTCGAACTTTCAGCGTCCCACGTGACCCAGCCCAACCTGCCTTCGCTGCTCGGCCGCCTCTGGGCCCATCTGCCGGCGAAGCGGCGGTTTCAGCTGGTGGCCGTCTTCGGCTCGATGCTGGCAAGCGGCGTCGCCGAAGTTGCAAGCCTGACCTCCGTCGTGCCCTTCCTGACGGTGCTCGCCGACCCTGAGCGGGTCTGGCGGCAGCCCTGGATTCGCGGGCTGGCAGAGGCCCGCGGCATCACCGAGCCGGGGCAGCTCCTCCTGCCGGTCACGATCCTGTTTGCCCTGTCGGCCCTCGCCGCCGGCGGAATACGTCTTCTCAACCTCTGGCTCTCCGGCCGGGTTTCCGCCGGCACCGGCAGCGACCTCTCCCAGGAGGCCTACCGCCGCACGCTCCATCAGCCGTATGCCGTCCACGTGGCCCGGAATTCAGCCACGATCACGACGGCCGTGATTACGCACGTCGATGGCCTGATCTATGGCGTGCTCAATCCGCTGCTCTTGGTCGCGGTCAACGTCGCCGTGATCGCCGCGATCGCGATCGGCCTCGTGCTCATCGATCCGTGGGTGGCGTTTCTCACGGTGCTCGCCTTCGGAGGTGCATATCTGGCGATCACGCTGGCCACGAAGGCCTCGCTTGCCGCCAACAGTCGCGAACAGGCTGCGAGCAACAAGGCCCTCGTGCAAAATGTGCAGGAGGGCCTGGGCGCGATCCGCGACGTGCTCCTCGATCGTTCGCAGCCCTACTATCTGGCCCGCTATCGCGACGCCGACTGGGCGATCCGGCAACTGCGAGCCCGGGCCGAGCTGCTTGGCGGGTTTCCGCGGTTTGTGATCGAGGCGGCGGGCATGGCGGGCGTGGCGGCCCTCGCCTATGTGCTCGTGAAGGGGCAGGGGGGCATCGCGGCGGCGCTCCCCGTGCTCGGAGCCCTCGCCCTCGGCGCCCAGCGGCTCCTGCCTGCGCTCCAGCAGACATATGTTTCCTCCACGCAGATGCGAAACCACGTGGCGGGCCTCCAGACCGTGCTCGATCTGCTCGACCAACCCGCCCCCGACTCCGATCGGCCCCGCGCCGCCCCCGCCGCATTCACCGAGTCGATCGCACTCGACGACTGCTCCTTCCACTACCAGCCCGATCTGCCATTCATCCTCTCCGACGTGTCGCTCGTGATTCATCGCGGCGAGCGGGTGGCCCTCGTCGGCCCCACCGGCGGCGGCAAGAGCACGCTCGCCGATATCCTCATGGGCCTGCTCGCCCCGACGAGCGGCCGGCTCTTGATCGACGGCCGCGAGGTGGCCCCCGAGGCCTGGCAGGCAAACATCGCGCATGTGCCGCAGAGTATCTTTCTGGCCGACACCTCGATCGCGGAAAACATCGCGCTCGGCATCCCTGCGGCCGAAGTCGATCGCGGGCGGCTCGAAGCAGCGGCCCGGCAGGCCCAGATCGCAGGCTTCATCGACTCGCTGCCGAAGGGCTATGCCACGACCGTCGGCGAGCGGGGCGTGCGGCTCTCCGGCGGCCAACGGCAGCGGATTGGGATTGCCCGGGCGCTCTATAAGCAGGCGCCCGTGGTCGTCTTCGACGAGGCCACAAGTGCCCTCGATGATGCCACGGAAAAGGCCCTCATGGACACGCTCGCCGCCCTGTCCCGTGACCTCACGATCATCATGATCGCCCACCGCCTCTCGACAACGGCCTATTGCGACCGCGTGATCACCGTCTCCACCGGCTCACTTGCGGAAGCGGCCGTCATCCAGCCAAAATGCTGATCCCGGGCAGGGCCGCAAACCCGCGATCAAAGGGCATGATCGTGGAGATTCCATACCGCTTCCACGTCGTGGCGAGTGATGGGTATGACTTCGTCCACGAGAGCGAGGATCATGCCCAAAGCAGGCTAAATCGCATCCCGGCGGTCGATCGCGGTGTAGCGGTGCAGAATCTCCTGCAGCACTTCGGCGTCGGTCACCGCTCGCGTTCTGCGAGCCCTCTGATCTGGAAAATTCATCGTCCGGCAGGAGAATCTGACTTCTTTTACTCATGACATGCGTATTGTCGGAGTCATTGGTGAGGCAATCTCTCGCCAGCGGCCGTGTGCTGTGGTGCACGCACGTATAGTGGCTAAGCTCGTCCCTCGCGAACCCGGGAGGCGCGAGCCGGAGCGGCCACAGCGGCAGCGGCAGCGCTCATGGATTCTGAATCCAGCGCCAGCATAATGCGGTTCCATCGGGCTGCTGGCCTGCCATTCGGCCGCAACTGGGTCGGAATGGGTGCTGGGCAAATCCACCGCCTGCCACCCACGGGAACGGAGTGCGCGCCGTCGGAGTTTGCGCGGCCGGTAGCTGGGCATGCTTAGCTACCGGCCCTGCATGGCTAACACCCCGGCTGGAGTGAAGTTGGCGGCGGCGTCACAGCCCATTCAAGAGATTGTAATGTCAAAGCCTAGCGATATTGGCAAAGAAGTTTGCTTCGTAGCACTCTCTGGGAAGCATGGGCCAGCGTTAACACTTTTTTTCGAGTTGCTTAACGCCAACGGTGACGCTGAATTCTTCCACCCGCACTCGCTCGATGCCGAAGCGGCCCAGCGCATCATTCTTCTTAGCGAAAGCGGATGCGACGAGTACTGGGGCGCTCTAAGTGGAGACGACTTGTTGGCTTATGGCATGCTCCGAGGTTGGGATGAGGGCTACGATGTGCCGAGCCTTGGCTTGGCCGTAGCCCCATTTTATAGGGGCCGCGGACTGGCGCGAGAAATGATGCGCCACCTCCATCGTAGAGCAAAGCAACGCGGTGCAGATCGCATACGGCTCAAGGTCGATCGTCGAAATTTGGCTGCTAAAAAACTTTATGCTTCGCTCGGTTACCGGTTTGATGATGTCATGCCCACTGAACTCGTTGGCTATTGTGATTTAACTTTGGACTACATAACGCCAAAGCTTGCAGACCCACAAACGATTCTCCCAGTTGCCCAGCCCGACCTCACGGGCAACGAGGAAAAATACGTTGTCGATGCCATCCGCTCGTCGTGGATTTCTTCGACTGGCAAGTATCTCGACCGCTTCGAGCGGGAGTTCGCCGATGCTTGCAACGCCGACGCCGCTCTCGGTGTGTCCAACGGTACCGTCGCCCTGCACCTGGCCCTGCTCGCGCTCGACGTGCGGCCGGGCGACGAGGTGCTCGTGCCTTCGCTCACCTACATCGCTACCGCAAACGCGGTGCGGTATGTCGGAGCGGAGCCCGTGTTCGTGGACGTTGACCCCGCTACCTGGTGTATTGATCCGGCCAAGCTCGAGGCCGCGATCACCCGTCGCACCCGCGGTATCATCGCCGTGCATCTCTATGGCCATCCGGCCGACATGGACGCGATCAATCATCTTGCGGCCGTTCACGGTCTGTGGGTGGTCGAAGACGCCGCCGAGGCTCACTTCGCCACCTATAAGGGCCGCGTGGTCGGGTCGCTCGCCCGCTGCGCCACGTTTTCCTTCTATGGCAACAAGATCCTCACCAGCGGCGAGGGCGGCGCGGTCACGGTGAGCGACCCGCAACTGGAACTGCGCATGCGGACGCTCCGGGGCCAGGGTGTTGATCCGAGTCGGCGTTACTACTTCCCCGTTACCGGTTACAACTTTCGCATGACGAACATCGCCGGCGCTATCCTCTGCGGCCAGCTTGAGCGGAAGGATCAAATCGTCGCGAAGCGACGGCAGATTTATGCCTGGTATCGCGAAATGCTTGCAGGCGTGCCGGGAATCGGATTCCAGCCGATCGCGAACTGGGCAGAGATAACCCCCTGGCTGATGTGCTTACTCATCGAACCGGAGTTTGGCAAGACGCGCGACGAAGTTGCCGAAGGGTTACGGGCGGTCGGCATCGACTCGCGGCCATTTTTCCTCCCGCTGCACACGCTGCCCCCATTTCGGCAAGAAAGCATGGCGCGGCGGGATGACCTCTCGGTCACGACACGGCTTGCGGTCCGTGGCATTAACCTGCCCACATATCCCGCATTGCGCGAGGAGGATGTCGATTTCATCTGCACTGCGCTTGCCCGTTGCCGTGGCTAAGCACTCGAACCCTCGAAGCACGAAGGGCCATCGCAAAGGCGTTCTCCAGACAATTATGTCGGATAACTCCCGTCCGTCGGGTCAGTGCTTATGAACGTAGGAATTCGCGGCCAAGGGTTTCTGGAATGGCATGGCGGGGCGGCGTTTCTGACCGGCGTCATTCACGGAATGCGGCAAGGCATTCCCGACTGCAGGTTGACCCTCCTGATGCCGACATCGGGATTTTTTGCAACCGGCGTCCGTTGCGTGCGCACCATTCTGGCAGCCGCAGGCAAGGGCAACGGTGGCTTGCCGGGAGAGCCGCTGCCTGAGCTTCTGGCTTCTGTAGTTCCGCTGTGCGACGAGGTTCGTTGCATTGACCTCGGGCCACGGGCTATCGCGCACGCCGTCCGAAAGTACTCCATCGACCTGCTCATGCCGTCGATCGCACCACTTCCTGCTGGATTCCCGAAACCCTGGGTCGGCTACATCTACGATCTACAGCACCGAGAGCTTCCAGATTTTTTTTCAGAAAAGGATCGATTACTCCGCGACCAGGGGTTTCAGCGAATCGTTCGGGGGGCGAATGCAGTAGTCGTCAATTCACGCGATACGGCCGCAAAGGTTCGTGAAGCATACGGCCGACAATTGCGAAGCATCTACGCGTTTCCATTTTGCGCCTGCCCCGACCCCGAATGGCTGATTGAGTCTTCTCCTGCAACCCGACCAACGCCGGGACGCTACTTCATAATCTCGAATCAATTCTGGGCTCACAAAGATCACGAAACCGCGTTTCGAGCACTCTCGTTGCTATCTCGGCAGTATGAAGATGTTCATATCGTGTGTACTGGCCGCTCAGAGGATTTTCGCCGGCCCCATCATTTTTCGGAACTCATGAACCTCAACGCGTCGCTCGGCATCGCTGATCGCGTGCATGTGCGTGGCGTGCTGCCGAAGAAGGAGCAAATCGGCTGGATGCGGAAAAGTGTCGCAACGCTGCAGCCAACGCTCTGCGAGGGCGGGCCCGGTGGAGGGGCGGCGTATGATGCGATCGCGATAGGAACCCGAATCATTCTGTCGGACATAGAGATCAACAAGGAAATCGCAAGCGAGCCGGGTGTGTCATTCTTTCGGGCAAAAAATCCCGAATCGCTGGCCGAAGCGATGGTCCGAGTACTCGAGACCCCACATCAACCGACTTCTGCAGTCCAGTTGGTCGAGAACGGAAAGCGAAGGTTCTCTGCTTTCGCAGAAACAATTGGCACGATTGTGCGAGACGTGTGCAACGAGGCGCCGTGACCGGCATGCCTGACGATAGTCCGAAGCGGTTTGCGCAAGGAGTCGCTGCTGCGAGAGTGGCGATGGTCGTTCCGGTGCATAATCGGAAAGACATTACCATCGCGTTCGTTCGACGCATTCGTGCGTCACTTCGGAATGGTCACTCGCTTATTGTTGTCGACGATGGTTCCGTCGATGGGACCACTGCAGCTTTGAAGTCTGAGTGCCCCGATGCGGTTATTTTGGAAGGCAACGGATCGCTCTGGTGGGCAGGAGCGACGAATCGAGGTGTTGAATACGCGCTCAAGTATGGCTTCGACTACGTGCTCACGATCAACGACGATGCCATTCCTGAGGATGAATTTCTCGAACGTCTCCTGGAGACCGCTCGGGAGCGGCCGCGGGCGATCGTCGGTGCGATGCTTGTGTATGCGAGCGATCCGTCGCGCGTGTGGGCGTGCGGTGGCCGAGTCTGCTACTGGAGCGGCAAGCTGTTTCAACACTACCTGCACGGACGAACGGTAGAGGAAGCCCGGGTGGGCGACCGCCTACACGCCGTGGAAATCCTCCCCGGGTGCGGTGTCCTCGTGCCCACGGCGGTCTACCGCGACATCGGCACCTACGATGCGACCCGCTTTCCGCAGTACCATGCCGATAGCGAGTTCACACTGCGAGCCCATCGCAGGGGCTACGAGGTCCTGGTTGATACCGAGTCGGTCGTCGCCAATGACGTTGCGAAGACCGCTCGGTGGCGAGGGTGGCGTGCGGCGTTTCTGCACAAAGGTTCACCATTTTACCTGCCCGCGATTACGGGGATCCTCCGCTATGCCCCCCATCCGTTGGCAGCAGCGATCGCCTTGCCGACCTACATGGGACGGGTCGTGATTGATCGCCTATTGCGAATGTCGGGCGTGCGCACCTCCGCGGCGTGACTCGCTTCAGCGCAAACGTGCTCGGCGGGCTCGGAAAACTGCACCGTGCAACGCGCACGTGGTTCGTACGGCCGGCCATCGATGCAGCGCTGTTTCCCTGCACGGACGCCCGTGTAGCAGGGTTCAACGCCGACTCGTCCAGACTGTGCCGCACCGCCGATCTCGACAGTGAAACGTTCCACAAGTGGCGGACGCTTCTGAGGGAACCCGCCCGCCACAATCGCAAGATGTGGGAATGGTGTTTCATTCCGTCGGTGCTCGAGGCGAAGGGCTTGCTGCGGGACGGTGCGCGAGGCCTCGGGTTTGCGGTCGGAAAGGAGCCGCTCGCGGCGCTGTTTGCGTCTCAGGGATGCCGAGTCACAGCGACCGATCTAGCGCCGCATGATCCGCGTGCGCAGGCGTGGAGGGACACCGGACAGTATGCTGACCACCTTGCCGCGTTGAACAATGCCGGCATTTGTTCGGAGCCGCTGTTTCGAGAGCGGGTGTCGTTTCGTTCCGTGGACATGAACGATATTCCTGCAGATCTGCTTCGGGCCGAGTATGACTTTACGTGGTCAACGTGCTCGTTCGAGCACTGCGGCACACTGGATCTGGGGCTCACGTTCGTCCGTCGCCAGATGGACTGTCTTCGTCCGGGCGGCATTGCGGTGCACACCACGGAACTCAACCTCTCGTCAAACGAGGGAACAATCGAGCGGGGGCCAACCGTGATCTATCGCCGCCGAGACATCGAGCGCTTGGCAGGTGAACTCTCCGCCGATGGTCACACCGTCGCGCCGCTCGATCTCGCTTTGGGTGAGCACCCCCTGGACAGGCATGTGGACCGCCTGCCGTACGACTTCGACCGCCATGTGCGGCTGGCACTCTACGGCTACGCCGTAACCTCAATCGGCCTCGTTGTTACCAAGGGCACCTGACGCGTACGTCAGGTCCGCAAGCGCCGCTTCGATCGCGTCGAGGCAGTCCGTCCAGCTGGTGAGCCGCGGCGGCTGGCGGGGGGCGGCATCGGCGATGCGGCCAATGGCCAGCCGAGATTCGATCATGCGGCGCAGCTGCTGCGGATCGCCTAGCGGCAAGTAGTCGACGGCCGTTCCGCCCACCTCTCTGTGGATCGGAATGTCGCTCGCGAGGACGGGCAAGCCGCGGCCCAGAGCCTCCATGATCGGCAGGCCAAATCCCTCTGCGATGGAGGGAAACACGAGGCACGTGGCATGGGCATAAGCCCACTGCACGTCTGCATCTGTTGCGTCATTGACAAGCCGAAGCGGGTTTCCCGCGGCTTGGAGGACCCGGATGCGGTCGAGCACGGGCGCCGCTTGATATCCCGGCCGGCCTATCACGAGCAGCCCGCCTCGGCCGCCGGCGGCCCAGTATTCTTCCATCGCGTCGAGAACGAGCGTGTGATTCTTGCGCGGGAATTCGATGCTGCCCACCATCAGGCAAAAACGCTGCGTAGTATCGCGAAACGACTGCATCGCTGATGGCTCGCAGTCGGAAGATGAAGCAGCTTGGTCGTTGGCAGGGCCGGGTATGAAGTCCGTGCCGAGCGGAACCACCGAGACAGGCGGAAACCGTCCGGGCCGCCATCGCTTGCTGGTCGCGACTTCGACGAAGGCATCGGCAGTGACTTGGGAGTTGCAGAGAAAGGCATCGCTATGGTGCGTTAAGGACCTCAGGCAGCGTTCAAATGATGCGGAAAACACCGGCGAGCAGAAAGATGGGTGGGTGATTGGCAGCACATCATGGATCAGCGGAACCACTCGCCCCCCGGCGGCGTGGCATCGCGCCACTGCTTTTTCCCAGCCGTGAATGAGCCACGTTGCGTCGGGAAGCACAAAAATGTCGCCCGGCGCAAAAGTCAATGGCTGTGCGCCCGTGGCGGGCCTGGCACTCGTGCCGGGCAACATTTCAAGGATCTTCGTAGCGATCGCGAATCGCTCCGTCGCGGCCCTGAGGGACGGCATTCGCTTCGCCAGCATTGCGTCGATAGCCGACAATCGGCTCCGCAGCGATGATGTCCTGCCGGGCATGACTCGTTCGCGATGCTCGTAGATCGAGCCGCCCTGGAGAATCACGGGAACATAGGCATGGCCGGTGTGAGCGACCGACCGGGCCTTCGCAGTCTCCACGAGCCGTTGGACGACGCGCTGAATGCCGGTGACGCTCGAGGCGGCGGACGATATCGACCAATCGAGCAGAATTCTTGGTCGCTGCTCGGGCTGTGCGTTGCTCATGAGATGTACACCGATTCGATTGCCTCGGTGAATGGCTTCGCCGCGAACTGTTCCGCCACCTGCCGCCGCCCGGTGGCGATGAACCGTTCCCGCTCGGCTGAGTCTTCAAGAACGCGGCCGATCACCACGGCCAGGCCGGCGACGTCGCGGCTGGCCACGAGCACGCCCGCCTCCCCGTTGGCGAGCACCTCCCGCACCGCGGGCACGTCGTAGGCCACGCACGGCGTGCCGCACGCCATCGCCTCGGCCAGCACGAGGCCAAACCCCTCGCGGGTGCTCGGGAGCACGAGCACGCGGGCCGATTTTATGCGGCCGATGACCGCGGCATGATCGGCAAGGCTGCCGCAAAACTCCACCGTCGCGGGCGGCGGCGGATCGCCAGCAACTGCCCGAGCCACGAGCCCACGCTCCGCTGCCCGGGACTGCATCTCGGCTAGCAGCGGCCCACCGCCCACGACGGCCGCTTGCAGTGGCGGGAGGCCACGTGCCTGCCTGGCCGCCCCCGCCGCCGCAACGGCGTCGATAAAATCATCGACATGCTTGTGGGGAATCACGCGGCCGACAAAGAGCACGTCCGCCTGCTCGGCAGCGGGCGGAGCCGCCTCGATCGCTGCGGTGTCGATGCCGTTGGGCACGACGTGCACGCGGCTCGGACGGACACCGAAACGGTCCACGAGCACGCGCCCCACCGCCGCGCTCACCGTCACGATTCGCCAATAGGGAAGCCGATAAATCAACTTTTCCACAGGCCCCACGATGAAGCGGTCGCGGGCCGAAAGCCACTGGTCATCAACGGCACGGTGGCTCGATGTGTCGTGGATCGTCGCCACCATCTTCTGCTGCGAGAGGAGGCATGCCAGCCAGACCGCGGGTAGGGGAGCATAGGTCTGGCAGTCAATCACGTCGTAGCGATGCATGAGCACGTGCCAGAATGCCGTGAACATGAACCGAAGCATCGCCAACAGCGGCCGGCTCGGTGGGTTTTCGATCCGCGGGCCCAGGTGCAGGTGCCGCACGCCGTCGAAGATCTCTTCATCGGGGCTTTGCCGCTGCCGCATCGAGAGCCAGGTAACGTCATGCCCCCGCTTGGCAAGTTCACGGGAGAGCAGCCCATACCTCACCTCTCCGCCGCCTATCGAATACGGCACCGACATCTCGCTCACGATCAGGGTCTTCATGCGGGAAGCCTACCGGCCCGCGCCCACCCGCCAGCAGCAACACGGTGTTCATTGACACTGACCACTTCGGTGACTATAGTCACAGGACTGGTCGTTCGCAGGATTTTGAGGCTGAAATGCAGACAATCCAGGCCTCTGAGTTCAAGGCCAAGTGCCTCGCGTTGATGGACGACGTGGCGGCGACGGGGGAAGTCTTGGTCGTGACCAAGAACGGGAAACCCATCGCGGAACTGCGGCCGTATTCCGGTGGCAAGGCTGACTCGCCATTCGGCCTGCATCGGGATCTTCGCGTGATCGGCGACATCCTGGCGCCGATCGCCGCGGATGAATGGCAGGCCCTGGAGTGATCGTGCTCGATACCCATGCGTTGTTGTGGATGGATCGCAACGACCCGATGCTCGGGCCACAGACCCGCGAATTGATCGAGAACCACTGGCGTTCCGACGTCGTCGCCGTGAGTGCGATCAGTTTCTGGGAAACGGCCCTGCTGGCTGATCGCGGCCGCGTCGTGGTGCCCGTGCCGGCGGAGGCGTGGCGTCTTGATCTCCTGCAGGCGGGGCTGCGGGAGATCCCCGTAGATGGCCGCGTTGCGCTGCTTGCCACCCGCCTGGAGGGACTGCATCGCGATCCTGCCGATCGCTTCATTGTGGCCACGGCACTCCAGCTCGGTGCCACCCTGGTGACAGCAGACACACAGATTCTGGATTGGGCCGGAGATCTTCCGCGTCAGTCCGCCACCGCCTGATATCTCCTCACACTGTTCAGCACGAAAGCCGGTTTTCGCGGAATCAACTCCCGTCCTGAATTACCCAAGTGATCGCCGGCTCTTCAGCAGCCAGTTCATCTGATGCCGCGATTGATCCAGTCCGAGACTTCTTCACGAAACCGCATCGCATTGAATCGCTGAGCTGACCTGTGCATCGCCTGGCGATCCCAGGATGACCCCTGGCATTCGGTAATGGCCGCGATCACGGAATCGACGGTCGTGTCGTCAAACAAAAGGCCGCTTTGACCATGTTCGACGGTCTCGACTGCGCCACCACGGCCGAGGGCCACCACAGGACAGCCCCTTCCGATCGCCTCGAGCGGCACGATTCCGAAATCCTCCTCGCCGCAGAACACAAGCGCCTCGTGCGAACGGTAGAGTTCGTCGAGACGATGGTCGTCGACGTAGCCGATAAAGCGTGTCCGCGGGCCGGCGAGTGATTCGAGTGCCTTCCGCTCCGGCCCATCTCCGACAACGGTGAGCGGGAGTTCGAGTGCCTTGGCCGCCTCCACCGCCAGGCGGTCGTTCTTGTAGGGCTGCATCCCGGAAACGACGAGCAGTCCCTGCCGCGGCGCCGGCGCCGCAGGCTCGAGAGGCATGTTTACCGGCGGATGAATGACTCGAAAAGCCGACTCGGGTAGTCCGTAGGCGGCTGATGCCCGCCGCGCCGTCGTGCGGGAGTTGACCGCCCAGGAGGTCACTCGCGCCGCGGCCTCGCGGTCGATCCTCCGCAGCCCGTCGAGCATTCGTCGCACCGCCGGCCGGAGAGCCGCCGGCACCCGGGCCTCGGTCTCCGCAGCCTCATGCCAGATGTGCCGCATCGGCGTGTGCAGATAGACATGCACGGGCGCCGTGGTCTCGAGCGCGAGCGTCTTTGCAAGCCCCGCATCAGAAATGACGAGCCGATCTGCGTTGGCAAGTTCTCGAGGAAACGACCGCCGCATGCCCCACGGCAAGAGCGGCAGGAGCAGCGGCATCAGCCCGGGCAGCGACTGCGACGCCCGAAAGAGCGGCTGCAGTTGGCTTGGCCGCACCCGCGGCAGCAGATTGGCGATCTCGTCAGGCCAGCCTGAAACATCAGTCGCGGCAAACGCAGTCAGGACCGGGGACTGAGGAAAGATGCCCGCCAGTTCGGCGAGCACCCGCTCGCCGCCGCGCGGCTCGAAAAACCAGTGATGGGCGAGCAGCGTCTGAGATGCCATGAGACCACGCGATCAAACCAATGAAGAGCGATGGTTGTGGTCCAGCAACGTTTCAGCCACTCGTGTGTGGAAACGTGACCCGGTAGCGATGAACCTTTGGTGCGGCACTTTCAGGCCCTCGGCCGCAGTTCGTCGTCGATCAGCGAGACGACGAACGATGCGAAGATGATCTGGATGCCGCCCGTGACGAGCGTCGTTCCGATCACGGTTTCGCGGATCCGGCCCCCTTCGCCAAAGCCTCCCCGGAGGAAGTCGAAGAGGACCGCGGCCAAAAGCAGCAGGCCGATCCCGGCGATGACCGCCCCGGCGAGCACGGTCTTGTCGGTGCGGATCGCCGCCACCCAGCGGTCGAGCCGGCGGGAACGGTCGCGAAATCCCCGCTTGCTGGCCCAGACCCGGGCGATCGTGCCGAGCGTCAATCCGGCGATCCCGACGCTGAACATCCCGGCCGCGAGGATCAGCCAGTGGTCGCCGATCCAGAGCCCGCCGATATGAAACACCTCACCTGGCCGGGTTGAAAGCAGGGCCATCGTGATCAGGGTCGCCGTAGCGAGGAGCCCGAGCGAGGGGATCACGAAGAGCCACATCGGCGAGAGGGCGAGCAGGAATCGCAGGTGTCGCCAGCCATCCCGCCAGGGCCGCAGGTGCGGCTTTCGGTCGCGTCCGTCTCGATGGAGCGTGATCGGCCGCTCCGTCATCCGCAGCCCCTTGAGCGCCGCCTTCACGACGAGCTCGCTCGCAAACTCCATCCCCGGTGTCGTGAGGTTGAGGCCGAGTGCCGCGTCTCGCCGAAAGGCCCGCAGACCGCTGTGGGCGTCGCCCACGCCCGAGCGGTAGAAGAGGTTGAGGATGCCCGAGAGGAGCGGATTGCCGAGATGGCGATTCAAAGGCGGCATCGCCCCCGGCATGATCCGGCCGGTGAAACGGTTGCCCATGCAGATGTCGTGGCCGGCGGCAAGCGCCTCCACCATCGGGACGCCCTCCCGGAAATCGTAGGAGGCATCGCTGTCGCCCATGATGATGAACCGTCCCTGCGACTGCTCGATGCCGTGGATCAGGGCGGCGCCGTAGCCGCGGGTCGGGCAGTGAGTCACCCGGCAGCCGCGGGAGGCTGCATAGGCCTGGCTGCCATCCTCGCTGCCGTTGTCGGAGATGAGGATCTCCGAGGCGTAGCCCCGCTCCGCCAGCATTCGCACTGCCTCTTCAGCCGTGTCGATGCAGGCCGGGAGCGTAATCCGCTCATTGAGGCAGGGCATCAGGATCGTGACGTCGGGCGGCATGCGAGATGATTATCGTCCGAGGGAGCCCCGAGCCTAGGTGCCGATTGCGAGGAATTCATTCAGCCGGCGCGGCCCCCGCAATCGGCTGGAGATACCAGATGCATCCCCGCGGATTGTGCAGGATGAGAACGGGATTCGCCCCGCGTTCAGCCGCCAATCCCCGGGCCACGCTCTCCGACATCTCGTCGCCGACCGTCATCATCCTGATCGGGCCAGTCCGCAGGAAAGGGTCGTTCTGGACGAGATCCTTGCGAAACGGCTCCTTGCTCGGATTGACGAACACGAGCAGGCGACGCAGATCGACCTTCGAAAGATCGATGCCCGCATCGGGCGGAATGGCCGGCTCCTGCGAATAGTGGTTGGCATAAAAGCCATCGATCTGCCAGAGCCGGGCGGGCACGGCCACCGGGGCGGCAATGGCTGCGGCCGTGAGGATGGCCGCCACGGAGCAGGGAACCGGTCGCGAACCGGCCACTGCGGCTCCGGCCAGAATCGGAAGCACGCCCCAGGTGGGATAGAAGTAGCGATAGCCCCAGCCATGGCCGCCGCTGAATTTCACGAACGCGTAGGCGACGACCGTGACCAGCGCCGATGCCGCGAGCAGGGCCGTCCAGCGGTCGCGGCGATGCTGCCACGCGGCCCAGCAGGCGAGCACGAGCAAGGCGGGCGCATCCCACGAGATCAGTTTCATCATTGCGAAGAGCCTGTGCTGGAGCATCTGCCAGGCTTCGTCGAGCTGAAAAGCACCGCGGACCTGCTCCACGTAGCCCGTGACCCGCGCGAGCGGAGAGAGAACGGGTTCAGCGGCCGCCGCTGCCACCGGCTTCACCTGCTCCCCCTCCTGCCGGATGAACTGCTTGTAGTCGTCCCATCCGAGTGCCAGCGGGACATAGACCATCGCATAGCAGACAACGAGGATCGGAATCCGGACTAGCCACCTCGGCTGACGGAAGAGCGAGAGAATCCAGGGGGCCGCGAAAACAGCATGCGGAAACGGGTTGTGGAGCGAGAGGGCGAAGCCCCCGATCGTGCCTGCGGCGCCGGTTGCCGTCAGGGAGCCCTGCATCATCAAGAGGACAAAGAGCAGGTTTGCGAGGAGGTGCGCCGGCATGCTGTAGAACCCGAGCCCATAGGCCCAGAACACGGGTGATGCGAGCGTGAACAGCGCCGCCGCCCCGGCCGCCCGGCTGCCGTGGAGCCGCCCGGCGATGGTCGTGATCGCCAGCAGGACGAGGCCGCTGATCAGGGCGTTGCTCGCCGATTCGATGCCGAGCCTCGAGAAAGGGGCGATCAGCAGGGCATGGCCCGGCGAGTAGTTTGAAATGAACCTGCCAGTGCCCGCGGATTTGACGAAGAACCAGTTCCAGTACACGGAGGGCTGAAGCAGGTTCATCATTTCCGCCGGCCACTCTCCGGCCATCTTGCCGGCCCCGAAAATCCGGCCCTGGGTCAGCGGAGCGAACTCATCCTGGGTGAGCGCCCGGCCTCCGCAGATGACGTTTGCGAGCAGAAACATTGCCAGAGCCGCGATGCATGCGGCCATGATCCGTCGTCGCTCGAGAAGTTCGGCCACCCGGATGCCGATTTCCTGCCGCGACAGCCACCAGACCCCGAGCAGCGATGCCAGCGAGATTCCGGCGCCAAGCCAGTCGTAGCTGGCCATGAGGTTGTAGTAGATGTGCAGGTAGAAACCTTCCCATCCGAGATCGGCGATCATCTTGATGCGAAGTGCCGCGAGAAAGAGAAAAGCGGCGGCGGCAACGGCTACAGCTGCCAGCCAAAGCCGTTCCCGACCAAGCCGGCGGGAATCGCAGGACTGCGTCGGCTGCGGTTCGTCGAGCAGGGTCATGGCGAGGCCTTTTTCGGGGCGAGCACCCAGACCGAGCCACGCTCGTCGGACGAGATCGGCACGAGGTCTGAATCGAGCATTTCCGCCACCTTTCTCGCCCGAAGTGCATCTGATTCGTCATCCACCCCGACGAAACGCAGCGGGCCTCGACGGAGAAAAGGGTCGTTGCGGATCATGTCGTAGCGGTAATAGCCGCCGTATCGGCGGATGAACGAGATCACCCGCGGCCCCCAGCGGTCGAGAAGCCGGGCGTCGATGGGTGGTTCCTGGGCGAGATGCTGCGAGATGAATTCGCCGATTTGCACGACCCGCAAGGGTAGTGCCAGCAGAATGCTTGCCATGGCAGCCAGACCCAGGCGACGAAGTACCGTCGGGTCGAATCGCGTCGGGTGCACCGCGCATGCGGCAGCCAAAATGGGCAGGCAGCCGAATGCACTCTGGAAATAGCGATATCCCCAGCCATGACCCTGATCGAACGTAACGAACAGATACGCCGTGAAGGTGCATGCCGCGCTGGCTGCAAAGAGCCGTAGTCGATGGTCCGCCCAGCCGAGCCAGGCCCCCCATGCCGCCATCACCAGCAGCCCTGGGCTCTCCCATGCGATCATCTTCAGGAGAGCTACGGCTCGTTGGGAGATCATTCTGGGAGTCGGGAAGGCAAAAGTGCCGGTGGGCTCTTCAACCGGCGGCGACGCGGCCGGGATTTCTGTGGTCAGAGACGGATCCAGCCGGCGTTGTACCTCGAGCGACTCATTGATCACCCGCTGTTCCATTGCATGCCAGGTCCAGGCAAGGCCCAGGTAGACCGGCACGCAGCTTGCAACCAGCAGAAGGAGTGACGGCAGCCGGCTGCGGCGGCCGGCGAGCCAGGCGATCCATGGGGCCGCGAAAACCCCATGGCAGAAGGGGTTGTGAAGCGACAGGGCCAGACCTCCGGTCAGACCGGCGATCGCGGCTCGTCCTGGGGTGGGCGCCAACAGGAGCAGGGCGAACACCATGTTCAAGAGGGCGTGGGAGGCCATGCTGTAGAACGAGATGCCATACGCAGTCGTGACGGGCGAGGCGAGCCAGAAGAGCACCGCCCAGCCCACGCAGGCCTCCCCAAGCAAGAGCCGCACGATCCTGGCGAGGATGACGATCGAAATGCCGGTGAGCACCGGATTGCATGCCCATGGCGCACCGACTGCTGCAAACGGGGCCATGAGAAGGGCATGGCCCGGTGAATAGCCGCTCAAGACCTCACCCGTGGCCCAGGAAGTAACGATGAATTCGGGCTCATGTCCCGGGTTGACGAGACCGTTCACGAGCAACGGTGGCCACTGCCCGACGAGCCGGCCGGCGGCGAAAATCTCGGCCTGAAAACTGGCTGCGTACTCATCCATCGAGAGCGGGTACGCCCGATGCACCGTCAGCGACAGGATCGCGAGCAGCAGCGTCCAGCAGAGGGCGACGAATCCGGCCCGCCGCCCCAGCCAGCCGACACAGGAGTCGACGGCCGCCGTAAGACCCAGCGGAATCGCCGGAACGAGACAGACGAAGAGAATTCCAAACTGCAGGGCTGCCGCCGGAAAATCGTACGTGGCGGTGAGGTGCCAGAAGATCGACCAGCGGGTTTCGGGGGGCCGTTGGGCGTAGTTCCAGGCCAAAAGTCCCGTTGCCAAAGCTGCCACGAGGGCCGGTGCGAGCAGCGTCAACGACAGGACCGGGCCGGCTGTCGCGAAACCGCGGTAGAGGCTGTCGGGCCGCTGGGAAGCTGGAGCGGAGGCTGCCATGCGAGGAGGCCACTGGATGGGCGGAACTGACGAGGCAGTATCCCAGCCCCTAGGAATCCCGCAAATGCCTGGGTTTTTAGGCAACTCTCTGCGTTACAAAACATTTAGCCCGCAAAAAAACGGACAAAAAAAGAAAGATTCTCACGAAATTCTCACCGCGAAAACATTCATTCCTCACAGTCGATGCCTAGGCTGTCGCTCGTGGCGAAGGATGGCATTCGAATGGTTCGGGTGCAGTGTCTTCGCCTCGTATTCTGGAGAATCAAGATGACCATTTCGATGTTCAAGGGCCGGCGTGGCTTCACGCTCGTCGAGCTTCTTGTCGTGATTGCGATCATCGGCGTGCTTGTGGCTACTCTGCTGCCGGCTCTGTCGACTGCTCGTGGTGCTGCGAACCTGTCTTCCTGCTCGAGCAACCTCTCGAGCTTCGGTCGTGGTTTCGAGCTGTATGCCACCAACAACGATGGCAGCTACACCTCGGGCGCCTTCGACCATCTGCGTGACGGTGACGTTCGTTCCTACGGCTGGGTCGCCGACCTGATCGCCCTCAAGGTTGCCAACCCGGGCAAGGCTCTCGACGCCGGCAACCAGAACAAGGTGAACGAGAAGGTGGCGGACTATGTCGGTGCCATGAGTGGCCACACGAAGGAACTCGAGACTGGTGTCACCGCTGCAAAGTGGCCGACCGGCTCGGCCTATGCTGCCGTGACGGGCGAGACCTACTTTGGCGGCGACGCGGCCGCCAAGGAAGCCTGGGACATGGGCTGCAACACCAACTACTCCTCGACCTGGCACTTCAGCCGTGGCGATCCGTCGTACAGCGATGGCTATGGCAACGCCAACGGCAACGCTGCGGGCAGCGGTTCCTACAGCTCGAAGGGTCCCTCGGACGGTGACGGTGGTCTGACGCAGAACCACATTGGTCAGGGTCTGACGACCGCTGCCCGCATCGCGTTGATGGGTCCGGCTCGTGCTGGCGACGGCAATGACGCCACCTGCACCTCGTCGGTGGTCACCTTGATCAACGATTTCGTCGGTGCGAAGACGGTGAAGATCAACGACCTCTGCGTCGAGAGCTTCACCGACGGCATGACCGTTTCCTTCACGGATACGGCGATTGGCGGCAGCGCCGGTCAGAAGATCAATGAGATCAATGACATCGAGCCCCTCCACCAGCCGAAGAATTCGGATCGGACGGGTGGAATTGCCCCGATGCTGTTCGCCGACCTGCACGTTTCGAAGGTTGTCGACTCGGTTGACTCGGTGACCATCAGCGGCAACCCGGGTGACGGGTTCATCGGCAACGGCGTTACCCGGAATGCGGCCGGCGCCATCACCGCCGTCGCGACGGACGCCGCCGGCTACCAGGAGGCGGTTGACCAGATCTGGGTCAAGCGGCTCCGCACCCGCCAGACGGCTGCTGGCAGCGTCAGCGAGAACTGATTCTGCGATCAGTTTGCAATCCACCAAGAGGTTTGCAGCCACGGCCGCCTTCGGGCGGCCGTGGCCTTTTTATGTGGTTTTCGTGTGACCCATTCATAACGGGAACCGCGGCCCTCCGGGCTGTATAGTGGGATTGGTTGTCCATCCTTGCTGCCGAAAACGTGCCATGTCTGGTTGGCGTTGCCCCCAGCCGCTGCTCCCCCTGCTCGCGGTTTTCGCGGTGGTGGTTCCCTTGACCGTGGTTCGGAGCGGCTCCGCCCAGCCAACCAGGGCGTCGGATCCGGCCAAGGCGGTTGCCGAGGCGGAGGCTGTGCTGGCAGCGGCGATCGCAGAGTCGGGCACCTCGGGCGATCCGAATCTGGCGGTCGCCGATGCCCGTGAGCGGCTGGCGAGGGCCTTTTGGGAGGCCGGAAAACTCGCCTCAGCCCGCAAGGAAGTGAAGAAGGCGATCCAGATCCGGGAACGCGTGCAGGGGGACGCGGCTCCCCAGCTGGCCGATGCCCTCGACCTGCTCGCCGCACTCGAGATCGCCGGCCAAAGGTTCGTGGATGGCGAGGCGAGTGCCAAGCGGGCCGTCACGATCCGCGAGGGCACGTCAGAAGATGCCCACGCGAATGTTGCAGACTCCCTGGCCCTGCTGGCCGAGGCGCTCCGCGGTCGGGGCTATCTGCCGGAAGCCGCATCACGCCAGGCCGAGGCGGTCGAGGCCTGGGAATCGACGCTCGGACCGATGCATGCCGTCACGCTGCGGGCGATTGAATCACTGGCGGCGATGAAGGCCGAGATGGGCGATCGTGACGAGGCGGGAGAACTCGTCGATCGGGTGATCGCCGCCAGGGAAAAGACCGTCGGCCCCACTCACCCGGCGGTTGCGCGGACGCTCGAACTGCGGGCCAATCTTCTCGATGAATCTGCCAATCATGTCGCCGCCCGGCCGATCAGGGAGCGGGTGGTCGCGATCCAGTCGGCGGCCTTCGGCCTCGCCCATCCCGCGGTGGCCGCGGCGGAGGCACACCTCGGTGACACGCTTCTGGCGGCGGGTGACCGCAGCGGGGCCAAGCAGGCCTACGAACGCGCGCTCGCGATCGATGCCAAGGCCCTCGGAGCGGAGCACTGCGAGGTTGCGTCAGATATGGTGCGGCTCGCCCGCTGCGCGAGCGCCGATTCCGATCCGAAGGCCGCCGCGGACCTGCTCGAGAAGGCCGCCTCGATCCTTGGCACTGTTTCCGACGACCCCGTGAGGCGGGCGCTCGCGCTTCACGAACTCGCCCATGCCTACGACGAGGCGTTCGACCTGCAGAATGCCGAGAAATTTTTCAAGCAGGCTGTGGAAGCCGACAAAGAGGCCTTCGGCCCGGATCATCCCGAAACTGCGATCGACCTCTTTCACCTCGCCCGCGTCGTCGAGCGGCAGGGCCGCTACGAGGATGCCCGCGGCTACCTCCGGCAGGTGCTCGCGATCGATGAAAAAGTGCTCGGCCACTACAACCTCACGACTGCCGAAACGATCGAGAAACTCGCCGACGTGTCGCTGCAACGCGGCAAGGCGACGACCTCCCGGGCCCTGCTCAAGCAGGCCCTCGCCATCCGGCAGCGGACGTTTGGACGCCAGCATCCGACGATGGCCGACATCTATGAACGACTGGCGGCGATCGAGGAACGCGACGGCGATCGTACCGAGGCCATCGAACTGCTCGATCGGGCCCTCGGCGTGCGGCTGCGGACCCAAGGGGCGATGCATCCCTCGGTCGCATTGACGCTCGAGCGACTGGCCGCCGTTGAGGAGCCGGCGAACCCGTCCCTGGCGGCCGATTTCCGTAGCCGGGCACTGGCGATCTGGGAGCGGCATCTGGGGCCGGAGCACGATGTGACCCTGAGTGCGATCAAGCGGCTCGCCGAAAGCCAGATCGCAACTCGCCAGGCAGACGCCGCCGAAACGCTGCTTCTACGGGCACTTGAGATCACGAAACGCCGCCATGGCGACCGGCATTCTCAGACAGCCGGCCTACTCGTCGATCTGGCGGCGGTCGCCCGCCTCCGGAAGCAGAACGACGAGGCGAGGCGGCTCTTCGAGGAGGCAATCACGATCTACAGATCGGCCGCCAAGAAGCCGAACGCCGCGGTGGCTGTCTGCCTCCACGGTCTCGGCGAAATCGCCATGGAGGAGCGGGACGCGAAAAAAGCTGTGGCCCTCTTCAGGCAGGTTGTGGAAATCGACGAGGCGATCTACGGACCCGACCATGCGGAGGTCGGCGAGGATCTCCTGATGCTGGCGACGGCACTCAGGGCCGGGGGAGAATATGGACCGGCGACAGAAATGACGGCCCGGGCAAATGCCATTCTCCGGGCCGCTGCCAAGGAAGAGGCGGCCGATCCCGCGGAACAGAAACAGACTCCGTAGCAGACTTCCCGAGAGATGTTGTCCCGCCGCGAGGAAACTGCGGGTTCACTCGGCGGCCGTGGGGGCGACAGGGACTGGAGTGGGTGCGGCAGTTGGTGGCGTTGCCGGAGTGCCATCCTCGGAAACCGGCTTCTTGGGGACCACCCGACGGATGATCCGCCGCTTGGTCGTGGTCTTCTTGGGCGGGTCTCCCTCGCCGGCTTTCGTCATCGCGACATCGGCTGCCTTTTCGGCATCATCGAGGCTCGCCACGGCCGTGCTGACCGCGGCCGCCCTCTGACGGAGCGAACCGCCAAGTTCCTCGGCCTGGAGCCGGCGGGCATAGGTCGGCACCCAGAAAGACCTGATGACAGGCTCGGCCTTGGCATACTCGAGCATCGCCGCCTGGATGGCGGCTCGTGCCTCCCGGGGCTCGTTGGCGGCGAGCCGCTGGTCTGCCTCGGAGGAGCGTGTCTTCACGAGCAGCAGGGTCGGCTCCAGAAGCACGCCGTGCTTCTCGCCGAGGCCGCTGCGGCCGAGATCGACGGCCTTCTGGGCCAGTTGGGCGGCGGCGACGAAATTCCCCTCGGCGGATTCGAGTTCTCCGAGATGGGTGAGCAAGGCCACGTGGGAGAGCGTCTGATCGATCGTCGCGATCTGCTGGGCGACGTCATTCGCCGGCGGCTGCGGCTCGGCGGCCTCCGCCGGAGCGGGGGCCACATCGGCTGCGGCGGCTGCTTTTGCGGCGAGGTAGGCCTCAAATTCCTTGACCGCAGCCTCGAGATAGTGCCTCGCGTGGGTGAGATCGCCCTTCCGCAGACAATACAGGCCCTGGAGATGCTTTGACATCGTCAGGCCAGATGGAACGGGCTCGTTGGACGCGATGCCATCGGCGATAGATGCCTCCCTCGCCTTGAGCGACTCCTTGAAGAGGGAATCGGCCTCCTCGAAGGCCTGCTGCTCGAGCTTGACCTCGCCCAGAAAGTCGAGATCCCTGCAGTAGTGACCGGTGATCTGGCCTGCGTAAGCCTTGAACGCCGGCACCTGGCCGCGGACCATCGCCTGCCTGTAGTCATCCTTGAAGGACCGCCGCTTGCGGGCGAAGCCGTCCTTCGCCTCGGTGAGATGGCCGGAGGCTTCGACGAGCATGCCACTGCGGAGTTCGATCGCACCGAGCAGGGAGAGGCATTCGAGGTAGAAGACCGATTTCTGGCCGAGGCCAGTCTCCTTGGAATCCCGGGCGGTGTCGCAGAGCGACGAAAGCAGACTGCGAGCCTTGGCGAAGTCGCCCTGATGGAGCATCTTCCAGACGAGCGTCTTCTCGGTCTCGAGTTCGGTCTGGGTTTGCGCATGCAGCGGGGAGACGGACCCCGCGGCGATCACGATGCTGCAAGCGGCGAGCAGGAACCTGTGGATCCAAGCACGGTGGAAAATGTTCATTTTTTGGTAGCGGCTTTGCCGTCCTCCTCGACCACTTCCTCGACGATCTCCACGTCTGCCCCTTCCATCTCCTCCTCGGAGACGATTTTGCCATCTTCATCGACCATCACGACGACCTCCTCGATCACCTCCTCCTCTTCGTCGGCCGCGACCAGATCGGCCGGTTTGGTCGGTTCCGCCGCCGGCGTCGGCTTGGCGGGGGTGGGCTGTGCCGAAGGTGGTGGCTTGGGCGGCTGCTTCGTCGCGACGGCCGGCTTCGGCCGGTCGCGGTCGTTGACCTCGAGGTAGGAGTCCCAGCGGCCGACCGCATACTTCTCGACCAGCCCGATTCGACGTGAGCCGCTGCTGTCGAGATCCTCGTAGTAGAGATCCTTGGTGAACGTGCCGTTGTCGTCGACGTCGCGAAAGACGTCGGCGTCGGACGGGTTGCCGTCCTCGTCGAGATCGTACCGCGGCTCGCTGCTCAGTTTTGCAGACGGCACACTCTCCCGCGAAGGCGGCTCTCCATCCAAGATCAGTGAACGGCCGTTGTGCCAGTCGCTGGTGAAACCACCCGCTGTGCGGAGTGCAGACCGTCCGACATCGAAATAGAGCCTGTCGGCGTTGACCTTGAGACCCTGCAGGAAGGGGATCATCGAGAGCGTGACCAGCCCACAGCCGAGGAGAAGCACTCCCAACAGGCCGCCAATCAAAGCCCCACCGATCTTCTCGATGATCGGCAGCGACTTCATGTCTCCCCCCGCCATGAGCCTGGGGTGGACGTTCATCCAGAGGGCGAGAAACGCCACCCAGAACAGGAGCGTAAATGCGAGGAATGTCCCCCAGGCCTGATAGGGAAAATCCTGGGGCAGGAATGGCGCCACCGCAGCCTCGAGGCCGCCACCGATCAGATCGGCCGCCGGTTCCAGAAGCAGGACGGCAAGCACCAGCGAGACGAGCAGTTGGAGGCCGATCGCCGCCATCTCGAAGATGCCGCGATCCGTTCCCAGCCACCCGAGGTAGCCGATGGTGATCAGGATCACGAGGTCGATGATGTAGCTGGGCATGGAATTGGAGCCGCGGGCTATGTGGTCACGCGGACGACCTCGTTGATGCTCGTGATGCCCTTGAAGACCTTCATCATACCGTCTGTTTGCAAGGATCGCGTTCCACTCTTGCGGGCGGCAACCTTGAGATCCTGCACCGAGGGCTGGGCCGTGATCAGCTTGCGGATGTCGTCGTTCATGACCATGAGTTCGTGGAGCCCAACCCGGCCCTTGTAGCCGCTCCCACCGCACTCCTCGCAGCCCTTCTCCCGGTAAATCTTCTCGATGCTGCCCGGCTTGAGGCCGAACTTCTTCAGCAGGTCGGGAGGCGGCGGATAGGCCTCCTTGCACTTTGGGCAGAGTTTGCGGGCCAGCCGCTGGCCGAGCACCGCGGTCACGGCGGTCTGAATCAGCATCGGGTCGAGCCCGAGATCGAGCATCCGGGTGATCGTGGCGACGGTGTCGTTGGCATGGAGCGTGGAGAAGACGAAGTGGCCGGTGAGGGCGGCCTGGCAGGCGATCTCGGCCGTTTCCTTGTCGCGAATCTCGCCCACGAGGAGGACGTCGGGATCCTGCCGGAGCACGCTACGGAGGATGGCGGCGAATGTGACGCCCGCGGTCGAGTTGACCGAAATCTGGGTGATCCCGTCGAGGCGGTATTCGACCGGATCCTCGATCGTGGTGATGTTGTGCTGGAGGCGATCGATCTCGCTGAGCGACGCGTAAACGGTCGTGGTTTTTCCGGATCCAGTCGGGCCGGTGACGAGGAACATGCCGTAGGGCTTGTGGATCACCTCCCGGAGCTGTTCGAGAATCTGGCTCCGCAGGCCGATGTTCGCCAGCCCCGACTGCATCACGCCCCCCGATGAATTCAGGAGCCGCATCACCATCTTCTCGCCGTAGCTGGTGGGGGTCGAGGCGGCACGAATGTCGTACTTCACCTTTTCGAGCACGGCGGCGAAGGTGCCGTCCTGGGGTCGGCGACGCTCGGAGATGTCCATGTCGGACACGACCTTGAGCGCCGAGACCACTCCCTTGCCGGCACTCAGCGGCATTGACTCGACATTGTGAAGGACGCCGTCGACCCGAAACCGGACGTGATATTCCTTGTCGCGGGGCTCGAAATGGATGTCGGTCGCCCCCTGCCGCATCGCCGCGATGAGCATTTTTTGGGCCGCCTGAACGTTGTCGGAGCCAGACTCTTCCTCCTGCCCCTCGACAGGCAGTCCGAGGGCAGGGCTGCCATCCTTTTTCAGCAGCATGAAGGAGGGCAGTTCGACCTTCTCGTCCTTCTTTTTTCCGGAGAGGCTCTTTTGGAGCGAGGCCCCGACCCCCTTGAGCCGCTCCGAAAGCGAGACGGGCTTGGCATCGGCCTTCGCGGCCGCCGCGGCAGCCTTCTTCGAGGCGTTGCGTTCGCTCATGCCGGCCCGCAGATTCTGAACGAAGTTCTTTGTCAGAATCCGCCGTGCCGCCGGAACCCGCTTGTCGCGTGCCTTCGTGAACATGAACAGCGTCGCGAGCAGGCCGAAGAGGGCGACGGGGATCGCGATCACGGGGCCGACCTGCATCGTGCCGATGAACAACGCCGCCAGCACCAGGCTGATGGCCAGTTTCCACCACTCCATGTACTGGACGGCGAGTTCCTCGTCCTGGGCCCTCATCCAGACGGCGGCCGCCAGACCGGCCGCCGCCGTCAGCGCGAAGAGCAGCCACCAGACGATTCCGACGACCGGAAACCCTTGCAGCGAGGGATAGTCGAGGTCCGCGAACAGACCAGTCACATACGACAACTGGATCGGAAGCCCGAAAGCGTTCGCGCTGAAGCCGAATGCCGCCATCGGGTATACCGCCCCAGAGGGGGCACGGACTTTCGTGGGAAAATGGAGGGATTGAACTTTCTTATACGGTTCTACATGGCCGAAAAACGACTGGCAACATCCCGAGAGCCCCCTTTTCTGAGAGGCAGTGACCGGAGAAATCCGGGTTGAATTCAAACCGCCCGCCGAAAGCAAGATGCTCATCGTTTCCTAACTGGACGGAGGCGACTGAGAAGGCGAAATATGAGTTTTCAGAAAGTCATATGAGGATTCCCGTGACAGCGATCCGGTGCATGGATGGGCAGACTCGTCGGGCGTTCACGCTCGTGGAGTTGCTCGTGACGATCGCGATCATCGGCATTCTGGTGGGAATGCTTCTGCCCGCCCTCGGCGTGGCCCGGGAGTCTGCACGACGCAGTTCCTGCACCAACAACATGTCGCAGGTCGGCAAGGCGATCATCACCTATGACGCCGACAAGGTGCGGATTCCCGGCTGGCGAAACACGCTCGACGCCTACACGAAGGTCATGGCTGGAAACAGTTCGACCAAGGGCGATGCCTGCGTATCGTGGACCGTGCCGATCCTGCCCTTCATGGACCAGAAGGAGATCTACGACTGGTACGAAAACTACGCCGGAACGGCCGGGGTCGATGACGTGAAGTTGAAGCGGATCGCCTCGTATGTTTGCCCGAGCGTGGCCAGCGACATGGAGAGCCAATCGCCCCTCTGCTATGCGGTGAATGCCGGCACGGGAGCCGAATCCCTGATTGGATCGGGTTCCTCGACACCCAAGACCCAGCCGCGCGGGGACGGCCTGTTTTTCGATGCCGCCGGAAACAGTTCGGAGGGGGGCGTTTCCGATCCCTGGTACGACTCCGAGCGGCAAAACTACAAGCCGGCCCGTTCGAGCCTGTCCCAGGTGGCCGCGGCAGACGGGGCGTCGAGCACCCTGATGCTGGCCGAAAAATGCGGCCTGAACTCACCGAACACGGTTTCCTGGGCGGCCAATCCTCGGGCGGCCCGGCCCAACGGGAATGCCGTGCTTGCATCCCACGTCTTCATGCATCCCCACGATCTCGGTTCGGCCTCGCGAGATGACGTCCGGGTCATCAACCCGACGGCTGAAACCCGTCCGTCCGCCAACCCCGTGCCTTCGGGAGCGAGCCTCGACGACTGGGTGCTCCGTTACCCGTCGTCACGGCACAGCGGGGGTGTGGTCGCGGTGTTTGCCGACGGCCACGCCAGATTTCTCTCTGAAAAAATCGCCTCCTGGGTCTACTGCCAGATGCTGACGTCGAACTCCAAGGCGATGGAGCCGGAAGGCCGGGCCTGGAACTGGCAGCGGTACGAGAAGGCCGACGGGACACTCGTCCGGTACATCTTCGACGACGAAGATCTCGACAAGTAAGTCGTATCGGCGGGCTGTTGTGAACCCAGCCCTGCGCCCTTGGCACCGCCCGATGTGGGACAGGCTTCAGCCTGTCATGGAGGCTCCCTCCCCGTCCGCCGCTCCGCCCTAGGTCGCCAGCCGCTCGGGCACCTGCCGCAGGCCGCTGGCAGAGACCGCCCCGCGATCGCCCGATTCGTGATACTCGGCGTCCTGATTCACGTCCCAGACGTCATACAGCTGCTCGCCCGCGAGGATGTTTCGAGCGGTGAGCATGGCCGTCATCATCGCATGGTCTTGGTTGTTGTATTTGTGCATCCCGTTGCGGCCAACAAGGTGCAGGTTGGGATAGTCGCGGTCGAGCACCCGACGGATCGTGGCAACGTGGGTTGCATAGTCGTCGTCGTAGACGGGATAGGCCTTCGGCTGCCTGACGACATGCCCGTCGAGTACGTCCCCTTCCTTCGCCAGCCCCAGCTGGACGAGCTCCCTGCCGGCCAGGGCGATGAGGTCTGCGTCGGACGAGTTCCAGAGGCCGTCCCCCTCGAAGCAGAAGTATTCGAGGCCGTAGCAGGCCAGATCGGGATCGGGGACGAGCTCCGGCGACCAGCTGCGGAAATTCTGGACCCGGCCCACCTTCACGCCCGGTTCGTGGATGTAGATCCAGTTGTCGTCGAACACGAGCGACGGCCGGACGATCAGGGCAACGGTGAGGAAGTCGCGATATTTGAGGGCGTCGGCGGCCCTGACCGCCTCGGCTGCTGGAGCCGGCGAAAGGCCGCGGACCAGCTCTCGCAGCGGGGCGGAGGAGATCACGTGCTCCGCCTCGATCGACTGCCGGCGGCCCGAGACGTCGGTGAAACTGACCCGCCAGGCGTTGTCGTCTGCGAGCCGCTCGAGTCCGGTCACCCGGCAGCCCATCCGGATGTCGCCCCCCTGCTCGCGGGTCTTCCGGGCGGCGGCGTCCCACATCATTCCGGGACCGAGCCTCGGATAGCGAAACGAACCGATCAGCGTCTTGATCTGCTTGGAACGGTCCTTCGGCTCCCGCTTCGGCATCAGCGCGTTCCAGATCGCGCTCGAGAGCGACAGCCCCTTGATCCGCTGGGCGGCCCAGTCGGCCGAGATCTCCTTGCAGCTCATACCCCAGACCTTTTCGGTGTAGGTCTTGAAGAAGATGCCGAACAGGCGGCGGCCAAACTTGTTGCTCACCCAGTCTTCAAACGAGCGGGGATTGGCCACCGGAAAGAGCCGGGCATAGCCGTAGCTCGCGACGCATCGAACAGCCTCGACGATACCGAGGTTGTTCAGGGCCTCCGCCGCCTTGAGCGGATAGGAATAAAACTTGCCACCGTAGAGGATTCGGGAACTCCGGGGCCGGACGAGCATGTCGTCTGCGAGGAGTTCGCTCCAGAGATCCTCGACCTCCTTCGATTTCGAGAAGAAGCGGTGGCCGCCGATGTCGAACCGAAAACCCTTGCCGCCGGCGGCGGGCGACCGGTATTCGACCGTGCGGGAGATGCCGCCGACGAGGTTCGGGTCGGCCTCGAGCACCGTCACCACGGCCCCGGCCCTGGTGAGCAGGTAGGCGGCGGTGAGGCCCGCCGGCCCGGCCCCGATGATCGCGACGGAGGGGCCGGATCCACCCAGTTCCATGGTGCGTGTGTCCATGTCAAAAGCATACCGGCGGTCGCCCGGGAGGCGACCGCCGGAAACCGGCTCATGGAATTCACACACGGCAGCCTGATCGGGAGCCGGACTACCGGACCTCGAGCAGCTCGACCAGGAAGTGGAGCGTTGCGTTGGGAGGGATGACGCCACCGGCACCGCGGGGACCGTAGCCGAGGTTGCTGGGGATCAGAAGCTCGATCATGCCGCCCTTGCCGACGAGCTGCATGCCCTCGGTCCAGCCGGGGATCACTCCGTTGAGGGGAAACTCGATCGCCTCGCCGCGGGAGTAGGAACTGTCGAACACCTTCCCGTCGTCGAGCCAGCCGTGATAGTTCACCTTGACGGTGTTCGAGGCCTTGGGATTCGCGCCCGTGCCCTTGCGGAGAACGCGGTACTGCAGCCCGCTGGCCGTGGAGGCGAAGGCCTTCGGGGCGTCGGCGTCGATCGCGCCTGCGCCCTTGGGAAGCTGCGGGTGGGGAACTTCGGCGGATTGAGCGGCCACGGTGATCTCCGGGATGCAAAGAGTGATGGAAGCGAGTGCAAACGCAGACACGGCGACGAACGAACGCATCTATAAGTCTCCTGGGGAATGAGGTCGCAGTCTAGCGGAATCGGTCACCGCGAGAGCAACGCCTCGATCGCGTCGGGCTCGATCGGGACGTGCTGGCAGAGATCGACCGGGCCGTCGGCCGTGATCAGGATGTCGTTTTCGAGCCGGACGCCGATTCCCTCCTCGGGAATGTAGATGCCAGGCTCGACCGTGATCACCCAGCCGGGGGCGAGCGGGCCGTTCTGGGGGGCGAGATCGTGGACGCCGAGGCCGAGCGAGTGGCCGAGGCCGTGCATGAAGTATCTGCGGCAGGCCGGCTCCTCGGGGCTGTCCTGCGCCGCCTGCTCGTCGCTGAGCAGGCCGAGGCCGACGAGTTCCTGGGCCATCTGGATCTGGGCGGCCCGCTTCCAGTCGCGGAGGGTCGTGCCCACGACCGCCCGGGAGATCGAACTCCTGAGCACCCGCAGCACGGCGTCGTAGACCGACCGCTGCCGCTGCGAGAACCGGCCATTGACCGGATAGGTGCGGGTCAGATCGGCGCTGTAGTTGGCGTAGCTGGCCCCGACATCGATCAGCACGAGGTCGCCATCCCGGCACTGCTGGTCATTCTCGACGGAGTGCAGCACGCAGGCGTTTTTTCCCGAGGCGATGATCGGCTCATAGCCCATCCGGGCCCGCCGACGGGTGAACTCGGCGAGCAGTTCCGCCTCCAGTTCGTATTCCATCACGCCCGGCCGCAGCACCGACAGCACCCGCCGCAGGCCGACGTCGGTGATCACGATCGCTTGCCGCAGGAGCTCGACCTCGGCGGCCGACTTCACCGCCCGCAGCCGGCGGAGCAGCGGCCCGAGCCGATCGACCCTGTGCAGCGGATAGGCCTCGATGAACCGTCGCGCGAAGCGGATGTCGCGAGAATCGACATCCAGGCCCGCCCGCTCGTGCTCGTTCGCATTGAACAGCACGACATCGCTCTCGCAGGCAAGCGAATGGACTACGGCCGGCAGTTCGGCAAGCCAGCGGATATGGGCCACGCCGGAGATCTCCCGGGCCCGTTCCTTGGAGAGTTTTTCACCCTCCCAGATGCGGAGATGCTCGTTCGGCTGCCTGAGAAACAGCATCTCCCGGTGCAGGGGATCGACCGCGTCTGGGGCGAGCAGGAGCAGGCTCTCCTCCTGCTCGATTCCCGTCAGCCAGAAGAGGTCGCTGGCCGGCACGGGCCGGAGCGTGCCGTCGCCGTTGGTCGGCAGGACGTCGGACGCATGCACGACGGCGACGGCCTTGCGGGGCAGCAGGTCGCGGAGCTGCCGCCGGTGGTCGATGAACAGGGCGGGGTCGATCGGGGCATGACGCATGGATACCTGGCCTCCGCCGCAGATCGTACACTTTCATCGATCAATGCCGCAGAGATGAATACCGCAGACCTGTTTGGCACGGCGAGCGGTTTTGCTTTTTTCAGTGGAGTTCATACGATTCGGCCATGGAACAGTGCTCAACGGCGGATCAGTTGCGGGCCAAGTCATGCCTGCCCTGTGAGGGGGGCGTGCCGAAGCTGACCCGTGCCGAGGCGGAATCGAACCTGGCCTGTCTCTCAGGCTGGAGCCTGACACACGACGCCACCCGGATTCGCCGCGACTGGGCGTTCAAAAACTTTCGCGAGTGTGTCAGGTTTCTCAACAATGTGGCGGCCATCGCGGAACGGGAGCAGCACCATCCCGATCTGCACATCGAGGGCTACCGCAACGTCTGGGTCGAGATCTTCACGCACGCCATCGGCGGCCTCTCCGAAAGCGACTTCATCCTCGCCGCCAAGATCGACCAGGTCGCACAGGGCACCGCCGGCTAGCCGGCCACGGCTTCTTCACCGGGGCATCGGGAGGGGTGTGGGCAACCCCGACCCACGCAAGACGCCATGACAGGCTGAAGCCTGTCCCACTCCGGCACATGACAGGCAAGTCCTGCAGCAGACGCCGTGCGGCCTCGTGGCCCCCCGCGTGCCCTTTTCAACGTCTCGCACCGGCGGCCATGATCGTGCCCGTGGCAACCCGTCCGACATCCCACTGGCTCGTCTACCTGCTGCGCTGCCGCGACGGCTCGCTCTACACGGGGATCACGAACGACCTGCCCAAGCGGCTCAAGGCCCACGCTGCCGGCAGGGCTTCCAGATACACCCGCAGCCGGCTTCCCGTTCGGCTGGCCTACAGCGAGCCGCAGCGGTCCAGGTCCAACGCCCTGAAGCGGGAGGCGGCGATCAAGAAAATGCCGCGAAAACTCAAGCAACTCCTGATCGGCCGCGGGACCGCATCGGACGAAAATTCGTCCGGCCAGCCAGCGACCGCGGTTTAGCGATAGGAACTGCCGTTGTACTGCCGAACACGCTCGGCGGCCTTGAGGGCCTCGGCCTTCACCTCGCCGCTCACGGCAGCGGCCCGTTGCTGGTTGAACGACACGCTGGGGAGGCCGCCGCTGAACGAGATCGTGATGATCCCCGAGGCGATCAGGATCGGGATCAGGAGGACGAACAGTTTGGAGCCAACCTTCGAACTGGCGACCTTCTGAATGGGGCTCGGCATCCCCATCGTCACCACACCGGCGATCTGCTGGGAATAGGACGACTTCTTTCTCTTGCGACTGGCCATGGCGACATCTCCTTGGGTTCATCAGGGAGATCGGCACTTTCCCGGCCGCCATCTGAGCGGCGGGCCGACCGCGAGGCAGGGATACCGCCGCCGGCATGGTCTGCCCAGGCGGCGCAGTCGTCAGGCAAAGGCCCGTCGCAGCCTGCGGAGGGCCTCCTCGAGCCTGTCGGTGGGGCAGGCGACATTGAGCCGGATGAACCCCGGCGCCCCGAACTCGCGGCCGTCGGATGGGCCGAGGCCGGCCGCCTCGCAGGCCTGCTGCGGATTCGCCAGGCCCGTGCCCCGGCAGTCGATCCAGACGAGATAGGTGGCCTGCGGCGGCACGCAGGAGAGCCCGGGTATTTCTTTCACGACCTCGACGACCCGCTCGCAATGCCGCCGCACGACATCGAGCAGGCTCCGCCGCCATGGGTCGCCAAGCCGCCAGGCCGCCTCGGCGGCCGCATAGCCGAGCGGATTGACCATCGGCACGAGGCCAGCGCCCGCCGCCCGCCAGTTCCGCCGCCATCGGGCATCGGGCAGGATCGCCGCGGCACAGCCCAGTCCTGCGAGGTTCCAGGTCTTCGAGGGTGCGACGAGCGTGATCGCCCGGCGGGCCGCCGGATGGTCGAGGCTCGCGAAGGGCAGGTGCCGCCGATCCGGATCGAGCACCAGGTCGCACCAGATTTCGTCCGACACCACCGTCAGCCCGCGATCCTCTGCGAGGTCTGCCAGTCGCAGGAGATCCGCCCGCTCGAAGACGGTGCCGGTCGGGTTGTGGGGATGACAGAGCCAGAAGAGTTTCGTGTTGGGCGTGATCGCGGCCCGGACGGCATCCCAGTCGATCGCCCACCGCTCCGCCTCCTGCGCGAGCGGCACGCGGAGGCAGTGTCTACCGGCGAGACCCGGCAGGAAAAGAAACGGCGGATAGACCGGGGTGAAGCTGAGAATCTCGTCGTCGGCTGCGGCCAGCAGGCGGGCCGTCGTGGCCAGGGCCGTCACCACCCCCGGCGTGCCGACGATCCATTCGGGATCGATCTGCCAGTCGTGACGGGCGGCGAGATGATCGACCAGTGCCGGTGCGAACCCGGGCGGCTCATGGGTGTAGCCGAAGACGCCGTGATCGACCCTGGCCCGGATCGCTTCGAGCACGCACTCGGGCGAACGGAAGTCCATGTCGGCCACCCAGAGCGGAAGCAGGTCGCGATCCTGCCAGCGGTCCCACTTCTCGGAGCCGGTGCCGCGGCGGTCGGGGCAGTCTGCGAATTCGCGGTCGTGGTCGGAATCGTGGCTCATGGCGATTAGGATTGTGGCCGAAGCGATGAGCGACGACCAACGACGGCACGTCTGCGACCTGTTCGAGCGGCGGTTCGACCGGCCGGTGGAATGGCTTGCGGCCGCCCCGGGCCGGGTGAACCTAATCGGTGAGCATGTCGATTACTGCGGCGGGTTCGTGCTTCCGATGGCGATCGACCGCCAGACGCTGATCGCGGCAGCAACCTGCCCGAGAGAACCTGTGGCCCGGATCCGGAGCACGGCCCTGGAACGCGAGGTCGAGATCCTGCTCGACGGACCGGCATGTCCGCCGGTCGCCGCCGGCGAGGACGCCTGGTCCAACATGATCCGCGGAGTGATCGCCGGATTCATGGTCCGCGGCGCGCGCATCCCCGCCTTCGATGCGATCGTCGACACGACCGTGCCGCTCGGCGGCGGGCTCTCGAGTTCGGCTTCGCTCGAGGTGGCGGCGGCGACGCTCCTCGCCGCCCTCACGGCCACGAAGATTCCCCCGCTCGACCTCGCGCTCCTCTGCCAGAAGGCCGAGCACGACCACGCCGGCGTGCCCTGCGGCGTGATGGATCAGTGCGCGAGCACGCTCTGCACCGCCGATCACCTGCTCCTGCTCGACTGCCGCTCGCTGCATGCCGAGCAGGTGCCGTTTGCCGATCCCGATCTGGTCCTGCTCGTCGCCAACTCCAACGTCCGTCACGCGCTCGATGAGGGCGAATATGGAAGGCGTCGGGCCGACTGCGAGGCGGCGGCCCGGATCCTCGGCCTGCAAGTGCTTCGAGAGGCGACGCCGGAGATGGTCGACGCGGCCCGGGAGCGGCTCGGCCCGCGGCTCCACGCCCGGGCCCGACATGTCGTCGGCGAGATCGACCGCACGCTGCGGGCCGCCGACGCCCTCCGCTCCGGCAGGCTCGATGACCTCGGCCCGCTGATGGCGGCGAGCCACGCCTCGCTCCGCGACGACTTCGAGGTGAGCTGCCCCGAACTCGACCTGCTCGTCGATCTGGCCGCGTCGGAGAAAGGCGTCATCGGCTCGAGGATGACCGGCGGCGGATTCGGCGGCTGCACGGTGACGCTGCTGGAGGCGTTCCATGCCGCACGAGTCATGGACACGATCGGCCGCGAGTATCTGGCGAGAACCGGCCGCCAGGCCACGATGTTCACGACGCGTCCGGCTCACGGTGCCCGTCTTCTGCCCGGTCAGCCGGGAGGTTGATCGCCCCGCCCCTTGCCCGGCCTCGTCGGCAGGCGAATGATTGGCCGCGGGAAGCGTTGGGCCTGAGTGCCCGACGGCGGCAGCCGGAAGCCATCAGTCGCCCTCCTCGTCGCGGGAGTCATCGATGGTTGTCTTCGCCTCCGAACGTTCGGTGCTCGACGGAAACATGGGCGGCTGCGGCTCGGTGTCGCTCGCGTCCGTGAAGCATCTCCTCGAACCGCATCCCGCCCCCTGCCTCTCGCTCTTTCTGCCGACGCACAGGAACGTTCCCCACAACCGGGTCGATCTGCCCACCTATCGGCATCTCGTGGAGGCGCTCGGTCGGGCGCTGTCGCTCACGCATCGGCCGGCAGAGGCCGAGCGGCTGCTGGCCCCGTTTCACAGATTGGCGGGCAACGTCCGCTTCTGGGAGCACACCTGGGAGGGTCTGGCCGTCCTCGCATCTGCCGGCCATGCCGAGGTTCTCAGGCTGCCCGTCGCCGTGAAGCCGCTGGCGATGGTCGCCGGACGGTTTCACACGATGCCGCTCCTGAGGATCGCCGCCTCCACGGAGCGGTGCCAGGTGCTCTCCTTCACCAGCCGTGCGGCCCGCATCGATCAGGCCACCATCACCGACGCCGCCGTGCACCTCGATCCCGTCCCGATCGACGACATCCCGGGGGCCGGCTCCGGAAGGGAAACCCTCGCCCGGGGCGATGTCGTCGATGCGGAGGTGGTCGAGCCCCATCGGGTGCAGCGGGGAATGGGGCCGAGCGGCCTCGGCCACGGGAGTGTCGTCCACGGCGGTGCGGACTGGAAGCAGGACGACGTCGACGCCGACACTGAGATCTTCCTGCGGCACGTCGATGCGGTGGTACAGGATCGGGCTTCGGGTCCCTCGGGCCTGCCGCTGGTGCTCGTCGCCCTGCCGCGACTGCAGGCGATGTTTCGCGGGATCTCGAAGAATCCGCTGCTGCTGGCGGACGGCGTGCCCAAGGATCCGCACCTCATGGACGACGACGAAATCGGGGCCCTCGTCGCCCCGATTCTGGCCGAGGGCCGGGCCGCCCGGATCAGCCGCGATCTTGGCAACTTCGCCAAGGCCAGAGGTGCCCACTGCGGCTCCGCCGATCTGGCCGACGTCGCCCGGGCCGCCGCCGCCGGCAACGTGGCGACCCTGCTGATCGAACGGGATCGCTTCGAACCCGGCTGGATAGACCGCTCCACGGGCGCGGTCTGCTGCAACGGCGAGGCCCCACCCGAAGCGTCTCTGCCGACCGTCGATCAGGCGGTGCGCACCGAAGATCTCTTCGGCTCCGTCGCCGAGATGGTGGTGGCCCAGGGGGGCAGCCTCGTCGCCCTCCACCGCAACGCCATGCCGACGGAATCGGGCGTGGCCGCGATCTACCGCTGGCCGGTCTGAAACACCCGTCCTACTTCCTGAAGGCGGGGGCGTTTTGGTTGTCGCGGGAGAGCGTGTAGGCGAGCAGGTCGAGCACCTCCCGCTCGGAGAGCTGGTCGAGCAGGCCTTTGGGCATCAGCGATTCCGAGGCGGGCAGGATCTCCTCGATGTTCTCCCGCGAGACCTCCACAAATTTGGTCGCATCCTCCGGATCGGTGACGACGATGATCTTCTCGGGCGACTCGCTCACGATCCGGCCGCTGACGACCTTCCCGTCGGCCGTCTGCACGATGCTCCCCTTGTACTGGTCCGAGACCACTCTGCTCGGGTGGACGATCGCCTCGACGAGGTCCTTGAGCTGGAACCGGCCGGCGGCCTGAGTGAGATCGGGGCCTGTGGCGCCGCCGTCAAAGCCATAACGGTGGCAGACGATGCAGCGGGCCGCGGCGAACGCCTGCTTGCCATGGGCGAAGTCGCGACCCTTCGAGATTCCCTCGGCACCCGGCCGCTCGGCTGCCGCGAGCACTTCCTCCGTGGTCCAGGTGCGACCTGGACCCTCCGGCTTGGGCAGCGGCGGCGGCGTGTAGGGCTTGCGGATGCCGAGCGTTTCGAGGGCCAGTTTTTCGTTCTCCGAAAGTCCCGCCAGGCTTTCCTGCTCGATGTTGTTGAGAAACTTGCGGAAGCTGTTGCCGCCGTCCCATTCCCGGGCCCGGGAGAACCATTCGTAGTAGCCCCGGCGGTCGGCCTCGCTCCAGGCATCCTTTTCAGCGACGGTTCTGAGCAGGTAGGCGTAATGGATCTGGAGCAGGTCGGCCCGCTTTTCGAGTGACTTGCGGACATCGCCGCCATAGTGGGCGTTGCGTTCGAGCAGCCGGCGGACGTCCTCCTCATTCGGTCCGAGGTTGGTCGCGTCTGCCGAGGCCGATGGAGCGGCCAGCATGCCAACCAGTTTTGCAACGATCCCCGGGGCACGCAGGGCGACGAGTAGGCTCGAGAGTTCCCGATCGAGATCGAATGATCCCGAGGGAAAGAGCGGGGCGAACTTCGCGGCGATGGCTCCCCTGACATCGGCCGCGGGCAGCCCGAGCCGCACGATCGCCAGTTCGTAGGCCCGGGCAAGATCGATCCTGGCGGCCGTATCGAGCGACGCCAGATCGATCCTGTCGAGCGCGGCGAGCACGGCCGGCTGGGCAGGCGGATCGGCCTGATGGGCGACCGCGATCGCCGCCGCGATGACTGCCTCTGGGTCGCCGAGGGCCAGCGCCTTCTCCTGCCAGAGGGCGAGCGGCTGATGCTCGAGGGCGACCCGGGCGGCTGCCCGGATAAAGCAGTCGGGGCTGGAAAGATTGGCCAGTGCAGACGGGACCGCCTCGGCCGGGTTTGCGGCCGAATGATGGAAGGCCTCGAGCGATCGGCGAATCGCCCGCTCGGCGGTCCCTGCGGCATGCTTTGAATCGACCGGTGCGGTCGGCTCGGTGCCCGAGTAGGTCACCCGATAGAGCTCGCTCTGGCCGTTGCGACCGCCGACGGCGAAGTAGATCGCGCCGTCCTTGCCGATCGTCATGTCGGTGAGCGGCAGCGGGGTTCGCGAGAGAAACTCCTCCTTGACGGCCTTGTAACTCGAGCCTTCGGGTTCGAGGTGAATCGCGTAGATCGTGCCGAAGGTCCAGTCGCAGATGTAGAGCGCCTTTTGATACTTCGCCGGCACCCTCGCGCCGTAGCCGAAGGCGACGCCGACGGGCGAACCGGGGCCGATGTCGACCAGGGCCGGCAGGCAGTCGGGGAACCGGGCGGGCCAGTTGCCCGAACCGGACCGCCAGCCGAGTTCGCTGCCGCTGGTGGCGTGGTTGACCCGGGTCGGCTTGTACCAGGGGGTGCCGAAGTCCCATTCCATGTCGGAGTCGTAGACGAACAGATCGCCGTCGGCGTTGAAGGCGATGTCGTAGGCGTTGCGATAGCCCGCGGTCCAGACATCCCAGGACTTGCCGTCGGGATCGGTGCTGACCACGAATCCGCCGGGCGCGAGGATGCCCACGGCATGACCGCTGGCATCCCACATCCGCGGAATGATCTGGTCTTCGTCCCAGTTGGGCGGCACCCGGCTCGCGCCCTCGGCGGCGAGTTTCACCCGGCGCTGGTTGGCCCGCACGCCCCCCATGGTCTGTGGCTCGGTGAGATTCACGACCTCGAAGGGAAGCTTCGTGTGGTTGCCGCAGACGATGAACAGCCGGGTGCCGTCGGGGGAGAGCAGGATGTTGTGGGGCCCATGCTCACCGCCGCCGGGAAACGCACGGAGCTTCTCCACGCTGTCGGGCATGTCGTCGCCGTTGGAATCGGTGACCCGATAGAGGCCGCTGCCGGTGCCTCCGTTACAGACGACATACAGCGCGTCGAACGCCCAGAGCAGTCCCTGGGCGCCGGTGATCTTGGCGGGGATTCGCTCGACGATCGTCTCGCCGGAGCCGTCGAGCGGGGCCGGCGTGATCCTGACGAGCCCCTGATTCCCCTGATCGCCGGCGATCAGCCTTCCCTTGGGATCGGTCGTCAGCGAGACCCAGGAGCCGAGTTCCTCCCGCGGCACGACGAACAGGCGTTCGACCGCAAACCCGTCGAGGAGGGCGAACGGATTCCGGGAACCATCCGCCCCGACCTCGGCCGCGGCACCCTGGCCGGCCGAGGCGGCGGGCATTTTTTCAGGCTTCTGTCTCCAGTCCCGGGGCGTTTCCGCCGCATTCAGCCAGGTCGCGGCGGCTCCGATGCAGCCCACAAAGAGGGCCAAACGACTGAAATTCCCGGCCAGCATGGGGTCGCCTTTCGCAGGGTTTGGTGTCCAACATCGACCATCGCCGATGATAGTCTTCCGGGGGGTCGAAACCAGAGGCCGGTCTGGCCGTTAGAAAGGGTTGAGAGGTCGTAGAATTGCCCACAGGGCAACTCGTCTCGCCCAGTCGGGAGGAGAGGATCATGAGCCGGTTTTTTCTCATCTTCTGCATACTGTCGGCTGTGCTTTCGCTCGGGGCTGGCAGCCAGACGAGCGAGGGCAGGCAGGCCCGGAAGCAGCGGGCGAATCAGCAGCAGGGGCTGCCGAAGGCCGTGATGGAAGAGCCGAGCGGGCCGGTGATGGAGGTGCCCCCCGTCGACCGCAGCACCCGCAGCACGGTGCGGCAGGCGGCTTCAGGTATCGACAGCCTGCTTGCTACCGCCTGGAAGGAAAAGGGCGTCGAGCCCTCGCCGTCGCTCACGGACGAGCAGTTCGTGCGGCGGGTCTATCTCGAAATCGCCGGCCGGATCCCGAGCTACGACGAGACGCTGGCGTTTCTCGACTCGAAGGCAGGAAACAAAGGGGCCGACAGGCGGGCCGAACTGATCGACAGCCTCCTCGAGAGCCCCGACTACGTCAGCCACTTCTACAACTTCTGGGCCGACATCCTCAGGCTCACCGAGCGGGCCCAAAAGACGCTCCCCTTCGAGCCCTACCTGTATTACGTGAAGGATTCGATCCGGACCAACAAGCCCTACGACGAGTGGGTCCACGAGATGCTCACCGCCGACGGCCGCCTCTGGGAGAACCCCGCCGTCGGCTTCCAGCTTCGCGATTTCGGGATGCCGCTGCCCTATGTCGACAACACCGTTCGCGTGCTGCTCGGCACCCAGATCGGCTGCGCCCAGTGCCACGACCATCCCTTCGACCACTGGACGCAAAAGCAGTTCTACGAACTGGCCGCCATGACCAGCGGCACGAAGATGCGTCCCGGGCCGCAGCCGGGGCAGGGAAAGCCGAAACCGGGACAGAAGCGGGCCTTCCAGGGGATGCGGGATCCAGACGCATTCGCGGTGCGGCGGCTCGTGCAGGAGGTGAAGCGGGAGACCGATCGCAACGGGGTCGTCCAGCTCGTTCTTGCCAATGCCACGAACGTGAAGTTCGCCGACCGCCCTCTCGAACTCCCCCACGACTATCAGTATGACGATGCCAAGCCTCTCCAGGTCGTCAGTCCGAAGGTGCTCTGGGGCGAGGTGCCAAAGGAGTCGGCGTCGGCCGATGGCCGCAGCCAGTTCGCCGCCTGGGTCGTCTCCCACGACAACCGCCAGTTCGCCCGGACGATCGCCAACCGGATGTGGCGGAAGCTGATGGGCGTGGGCCTGGTCGAGCCGGTCGACGACTTCCGCGAGGACAACCCGCCGAGCAACCCCGCCCTGCTCGAGCACCTGACAGACCTGATGCTGCGGCTCGACTTCGACCTGCGGGAATTCGTCCGGGTGCTCGTCTCGACCGACGCCTACCAGCGGCGGGCCGTGGTTCACGACCCGACCTCCGAGACCCCGTTCCAGTTCACCGGTCCGGCCCTGCGGCGGATGACCGCCGAGCAGCTCTGGGACTCGATCCTGACGCTCGTGGCCCGCAACCCCTGGACGGTTCAGCGGCCCACCACCGGGCAGATCGCCGAGATTGTGAGCCTCGACATCAAACAGGCCGACGCCCAGACCGCGGTGCAGAAGTTCGACGACTACATGGCGCGCTTCGGGCCCGGCCGCTACCAGCGGTCGCTGCACACCGTCTGCGGATATCGCGGGCAGCTCCTCCTGCGGGCCAGCGAGATGCCGGCCCCGCTGCCGCTCGGCCACTTTCTCCGGCAGTTTGGCCAGAGCGACCGGGAGACGATCGAGGGGGCCAGGCAGGTCGCCACGATCCCGCAGATTCTTGCCATGTTCAACGGCCCGATCACCCACAGCATGCTCGAACGCGGATCGGTGCTCTACGACAACGTCACCGAGGGGCCGCCGAAGGAGGCGATCGACGTCGTTTTCCTGTCGGTGCTCTCGCACCGGCCATCGGCCGAGGACCGGGGCTATGCCCTGCAGGAGATCATGACCGCCGACGACCGGGCGACCGGCTGCGGCAACGTGATCTGGGCCCTGCTCAACACGCGGGAATTCATCTTCATTCAGTGACTCGAGGCCGGGCTCTGGCCCGCGGAGGTGTGGCATGAAATCAATCGACAGACGGGCCTGGATGGGGGGCGTTGCCCGGGCCGCGCTCGGCGTCACGGTGCTCGACCGGCTGGCGTTTGGACAGGCGCAGGCCGCCGCTGCGTCGGCCAAGGCGGGCAGCGACGTGAACATCATCTACCTGATGATGCGCGGTGCGATGAGCCACATCGACACCTTCGATCCCAAGCCGGGCCGGGACGAGCAGGGGGAGACGAAGACGATCCAGACGAAGACGCCCGGAGTGCTCTTCGGCGAGCATCTGCCGAAGCTGGCCGGGCTCTCCGACCGGCTGGCCGTGATCCGCTCGATGACCACGGAGACCGGGGCCCACGAGCAGGGCACCTATCTCATGCGGACGTCATATCCCCAGCTCAACAGCATCCGTCATCCGTCGCTCGGATCCTGGACGCTGCATGTCAAGGGGAAGCGGAGCCGCGATCTGCCCGGCTACGTGCTCGTCGGCAACGGCAACGAGCATCCCGGCTGCGGCTTTCTCGATCCGGCCGTCACGCCCGTGCCGGTGGCCAGTCCTGAGCTAGGCCTCGAAAACACCGTTCGACCACGGTATCTCAGCGAGGCCAATTTCGACCGCCGGCTGGCCCTCGCCGACCGGATCGACCGCGACTTCAAGCGGCTCCACGGAGGGGCCGAGATCGAGGCCTACAACCAGATGTACAAGGACGCCGTCCGCCTGCTCGGCAGCGTCGATCTGGCGGCCTTCGACATCGAACAGGAGCCGGAGAAGGTCCGCGAGCGGTACGGCGACTTCACCCTCGGACAGGGCTGCCTGCTGGCCCGCCGGCTCGTCGAGTCGGGGGTTCGCTGCGTGGAGATCGAGATGGGCCAGTGGGACATGCACCGGGACATCTTCGACGAATTGCCAGAGGCGGCAGGCCGGCTCGACACTGCCCTTTCGGCGCTGCTCGGCGACCTCGAGGAGCGGGGCCTGCTCGCCTCTACGCTGGTCGTGCTCGGCACCGAGTTTGGCCGTTCCCCGCGGGTCAATGAAAATGCCGGACGCGACCATCATCCGGCCGTTTTCTCCTGCCTGCTCGCCGGTGCCGGCATCAAGGGGGGCGTGGTCCACGGGGCCTCGGATGAACGGGGCCACAGCCCCGAGAAAGACCCGGTCAGCGTGGCCGATTTCAACACCACGATCGCGGCCGCCTGCGGGCTCCCCACCGACAAGGAGTTCATGGCTCCGAACGGCCGCCCGTTCAAGATCGGCGGCGGCGGCAAGCCGATCGGGGCCGTGCTTGCCTGACGCCGGGCCGGTAGACTGCCGTGCCGGGGGCCGACCGCCCGAGTCCCGTCAGCCCTGACCGCATTTCGGTTTCAGCCATGTTGCAAAGAATCAGCCCCTTCGTGCATCCAGCCTGCTTCATGTTTCTGGCGGTCATTGTGGGCATGGCCGTGGCGGTCTCCCCCGCCGCCGCCGAGTCCTGGCCAAACTGGCGCGGACCGTCGCTCGACGGAACGGCCACGGGCTCGGGCTACACCACCACCTGGAGCCCGACCGAAAATATCCGCTGGCGGTTCGCCCTCCCGGGTCTCGGTGCGAGTACGCCCGCCGTCTGGGCTGATCGCCTCGTCGTCACCTGCGGCATCAAGGACCAGGGGAACGAAGAGGGGAAGGACCAGGATGGCGAAAGAGACGCCGCGATCTGTCTCGGGCTCGATGGCAAGGAGCGCTGGAGTCGCACGCTCGGTCCGATGCGGGCCGGAAAGCACAAGAAGGCGACCGGCTGCAATCCCTCGCCCGTCACCGACGGCCGCTTCGTCTGGGTCTACTTCAAGAGCGGCGAACTCGCCTGTCTGAACCTCTCCGACGGGGCGGTCGAGTGGAAGACCAACCTCCAGGAGCGGTTTGGAAAGGACACGCTCTGGTGGGACCTTGGCACATCGCCCGTGCTCGGCGAAAAGGCCCTGATCGTGGCCGTGATCCAGACCGGCCCGAGCTATCTCATCGCCTTCGACAGGGCGACAGGGGAGGTGCTCTGGAAGCACGACCGACTGCTCGACGCCCCGGAGGAATCGGCCCAGAGTTATTCGACGCCCGTCGTCGTCCGGGGCGATCCTGCCAAGGGCGAACCGGCCGAGATGATCGTGGTGCTCGGGGCCGACCACGTGACCGCCCACGACACCGCCGACGGCCGCGAACTCTGGCGGGTCGGCGGCCTCAACCCCGAAGGCCAGCGGATGTTTCGCTCGATCGCCTCGCCCGTCGTGACGGACGACCTGGTGATCGCCCCCTACGCTCGGGGAAACTCCCTGACGGCGATCCGCCGCGGCGGCACGGGCGACGTCACGGCATCGCACGTCGCCTGGACCCGAAGCGACCTCGGCGCCGACGTGCCCTCGCCGGCCGTCAAGGATGGAAGGATCGTGGTCTGCGCCGACAAGGGGCGGCTCGTCTGTGTCGATGTCGCCACGGGCAAAACCCTCTGGGAGGGAGACCTGCCCAAGAACCGAAACGGGTTCAGTGCCTCGCCGGTGATCGTCGATGGCAGGGTGCTCGTCACCCGCGAGGATGGCGAGACGATCGCGATCGCCTGGCCCGATGCCGGAACGGATTCTCCGGCCGGGGATTCGAAGGCATTGAAGACCGTCGGAGGTGGCAGTGTCGGCGAGATGACCGTGGCCACGCCCGTCTGTGTCGACGGGCGAATCTTTCTGCGAACCCACGATTCCGTCTGGTGCATAGGAGCGAAGTGATGCAGTCGAACACGCAAAGGTTTCTGGCGGGCTGTCTCTGCCTGAGTTGGCTCTGCCTGAGCTGGCTTTCGGCGGGGGTGCCAGTGGTGGCCCAGGAGGCGACGCCCAAGCCGGCGCGGCTGCTCGTCGTCAGCGTGACCACGGGCTTTCGTCACGCCTCGATCAACACCGCCGAGCCGATCCTCGAGGAGATGGGCCGGACAAGCGGTCTGTTTCACTGCGACTTCCTCCGCATGCCGCCGGGCAGGTCCGCGCAGCCGAAGGCCCCGAAGCGGGCCAACGGTACGAGCGACGAAGACTGGAAGCGGCAGCAGGAGGAGTTCAAGGCCGCCCAGGAGCAGTTTCGCAAGGACGATGCTCCCTGGCAGGCCGGTGTCCGCGAGCAGTTCGCCAAGGTCTTCGCACCGGAGTCGCTGGCCCTGTTCGACGGCGTGATGTTCGTGAGCACGACCGGAGAACTGCCGATTCCCGATCTGGCCGGTTTTCTCGACTGGATCAGGTCGGGAAAGGCCTTCATCGGGTTTCATGCGGCGACCGACACCCTGAAAAGCTCCGATGCCTATTGCGAGATGGTTGGCGGTCACTTCGCGGGGCATCCGTGGACTGCCGCCGGCGAGCATGCCTTCGTGGTCCATGAACCGGGGCATCGGCTGACGGGCATGTTTGCCGAGAGGTTTCGCTGGAAGGACGAGATCTATCAGTACGACATGCGATACAAGCCGGAGAACCTGCGGGTGCTCGTCAGCCTCGACATGGCTGCCAGCACACCGAAGGAGCCCTGGCACGTTCCCGTGTCCTGGGTTCGCGACTATGGCAAGGGGCGGGTCTTCTCCACGAACTTCGGCCACAACGACGCCACCTGGAAGGAACCGATGTTCCAGAAGCACATGGCCGAGGGGATTGCATGGGCGCTCGGCCGGTTCGATGCCCCGTCGGCCCCGAATCCGGAGGTGCAGGCGGCGGAGTATCTTCGCAGCGTGGTCGCCGCCGCCGCCGCCGCGACCGGCAGGGACGCCGACGACCTGCGGTCGAAGGCCGACGCCCGGATTTCGAAGGACTCCGCCTGGGCGGTCGGCCTGCGGCCGATGCTGCTCGAACTGCGGGCCATGCTGCCGCCAGAGCGGGCCGAGGCCTACGGCCGGGTTGTCGCCGAGATCGAAAAATAGCCGGGCTGATCTCTGGATCGGAAGGGAATCCTCGTTGGCCGTCTCTCGTGCCAGCATCTGGGCGGCCAATGCCGCCACCGTGAGCGAACTCGACGCCCTCCTCCGAACCGAGTCAGTCCGTCGGCCGCCGCGGTGACGGGAATTCCCGCCAGAGACGATATACTGGTCCCCCACGTTCGCCGCCGAGACCAGAGGGATCCCCCGCGTGACACGACCCGATCAGCCAGGGAGCAGCCGTCTGGGCCTCGGGCTCTTCTGGGTCTACGTGCTGCTCTACGGCGGCTTCATGGGGATCGTCCTTTTTTACCCCGACCTGCTCTCGATTCGGCCGCTCGGCGGGGTCAACCTCGCGATCCTCTACGGGCTCGGGCTGATCGCCGGCGCCCTCCTGCTCGCCGTCGTCTACATGGTCGCCCGCTCGGATCGCTAACGCCCCGGGCAGGCCGGAACGCACGAAGGTCGCCGCCGCATGCTCTACGAAACCTCACCGACCGCGATCCTGATCTTCGCCGCCTTCGTCATCGGCGTCGTCGGGCTGTCGTTCTTTCTCGGCCGCAAGGGCCAGTCTGCCAAGGCCTACTATGCCGCCCACGGGGAGGTGCACTGGTTCGTCAACGGCATCGCCTTCGCCGGCGATTATCTCTCGGCGGCCTCGTTTCTCGGCATCTGCGGGATGATCGCCTTTCACGGTTACGACGGGTTTCTGTACTCGATCGGATTCCTGGCGGGCTGGATCGTGGCCCTGTTCGTGATCGCGGAGCCGATCAAGGCGCTCGGGAGGTTCACCTTCGCCGATGCACTCGACAGCCGGTTCAACAGCCGCGGCATCAAGCTCGCCGTGGCGATCTCGACGCTCGTCGTCAGCGTCTTCTACCTGATCCCGCAGATGGTCGGGGCCGGCGATCTGATCGTGCCGCTCTTGGGGCTGCCGCACTGGGTCGGGGTGGTGCTCGTGGGCGTGGCCGTGACATTGATCGTGGTGACGGCGGGCATGGTGTCGACCACCTGGGTCCAGTTCATCAAGGGCTCGCTGCTCGTGTTTTTCTGCGGCATCCTCGTGTCCCTGATCCTCAACCGCGGACTTGTCGTCGACGCCGGCCGCGACTCCGGTGCCAATCTCGCCCCGCAGGTGCGGACTGTGCGGCCCGATGGCCTCGTGCTCGTCGACGGCAGCCCGCAGTCGAGGGAGCATGACCTGCGGCCGGTGGGCACGATCGCCTCGCTGCCGGCCCGGTTCGCCGGGAAAAAGTCGACCGGCCCGCTCGGGCCGCTCGAGTACCTCTCCGCGCTCGAAGACTCGACGATCGTGACCTGGTCGCCGACGAAGCGGGTCGATGCCGAGGGGACGCACGTCAGCTACACCGCCGTCGAGCGGAAGGGTGCCGACCTGCTCAAGCCGGGAGGTTATTTCAAGGGACTGACCTCGGGAAAACTGGCCGACAGGCTCGACTTCGCCAGCCTGATGCTGGCCCTGTTCTGCGGCACCGCCTCGCTGCCGCACATCCTCATCCGCTACTACACCGTCAAGGACGCCGCCGCCGCCCGCAAGAGCACGGTGGTCGGGATCGCGGCGATCGGAGCCTTCTACCTGCTCACGCTGTTCCTTGGACTCGGTGCGATGACCAGCGGGGCGCTCGATCCGACGAGTTCGAACATGGCGGCGCCCCTGCTCGCCAAGTCGTTCAGCACGACGCTGTTCGCCATCATCTCAGCGATCGCATTCACGACGGTGCTCGGCACGGTCAGCGGCCTGATCATGGCCGGCAGCGGCGCCGTGGCACACGATCTGCTCGAAAACGTCTGCGGCATCGCGATGACCGACCACGAGAAGGTTCGTTATGGCAAGTTGGCGGCCGTGGTGCTGGGGATCGTGGCCATGGCCCTCGGCATCCTGTTTCGCAGCTTCAACGTCAGTTTTCTGGTCGGCTGGGCGTTCAACATCGCCGCCAGCGCCAACCTTCCGTCGCTGGTGATGCTCCTCTTCTGGCCGCGGACCACCAAGCAGGGGATCGCCGCATCGGTCACGGTCGGCATGCTCGCGGCCCTCGCCTGGATACTGCTCTCGGCCGACACCTACGAGAAGGTCTACGGCTGGAGCCGGGATGCGTCGGTCGTTCCCTTCAGCCAGCCTGGCCTGGTCACGATTCCGCTCGGGTTTCTCGTACTCGTGGTCGTCTCCCTGCTCACCCCGCCTCCCGACCGGGCAGTCTCCCGCCCATGAAGACCGAACACACCGTCATCCGCTGCGGCCCCCAGCACATCGGGCAGATCCGCGCGATCTACAACGAGGCGATCATCAACACGACCGCTCTCTACGAATACGAGCCACGGAGTGCCGCCGTGATGGAGAAGTGGTATGCCGACAAACAGGCGGCGGAACTGCCCGTGTTTGGCATCGAGTGCGAGGACGGGGAGGGGAGGGCGCTGGCGGGTTTCGCCACCTGGGGGCCTTTCCGGCAGTACCCGGCCTACCGATTTTCGGTCGAGCACTCGGTCTATGTCGACGTCCGCTTTCGCCGTCGCGGCATCGGCCGGCGGCTGCTGGAAACGCTCATCGAGGAGGCGAGTGCCCGTGGCCTGCACATGCTGATCGCGGGGATCGACGCCTCGAACGCCCCGAGCATCGCCCTCCACTCGGCGGGAGGTTTCTCCCACTGCGGCACGGTTCGGGAGGCCGGATTCAAGTTTGGCCGCTGGCTCGACCTCGAATTCTGGCAGCTCGTGCTGGAGTCAGGGGCATCCTGAACGTCCGGCCGGCGGCCCCGGCCCGGCTCAGGTCCGGGGCAACTCGAAGCCCTTGCGATAGTCGCGGCTGAAGAGCCGGTTGGCCTGCTCGTCGGTCGAGCGTTCGGTCCTGGGATCGATCGAAAGTTCCCGGCCGAGCAGGAGCGGCGTCTTCATGGTGTCGACCGCGTTCTCGCCGAGGTGCTTCTCAAAACTCTCGAATGTCTCGGCCACATGGTGGTCGTCGGCGGCGAGTGTCGGCCGCGTGCCCATCGACACCGGCTCGCCAAGGGCCCAGGAGACGTTGCCCAGATGGGCAAGCCCGCTCGAGAGATGCCCCTCCTCGATCTCGAGGTGAAGGTCCTCCCGATTGCGGCTCTTCACCGCCTTCACGAAGTTGGCGAAGTGCTGGCGATAACTGCCCTCGGACCAGGCCCCGAGTTCCCGGCCGTCGGCGTCGAAGGCCGCCCCTGAGGTGTAGTTCGGTGCGACGGCGAAGCCCTTCGAACCGTACCAGATGTTGCAGGCGCCCGTCATCGGCTTGACATTTTTCAGGCCGTATGTGACCGGCGTCTTGATCGGCAGGCCGCGGACGTCGGAGATCAGCAGGGCGTCGTCCCACTGGAAGATCGTCACCTGGCTGTTGGCCACGTCGCCGTTGTCGACATAGCCCAGTCGGCCGCCGAGACTGACGACCTTCTTCGGCAGTTCGTGCTTGTCGAGACCCCAGCGGGCCTTGTCGAGTTCGTGCGGATTCTGGTTGCCGAGGTCGCCGTTGCCGGTGACGCGGGTCCAGTGCCAGTCGTAGTGGAGTTTCTGCCGTCTGGGTACGTCTGCGGGGGCGGGGCCCGCCCAGAGGTCGAAGTCGAGGCCGGGGGGAATCGGTGCCGGAGTCTCGACCAGACCGATGCTCGGCCGCAGGCGATAGCAGAGAGCGTGGGCTACCTTCACGTCGCCGATGCCGCCGCCAAGGATGAAATCGAGCGTCTGCCGCATCCCGGTCATGCTCCGGCTCTGGACGCCCATCTGGCAGATCCGTCCGAGTTTTCGGGCCCACTGGGTGATGACCCGGCCCTCTTCGAGGTTGTGGCTGCAGGGCTTCTCGACATAGACGTCCTTGCCGGCCTGCATCGCCCAGACGGCCATCAGCGCGTGCCAGTGATTCGGGGTGGCGATCGAGACCGCGTCGATGTCCTTCCGTTCGAGCAGCCGGCGGACATCCTGCACGTACTCCGGAGGACGGAGCGAATTTTTGAAGTGTTTCTCGCAGAGCCTGACATAGGCCGCCGGATCGACGTCGCAGATCGCCACCAGATCGACGTCCGGCAGCCGCAGGTACTCGCCCACGTGCTTCTCACCCTGGCCGTTGACACCGATCACGGCGACACGAACCTTGTCGGCCGGGCCGGCACCCGCGTCGACTGCGGGCTCCGCGGCCTCGGGCCCGGAACCGACCCTGGCCAGCGCCGAGGCGGCCAAACCGATACAGGTCTCGGCGAAGAAGGTGCGTCGCGACAGCGGCATGGCTCATGCTCCGGGGTGGCGATGGGGCCGGCGATCCGTCCCCGATCGCTCCAGTCTACATTCCAGATGGAGCGTTTCGCAGCCCAGGACAGAGTGGCTCCGGCTCGAGGGAGAGCGGGCTTGGCGGCCCGGTCTCGGTCAGTCCTTCTTCCGGGCCGGATGCTGCTTGCGGGGCTGTTTTCCCTGGCTGCCACCGCTGCGCACGGTGAGCGACCTCGAATTGTAGGCGATGCTCAGAACCTTCACGGTGCCGCGGGCGGCCGGCATGAGCGTGTGTGGAATCGCCGCGTAGATGTAGATGCTGTCACCCGGCGAGAGCAGCAGCACGTCATCCCCGTAGGTGATTTTCAGATCCCCATCGAGCACCAGCAGGAACCGTTCGCCGTCGTGGTTGTCGGGGGTGCCTTTGTTGCCGGAGCCCGAGATGTGCAGGATCGATGGGTCCATGGCCCGGTTTCGCCACTGATCGGCGAGATGCTCGACCACGATGCCGGACTTGGAGCCCTTGGTGGCCGCGTCGATCCGGCCCTGGCCGGCCTTGACGATCACGAACTGCGGGGGCACGGAGAGCCCTTCGACGAGCGTCTCGATGCCGCATTCGAGCACGTCGCAGAGCCTGACAAGGCCCTCGAGCGACGGCGCCAGCAGGCCGTTCTCGAGCTTTGAAAGCCAACTGACGGTGAAGTCGGCCCGGGAGACGACCTCCTCCAGTGTCAGGCGACGTGCGAGTCTGGCAGCGCGGACCCGTCGGCCCAGATCGGCGAGATTGACGGTTGTCATCGAAATGCGATCCCTCGAGACATTCCTCGAACCTCAGCCCAGTCATGGGGTGAAGTCGCGCCCAGCCTGATTGACTGGGAAGGGAATTATGCCTCGCAGGAGTTACCCCCACAAGTGGGGTAATGTTATTTCGCGCGGCCAAATCTGCCGAAGACTGGAGTTTTCCGGCTCTGCTTTCAGCAGGCTGGGCGGCGGTAGTGGCGGTAGGCCTGGAGCACGTCGTGTAGGTCCGATGTGATCGTGACCTCATCGGCGGCGAAATCAGCGAGCCAGGTCCGGTTGCTCGTCACGGCGTCGGCAAGCAGCGGCAGAATCTCCCCCAGCGACACCTTCACCGAACCGGCCGGGACCGAATCCCGGAGCGACGGGCCCGCGGCGGCATCGAGGTCGGGCCCTGTGTAGACACGGAGTTTGCGGATCGCCATGGAAACACTCCCTGATGAATTGGCTTGCGACTGGGCCAGCCGCCATCCCGGCCATCCATGGCCGACATTCCGAGGCGGCGGGCGCGACATCCCGACTGCAACAGGTATCGGCCAAGACCGCCGTCAAGGTTTGGGCGAATCCCCCTGTCGTAGCGATTTTTCCCTGGATATCGCCAATTCTGGCAGTCTGCGCAGGCTGCGAAATCACCGGTCGATCAGGCTGGGGGGCCGTTTTTCCCCGCCGCGCTCTCGAGCCTTCCGGCTCGGAAAGCCTCCCCCATCGCCTTGGGCACGAGTGCCTCGGCCTGGAGCACCCGGGTGCGATTTTCCGCCGTGGCGGCCTTCATCTCCTGCTCGCGGGCGATCGCGAAGCTCCGCCGCTCCTCGGCCTTGGCCCGGGCGACGCGGGTGTCGGCCTCGGCCTGATCGGCCTGGAGCCGGGCCCCGATGTTTTCCCCCACCTCGATGTCGGCGATGTCGATCGACACGATCTGAAACGCCGTCTGGGCGTCGAGACCGCGCTGCAGCACCGCCTTGGAAATCGTGTCTGGATGCTCCATCACCTCGAAGTGGCTCGCGGCCGAGCCGATCGACGTGATGATCCCCTCGCCGACCCGGGCGATGATCGTCTCCTCGGTTGCCCCGCCGATCAGCTGCTGGAGGTTGGTTCGCACCGTGACGCGGGCCCGGATCTTGAGCTCGACGCCGTTTCTGGCCACGGCCGACAGCGTCGACTTGCCGCTCGCGGTGTCGGGGCAATCGATGACCTTTGGGTTGACGCTCGTCTGAACGGCGTCGAGCACGTCTCGACCGGCGAGGTCGATGGCACAGGCCCGGTCGAAGTCGAGGTCGAGATCGGCACGATGGGCCGCGATCAGCGCCCTGATCACGCGGGGCACGTCACCCCCGGCGAGGTAGTGTGCCTCGAGCCTTCGGGCCGAGACGTCCTTGCCGATGCCGGCCTGCGTCGCCATGATCCGGGCCTGCACGATGGTGCGGGCGTTCACCTTCCGCAGGCTCATCCCAAGCAGTTCGAAAAAGGTGATCGGGGCCTTCGACCAGAACGCCTGAAACCAGATCTGACCGTAGTTGAGGATCAGGAACAGGAGCGTCAGCCCGACGAGGGCGAGGACGATTCCGGCGACGAGAAAAGCTGGGAGCGGCATGGCGGGGCCTCTGACCAATACGGCTACGAAACACTCCCAAGCCTAGTTCACGCCAAACCCCGAGGGAAATTGCCGCCAACTCGGCAGGAAGACGACGTTTTCCGCCATAGGACAGGCTAAAGCCTATCCCACATCGGACAAGCGCCAGGCCCGGAGGGCCGGGTTTGAACCAGCCGGCGGAGTCGGCCAAGGAAAATTCGGCAGGATGCCGAGAGTTTGTGTGAACCATTGCCAGGCCCGGAGGGCCGGGTTTGAACCAGCCGGCGGAGCCGGCCAAGGAAAATTCGGCAGGATGCCGAGATTTTCCGTGAACTCAGTACACGAGCAGCGATTCGACCCGGTGCGGGGCGAGGCGTTCGCGGCCGCCGAGGAAGGCGAGTTCGACCAGGAAGGCGGCCCCGGCAACGGTCGCTCCGGCGGACTCGATCAGCCGCATGCAGGCCTCGGCCGTGCCGCCGGTCGCAAGCACGTCATCGATCACGAGCACCCGGGCGCCGGCCTTGAGGATCCCCCGGTGCATCTCCAGCCGATCGTTGCCGTACTCGAGGTCGTATTCGTGGGCGATCGTTTCAGCGGGCAGTTTGCCCGGCTTGCGGACGGGGATCACGCCGACCCCAAGCCGCAGAGCCATCGGCGTCGCGAACAGAAACCCCCGGGCCTCGACGGCGGCGACCGCATCGAGGCTCGAGTTCCTCCAGGGCTCGACCATGCCGTCGACGGCGGCGGCGAGTCCGCCCGGATCGGCCAGCAGCGGCGTGATGTCGCGGAAGAGGATGCCCGGCTTGGGGAAGTCGGGCACCGGCCTGATCAGCTGCTTGAGGTCGGCGAAGGGAGAGTGCATCGGTCAGGCCCCTCGCCGCAGCCGGAGCGTGGCCAGCGGCGAGCCTTCCAGTTCGAGGGCGAGGTTGGCCAGCGTCTCCGACTCGATCTGCCGGACCCGCTCCCTGGTCAGGCCGAGGACGACACCGATTTCCTTGAGCGTCATCGGTTCGCCGCCACCGAGGCCGAACCGCAGCTTGAGGATCGTCGATGCCCGCTGGTCGAGCTCCTCGATCCGCTTGAGCACGTGCTGCATCGTGTCCTCATCGAGCAGCACGTCGGCCGGACACCGCGCGTTTTCATCCCGAACGATCTCCCCCAGCGACCAGCCGCCGTCGGCCTGCTCGGTCTGCGGTGCCGACTGATGGACGTGGATCGCCTTGCGGATGATCGGCAGTTTCTTGCGGGCCAGCCCCAGCATCCGGGCCACCTCCTCGGGGGTCGGCGTCCGGCCGAGCACGTCCAGCAGCCGCGAGGTGGCCCGCCGCCACTTCGAGAGCAGCTCCACCATGTAGGCCGGAATCCGGATCGTCTTGCCGGAGTTGATCAGCGCCCTCTTGATCGACTGCTTGATCCAGTAGCTCGCATAGGTGCTGAACCGGGTGCCCATCGTGGGATCGAAGCCCTCGACCGCCCGCAGCAGTCCGAGGTTGCCCTCCTCGATCAGATCGGGAAGGGGCAGGCCGCGGTTGGCATACCCGCGGGCGATATTCACCACGAGCCGGAGGTTGGCCCGCACCATGTGGTCGCGGGCGGCCGCGTCGCCCCGGGCGATCGCATGGGCCAGTCGCTTCTCATCGTCGGCGGTGAGCAGCGAGGTGTCGTTGATGTCACGCAGATAGGTCTCGAGCGGATTCTGCACGGCGGACGAGGGCTTGCGACGGGGACCTGGCATGGCCTGGGGACGCCTTCGGGGGTTGGTGAGCGCGGAAGAAATCGGACGGCGAAGCGACACGAGAGCGGGCGGGGCGGCCAGTGTGATGCGAGCCACGATCAGCCCCGACCGCAGGAAAGATATCGACGCCAAGGCGGTCCAACTGCACCGGGACGGAAGACGCGGCGGTCTGGATCGGTGGTTCCGCATCTGCGGAACGTGGCGGTCGCTCGGCTCAGGCCAGCGACCAGTCGAACCGGGCCACCTCCGGCGTCGAGCCGATGCGGATCGGAAGCAGCGACGTGCCGATCCCGCGGGAGACATACATCGGCGTGCCCCCATCCCGATACCAGCCCGCGACATACCCCCCGCTCGCCTCGGGGAGCACCATGGGGATGCCGAACGGGGCGATCTGCCCGCCGTGGGTGTGGCCGGAAAGCATGAACGTGGCCGGATGCTCCGGAGGCAGCGGCGAGGCGTCGCGGGCCACCGGGCAGTGGGCGAGCAGGAGGTGGTTCTGACAGGGATCGGCGTCGACGAGCGCGGCGCGGGCATCGGGTGCGCCGGCCCGGGAGTCGTCGAGCCCGGTGAGACGGATCCGGCGGCCAGCCTGGTCGAACGTGATCGAACGGTTGACGAGCAGTTCGATGCCGTGCCGCTCGTAGAGACTCGCAAGACGCTGCGGAGGCATGCCCGCCCAATACTCCCAGTTGCCGATGACGGCGGCCATCCGGGGCCGCTTCGGGCACTCACCGAGAAAGGCATCGAGTTGGCCGATGTCGGGCTGCCGGGCGATCATGTCGCCCGTGAACACGACCAGGTCCGCCGCCGTGTCGTGCACCGCCTCGAGCACCCGCTGTTCCAGGCTCCCGATCCGCTGCAGGTGCAGGTCGCTGACCTGCACGATCCGAAGCCTCGACGAACTGGCCCGATGGCCGGCACCGACGGCATGCTCGCTGACCTCGAGCCGCCGGGGCGTGATCAAGAGGCCGTCGACGCCCGCAGCCAGAGGCAGACCCGCACCGAAGATTCCGGCGGCGAGCCATGCCCGGCGGCCGACCCGCCTCTGCCGCCCCTCGGAATCCGGCCGCTGACGTCCGAGGTCTTTCAGGCCCTGCGGCCGCTCGGAGCGTTTCTTTTGCAGGCCGCCCCGAGGCGGAACCGGGTCCGCCTCGGGGCGCTTGCGGTGGGTGGTCACGGTGTCACCGGCTGGGACCTACCGACGCTGCATCTGCCCGGAAGGCGTGAGCTCGTCGATGATCTTGGGGATGTAGCGGCTGAGCACCTCGGCGAGCTGCTCGCGGTCGATGTTTCTCTTCCGGGCGATGTCCTCGAGCTCCCGCTGCCCGAAGACGTCTTCGATCTGGCGACGATCGACCGGCTTGTTGGGGCCGGTGCGAACCCACGAGTCGACCTGGTCGCGGAGACCCTTGTCCTCGAACTGCTTGACCACCTCGGGAAGCTTCTGGGCCTCGCCGCCGCCGAAGATCTGGCCGAAGATTTCCGAGAGATCGTCGGCCGATGGCATCCCCTGCGGGCCAGCCTGCGGACCAGCCTGGGGGCCGCGTTGAGGGGCGCGTTGCTGCGGCTGCGGCTGGGCCGCGCCTTCGAGAACCTGCTTCAGAATCTGTCCGAGGATGTCCATGCGAGTGCTCCGATGTGCTGAAAGAATGCGAGCTGCCGAAACCTTCGGGCCTCGCCAGCCATCCAGTCTATGGCTCCGGCCTACGGCAGGGAAGCGGCGGCCGTCTCTCCGCCTGCGCGGGTGGACAGGTCACACAACAGCCGCAGTGGCGTCGATTCTGTCAGAAACAAGACCGCCCCATCCCCCAGCACGAAGTTCGCACCGCCGTTGTGGAATGCATAGAAACAATGGCCCCATTCATTCGAACCGTTGATTGCAGGGGCGGTCGGGACGCTTGTCCAGGGAGGCACGCCCGAGGCTGTCCAAGCCGTCCGCGAGCCGATGCGGTAGGCATTGTCAGTCGTCGCCCAGCACCCGCCGCGGGCACGTACGCCGGCCGCCTGCGGGCCGGAACCGGTGTAGTCAACTTCATGGCGTGTGCGGCCGCGCCAGACATCCTCACGGCCGGCGCACTCCCCCACCAGGATCGTTTTGGAGAGGCCGTCGGTGACGTCCCTGACTCGGTTCGCGAAGTTGGCGGGACCATTTCCTGTTCCGCTTGTCGCGGCATACCAGCAGATCAGACCACGGGTGTCTCCTGTAACCGCCTGATCGGCCGGAAGTTCCTTGTTGGCATCTGGATGGATGCCGGTCACCGTGAAGTAGTCAGTGCAGGAACCGGTCTTGTTGGGCCCAGGTGAAGGTTCGGGTTTGTCCTGGATCCGGTTGTACGTCGGCGTTGAGGCGCACTGCATGATCTTGAGTGGAAGAGCCACGATTTCCCGGTTCGGAGATCGCCACCAGTCGGTCCCCAGGTTGTATTTCGTCACCAAGGCCGTCTCCTCGATGAACGGCAGGACGAAAGGCGCCCAGTTCTGACTCTTCAGGCTGTTGCTCGTCGTCGAAATCGCCAGCGGATATTGATTCTTCGCGCTTTCGTAATTCGTGAATGCGGTCGCGATCTGCTTCATGTTGTTTGAGCAGGATGCCCTGCGGGCCGTCTCACGCGCGGCCTGCACGGCAGGCAGGAGCAGCCCCACGAGGACACCGATGATCGCGATCACGACAAGGAGTTCGACGAGCGTGAAACCGGGTGGGAGAAACGGCCTCTTTGTGGTGGAACAAGCAGGGCGAGCCGAAGGGGACGGCGAATGCTCGAGGAGCGTTTGGATCGAGTCTTCGAAGGCCACAGCGACGAGACATTTGCCGTCCCTCAGCCGGCGAAGCTCCCAGGCTCCCGAATGCGGACAGGCGGATCTGTTTTGTCGCATCGACCGACTCCGAAGCTGTCCGAGCCTGGCAAGGATGAACCCTCTTTTTCTGGAGGGTGCAGTTTTCGTGCCGCGTGCAAGGCCGCTCTCGAGAGGCGATCTGGCCGATGCTCGCCCCCGATCGCCGGCGACCAGATCGCCGGCCGGCGAAAAATTCACCGCCCAAGGCGGGATCTGAGCGTCGCCCGATCGAGCCCGAGAATCCGAGCGGCAGCGGTGAGGTTGCCGTCGGTGCGTTCGAGGACTGCTTCGGCGAGCGTCCGCTCGACGAGCCGCAGCAACGAGGCGTGGAGATCGCCGCCGTCCTGAGCGCCCTGGCTCCAGGCATCAGCGACCCAGCTGCGGACGGCGTCGGCGACGCCCGGCTCGGCCGACCCGCCGACGGCCCTGCTGACGGTGTGGGGTCGGAGCGGCGGCAGGTGCTCCGGCTGCAGGACTGATCCGCGGGCGACGACGCAGGCGTATTCCACGGCATGCTTGAGTTCGCGGACGTTGCCCGGCCAGGGCCGATCGCGGATCGCGCCGAGAAACGCCTCCGAGACCGCGGGCCTCGGGCCCTGGAAGCCCGTCAGGAACCAATCGACGAGGGCCGGCAGGTCGTCGAGCCGCGTCCCGAGCGCCGGTATCGCGATCGGAAACACGTTGAGTCGATGGTAGAGATCGGCCCTGAACGTCCCGGCGTCGATCGCTGCGGCGAGATCTCGATTGGTCGCCGCGACGATCCGCACATCGACAGGCCGGGGCGTCGCCGAGCCGACCGGCGTGATCTCCCGTTGCTCGAGCACCCGCAGCAGCTTCACCTGCACTTCTGGCGGCGCCTCGCCGATCTCGTCGAGGAACACGGTGCCGCCGGCGGCCAGTTCGAAGAGTCCCTGGCGGTCGACGGCCGCGCCGGTGAACGCGCCGCGGACGTGGCCGAAGAGTTCGCTCTCGATCACGCTCGGGGCGAGGGCCGCGAGGCTCGTGGCCAGAAATGGCCCGTCGCGACGCGGCCCGTGGGCGTGGATCGCCCGGGCGGCGAGATCCTTGCCGGTGCCGGTCTGGCCCGTGATGAGCACCGGCAGGTCGATCGGGGCGACCAGCGCGATCTGCCTGAAGACCTCCTGCATCGGCAATGAACTGCCGACGAGGCGACCGTCCCGGGGCGGGCCGGTGCCGGACGCGGCCGCCGGGCGGCCCGGAAGATCAGTCAGGGCCCGCGAGACGACCTGCGACACCCGCTCGAGGTCGAACGGCTTCACGAGATACTCGAAGGCGCCGCCGTTCACCGCCCGGACGGCCGTTTCCAGGTCGCCGAAGGCGGTCATCACGATGACCCGTGCCCGCGGGGCGAGCGCCTGGAGATCGGGGAGCGCCGAGAGGCCGTCGCGGCCGGGCAGCCGCACGTCGAGCAGCATCGCCTCGGGCAGGAAGCGGCTGCAGGTTTCAAGCGCGGTCTCGATCGAGGCGGCCACCTCCACCTCGTGACCTTCGTCGCCGAGCAGCTCGCGCAGGCTCCAGCCGATCGCCGGCTCGTCATCGACCACGAGGATCCGGCTCATGGGCTGGGTTCCGCTGTCCTGGAGCAGTGCATGGGATCAAGTGTCGCCGCCGGCAGGGAGATCGTAAACCGGGTGGATTCCCGGAGTCGGCTCCAGGACAGCCCGCCACCGTGCTCCTCAGCGACCGCCTTCACGATCGCCAGGCCGAGGCCGATCCCCTCCGGCTTGCCGCTGACGAACGGCTCCGCGAGCGAGTGCCGGATCGCCTCCGGCGGTCCAGGGCCGGAATCCTCGACGGCGAGTTCGATCCGGTCGTCGATGGTCGCGCCGGTGAGCCGCACCAGTCCCCCGCGGCCGGCTGCCTCGATGGCGTTGAGGGCGAGGTTCACGAGCGCCGCCCGGAGCGGGTCGGAGCGGCCCACGAGGGTGATGCCGGCGGGGGTCTGGCATACAAGCCGCACGCCCGCATGCTCGCACCGCGGGGCAGTGAGGTCGCGGACGGAAGCGAGCAGGTCGTCCACGGCGACCGGGCCTCGGGCGGCCTCGCCTGGCCGGCCGAGGGCCAGCAGTCCGCGAACCTCCTCCTCCACGATCGCCAGCTGCCGCGTTGCCACGGCCAGGCTCTGGTCGGCGGCCGCATCCGGGGCAGGACAGCGGCGGCGGTGGAGGTCGATTGCGAGCCGGGCTCCCGTGATCGCGTTTCGCAGTTCGTGGGCGAAGCCGGCGGCGAGCTGGCCGAGGAGCCGCTGCCGTTCACCGGCTACGAGCGTCGTTCGCAGTTCGCCGAGCGCTGCGCTCATCCGATTCACGCCAGCCACGAGCCGGCCGACCTCGTCGCCGGAATCGTCCAGCGTCAGCTGCGGCCCAAAATCCCCGGCCGCGATCCTTCCCACGTGCCGCTCGACCGCAGCGATCCGGCCGGCGAGCGCGGCGGTGGTTCGCAGCCCGAGCGGCAGCAGGGCGGCGAGCGTGGCCGCTGCGACCGCCAGCACCGGCCAGACCGCCTCGAGCGTCGAGGCGATCAGGCCGCGTTGTGGCGTGAGCACGAGCACCGTCTCCGGCCGCACGCCCTGCGATCGGGTCGTGCCGATGCGGTATCGCTGCCCGGCGATGTCGAGCCCGCCCGCGGCGATGCCCGCGGCGATGGCGGTATCACCGGCCGCGTCGAGGGCCGAGGCATCGAGCGTGGAGGGTCCGCGGCCCCCGGCCGTGCCGTTCCAGACGAGGAAGTGGCTGCCAGTCAGCCGGTGGAGGGCGTCGAGCACGGGCAGCGAGAGCGAGACGCGGGAGGCGGCCAGCGCCGCGGCCACCTGCTCCTGCTGTTTGCCGGCGGCGATCGCGGATCGACGGGTTGCGAGCCAGGCCGCGAATCCGACGTTGGCGATCACGGCCGCGATCAGAAGCCCCACCACCGGCAGGATCAGCCGCCGCCTGAGCGAGGTGTGGGAGAGTTGCGCGGACATGGGCCAAGTGTCGCCGAAACGCCGGGCAGGTTCCATGCAGACCGGCCACGGCCAGCTGGGGGAGGTATACCATCGTCTTCCCAGGACCTGGTTTTGGCCGGCGCGACAGGGCTGCCCGGGGCCGTTGCCATGCCACTCACCGCCCCTCATCGACAGCATTCAGCAGGCCATCGTCCCAGTCCGGAACTCGTGGCATCGGCCTCGGAGACGCCCGACGATGTCATCGGGCGGCTGCGTGCGTCGCGGCGGGGACTGACGACCGAAGAGGCCCGACGTCGCCGACTCCGGCATGGCCCGAATCTGGTTGCCGAGCAGCCGCGAAACTCCGCCGTCACGATCCTGATGCGGGCCCTGCTCAACCCCCTCGTGCTGCTCCTCGCCCTGCTTGCAGGCTCGTCGATGGTTTCGGGCGACCATGCGTCGGCCGGGATCATGGCAGCGATGCTGGCGATCGGCGTCGGACTGCGGTTCACGCAGGAATGGCGGGCCGACACGGTGGCGGCAGCGCTCCGGGAGATGGTCCGCGTGCATGCGACTGCGGTCCGGGACGGCCAGCCCATCGAGGTTCCGATCCAGGAACTGGTCCCTGGCGACATCGTGCACCTCGCTGCCGGCGACATGATCCCAGCCGACATCCGGCTCCTCTCCTGCAAGGATCTTTTCATCTCTCAGGCGAGCCTGACGGGGGAGTCGTTTCCGATCGAGAAGTTCGCCGCTGCCGAACCCGACGGCGGTCGGTCGCCGTTCGAACTCGCTGGCGTCTGCTGGCTGGGCACGAGCGTGGAGAGCGGCAGCGGAGAGGCGGTCGTCGTGACCACCGGCCGGAACACCTATCTCGGCGGCATGTCGGCCGCGCTCGAGGCGCCGGAGCCGCCAACGGCGTTTGACACCGGCATCGCCCGGTTCACCTGGCTGATGGTCGGCCTCGTGGCGTTGATGACGCCCCTCGTGTTCGTGATCAACGGCCTGACAAAGGGAAACTGGCGGGAGGCGCTCTTCTTCGCGCTCGCCGTCGCGGTCGGCCTGACACCCGAGATGCTGCCGATGATCGTCGCCGTCTGTCTCTCTCGCGGGGCCATCGGCATGGCGGGCAAGCGGGTGATCGTCAAGCACCTCGACTCGATCCAGAACCTCGGTGCCATGGACGTGCTTTGCGCCGACAAGACGGGCACGCTCACGCTCGACCGGATCATTCTCGAGCGGCACTGCGACCCGATGCTCGACGAGAATTTCGAGGTGCTGGCGCTGGCCTGGCTCAACAGTCACTTTCAGACAGGCCTGAAGAATCTCCTCGACCGGGCGATCCTCGAGCACGAGGAGCTTCCCGGACCCGTCGCCTCGGCAGGCTGGACGAAGATCGACGAGATCCCATTCGACTTTTCGCGGCGTGTGATGTCGGTCGTGGTGGCGACGCCGGACGGCCGCCGCCGGCTGATCTGCAAGGGGGCGCCGGAGGCGATCTATCCGCGTTGCACCCGGTATGCGCTCGGGGGCGGCCTGCATCTGCTCGAGCGAAAGAAACTGGCTGAATTCGAGGAGAACTTCCGCTCGCTGAGCAGACAGGGGTTTCGCGTGCTGGCCGTCGCTGATCGCGATGTCGGCGAACAGGCATCCTATTCGCGAAACGACGAGCAGGGTCTCGTGCTCCAGGGCTACGTCGCCTTCCTCGACCCGCCCAAGGATTCGGCTGCCGAGGCGATCCGGGCGCTCAACGCCGGCGGCGTGACGGTGAAGATCCTCACCGGCGACAACGAACTCGTGAGCCGGATGGTCTGCGGTCAGGTTGGGATCGCCACCGACGAGATCCTGCTCGGCGGTTCGGTCGACGCGCTGGACGACGGAGAGCTTGCCGCCGCAGTTCGTCGGGCCACGCTGATGGCCCGGCTGACGCCCTTCCACAAGGAGCGGATCGTGACGGCCCTGCGGCGCTCGGGCCACGTCGTCGGCTTCATCGGTGACGGGGTCAACGACGCGCCGGCTTTGCGGGCCGCCGACGTCGGCATCTCGGTCGATTCGGCCGTCGACATCGCCCGGGCCAGCGCCGACTGCATTCTTCTCGAGAAGGACCTGCGGGTGCTGGAGGCGGGTGTTCGCGAGGGGCGGAAGGTGTTCGCCAACATCCTCAAGTATGTCAGGATGGGGGCCAGTTCGAACTTCGGCAACATGCTCAGTGTCGTCGGGGCGAGCCTCGTGCTTCCATTCGTGCCGATGACGCCGCTGCAGGTGCTGTTCAACAACCTGCTTTACGACTGCTCGCAGGTGCCGATCCCCACCGACGACGTCGATTCCGAGCAGATCGCCCGGCCCCGGCCCTGGGAGATCCATTCGATCACCCGGTTCATCCTCCTCCTCGGACCGTGCAGTTCGATCTTCGACTTCACGACGTTCGCGGTGATGGCGCTGGTGTTCGGATGCACCGACGCGGCCCATGCAGACCTCTTCAGGACCGGATGGTTCGTCGAATCACTGCTCACGCAGACGCTCGTGATCCACCTGATCCGCACCGATCGTGTGCCCTTCATCCAGAGCCGGGCGAGCCTGGCGGTCTGCCTGACCACCGCCATCGTGATGCTGGTCGGAGTCTGGCTGCCGACTTCATCTCTGGCGGGCGTGTTCGGCTTCGTGCCGCTGCCGGCCGGCTACTGGCCGATCCTGCTGGCGACCCTCGTCGGTTACGGCACGGCCGCCCATCTCCTGAACCGATGGCTCTCCCGGCGGGAGCGTCTCTTACGTGAGGCGGGAGAAGATGCGAATCAGCACGATGAGCGTGACGGCGCCCGCGGTGGCACGAATCAGCCGCCCGATCATGCCGCTGGCCGTGAGCCCGAGCAGGTCGAAGAGGAAGCCGCCGAGCAGGGCTCCGGTCACGCCGACGACGAGGTCGCCGACGAGCCCGAAGCTGCCGCCGGTCATGATCTGGCCGGCGAGCCAGCCGGCGGCGAGTCCGATGAGCAGAAACCAGAGAATGTGCATGGGAAAAGCCCCCTGCGGCGCTCGAGCCGCCGGATGGATTCGAGGAAAATTGACCCGACCCGGTAGAGTTCTAGTATACGTCCCCCTGGTGGGGCGGAATCCCGACCATTCAAAGGAATCTCCGATGCACGTGATGCAGGGCCTTCTCGCCGTCCTCGGCCGTCTGATGATCGTGACGATCTTCATCATGAGCGCGGTGGGCAACAAGATTCCAAAATTCGATGCCGTTGCCCAGTACATGGCCGCAGAGGGGGTGCCTCAGCCAAAAATTCTGCTCGCCGGCGCGATCGCGTTTCTGCTCCTCGGCGGCCTGTCGATCGTGTTTGGCTACAAGGCCCGGATCGGTGCCCTGCTCCTGCTCATCTTCCTCGCCGCCGCCACCTACTACTTCCACGATTTCTGGAAGGCACCGGCCGAGAAGCAGCAGTCGGAGATGATCCAGTTCATGAAAAACCTCTCGCTGATGGGCACGATGGTGTTTCTCATTGCCAACGGCGCCGGACCTTGGAGCCTCGACTCGAGGAAGAGGCACAGGGATGAAGAGTCGGGGCAGGCTGGGGGGTATGGGGCGGCTTGAACTTCCGGAATTCTCAGTGCGTACAGTTCTCCAACCAAGGAGGACCGAAGCATGGACGCGCACTTCAACGAGTATCTGGCGGCAGTGGCCGGGATGGTGGATCTCTACGGGGAGCCGAGGGTCGAGCAGGCCGAGCAGGCCGCAGGCGGAGAGGAGGGCTCCGCGGTCGGGCTGGGGTCGGCCTGCGGCACCGTCGAACGGGCCCTGTCCTTTTTCGCCCACTGATCGCGATGACATTTCGAGGCTCATTCATATCTCGGAAAGTTTCTGTTTCCTTACCCAATTGCGTGCCTGACACCGGCGCCGAGCGGACGTGATGCCGCATGGTCTGGAGAGTCCATGACACGACGCCGGTCGGGCTCCCCAGCACCATCCGGGCGCTTGGCTGGACGAGTTTTCTCACCGATCTCTCCAGCGAGGCGATCTATCCGCTCCTGCCGGCCTTCGTGAAGAGCCTCGGCGGCACGAGCGTCGAGATCGGGCTCATCGATGGGGTCGCCAATGCCGTTGCCGCGTTGGTCAGGCTGCCCAGCGGCGCGGTGTCTGACGTCGTCGGCCGCCGGCCGCTCGTACTCCTGGGCTATGGGATCTCCGCGATCATCCGCCCTCTGATGGGCCTGGTTGGGTCGCCAGTGGAAGTGATCTTCGTGCGGATGGCCGACCGGTTCGGCAAGGGTATCCGCAGCGGCCCGCGGGACGCCTTGGTGTCGGACCTCGTCGAGCCGGCCAGCCGCGGCAGGGCCTTCGGCCACATCCGTGCGATGGATCATGCCGGCGCGGCACTCGGTCCGCTCGTCGCGATGCTGTTCCTGCTCGCCTTTCCGGGCCGCGAACGGCTGCTCTTTCTGTTGGCGTTGCTGCCGGGCCTCGTCACGCTCGCGGTGATCTGGATGACGGTTCGTGATGCCCCCAGCCGGATGGCCGCGGCTCCACGCACTGCCCTGACGTCCCGGCTCTCGCGGTCACAGTCGTCGCTTCTGGGCAGCGTTGGCGTCTGGTCGCTGGGCGCCGCCAGCGAGCAGTTTCTCCTCCTCCGGGCGGCGGATCTCGGGGTGCCGGCGGCACTGGTGCCGTTGGTCTGGCTGGTGATGAGCCTCACCAAGAGTAGTTCGGCCTCTCTCTGCGGCAGCTTGGCAGACCGCTGGCATCCTCGGCTCGCTCTGGCCGCCGGCTGGCTCGTCTTCGCCGCGGCCTACGGAGGACTGGCCGCCACGTCGGATCTCTGGCTGGCACTGGCGTTGATGCTGCTGGTGGGAGTTGCCTACGGGCTGGCGGAGCCGGCCGAGCGGTCGCTGGTGTCGCGGCTTGCGCCGGCAGGCGGCCAGGGCGGCGCCTTCGGCTGGTACACGCTCGTGCAGGGCCTGATGGCGCTCCCCGCAGGTCTGCTGGCCGGCTGGCTCTGGCAGCAGGGGCCGGCGGGTCCCTCGTGGTCCTTTGCGACGACCGCGTTGCTCGCCGTGGCGGCCTGCGGGTTGCTGCTCGTCTCGGTGAGAGAGCCACCCGGCTCGGTCAGGGAAACAGAAACGGAATCCTGACCTGCCGATTGTCGCAGGCGGCCTCTTGCTGCAAGCCTACTTCTGCAGATACGCCAACGCGTCAGTGTGGTGACCGATCACCTTCCACCGGCCATCTTCCTTGCGGAACGTGGTCGTCGTGCGGATCGATACGGGCTGGGGCTTGCCGTCGATGATGTTTTCGCCCTTCTCGTAATACTGGGCGACGGCAAGGTGCGGGCTGACATTGATGTGCAAGTCCGCGACGGCGACCTGGCCGCCCAGTTTTTTGGCAGCCTGCCTGTCCCAGTACGGCTCGATCTGCGGCCAGCCGACCTGAAAACCGCCGACTGGCCCCATGTACGTCACGTCATCGGCATGGGACCAGACGGCTTTCATCGGAGCCGCATCTCCCGAGAACAGTTTGTTCAGAGCATCGTGAAACGAACCGAGGGCTGCCTTCACGGCCAGCGTGTCGTCTTCGGCCGCGACTGCGGGAGCGACCGGCATCAGGGCCAATGCCACCATGACAGGCAGGCCCAGCAGTCCGAGCCCGATATTGTTACGCACAGTCTTTCTCCCCATGAACAAGAGCAGGTTGAGTGATCGCAGGCGGTGGGCCGCTGAACGACCCGGTTCCAGATGACACCATGCCCACGGTCACAAAGCTAGCATTTCCGTCGCCGGCGATACGGAATTCCGTTGCCGTGGATCGCAGTCACATGCGGACTGTCTTGTCCTTCGGCCGAGGCGGCCTGCAGAAAAGCTCCCTGAGTAGGATGGTTCTGAATGCTGGTTTTGCAGCCAGATATCGTATTTTCGCCAAAAGGTGGCGTAAAAATTGGCGTGCCGGTTAGGCGGCAGGCTTTGGGAGGGCGTGGCAAATTGCCAGTTTTGAAGGCAGTCGGAATACGCCACCTGAGGCACTGTCGCCCCTTCACCTACTTCTTCGGAATGTAGGCATTTACACCCACGACCACCTTCTTGCCATCCACCACGCAATCTGTTTCCTTGTTGCCGTAGGTCGAGGCAACCACGAGCGTCTTGCCACTGGCCGACTTCTCCGGCTTGGCGTTCATAGGAATTCGAAGCACCAGCTCGTCGCCAACGATTTTTGCTGAAAAAGCCATAGATCCAGTCCTTAGGACGGGTTGGGGAAGAGATCGAATCACCCGAGTCTGCGGCAGTCGATTAGAATTCGCAGCAGCGATCTTACGGACAGCTTGCATGACGCCAACAGTCTTTCGCGACGGCCCATTCCGGTTCTTTTTCTTCTCGCGGGAAGAAGCGAGAATGCACGTTCACGTGTCTCATCCGGATGGTGAGGCAAAGTTTTGGCTGAAGCCTGAAGTAGAACTGGCCACTCAGACAGGGTTGGCGAAGCACGTTATCGGTGAAGCACAACAACTGGTCGAAGACCATCTGCAGGAGATTGTCGATGCCTGGAACAAGCACTTTCCCGGTTGAAGTCACCAACGTGTCTCGGCACGGCTTGTGGCTGTTGGTCGGTGACGAAGAGTTATTCCTGCCGCTCGAACAGTTTCCATGGTTTCGGGATGCGAGTATCGAGAAGATTTCGGTCGTTGAGCGTCCCACTGCCGACCATTTGTACTGGCCGCTTCTCGATATTGATTTGTCTGTTGAATCGATTCGACATCCTGCCGCGTTTCCTCGTATCGCAAAAACAGTGCCATGAGCGAACACACGTACAAAATGATCGAGTTGGTTGGGTCATCTCACACCAGCATTGAAGAAGCCGTGAAGAATGCCGTGGCGAGGGCAGCCATCGACGAAAAGAACCTTCGATGGCTGGAAGTGCTGGAAACCAGAGGGCACATCGAGGAAGGCAAGATCGCTCACTGGCAGGTGACGGTGAAAATCGGGGCGACTCTGGACTGACCTGCCGCGAAAGAGGGTCAAAGCTCCCCGAGTAGGATTCGAACCTACAACCTACCGGTTAACAGCCGGCCGCTCTACCGTTGAGCTATCGGGGAATGGGTTCACGAATGCCGGATCAAAATAGCGTATCGAAGATCTGAAATCGATACGCGACGGGGGACACCCGGCTAATCCACGGGTGGTGACCGCCTCTTTTCGAGCAGGACGCTGTTCCCCTTGGCGTTGTATTCGATGCGGGTCATGAACGACCGCATCAGCATCACGCCGCGTCCGTTGGGGGCCTCGAGCCGGTCGTCGAGCCGACAGTCGGGAACGCTGGCCGGGTTGAATCCGGGGCCCTCGTCGGTCACCTCGACCCGGGCCAGTTCGGGGGAAACCATGCAGGAGACATGGACCTTCTTGGCGGGGTCGAGTTTGTTGCCATGAATGATGGCGTTGACGATCGCCTCTTCGGCCGCAAGATGGATGCTGAAGATATCGGAAGGTGGCCAGCCGTGAACGCCGAGATACTCCAGCAGATCCTCGGTGATCAGCCGGCTCGCCCCCCGTTCACTCGGAAGATCGACCTCGCGTTGCCAGGACCCTGGAGTCATGCCTACGGCCGCATCCTTGGGGTCGTGTCGATCGGGGGGCGAGTGGTGTTGCATGGTGACGGCCCGCGTTCACCTGGAGAGGGCGGGCCGTCAGGCGAAGGCGGAGATCGCCTCGGCGTCGTCACCGCGGATGTCGAAAACCTTGTTGAGCTTCGTGATCTGGAAGACCTCGAAGATCTCCGGGCGAATGTTGGAGAGCTTGAGACGGCCCTTGGCGGCCTTCACCTTGCGGTCGAGCGTGATCAGTTTGCCGAGGGCGGCACTCGAGAGAAACTCGACGTTCGAGAAGTTGAGCAGGATGCTGCGGCGATTGTCCTGCTCGACGAGGCCGAAGAGTTCCATGCCGAGTTCCTGGATGCTGGCCTCGTCGAGGATTTTCTTGTCGAGGAATTTCACGACCGTGACATCCCCGATCTTGGAGACGTCGATTCGACGATGCGATGCCATGCAACTCTTCTCCGAGCCTGCCATCCACGCCCCTCGAGAAAGGGCGCCGGCTAAAACTGTGAATCCGTGAGCCTAGCCGTTTGCAACGCCGTTTGCCATCCGGCCGTTCCACCGCCGACCGGCTGGCAGCACAAGGCCCTCGAGCCCGCAGACGGGCCGGCCGTTCAACGCCCCAGCACTGCCAAACTGGCAGCGCCGAAGGGGCTGTCGAAACCCGGATCGAAGCTGCATTTTTCCTCGATTTTCGCGAGGAAGCCGCCGGAATTGGAGCGAATGCCGTTCTTCCGGCGCGCCAGTTGCTTGTCTGACGGCCGCTGGTCTGATGGTAGCCACCCCCGGCAGCCTCCAGCCGGAATCCCGTTCTCCCTTTCCCTTTCAAACCAGTCAGAGGTCTTCGAGATGTCAGCGAGTGCGAGCAAGTCCGCCAAGCGGAAGTCGAGCCTGATGCCCCTGGGCGACCGGGTGGTCGTCGAACGCGAAGAGGGCGAGCAAAAGACGGCGGGCGGCATCCTGCTGCCCGATTCTGCCAAGGACAAGCCGGCCCGCGGTGTCGTGGTGAGCGTCGGCGAAGGGCGGCTCACCGAAAAGGGTCAGCGTCATCCGCTCCAGGTGAAGCCCGGCGACAGGGTGGTGTTCACGAGCTATGCCGGCGAGCCGTTCAAGGTTGGCGACAGCGAACTGCTGCTGATGCGCGAGGACGACATCCTCGCGATCCTCGGCTGATCCGGCGGCCTTGACGTTCCAGACACAAGATCCATTCGTCCCCAACCCACAGCAGACAACCCTCCAGAGGAGATTCGACCCATGGCCAAGATGATGGTATTCGACCAGGAAGCACGGGAAGCGATGCGGCGCGGCGTCGCCAAACTCGCCCGGGCGGTGAAGGTGACCCTCGGCCCCAAGGGCCGCAACGTGATCCTCCAGAAGAGCTTTGGCTCGCCCACGGTCACCAAGGACGGCGTCACGGTCGCCAAGGAGATCGACCTCGAGGACGTCTACGAAAACATGGGTGCCCGGATGGTTCGGGAGGTCGCCAGCAAGACGAGCGACGTCGCCGGCGACGGCACCACCACCGCCACCGTGCTGGCCGAGGCGGTCTTCAATGAAGGCCTGCGGGCCGTCGTTTCGGGCTGCAATCCGGTCCAGATGAAGGCCGGCATCGAAAAGGCCGTCGAGGACATCACCGCCCGTCTGAAGGAGATGTCGATTCCGGTGAAGGGAAAGAAGGAGATGGCCCAGGTCGCCGCCATCGCCGCCAACAACGACATGGAGATCGGCGAACTGCTCGCCGAGGCCATGGACAAGGTGGGCAAGGACGGCGTGATCACGGTCGACGAGGGGAAGAGCCTGAAGACGGAGATCGAGTTCGTCGAGGGAATGCAGTTCGACCGGGGCTACCTCTCCCCCTACTTCGTCACCAACCCCACCCAGATGCAGTGCGTACTCGAGGACTGCTACATCCTCGTCTACGAGAAGAAGATCTCGAGCGTGAAGGACATCGTGCCGATGCTCGAGGCGGTCGTGAATGCCGGAAAGCCACTCCTGATCGTGAGCGAGGAGGTCGACGGCGAGGCCCTGGCGACGCTGGTCATCAATCGACTCCGCGGCACCTTCCAGGTCTGCGCCGTCAAGGCCCCGGGCTACGGTGATCGCCGCAAGTCGATGCTCGAAGACATCGCGATCCTGACCGGTGCCACCGGCATCTTCGAGAACCTCGGCATGAAGCTCGAGAACCTCGGCCTGGCCGAACTCGGCCGGGCGAAGAAGGTGATCGTCGACAAGGACAACACGACGATCATCGAGGGTGCCGGCAAGACGGCCCAGATCAAGGCCCGGATCGAGCAGATCCGCCGGGAGATCGAGGCCGCCACCAGCGACTACGATCGCGAGAAGCTGGAGGAGAGGCTGGCGAAACTCGCCGGCGGCGTGGCCAAGATCAATGTCGGCGCCGCGACCGAGAGCGAGATGAAGGAGAAGAAGGCCCGCGTCGAGGACGCCCTGCACGCGACTCGGGCGGCCGTCGAGGAGGGGATCCTGCCGGGTGGTGGTGTCGCCCTGCTGCGGGCCAGCTCGCAGGTCAAGCCGAAGGGTCTTTCGGAAGATGAGACGGTCGGGTTCAACATCGTGATCCGCGCGGCCCGGGCCCCGGTGACGATGATCTCCTCCAACGCCGGCCAGGATGGCTCGATCGTCTGCGAGAAGGTGCTCGCCGGCAGCGGCAACTTCGGCTACAACGCCGCCACGAACGAGTACGAGGATCTGGTCAAGGCCGGCGTGATCGACCCCACCAAGGTCACGCGGACGGCCCTGCAGAATGCGACGAGTGTCTCGACGCTCCTGCTCACGAGCGACGCCCTGATCGCCGAGAAGCCGAAGGAGCAAAAGGCCAAGGCCGCCGCTGGCCATGGCGGCGACTACGACATGTATTGAGAACGCCGCCGGCGTCTCAGCACAACCAGACCGGGGCGTCCGTTCGGGCGCCCCGGTTTTTTGAACCCTTCCGCAGGGCCTCGCGTCAGCCCTGCACCGCCAGCGGGCTCATCGGGAGATCATCCCGGCTCGGTCACGGTTCCGACCCTGATCAGGAGTGGAGAGGAGAGCGTGCTCGTCGCCCCGGATCTTGCGATGGCCTGGGCATACACTCCGTGGAGGCCGTTCGAAAGACTGCCGGCCGCGGGAACGGTGAACCGCCAGGCGCCCCGCGCATCGGCCGTTGCCACGCCGAGTTCAACCGTGCCCTGATTGGCCGAGGAGGCGAAGATCCGGATCTGGCTTCCGGGCTTTGCAAATCCGCCGAGCATCGGCGTCGGAGAGGCCGTCTTGATCGGGCTGCCAAACTGTGAACTCGGCAGAGCATCGATCAGCAACGGTCGAGATGGCGGGGCGATGCCTGCCTCGATGACGACCCGGATCGGCCGCGCGAGGGAACTCATGTTGCCGGCGATATCGGTGGCGACCGCGCTGACAAACCTCGCTCCGGATGACAGGGGCCGATCCGGCTGGATTTGAAACTGACCGGTCGTGGCGTCGGCGGTCGCGGTCCCGATCGAGCGGCCGCCCGAGATCAGCCGGACCGTTGCCCCCGGTTCCGCGACTCCGGTGAACGACGGCAGCGTGTCGCTGGTGACTCCGTCGGACGAGGAAACCCCGAGATCGCTCTCCGCTGCCAGCCGAAGGCCCGTGGGCGCGGGTGTTCCGAGGTCGACCGTGAATCGGAACGGGGTCGACGGCTGGCTGGCGACACCGGCTCGGGTCGTCCGGGTTGCCGTCAGCGTCCAGCCGCCGTCGGCGAACGCCCGGTCCCGCGGGGTCGCCAGTTGCCAGCGGCCATCGGCGGCGGCCCGAGCGGTGCCCAGGATCTGCGGTGCGTTGGCGCCGCGTTGGGCACGCACGGTCACCAGGTCGTCACGTTCGGCGAGTCCGGTCAGCACCGGCCGGGCGAAGTGGGTGACCGGAGTGCCTTCAGCCCGGGCCGACACGAAGCGGCCCTGCAGGCCCGGGGCGGCCGGAGGCGGGATCTCGGCCGGCGGAGCGGGTTCACGACGGACCTCGATCACGTCCTCGACGAAGTCGGTCGGATCGAAGACCGACGCGGCACGGACGGTGAGTCTGGCCGTGCCCGAGCGGCCGGCGGCAAACGCCACCCTGACCGACGTGCCGTTCTCGACCGCCGCCGTCATCAGGGTGGGATCGCTCGATGTGACCGAATAGACGAGTTCACCAGCCCGACTGATCGAACTGATCGTCGCGAACTGGTTCGGCGACACCTCGGACACGGAAGCCGGAGGAGCAGACGGATCGCGGCGCAGCGGCAGATCGGTCAGGGCCCCGTTGGCATACAGATTGGCCATGTCGAAGGTCGGAATCGCCGCCAGAGAATCGACGACGGACATCCCGGCCCCGAGCACTCTGCCGAAGGCCGTGAAGCCCCCGTTCTGGAAATCGAGGTTGGTGGTGTTGTCGGCAAGATTGACGAACCACTGGTTGGTGGCGCTGTCGGCGTCTCCGCCGAGTTTCGCCATCGCGATCGTGCCGCGGAGATTGTGGTTGCCGAATTCGTTGGCGACCGCGGCATATGCCGGAATGGCCGTCGGTCCGCGTCCCGCGGTCGAGGGTTGGGAGAATCCGCCGCCCTGCGTGATGAAGCCCGGCACGGTGCGGTGCAGGATCGTGTTCGCATACAGACCGTTGTCGACGTACCGCAGAAAGTTGGCGGCAGTCAGCGGGGTCGTGCGGACCGGACCGGAGGCGTCGAACAGCTCGACGAAAAACCTTCCATTGGGAGCCGCCGAGTTGGTGGTGAACTGCACGACCGTCCCCGAGATGTCGGTCTGATCGAATGCGCCGGAGAGACTGATCGTCCGGACCGCCTCCGCGGGGCCGACCGTGAGGTCGGCGATCGGGGTGCCCACTGCCACGGCCATGGCCAGTCGGGGCTCGAGTTGCTCGCCCCTCAGGGCATCCGATCTGGCCTTGAGGCCGCTCTTGCTGCGCATCGCTGCCGCTCCCGGTTCCCGGTCCCGTTCCGAGGTCCCTCGACACCGTCCTCGTGGCGGGACGGATCGACCCACCTTGGAAATATACGTCGCCGATCGTTGAAAGGGTCGGAAATGGGCTGGGAGCCTAGGTTTTCTTTTTTGGCCGCGAGAGGGATTCGAGGGGCACGAAACCGTCGCTCCCGGCGGGTCCCGCCGGCGGCGGGCCACAGCCGGGAGTCAGCAATTGCCGGGCGAGCGTCCGGATCAGCCAGACTGCGGCGGCGATGGCGACGGCGATGGCGATGGCGTCTTGCATCCCCCGACCCGGAGCCTCCGTCGATCACCAGCCGAGCCGGCTGCCGATCTGGTAGATGGCAAACGCCCCGATCCAGGCGAGGAGCGTCATGAACGTGAACGAGACGATGGGCCAGATCCGGCTGCCGGTCTCCTTGCCGATCACCACGAGCGTGCTCGCACATTGGGCACAGAGCGCGAAAAACACCATGATCGAGAGGGCGACCGGCAGCGTGAACACCCTGCGGTCGGAGCCGTCCCAGGTCGCCGCCTTGAGCCGGCGGGCGAGCTCCGATGCCCCTTCCTCGGCGCCCGGGTCGACGTCGCCGAGATTGTAGATCACGCCGAGCGTGCCGAGAACGACCTCGCGTGCGGGAAAGCTGGCGATCACGGCGCAGCCGATCCGCCAGTCCCAGCCGAGCGGCCGCACGACCGGCTCGATCGCCCGGCCCGCCATGCCGAGGAAGCTCTGCCGCAGAGCCTCGCCCCGGGCCTCGGCTTCCGGCACCTGCCGGCCCGCTTCCGGGGCGAACTTCGGATAGGTGCCGAGCGCCCAGATCACGATGCTCATCGCCACGATCAGCGTGCCGGCGTTTTTGAGAAACGACCAGGCCGCCTCGCGGCTCCGCTCCAGGACCACGTCAGAGCGAGGCCAGCGCCAACCCGGGAGTTCCATCACGAACGGCTGCGGCGGACCGCGAAAGATCGTCCGCGAGAGCACGAATGCCGTGATCGCCGCGACGACCACGCCAAGGGCGTACATCGCCGTCAGCACCACCGCCGGCAGCCGCAGCCAGGGAATGCCGACCGGCAGATCCGGCACGAAGGCGCCGCAGAGCAGGAGGTAGACCGGCAGCCGAGCCGAGCAGCTCATCAGCGGTGCCACCAGGATCGTGAGCAGCCGGTCGCGGGGATTCTCGATCGTCCGCGCCGCCATGATGCCGGGGATGGCGCAGGCGAAACTCGACAGGAGCGGGATGAACGACTTTCCCGACAGGCCGACGCCGCAGAGCAGCCGATCCATCAAGAACGCCGCCCGCGAGAGGTAGCCGCAGCCCTCGAGCAGGGCGATGAACAGGAAGAGCATGGCGATCTGCGGCACGAACACGACCACGCCCCCGACGCCGGCGATCACGCCGTTGACGACGAGCGAGCGGATCGCCCCTTCCGGAAGCACCGACTCGGCCCAGGCCCCGATCGCGTCCATTCCGGCCGAGATCAGATCCATCAGCGGCGCCGCCAGCCAGAAGATCGAGGTGAACATGGCGAGCATCGTGGCCACGAAGACGAGCGTGCCCCAGAGCCGGTGGGTGAGCAGGGCGTCGATGCGATCGCCGAGCGTGACCGCCACCGCCGCCTCGCGACGCACGACGCCGTCGAGCAGCCGCTCGATCCATGCGTAGCGGGCGATCGCCTCCCGGGCGGCCGCCGGTCGGCCGGCGTCGATCGCCGCCAGATACGGCCCGAGGTCTGCGGCAGCAGGCGGGTCGGCAGCGACCGATTCGAGGATCCGGTCGCCGAGGGAGGCGAGCCCCGTGCGGGTCGGTGCCACCACGGGCACGACGGGGCAGCCGAGCCGGTGGGAGAGTTCAGCCGCGTTGATCGAGATGCCCTTCTGCTGCGCCAGATCGGAGAGGGTCAGCGCGATGATCAAAGGCCTGCCGAGATCGAGCGCCTGGCTGGCGAGAAACAGGTTGCGTTCGAGGTTCGTGGCATCGGTCACGACCACGATGCAATCCGGCTGTGCCACGCCCTCGATGCGGCCCTGCAGGACGTCGACGACCACCTGCTCGTCGGGGCTCTGGGCCCGCAGACTGTAGGTGCCGGGCAGGTCGATCAGATCGATCGGCCGGCCCGCATGGGCGAACCTTCCAACCTTCTCCTCGACGGTCACGCCCGGATAGTTGCCGATCCGCGTGGGAATTCCGGCGAGCGCCGAGAAGAGCGTGCTCTTGCCGGTGTTGGGATTTCCCAGCAGCGCGACCGTGATCGGCCTGCCATGGTCGGGATCACCCTGGCCGCCGGAGGGATGTGTCATGGAATTCCAGCGGGATGGCGGCGGCCTGGGCGTCAGCGGGCGATGGCCACGCGGGCCGCATCGCTGCGGCGAATCGAGAGCCGGTAGCCACGGAGTTCCAGTTCCAGCGGGTCGCCGAGCGGCGCTGCGGCCACCACCTTGACGCTGGCCCCCGGGGTCAGTCCCATTTCCAAGAGTCGCAACGCGGTCGAATCCTCACCCTGCACGTCCGATACACAGGCGGTGCTTCCAATGCGGATCTTTTCGAGCGTGGAAGTGTTCAGTGGCGGCGAGCCTCTGTTTGGCATGATGGTCTTCGCGGTCCTGCGGGGCATCCGGGCGGGCCGTTCGCTCGAGCGATTGGCGAATTGAGAATCATTCTCAATTCACGTGGTAAGTGTAGCGCTGAAATCAGAGGCGGGCAACTGCATGCTGGATTCGAGGGCATTGATCGCGGCGGCGACGGAGTCGGGCGGCCTGTTCGTGACCGGGACGGACACCGACGTCGGCAAGACGGCGGTGGCGGTGGCGATCGTCCGCCAACTGTTCGCCTCGGGCCACCGGGTGGGCATCTACAAGCCGGTGGCCAGCGGCGGGTCGCCAGGGGATGGCGATGATGTCCGCCTCTGGGAGGCGGCAGGCCGTCCGCTTTCCCTGGCAGCAGTCTGCCCGCAGTCATTCGCAGCCCCGATATCGCCGCCGAGGAGCGCCCGGGCCGAGGGCCGACTGGTCGACGACAGGCTGCTGCGGGAGGGGATGCTTCCCTGGCGGGCGGCGTCAGACGTCGTGATCGTCGAAGGGGCGGGGGGACTGTTCTCGCCGCTCAGCGAGAGATCGCTCAACGTCGATCTCGCCGCCGATCTCGGCCTGCCGCTTGTGATCGTCGATGCCGCCCGCCTCGGCGCGATCGGCCGGACGCTGGCCACCGTCGAGGCGGCCCGTGCCCGCGGGCTGGCCATCGCGGGGGTCGTTCTCTCGGAAACGATCCCGGAGACGATCGCCGGCGCCGGCGTTCAGGCCGAAGATCCGGCCTCCGCGAGACGGATCGCCCGGGATAGCCGCGAGGACCTCGCCGCGATGCTCTCCCCGATCCCCGTCATGCTCCTCGAACACCTCAGGTCGACCCGAAGCCGGTGATGCTGAAGCCGGTCACGGTCTCGGCCAGCGGCCGCGAGAAGCGGCCGAGATCGAGACGCATCAGGGTCTTCCAGGTGCCATCGGCATCGGGGGTCACGATCCAGTGGGGCATCACCACCACCGACTGGTGCACCAGTTCGAAGCCCCCCTCCGACTGGCTCACCGATTGGATCGGAAACGTCCAGAGATCGGTCGGGCCGCCGTTCGATGCCGGGCCGAACGAGAGTCGGGCGTCGATGTCGAGCCAGTCATCGACGAGACCGAGAACCCGCGCATCCCGGATCTCGAGCCGGCTGCCGAGATCGCCGAGGTCGCGCCGCGACTCGTCGTAGAAGAACCGGCCGCCGGCCCCCGCGGGCAGACCGGCGAAGTTGAACTCCACTGCCAGATGCTGGCGGAAGTCGGCAGGCAGTCCCTCCAGCTTGTAGGCGATCTCGAGCGTCCGGCAACCGGCAGCCAGCGTCACCGCCTTGGAGAGCGTGAAGGGAATGCCCCAGCAGTTGCCGCTGCGGGTGAGCAGTGCCTGGATGCGGCCGGGATTGCGGCGGATGCTCGCCTCGTAGGCCCCGGCTGCGAAGTCGCCCCGTTCAGGCGCCGTGCAATCGGCGATCGCGGCGGGCGAGACGTCGAGATCCCAGAAGTGGTCGACGAGGCTCTTTCGTCGCGAGCTGTCGTAGCGGACCATCCGCTCGAGCCCCTCCTGCTTGAACTTCGCCAGCTGCGAGGCGTCGACCACGCTCCGGGCCACGCCCGGTCCGGCCAGCACCTGTTCGTGGTAGGCCTCGGGGCGACGGTCGAGCGTGGCGAGCAGGTTGTGCCGCTGATCCCGCAGGTCGAGTTCGTAGAGCATGCCGCCGCGGCCCGGCGCCAGCCAGGCATCGAGCGACTCGTTTGAGAGCCGCACGTCGGTGCGGCCGTCGAAGTCGAAGTCGCCGGTCGTGGCCTCGATCCAGCTGCCAGCGCGGCCCTCGGCCCGATCGGCGGCCCGATCGGCGGAGATCAGTTCGTGATAGATCGCGTTCCGCAGGTGGGGCAGATAGATGCCGCCGAAGGCACCGTGCCAATAGGCACAGTTGCACTGGCCTCGGTAGAGCGACTGGGTCGCCTCTTCGAGTGCGCCCGGATCGACGGGGCCGGCCTGCCTGATCCGCTCCAGCCTGTCGCTCACGGCGAGCATTCGCGCGTACATCTCGTTCGCCTCGGGATACCGCATGCGGAAGTTTCGCCAGCTGCCGCCGCGGATGAAGCTGGCGATCTCGGCGAGGGCAGGATCGTTGGCGGCGGCCACGCGGGCCCGCACGCAGGCCAATTGCTTCTCGGGCGGCAGCACCCACTCGGTCATCTCGCGATAGCTGCATTCCGGCAGCCAGATCGTTCCGCCCGGAGGCGTGTCGCGGACCACCTCCGAGGGCAGGCTCATCTCGATCCAGTCGGCGTTGGCCTCGAGCAGCCCGAAGAACCGCTCCAGCCAGCCCTCCTCGAAACAGGTCCGGTGCGTGTCGGGCCAGACGCCGAACTTTTCGCCGTCGTCGCCGAAGATCGCCAGTGCCCCGTGCCGCCGCGAGGCGAGGAACCTGAGGTGGTCGATCGTGGCCTCGGGGGCGGCGAACGGAATCACGTACCGCAGCCGCTCACTCACCGGAAACACGGTCAGCGTCGCCCCGTCCCCCTCCGTGAGCCAGATTCGGTCGAGCTGGTCGTCGGAGAGGCCGGCCGCCTTGAAGTGGCTGTCGTCGAGGATCGTCCACTGGATGCCGGCGGCGGCGAGGTCTGCGGCCATGCCGGGATCCCAGACCCGCTCGGCGACCCACATCCCAGAGACCGTCGTCCGGAAGCGGCGCTCGAGCCAGTGGGTGAAGCTCTTGATCTGCCCGATCCGATCCCGGGCGGGCAGCATCGCCAGCACCGGCTCGTGGAACGCACCGCCGACGATCTCGATCTGCCGTTCACCGACGAGCCGGGCGACCCGCTCGATGTAGTCGGGATGATGGCGGTCGAGCCATTCAGCCAGCGGCCCGCTCGTGTGGAGTCCCAGCCGGATGCCCGGATGGCGTTCGAGCAGATCGAGCAGCGGCAGGTAGCTGTCGCGGTAGGCCTGTTCGATCACCGAGTCGAAGTTGCCGACCGGCTGGTGATCGTGGAGGACGAAGACGAAGCGGACGGCGGCGGTCATTCGGTGGCTCTGGCGGTGGGGGAAGGAGCGGTCGATTGTCGGGAGTGCCACGGGCCGCGCCAAACGGCCGGCTGGCCTTTTCGTCTCGAAAGCTCCGGTTCAGCGGACGGTCGTGCCGTCCGCACCGGTTGGTGAAAAGGATGGGCGCGGTCGTCAGTCAGAGCGGGCGTCTGCCGGAAAAGTCAGCCTTCCCGCAGCAGGCGGGCCGATTCCTGCGGCGTGGCGACGCTGATGTGGCAGCCGGTCGCCAGTTCGAAGCCGGCGAAATCCGAGAGCCGGGGCAGGATCTCGAGGTGCCAGTGCCAGTTCGCCGCCGGCCTGCCATGGGACGGAAACGGCGCCTGGTGGAGCCACCAGTTGTAGTCGGCGGTCGGGGCCAGCCGGTCGAGCCGTGAGATCAGATCCCGGGTCAGCTCGGCGAGGGCGGCGACACGTCCCGGCGACGTCGCATGAAACCAGGGCTCCGGCGTCCGCGGCAGGATCCAGGTTTCGAACGGCTGGCGGATGGCGTGCGGAACGACCGCCACGAGGTCGTCCGCCGCCGCCACGATCCGGCCCTCCCGTTCGGCGGCCGCGATGAGCCCGGTGAAGGCATCGGGCGCCGCCGCCGCGGCGCTGAGTTCAGCGGTCATCACGGGCGGCACGAAGTCGAGCGCCACGAGCTGACTGTGAAGATGTTCGAGGGAGGCGCCGGCAGCGGGGCCGGAGTTTTTGAACACCATTCCCCAGGCGAGGTCGCTGCGATCGGCGAGCATCGCCAGACGCCGGCGGCAGAGCTCCCAGACATCCCGCCACCGGCCCGGGTCGATGGCCAGAATCGATCGTTCGTGGGTCGCCGACTCGATGACGACATCGTGCACGCCGTGGGCCGGGCTGGCATGGGCGTCTGCGGCCCCGGCCGCGGACGGCGTCTGTGCGGTCTCCTCGACGACGGGATAGCGGTTGGGAATGATCCGCGCATGCCAGGCCGATGCGGCAGCCTCGGGCATCTGCAGGATGGAGGGCGGCGTGAGCGACTCGTTGCCCCGGCAGAATGGGCAATCCCGAGGCAGTCCACCCGCGGCCGTCGCATCGATACCGGTCTCGATCGGCCGCCCGGCCCGGCGGGGCACCACGAACACCGTGCGGACGGCGAGCGGGTCGTGATGGCGTTGCGGCTGATCTGGGAGTTGATCTGGGAGCTGGTCGGCGGGCGACATGATGAAAGAATATCGCATCCACTCATGAGGGCATGCGGCTGCGGCCGGCGGGCTCGTGTTGAACGGCCTGCGTGGCCCCCGTAGACTCTGCCGCCAGAGGCATCCGAATCAGGAGAACCGCATCATGCTCACCGTCGGCGACCCGTTTCCAGCGTTCAACGTTCAGGCCTGCGTCGGCACCGACAAGGACGCCATCAAGCCACTCACGAACGGCGACTACGCGGGCGGGTGGGTCGTCTACTTCTTCTATCCCAAGGACTTCACCTTCGTCTGCCCGACGGAACTGGCCGAGTTCAACAAGCAGCTCAAGGCCTTCTCCGACCGCGACACGAGCGTCGTGGGGGGCAGCACCGACAACGAGTGGTCCCACATGATGTGGCGGAGGTCGCACCCAGATCTCAAGGATCTCGGCTATCCGTTGATCGCCGCCCAGTTGCTCGCGCCCGAATTGGGGATCCTCGAAAAGACCGAGGGCTACTGCCTGCGGGCGACCTTCATCGTCGATCCGAATGGCGTGATCCAGTGGGTCGACGTCAATCAGGGCAGGGTCGGCCGGAACGTCGCCGAGGTGCTCCGGGTTCTCGATGCGTTGCAGAGCGACGAGCTCTGCCCCTGCAACTGGAAGAAGGGTGATCCCTACGTCAAGGTAGGCTGATCCATGCAGCTTCGGCGGCGGTCCTGGCGGGGCAAGTTTGCCGACGCGTTCCGCGGGCTCTCGCGGGCGATCCGCAGCCAGTCGAGTTTTTTGGTCCACATCTGGGTGGCGGCGGCCGTCGTGGCGGTCGCGGTACTCCTGCGGGTCGGGCCGCTGGAGTGGTGCCTGCTCGCGGCTGCGATCGGGATCGTGCTGGCCGCCGAAATCTTCAACACGGCGATCGAATCGCTCGCCAGGGCGATTCCGGTCGGCCGCCACCCTCGGATCCGCGACGCCCTCGACATGGCCAGCGCCGCCGTCCTCGTGGCCTCCGCGACCGCCGTGGCCATCGGGCTGATCGTGTTTGGAACCCGCGCTGCCACCCTGCTCGGAGTCTGGTAACGTGACCGCTGGTCGGCCGATGTGCGGCGGCCTCTGAACACACAATCGAGGAGATGCGACGATGATGGGCAAGCTTCTGGCTGAGGCGATCGGAACGTTCTGGCTCGTGCTCGGTGGCTGCGGCAGTGCCGTGCTCGCCGCCGCATTTCCCGACCTGGGTATCGGCTTCGTCGGCGTCTCGCTGGCCTTCGGCCTCACGGTTCTGACGATGGCAGCCGCCGTCGGCCACATCTCCGGCGGCCACTTCAACCCGGCAGTCACGGCCGGACTCGCGGCCAGCGGCCGCTTCCCGATGAAGGACGTGCTCGGCTACGTCGTCGCCCAGTGCCTCGGCGGCATCGCCGGAGCCGGCGTGCTCTATCTCGTCGCCCGCGGCCTGCCGACCTTCGACATCGGTGCCGGCTTCGCCTCGAACGGGTACGGCACCCACTCGCCGGGCGGATACGCACTTGCCAGCTGCTTCATCATCGAGGTCGTGCTGACCGCGATGTTCCTGTTCGTGATCCACGGAGCCACCGACGCCCGGGCGAGCGCCATCATCGCCCCGATCGCGATCGGCCTCTGCCTGACGCTGATCCACCTGATCAGCATCCCGGTCACGAACACCTCGGTGAATCCTGCCCGGAGCACGGCCACGGCCTTCTTCACCGGCGGCTGGGCCGTCGAGCAGCTCTGGCTGTTCTGGGTGGCGCCGATCATCGGCGGCATTCTCGGCGGCCTGCTCTACAAGAGCGTCGACGAGTGCGAAGACTAGTTTGACCGTCGTAATCTGATCGTGGAATAGCCATCCATGCCGCTCCCTCTGCTGCTGCTGTCTTTCTGCCTGATTGCCATGCAGGTTTCCGCCGAGGAGATCCAGCTCTGGCCCGAAGGCGTGCCTGAGCCACGGCTGCCGGCCGATCCGGCCGAGAAGGTGGAGAAGGGGAAGGACGGCATATCGCGGCGTTCGAACGTGTCGAATCCGCGGCTGGTCGTCTACGACATTCCGCGGACAGACCCGGAGAAGCAGCGGCCAGCGGTGATCGTCGTGCCCGGAGGCGGCTTCAACATCCTGGCTGACGAGCACGAGGGAACCGAGGTCTGCCGCTGGTTCAACGAACGCGGCTATGTGGCCTTTCTCCTGCTCTACAGGGTGCCGACGGGAAAGCTCGAGATCCCAAACGCCGGCCCGATGATGGACGCCCAGAAGGCCGTCGCGGAGGTGCGTCGGCGGGCGGCCGGGTTTGCAGTCGATCCGGCGAAGATCGCACTCCTGGGTTTCTCCGCCGGTGGCCAGACGGCGCTCGTCGCCGCCGCCAATCCGCCACGGTTTCCCGGGGCGGCGGCAGGCGACGCCTGCCGCCCCGACGCGCTCGTGCTGATCTATCCCTGGAAGGTCGCCGTCGGAGATGCAGTCCGCGACGACATCCTGCTCGACGGGCAGGTGCCAGCGACGTTGATCATGCAGTCCGTCGACGACAAGACGTCGCCGCCGCAGGCCGCGGTGAAGCTTTTTGAAGCCCTGCTCGCGGCCAATCGACCCGCGGAGCTGCACATCTACGAGGCGGGTGGCCACGGCTTCGGCATGAAACAGCGGCCCTCCGGCGGCCTGCTCGGCGACTGGCCGAACCGGGTTCTCGAATGGCTCCGCGGCCGCGGGTTCTGATCCGCTACCGTCCCTGACGCAGGTCGTAGCAGAGAATTGCATCCCCCTCGCGCAGGTAGAGCCTGCCGTCGAGGATCACCATGTGGGCCCAGCTTGGCCTGTCGCCGCTGCCCGGCACCTTGAAATGGCAGACCTCGGAGTAGTCGGCGGGGTCCGCCTTCACCAGCCCGAGCGTGCCGTCGGAATAGCGGACGTAGATGTGGCCGTCGGCGGCCGCGACGGTGGCCGAGTTTTTGCCGCTGCCCCGCTTCTTCCAGACGATCCTGCCGGTCATCAGGTCGGCGCAGAACGGGATCCCCTTGTCATCGGAGTCGCCGTAGAGATGGTCCCCCACGAGCACGATTCCGCCATGCTTGTTGGCCAGTTCGGTGTTGAGGCCGTAGATCTCCTCGACCGTCACCTTCCCATCGGGGCCGGGGAGCTGCCGCAGCAGCGCGCCGCCTCGCTTGTAGCCGGCCGCGAAGAAGACGAGGTCGTCGCGGATGATCGGCGTCGGGATGACTGCCGTGGTCTTGTCGATCGGGTAGGCCCAGAGAAATTGTCCCGTCTTCGCATCGACCGCGAAGGCACCGGCGGCGGTCGTCTGCACGTAGACCTTCCGGCCCTTGACGTCGCTCACCACGATCGACGAATGGCCGGCGCCCCGGTCCCCCTTCATCGGGCAGGTCCAGATCATCTTCCCGGTCTTCTTGTCGAGCGCGACCATCGTTGCCCGCTCGCCACCGGGAGTGCAGACGAGCCGGTTCTCGTCGATCAAAACAGACTCGCTGTATCCCCAGGAATCCCCCTTCTGGCCGCCGTACTCGGCCTTGAGATCGACGCGGAAGCGTTCCCTGCCGTCTGCAGTGTCGCAGGCGATGAGCTGGCCGTGGGGAGTGAGCACGTAGACCATCTCACCATCGACCGTGGGCGTGCTCCGGGAACTCTGCCACGACTCCTGCCCGTCGGTCCAGGGCGTGCCCGTCTTCGTCATCCAGAGCTGTTTCCCGGTGGCCCGATCGAAGCAGGTCAGGTATTCGTCGGCGTCGCTGGCGGTCGAGAGGCCGTCGCCGAGCGTGAAGATTTTGTCGCCGGCGATCGCGAGGCTCGCATAGCCGCGACCCGCTCCCACCGCCTTCCAGGCCAGCGGCGGGCCATCCTCCGGCCAGGATTCGAGCAGGTCGGTGTCGGGAGCCACGGCGGTGCGATCCGCTCCGCGGAACGTGGGCCAGTCGGAGGCGGCCAGGGGAGCGCCGCCGTGGGCCAGCATGACCAGAACGAGCAGCAGTGACGATCCGGGGCGTGGCATGGCGGGTCTCCGATGGAGTTCGTGGCTTTGGTTTCAGCCTCCCTCGGAGCCTATGGTCCCGGCCGGGGGAGCGTCAACGTGCGGCCGGCCGGCGAACCACATCACCACGGAATAGAAGACCGGGGTGAAGAAGATGCCGAACACCGTCACCCCCAGCATCCCGGAGAAGACGGCCGTTCCCAGAGCCACCCGCATCTCCGCCCCGGCCCCCTTGCCGAGCACCAGCGGCACCACGCCGAGGATGAACGCCAATGAGGTCATCAGGATCGGCCGCAGCCGCAGCTTCGCCGCCTCGAGCACCGCCGCCGCGCGGGGCACGCCCGCCGCCTCCCGCTGCCGGGCGAATTCCACGATCAGGATCGCGTTCTTCGCCGCCAGGCCGATCAGGACCACGAGGCCGATCTGCGTGAAGATGTTGTTGTCGAGCCGCGCGATCCAGAGGCCGGCGATCGCCGCCAGCAGGCACATCGGCACGATCAGGATGATCGCGAACGGCAGCGACCAGCTCTCGTACTGCGCCGCCAGCACGAGAAACACGAACACCGTGCCGAGCACGAACACGTAGGCCGCCGTGTTGCCGGCGAGAATCTGCTGCAGCGAGAGCTCCGTCCATTCGAAATCCATGCCGGGAGGCAGGATGCCCCTGCCGGTCGGGGGCTGGCGGGCCAGAGATTCAAGGATCGCGATCGCGTCGCCAGAGCTTGTTCCGGGGAGTGTGTTGCCGGAGAGTTCGGCCGAGGGGTAGAGGTTGTAGTGGCCCACGATCGATGGGCCGCTCGCATCCCTGACAGTCACCAGGGTCGAGAGTGGCACCATTTCGCCGGTGGCGTTTCGGACCTTGAGCCGGCCAATGTCGCTCTTCCGCATCCGAAACTGCGGCTCAGCCTGGGCGGTCACCTGCCAGTTGCGACCAAAGGCGGTGAAGTCGTTGACATAGGCCCCGCCCAGATACACCTGCAGCGTCTGGTTGACGTCGGCGAGATCGATGCCCTGGGCCTTCACCTTGGTGCGGTCGATCTCCACGAAGAGCTGTGGCTGGTTCGAGCGGAACCCGGAGAACAGCCCGACAAGCCCCGGCTGGGCGGCGGCGGCCTCGGCGAGCGCCGCCACCGACTCTTCCAAGGCCGCCGGCCCCTTGCCCATGCGGTCGCGGACCTGCAGTTTGAAGCCTCCCGTGTTGCCCATCCCCTCGACGGGCGGCGCGCTGAAGGTGACGACCTGGGCCTCCTCGATCCCCGCGAATTTTTTCCGCAGCGTCGCCGCGATCGCGGTCGCCCCCAGCGACCGGTCGATCGTGCGACGAGCGAACGGCTCGAGCAACACGAACATTCCGCCGGAGTTCGGCAGATTGGTGCTCGTCAGCAAGGAGTAGCCAGAAACGCTGATCACGTGGGCCACGCCGGGCGTGTCGAGGGCCTCGTTCGTGAGCCGGGCGACGACCGGCTCCGTCCGCTCGATGCTCGCGCCGTCCGGGAGCATCGCATTGACCACGAGGTAGCCCTTGTCCTGCTCGGGGATGAACCCGACCGGCACCGTGGTGAAGCCGTAGTAGGTCAGGGCCATCAGGCCGATGTAGGCCGCGAGCACGACGATGCTCAGCCTGAGCATCAGGCCGACGATCGCACCGTAGGCGCCCGTGGTGAGATCGAAGAACAGGTTGAAGAGCCGAAAAAACCCCGCCAGCAGCAGGTTCACGAGCGGGCTGGCGGCAGATCCGGCAACGGCTCCGGCGGCGAACAGCGCCAGCCGCACCCCCCAGACCCACCATTCGTTCGGCACTCCCACGGCCGCCAGTCCCGCCCGGACCACGGCCAGATCCTCGAACAGCCAGATCGCGAACAGCCCGCCGATCAGCGCCAGCCCGGCCGCGGGCAGGGGCTGGCTGCGGGCGGCATCGCCATGCTCGTGGCCACGGAACAGGATCGCCGCCAGGGCAGGGGAGAGGCTCAACGAATTGAAGGCAGAGATCACGGTGCTGGCCGCGATCGTGAGGGCAAACTGGCGGTAGAACTCGCCGCTGATCCCGGTGACGAAGGCCGTCGGCACGAACACGGCACAGAGCACCAGCGCGATCGCGATCACCGGCCCGGCCACTTCCGTCATCGCCCGCCGGGCCGCCTCGCGGGCGGAGAGCCCCTGCGCCAGCCAGCGTTCGACATTCTCAACGACCACGATCGCATCGTCGACGACGATGCCGATCGCCAGCACGAGGCCGAACAGCGAGAGATTGTTGAGCGAGAAGCCGAGCAGTTGCATCACGGCAAACGTGCCCACCAGTGAGACCGGTACGGCGATCATCGGGATGATCGTGGCCCGCCACGACTGCAGAAATACGAGCACCACCACGAACACGAGCACCACCGCCTCGAAGAGCGTCTTGTAGACCTCGTGGATGCTTTCCTCCACGAACTGCGTCGTGTCGTAGTGAATCGCGTGCTCGAGCCCGGCCGGAAACGCCGCCGCGAGCTTTGACATCTCCTTCCGTACGCCCGCCGCGGTGGCGAGGGCATTCGATCCTGGCCGCTGGAAGACGGCGATCGTGATGCTCTCGCGGCCGTCGAGCCGGCTGGACATGTCGTAGTTCTTGGCACCGAGTTCGACCCGGCCGACGTCGGAGAGTCTGACGATCTCGCCTCCGGTCACGTAGCCGTCGCGGCCCGTGGCGGGCGAACCGGGCTGACCCGCCTTCACGATCACGTCGGCAAACTCGGCGGCTGTGGGGAGTCGTCCAGACGTGTTGATTGGCAGTTGGAAGTCGATGCCGGCGGGGGCTGGAGGCTGGCCCAACTGCCCCGCTGCCACCTGGACGTTCTGCTCGCGAAGGGCGCGGACCACGTCGGTCGCCGTCATGCCGCGGCTGGCGAGTTTGTCGGGATCGAGCCAGACCCGCATCGCGTAGTCGCGACCTCCGAGGAAGGAGACGTCGCCAACGCCGTCGAGCCTGGCCAGCGAGTCCTTCACCTGGAGCAGCGCGTAGTTGGAGAGATAGAGCTGGTCGTAGCGGCCATCGGGCGAGATGAGGTTGACGCAGAGAAGGATGCTCGAGGCCTTCTTCTTGGTCGTCACCCCCTGACGCTTCACCTCTTCGGGCAGTTTGGCGAGCGCCACCGCGACCCGGTTCTGCGTCAGCACCTGCGCCTGGTCGATGTCGGTGCCGAGTGCGAACGTGACATCGATCACGCTCTGGCCGTCGTTGGTGCTCTTCGACGACAGATAGAGCATGTTCTCGACGCCGTTCACCTCCTGTTCGATCGGCGTGGTGACGGTGTCGGCCACCACCTGGGCGCTGGCGCCGGGATAGAAGGCCTGGATCGAGATGGTGGGGGGGGTGACATCGGGATACTGCGCCACCGGCAGACCGAGGAGCGCGACGCCGCCGAGGATCAGGATCACGACGGAGAGCACCGTCGCGAAGATCGGCCTGTCGATGAAGAAGTGGGACATCGGGGCTGCATCCGGCCTGGGTCAGGGCTGCATCGGGGCCTCGGTGGGCAGCACGGTGGCGCCATCCCGGGCCCGCTGCAGGCCGCCGACGACCACCAGGTCGGAGGCGTTGATTCCACTGCCGATGACACGCAGACCGCCGTCGACGAAGGTCGGCGTCACGGTGCGGTGCTCGACCCGCCCGTCGGGGCCGACGACGGCGACGTACTTCCGGCCCTGATCGGTGCCGATCGCCCGGTCGGCCACGAGCAGCGCCGGCGTCGGATCCCCGAACGGCATCCTGACGCGGATGAACATCCCGGGGGTGATCAGCCGGTCATGGTTGGCGAGGACGGCCCGGCAGCGGACGGTGCCCGTGGCGGCCTTCACGGCGACGTCGACGAAGTCGAGGACCCCCCGCTGCGGATAGCCCTCGTCGGTGACGAGTCCAAGGTCGACCGGAATCGCGAGGTCCTTGATGTTCCGCCATTCGACATTGGTGCCGGCTGCCGAGTCGGCGCGGAAATCCTTGATCGCCCGCTCCCGAGACACGAGCAGCGAACGCTCGTCGGCATTGAAGTAGACGTGGATCGGGTCGGTGCTCACCACCATCGTCAGCGGCGTCGCCGAACCGGAGACGCCCGAGACGAGATCCCCCACGTTCACCCGCCGCGTGCTGATCCGGCCGTCGAGCGGTGAAACGACCTGGCAGAAGCCGAGGTCGAGTTCGGCCTGGGCGAGCGAGGCCCGGGCCTTGTCGAGCATCGCCTTGGCCATGTCACGCCTGGCAGCGACGATCTCGTACTGCTCCTGCGTGACGGCCCCCCGCGGGACGAGGGCCTGATTGCGGATCACCTCGTTTTCGAGTTCCTTGAGTTCGGCGAGGTTCTTCGCCACCTCGGCCGCGGCCTGGTCGCGGGCGATGCGATAGGGCCTGTCGTCGATGTCGAAGAGCGGGTCGCCGGCCTTCACGTTCTGGCCGTCGGCGAAGTGGATCCTGGTGATGAATCCCGAGACGCGGGCCTTGATCTCGACCGTCTCGACGGCGGCGGCGTTGCCGGTGAACTCGACGTATTCGGTGACCTCTCGGGAGACAGGCCTGGCGACCGTCACCGTCTGCGGCGGCGGCTCGACCAGCATCGGCGCCGGCCGGCCGCAGCCGAGGCAGGCGAGCAGAATGCCGAGCCAGGGCGGTCGAGAGACGGGGCCGATGGCCTGGAAAAATGAACGGTGCATGCTGGAAACGCCGCGAAGAAAAGCGACAACAGGCTGGTATAGTACCAAGTCGAGTGGCGCTGGATTCGAGCCGGCTGATCCGAGGAGCGAGGGCGTGTCGAACGACGAGGCGAAGGAGAAGGAAAACCTGTTCGGGCAGCGGGTCAGCGTCGAGCAGGTCGAGGAGGGGCACGACCTCGCCCCGAAGTTCGACGGAAATGGCCTGATCCCCTGCGTCACCACCGACCTCCATTCGGGCGAGGTTCTGATGGTGGCGGTGATGAACCGCGAGGCACTCGCCAGGACGATCGAAACCGGCGAGGCCCACTACTGGAGCCGCAGCAGACAGCAGCTCTGGCACAAGGGGGCCACCAGCGGCCTCGTGCAGAAGGTGGTCGAGATGCGGATCGATGATGACCAGGACTGCGTCTGGCTCCGGGTCGAGATCGCCGGCGGTGCAAGCTGCCACGTCGGCTACCGCTCCTGCTTCTACCGCAAGGTGCCCGTGGGTGCGGAGCGACGCCAGGGAACGGCGCTCGAGTTTCTCGAACACGAGAAGGCCTTCGATCCCAAGGCCGTCTACGGCGACGCCCCGAATCCCACCCAGCTGTGATCAGCCAACACGAGGAGCCCCTGCCCGCAGCTGATTGCGAGGGTATGATTCAGGGACTCCTCACTGGACCGATCCCGATGCTGACCCCCGCCCAGATCGCCGAAACCTATTTTCTCGAGTCGCGGCATCAGCTCCTCGAGATCGCCGCCTACCTCGATCGCTACGACGCCGCCGTGGACCGCGATGGCGGCCAAAGCGGCCATGCCGATGCCGAGAAGAAGCTTGCCCTGATCCGACAGGCGCTGGGCATCGTCGCCGAAACGAAGCCCTCGCAGGAGCGGACCGTCGCCCTGCTCGAACTCTTCGCCAGGGTCTAGCCTCGGAAGCCCAGGGAACGGTCGCCATGCAGATCATCCAGCCCCATTACCATGCCATCGCCCGGACCGCCCAGGACTACGAGCGGATGGCGATGAGCGGTGTCGTCGCCGTGGCGGAGCCCGCCTTCTGGGCCGGCTTCGATCGGCTCTATCCAGAGACGTTTCTCGACTACTTCCGCCAGATCAGCGAGTTCGAGCCGACCCGGGCCGCCCAGTACGGCATCCGCCACTTCTGCTGGGTGGCGGTGAACCCCAAGGAGGCCGAGAACCCCACGCTCACCCGCGAGGTCCTGAGGCACTTTCCCGAGTTTTTCGCCAAGCCCACCGTGCTCGGCGTCGGCGAGACCGGCCTGCACAAGTCGACGAAGAACGAATGCGAGTCGCTTGAGGCCCATGTCGAGGTGGCGATGAAGCATGGGCAGCTCGTGCTGATCCACACGCCCCACCTCGCCGACAAGGCCCACGGCACCAAGCGGGTGCTGGAGGTGCTCGCCGGGATGAACGTCGACCGCGAGCGGATCTGGATCGACCATGTCGAGGAGCAGACGATCAAGCCCTGCCTCGACGCCGGCTACTGGGTGGGCTTCACGCTCTATCCGATCACCAAGTGCTCGCCCCGGCGGGCGGTCGACATGCTGGAGAAGTACGGCAGGGAGCGGATCCTCGTCAACTCGTCGGCCGACTGGGGGCCGAGCGACCCGTTCACGCTCCAGGAGTGCATCCTCGAATACCGCCGCCGCGGCCACTCGCTGCAGGAGGCGATCGAGGTCTTCCACAACAATCCCTGCCGGTTCCTCGGCCAGAACCCGAAGTTCGACATCCTGCCGATCCGGATCGAATCGATCGCCGACGCGGCCGTCCATGCCTGATTCCCGACAGACCCACGACCGCATGGCCGCGAAATCTGCAACACGTCTTTCTCTCGTTCGGCAACTCCGCTTCTGCGCGGGGCACAGGCTCCTGGGGCACGAGGGCAAGTGCGCCTTTTTCCACGGTCACAACTATCGGGTCGACATCGAGGTCGAGGGCGTCGGCGACGGGGGCCTCGACAGCGTCGGCCGGATCGTCGACTTCTCGCTGGTCAAGCGGCGGATGCTGGGCTGGCTCGACGAGCACTGGGACCATGCATTCCTGATCTGGGAGGCCGACGCGAACGCCCTCGCCGCCATCCGGGCCGTCGAGCCGACCAGGTATTTCCTGATGCCCTCCAATCCGTCGGCGGAAAACATGGCCCGCTACCTGCTCGAGGTCGTCGCCCCGGAGGTGCTCGGTGATCTCGGCGTGGTGGCCAGAAGGGTGACCGTCTGGGAAACTGAAGAGTCGTGCGCCATCGCCGCGCGTTGAGACACGGCATCGATGAGAACCGCCATGACGATCGAAGGCTCATTTCCCACGACCCGGCTGCGACGCACCCGGCAGCACCCCTGGCTGCGGGCCCTGGTCGCCGAGACGACGCTCTCCCCGGCCGACCTGATCTGGCCGATCTTCGTCCACGACCATGAGGCCAGCATGCCTGTCGGGAGCATGCCGGGCGTGGAGCGGCTTTCCATCGACGGCGTCGTCAAGGCAGCCTCCGAGGCCGTCGCGCTCGGGATCCCGGCGATCGCCCTCTTTCCGGTCGTCGAGTCCTCCCGCAAGTCGGACGACGCAGCCCATGCCCTCGATCCAGAGAATCTCGTCTGCCGGACCGTGCGGGCCGTGAGAAGGGAGTGCGGCGACGCGGTTGGCATCATCTGTGACGTGGCCCTCGACCCCTATACGAGCCACGGCCACGACGGTCTGCTCGAGGGCGGCCGGATCCTCAACGACGAGACGGTCGCCGTGCTCACCCGACAGTCACTCCTGCTCGCCGAGGCCGGCTGCCATGTCGTCGCCCCCTCCGACATGATGGATGGCCGCATCGGGGCGATCCGCGGGGCGCTCGACGCCGCAGGCCGGCAGGATGTCTGCATCCTCTCCTACGCCGCGAAATATGCATCGGCCTTCTACGGTCCCTTTCGCGACGCCCTCGGCAGCGCCGCCGCACTCGGCAGCGGCGACAAGAAGACCTACCAGATGGACGTCGCCAACTCGGACGAGGCGATCCGCGAGGTGGGGCTCGACCTCGTCGAGGGAGCGGACATGGTGATGGTGAAGCCGGCCGGCACGGCGCTCGACATCATCCAGCGGGTGAAGCGGGAATTTCGGGTGCCGACGTTCGCCTATCAGGTGAGCGGCGAGTACGCGATGATCCAGGCCGCGGCCGCCAACGGCTGGATCGACGGCGGGCGGGCGGCCCTCGAGAGCCTGCTTGTCATCCGCCGGGCAGGGGCAGACGCGGTTTTGACCTATTTCGCACCTGCGATCGCCCGATTTCTTGCCCTCACGAAATCCTCACATTAGAACTGAGGGTCTGGCGTCCACCACCCACTCGGGTGGTATTCTGGCTGCCATTCCGCAGGTTCGGACGTCGCTCGATCTCCGTCCTGCGATCGCTTTCCGCGGCAGGATGAAGGGTGATGGAATCGGCAACGGCGTCGCTGGCAACGCTCACTGCGGAAAGGGCCGAGATGCTCGCGCGGCAGCCGGGCGTTCTTTCGCTCGACTCAGTTCGCGTGATCAGCGATGAGGTGGCTCGGATCCTCTCCCGGCATCGTGGTACGCTTTCGCTCAACGGCCTGACCGAGCTTTCGACGGCCGCCTGTGTCCGGCTCGCGGCACACCGCGGCAACCTGCTGCTCAACGGCCTCCAGACCCTCTCGGCCGACCAGGCCACTGCCTTCTCGCGGCATCTCGATTGGCTCAATCTCGACGGCGTCAGCGAACTCTGCGATGAGGCTGTCACGGCGTTGGCCCACCACCAGGGGATCGTAAGCCTGGCCGGCCTGCGGAAGGCGTCGCCGTCGGCCCTGGCAAAGCTCCGCAGGCAGCCGCAGTTTCGCCTGCCGCCGGCACTGCTGGCCCGCTGACGGCAGCCATGGATCGCGAAGCGAGCGGACATGCAGTGAACGGAGGCCCGGAGGGCCGACGTGAACGTCCGGCGAGAGGATATGGGCAACCCTGACCCACGTGAGACACTGTTACTCAAAGGCATGACAGGCTGAAGCCTGTCCCACTTCGGGCAGCGTCAGGCCGGTCTGAATGCCGTCAGGCGGGCGGGGTCTGTCTCGAGTCGCGGTGCGTCGGGGATGCCTGTCTGGATCAGATCGATGCAGTAGGGAATCGCTGGGAAAACAGCGTCGAGGCACTCGCGGATGCTCCGCGGCCGCCCCGGGAGATTGACCACGAGCGTCCGGCCGCAGACGCCCGCCGTCTGCCGGGAAAGGATCGCCGTCGGCACGTGCCGCAGCGAGACCTGCCGCATCAGTTCGCCAAAACCAGGCAGCATCCGCATGCAGACGTCCTCGGTCGCCTCGGGCGTCAGGTCGCGGGGGGCTGGGCCGGTGCCGCCGGTGGTGACCACGAGGCAGCAGCCCTCGCCGGAAAGACCCCGGATCGCGGCGGCGATCTGGCTCCTCTCGTCGGGCACGATCCGCTCCCGCGGCTCCCACGGGGAGGCGAGCACCTCGGCGAGGTAGGACCGAATCGCCGGGCCACCTTCGTCCGGGTATTCGCCGCGGCTGGCCCGGTCGGAGACGGTGAGGATGCCGATGATGGCGGTCTGATCGTGCGTCGGCATTGGAGTGGCGGGATCAGATCGCTCCCCGGGACCCGAGCAGTGCGATCAACGCTTCGACGCACTTCGCCACGGGCCACTCGTGCGTGGGCAGCACGAGGTCGGGGTTGGCGGGGGGCTCGTAGGGGGCCGAGACGCCCGGAAAGTTCGCCAGTTCGCCCCGATCCGCCAGGGCGTAGTGGCCGTCGCTGTCCCGCTCGCGGCAGACCTCGAGCGGGGCCGAGAGGTGCACGACGATGAACCGGTCGCTGCCGACCCGCTCGGCCGCCTTCCTGCGGACCTCCTCGTCCGGGGCCACGAACGCCCCGATGCAGATCAGGCCCGCGTCGTTGAAGAGTTTCGCGATCTCGACGCTGCGACGCAGGTTTTCGCTCCGCTCCGCGGCGCTGAAGCCGAGATCCTTGCTGATGCCCAGTCGCATGTTCTGGCCGTCGAGAACGACCACGGCCCGGCCGAGGTCGAAGAGCCTCCGCTCCAGCGCCCGGGCGAGGGTCGACTTGCCCGAGCCGGTGAGGCCGGTGAGCAGAAGCGTTGCCGGCTGCTGTCCGAACCGGGCCGACCGCTCCTCAGCCGTCACACCGCTCGACTCCGCATGCAGATGCTCCGCCGTCGGCGATTCGCCCCAGTGGTCGGCCGCCGCCTCGTCCGACCCGCGGTCGAGGATCATCCCGGCGGCGACCGTGGCGTTGGTCAGGCGGTCGATCATGATGAACCCGCCCGTCGAGCGGTTCCGCCGATAGGCGTCGAACGCGATCGGGCTGGTGAGGGTGATCCCGCAGCGGCCGATCTCGTTGAGCCCGAGGGTCGGGGCCGGCTGCCGGTGGAGCGTATTGACGTCGACCCGGTACCGCAGGGTACTGACAGCGCCGGGCACCACCTTGCTCGTCTGCTTGAAGAGGTACTGCCTGCCGGGCAGGAGCGGCTCTTCGCTCATCCAGACCAGCGTGGCCTCGAACTTCTGGTCGACCTTGGGAACGTTGCCGGGACGGACGAGCATGTCGCCGCGGCTGGAGTCGATCTCGTCCTCGAGCGTGAGCGTCACCGACTGCGGGGCGAACGCCTCCTCGAGTTCGCCGTCGAAGGTGACGATCGACCTGATCCGGCTCTTCTTCTTGGAGGGGAGCGACATCACCTCGTCACCCCGGCGGACGATGCCCGAGGCGACCGTGCCGGCGAAGCCGCGGAAGTCGAGGTTCGGCCGCAGCACCAGCTGCACCGGAAAGCGGAAGTCCTCGAGGTTGCGGTCGGAGCCGATGTAGACCGTCTCCAGAAGCGGCATCAGCGGCGACCCGGTGAACCAGGGCATGTTCGGGCTCTGCCCGACGACGTTGTCCCCCTTGAGTGCGGAGATCGGCATGAAGTGGACGTCGGGCAGTTCGAGCCGCGAGGCGAAATCGACGTATTCCGCCTTGATCCGCTCGAACACCCGCTCGTCGTAGCCGACGATGTCCATCTTGTTGATGGCGACCACGATGTGGCGGATGCCGAGCAGCGACACGATGAACGAATGCCGCTTCGTCTGCGGCAGCACGCCGTGGCGGGCGTCCACGAGGATGATCGCCAGGTCGGCCGTCGAGGCCCCGGTCGCCATGTTCCGGGTGTACTGCTCGTGGCCGGGCGTGTCGGCGATGATGAACTTCCGCTTGTCGGTGGAGAAGTAGCGGTATGCGACGTCGATCGTGATCCCCTGCTGCCGCTCGTCCTCGAGGCCGTCGGTGAACAGCGCGAGATCGACCTCCTCGCCCGTCGTGCCATACCGGGAGGTGTCCTTCTTGATCGCCGCCAGCTGGTCTTCGTAGATCATCTTCGACTCGTAGAAGAGTCGGCCGATGAGCGTGCTCTTGCCGTCGTCCACGCTCCCGCAGGTGATGAACCGCAGAAGTTCCTTGCGCTCGTGCTGCGCGAGGTATTCGTCGATGTTCGTGGCGATCAGGCTGGATTGATGTGACATGCGTGTTGGTGATCAGGACAGCCGCAACTGCCGTTCAGCGGCCGCAGGTCCGCTGCAACGGCGGGCGTCGACTCAGAAATATCCCTCGCGCTTCTTCTTCTCCATCGAGCCAGCCTCGTCGGAGTCGATCAGCCGGCCCTGCCGCTCGGAAAACGTGGTCAGGAGCATCTCCTGGATGATCTCGGGGAGTGTGGTCGCATTCGAGTCGACCGCACCCGAGAGCGGGTAGCAGCCGAGCGTGCGAAACCGCACCCGGCGGATCTCCGGCCGCTCGCCGGGCTCGAGCGGAAGCCGCTCGTCGTCGACCATGATCATCACGCCGTCCCGCCAGACGATCGGCCGCTCGGCCGCGAAGTAGAGCGGCACGATCGGGATCTGCTCGAGGTGGATGTACTGCCAGACGTCGAGTTCGGTCCAGTTGGAGAGCGGAAAGACGCGGATGCTCTCCCCCTTCCTGACCTTCGTGTTGTAGAGGCTCCAGAGTTCCGGCCGCTGGTTCTTCGGATCCCAGCGGTGGAACTCGTCACGGAAGGAGAAGACCCGCTCCTTGGCCCGGGATTTTTCCTCGTCGCGGCGGGCCCCGCCGAAGGCGGCATCGAACTTGTATGTATCGAGTGCCTGCCGCAGGGCCTGCGTCTTCATGACGTCGGTGTGGACCTTGCTGCCGTGGGTGATCGGGTTGATCCCCTTGGCCCGGCCCTCCTCGTTGACGTGCACGATCAGCCTGAAGCCGAGTTCCTTAGCGACGTAATTGTCGCGGAGGGCGTACATGTCCCTGAACTTCCAGGTCGTGTCGATGTGCATCAGCGGGAAGGGGGGCTTCGCCGGAAAAAAGGCCTTCTCGGCGAGCCGGACCATGACCGCCGAATCCTTCCCGATCGAATAGAGCATCACCGGGTTTTCAAACTCGGCCGCGACCTCGCGGATGATGTGGATGCTCTCGGCCTCGAGCTGTCGGAGGTGGGTGAGATTGTAGGTCGTCATCGCGGGCTGGTGGGGGGCGGGGGGTGACGCCAACACTTTAGGTCAAACCGGGAAATCGCCACAATCGCACCCGCGAGCACCCCTGCCGACCGCCCGTCTCGAGGGATGATTCAGGACAGGCCGTCGCGAAACGCGTCCGCCTGCCGCCTGATCCCGCGGAGTTCTTCGGCCTCCTTGCGGTCGAGGTTCTTGAGCTGCATCGTCATCCGGGGATTTTTCCTGAGCAGTTTCTCGTGCCGGGCGAGGAAGTCCCAGTAGAGTGTCGTGAAGGGACAGGCGTCGGGGCCGCTCGCGACCTTCGGCTTGTAGCGGCAGCCCTTGCAGGCGTTGCTCATCCGCTCGATGTAGGCCCCGGTGGCGCAGTAGGGCTTCGAGGCCATCACGCCGCCGTCGGCGAACTGGCTCATTCCGAGGGTGTTTGGCAGCTCGACCCACTCCACGGCGTCGACGTAGACGGCGAGATACCAGCGGTGCACCTCCTCGGGCCTGACGCCGGCGAGCATCGCGAACAGGCCGGTCACCATCAGCCGCTGGATGTGATGGGCATAGCCATATCGCAGTGTCTGCGAGAGGGCATCCTTGAGGCAGTTCATCTCGGTTGCGGCAGTCCAATAAAAATCGGGCAACGACCGGTCGGCGGCGAGCCCGTTGCGGCGGGCATACTCCGGCATGAACTGCCAGTAGACGCCGCGGACGTACTCCCGCCAGCCGAGCACCTGGCGGATGAATCCCTCGGCAGCCTCGAGCGGCACGAGCCCGTTTCGCCATGCCCGCTCGGCGCCGGCGACGACATCCCGCGGGTCGAGCAGCTTCATGTTCATCGCCTGCGAGAGTCGCGAGTGATAGAGCCAGGGCTCGCCGGTCCAGATGGCGTCCTGGTATCTGCCGAACTGTCCGAGCCTGTGAACGAGAAAGTCTTCGAGCGCGGCCCGGGCGTCGTCGGGCGTCACTGGCCAGTCGAAGCCGTCGAGGTCGCCGGGGTGGCTGGCGAACCTGGCGTTTACGAGATCGATCGTGGCACGCGTGACCGCATCGGGTTCGAACCGCCGCGGTGCCGGAAGCCTGCCGGGGCCGGTTTTTGGAAAGGCCCCGCGATTCTCGGTGTCGTAGTTCCATAGGCCACCGGCGGGCTCGCCGTCGTCCATGAGCACGCCGAATCGTTCCCGCAGCGGCCGGTAGAAATATTCGAGCCGCAGCTGCTTCCGCCCCCGGGCGTGGGCTACGAAGTCTTCCCGGGTCGTGAAAAAATGCCTGTCAGCACGCACCTCGAGCGGGATGCCCGCCTCCCTTGCGACAGCCTCGAGCGCCTGCCACACCCGCCACTCGCCCGGCTCGACGACGATCAATCGCTCGGGCGGACAGCCGGCCTGACCACGTGCCGAGAGACTCGCGAGCAGTGCTTCGGCAAGCGACCGCGGCTCGTGGGGCTCGGTCCGCGGCGAAAGTTCCCGGTAGTCGACCTCGATCCGCTCGGCCTTCAGCCTGTCGCGGAAGTGCCGCATCGCGGCGAGAAAGACGGCGATCCTGGCCTTATGCGACCAGACTTGGGTCGACTCCTCGGCAACCTCCGCCATCCAGGCCCGGTCGTGGCCACGACGGAATCCGTCGAAGGCCGCGCTGCCGCGATCGAGTTGGTCACCGAGCACGATGACAAGGTTGCCGGCCATGCGGGATTGGTTATACACGGCTGGATCCATCCAACCACGCCGCAGGACCCCGTGAAGCCGAAATTCAAGCTGGACGACTGCGAGCGGCACGGACCTGGCTCGGCCGCCGAACTGCTGCTCGTCGAGGGCGATTCGGCCGCCGCCTCCGTCGTCTCCGTCCGTGACCCGGTCCGCCAGGCCGTCCTCTGCCTGCAGGGCAAACCGCTCAACGCAGGGCGTGCCAGTCCGAGGCGGGTGGCCGCCCATCCGCTGTTTCGGCTCGTCGCAGACGCGCTTGGTGCACCTCTTGGCGTCGCTGTCGATCCGGCCCAGCTTCGCTTTGAGCGGGTGCTGCTTCTGATGGACCCCGACGCCGACGGGATTCATTGCGGTTTGTTGATGCTGATGTTTTTTTACCGTTGGATGTTGCCGCTGCTCGACAGCGGTCGGGTGATGATGGTGCGGCCGCCCTGGGGTGAGATCGTTGCGGCCGACGCGGCCTCGCCACTGCTGGCATTTTCAGATGCCGAGTTTCAGTCTTTGGCGGCCGCCCACCGCGATCGTCCCGGCACGCTCATCCGCCGCTTCCGGGGCCTTGCCGGCATCGATCCCGGGCTGCTGCTGAAAACCTGCGTCAACGCCGGCTCGCGGCGGGCCGTCAGCGTGCAGCCTGCCGAGGTCGAGGCGATGACGAGGTTCTTTGGTGGCTTGCATTCCGCCGAGCCGCCGCATAATTTTTTATTCCAGGAGCAGTCAAAAATCGGCCGGCGGGATTTCGCCGACAGCCGGGGAGACGCAGGCTGATGCGAAGCAGGCAGTTTTCCCAGACCTTGGACGCTCAAGAAACTGCAGCCGCTGGTGGGTTCCCGGGCGTTTTTCATGGCGGCAGTCAGACTTTCCGGTCATCCCGACATCTGGCCGGCTTCACGCTGATCGAACTGCTCGTTGTCGTGGCGATCATCGGCACGCTCGTCGGCCTTTTGCTGCCCGCAGTGCAGGCGGCCCGCGAAGCCGGTCGGCGGACAGCCTGCGCCAACGGCATCCGACAGTTGGGGCTCGCGTTGCACCACTACCACGACCATGCCGGCAGTTTTCCGCCGGGCTGGGACGGGGCGGCCGTGAGTTCCACGCCGCCCGAAAATGGTGACGAACTCCCCGGCTGGGGCTGGGCTTCAAAGCTCCTTCCCCAGCTCGATGCAGGACCACTGCATGACCGGATCGATTTCAGGGCATCCGTCTTCGATCCGGATGGCAGCGATTCGATGGCGGATATCCGCACCTCCGTGATCGCCAGTTTCATCTGCGCCTCCGACACCCGAGGCCCGACCGAAACCGCCGGGGTCTTTGAGGTTGGCGAGCAGGAGGCCCACGGGGAGAACCACGAGCAGCCCCATGCCGTCGACGGTGGAGAACTCCACACGCTCTGCCTGGCCGCCAAGAGCAACTACGTGGGCATGTTTGGCTGGCAGTACGAGCCCGAGACGCGGCCCGCGGGGGGCGACGGGATGTTTTTCCGCAACAGCCGGATCAGTTTTCGGCACGTCTCCGACGGCAGTTCGAAGACGATCATGCTGGGCGAACGCAGTTCCCTTCACGGCGGCAGCCTCTGGGCGGGCGTGCCGGTGGGCGCCGCTGCGATGCAGGCCCGGGTCGTGGGTGTGGGCGACCATGCCCCCAACGGCAGCGAGCACTTCGACGATTTTTCCAGCGGCCACCCCGGCGGCGTGCACTTCGTCTACGTCGACGGCTCGATCCACTTTCTCAACGAGTCGCTCGACGAAACGGTCTACCACGGCCTCTGCACCCGGGCCGGCGGCGAGGCGGTTCCGAGCGACCAGTAAGGCTGGTCGGCCGCGGGCTTTCCCCGAAACCCAGGCGTCGAGCCGGGGATTTGGCGGCTTCTGCAGGCATTTCCCCCGGGCCGGTTATTCCGGCAGACCGGCTGCGGTTCTCTCGGAGAAGCAACCTGCACCTTGGCGAGGAGACATCCCTTGATCGCGTCCCTGAGGCCGGCACCACGCAGACGAACCCGCAGCCTGAAGCGACCGGCGCCGCAGGCGAAGTCGAGCCGACGGGCCGAACTCGCCGAGCGTCGGAAGCAGTTTTTCGCCCGGGAGATCGATTACGTCCCCTGCAGGCAGTTCCTCAAGGCTGACGCCGAGGAACTCGCATCCGTGCCTCCTGCCGATGCCGCGGTCCCGCTCGATCAGCACCACGGTCCCGTGGCCTCGCAGACCCTCTCCCCCTATCTGGCGAGCCTCTACCAGACCCGCCTGCTCACGAAGGACGAGGAGCAGTTTTACTTCCGGCGGATGAACTGGCTGAAGTTTCGCGCCGCCACGACTCGCGGCCGGCTCGACAAAAAGCGGGCCACGCTCCGCCAGGTCGAGCAGGTCGAAGGCTGGCTCGCGGAGGCGGAGACCGTCAAGGCGATCATCATCACCTCGAACCTCCGGCTGGTCGTCTCGATCGCCAAGAAGTTCGTCGACCCGAGCAACTCCTTCGACGAACTCGTGAGCGACGGCAACGTGGCCCTGATGCGGGCCGTTGAGAAGTTCAACTTTTATCTCGGCAATCGCTTCAGCACCTACGCCACCTATGCGATCCAGCGGCACTTCTTCCGGATGTCACACCGTGGACGCCAGTTGCGAAAGCGGTTCGTGGCCGGCGACGAGTCGCTCAAGGACCGTGCCGCCGGTGAGCCGGCTCATCACTACTGTTCCTCGGAGCAGATCGACCTGCTCAAGGGGCTGTTCAGCGGGTTCCTCGGCGAACTCGAACCCCGCGAGCGGCAGATCGTGATGGCCCGGTTCGGCTTCGACGGCAAGCAACCGCGGACGTTTCGCGAACTGGGCAGTTCGATGGGTGTCTGCAAGGAGCGGATTCGCCAGATCCAGACCCGGGCGATGGAGAAACTCCGCGAGATGGCGGCGGAAGCCCGGCTGGAACAGACCGTCGGTGACTGGCTGTGAGCCAATCCGGCCAGGAGACCATCCAGCCCCGGGGTCGCTGTCTCGTTCTCGGGGCTGCAGGAGGTATCGGCTCGGCCCTCTCACGCCGTCTCGTGGCCGGCGGCTGGAGCGTGTTTCTGGCCGGACGCGACGCTGAGCGGCTCGGCGCCCTCGGCTCCGAATTGGGGATGCCCTTCGGACTCGTCGACGCGACCGATCCCGACTCGATCGATGCCTGTGCCGACGCGGCCAGTGCGGCCCTCGGCGGGCTGACGGGGATGGCCAACTGCGTCGGCTCGCTGCTGCTCAAGCCGGCCCATCTGACTTCCACTGCCGACTGGCAGGCGACGATCGCCGCGAACCTCACGAGCGGATTCGGATGCGTTCGTGCCGCGGGCCGCCTGCTGAAGACCGATGGCGGCTCGGTCGTTCTCGTCTCGAGCGCCGCCGCCAGGATCGGACTCTCCAACCACGAGGCGATCGCAGCCGCCAAAGCGGGACTGATAGGGCTTACGCTCTCGGCGGCGGCGACCTATGCCCGGCAAAGGATCCGCTTCAACGCCGTGGCCCCGGGGCTCGTTCGCACTCCGCTCACTCGGGGGCTCGTCTCGAGCGAATTGGCCGAGAAGGCCTCGGTTGCGATGCATCCTCTGGGCAGACTCGGCGAGCCGGACGACGTGGCCCGGGCGATCGCCTGGCTCCTCGATCCAGATCAGGGCTGGATCACAGGGCAGGTGCTTGGTGTCGACGGCGGTCTGGGCGACATCAGGCCGCGGGGCTGAGTTCTGCGGAATCTCGGATGCCCTCGCGGATCGCGGCCGCTATCCTGATGATTGTCGATCTGGCGAATTGGGTGCCGGCCGCAGCCCGCGGCAGCCCAGTTCGAATCCGACGACCAGCCCCCACCCGGAGATGCCCCGCATGACGAACCCCGCCGCGGCCCGCGAGTTTCCGCTCGCCGATCCTTCCGCTCCGCTCGACGAGATTCACCATGTCGCGATCGCCGTGCGAGACGTGGCGGAGGCCGTGGACTGGTATCAGAAGCACTTCCGCTGTGAGATCGGCTATCAGGATGCCACCTGGGCACTGCTCGAATTCGGCAACACCCGGCTGGCGCTCGTGATCCCCGACCAGCATCCTCCGCACATCGGCTTCATCCACCCGCAGGCCGAGGCCTTCGGGCCGCTCAAGGGACACCGCGACGGCACCCGCAGCTGTTACGTGGCCGACCCCTCGGGCAACCCGGTGGAGGTGCTGGCCCCGATCGGCAGCTGATGGACGAACGCAAGAACCGCGGCCGTCCAGACACGACGTCGCTCGTGCTGATCGCAAACCTCGCCGCCACGGCGGTGATGGTGGGCGTGATCTGGTACGTGCAGATCGTGCACTATCCGCTGATGGCCGGCTGGCCCCACGAGGACTTCGGCGTCTGGGAGGCCCGGCACCGCGAACGCACGGCGCTGGTCGTGATTCCGACCATGCTCCTCGAGGGCGTCACGGCAGCGGCGCTCCTCGGCAGCAGGCTCAGGCGGGTGCCCCTCTGGATGCCCTGGGTGGCTGCCTTTCTGCTCGGCCTGGTCTGGGTGAGCACCTTCGCCCTGCAGGTGCCCTGCCACGACCTGCTCTCGATGGGCTGGGATGACGACGTCCATCGGCGGCTCGTCTCGACCAACTGGATCCGCACGATCGGCTGGTCGCTGCGGCTGGGGATCGTCGCCTGGATGTCCGGGCTGCTGTTCGACGACCGACCCGGCTGAAATCGCGGCGAATTCGCCTTGCGGTGGGAATCCCAGTCTGCCTATCTTCCCCGCCTCAAGCGATGCAGTAAGGCATCCACCGTCTGCCCAGCGAGGATTTCAAATGGCCATCACGCTTGCCACGGTTGCCGCCCGCGTCGGCGGAACCCTCCTTGGAAACGCCGCCGGGATCGCGATCTCCGACGCCCGCACGCTGGAAGCGGCCGGGCCCGACCACGTCACGCTCGTCGACCATTCCGACAAGCTCCACCTTCTCACCCGCAGCGCTGCCGCCGCCGCGATCGTGCCTGCCGGATCGGGGCCGCTCGACCGGCCGACGATCGAGGTCGCCGACGTGCATGCCGCGTTCGCCGACCTGATCAGGATCCTGCGGCCAGCCCGGCCTCGGATCCGGGTCGGTATCAGCCCGCAGGCGGCCGTCGATCCGACCGCCCGGATCGCGGCCGACGTCGACATCCATCCGTTCGCCTCGGTCGGCCCCGAGGTCGAGATCGGCCCGGGAGCCACGATTCATTCGGGCGCGAGGATCCTCGCCGGATGCCGCATCGGCGCCGGCAGCGAGGTCTTTCCCAACGCCGTGCTCTACGAGAATACGTTGATTGGAGACCGCTGCATCATCCACGCCAACGCCGTGCTTGGTGCCTACGGATTCGGCTACAAGGTCGCAGCCGGCCGGTATGCGCTCTCCGCCCAGCTCGGCAACGTCGAGATCGGCGATGATGTCGAGATCGGTGCCGGCACCACGATCGACCGCGGCACCTACGGACCGACCGCGATCGGCGACGGCACCAAGCTCGACAACCTCGTGATGATCGCCCACAACTGCCGTCTCGGCAGGCACAACATGATCTGCTCGCAGGTCGGCGTCGCCGGCAGCACCACGACCGGCGACTGGGTGGTGATGGCCGGGCAGGTGGGGGTCCGCGATCACGTCCACATCGGCGACCGTGCGGTCCTCGGGGCCCGTTCCGGCGTCTCGAACGACGTGGAGGCCGGGAAGACGGTGCTCGGTGAGCCGGCGATCGATCTCCGCGACCGCAAGCTGCAGCTGGCCACGATCAGCAAACTGCCCGAGATGAGAAAGGACATCAAGCAGATGGCGGCCCGGATCGAAGCCCTCGAACGGCAGTCCAGCGGGCCGGCCGCCGAAGCCGCCTAGGCAGGATCGGGAGACCAGCCCATGAGCGACCCGCAGACGAGCGAAGGCATGCGATTGGATGGTGAGACGATCGGCATTCTCGCCGGCTGGGGCCGCTATCCGCTCGTGGTCGCCGAAGCGATCCGGCGTCGGGGAGGTCGCACGGCGATCCTCTCGATTCGGGATCATGCCGACGCCGAACTCCGCGGTCTGGCTGACGCCTACGGCACCGTCGGCGTCGCCGAGATCGGCGGCGCGATCGCCTTCTTTCAGAGGCACGGCGCACGCCGGGCAACGATGGCCGGCAAGATCCACAAGTCGAAGCTCTTCGCCCGCGGAGCCTGGCTCCACCATCTCCCCGATTGGACGGGACTGAAAACCTTCTGGCCCCACTTCATCAGCCGTCGGCGGGACAACCGCGACGACTCGCTGCTGGGGGCGATCAGCGCCGCCTTCGATACGGCCGGCGTGACGATCTGCCCGGCCACCGACTTCGCCCCGGAACTGCTCGCGGAGGAGGGGCTGATCGCCGGCCGGCCGCTGACGGCTGCCGAGGAAAAGGACGTGATCTTCGGCTGGAGGCTGGCCAAGGAGCTCGGCAGGCTCGACATCGGCCAGAGCGTGGTGGTGAAAAACCGGGCCCCGCTGGCCCTGGAGGCGATCGAGGGCACCGACGAATGCATCCGTCGGGCCGGCAGGCTCTGCCCTTCCGGCGGCATGGTCGTCATCAAGGTGGCGAAGCCACAGCAGGACCTGCGGTTCGACATGCCGACCATCGGCATCGGCACCCTACAGTCGCTGCGGGCCGCAGGAGCGAGGGTGCTGGCGATCGAGGCCGGCAGGACGATCCTCGTCGATGGCGATGCGCTCGTCGAATTCGCCATCCGCAGCGGTCTCTCGATCGTGAGTTACGTCGACGAGGCAGGCCTGCCTGCGGTCGGCCCAGCCGCGAACAAGGCGGCAAATCCAGCTGCAAACCCGGCCGCACATCAGGCGGCCTGATCGGCAGGGCATATACTCAGGCCCGATGAATCGCATCGTGGCTTTGGTCATGGTCGTGGCGGCAGGGTGGGCGATGTCGCCCCGGGCTGCCCCTGCGCAGCAGACCGATCTGGCCGATCCACCGACGCCGACCCACTACATGGGCCGGGAGATCGCCCGGACGATGCACTTCACCGGGGCGCCCTGGCTCGTCCGCGAGAGCCGGCAGCGGGAGGAGGACTGCCGCATGCTGCTCGAGGCACTCGAGATCCAGCCCGGCCAGAAGGTCTGCGACATGGGCTGCGGCAATGGATTTTACACGCTGGCGCTGGCGCGGCTCGTCGGCCCCAGGGGCCTCGTCTATGCGGTCGACATCCAGCCGGAGATGCTGCGACTGCTGCGGGTGCGGCTCGCCGAGGAGGGGGTGAAGAATGTCCGACCGCTGCTCGGCACGGCGGTCGATCCGCGGCTGCCGTCGGAGAGCTGCGACCTCGTGCTCTGTGTCGACGTCTACCACGAGTTCTCGCACCCGGCCGAGATGCTCGCCCGCATGCACGACAGCCTGCGGGATGGGGGCCGCCTCGTGCTGGCGGAGTTTCGCGGCGAGGATCCGGCGGTGCCGATCAAGCCGCTCCACAAGATGACCAAGGCCCAGGTCCGGGCGGAACTCGAACCGGCCGGTTTCAGACTGGTCCGGGAGTTCGATCGGCTGCCCTGGCAGCACCTGCTCTCTTTCAGCCCCGAGGACCGCCCTGGAGAGCCCTGAGTTTCTCCAGACGTCCCACCGGAGAGGCCCCCGTCGTTTTCCGAGGGCCGTCGGCCGCCACAAGAGGGGAGCCGAAAGAGGGGAGCCGAGCACCGAAATCCCGGCCGGGTGGGAAGGATGGGCGAAAAAGGCGTGAAAATGCGGGAAACAGCTGGAGAAATCGTCTCGTAAAATTCTCACCCAAAAGTTGCGGCCACCCCTCGTTCTGGTAATACTGGAACGGTTCGAACGTCTTTGGGCCGCCAAAAGAAAGCCATTCGCGATCCCGATGTCGATGCGTCCCGCCACGTTCAGCAGTAGCCTCAACGCCTCCCGGCAGCCGTCCGGAGGTTCGCTCGATCCGGCGTTTGCGGATGCTGGTGGTGCCATGGGTGCGGTGGCCACGATCGAGACCAGGGCGGCCAAACCGGCCGCCAATAGCAACTGGGTGCTCGGCAGCAACGCGGCCATGCGGCGGATCGCCCGGTCCGTGGAACGGGCCGCCGAGGTGGAGTGCACCGTCCTTGTCTCCGGTGAAACCGGAACTGGCAAGGAGCTTTGGGCCCGGCTGCTGCATCGCAGCGGCCCCCGACAAAACAAGGCCTTTGTTCCGGTCAACTGCGCGGCCCTGACGCCGTCGCTCGCCGAGAGCCAGTTGTTCGGCCACGAGAAGGGCGCGTTTACCGGCGCCGCGGGCCGATCCCTCGGCATCTTCCGGGCAGCCCAGGGCGGCGTCGTGTTTCTCGACGAGATCGGTGAGATGCCCGCCGAACTTCAGCCGAAGTTGCTCCGGGTGCTGCAGCAGCGGGAAGTGCTTCCCGTGGGCGCCACGCAGCCGGTGCCGATCGACGTGCAGGTGGTTGCCGCGACCAACCGTGATCTCGAAACCGAGGTCGAGAAGGGAACCTTCCGCGAGGATCTCTACTATCGGCTCAACATGATCGAACTGCGGGTTCCGGCGCTCCGCGAGCGGAGCGAGGATATCCCCGAGTTCATCCGCTTCTTTTCCGAGCAGTTCGCCGGGCGGTATCGGCTGCCGGTCTGGGAGCCGACGCCGGAAACGGTGGCCGAATTCTCCGCATTTGATTGGCCCGGCAACGTGCGGCAGTTGGCCCACGTCATAGAGCAGGCCTACGTGCTGCAGGTCGAGCCCCAGTTGCCCATTCGTCGGGACGGAAAGTCCGGCCCGACAGACAGCCCGCTGCCCTGCCTCGACCTCTCAGAACTCCGTCAGCGTGCGATCAGACAGGCCCTCGCCGTGACCCGCGGTCAGAAGGCGAAGGCCGCCAGGCTGCTCGGCGTGCACGCCAACACGATGACCCGGCTGCTCCGAGAGATCGACGGACAGCCTGAATGACCGCTGGCCGACCCGCGTCGCCCGGCCTGGCTTTCTCGCTGCGATCGCTGGCCGCAAGATGCGGAAGCCGACCAGATCAGCGTGGGATCCGGCAGGTGCCCTCTTCGCAGGATCCGGCGATCCGCATCCTGTTGCGGGCGACGAAGCGGTAGGCCGCATTCCAGATCGGCATCGTTCCAGGCAGGTGCAGGAGCAGGGCGAGCGGCCAGAGAAGCGGCAGTTTCCGCGACAGATACCGCACCGCTTCGGCACCGCCGCGGGCCCGCCCCTGCCGATCGACGACATACATCTGGGAGAGCATCTCTTCCGGGCTGATTTCAGGCAGGTCTCGCAGCACCGATGGGTCGTGGAGCGAGACGAAATCGAACCTTCCACCGAGGTCGAGCCGGCGCAGGACCGCGATCTGACTGCGGCAGAATCGGCACTGGCCGTCGTAGATCACCTTGTCTTTGACGGGCCTGTTGGCGACGGTGATCATGGTCGGACTCCCTGGAGGAGAGGCCGTCGGGCGATCAGGAGCTTGGCAGCCCTTTGATCATCTTAGACGGCAGGGTCACGAAGTTGAGGATCGTGACCGCTCCGGCCGAGATCAGGCTCCAGGGAGCCCAGTCCGGGGCCGTGAAGACTTCCGGGCCGCCGCTGCCGTCGAGCGGCAGAATGACCGCCGAATCGATCAGCAGCATCTCCACGCCAACGATGCAGGCAAAGATCCCCGAGGCGAGAAACAGGCTCTTCCACATGGTCGTAGTCGGCGGAGTTCGACGGTGGCCGTTGAATGGCAGGGTGCAGCCGGACACCTTGAAGATTCGACATCCCGACCAGGCCGGCATCAGCAGCCGGAGAAACAGGGCAGGACATGAGGTCTGACGGGATTACGCAGGGGGCGTTCCGGCGTCGCTGGCGAGCGGTGCCACGTCGACGACATCGGTCGAGGGACGGTGGGGTCGCCGGTCGGCGTCGGTCCCTGGCACGATCTGCGGGGATCCGGTGGAGGCCTCGACGATCTCCTGAAGTTCGAGGCCATCGATCACCTCGCACTCCAACAGCCTGCGCGACACAGAATCGAGCGCCGCCCGCCTGGTTTCGAGGATTCGCCTCACCTCGACAATCGCGGAGTCGATGATCCGCCGGACTTCCTCGTCGATCTCGCGGGCCGTCTCCTCGCTGTGGCTCCGGGCGGGTCCCACCTCGGCGCCGGCGGTCGCCAAAAACGGCGACCGCGGGCTCTCCCGATAGGCGACCCTTCCGAGCCGGCTCATGCCGTAGTCCATCACCATCGCCCGGGCGATCTCGCTGGCCCGCTCGAGGTCGTTCTGTGCCCCGGTGGAAACGTCGGAATAGACCATCTCCTCGGCGATCGTGCCGGCCAGCAGCACCTGGATCCGGCTTTCGAGTTCGGACTTCGTCATCAGGTAGCGGTCGTCCTCGGGCCTCTGCATCGTGTAGCCGAGGGCGGCGAGGCCGCGGGGGATGATCGACACCTTGTGGACCGGGTCGGTGTTGGGCAGTGAAAAGGCCACGAGCGCATGGGCGGCCTCGTGGTAGGCGACCCGCTTCTTCTCGTCCTCGTGGATCACCCGCTTCTTTTTTTCGAGCCCCGCCGTGACCCGCTCGACCCCCTCGTTGAATTCCTCCATCCCGACCGAGGTCTTGTTGTTGCGGGCCGCCAGCAGGGCGGCCTCGTTGACGAGGTTGGCGAGGTCGGCCCCGCAGAAGCCGGACGTGATCCGGGCCACCTGTTCGAGGTTGACCGACGGGTTGAGCTTCACCTCGGCCACGTGCACCCGCAGGATCGCCTCGCGGCCACGGACATCGGGACGATCGACGAGCACGTGGCGGTCGAAGCGGCCCGGACGCAGCAGGGCTGGATCGAGGGTTTCGGGCCGGTTCGTGGCGGCCATCACGATCACGCCCGAATTGCTGCCGAATCCATCCATCTCGACGAGCAGGGCGTTGAGGGTCTGCTCCCGCTCGTCGTGACCCCCGACCACGCTCGTGCCCCGGGTCTTGCCGAGGGCGTCGAGCTCGTCGATGAAGATGATGCAGGGAGCCTTCGCCTCGGCCTGCTGGAACATGTCGCGAACCCGGGCGGCGCCGACACCGACGAACATCTCGACGAAATCGCTCCCCGAAAGTCCGAAGAACGGCACGCCGGCCTCGCCGGCGATCGCCTTGGCAAGCAGCGTCTTGCCGGTGCCTGGCGGGCCGACGAGCAGCACCCCCTTGGGGATGTGGCCGCCGAGCACCTGATACTTCTCGGGGCTGCGGAGAAACTCGACCACCTCGCGGAGTTCCTCGACGGCCTCGTCGATCCCGGCCACGTCGTCGAACGTGATGCCGAGGTCCTCCTGGGCATACATCTTGCCGCGGCTGCGGCCGAAGGCCATCGGGCTGCCGGCTCCCCCGAGCCGTCGCATCATCATGTAGAACAGCAGTCCGAACAGGGCCGTCATGAACAGCATCGGCAGCCAATTTCGCCACGGGCTCGGAGCCTCCTCGTAGCGGAATGGAACGCCGTGTTCGGCGAGCAGTTTCGAGAGCTGCCCCTCCGAGTTCTCGCTCGGAAGTTTGGCGGTTTGAAACCTCCGTCGCGGGCCGTTGGCGATCGTGGCCTCGCCCGGCTTGGACGTGGCGGGGTCGAATTCGCGGACCGTCCCTGTGACCTGAAAGGCGCCGATCACGACGTCTTTGAGATCGGCATAGCGGACAGGCTGCCGGCTCGGCTCGGCGCTGCCGGCGATCTCGACCCAGCGCGGCCCCCTGGCCGGCAGATCGGCCTCGGACCCGCGGCGGGTTCCCGATACGCGGATCAGGTTTTCGAGGTCGCTGTAGGAGAGTTCGACGTCGGGGCTGGCGTTGATCAGGCTGAGGGCGAACAGCCCCGCCACGCCGACGGCGATCAGCGACCAGAGGAGATTCGAGCCCCCCAGCGGCGGACGGCGGTCGGACGGGCGGCTGGAAATCGATTTGTTTTTCGGCATGGGGCTCTGGATTGGGGGCGAAAAGACTCGGGGCTTTGGGCGATCCACGGACGGGCCGGGCGGGAACTCATCCTATGCCCGCCCAAACTGTCGGACAAACGCATCCGCTCGGTTGCCGAAGTGGAAGTTTGACCAGCGGAAACCTAGACTTTCCGGTGGTTCTCCATCCGCGCCTCCAGCAGCCCACATGCCGCTCCAACCCAGAACACCCCCGCCGCCGCCTTCAGGCGGCTTGAACGTGGCGGTGCTCGGTTCGACCGGGAGCGTGGGCACAAGCACGCTGGAAGTGATCGCGGCCTCCGAGGGGAGGTTCGTGCCCTACCTGCTCGCCGCCAATCGCAGCACCCGGGCACTCGTCGAGCAGGCGAGGATCTTTCGCCCAGCCTGGATCGTGGTCGCCGATGCGGCGGCAGCTGCCGAGGTGAGCGTTGGAGATCTGCCCGCCGGCACCCGGCTGGCGGTCGGCCCCGAATCGCTCGACGACCTGGTCCGGTCGCCCGACGTAGACAGGGTTGTCTCCGCCATCGTGGGGGCTGCCGGGCTGCGGAGTACCTGGGCGGCGGTCGATGCCGGCAAGGTGGTGGCGCTTGCCAACAAGGAAACCATGGTGATGGCCGGCCCGCAGGTGATGCGACTGGCCGAGAGGACGGGGGCCAGCATCCTGCCGGTCGACAGCGAGCATTCGGCGATCCATCAGGCGCTGCGGTCGGGCGGCCCCGACGAGGTCGAGCGGATCATCCTCACGGCGAGCGGCGGCCCGTTTCGCACCTGGTCTCAGGCGGCACTCGCCGCGGCGACACCGGCCGAGGCCCTCAGACACCCCACATGGTCGATGGGCCGCAAGATCACGATCGACTCGGCGACGATGATGAACAAGGCGCTCGAACTGATCGAGGCCCGCTGGCTGTTCGGGATTCCCGCCGAGAAACTCGGCGTCCTCGTGCACCCGCAGTCGATCGTGCATTCGCTCGTCGAGTTCATCGACGGCTCCGTGATCGCCCAGCTCAGCCCGCCCGACATGAAGCTCCCCATTCAGTACGCCCTTTCGCATCCGCGGCGGCTGCCGGGGCCCGCCCGCCGCTTTGATTTTTCCCGGGCGATCGGCCTGGAGTTCGAACCGCCCGATCCGCAGCGATTTCCCGCGGTGCGACTCGGCCACGAGGCGGCATCCCGCGGCGGCAGTTGCGGCGCCGTGCTCAATGCGGCCAACGAGGAGGCGGTCCGGGGATTCCTCGACGGCGAGATCCGGTTCACCGATATCGCGGACGTATGTGCCCGGGTGCTGGACGAGCATCCATTCCAAGCCGATCCGTCGCTCGACGAGATTCGTCGACTCGACGCATGGGCCAGACAGGAGGTCGTGAAGTGGGTCTGTGTTTGAACGGTTTGGTGCCAGAAGGCATGTTCGCCGCGGCGACCTGGATGGAGTGGGCCCTGAACCCGGCCAGCTGGTGGGTCGTGCTTCAGGTCGCCCTCGGCTTCGGGTTCGTGATCTTCGTCCATGAACTGGGCCACTTTCTCGTCGCCAAGGCCTGCGGCGTGAAGTGCGAGAAGTTCTTCATCGGATTCGATGTCGGTGGACTGAAACTGGCGAGCTTCAAGTGGGGCGAGACCGAGTACGGCATCGGCGCCCTGCCGCTCGGCGGCTACGTGAAGATGCTCGGTCAGGACGACAACCCGGCCGCCGCCGCCAAGGAGGCGGATCGGGCCCGGGCCGCGTTCGAATCGGGCGACCTGCCCCCGGAGCCGGTCTCCGGTCCGCATCCGGCCTGGGATCCCCGCAGCTATCCGGCCCAGACCGTCCCCGAGCGGATGGCGATCATCTCGGCCGGGGTGATCATGAACGTGATCTTCGCGATCCTGATGGCCTCCTGGGCCTTCGGGCTCGGCGTCCGGGAGCTGACCTGTGCGGTTTCAGGCGTCCGCCCCGGCGGTGCCGCATGGCGGGCCGGCCTGCGGACCGGTGACGAGATCACGGCGATCGGAAACAAGAAAAATCCGATCTTTTCCGACCTTCAGAAGGGCGTGACGCTCGGCGATGTCTCGAAGGGGGTCGAGTTCACGATTCGTCGGGCTGCCGACGGCTCGACGAAGGTCGTCACGCTCCGTCCCGACACCGACCTCGGGGTGCCGACGGTCGGCGTGACGAGCCCGTTTTCCCTCACGCTGCCCAAGGACCTGTCGAAGAATCAGGCCAAGAAACCCGCCAAGGATGCTGGCGAAGGGCTCCCCGGCGCGGCTGGAAGGGCCCAGCCGCCGCTGCTGGCGGGCGACACGATCACCGCCGTCGATGGAACCCCGGTGGCTTCCTATGCCGAACTGATCGCCGCCCTCGCCCGGGTGCCCGAGCGACCCGTGAAACTCGCCATCGCCCGCACGGCCGATGGCGGCAAGGCGACAACGCTCTCCGTCGAGGTGCCCGCCCAGGAAGTTCGGTCGACCGGCATGGCGATGACCGCGATGCCGGTGCGGGCGGTGCAGGATGATTCTCCCGCCGCGGCCGCCGGCGTCGAGGCAGGGGACCTGCTCGTCGCGGTCGATGGCGAACCGCTCGGCGACCCGTTCACTCTCGACGCCAGACTGCGAAAGAAGATCGGCTCCGAGATCGAAGTGACCGTCGAGCGGTCGGGTGCCAGGCGTGAGATCCGGATCTCACCCCGCAACGTCACCTGGATTGAGGAATCCCGCTGGCCGGCCAGTCCGGTGTCGCTCTCGTCGATCGGCGTCGCGATTGGCGTCGATGCCGTCGTGGCCGATGTCGATGCCGACGGCCCGGCGGCACGGGCCGGAATCCGGCCGGGCGAGAGGATCACGTCGGTGCGATTCCTCACGCCTGATCCGGAGGAGGCCGACGGCCGGCAGGGGGACGGCCTCGAGCTTTCGGAGGCCTCCCCAAGCTGGCCCTACGTGATGGCGGCACTGCAGCAGGTCGATCCGGGAACCAGACTAAAACTCACCGTCATCGGCGGTGATGGCCGAAGCCGGGAGGTGACGCTCGAGCCTGAGACGAGTCCGGGCAGGTTCGTCGTCGACCGGGGCCTGCTCTTCGAGCCCGTCTATAGGATGGTTCGGGCCGGCTCCTTCATGGCGGCCCTGCGACAGGGATTCGGCAAGGCGATCGACGACCTGTCGCTCGTATACACCTTTCTCCAAAAGATGACCAGCAGCCAGATCAGCCCCAGGATGCTCGGCGGCCCGATCGAGATCGCCAAGCAGGCAGGCAAGTCGGCGGAGGAGGGTTTCAGCCGATTCCTCCTCTTTTTGACGATGCTGAGTGCGAATCTGGCGGTCGTGAACTTCCTCCCCATCCCCGTTTTGGATGGCGGGCATATGGTGTTTCTGGCCTACGAGTGGATCCGCGGCAAGCCTCCGAGCGAGGGCGTCGTGGCGGCACTTTCCTACGTCGGCCTGGCCCTGATCCTGACCCTGATGATGTTCGTCTTCGGTCTCGATCTGGGTCTCATCCCGAGGCGTTAGCGAGAGCGTTGAACGAAGCCATGAGAGCCGCCGCTGCGTCCTTCAGACCCGGCGGCTGGGAGCCCCCGTCCGGGCTCAGGGCTGTCGTCTTCGACGTGGTCGGCACGCTGGTCGAGCCCTCGCCGTCGGTGCCGCAGGCCTATGCGGCCGCTGCCGCACGACAGGGCCTCGAACGCGATCCCGGCGAGATCCGCGATCGATTCGCGGCAGCCTGGCGGCGGCAGGAAGCGGTCGATGCTGCGGCTTCGCCGCCATTCTCCACGAACCGCAGTCGGGAGGCGGCCCGCTGGCGGGCGATCGTCGCCGAGGTCTTCGATCAGCAGCCTGAAACGGACGCCATCTTCGCCGACCTCTGGGATCATTTTGGGCGGGTCGAGGCCTGGCGGCCGCTGCCCTTCGGCAGCGGTCTGATGCGGGCGGCGCTCGATCGCGGGCTGACGGTGGCTCTGGCGAGCAACTTCGACGAGCGGCTCCATGCGATCGCCGGCCTGATCGAACCGCTCTCCTGGGCCGATCAGGTGTTCGCCTCTTCGGAGATCGGATGGCGGAAGCCGGCGGCGGAGTTTTTCCGGACGGTCGAGCGACGCCTCGGATGCAAACCGGGGGAGATTCTGCTCGTCGGCGACGACCCCGATCTCGACATCGCCGCCGGCCGACACGCCGGTTGGCACGTCCTCGGCGTGGCCTAGCCGGCCGGCGATAGAGCGATCCGGCACGGTATCTGGGATTCGCTACTCCGTCTCTTGAGGCATTCGGGAGGGGTTGCCCGTGTGCTCGAGCGGGCTATGGGAGCAAGCGCAGCCATGGATGGCGAAGCGCAGCGGACATGCAGTGAACGGAGGCCCGGAGGGCCGAGGTGAACGTCCGGCGAGAGGATATGGGCAACCCCGAGCAACGCGAGACGCCGATGCTCCAAGC
>Ga0209598_10000003_pt1 | contig 199990 bp, 191 predicted proteins | sample M_140807_EF_Meta_FD_187317 | JGI IMG/M metagenome (GOLD analysis project Ga0209598, IMG submission 187317) | Freshwater microbial communities from Lake Montjoie, Canada to study carbon cycling - M_140807_EF_MetaG (SPAdes) (version 2) | ecosystem: Environmental > Aquatic > Freshwater > Lake... | reverse complement strand
AGGGGCCGCGGGAAGGTGCGGTGGATGACGAAGGGAGGCCCATATGAAAACGCTCGGAATGTTTCTGCACTTCGAGTCTGTCGAGGTGATTTCAGAGACGCGTGAGCCCCATGACGACGGGGTACTGGTCACGCGAGTGCTCAAGAAGGGCGACGAAATCACCAGCCATTCGTTCGTTGAAAACGGCTCATTTGACAGCGCTCTGGCCATGCAGCCGCGCTGGCCGGAGTTCGCCGACTCGTTTGGCTACGGCGTCAGCAGCAGCGCCTGACGCCGAGCGCCCGCGCAGGGTCCACAGAGGGCCCTGCACCCCATCCGACCGTCCGTGCCGATCGGCTACACGTGATTCGTCGCTCGCTATCCCCCCCGTCAGTCGCCGACAGCCTCTAGCGTCCGCGCTCGCTCAACGACTCCGCAAACTTCCTGCGTAGATATCGAACATCAGCAAACGGCAAGGGATGCTGCCGTTCATGAGGTCGATGCTGCGTGCCGGTTTCAGTCCAATGCTCTTATACGGCGAAGCACTCGCAGCCAGAACGGCGGCCCGCCAGCCCGTGTAGCGGCGCTTGAGGGTGTCGCCCACCTCTTCGTAGAGCCGGCGCACATCGCCCTCGCTGCTGCCGATGCGCTCGCCGTACGGCAGATTGGTCACCAGCAAACCACGCTCGGCCGGCGGCTCGACATCCTGAAAGCGCTGACAGGCAAAACTCAGATAGCGTTCCACCCGTGCCTCGAGTGCACCCTTACGCGCCATCGCCAGATACTTTTCGTCGATGTCCGAGGCATGCAGCGGCGCGGGGGGCGCCTCGAGCTTTTCAGCGCGAACCCGGTCTTGGATGGTGCGCCACAGTGGCCTGTCGAAATCGCTCAACCACTCGAAATGGAATTCGCCCTTGCGGCGGTGAATCTGGGGCGCCTTACGCACCGCAATCATGGCTGCTTCGATCGCAATGGTGCCGCTGCCGCACATGGGATCGAGAAACGGCTGCGTGCCGTCGTAGCCTGCGAGCAGCAGGATCGACGCGGCCAACGTCTCCTTGAGTGGCGCTGGATGACCAGACTCGCGGTAACCGCGCTTGTGCAACGACTTCCCCGAGGTGTCGAGACTGAGCATGCAGCGCCCACGTGACCAGTGCGCCACCACGCTCACTTTGGGCTCCGCAGTGTCGATCCGCGGCACCGCGCCTAGGCTGCGGCTGAATTCATCGCGGATACCCTCGCGCACCTGCGTGATCACCTGCTTGGCAACGACGCCAGCCGCCTCATCCTCCGCGCCGACGGTCTCCACCCGAAAGGCATGTCGTGCATCGAACAATTCGTGCCAGTGGATGCGACGGACCTGCGAATACAGCATCTGCGGGTTGCGTGCCGGCACCTCACGGACCACCCGCAGGATCCGGCTCGCCGTACGCAGCTTGAGGTGGAGTTCGTAGTACAGCTCCGGCGTCGCTGAAAACTCAAAGGCCCGAAACGCTGGCGTGATTTCCTGCGCGCCCAACGCCTGGAGTTCCTGCCGCAGGGCCGGCTTGGTCTCCTCGGGGCACGTGGCAATCAAACGCATCGGTTTCCAGTCTGTGCGGTCGGGAGGCGCAGTCTAACCTCCGGACCGCTCCCCGGCAGACCGAACAACCTAACCATGTGCCCGTCCAGACGACCCGAGTACGCTGCCGCGTCGCTCCAAAGCCGACCAGTCATACCCTGACAGCCAATGTCAGCTAGAATCGCGCCCCCTCCTGCGACCGACGCCCATGCTCTCCACCACCAATCTCGCCATCCAGTTCGAAGCCAAGCCGCTGTTCGAGAACGTCTCCGTGAAATTCTCCGACGGCAACCGCTACGGGCTGATCGGTGCCAACGGCTGCGGCAAGTCCACGCTGATCAAGATCCTCGGCGGCGAGCTCGAGCCGAGTGCGGGCGACGTCGTGCTGCAGACTGGTATGCGCCTCGGCAAGCTCAACCAGAATCAGTTTGCCTACGAGGACCAGCGGGTGCTCGACGTGGTGATGCAGGGGCACGCCGAAATGTGGGCCGCCATGCAGGCGCGTGATCTGATCTACGCCAATCCGGAGGCGACCGACGACGATTACATGCGCGCTGCAGAGCTCGAAAGCCGATTCGCGGAATATGGTGGCTACACAGCCGAAGCTCGAGCCGCAAGCATCCTCATCGACGCCGGCATCGATGAGTCGCGCCATCTGGTGACGATGCGCGAGATCCCACCCGGGCTCAAGCTGCGCGTGCTGCTGGCCCAAGCGCTGTTCTCGCAGCCGGACGTGCTCCTGCTCGATGAACCGACCAACAACCTCGACATCCATTCCATCGGCTGGCTCGAACGCGTGCTGAACGGGTACGACGCCACGATGATCATCATCAGCCACGACCGGCACTTCCTGAATCAGGTCTGCACGCACATCGCGGATCTCGACTATCAGCAGGTCAGCATTTATCCCGGCAATTACGACGACTTCATGCTGGCCTCGACGCAGGCCAGGGCGCGCGTCGAGGCGGCCAACGCAAAGGCCAAGGACCGCATTTCCGATCTGCAGGAATTCGTCAGGCGTTTCTCGGCCAATGCTTCCAAGGCACGGCAGGCAACCTCCCGTCGCCGTCAGATCGAGAAGATCAAGATCGAAGAGATCAAACCTTCGACGCGGCAGAACCCGTATATCCGTTTCGAGCAGGCGAAGAAGCTCTACCGCTCGGCGGTGACCGTCGAGAACCTCTCGTTCCGCTATCCCGGCGCCGAGCGCGACGTTTTTTCAGGACTCAGTTTCACGATCGAGGCCGAGCAGCGCGTGGCGGTGATTGGCCCGAACGGCATCGGCAAGAGCACCTTGATGCGCTGCCTTGCCGGTGAGTTGCAGCCGACCAGCGGGCGCATCACCTGGGTCGAAAACGCCCAGCCGGGTTACATGCCTCAGGATCCTCAAGCGGAATTCGAAGCGAAGACCGACCTGTTCAGCTGGATGTCACTGTGGACCGGCAAGGCAGACGACGATCAACTGGTGCGCGCCACGCTCGGACGACTGCTGTTCTCCGGTGACGAAACCAAGAAATCGGTGAAGGTGCTGTCAGGCGGCGAAAAGGGCCGCATGATGTACGGCAAACTGATACTCACGAAACCCAACGTGATGATCATGGATGAGCCGACCAATCATATGGACATGGAAACCATCGAGTCGCTGCAAATCGGTCTGGAGAAGTATCCCGGCACACTGATCTTCGTCTCGCACGATCGTGAATTCGTCGGTGCATTGGCCAATCGCATCATCGAACTGAAGCCCGACGGCAGCTGGAAGGATTTCTCCGGGACCTACGACGAGTATCTGGAAAGTCAGGGTCTGGAATCCTGAGTCTGAGCAGAGACCGCAGTTTTCCGCTCAGATCTTGCGGGCCAAGATACCGTCGCCGTGCAGCTCGGCCGAAAAGCCGGCCTGCTGCAGTCGTTTCAGCACTTCGTTCGGTACATTGCGACCGCTGGTGAGGCGGTTGGGTGTGCCTGTGTAGTGGAACAGACGCCCTTTGCGTTTGAGCACCCGCGCCAGCTGCTGATAGAAAACCAGCGAGTACAACTCGCCCGCAATCCCAAATCGCGGCGGGTCGTGCAGGATCGCATCGAAAGAGGCATCTGCCAGGCTGGCGATGCGTGTGGTGACGTCATCATTGATCAGCTGCAGCGCAGTGGCCGGGCCGGGAGACCATGGATTCAGGCTGCGCAGCCAGAGTACATCCGGATTTTTCTCGAAGGAGACGACCTCGGTCGCGCCTGTCTGCAGACACCAGTGGGCGAAGTAACCAAGCCCGCCGCAGGTATCGAGTACACGGCGACCGCGCGGGTCGACCAGCTCGACCTTGGCTCGCGCATCTGCAAAAGGTGACACCTGCGCCGAGGGCAGCATCTTGATGCCATCGATCTCGAAGGTGGGCGGTCCCCACGTCGTCGGCACCAGTTTGATGAGTGCACGGTCATAGCGGGCAACCGGCGCGAAGGTCGTGCCGTTCCAGTAGTAAACGGTGCGCTCGCGACAATCCTCCAGATAGGGAAACGGCTGTCCCGCCACGCTCCACTGCGCGGCGTGGACCGACACCGTTACTCGGGACCGCTCCAGATCGAGCGAACACTCAACCGTGGGGTGGCCCGCCTCGACTGCGGCCCGCAGCGAGGCGTGCACGCCTGCGGTAAGGAGAGGACACCTCAACTTGCGTGAAGGCGTTCCAACTCGAGGAGGTGCCGCTTGCGCTCGACACCGCCGGCGTAGCCACCGAGCCGACCATCCGCATTCACCACCCGATGACAGGGGATGAGAATCCCGAGGCGGTTCATGCCGTTGGCAGTACCCACTGCACGGGTCGCCCGCGGCTGACCGATGCGCTCCGCCAGATCCCGATAGGACCAGGTGACGCCATAGGGAATCGTCATCAGCGCCTGCCAGACGCGCTCCTGAAACGCGGTGCCGCGGATCACCAAGGGCAGGTCGAATGCGCGGCGACGACCGGCGAAATACTGATCCAGCTGGGAAAACAACTGTGTCAGCCAGTGGTTCGAGCCGGGCAACAGCGGCAAACCCAACGCCTGCTCGAGCGCAATGCGCTGCGCATCCACCCGCTGCTGATTCGCGAACTCGAGGAGGCAGATTCCATCGCGGTTGGCGGCAGCGATCATGCGACCGGCCGGCGTGTCGATCCAGTCGAACCGCACGGAAGGCTCGTCCGGCAGGTGGACTGCAGCAGCAGCCGCGCCGAAGTCTGGCTGCGAGCCGGAAATTCGGCTGGGTGATATGGCTGTTTCGGTCATGGTGGAATCCCCGCGAGGACGGCTGATCTGCGCAACTGACCAGCGTATGTTATCGGTCTGGCGTCAGAGGCAGAACGGGAATTACGATCGATTTGGGTCAGGCACCCGGCAACGGCTTGCAGACCTCAGGTGACAAGGAACCAATGCGGCCATGCTGAAAAGACTCGTCAAAGCCCTGCACGAACTCGGTACGGTCGGCGTCATGGGTTCCTTCGCGGCCGTCATCGCGCTCATCGTCAGCGCACCGGACGTGGGTACCAGCGAATACGCGGCCGTGCGGCATGGCATCGCCACCATCACCCATTGGCTGATGGTGCCCTCTCTCGAAATCGTGATGCTCTCCGGCCTCGCCGCGCTGATGCTCAACGAAGGCTACATGAATGCGGGTTGGGCCTGGCTCAAGGCGCTGCTTGGGGTTGCGATGTTCGAGGCCACCCTGATGCAGGTCGACGGTACGGCCCGCCATGCCGCCGAACTGGCTGCGCAAGTCGCCGTTGGGTCCGGCAACCCGGCCAAGCTCGCCGAGATGTTGCGCATCGAGTGGGGAGCTTTGTGGTTGTTGATGGGCCTCGCCTACGTCAATCTGGTGCTCGCGATCTGGCGGCCCCGATTTGGCAAGACACGTTAACGGTTTCGTCACGCAATCAGCGCAGCATGGGAACTGTCATGGCAGCCAACGACCGCATCTATAGCGTCTTGTTCCTCTGCACGGGTAACTCGGCGCGCAGCCTGCTCGCTGAAAGTCTGCTCAATCATTTTGGTGAGGGCAGGTTCAAGGCCTACAGCGCCGGCAGTCGACCCACCGGACGGGCCAATCCGTACGCGATCGATTTGCTGCGCAGCGTCGGCCTGCCCACTGACGGCTTGCGCAGCAAGAGTTGGGACGAATTCGCGGGCCCCGGCGCTCCGACCCTCGATTTCGTGATTACCGTTTGCGACAACGCCGCTGGCGAGAGTTGCCCTTACTGGCCGGGCCAGCCGGTCACCGCGCATTGGGGCATAGCGGATCCGGCAGCAGCCACGGGAACCCCGGAGGACATCGCCAGGGCATTTCGTGCGGCGTACCTGGCGCTCGAACAGCGCATCTCGTTGTTCGTCAGCCTGCCGGTGCAGAGTCTTGACCGGCTCTCGCTCAGTCAGCGCATGTCGGAGATCGGCCAACTCTGACGGCGTCGGCCGACGACGCAGGCCGGGGTGATGGCTCACTATGACGGTGTCACCCTCGTACACCGCCGGCCGTCGGCGCAGGCCGGGGTTGATGACCCACGAAAAAAAAGCGCCTGCAGGTCCGCGGCGTGCGCGGCCGATACAGGCGCTCATAGTCCAGTCTGCGGGCCGACGGAACGCCGACCGCTTACTGGTGGAGATCACTGTTACAACACTCGCGTGCAGTTTAGACGTTCCTGAGTCATGCGTCCAATGCATAAATTAAATAAATGACATAGCATTGCTGCATGACTAGATTACCCTCTCACGCCCACCGCGGCCATCTGGCCCCGCACCCGGACCAAACACCGCCGTGAGCTTCGAACTCCATCAGTTGCGACAAGTGTTGGCGCTCGCCGAGCATGGCAGTTTCGTCCGTGCGGCCGCCGCACTGCACATCAGCCAGCCGGCGCTGTCGCGCAGCATCCAGAGTCTGGAGCGTCGCTTTGGCAGCGACTTGTTTCTGCGGGGCGGCAGCGGCGTCGTACCGACGGATCTCGGGCGCCTTTATCTGGAACGAGCCCGGGAATTGTTGCGGATGGCGGATGAACTCGAGCGCGAGGCGTTCAGTGAAGGCACCTTGCGTACCGGCCGCGTCACCGTCGGCGGCGGAGTATATGCATCGGAGGCGGTCTTGGGCCGCGCAGCAGCGCGTTTCAGTGAGCAATTCAGCGGCGTGGCGCTCGAGATCCGCACCGACGACTGGGACAATCTGCTGATGCAGTTGCGCAGCCGTGAACTCGATTTTTTCGTCGCTGAAACCAGCACACTGCAAAAAGAACCCGACATCGACATCGCGCACATGGCGGTGGAGCACCCACTGCACTTCACCGCGCGTCGCGGCCATCCTCTGACCGCAGCCAGCACCATTGGCTTGGTTGATTTGCTCAGTTGGCCATTCGTGAGTCCCAGCCGAATACCGCCGCGCGTGCTCGAGCCAATTATGGCTGCGCACCGCAAGAGCGCGGGACGACACGGCACCCCACGGCCGTTCCCGGCCATTCGGTGCAACGGCCTCACTGCGGTCAAGCGGATCATCGCGAACTCGAACGCGATCAGCGGCAGCATCCTGTCCACGATCGAACGCGAGCTCGAGGCCGGCGAATTCATCCTGCTCGGTACTGAACCCTGGCTGCATCTGCGCTATGGCATCGTCAGCCTGAAGGGACGCCCATGGACTCAAACCGCAGCGAAATTGCGCGATCTCGTGCTCCAGGCGGATCAGGAAACCGCCGTGGAAGAACAAGTACTGGCCCAACGGTTTGCCGCGGCGCGCCTTTCAGTGCAATCGGAACCGGCGGACGATGCCGCCACGACAGCACCGAGCAAAGCACCACGCGCCGTCAGAAAGAGTAGCCGAGAGAAGTAATCGCGCCGTAGTCGCTGGTGCGGGTCTCTTCGCCCGGCGGTGCACTGTCGTAGCTGCCGTAGAGCTTCAACTCGAAGTAGACGTCGTCGATGAATTCATAGCGAGCACGCAGATCGGCCTCGGCACGCACACGACCTGCCTGGGTGAGACTCGGCAGGACAGCAAAAGAACCAGTCACATCAGTTTCTGGAAAATCGTAGCGGAACAAAGAGAACTCCGTGCCGAGCACGAGTTCGAGACTGTCTACCGAACGGCTGGCACGATAATTTTCGTGCGAATAGGCCAGACCCACGGTCCCGAGCCATTCCGCCGAATTGCTTTGCCTGAAATAGCGACCGTAGCCGGCGCCCAGCAGCGTGCGCATGTCGAGTCCCAGCTCGGTATTGCGCGAAAGCTCGCCGAAGCCCTGATAGAAATCGCGCCGTTCCATCAGCCGACGCCAATGACCATCCAGCTCGTAACGTTCGTTGGTGCGTCCGGCACTGTCATCCGTGAGATTGGCTGCGATATCGAGCGACCATTCGCGACGACGGGTTCGGGAGGAGAGCCCGCCCGCGAAATCGAAACTCCGCCGGTCGCTGGCCTTCGCGAAATCGAGACCGCCGCTGACATAGCCATCCAGCCGTTCCAGAAGCTGCCCCCCCTCGATCGGTTGGGCGCGAACGATGACTCCCATGTCGACCGTGTCGGACTTGCCACCACCGGGTCGGCTGACCAGCAAACTGGCATCGCGACCGCTCTCGAGCAACTGGCCGTAGTAGCGCGTTCCATCACTGCGCTCGAGCAGGAGATTCTGCCGCGTTTGTACCCGGGCGACTTTGTCCCACTCGATCCGTACCGTGCCCATGTGCTCGGTGCCGACCTCCAGGCGATTGTGTTCGAGACTTTTGATTTCGCCAGTGAGGTGATCACCGTTCACCAGCACGATGACGTCCGTCTTCGGCGCAGCGAGCGCCGTAGATGTCCCCATCAAAGCAACGAGCGCCAGGCGGGCAAGGATCTGGCGACTGCAGCGATGAACCCGCCACCCGCACGGCGGCAGATTCCGTTGTGTACGCGTGACTGCAGTGCCGTCCATTTCGTTCAGCCCCCGACTCTGACCTCCACCTATTGTGCGGGGATGGTAATCAGCGGTAAACGATCAGCGTTACCGGTTTCGGCCAGGGTGAAGAAGAACATCACCGCAGTCAGCGCGCGCTTGGTCTGGAAGTCGCCATCGTCCACCCAGAACCAGTGTCCGCGGTACTGAACGGCAGCATAGGACTGTTCAGGCTTGCTGCGGCCACTGCGGATGCGACCGACGTCCCGCTGGTCCGTGCGCTCAAATCCCGGCATGGCCCGCTTCTCGTTGAGATGCTCCGGCGGAACCTCGACGAAGCTGGCAAACGCCGAGAGGATCTGCAGCATGGAGCGGCTGTTGACGGAGAGTTCATCCGGGCCGCCACGCATCGGAGAATAGTTGAGCGTGAAACGCTGGCCATCCGGCGCCAGATGCAGGAGCTGGCGAATCTCGACAACCTTGGCCTGTAGTTCCGCTGGGAGGGCCTCGCGCTGGAAGAACAACACGGCGGTGGTGCTCTTCTCCTTGCTCTCCTCCACGCGCATGCCCACGGCACCGGCTGACTGCAATTCCCGCAATAATTGCATGGTGCGAATGAAATCCGGATCAGCGGGCCGAACGACTCCGCCCAAGGTGGAGCGGTTACGCACGCCGTTCAGTGACTCGACGGTCAGGGACAGAATGAAATCAGCCGGATAGCCGGTCTGCAGCATGAAGAAGATGTTCCGCGGATCGATTGGCGTGATCAGGCCGCGCAGAAATTTCTCACCCGTCATCGGCACGTAGGTGATGGTTGGGCGATCGGTGTAGATGCCCTGCACTCCGATGGAACCGGAATTGCCCTGCACTGCCCGCTCCGATGAAACCACGCCACCGACGGTGACGCCCGTCTGCAAGGAATAACCAGCCACCACGGAGGCGACATCGACAAACACCGGGAGGTCGGTGTAGCGCATTTTCACGATGTTCAGCAGGGCCTGCTGCTTCCAGGAGTCCGCGATCGCAGTGCTGTAATCGAACCGGTCGGCCGGCACAGTCTTTGGACCGATCGAGGCGCATCCGGCCATGGACACCGTGAATACGACTGCGGCGAAGCGGGCAGCATAGCTGATCATCGTGGGCAACCTCTGGATGCAAGAGAAGTCATGAAAGGGAAGCGGGGCGTCGATCGCCGTGCTTTCAGCGGGTCGTACCGCCTGGCGTGGAGCGCGTGCCGGGCATGATTGGGAAGTCCGGCGTGAAATCGCTGAGACAGTCTTGCAGTCGTTGCAGCAGATGCAGACTGCCAACAGCCCGGGCGCGACCGGCTGCGGCCTCTGCCGCGAACGTGCTTTGTCCTGTCATGATGTTTTCAAGATCACTGCGGTTGATCGTCAGCGTGAGATCCGGCATCGGCGCAGAAAATCCTTTGATGCTGGTGAGCGTCTGATTACTCAGTTCGACGACATACCGCTCACCGTTGTCTGGCGTCACCAGATTCATCACGAATTGCAGATCGGCGGCTTTTGCGCTGTCGAGTCTGATGCCGAGATAGTCCAGCCATGTGCCAGTCGGCATGGCGCGAATCGTGTCGCGCCCTGCTGTCTGGGGTAGCCGGCCCGCCGGCACGCCGGAGCGCAACTCGCGCGCGGCGGAGAGAAAACTGTTACGCAGACTGGAACTCTCCTGCTGATATCCAATCTGCTCGAACGCTTCCGCCAGCACTTGCTTTGCGACTGTGTTGTCAGGCTGCGCGTAGACCAGCTTGTTCAGCAACTCCACCGCATGCAGATATTTGCCCTCGCCGATCAGTTGTCTGGATTTGGCGAGAATCGGCTTGGCACCGCCCATCATCTCGACGTACAACGGAGCGGATTCGCCCGGTGACAGCGGGATCAGCGTTGCGGGATTGCCGTCCCAGTAGCCCAGATACCGGTTGATGACGGCACGACTGTTGTGTTGCTCAGACCCGTGATAACTGTGGGCGTGCCATTTTTTCTGCAGGCTGTCCGGCGCTTTATAGATATTGTGGATCTCGTTGATGGTGACGCCCTGATTGGCCAGATGCAGCACGCCATTATTGAGATTGGCGTAGGCATCCCGCTGATCGCGCATCACCTCCGCAACGCGCTCGCCGCCCCAACGCGGCCAGCCGTGCGCCGAGAACATGACCTCGGCCTGCCCGCCAAATAGGTACAGGGCACGGTTGATCTGCTGCGACCACTGCAGCGGATCACGCACCAGCGCACCACGTAACGTGTAGATGTTGTGGATGGTTGGTGAGATATTTTCGGCCGCAAAAAACGCCTTGTGCTGTGGCAGCCAGAGATTCATTTCCGCCGGCGCTTCCGTGCCGGGTGTGAGCTGAAACACCAGTTGCACACCGTCCACGCTGATTTCCTGCAAGTCCTGTTCGATGCTGCGGGTGGGCGCAACCAGAGCAGCGCTGCCTTTGGCAATGGTCTTGCCGATGGCCTGGTCCACATGCCCGTAGGGACTTGGGGGGAGCAGCAGTCCGTATTGGTAGAACGCACGCCGGGTCATTGCGTTGCCTGCCAGCACGTTCTCGGATACCGCGGCGTCGAGGAATCCGGCGGGCGCGATGATCTGGACTCCACCGTCGCGCAGCCGGGCATCATCGACGAGACCTTTGATGCCACCGTAGTGATCGGCATGCGAGTGGGAATAAATCACGGCAACGACCGGTCGCTTACCCAGCGTCTGGTTGACCAACGCGAGCGCTGCGGCAGCCGTTTCCTCGCAACTGAGGGCATCGATGATGATCCACCCGGTCTGCCCGCGAATCACTGCGATGTTGGCGAGATCGAAACCACGCACCTGATAGATGTGGCCGGGTACCACCTCGTACAGGCCGTGACTCATGTTCAACACAGCCTGTCGCTGCAAGGACGGATGGATGCTGGTGAATTCCGTGCCTTGCATGAGGAAGTCGTAGCTGGCCATGCTCCAGACCACCCTCCCCCCAGCGCCTTTGATTTCGCGGGTGGGGGGTGCGGCAATGAAACCGCGTTGCGATTCGTCGAAATCACGGCGGTCGGCGAAGGGCAGAGCGCTGAGCAGCGCCTTGCGTTGCTCCATCGTGGCCGGTGAAGGTAACCGTCCGTGCGGGTCGAAATGGGCTATCGGAGGCTCGGCCCAGACCTGTGCAGCCGCGCAGAGCAGCGTTGCGCAGCTGGCCAGTATTGGACCGGTCCGCATCAGAGATCCGGGATGCCGACCGGCGACCCGACTCAGAAGGAGAAGGACACCCCGAGCCCGGGACCCTGTTCGGTCAGGTTGTAGCGCTGGTACTTGCTGCCGCGACCTTCCTCGTAGTCGAAGTCGATCACTCGATATCCGACATACCAGCCGACGGTCGGCGTCTGCTGCTTATGCACCATCGCGGTCACGTGATACATGAAGTCCGATCCCATGCCAAAGCCGCCGATGTCGCCGCGCATGTTGAACGTCCAGCTGCCATCGGCGAACGGTGTGGAGTAGCGCAGACCCAGCATCGGGTCGAACCAGTCCGCATCACGGCTGGCCTTGCGGGTCTCATTCGGCAGACGGACCTTGAGATCGGTCGAGAGGTCGAAATAGGCGAAACCGAACAAGCCCTCCAAGTGGGGGGTGAGGCGCTTGGCGCCCGTGGCCATCCAAGTCAGCTGGTCGATGTCGACATCACCGCCGATTCGCTGGCCTTTGGTCTTCGCATGACCCCCAAGCCCCATGTAGGTGAGGTCTGTTGAAAACGCCCACTCGTCGTTCTCGATGCGATAAGCACCCATGGCGCCCGCCTCGAGGGCGTTGAAGATGTCAGAGATGCTGACGTCGACGGGCACCTTGAGATCGCCGAGCTGAGTTTCACCATCGATCATCGCGCCCATGCCGTACAGGTAGGCGGTTTGACGCCAACCAGAACTGGTGGCGGTCTCCGCCGCGTGCGCGACCGGAATCGACGAGACTGCAAGCATGGTGAGGGCCAGAGCGGAGAGTATTTGGCGATTCATCGTTCATTCCTTGAGGACGCGAGAACTCCGCCGCGCCGCGCGACGGATCGCCTACGGGGGTGGGGGGTGTAGGACGGGCCGGCACGGGCGCTGCGGGGTTACCGACTCCTAGCCTTTGCACCCACGCGCATCGCGGGGCAGCTAGAGTGAAAGTGATTCTGGAGACCAGCGCCCGATGTGTCCAATGCATAATTGGCATCAGTAGTATATTGATAGTGCATTTTGACTCGGGCCGGTGGTTCGCCGGATTCGCCATGAATTCGCTTGGCGCGCCAGCAAACAGACCTGAGCTCTGACAGATCTGAACCTGGCAGAGCCCATCGCTGGCCGATGCCGATTGCCGAGGCATTGCAGCAGTTCGGCATGGTCAGGGCTTCCTTTTTCGCCTCGCGCGATTGATGATCGGTTGGTCTTGTGTCGATGGGGCGGGGAGCATCTGGGATGAACGAGGTTTCCGCGCCGTCGGGCAACCTGAGCGTTGCGATGTCGCACGCGGCACAGTTGCTCGAACAGGATCCGACTCTCGCCGCAGAGCAGGCGCTGGCGATACTGAAAGCTGTCCCCGGTCATCCCCCTGCGCTGTTGGTGCTGGCCAGTGCGCGGCGCCGGGTAGGCGAGACGCGGGCCGCTCTAGAGCTGATAGAGCCGTTGCTGGAACGTCAGGCCGGCTGGGCCGCCGCTCATTTCGAATACGGATTGTGTGTCGCAGAGGCCGGGCGCGGCGATGACGCGCTGCGCGCGCTGCGGCGTACGGTTGAACTGCGGCCAGACCACCCGCAGGCGTGGCGGGTGCTGGGCGATCATCTCATGGCGATCGGCGACAGTGCTGGCGGGGATGCCGCATACGCGCGACACGTGCAGAGTTCGACGCGCGACCCGCTACTCGCACAAGCGGCTGCCGCGATGCTGGCCAATGACCTGCCGACCGCGGAGCGACTCCTCAAGTCTCGCCTGCTGGAATCGCCCACCGACGTGCCCGCGATCCGGATGCTGGCTGAAGTTGCGGCGCGTTACGGGCGTAACGACGATGCGGGCAAGCTGCTTGAGCGTTGTCTGGAACTTGCGCCAGGCTTTGCAGCAGCGCGTTACAACTACGCCGTGCTGCTGCATCGTCGCAACGAGTCGGCTGCGGCGCTCGCACAAATCGAGCAGCTGCTCGCCGCGGAGCCACGCAGCCCCAGTTATCGAAACCTGTATGCGGTCACGCTCGGCAGGATCGGTGAATACGCGCGCAGCAGCCAGATCTATGGCCAATTGCTGGCGGAATACCCATCCAACGCCAAGGTCTGGCTGAGTTATGGACACGTGCTGAAAACCGAGGGACGGCACGCGGACTGCGTCGATGCCTATCGACGCAGCATCGCGCTAGATCCGGCCTTTGGCGAAGCGTACTGGAGTCTGGCCAACCTGAAGACCTTCCGCTTCAGTGACGCGGATCTGGCTGCCATGCGCGCGCAGCTCACGCTGCCCGGGCTCAGCGATGAGAACCGCCTGCATTTCGAATTTGCGCTCGGCAAGGCCTGTGAAGACGTTGCGCAGCACGAGCGGGCGTTCACTCACTACGCACAGGGCAACGCGCTGTACCGCGCCGCTCACCCTTACGATGCGGACCTCCACACGAACCGGATCCAGCGCCTGAAGCGCGCTTTCAGCCGGGAACTGTTCGCAGCCCGCGCGGGGTTTGGCAATCCGGCGTCCGACCCGATCTTTATCGTCGGCATGCCGCGTGCGGGTTCCACGCTGATCGAACAGATCCTCTCCAGCCACTCGGCGGTGGAAGGCACCATGGAACTGCCGGAGATCACCTCGCTGGCCAAAGAACTGCGCGCCCAATCCGGCACCACGGAAATCGCCGCCTACGCCGAGGTGCTGGCCGCCAAGAGCGCGGCCGAGCTGCGGGAATTGGGTGAGCAGTACATAGAGCGCACGCGCATTCATCGCAAGAGCGACCGGCCGTTCTTCGTCGACAAGATGCCGAACAATTTTCTGTACGTGGGCTTGATTCAGCTGGCTCTGCCAAACGCCCGTATCATCGACGCACGGCGCCATCCGATGGGCTGCTGTTTCTCGAACTTCAAGCAGTGCTACGCCCACGGCCAGAACTTCAGTTACGGCCTGGCCGACATGGGCCGGTACTATCACGACTACGTGGATCTGATGGCGCACTTCGATGAGGTGCTCCCCGGACGCATCCACCGCGTCTTCCACGAACGCATGGTGGAGGACACCGAGGCAGAGGTACACCGCCTGCTCGATTACTGCGGCCTGCCCTTCGAGGCGGGCTGCCTGCGTTTCTTCGAGAACGACCGCCCCGTGCGCACGGCCAGTGCCGAGCAGGTGCGGCGCCCCATCAATCGGGATGGGGTCGAGCAGTGGCTGAATTATGAGCAGTGGCTCGCCCCACTGGCAGCCGCGCTCGGGCCCGTGCTGCCGGCCTACCCCGACGTACCCAGGTTTGCGGCGTCCGGGGAAGCCCCGACCGGGCCATGAGGCACGGACCTGGGTCGTCAGAGGGGGGCCAGAAAATTCACCGCGCACCCGCAGCTTAGCAAGGTGTTGCGCGATACCAACAGGCCGGGTTGCCGGCTGCGCATTGACTCAGATACACGCGTGCGTTAAATGCTACTCACGACCAACGGGAGGGTGATCATGCGAGTTTCCAGATTCAAGACGGGCTCACGGGCCGTAACAAAGACCGGGGTGCGACGAGTGCCGCGGACGCCGGTAGCGGCAGCCATCCTGCTGGCCTGCCCCGCCATGCTGGCCCATGCCGAAGGCCAGGCGGGTCTCGAGGAGATCATCGTCACGGCGCAAAAGCGCACTGAAAACCTCCAGGACGTTCCCATCAGCATCCAGGCGCTGGGTACCCAGACCCTGGAGGAGATGAACGTCAAGAATTTCAAGGACTACGTGCAGATGTTGCCGACGGTCGCCATGCAGCCCAGTCTGGGCGCCGGCGCGGGCTTCTCGCTGGTCTATATGCGCGGTATCTCCACCGGCGCGGATGGACAGGCCACCACCTCCCAACCGAGCGTCGGCATGTATCTGGACGAGCAGCCCATCACCACGGTGCAGGGCAACCTCGACATCCACATGTACGACATCGCGCGCGTCGAGGCCCTCGCCGGCCCGCAAGGCACGCTCTATGGCGCGAGCTCCCAGGCAGGCACCATCCGCATCATCACCAACAAGCCCGATCCGTCGGGATTTGCCGCGGGCTACGGCCTCGAAGGCAACGTCGTCGATGGCGATGACATGGGCTACGTGGCCGAAGGTTTCGTGAACCTGCCGATCACTGACAACGCTGCCATCCGGCTCGTCGGCTGGAAGCGCAAAGACGCGGGCTGGATCGACAACGTCAAGGCCACGCGGACCTTCACGGCGGATGCCAGCAACCCGGACGATGACATCACGATCAACAACAACCGGTACGCCAAGAAAAACTACAACACCATCGACACCATCGGTGGCCGCGCGGCGCTGCGCGTCAATCTGAACGACGACTGGTCGATCACCCCGACCGTCATGGCCCAGAAACAAGAGGGCAAGGGTTCGTGGGGCGATGATCTCAGCAAGGAGATCGTGGGCGGTAAGAATTCCGTCGCGCACTTCAAGCCGGAGTATTCCAACGACAAGTGGAGCCAGATCGGCATGACGATCGAAGGCCGCATCGGCAACTTCGATCTGACCTACTCGGGCAACTATCTCAAGCGCGACGTCGACGCGTCCTTCGATTATTCCGACTACTCTTTCTGGTACGACAACGAGTACTCGACCGGCTACTTTGCCGGCCTGCACTTTGACAACAACGGCGACGCCATCCCGCCGGTGGCCCGCTACACCAACAACGACGGCTACAGCAAGCAGAGTCATGAGTTGCGCGTCAGTTCGCCGCAGGACAAGCGCCTGCGCGGCATGCTCGGATTCTTCTGGCAGGAGCAGAAGCATGACTTCCAGCAGAACTTCCTCGTCGAGGGTCTCGCCGATGTCATGCTGATGAACTACGGCGAAGCGAACATGAGCCGTTTCAAGGACACCGTCTACCTCAACAACGTGGATCGTGTGGACAAGGATCAGGCCGTGTTCGGCAGCCTGAGCTTCGACATCACCGATCGCCTCGAACTGACGGTGGGCGCGCGCTTCTTCAAGCCGGAAGTGACGGTCAAGGGATTCTTCGGTTTCGGCCTCGGCTTCAATTTCGATCGTGTCCCGGGCTCAGGCGAAAACGATGGCCCCAACGAACCGGGCGACCCGGCCAACGGCGGCTCCGGCGCTTACTCCCCTGTGGGACAGGGGTGGTCTAAGAACGGCGAGTGGCGCTGCCCGTCGCAAGCCGACTACAAAGACGCGCCGTGCCTCAACGTCAACAAAGGCATCAAGGAAAACGAGCACATCAGTCGCGTGAACCTGACCTGGAAAGTCACCGACGACCACATGGTCTATGCGACCTGGTCCGAGGGGTATCGCCCGGGCGGCATCAACCGCAACCCGTTTGCCGGCGACTTCAAGTCCGACTTCCTCACCAACTGGGAGGCCGGCTGGAAAACCCAGTGGCTGGATAACACGCTGCAATTCAACGGCGCAGTGTTCTACGAGCAGTGGGACAATTTCCAGGTGTCGTTCTCGGGTGCCAACGGCATCACGCAGGTCAACAACGGCCCCACCGCGGACGTGACCGGTACCGAACTGCAGTTGCTGTGGTCGGCATCGGACGCGCTGCGCATCTCGGCCGCCGCTGCTTACTACGACAGCAAGCTCAAGGACGACTATTGCCCCGGCTGTAACGACGACGGCACTCCTTGGGCGCCGAAGGGCACACAGCTGCCGATCACGCCGGAATTCAAGGCCAACGTGGTGGCTCGCTACTCGTTCCCGCTCGGCGGGTTCGAGTCATACGTGCAGGGCGCCCTTGCCTATGAAACCAGCCGCCCCTCTGACCTCAACATCGCAGACAACGCGATCACGGGCGACATTCCCGCGAGCACGGTGCTGGACCTCAGCACGGGTATCAAGAACGACTCGTGGGCCATCGATCTCTTCATTCAGAACGTCACGAACGAGGATGCACCGATGTATCTGTCGACGGAGTGTGACGTGGGCATCTGCGGCGTGCAGACCTACGGCATCCGGCGGCAGCCGCGCACGATCGGCATCCGATTCTCGCAGGATTTCTGAGACCGGCACGAGCCGCAGCAGACCCGAGACGAGGAAGGCCCCGCATTGCGGGGCCTTCTTTTTTTGAAGCTGCGCTACCGACAGTGGCGGTTCAAATGAATCCCGATCCTCGACCCGAGAAGCTCGAGATTCGATTCAGCGGGGCGCCCGCGCCGCAGTCAACCATTGGTCGATGGTCAGCGAGGACGCGCTGCCATGTCCGGGCAGCGGCAGCACCCGGTACTGATCCATCAGTTGCACCATGGCGTCGAGACGCTGCTGGGAGTCATAGATTTCCAGCACGGCGATCAGCTGATTGATGATCTGCTGCTTTTTGGCGACATTCGCTGACACGGGCACGCCTCGCAGCGGCCCGTACGCGACCAATTGGTCGAAAACGGCATCCAGCGTCGGCCGCATCGTCTGGTGCTGCGGATCGAGGTTGTCAGTCGACTGGACGGTGCCCTGCTCCCAAACGTGCCACAGGAAATGGCTGCCTTGACCACAGGCCACCGAATCGTATTTGCTGGTGAAATTACCGCTTGGCTGGCGGTAGAACCAAGATCGATCAGTGCACGCGTGATGAGAAAAACGGTCACCAAGCGCGTGCAGGAAAATGCCCATCTTTGCGAAAGCCAACTCCTGCGGCGCGATAAAGCCTTGAAAGCTGCGATCCGAGGCGACGACGGTACCGAGATCAGACTGGTTGACCACCAACGTACCTAGGTTTGACGAGAATGGGATTTGCAAACGGGTCACGCCGGCGGCAAAGAAATTCTGCGGACTATCCAGAACGCGCTCGCGTCGCTCGCACGGTGCAGCCGCAGGGCCGCGATCGCCGACCCTACGCTCGACAATGCCGCCGACGCAGGCATCGCTGCGCTGGTCAAAGACCCATTCGCGGAGGTTGTTCAGCAACGGCTCGTAGGGAGCGTTGGCCGCTGAGAAGTAATTGGCTGGGAATCCGATCGCCGGTGGCGCGGCGCCATTCGGCGAGAACCGGGCATGCAGGTGCAATAGCATACCGCCGGTCTCGTCGCTGAACTTGTATACCCCGCTCATGACGGGCGAGATGATCCGGCACCGTCGCGGCATCGCCGGGCCCCACTGGCCACGGCAGCTGGCGATCTCGTCGTCGGTGAGCATCTGGGCTCCGCTCTGGTTGAACGGTGTGTACTCGGATTGGTCGGTCGCCTCGTTATAGATCATGATCTGGTAGGCCTGCCACGGCGTGTACCCGAGCAGCTGAGCCATCATGTAGGTCGAGTCGCTGTGCAGAAGGCTGCGACCTCCGATGATCGCATTGCTGCCGCTCAACCCGCTCATGCTGTCAGCGGTAGCGGCTACGCGGCAGCCGAGTTGTTGGGAGGGCGTCAAGTTGCTCGTGCGGCAGACTTGCTCCACACCGATGCAGTTGCGTACTGGCGCCTGACCCGATGTCGGCGAGTTGAAGCACACGTCGACGCCGAAGGCATGAGCGCGCGGCGAGAACATGGCCGCGGCACAGACGATCATGGTCAGCGAGGCGATTTGATTGAATCTCATTGGGTGCACCGCAACTTGAGTGACTTTTGGCAGAAGTCATTTAGCGCAGATTGCCCTTGCCGGCGTGAGTGGACACCCTTCATTTTGCATTTACCAGAATCAAGGATGAGCTAAGGCTGGTGCTCGTAGGAACGCTCGACGCGAGCGATGGTGACCTTGTAAAGCGAGTACCACGCCTGTCTGCCAGACGTTTGGGCCGCCGCATGATCGACGTCGCGCTTCCAGGCGGCGATCGCATCCTCCGATTTCCAGTAACAGACCGTCACGCCCATACCGTCCGAGCCGCGGGCGGTCTCCATGCCAAGGAATCCCGGCTGTGCGCTGGCGAGATCGACCATCCTCTGCGCCATCGACTCATAACCTTCAGGATCCGAATCCGTGCGCTTGCTGACGAAGATCACCACGTAGGAACCTGGATTCATCGCGAATCTCCCGGCGGGAATACACAACCTTTCAAGGTTCCGATGCAGCGTATATCAATGTGGAGCTACCCCGCATCGATCAGGACCCTTGCAGAGGGTAACAGGTCTGCTGTCCGTCAAACTTCGGCGGCTCGTCGGCGACGACGATCCGGGGCAGCCGCTCGGAGAAATGCACATGAAAGGTTGGCGCGAGATCAAAGCTGGCAGTCATCGTCGCGGCGAACAGATGGGTCTCGTCCGGAAATGCAGCGCTCTCGAATTCGGTTGGACCGGAGAGGTCTCCAAGCCAATCCACCTGTCCATAGACTTAGTGTGACGCCGCTGCCGTAAACCATGAGTGCATTAGTCGCTCCAAGCACCACCATCACGCCAGCCCCGATCAGCCGGGCGCCGATGTCCGGCTGGATGCTCGGTTCACCCGAACTGAGGACGAGCAGCACTAAGTACAGGACACCGCCACCAACCGCTCCCTCGCATATCACGCGACCAATCCGGCCGCGGGACCGCTGGGCGTGCCACGCCAGATAGGTCGGCACTCGAAGGCGCACGAACAACGCGCACAACAGCAGAGCAAGAACGAGAAACAGGAACGACGGCGGCGGCGGATGATCCGCCGCCGCATAGGCGATCGCCAGCCACACGCAAAAAAAGATCAAGGCGACCCGGTTAGCGGCGCTCGCAGCGCTCATCGCTCAGGCAACCGGCCGAGGCCCCTGATCAGCAAAGCGGGACTGCTGCTCTACTTGCAGTTCGACAGTTCCAGATATTTATCGCCATCGGCGACTGAAAACGCCCGGTCGTCCTTCGAGTAGATGTACTGCTGACCCTCGGGCGTGGTCGCCACGCCTTGGGCATCGAGCCGCGGCGACGAATACATGATCCCGTCGTACTTGAACGTGAACCCGCCATCCAGGTAGTGCACCTCAACCTGCTGAGGAGTTTTCTTGGTACCGATCAGCATCCCGCCGGTGACCTGTTGCTTTTCAGTCAGCGTGCAAGTCACTGCAAAGTCGCCGGCAACAGATGTCCCCGATTGGACAACGCCAAGCAAAAGGCCTGTGACCAACAAAATTGGATGTTTCATTCGGTATTTACTCCCGTGCAGCGCTTTACACCAATGACCCCGACGTAACCGAGTTCCTAGGAATCCGTTACAAACCCGTCGCCCGCGTTTGCGAGGGACCTCGAGCAGAGCTGGTCTCAGACCAATCGACGGCCTGTCCCGAACGACATGATTCTACATGGACTCGACGGGGGCGGATCCATCCGGGAGTCCGGAGGGCGTTGGGTTGAAGCGATCAAGAGAGTGGAGCGGGTGATGGGAATCGAACCCACGCTAGCAGCTTGGGAAAGCCCGCCGCATGTTTCGGCGATATCAAAACACACTGAGTGATCAATCTGTTAGCTGCGCTGTTCGCCTCTGAGGGTGTGCTGTGGGTAATTACAGGTAGTGCCGAGATTCGTTTTACGTATTTATAGGGCTACGGTTCTCATACTGACGTTCGAGTGCTGGTAAATATCACCACCCGAGACTCGGTCATCCATTCACCCCGATCGTAGCTCGACCCTTCCAGTAAGCGAACGCACCGATCAACAAACAAACGACCGCAACGATATCCGCAGTCACCACCCGCGCGATTCCGGTGTTGTACCGGCCGACCATTTCCGCGATCACCAAGAAAGAAATGACGCTAACAGCGCCTACGATCAACGCTGCGAGTTGTAAGCCCGGACGAAACGCCGCATAGATTAGGAACGCGCCGAGTATCCCAAACAGGACCGCCCGATGACGCATCAAGATCTCAAGGTTCGGATCCGAAATTGTGACTCCGTATAGAACGTGAAGACGGGATCCACCGACCACCCCGGACATGGGCAACAGGTGAATGATCCCAACGATCGTCAGCATCGCAGACAGGATGTATCGCATGAGTTATTCCGAAACTTGTGCAGACAGAGGTGATTAGCCAGCCGACTCTCCATCGCGAGTTGTTTACGCCCTTCGTCATCGCGTTCTTCATGCTCGGCGTTTTGCTGCCAAACATGGTTCTCGCCTGGAACCTGCCGTCGGAGACTCAGCCGTAAAATATGAGTGGGGCGATAACCGGCGCGACCGGCAGCGCGATTCCCTGCTCTCCTGGCCCAGCAGCACCAACGTACCTGACGATTGATTGATCGCGGAATCCCGACGCAGCCTGCTGAATCCCTCGAGAGGAAAATGGAGCGGGTGATGGGAATCGAACCCACGCTAGCAGCTTGGGAAGCTGCAGTTCTACCATTGAACTACACCCGCTTCCGGTCTCGGATTCTATGCAGGTTGCACGCGGCCAGCAAATCGCCGCCGATAGTACCGGTCGGTGTGGCGGTCGTTGGCCCATGACCGCACCGGCCCGCACCGGCCCGCAGCGACCGCAGTCGGACCGCCGGACGTCTTCCGACCGCCCCCCTTGGCGGCAAGCCAGTCTTCACCCCATGGATCTAGACCGTCCAAGGCCTGCTCGAGCCCCCCTGAGGTAGTATTATCCGAGGGTTACCGTGCCGGATTGCCCGGCCACTGAAATCCAAGGACCCGCATAATGGCCTTCAAAGTGATGATTCTCGGCGCGAACGGCTTCATCGGCAGCGCGCTGACCAGTTCGATACTGCGCAACCGGCCCTGGGAGGTGTACGGCATCGATCTGGGTGACGACAAACTGCGGGGGCTGGAGAGCGACCCGCGCTTCCATTTCGTCGAGGGTGACATCACGATCAATCGCGAGTGGGTCGAGTACCACGTCAAGAAGTGCGACGTGGTGGTGCCGCTGGTGGCGATTGCCAATCCGGCGCAATACGTACTCGATCCGCTGCGGGTATTCGAGCTCGATTTCGAGTCCAACCTGGCCGTGGTGCGCCATTGCGTCAAGTATCGCAAACGCCTGATGTTCCCCTCGACCTCTGAGTTGTATGGCATGTCACCGGACAGCGTGCTCGACGAGGAAACCAGCCCGCTCACCTACGGGCCGATCAACAAGCAGCGCTGGATCTATGCGGCATCCAAGCAACTGCTGGACCGTGTCATCTACGCCTACGGCGTACGTGACGGGCTGGATTACACGCTGTTCCGCCCGTTCAACTTCATCGGGCCCAACCTCGACAATATCGATGAGCCGAAGGAAGGCAGTTCGCGGGTGTTCACGCAATTCCTCTCGGCGGTCTTCCACCGACGGACCATCAAGCTGGTGGACGGTGGATCGCAGAAACGCTCGTTCACCTACATCGACGACGCGGTCGACTGCCTGCTGCGCATGATGGACAACCCGGAAGGCAAGGCCTCGCAGCGCATCTTCAACATCGGCAATCCGAACAACTGTGTGTCGATCGATGATCTCGCGCACCGGATCGTGCGCATCTCAGGCGAATTCCCGGCACTGGCCGAACGTGCCAAGGCAACCAACATCGAAGCCGTGACGGCCGATGCTTACTACGGCAAGTACTATCAGGATATTCAGGTCCGCGTGCCGCGCATCGACGCCGTGCGTGAGGCGCTCGGCTGGACGCCAACGACGGACCTCGACACAGCCATCCGCAGCACGATTGCCTATTACGTCAACAAGGCGCCGGGCGGTGACGGTGGTCCGGATTGATCCGGCGCGGATCGACGGCAATCGGTCGCTCGGTATCTGATCGATGACGCGATCGTTGTCCTTGTTTTTCCTGCTGCTCGGCCTCGCCTGGTTCACCAGCGGCGGGCTGCGGCCCCTGCTCGAGCCGGACGAGGGGCGCTATGCGGAGATTCCCCGCGAAATGGCGGTGTCGGGCGATTGGGTCACGCCGCACCTCAACGGCGTGGCCTATCTCGAGAAACCACCGCTGCAATACTGGGCCACGGCTGCTGCTTACAAATTGTTTGGCAAAACCGAACTGACGGCCCGGCTGTGGACGCTGGTGCTGTCATTTCTCGCGCTGCCGCTGGTCTGGATGACCTCGAAGCGCTTGTATGGGAGTCCTGACACCGGACTGGCTGCCGTCGTCGCGTTGGCGGTCAGCCCGTATTTCGTGCTGGTGGGGCAGTTGAACGCGCTGGACGCCGCATTCGCCACTTTGCTCGGCGGCGCAGTGCTGGCACTGGTCGTAGCGCAGCGTGCAACCGCCCCCAGCGCTGCGCGGCGGTGGATGCTCGCGGCCTGGGCGCTGCTGGCGCTCGCCGTGCTGCAGAAAGGTATCGCCGCCCCGGTGCTGGCCGGTGCAACGCTCGTACTGTACTCGCTGTTGAGCCGCGACTGGACTGTCTGGCGGCGTATGCAGTGGTTATCGGGTCTCGCGATCTTTTTCACGATCGTCGTGCCGTGGTTCTGGTGGGTCGCGCAGCGCAACCCGGACTTCCTGCAGTTCTTCTTCATCCATGAGCACTTCGAGCGCTTCCTGACCAAAGTGCATCGGCGCGTCGAGCCGGCCTGGTTCTTCATCCCCATCTTGCTGCTGGCGCTGTTGCCTTGGTGGCGGGTCATGCGCAGCACCCTGCGCGATACCTGGCAACGGCGCAGCGAGGGTGGTGCCACGGGTTTTCGGGCGGCGCTGTTCCTCGGTCTCTGGCCGATCATCGTGTTCGTGTTTTTCTCCGCCTCGGGCTCCAAACTGGCCACCTATGTGCTGCCGATCATGCCGGTCGCAGCCGTACTGCTGGCACCACAACTACTCAGAACACCGCGCGCAGTGACGACCGCTGCCGCAACGACGGCCGTCAGCATGACAGTCGCGGCACTGGGACTGTGCGTGGCGAGCGCAGGTAAATCGGGCGTGGACGCGGTGCCACGCGGCGTGCTGATCTGGGCCGTACTGGCCGCGCTGATCGCGGTGGTGGCGTGGTTGGTGCAGCGGCGCCGGACGGAAGCGACGCCCGCGCGCTGGCTGCCAGCTGCACTGGGTGCAGTGCTGGGCTGGCAGGCCCTGATGTTCTCCTACTCGTATTTTCCGCCGCTGCGCACAGCCCGCGATCTGGTGACGCAGATACGCCCGCACGTGGGCCCACAGACCACGCTCTACAGCGTCAAGCAATATCGACAGAGCGCGCCTTTCTACCTGGATCGCACCCTGCGTCTCGTGGTCTTCCGCGGTGAGCTGGACTACGGGTTGGAGCGGGCGCCTGGCAAATCGTTGGCGACACTCGACGAGTTCTTCGTGGAATGGCAGTCACAGCGTGATGCGGTCGCCTTCCTCTCGGACAGCGCGTACTCGGAACTGTCGGCACGCGGCCTGCCGGGACGGGTGATTGGTCGCGACGGCCGTTCGATCGTGATGGCACGGCAATGAAGCTCGCGGATTTCTCGATACTGCTCTTCGCCGTGCTGCTCAACGCAGGTGCGCAGCTGGCATTGAAAGCGGCCACGCGGGCGACCGGCCCGATCGCCAGTTCGGGCGCTGGCATGCGCGGTGCAGCGGGCTTGCTCGCGCTGGAACCTGCCTTCTGGGCAGCGCTGTTCGCCTACGGAATCAGCGTGCTCGTCTGGGTGGTGGGCCTGTCGCGGGTACCGGTGAGTCAAGCCTATCCGCTGCTCTCGCTCGGCTACGTCGTCAACGCACTGCTCGCCTGGTGGCTGTTCGGCGAGATACTCACGGCGACGCGCATCGCAGGGATTGGTATCGTGATCATCGGCGTGATCCTGATCGCGCGGTCCTGAGGAGTTGTCTGCGATGGCACAAGATACGGAATTCCTTCCGTTCACGCGTCCTACGCTGGACGAGGAGACCATTGCCGGCGTGGTCGAAGTGCTGCGCTCGGGATGGTTGGCCACGGGACCCAAGGTCGCAGAATTGGAAAGAGCCCTGTCCGCCTATGTGGGCGGCCGTCCGGTGCGAGCGGTGACCTCGGCGACGGCCGGCCTCGAAATCGCTCTACAAGCCTGCGGGATCGGACCCGGCGATGAGGTCATCACACCAGCGCTCAGTTTCGTTGCGACCGCCAACGTGATCGTGCGCGTGGGCGCCAAGCCGGTATTCGTGGACATCGATCTCGACACGCGCAACATCGATCTAACCGCTGCCGAGGCAGCGATCACGCCGCGCACGCGTGCGATCATGCCGGTGCACTTTGCCGGCCTGCCAGTCGATCTCGATGCCCTCTATGCACTGGCACAGCGTCACAGCTTGCGTGTAATCGAGGACGCGGCGCACGCCATCGGCTCGGCTTGGCGCGGACAGCGCATCGGCAGTCGGGGCGATGTGATCTGCTTCAGTTTCCATCCCAACAAGAACATGACCACCATCGAGGGCGGTGCGCTCGTAATGGATGCGGCAGGTGAGCTGCTCACGGTCGACCGGCAGCGGTTTCATGGACTCGTCAAGAGCGCCGCCGATCAGTTCGACGTCACGCTGGCGGGCGGCAAGGCGAATTTATCCGATGTGGCGGCACGGGTCGGTTTGGGCCAGCTCGCGCGTCTCGAGGAATTCAACGCCGCAAGGCGTGCGCTGGTGGGACGCTATTTCGAGCGCTGGGGCGCGCGTGCTCCGGTGCGCATGCCTGCGCGTGGCGATGAAGGGCACAGCTGGCACATCTTTGCGCCTCTGCTGCCCCTCGACCGCATGGAGATGACGCGTCTCGAGTTCATTCAGGCAATGGAGCGACAGAGAATCGGCGTGGGTGTGCATTATCCCGCCATCCACCTGTTCTCGGTCTATCGCGCGCTCGGCTACCGCGACGGACAGTTCCCCAATGCCGAACGGGTCGGCCGAGAGACGGTGACCTTGCCGTTGTTTCCGGCGATGCGGACGCAGGACGTGGACCGCGTGGTCGATACGGTGGAGGCAATCGTCGGTACGGAGGCAGCGTGAAACTGTCGGTCGTCATTCCCGTCTACAACGAAGAGCTCGTGCTGCCGATGTTGTTCGAGCGTCTCTACCCCGCGCTCGATGCACTCGGCTGCGGCTACGAGGTACTGTTCATCGACGACGGCAGTTCCGACCGGTCCGTCGCGCTGCTGCGCGAGCAGTTTCAACGCCGGCCGGATACCACGCGCGTCATCGTGCTGGCACACAACGCCGGTCAGCATATGGCGATCCTTGCTGCCTTTGAACGCACCCGCGGCGACTATGTCGTAACGCTCGATGCCGACCTGCAGAATCCTCCCGAGGAGATCGGTAAGGTGTTGGCTGCACTGGAGGCGGGTTCCGATTATGTCGGCACCATTCGCTCTTTGCGCCAGGACGTGTGGTGGCGGCGCACTGCATCGCGGATCCTGAATCGGGTACGCGAGCGGACCACGCGCATCCAGATCACCGATCAGGGGTGCATGCTGCGAGGTTATGACCGCAGCATCATCGACACGATCAATCAGTGTCGTGAAGTCAATACCTTCATCCCGGCTCTGGCAAGCACGTTTGCGCGTCGGCCGGCCGAGATCACGGTTGCGCATTCGGAGCGCGCGGCAGGCGACTCCAAATATTCATTCATTAGTCTCGTGCGACTCAACTTCGACCTGATGACCGGCTTTTCGGTCGTGCCACTGCAAGTATTCTCGGTGGCTGGCGTCATCATTGCACTGGCCGCGCTGATATTCGTGCTCTATATGTTCGTGCGTCGCCTGATCGTCGGTCCCGAAGTGGAAGGATTGTTCAGCCTGTTTGGCGTCGCGTTCTTCCTGATCGGTGTCCTGCTGCTGGGGCTCGGTATCGTTGGCGAATATGTCGGCCGCATCTATCAGGAAGTGCGCCGCCGGCCACGCTACATCGTGGCGACCGTGCTCGAGCGTGATCCCCCGCCGCCATGAGCCGGCCGAGCGCTGCGGTCTTCGCTTACAGCGACGTCGGGGTACGCTGCCTGCGGGCATTGCTTGGTGCCGGCATCGATGTGCAATTGGTCGTGACGCACGAAGACGATCCGAAGGAAACACGCTGGTACGACAGCGTCGCTGACGTGGCCGAGCGGTATCGACTCCACTGTATCGCCCCAGCCTCCGGCAGCGATCCTGCTGTCCTCACAGCGTTGACGACTTCTCCGCCCGATTTCATTTTTTCGTTTTATTACCGACAGCTGCTGCCAGAGGGGGTGCTGGCTGCAGCCCGACGCGGTGCCCTCAACATGCACGGCTCACTGCTGCCGCATTATCGGGGACGCGCACCGGTCAATTGGGCTGTGCTGCGCGGTGAGACGCAGACGGGAGCTACGTTGCATTACATGGTGGCGCGTGCCGATGCCGGCGACATCGTCGATCAGCAGGCCGTGCCCATCTTGTCGGACGACACGGCCGCCGAGGTGATGCGCAAGGTGACCGTCGCGGCGGAAATGGTTTTGGTGAGATCCTTGCCGGGACTGCTGTCAGGAACCGCCGCGCGATGCCCGCAGACGCTGCTGTCCGGTGAGTATTTCGGCCGGCGGACGGCGGAGGATGGCCGCATCGACTGGTCGCAGTCTGCGGCGGCGATCCACAATCTCGTACGCGCGGTCGCACCGCCGTTTCCCGGTGCCTTTACGGATCTTCCGGCGGGTCGAGTGTGGATACACGGCACGCGGCGGGTGAGCGGCACGGGCCTGCCTGCGACCGCGGCGGGTCTGTTCGTACATGGTGGCCGCTGCTGGCTGCGGGGTGGCGACGGCGAAGTGCTGGAGGTGGTTGTGGCAGCGGATGCCAGTGGTACGTGGCCGCGTACGGACCTTGCGACAAGAGCCGTCGCAAGCGGCATTGCGTCGGTCTGAGCGCACGATGCCGCTCTTGGCGCTCAAGGTTGACGTCGATACGCTGCGCGGTACGCGTGAGGGCATGCTGAGACTGGCGGCGGCGCTGCAGCGTCAGCAGGCGACTGCCACCTTCCTGTTCAGCACGGGGCCAGACCATACCGGGCGAGCGATTCGGCGTGTCTTTCGACCCGGCTTCGTGGGTAAGGTGCGGCGCACCTCGGTGCTTGAACACTATGGCATCAAGACACTGTTGTACGGCGTCTTGCTGCCAGGCCCGCACATTGGGCGTCGCTGTGCACGGGAGATGCGGGACATACACGCTGCGGGCTTCGAGGTGGGACTGCACACCTACGATCATGTGCGATGGCAGGACGGCGTAGCAGCCGCCGATGAACCGTGGACCCGACGCGAATTACTGCGCGGCTGCGAGGCATTCCGCGATGCGCTGGGCTTTGCACCGCGCATCCATGGTGCGGCCGGCTGGCAGATGAACGACCACACGCCGCAACTGCAGAGAGAGCTCGGTTTTGCGCTGGCCTCGGACGCGCGCGGCACGCACCCGTTCATGCCCCTGATCGACGGCAGGGAGGTCGCGGTCCCGCAGTTGCCGACGACCTTGCCGACGCTCGATGAGCTGATCGGCCGCGATGATGTGCAGGATGACGATCCGGTTCGCCACCTACTCGAGTCAACGGCAGACGGGCGTGATCACGTATTCACGCTGCACGCCGAACTCGAAGGGGGCGCCTATCTGCCCGCGTTCGAGGCCTTGCTGCAGGGCTGGCGTGCGCAAGGCTATGTGCTTGGGACATTGGGTGATGCGGCTGCCCGACTCGATCTGAGCGCGCTGCCCCGTTGCACCATCGGGCGAGGCGCCGTCGCCGGACGCGCCGGATTATTGGCGGTGCAGGGTCCCGAGGGCCCTGCTCAGTAGATCCACTGCAGACGGGTGAGTACCGTCTTGGTATTGCCCGTGATGCCGGAGCGGTCTAGATCGATGTCGCCGTAACCGATGCTGGCCTTGAAACGCCGGGTAGCCCACCAATTCACACCGGTCCACCAGCCGTCCATCTTGCCGCCATGGATGTTGCGATCCTCGAGGTCGACCCGCCCGTAGCGGCCGATGAGTTCAACCGCGCCCCACCGTCCCGAAGGGATGATACGGCGGGCGTAACCGGCCTTGCGATCGTAGGGCCGGTACTCGCCCGTGATCACCCAGCTGCCGGTGACATAGAAACCGTCGAAGGCCGGATCCTTGTTGTCCCGCGTGCTGGTGTCAGCGCGCACGTATTCGGCCAGCAGCGAGTAGGGCCCCGCATTCCACAGCGCCTCGAGTGAGGTGTGGACTGCATGATCGCCCGGGATCTTGCCCGTATCGACGTAATTACTGGCAACGTTCGAAGCGGGCTTGCCTGCGTAACGCAATTGGTTATTGACGGCGCCGTAATAGCGCATGCCTAGCCCCAAGTGCAGGTAGGTCTTGCCATCCTCGCTCCAGACCGGGAGGTAGGTGACACGCCCAACGAAGTCATCGCCTGAATCGGAGTGCGAGACGTCGTTCAGCCACCAGTCGTTGTACCAGCCGATTGCCCAAGTACCTCGCTGGTCCAGCATCGTGTTCGACAGCTGCACACCGACGTTGCGCGAACGAAAAAACGGACTGAGCAGGCGCTCGTTCTGCGGCAGGTTGGCTGCGTCGCCAACCATCTCGTAGACGAATGGCTCCTTGATCTTGCCCAGGGTCAAGGTGCCGACCCGCGGCCCGATCACGGTAGAGATCCGGAAATCGGTGTTGTTCCAGTCGCTGGGCGAGCTCTGATCGAACCCTTTGTATTCGTAGCTGACGAAGTAATTCCACTTGCGGAACATCTCGAAGTAGCCGCGCACCGACAGGCGCATCGAGCGCGCCTCGAATTCATCCTGCTGATTGCCGACCTGCTCTTTGCTCTGCTTGTCCTGCTCGAACGAGGTGTAGTCAGCGGGCAGGAGCGCAATACCCAGCGTGGCGGAAAACCGGTCTTTGGCATCCTCCACTTTCATTTCCGACAGCGCTTTGTCGCTGATGTCAGGCACGGCATAGTCTTCCGCGGCGGCTACCAGCGCTTCCGACTCGGGCGTGATGTCTGATTCCGGCGACTGTGCGAGCACCGCACTGCTGTACGCCGCCCACAGGGCAACCAGATAAATACCTTTCCTCACGCTACACCTCGCGGCCGTTAATCAAAGGCGCGGACGCGCCCGCCGATCTCTCGGCGCCGATACCTTGCCGCGCACCCCGGGGCATGTCTAATGCATATTACACATGAAAAGCATGCCGAAATCGCATTCGGACTCTGCTCTATATTGTTGATTGGCGTCCAATATTCCAGACCGTAAGCTTGGCCGTAATTTAGTAGCCGTCGAGTCAGGCATGGCCGGCTGGCAGACATCTTTGGTTGGGGAGTTCCGCGATGGAAGAAACATTCCGTGAGATTGCGAGCGTCATCGGCCTGTGTATCGAGGCGGCAGTGGTCCTCATCGTCTCCATTGGTGCAATCGAGGCGCTCGCGAAGACGTTTCGCCTGATCGTCTCCCGCGGCATGAACAACGGACATCGACGTGAGATCTGGCTGCGTTTCGCGATCTGGATACTGCTCGCGCTGGAGTTTGCGTTGGCAGCCGACATCATCCGCACCGCCATCGCACCGACCTGGGATGATATCGGCATGCTGGGTGCCATTGCCGCGATTCGCACGGTACTTAATTACTTCCTCGCCAAGGATATCGAGACCTTCGCGAGCGCAGCCGAGGAGAAGACGGAGCACACTCACCATGCCTGAAGCAGCAGCGCAATCCAGCGATCACCGTCTGGAGGTAGCCACTGCGGTCGTGCTGTCGATTGCGGGACTCGCATCGGCGTGGGCCAGCTATCAGGCAGCGCTGTGGGGTGGAGTACAGGCCGCCAACTATGCGACGGCGACCGCGCGCGTGACGGAAGCCGCACAGATGGAAGTCATCGATGGTCAGCGCACGGCCGTGGAAACCGCGCTGCTCATGTCGTGGCTCTCGGCAGCAGCCGACGACGACAAACAGCTGATGACGTTTTACGAGCGTCGCTTTCCGCCAGAGATGCGGGCTGTGTTCGTTCCCTGGCGGGCCAGGTACCCCGACCATCTGCGCGAGTCGGTCAAGGACGGGCCGCCGATACCCCTGCCCAAGACGCAACATGAGCAGGGTCGCAAGGCCGGCCTGCTGAGGCGCCAGGCGGCAGAGGCCTTCCGTATCGGTGACTCGGCCAACGGCAACTCGGACCGCTACGTCGCATCGACCGTGGTCTTCTCCACGGTGTTGTTTCTGGCCGGTATCAGCCCGCAATTACGCCGTACCGCCTTGCGCAAACTACTCGTGGGCCTGGCCGCAGCGCTCGGCTGCGCGGCGATCGGTTTTCTCCTCACCCTGCCGGTGGCCCGCCTTTGATTCGTCGCAGTACGTCGCCGATTCAGGCGGCGACGGAGACCCACCGCTTGTAGACCGTCGTCAGCAGAAAATTGACGAGCAGGTATAGCAGCACGGCAGCCAGCACCGCGGTGGCCTGCTGCGGGAACGTTGCCACCGCCAGCCCGATCGCGACGCCTGGATGCCGTGACGCGGTCGCGATCGCAAGGGCACTTTTATCGCCTGACGTACCTTTGCCGAGCATATGGCCGGCCAGTAGTCCGAACGCGACCATGATCGCCGCCGCGAGGACTGCGAAATCGTGCGCCGCCTCGATCATGGGTCGGTACGAGCTGGCGAGAATGACAACCGCGACGAGCGCCAGTAGCGCCATTCCGGCAAGGCTCAAAGGCCGTACCAGCCGGTCGGCCAGATCGCGCGCGTAATGCCCGAGCAGCATGCCGATGAAGAGCGGCGCACCGACCGAGAGAATGAGGGTGGTTACCATGCTGCCGATGTTGAAGACGGCATCGCGGTGGAAAATCTGTTCAAGCAGCGCAACGTAAAGCGGCGCCAAGGCCATCGATGTCAGTGTCGCCAGCACTTGCAGTGCAGTGATGAAATCCGTCTCACCGCCAAGTTTGCGCTGCTTTAGCGGGATGATCGGAGGCATGGGGGAGATGGCCAGCGCAAGCAATGCCGTCCGGGTCGTCGTTTCCAATGGCAGCCATTTGACCAGCAAGATCACGAACGCGGGAAACACGACGAACATGACGAGCATGGCGCGCACCAGCAGTCCGCGACTGGCCGGCTCGCTCAACAGTCCCATCATGCTGCCCAATCGCGCCCGTAGGCCGATGGAGACCACGATCAGGAAAATGCTGAGCAGGGCGGCAATCTTGATTACGACGATCGGTTGCATGGGTATCACCTTCGCTTACGGATACCCCACCCCTCGCTCTTTATACGGGAAAACATCTTCTTAGGCACCTCGAGAATGGCGGGAGCGCATGCCTTCCAGATCTGCACCGCTGCGCGGATGGGCGACTGGGCGACTGGGCGACTGGGCGACTGGGCGGGATATTGCCGCTAGACCGCGCTGGCGGTCTTGCAGATGTGCTGCTTCTGCGAAACCATTGGCGCCCCTGACACGAAATCCCGACCAACATGCTCGAATTCATCCTGGACCCCAACACGATCATCGCCTTCCTGACTCTGGCGGCGCTGGAGATCGTGCTCGGTATCGACAACATCATCTTCATCAGCGTTCTGGCGAACCGTCTGCCTGAGGATATGCGCGATCGCGTGCGTCGCTTTGGTCTGTTATTCGCCGTGGTGACGCGGGTTGGTCTGCTGCTGAGCCTGTCCTGGGTGATGGGGCTCACCGTCCCGCTGTTTACGGTACTGGGTCAGGAAATCACCGGGCGGGATCTGGTGCTGCTGCTCGGCGGCTTGTTTCTGCTATGGAAGGCCTCCAAGGAAATCTATATCGAGGTCGAGGCCAAGGATGAAGAAGACGAGGCCAGCGACGGTGAGACCGCCGCGCAGGCCGCGGCGCGCAACCGCAGCAAGTTGTTTTGGAGCTCGGTGGCCCAGATCGGCATCCTCGACATCGTGTTCTCGCTCGACAGCGTGATCACGGCAGTGGGCTTGGTGGATCACGTATCGATCATGATCGCCGCCGTGTTGGTCTCGGTTGCCGTGATGCTGATCGCCGCCAAACCCATTGGCGATTTCGTGCAGCGCCACCCCTCGATCAAGGTGCTTGCGCTGTCTTTCCTGACGGTCGTCGGTGTGCTGCTGATCGCAGAGAGTCTCGACGCGCATGTGCCGAAGGGGTACGTGTATTTCGCCATGGCATTCTCGCTTGGGGTTGAGTTCCTCAACATCCGGGCACGGACCAAGCGGCGCAAGACCAGTTGAGCGTCCACTGCGCCGCGCCGAGGCTGACGACAGGCGGGCGACTGCCCAACCCGATCCACTTCACAACCCAACCCGTTCCACTCGAGGAGACGACGACCGTGAAGCTGTACATGATGCCCGGGGCCTGCTCACAGGCTCCGCATATCGCATTGCATGAACTCGGACTGCAGGCGCAGACCATTCAGGTCAATCTGGCCAAGCATACGCTCCCGGATGGGTCCGACTATCGGGCGGTCAACCCCAAGGGATACGTACCTTTTCTGGTGCTGGATGACGGCTCGACGCTCTCGGAGACGCAGGTGATCCTGCAGTATCTCGCCGAGCAGCGGCCCGGAACACTCGCCCCGACCTTCGGCACGCGTGCGCGCTGGGATGTGGTGCAGTGGCTAGCCTACATTGCAACGGAATTGCACAAAGGCTTTTCGCCGTTGTTCAATCCGGCGACGACGCCGGACCTGCGCGAGCGCACGGTACAGGCGCTGGGTGACCGGTTCGCGCTCGTCAGTCAGACACTGGCCGGACAGCCCTTCCTCGCCGGCGACACATTCACGATCGCCGATATCTATCTGTTCGTCGTGTTGAACTGGACGGGCTACGCCAAGATCGATCTCTCGCCGTGGCCTGCTCTCACGGCGTTCCAGGCGCGGGTTGCAGCACGACCCGCAGTGCAGGCGACGCTGCGCGCCGAGGGTTTCATCAAGTAGCGCTACCGCACCTCGGCTGCCGGTGGCTGGTCGGTCGCCGCACGGGCTGCGGCCGCAGCCAGAGCAGCGATTTTTGCCGGGTCGGCGGGTCTTGCCGGCTTGCTGACCGGCAAGGCCGCCACCGCAGGCGCGGCTGCAGTGACAGGCGGCGCCGACTCAGCACCGGCAGGAGCGGCCGCGGTCGATGCTACGGAGTTGCGTGCAGGGGCGGGTTCCGCCGCTGCGGTGGTCGTTTGAGCCGGTGCCTCGGTGGCAAGGGCCGCCGCCTCCGCCTGCTTGGTCATCACGATGATGCTGATGCGACGATTGATGGGGTTGGTCGGGTCGGCGCGATTGAACAGCACGGAGGATGACAATCCCACGACGCGGGCGATCTTCTCCGGTGCGAGACCGCCCTCGACCATGGCCCGCCGCGCCGAGTTGGCGCGCTCGGCAGACAACTCCCAGTTGGAGAAGCCGTGTTCGCCGCCGTAGGTCGTGGTGTCGGTGTGACCGGTGATGCTGAGACGGTTGTCGACCGAATTGAGGTACACCGACAGTTCCTTGAGGATTGCGGTGGTGTAATCCTTCAACTGTGAGCTGCCGCGATCGAACATGGCGCGGTTCTGTGCATCCACGATCTGGATACGCAGGCCCTCGGGAGTGATCTCGAGCAGCAGCTGATCCTTGTAGGCCTTCAGCATGTCGCTTTTCTGGATCGCCTCCTTGAGTTGCTTCATCAGCGATTCGAGGTTTTTGCGTTCCGCTGCCTCAGCAATTTTTTTGGCCTCGTCGAGGGTCGGATTTTTCTGGGCCAGCGCCTCGGCACCGACACCGTGCTTCTGGTTTGCAGAGCGTGGCGCGTCCATCCCGCCGCGCAGATTGATGGGGCTGGTGCTGGCACCGCCCGGACCCTGCTGACCAGGCGCCGGCTTCGGCGCCGTTCCCTGCTCCATGCTTGGATTCTTGAAGTAGTCGAAAATGGCTGCACGCTGTTCCTTCGAGACCGCGGCGACGAGCCACATCACGAGAAAGAAGGCCATCATCGCCGTGACGAAGTCCGCGTAGGCCACCTTCCAAGCCCCGCCGTGATGACCGGCAGCCGGCGCCTTGCGACGGACGATGATGATCGGACGTTTATTGACTTCAGCCATGGGGCGCCACGTGTCTCAGTTGCAGGAGCCCTGCTCAGCCACCCGCGGGCTTGCCCTTGAGTTGTCCCTCAAGATCGGCAAACGTGGGACGGACCTGGCTGAACAACAGCTTGCGAGCGAATTCAACCGCCACCTTCGGCGGATACCCACGCACGCTGGCGACCAACGCCATCTTGACCACCTCGAATGCCTTGCTCTCCTCCTCGGCGCGATGCTGCAGCGCCGTGGCGAGCGGACCCACGAAGCCGTAGGCGACCAGAATGCCGAGGAACGTTCCCACCAGTGCCGCGGCAACCTTGTGACCGATCTCCGCCGTGTCGGCACCATCGAGTGACCCCATGGTGTTCACGATGCCGAGCACCGCGGCCACGATGCCGAATCCCGGCAAGGCGTCGGCCACCGACTGCATCGCATGGGCGGGCTGGTGCGCTTCCTTGTGATGGGTCTCCAGTTCGTATTCGAGCAGGCTCTCGAGCTCGTGCGGGTCGAGGTTGCCCGAGACGATCAGACGCAGGCAATCACAGATGAACTCCATCATGTGATGATCGGCAAGAATGTTCGGATATTTGGAGAACACGGCGCTGGCTTCGGGTTTCTCGATGTCAGCCTCGATGCCGAGCACGCCCTCTTTACGCAGTTTGTTGAGCAAGTCGAACAGCAGCCGCAACAACTCGACATAGCTGTCCTTGCCGTAACGCGGCTTCTTGAGCAATGCGATCGTGCTGGTCAGCGTCTCCTTGATCACCTTGGGCGGATTACTGGTCACGAATGCACCTGCCGCCGCACCGCAGATGATGAGGATCTCGGTGGGATGCCAAAGTGCCAGCAAATGCCCGCCCGAGAGCAGGAAGCCGGAAATGACGCAGGCGAGGACGATGACGGAGCCGATGATTGGGAGCATTGGGTCACACTTGGGGTGGACGTTGGCGGTCTGCTCCCTCTATCGGCCCGCTTTGAAAGAAATTTAGGGGCCGATGAGGCGATTCCCGCGGCTCTTGGCCCCGGCGACCGGATACCGGCTGGTAAAACCGCGGGGTGCCGCTTTTTTCCGGACGCGAGCGGCCGTTATATTTCAGACTCATGACTGCTGCGATCGACCACAATCCCGCCTCCCACCCTGCCCCCGATCGGTACGGCATCGGCCACATCCGGTTCCTGACGACGTTGCTGGGGCTGCTCTGGGCACTCTTGGCCATGCCCTGGCCGGCCCATGCTTACGAGACGGACCCCTTCACCAACCGACTCGTACCCCTGCAGGATTCGGGGCCGGTGCTTAACCGGGAAGTCAACCGGGCCATCAGCGAAGTGGTCGCACACTGGAGCGGGCCGCCATCCCAGTCACGCATGGTGGACGCGATCTATTTCCGCATCGGTGGTATCTACTGGGTGGATCATCTCGAGGCTTGGGCGGTGGAGAGTCCGGAGGTCGAGAAGTTGCCGACGCCGCGACATGGCTCGTTCTATAGCGATCTACCCCTGCGTGCGAGTCGGGTCAGCGGCGTGTTTGGTATCGGCCCGAGTTTCAGACTGAGGGAGACGCTGGTCGGCACCGACAAAATCGGCCATTTCCTGTCACAGGGCCGCAAATTCTGGCGACGCTGGCAGCGGACCGGTGACTTCGATAAAGCAGCGCAACACTCGGTTTTTGCGGAGCGGGCCATCTTTGGCGCCATGACGACCGGCACCTTCTCCAATGCCGACGTCGTCGCCAACTTCGAGGGCTACCTGTTCTATCGCAGCCTGTTCGAGGACGACGTCATTCCAGGCAAATCAGCCATCCTGCACTGGGATCGCGACCATTGGGTCGTGCAGCGACCCTTCGACTGGAACGACCATGTCAACGCGTACTGGGACGAAGGGCTCAACACCAACGATTACGATCGTTGGATGAGGCCGCCAGTGACGGCCCGGCTGCACGGCTACTGCACGGAGTGGCGGACCGCACCACAGCGCTATGCCATCGACCCGCGGGAAGAGGCGCAGTTGGCAGAGCGATACGCTCGGATCGGTCTGACACTGCGCCCCGAATTGCGTCTCGGCAACATCTGCGGCGAGGCAGCCACCGCGGGTGCCGGTCACTGAGCTCAGCGGCGGCCGCGGCCCCCGCCGAACGAACGACGGCCCGCACCATTGTTGGCAGGCCGCTGCTGACCCGCCGGCCGGCCGGTCTGCGGATTGCCGCCATGGCCGTGGCCGGCCCGCGCTGCGGGGGCAGCAGACTGCTCGACCGGTAGCCGAATTGCGGAACGGTCGAGTGGCAGTACGTTGATCTTGCGACCGAGCACTTTTTCGATCGCGCGTAGTCGGTCACGCTCGTCATCCGACACCAGCGACAAGGCCTGGCCTGCGCACCCGGCACGACCGGTGCGTCCGATGCGGTGTACGTAGTCTTCGGGCACATGGGGCAACTCATAGTTGACCACCTGCGGTAACTCGCTGATGTCGAGGCCCCGTGCGGCTATGTCGGTGGCCACCAGCACCTGGACCTTGTAATCCTTGAAATCCTCGAGCGCGCGGGTCCGCGCGTTCTGCGACTTGTTGCCGTGGATGGCAGCACACTGGATGCCGTCGCGGGTCAGCTGCTCCGCAAGACGGTTCGCGCCGTGCTTGGTTCGGGTGAACACCAGCGTCTGGGGGGTTGCACCCTCACGCAACAAATGACTCAGTACGGCGCGCTTGTCGCCTTGCGAGACCAGATGCACCCGATGCTCGACGAGCGAGGCAGTGGCATTGCGAGGCGCAACCTCGACCGTGAGCGGATTATGCAGCAGGCCATGCGCCAACTCGCGGATCTCGTCGGAAAAGGTTGCAGAGAACAGGAGGTTCTGGCGCTGCTTGGGCAACAACGCGAGCACTCGGCGAATATCGCGGATGAATCCCATGTCGAGCATCCGATCGGCCTCATCGAGCACCAGATGCCGGATCGAGGTGAGATCGATGGCGCGCTCATTGGCGTGATCGAGCAGACGGCCTGGCGTGGCAACGATGATGTCGCAGCCATGACGCAAGGCTTCCACCTGCGGCCGGGGGCTCACGCCACCAAAAATCAACAGCGTCCGCTGCTGCAGGTAGCGGCCGAAGTCCTGAAAGGATTCGCCCACTTGCGCCGCCAATTCGCGTGTCGGTACCAACACCAGCGTGCGCGGAGCACGGCTGCCGCGTGGGTTGGGTTGCAGTTCCGACATGCGTTGCAGCAGCGGCAGCGCGAATGCGGCGGTCTTGCCGGTGCCGGTCTGTGCGGCTGCGAGCAGATCGCGACCTTCTAGCACGGCAGGGATGCCGCGCGTCTGGATCGGGGTGGGTTGGGTATAACCGAGTTCCTGCACGGCGCGCAGGAGTTCAGCCGAAAGGCCGAGGGTATCGAAAGACATAGATGCACATTTCCATTGCGCTTCCCCCGGTCGCGCAAGCGACCGGGAACCGGACGAAGCGTCACAGTTCAAAAATCAGGGATCGAAGACGCAATAGGCAGACCGCGATCGGTCTGCAGGAGGAGCCGCGAGGGTCCCACATCGAGTGGGGACACCGTAGAACCTCGGGCGCAGACCGGACTGCGCGGCGGCAAACCGGAACGGATTATAACAGATCGATGCGGGCTCCGCTTGTGGACCAGTGCTCGCTTCGCATCACGGGTAGCCGGGGTGCTTGCGGCCGCAGGCCTGCAGCGCGCGCAGTGATCGCCAGTCAGCGTTTGCCAGTCAACGTAGTCAGCAGAACGTACCAATGCTCTAGACCCGCGTAGAACGCCTTCACCGGCACGCGCTCGTCGAGTCCATGCGCGTATTCGTCGCTGTCCTTGATGAAGATGCTGCTGACGCCATAGGTGGGAATGCCCGCGCCACGGAACACCGCGCCATCCGTGGCATAGGCCGCCTGATCCGGCACGATGGACGCGCCGGGATTGGCAGCCCGCACGGCTTTGGTCACGGCAGCCATGATGTCCTTGCGCATCGGCGAGGGTCCGCTCGCAAAGGGCGTACCGACAACCTTGACCTCCACTTGCGAACCCACCACGCCCTGCAGGGAATCGCGCACCGATTCGAAACTGGTGCCGGGAAAGATGCGGCAGTTGACGGTGGCCGTTGCCGACTGCGGCAGCGCGTTGTCCGCATGCCCGCCCTGCAGCAGGGTGGCGACACAGGTGGTACGGGTCCGCCCGACGTTGGCAGGGTCCGTGGACAGCACGGCAGCCGCCTCTGCATTGCCAGGCTCGGCCACGAATTTCGCCATGGCTGCACCCATGGCACCCGGCGTCACTTTTGCTGCGGCCGCCAGACTGCCCAGCGTCCAGTCATTCCACTGCACGGGGAACTGGTAGGCACGCAGTTTCTGCAGGGCATCGGCCAATTCGTAGATGGCGTTGTCGGCGCGCGGCTGAGAGCTGTGACCGCCCGGATTACGCACCGTCAGGGTATAGCTCGCGTAGGACTTCTCTGCGCCTTGTACGCGGTAGATGCTCGGTGCACCGGTCTGTTCATCCAGCGTTCCACCGCCGCCGTCGCCGTTGAGCGCAAATTCCACGTCGCGCAGCAACCCGCGCTGTGGATCCGCGAGGACCTTCGTCGACACCATGCCCGTCTCCTCATCACCGCTGAACGCGATGATGAGGTCGCGCGAGGGAACGAACTTCTCCGCCTTCAGCCGCAGGAGAGTGGTACTGATCAGAACCACTTCAGACTTGATGTCGACCGTTCCGCGACCATAGAAAAATCCGTTCTCTTCCACCAGCGTGAAGGGATCGCGTTGCCAGTCTTCGGGCTTCGCCTTGACGACATCCATGTGCGCCAGCAATGCGATGGGACGACCACCCCGGCCGCTGCCGCGATAACGAACGACGAGGACCGCAGTATCCTCGACCGGGACGATGGTGACGTCCTCGGCAGGAAAGCCGGCCGCGAGGAAGCGGTCGGCGAGGTACTTCGCCAGCACCGGCACCTGCCCGCGACCTGCCTCGCTCTTGATGGCGATGACATCGCGAAACATTTCCCGCGCCTCAGCACGCAACGCTACGGGCGTATCGGCCCGAGCAGGGTTGCACGCCAGAGCAGCAGCCAACACCGCCAGACTCATCAATGGTTTAAACATTGCCTGTCCCTCTCATTCACTGTACCGCGCATTCCAAGGCTCGGCCGCGTGGCAGCGACGTCATGGTCTCACTAAATCGCCCGGCTATTCCCCCAGCGAATCGCGCAGCCAGCGATCGGTCCGGCCATCGCTCTGCGCCGCCAGCAGCCAGGCGTCGACTGCCTCCTTGAGCGGCGGGTCGCGGACCAGAAAGACTGCCTTCCAAGCGCGGGTCAGCGTCCCCGGGTAGGCGCGACACAACGCTGGCTTGCGGTGCGTCTGCAGCTCGACCTCGACATCGTCGGTGATCATCGCATCAGCGCGTCCGGCCACGATCTCATCGAACACCTGACGGTTGTCCGGATGTACGCGCAGTTGTGCGTGCTGCAGATTCTCGCGCGTGAAGCGTTCGTTGGTGCCACCCGCATTCACGATCATGCGCACGGACGGTCGATCCAGCGACTGCAGCGAGGCGAGGCGCTGCCGGTCGGTGCACCGAGAAATGATGGTTTTACCGCCCGTGTGATACGGGCGCGAATACTCGCCGACGCGGCTGCGCTCAGCGGTGATCGTGATGCCACTGGCGGCGACATCGTAGCGGTCAGCGCGCAGATCATCGACCAGCGTCGACCAACGGGTGCGCACGAATACCGGTCGCAGCCCAAGATGCACAGCCAGGGCGGTAGCCAGTTCGATGTCGGCACCGCCGACCTTGCCCTCCGACTCGAGGCTGAACGGCGCATAATCGCCGGTGGTACCGATGCGCAGCACCCCGCTGGCGCGCGCACGAGCGAGACCGGGCGGCTGATTGCGGTGGATGTGCGCCAGATCAGCGAGCAGTGCGTCGACATCGGCGGCACTCATGGGGCTTGCCGGCGGCAGCCAGCGCGCACGGGCCAGAGGTCGATAGTATTCAATGAAATCGGCACGGGCGAATTCAGGGGCAGCAAGATACAAGGCGGTCACCAGCTCGTTGCTGATGCGATCAAGACTCGCACGGACCGGCACGAGGTCAGGGGCCGCACGGCAGGGCTCGCAGTCGCCCTGTTGCCAACGCGCGTGCAGGTCCTGCTGCAGATGGCGTGCGATGGAGATCTGTGTAGCGAGATAGGAACGCACAGGCTCCGGCTGCAGGCCGGTCTGGGAAGCGCGCAAGGCGATATCATCCAGCACGGCCTGCTCACGCGCGGGATCCGTGATCGGCGATTTCGAAAGCCACTTGGCAGCCGCTATTTGCGGCATGAGCGCGAGGCGTTCAGCCGCCAGGTCGAACACCTTGGAGACAGCCTGCGTGCCGTCTGATAACGGGGCGTCGGCTTGGGCGGTATTGATGGCTGCGATCCCCAGCAGCAGCGCGACAGCGCCGCGCCGCCACAGGGAAGGGATGCGCGCAGACACAGCCTGCGCGCATGGGTCCCGCACGGTCAGCTGAACAGTTCTTTGGGAACGTTGCCGCCGTTCTGCGCGATCTTCTCGAGCACGGTCTTGTGCAGCCACATGTTCATCTTTGCAGAGTCGGCCATCAGACTGGCAGGACAGCCGAGCTCGGTCGCCAGTTCCTTGCGGGCGCCGAAGCTGCTGTCGAGGTCGAGCAGCTTGAGCAGGTCGACGATCGAGACCTTCCAGTTGAGCTTCTGCGGATTGGCGGCAGCTGCTGCTTCCAGCTGCGCAACGACGTCCACCACTGCGATGGGCGTGGGCGGCGGCGGAGCGGCAGGGGCGGCGGGTACGACCGGCTCCGGCGCGACGGGCGCCTGCGCCACCACAGGCGGCGGCACGGGGGCGGCAGCGGCCTTCTTCAATCCCAGTTTTTCCATGATCTTGCCGAAAAAGCTCATACATGCTCCTCAGGTTTCTGGAGTGTTGCTGTTATCCGAAGCCGCAGACTACCACCGCAGCCGGCGGCGATTGGTGACGTTTTAACCCATCTTGAGGGCTTGCCCGGCGACCCGGTCGGGCAGGCTCTTGATGCGGAAGGCGAAGATGATCTTCAGCGCGCCGACGATCAAGGCCCAGGATGCGATCATGGCGATCACGGAGGCGCCGCCCAGTGCCGGCTTGGCGATGATCATGATGCCGAACAGGACCGAGAGGGCGCCCATCAGATACAGGATCCATTCGCGATCGGTGGTGGCGCGCACACGATAGCCCAGCATGATGGTGAACACGCCCAACATGATGACCTGAAAGGCCACGAGATAAAGAAACGCCATCATGGCTGCGGGCGGACTGAGCAGTGCGAAGGCACCGACCAGCAGGCCGAGAATGCCGATCAACAGCATGATCCACCAGCCATCCTTCTGGCGGTTCTGGATTGCACCGACGAGGTTGAACGCACCTTCCACCAGAATGGCGGCGGCGAAAAACAGGGACACCACCAGCCAAGCCGCCACGGGCTTGCTGATCGCCAACACACCAAAAATGACGCTGGCGATACCGCTCACCAGAAACACCCACCACGTGCGTTTGCACAACGCGCGCGCATCCGCACCCAACTTGCCCAGCAGTCCATCGGAATTTGCCATCTCCTGCCTCCCAGCCCAGTTGTGGGGCTTATGATTACGAGTTTCGATCCCCAACCCCTGACGGAATTTAGCCGCTTGAGCAACAGCAAGCCAGACCCCACCCCCACCGCCGGCGCGGATTCCACCCAATCAGCAAGTGAGTCGATTCACCGCGGCATCCGCAGTTTTGTGCTGCGCGCCGGACGCATGACAGTTGCTCAGGAACGGGCCTGGCGCGACCTCTGGCCACAATTCGGCCTGGCCGAGACCAACGTACCATTCGACTTGAATCAGGTTTTTGGTCGGGATGCGTCGCGGACGCTCGAAATTGGTTTCGGCAACGGGGAATCGCTGGCCGACCTCGCGGCTGCCCATCCGGAACGCGACTATCTCGGCATCGAGGTACATCGTCCCGGAGTTGGACATCTGCTGCTGCGGTGCGAAAGCGGTGGGCTGCGTAACGTGCGTGTCATCTGCAGCGATGCGGTCGAGGTGCTGCGCCACCGGCTCGACGATGATGCGCTCGATGAAGTCCTGCTCTATTTCCCCGATCCGTGGCACAAGAAACGCCATCACAAGCGACGCATCGTTCAGGCTGAGTTCGTTGCGCTGGTGGCCCGCAAACTGCGACCGGGTGGAGTGCTGCGCATGGCCACGGACTGGCAGGAATATGCCGAACACATGCTGGCCGTTGCCGGCGCGTGCCCGGCCTTGCGTAACCTGTCCGCCGGGGACGGCTACATGCCGCGACCCGCGAGCCGCCCGATCACTCGTTTTGAGCGACGGGGCCATCGTTTGGGGCACTGCGTGTGGGATCTGGCCTTCGAGCGAACCATACAGCGCGACCCAGGCTGAACAGCGAGCGCGACCGCAGCACAGGCAGCGCGTCGGGCAGGACTGTTCATGCCGCGGGCCAAACCCATATTTGACCAGTATTGCCGAATTGACCGCTGCGCGACTTATACGGGTTGCCCTCGCATCCGGACCGGAATAATAAGAACAGCAGAGTCACGGACGATGGCTCGGCGACTTCAGCGAGGGCATGCAGATGGTCAACCCGGCACCGATGATCGGCCAATGGTATCAACGCAGCGGCGGCATCTCCTTCGAGGTGGTTGCTCTCGATCGTGACGACCGCACGATCGAGATCCAGCATTTCGACGGCGCGTTGGAGGAACTCGACCTCGACGAATGGATGGAGGACGAGATCCTCTCCTGCGCACCACCGGAGGACTGGACCGGCTCGGTCGATGTGGATCCGGAGGACTGCGAGAACGAGTACGAAGCCGAACCGCTCAACTTCCGCGATGGCCGCGCTGCACTGCAGTACGTGGATCGCATGGAAGCCGCGTCATTCTCCGAACTCGATTTGCCCGATCAGGACTGAGACTGAACCGATTGTTCTGCGGGACGTGGACGCAGCTGTGCGGCGTTGCAAGGTCGCTCTAACGCCCGAGATCGTCTGGTTCAGCCAGTGGGACCTGTGGATCCAGCATCACGCACCCGCCCACCAAGCGGATCGGCAACGACCGCAACGCGGCACCAAAGCACGGTCCAGCGACGCATTGGCCGGTGTCGATCTCGAACAGCGCGCCATGCTGGGTGCACAGAATCAAGGGCGCATCGGGGGCAAGAAACGCATGCGGCGACCAGTTCAGCGGAAAGCCTGCGTGCGGGCAGTGATTCACATAGGCGCGCACCATCGTGCCCTTGCGCACGACGAAGCCACGTAACGGCCAATCCCCTGCGCCGAGCGTGAATCCGCGCGCCCCGGGGTCGGGAAGTTCGTGGAGACTGCAGATGACCCGGATCAGGTCGATGTCTTCCATATCCGGGCCGGAGCCTCAGGCTGGAGAACCCGCGGCGGGGCCCTGCGCTGCAGCGCGGGCGCGCGCATCGCGGGCCAGAAACCAGAGCATCACCAGCGCCGGCAGACCGAGCAGCGCCGTGTAGCAAAAAAATTTCGGATAGCCCACCGCATCGACGACGAATCCCGACGCACCCATCAGCAGCTTGCCCGGCAGCGCGTACGCCGATGAAAACAAGGCGTACTGCGTGGCCGTATACGAGGCACTGGTGAGACTGGAGAGGTAAGCGATCAGTGCCGTACCCGCAACGCCCATGGCGACGTTGTCGGCACTGATGACCATGGCCAGCCCCGGCAGGCTGTGTTCACCGACGCGTGCAAACACGGCGAACATCAGGTTGGCGACGATGACACCGATACTGCCAATGGCAAGCGCACGATAGATACCAAAGCGTGCCACCAGACTGCCGCCGATGAAAGCGCCGAGGATGGTCATGAAAACACCGAAGCCTTTGGCGACCGCAGCGATCTCCTTGAGTGAGAAGCCGAGGTCCAGGTAGAACGGGTTAGTCATGACGCCCATGGTGAAATCCGCAAGACGATAGCTGCCGATGAATGCCAGCATCAGCACACCGAGCCGCAGGCCATTCCGGTTGAAGAAATCGAGAAACGGACAGACGACGGCGCCGACAAACCACGCACCCATATCACGCATCCATGCGGGCAGCTGACGATTGCGGTCGAGCCACTCGATGACGCGCTGCTCCTGCAGGAGTGCGGCAGGCGCGACGCGGGGCACGGGCTCCGGGATGAGTAGCGTGGTTGCAATACCGACGCCGGCACACGCAGCCATCGCCGTGTAGGCCGCCTGCCAGCCATGGTCAGCGGCAATCCATAAAGCGCCAGCCGAAGCGACCATGAGCGCGATTCGATAGCCCAGCTGATACGCAGCCGCCATGACGCCCTGCATATCGCGCTCGACCGCTTCGATGCGCCACGCATCGACCGCAATGTCCTGAGTGGCCGATGAGAATGCGACCAGCAGCGCGAGGCCGGCCACGATCGCGAGATGGCCCTGCGCCGGATGCAGGTGCGACATGTTGAGCAGTCCGATCGCGATACCAACCTGCCCGAGCAGCATCCAGCTGCGGCGTCGACCGAGCAGTCGATGCAGCCACGGCAGCCGCAGCCGGTCGACGACCGGCGCCCAGAAGAACTTGATGGAATAGATGATGCCGACCCAGGAGAGCATGCCGATGGTGGCGCGCTCGATCCCTGATTCGCGCAACCACGCCGATAGCGTGGAGAACACCAGCATGAAGGGCAAGCCTGCGGAAAAACCGAGAAACAACATGCCGAGCACCCGCGGATGCCGGTAGGCCAGTATGGCTTCGCGCCAACTGCGCTCGGCAGTGGCATCACCGCTCGTACTCACAATGCGTAATCCATGATGAGCGGCGCATGATCCGAGAATCTCTGCTGCTTGTAGATCTGGGCCCGCTGCACACTGCCGCGCAGACGCGGCGACAACACCTGGTAGTCGATGCGCCACCCCACGTTATTGGCCCAGGCCTGACCGCGGTTGGACCACCATGTGTACTGGTCAGGCTCGTCGTTGACCTCGCGGAACGCATCGACAAATCCCGCTTCGTCGAACACCGTGTCCAGCCAGGCACGCTCCTCGGGGAGAAATCCCGAGTTCTTCTGGTTGGAGCGCCAGTTGCGCAAATCGATCGGCTTGTGCGCGATGTTCCAGTCACCGCACAGCACGTAGTCGCGCCGCCGCCGCTTGAGCGCCTGCAGATGCGGCAGGAATTCATCCAGGCAACGGAATTTAGCCTGCTGCCGCTCCTCGCCGGAGGACCCGGAGGGCAAATACACGGAGACCACGCTCAGCCCGTCGAACTGCACCTCTAGGTAGCGCCCTTCGGCATCGAACTCGCGCGAGCCATAACCGATCACCACATTGGCCGGCTTCTGCCTGGAATAGATCGCAACACCGCTGTAACCCTTCTTCTCGGCATCGAAATAATGACTGTGATATCCGGCCGGGTGAAACACCGGATCGTCCAGTTGCTCGCGCTGGGCCTTGGTCTCCTGAATGCAGATCACATCCGCATCCTGAGTCGGCAGCCAGTCGAAGAACCCCTTGCGGGCCGCGGAGCGGATTCCGTTTGCGTTGAGGGTGATGATGCGCATGGCCATGCAGTATAAAGTACCGGGATGCTGCAACCTGATTTCATCAAACTGTGTCTGGAACTGGGCGTCCTGCGCTTCGGGGAATTCACCCTCAAGAGCGGGCGTATCAGCCCCTATTTCTTCAACGCCGGCCTGTTCAACACGGGTCACGCCATCGGCTCGCTGGGTCGGCATTACGCGCGAACCGTTGCCGGCTCGGGCCTGCAGTTCGACATGTTGTTTGGCCCCGCCTACAAGGGCATCCCGCTGGTCACCGCGACGGCGGCTGCCCTTGCCGAGCACGAGGGGCGCAATCTGCCCTTCGCCTTCAACCGCAAAGAGGCCAAGTCGCACGGTGAGGGGGGCACGATCGTCGGTGCGCAACTCCAAGGACGGGTACTGATCGTCGATGACGTGATCACCGCCGGTACGGCGATACGCGAGTCGGTCGATATCATCCGCGCGCAGGGCGCAACACCAGCAGGCGTGCTGATCGCGCTCGATCGCGAGGAGCGCGGACAGGGCGAGCAGTCGGCGGTTCAGGAAGTGCAATCCAAGCTGGGATTGCCGGTGATCAGCGTGCTGAAACTGGGGGATCTGATGTCCCACCTCGAGGCGGTCGGAGATGCGACCTCGCTCACAAAAGTGCGAGCCTATCGCGACCGCTACGGGGTATAGAGACATAATCACGCCGTCCTGCCCATGCTGGGCAGGCTCGAACAGGTTGAGAGTGCAGGCAAGAGGATGTGCCCTGTAATGGTGAGGGAACCCGCAACCCGCTGGGGTCGATTGCTGGTCGCGTTGGCAGGCCTAGTCCTGTTTGCCGCCCCGACCCGCGGGCACGCCGCTGCACGCGAGACGTTCTACCGTTGCCACGGTGCGAACGGGCAGTCCTACGTGGGCCAGAGCATCCCGGCGGAATGCATGGGGGCGGATGTGCAGGTGCTCGATGCCACCGGCCGCGTCGTCCGCACCATCACCGGCCAACGCTCGGTGGAGCAGGTCTCCGACCAGAAGGCGGCAATGGATGCCCACAACGCGGCAGCGCAGCGCGATCGCACACTGCTCTTCACCTACCTGTCAGTGGCCGACCTCGAGCGACTGCGTGACCAGCGCATCGGACAGCTGGAGCAGCAGGCACTCATCACCCGACAATACATCGGCAATCTCAAGGCGCGCGAAAAGCGCGTGATGCAGGACGTGCAGCGCTATCGGCCCTACAGCAGCAATCCCGATGCGCCGCCGGTGCCCGACACGTTGGCGGACGAAATGGTAAACACGGTCAACGGACTGCAGGTCTATCAGCAGGAGCTGGTCAAAAACGCGGCTGAACAGCAACGACTGCAAAGCGAGTTCGCGTCGGATATCGCGCGTTTCAAGGAACTGAAAGGCGAGCATTGAGCCCGCAGCGGCAGTCTCAGCGGCGCCCTGAACTGCCGAAACCACCCGCTCCACGATCGCTCTCAGTGAAACTCTCCACGATCTCGAAGTCGACTTGCACGACCGGCACCACGACGAGTTGCGCAATCCGCTCACCCGGCTCGATGCGGAATGTCGTGCTGCCGCGATTCCAGCAGGACACCATCACCTGCCCCTGATAATCGGAATCGATCAGGCCGACGAGATTGCCAAGCACGATACCGTGCTTGTGTCCGAGCCCGGAACGCGGCAGCAAGACGGCAGCGAGCCCCGGGTCGTCGAGATGAATTGCGAGGCCCGTGGGAATCAACTGGGTCTGTCCCGGCGACAGATCGAGCGGCGCATCGATGCAGGCGCGCAGGTCCAGACCCGCCGAACCAGCCGTCGCGTACTGCGGCAGCGGAAACTCCTCACCCACCCGCGGATCGAGAATCTTGACCTGCAGGGGTCGGCGCGGCTCGGCAGCGGTCATGGTGAGAACTCCCGGGGGCGATCGGACTTCACTGCGGCGGCAGTCGCGCAGCAATGGTCTGGATGAGTTCGGCCGCGAGTTCCGACTTCGCTGCCCGCGGCAACTCGCGCTTGCCACCCTGCCAGTAAACGGTCAGGGCATTGTCGTCGCAGTCGAAAGCCAGCCCGTCGCCGACCTGATTCGCCGCGATCATGTCGAGTTTTTTCGCCTCGAGCTTGATGAGTGCGTTGCGCTCGACGTTCTGCGTCTCGGCCGCAAATCCGACGACGAACGGACGCGGCTGGCCGAGCGACACGGTAGCGAGAATATCCGGCGTGCGGGTCAGTTCAATACTGAGGGTCTCGCCGGATTTCTTGATCTTTTCCGGCGCGATGCTCGCCGGGCGATAGTCGGACACGGCGGCAGCGGCGATGAACACATCGGTACCCGTCAGCTGGTCGTGCACCGCGGACATCATCTGGTCAGCCGTCTCCACATTGATCCGCTGCACGCCCGGCGGTGTCGGCACACTGACCGGACCAGCGACGATGACCACGGTTGCGCCGGCGTTGCGTGCCGCCTCGGCGACAGCGAATCCCATCTTGCCGGAGCTGCGGTTGGTGATGAAACGCACCGGGTCGAAACGTTCGCGCGTCGGACCCGCCGTGATCAGTACCTTGCGTCCGACCAGCACACCGCCACCCGACGCGACTGACCGAGCCCCATACAGCATGTCCGCAAGCTCTTCCGCCTCGAGCATACGGCCGGGGCCGCTCTCGCCGCAGGCCTGATCGCCCTCGCCCGGACCGAACACCGCGATCCCGCGCGAGCGCAGCAACCCGACGTTGGACTGAGTTGCGGCGTTGGCCCACATCAGACGGTTCATGGCCGGAGCCACCGCAAGCGGCACATCCGTGGCGAGACACAGCGTGCTGAGCAGATCGTCGGCATTGCCATGCGCGAGGCGAGCGATGAACTCGGCAGAGGCCGGTGCAACGAGGATGCGCTGCGGCCAACGGGCGAGTTCGATGTGACCCATCGCCGCCTCGGCACTCGCATCCCACAAGTCGGTACGCACCGGACGACCTGACAGCGCCTGAAAGGTCAACGGCGTAATGAACTGGCAGGCGCCGCGGGTCATGACGACCTGCACGTCTGCACCGCGCTGTTTGAGCCGACGGACGAGCTCGGCGCTCTTGTAGGCGGCGATGCCGCCGGTGATGCCGAGCAGGATGCGGGTGGGTATGTCTGCGCTCATGCGCCGATTATCGACCCGGGCGCCGGCGCTCCGCAAAGGGCAGCGTGCCCAATTCGGCACAGAGGTCTCAGGCCATAACCGGACGTTACGTCTGACAACGGGGACAAAAGTAGGTGGAGCGCTGCCCCTGCACGAGGTGCCGGATCACGCTCCCGCAGCGGCGACACGCCTCCCCGGCACGTTCGTAGACAAACAATTCCTGCCGGAAATAACCGGGCGTGCCGTGCGCGTTGACGTAATCGCGCAGCGTCGTACCACCCTGCCGGATGGCTTCGCCCAGCACCTCGCGGACGGTATCCACCAGCCTGACCAGTCGCTCTGCACCGACACGGCCGGCAGCGCGTCGTGGATGGATCCCGGCGCGAAACAATGCCTCACTGGCGTAGATGTTGCCGACCCCGACCACGACGTGCTGGTCCATCAGAAACTGCTTGATCGCGACTTGCCGGCCGCGCGCTTTGGCAATCAGATAGCGTCCATCGAACTGCGCTTCCAGGGGCTCCGGCCCGAGACGCGCGAGCAGTGGATGAGCGTGTGGATCTCCGAGCAGGTAGTGCAGGCTGCCGAAACGCCTCGGGTCGTTGAACCGCACGCAATTGCCCGTGTCGAGAACCAGATCGTAATGATCGTGGGTCAGTACCGGGGCCGTGGCGGGCAACACGCGCAGGCTGCCGGACATGCCGAGGTGCGCCAGCAACGTGCCACGCTCCAGCCCGATCAGAAGATATTTGGCACGCCGCCCAACCGTCAGTACCCGTTGGCCGGGCAGCTCGCGCACCAGCGCACGCTCGACCGGCCAGCGCAGCCGCGGCTCACGCAGCACCATGGCAGCGACGCTCCTGCCATCCAGAGCATCCTGGATGCCACGCCGGGTGGTTTCGACTTCAGGCAACTCGGGCACGTCGCTCACTCACTCGCAGGCCCACTCACAGGCCATTTGCCGCCACCTTCGCCGGATTGGTGCGGCGGCACAAGGGTCGCGGTTCCTGAATCCGCAAAACGAAAAGCCCGCCGATGGCGGGCTTTTGCAGCAGGCCGGCCCGCCGGCTTACTTGATCTTCGCTTCCTTGTAGGTCACGTGCTTGCGTGCCTTCGGGTCGAACTTCAACACCTCGAGCTTCTCCGGATGGAGACGCTTGTTCTTGGTGGTGGTGTAGAAATGACCGGTACCGGCGGTTGAAACGAGCTTGATCTTGTCACGCATGGCTGCTGCTCCCGCTATTAGACCTTGACGCCCTGCGCGCGCAGTTCAGCAACCACGGCGTCGACGCCCTTCTTGTCGATGGTGCGCATGCCGTTGCCGGACACGCGCAGGGTGACCCAGCGCTTCTCGCCCTCGAGCCAAAAACGCTGCGTATGCAGGTTGGGCAGGAACCGACGACGGTTCTTGTTGTTGGCATGCGAGACCGTGTTGCCGGTCATCGGACGCTTGCCGGTTATCTGACAGACTTTCGCCATGATCTTGAGTCCTCGGAACCGGAGCCCGGCCGGAGGGCCGAAATCCGCAGAAAGAGCCGCGCTTTATACCAGCGCAGAGCCCGTGAGGCAAGCTGAGAGGCAAGTCGGATGGACCACCGCCGGACGGGCCGACGCCTCGTCCCAGAATGGGCACCCCTCTGATTTAACTATGATTTATTGCCCGCCTGCGACCCAATGCAGCCTCGCCGGCCCTCCGGGCGGGGTTAACCGTCGCGGTTAGTTGGGTCACAGCAGTCCGCGCTCGGCGAACGAAACTTCGGCGCCGTCGCCGACGACGATGTGGTCGAGCACGCGGATATCGACCAGGGCGAGCGCATCGCGCAGGCGACCGGTGATGAGTTCATCGGCATGGCTCGGCTCGGCCACTCCCGAGGGATGGTTGTGAGCGAGGATCACTGCCGCCGCATTGCGCGACAGCGCCAGCTTCACCACATCGCGCGGGTGGACGCTGGCGCCGTCGATGGTGCCGCGAAAAACCTCATCGAAGCAGATGACACGGTGGCGGTTGTCGAGAAACAGACAGCAGAACACCTCGTGGTCACGGTCGCGCAATCTGGCGCGCAGGAACTCCCGTGTGGCGCGCGGATTGGCCAGCGGCGGCCCGGATTGCAGCTGCTCGGCGTAGTGGCGGCGGGAGAGTTCGAGCGATGCCTGCAGCAGCGCATATTTGGCATCTCCCAGACCACGCGTGCGGCAAACGACGTGACGGTCCGCGGTCAGCAGTGCACGCAGGGTGCGGAACTCGACGAGCAGCAGCCGGGCCGTCTCTAGCGCCGAGATACCAGCCGTGCCGCTCTGCAGCAGGATGGCCAGCAACTCGGCCTCGGAGAGCGCGGACGCGCCCCGTTGCAAGAGCTTCTCGCGTGGACGCTCAGACGGTGGCCAATGCTGCAATGACATGGGGCGGGCTCCTCCTCACCACCATGCTGGACGGCGGCCGGCCAGTGCGCACGCCGTAAATCAATGCAATGCAGGGCATTTCTGCCGGCTGACGCCGGCCGGAGGACGCTACTTCGCGCGATGGGCGAAACGCTCGCGCAGTGCTGCGGCCACCAGCGGGTGGACGAATTCCGAGATATCACCGCCCAGGCTCGCGATCTCCCGGATCAGTGTCGAAGAGATGAAGTTGAAGCGCTCCGTCGGCGTGAGAAACACCGTCTCGACCTGATCGTTGAGGTGTCGACTCATGGTGGCCAACTGGAACTCGAACTCGAAATCCGACACCGCGCGCAGCCCGCGCATCATCACGTTGAGGTCGTTGGCACGCGCGAATTCGACGGTCAGCCCGCTGTAACCGGTCACCTCGACGTTGGGCAGATCGGCCAGCACGGTGCGCGCCAGTTCGATCCGCTGCTCGAGCGGGAAGAGGGGTGCCTTGCCGGGGTTGGCCGCGATCGCAACCACGACCTTGTCGAAGATGCCGCTGGCGCGGCGCACCAGATCGTGGTGACCATTGGTGAAGGGGTCAAAGGTCCCCGGGTACATCGCTCGGCTGGCCATGGAACCTCTGAGTGCTGTGTCAGGCGTCGGTGGTCTTGCGGGCGAGATGATAGCCCACCTCGCCGGCGCGCTTACTCTTGAGTAAAGCCCATGCCGCGGGCAGCGCTGGCTCACCCGCTGCTGCCGAATCCTCGAGGTAGATGAGGGCGCCCGGCCGCAACCACCCCCGCGATTCAAGCAGGGCGCAGACCTGCGGCAAGCACTGGTCGGCAAACGGCGGATCGAGGAAGACGATGTCGAAGCCCTCGCCGGGCTGACTGAGGTAGGTCAGCGCGTCGGTACGGATCACCTGGCCGCGCGTACAGGCCAGTTTCTGTAGCGCAGCTGCAACATGGCGTGCTGATTGGACATTGGATTCGACAAAAATCACTGACCCGGCACCGCGGGAGAGCGCCTCGAGTCCCAAAGCGCCACTGCCGGCAAACAGGTCCAGACAGCGCCGACCCGCAACCTCGCCCTGTAACCAGTTGAACACGGTCTCGCGCACCCGGTCGGGGGTCGGGCGCAGCCCGGGCGCGGCGGTAAAAGCGACCTTGCGACCCCGCCACTCGCCCCCGATGATGCGCACCTGGCCGGGCAACCCCGAGGCGTCCAAGGGCACGGCGGCCGGGCGCGGTGATCGGCTGGTTCTTTTTGCACCTGCGAAAGGAGGCTGCGGCCGGTCTGCGTGGTTCTTGCGTGGCATTGGCGTGCGAGCGTAGGCTTGCCCCGACTCACATTCAATGCGCACCGCGCCAACGCGGTCAAAATTCAGGGGAATAGAACAATGCTTGAGGTCAAGAACCGGCTGGCCCTGCCGGCCGCACTGGTCGCCGTCAGCATGGCCGTAGCGGGCTGCACAGCGTCCAAGGATGGTCCGAATTTTCCGCCCAAGGCGTCGGAAAACGCGTTCGCGAAATTCGACATCGCCACGGGCAACGTGCCCTACCCGACCGACCTCTTTTTTGCGGGTACCACTGACGGCACATTGAATCTGCCGTCGATCGCCTACCGTCCGGCCTCCATGCAGGCGGCACTCAATGCGCTCGACGGGTGGTCACCCTCGGCCACACTGGTCACGGGCTTCTCGGTGCCCATCGATGGTACAACCGTGAATGCAAGTTCGGTGAAGATCATCAAGCTGTGGTTGGATCCGCGGACCAAGGGTCCGGCCAATCCGGCAGATCCGACCGTGCAGGCCCTGTTCCTGCCGTCGGGCGCCACCAGCCCCGTCGCGGGCATCCTGAGCTATGGCACGGATTTCACTGCCGATGTCTCCCCGGACAACGACAGCGGCGGCAAAGTGCTGCGCATCACGCCCCTCAAGCCTTTCGCAACCAGCACCGGACCCGCCGTCAACAGCGGTGCCAACGCGGGCAAGGTGATCAACGTTGGCTATCTCATCCTACTCACCGACGGACTCAAGTCAGCCAATGGCACGACGATGGGATCGGATGCGCTCTACTCGACGATCAAGTCGGCTCCAGCGGACTGCAGCACCATCGCCGACGCCACCCAGAAGCGCGTCTGCCAACTCACCAAGGCGCATCTGAACATCGCGCAAGCGACGGGTACCGACCCGGCCTCCGTCATCATGTCGTGGAGCTTTTCGACGCAGAGCGTCGACGACACCTTCGGCGTGATCGCGGCGACGTCCACCGCCCAGCAGACGCTGGTGGTACCGACCGGGCTCAACACACAGAACGTCAACGCGGCCTTTGGCGGCAAGGCAGACATCTACGTCGGCTCGACAGTGCTGCCGTACTTTCTGACGCCGGCAGCCAACACCACCGACAAGGTCTCGGTGCTGACCAAGTACTGGACGGCGGCGGGCGCTCCGAATCCGGCTTTTGGGCTCGATCCCACCAGCCGCAATCTGAGCTTCTTCAATCCCGCTCCGGCCAAAGTGGCGGATGTCACCGTGCCGCTGTTGGTCACCGTGCCGAATGCCAACTCGGCCTGCCCTGGCAAGCCCGCGGGCGGCTGGCCGGTGGCGATCGTGCAGCACGGCATCACGGGCAACCGCTCACAGGCATTGACCATGTCGGATGCGTTTGCCGATGCGTGCTTCATCGTGGCGGCCATCGATCTGCCGCTGCATGGCATCACCGACACCACCAGCCCGTTGTACTGCGACCCGACCAAGCCACAATGCATCGGTGCAACCGAGCGGACGTTCAACGTCGACCTCGTCAACAACGCCAACACGGGTGCAGCGGTCTCGGATGGCAACATCGACGCGTCCGGCACCCACTTCATCAATCTGGCGAGCCCGCTGACGGGGCGAGACAATCTGCGGCAGGCTGAGGCGGATCTCATCCAGTTGACGAAATCGATCCAGACGCTTGCAATTCCTCCCGGCACGCCACTGCCCGCGGGGCCGGTGGGCGTGGACGGAACCCGCGTCAGCTTCGTGGGACTGTCGCTCGGTGCCATCGTTGGTGGTTCGCACATTCACTACACGAATGACACGCGTACCGCGACGCTCTCGGCGCCCGGCGGCGTGATCACGCAGCTGCTGCTCGACTCACCGACCTTCGGACCCACCATCACGGCCGGCGTCAACGGTCAGGGTCTCTCGCCCGGCTCGTATCTCTTCAACCTGTATTTCCGCGACTTCCAGACCGTGGTCGATGCGGGTGATCCGATCAACCACATTGCCGATACACAGGCGATGCATCCGACGCACTTGATCAAGATCCTCGGCGATACCGTCGTGCCGAACAACTCGACCGATCGTCTGATCACAGCGGGTGGACTGCGCAAGTTGAAGACCCTCGGTCCGAACGCGGTGGGACCCGGCACGGGCGCCTACACGTTCTTCTCCAAGGGTTCGCACGGCACGCTGTTCGATCCGACCGCGAGCCTCGCGGCAACCGTGGAAATGCAACGGCAGACCGTTGGCTTTGCTGCCACGGCCGTGCAGCCGGGTGGTCCGTTCGTGATCCTGACCGATCCGACGGTACTCGACCTGAACTGAGTCTGGTCCACTCAGGACCGAGCAAGGGCGGGAGCAATCCCGCCCTTCTTTTTTGTTCCGCTACAATTCGCAGCCTTCCCTGTCTTCGGCAGCCGTGCCAGCGAGCATCGAGTCCATGGGTCTGTTCAGTTTCAAATCCAGAAAGAATGGCGACGCCCGTACTGACTCCGATCAGGCCGCGACGGCGGTCGAGACCACCGGAAGCGCTCGGCCTGGATTTTTTCAGCGACTGCGCGCGCGTCTGAACAGCGGCAACTCCTGGCTCACCTATGATCTGGCCAACCTGATCCCCGGCGGTCGGATAGACGATCAGGTGCTCGATGAACTGGAGACGCGCCTGATCGCTGCCGATGTGGGACTGGAGACGACGGGGAAGATTCTCGATTCGTTGCGCACGCGCGTGGCGCGCAAGGAACTTGGAGACCTGGACGCGCTGCTGGTCGCGTTGCGGGCAGCTTTGCTGGAGATACTCGCTCCAGTCGCACAGCCATTGGTCATCGACGGCAGCCAGCAACCGTTCGTCATCCTCGTGGTGGGTGTCAACGGCTCTGGCAAGACCACCACGATCGGCAAGTTGGCACGCTATTGCACTGAGTCGGGACGCAAGGTCGTGCTGGCGGCGGGCGACACTTTTCGGGCGGCCGCCATCGAGCAGTTGCAGGTCTGGGGTGAACGCAATGGGGTGCCGGTGATCGCGCAGGCGGCGGGCGCAGATCCTGCGGCCGTTGCCTTCGATGCGCTGCAGTCGGCGCAGGCCCGCGGGGCGGATGTGCTGATCGCTGACACCGCAGGGCGTTTGCATACGCAAAACAACCTCATGGAAGAGCTGAAGAAAGTCAAACGGGTGCTGGGCCGGCTGGACGCGGCCGCACCGCACGAAGTACTGCTGGTGCTGGATGGCAGCCAAGGCCAGAATGCGCTTGCACAGGCGCAGCAGTTCCACGCCGCGGTGGGCGTGACGGGCATCGTCGTCACGAAGCTCGATGGCACGGCCAAGGGTGGAATCGTTCTCGCCATCGCCGATCAGATGAAACTGCCGATCCGCTACATCGGAGTCGGCGAGGGTGTCGAGGACTTCGACGTGTTTGATGCCGCAAGCTTCGTTGATGCGATACTGTCGGTGCGAAACGGCGCGGAGGGCGCAGCGCGATGATCCGCTTCGATCATGTCTGGAAGCGTTACCCCAACGGCCGCGAAGCCGTCGGTGACCTGTCTTTGAACATCGAGCGCGGAGAGCTGGTGTTTCTGACCGGACACTCAGGCGCCGGCAAGAGCACCATCCTCAAGCTGATCGCATTGATCGAGCGGCCCACGCGCGGCACTTTGGTGGTCAACGGACAAAACACCTCTACCCTGCCGCGCAAGAGTATCCCCGCATTCCGTCGACAAATCGGCGTGGTGTTCCAAGATCACAAACTTCTCATGGACCGGCCTGTGTACGACAACGTCGGTCTGCCGTTGGTGATCGCCGGAGTACCCGAGAAGGAAATCAGCAAACGGGTGCGCGCCGCACTGGATCAGGTCGGGCTGCTGGGCCACGAGCGTAACCGACCGATCGAACTCTCAACCGGCGAGCAGCAGCGTGTGGGTATTGCGCGGGCAATCATCGCCAAGCCGTCCCTGCTGATCGCAGACGAACCGACCGGCAATCTGGATCCTGACCTCGCCATCGAGGTCATGAACATTTTCGCTCGCTTCAATGAAGTGGGCGTGACCGTGCTGATCGCCAGCCATGACGTGCACTTGATCGATCGTTTTGGTGCGCGTCGGGTGATTGTCGAGGGTGGTCGCATCGCAGGCACGATTGACACGCCGCCTGAAGTGCCTTCGATGATGGCGAGCTGACATGAAACAGTGGTTTGAAAGACACCTGCAAACGCTGATCGGTTCGCTCGGCCGGCTATGGCAGCAACCATTCTCGACGCTGTTGACCATACTTGTCATTGCGGTGGCGCTTGCCCTGCCCGCCTGCCTCAACGTGTTGGTCCACAACGTGCGGGCGGCCAGCGGCGACTGGAGCAATGCCCTCGACATCTCGGTCTACATGAAACCGGTTACCAGCCTCGCTGACACGCAGCAACTGGCTGCCAGGCTGCGCGCGCGGCAGGACGTCGCCGAGGTCACAGTCATTCCCGCCGACGCTGCCCTCGCAGAGTTCCGCAAAGGTTCCGGCTTTGGCGATGCGCTGGATGCGCTCAGGGAAAACCCCCTGCCCCATGCCATGGTCGTCCGTCCTGGCAACGAGTTCCGCGGCCCGGCGCGCGTCGAGATGCTCCGGCAGGAAATTCGCAAAATGCAGGGGGTCGATCTCGTCCAACTGGACACGGCGTGGGTGACGCGCTTCAACGCCATTCTGGACATCGTTCGACGCGTGATCGCGCTGGCGGCGGGGCTCTTCGCGTTAGGCATTCTTGTGATTGTCGGCAATACCATCCGACTCGATATCGAAAACCGGCGCGAAGAAATCGAAGTGACCAAACTGGTCGGCGGCAGTAATGCATTCGTGCGTCGGCCATTCCTCTACAACGGCTTCTGGTACGGGCTGGGCGGCGGCGTGTTCGCAGGCCTGATCGTGACGTTGGTCATTGCCGTTCTGGCGGAACCGGTACGCAACATCGCCGGACTCTATGGCAGCGACTTCCGCCTCGAGGGACTCGGGCCGCTGGGGTGGCTGGCATTGATTTTGGGGGGCATCGCGCTCGGGTGGCTGGGCTCGTTCATCGTTGCGACCCGCGAGTTGCGCGGGATCGAACCCAAGTAATGTAAGAAATAAATATATAAAAACTGGCTTTATCGTAGATTATAAAATATTTATATCAAAATATTTTGATAGTGCCGGATTTTTTCGAACCCTCGGTTGCAACTTTCCCTCATTGAACTTCGCCAGCACTTAGCACTCTAATGCCCTGACTGCTAAAATCTGCAGCCAACGGTATGGAGGTTCGAAGCCTATGTCTGCCACTGCTCTGGTTCGCCACGGCCCCGCTGAACTGGCCTTGATCGGCCCGATCGGCAGCTATGACGCGTACGCTGACGCCGTGGGCCGCATTCCGGTGCTCAGCCGCGAGGATGAACTCGTGCTGGCCCGTCGTTTCCACTCGGATAATGACCTCGACGCGGCCCGTCAGCTGGTGCTCTCGCACCTGCGATTCGTGCTGCACATCGCGCGCGGTTATGCCGGCTACGGTCTGCCGATCAGCGATATCGTTCAAGAAGGCAACATTGGCCTCATGAAGGCCGTGAAGCGGTTCGATCCATCGGTCGGCGTACGCCTCGTGTCATTCGCAGTGCACTGGATCCGCTCTGAGATTCATGAGTATGTGCTGCGTAACTGGCGCCTGGTGAAGGTCGCCACCACCAAGGCGCAGCGCAAGCTGTTCTTCAATCTGCGCAAGTACAAGCGCAATCTCGGCTGGCTGAGCGCCGAGGAAACGCAGGCCGTGGCGCGTGATCTCGGCGTGTCGACCCAGGATGTGACCGAGATGGAGCGGCGGTTGTCGTCGCGTGACGTTTCTTACGACCCGTCGCCCGATGCGGACGAGGAGGAAGAGTCGTATTCGCCGGCGGCCTACCTGCCGGCGCCGGACGCCGATCCTGCCATCGCCGTCGAGCGCGAGGAGTGGGACGAGGATGTCGCGGAGAAGGTGACGGCCGCAATGAGCGAACTAGACGAGCGCAGCCGCGACATCATGCGCGCACGCTGGATGGACGAGCCGAAGGCTACGTTGCACGACCTCGCGGATCGATACGGCGTATCAGCCGAGCGCATCCGCCAAATCGAAGCGAACGCGATCAAGAAGCTGCAGAGACTCGTGGCAGGCTGACGATCGGCCCGCAGGCCGACCTGACAACAGGCGCACCGAAAACCGGCCTCCCCCGCAGGGGAGGCCGGCCTTGACTCAACCCTGCTTGGCGGCCGCGACGTTCGCCTCGGTCACCGGCACGATGGTGATTTCGACGCGGCGGTTCTGCGCCCGACCGTCCTCGGTATCGTTGCTGGCGATCGGCCGACTCGGACCGGCGCCCACAGTGACCATGCGATCACGGCTCACACCCTTGCCAGCGAGATAGGCGGCAACGCTGTCCGCGCGCTGCTCGGACAGCTTCTGGTTGTATTCCAGACGACCCGTGCTGTCGGTGTGGCCAGCCACCTCGATGACCGTCTTGTTGTACTCGGAGAGCGTGCCGGCGACGCTGTCGAGCACACTATGGAACTGCGGATTGAGGTCAGCCTTGTTGAGCGCGAAGGTCACGCCGCCCGGCATGTCGAGGGTGATGTTCTCACCCTTGCGGACCACATCGACGCCCGTTCCCGCCATCTGCTCGCGCAGCTTCTTCTCCTGCTTGTCCATGTAGCTGCCGACCGCGCCGCCAGCGATGGCTCCGCCCGCCGCGCCGATCATGACGGACTTGAACTTGTTGTTGCCCGACGTCATCAACCCGACGGCGGCACCCGCGAGCGCGCCATAGCCGGCGCCCTGCCGGGTCTTGGCCTTGTCGGGGCTCTTCGAGAAGTCTTCCATTCCGGCGCAGCCCGCCAAGCCGACGGCTGCCGCTGCCACCACTACCACTGCACTTTTCATGATCTTGCTCATCGCTCACTCCTGATTGTTTGCTGTCAGTCCCGGCCACTGCTGGCCGTCATTGCCGATTCGGCTGCCGCGCGCACCGCGGCCGTCACCACCTTGTGCGCCTCGAGGTCCAAGGGGTCCGGCAGCAGTTCGCCGTCTTTCGCCAGTTTGGCGAGTGTCGTCGCGGCTGCCAATAGCATACCGTCTGTGAAGCGTGTTGCGCCTGCTTCCAGCGCTCCCTTGAAGAGGCCCGGAAATCCGGACACATTGTTGATGCTCTTACCATCGGCGGCAAATGCCGCGCCGCGCTCGAGCGCCACCACCGGCTCGATCTCAGCATCCGGATTGGACAAGGCGAAAATGATCTGGCCTGGCCGCACCCATTCCGGCCGGATCAGCCCCTTCACGCCGGTGGTGGTGATGACGATGTCGGACTGCGCCATCACCTCGGTGAGCGTTGCCGGCTGTCCACCGAGCGCACTGAAGCGGTGGCGGGCCTCCTCCCGCAGGTCGGAGCCCACCAGTCGGCGTACCCCCTGCACCTGCAACAGGCGCGCGATACCGATCCCCGCAGCGCCGAGACCCACCTGCCCGACGGTACATGCAGCGAGGTCGCGACCCAGTCGGGCGGTGGCGTTGAGCACTGCAGCCAACGCCACCAATGCCGTGCCGTGCTGATCATCGTGCAGAACAGGAATGCGCAGCCGCTGCACCAGTTCCGCTTCGATCGCAAAACACTCCGGGGCCGCGATGTCCTCGAGTTGAATCGCGCCAAATGACGGCGCGATTGCGGTGACAGTGTCGATCACGCGTTGCGGGTCGTGCGAATCGATCAAAATCGGCACGGCCGTGATATCGACCAGTGCGGCAAACAGCGCCGCCTTGCCCTCCATCACCGGCAGTCCGGCCACCGGGCCGATGTCACCAAGCCCAAGGATCGCCGTGCCGTTGGTCACCACCGCCACGGTATTGGGCCGATTGGTGTACAGGGTCGCCTTGGCCGGATCATCGCGGATAGCGAGACAGACGCGCGCCACGCCTGGCGTGTAGATGTCACGCAGCGTCTGCTTGGTGGTAATGGGCAGGGACGGCCGCATGTGAATCTTGCCACCACGATGGCGATTGAAGACGCGATCCGACTTGCCCACGAAGCGAGCGTGCGGCAGTTCGTTGAAGCGCGCGTAGAAATTCGGGTTCGCCTGCTCGTCGATCTCAACCGTGATCTCCCATAGCGTGCGCCCCTGATCGCGGCGCAACGACTGCAAGTGCTCGATCACGAGCTGCTGATCGGCAATCACCTCGAGCACGCTGGCGAGCGCACCCGGCTGCTGCATCGTCTCGACCAGCAGAATCTCAGGAATCTTCATCCCCCCTCCTCGATTTTTCGTGCCTCGCGAAACACGATGGCATGCAATTGCGCAGTGCGCTGCGCGGTCGACGCGTAGCCGCCGGCGATGGTGATCACCAGCGGTCGCGCTGCCGCACGGCAGGTCTCGATCACGTAGCGATCACGCCGCGCAATACCTGCGTCGGTCAGACACAGGCGGCCGTAGCGGTCGCCGATCGCCGGATCCACGCCGGCCAGATAGAAGACGAGATCGGGACGAGATGCACGCAGAATCGCCGGTAAATGCTGCGACAGTGCAGCGAGATAATCCTCGTCACCGGTACCGTCGGCGAGACCCACGTCAAGCGTGGAACGCATCTTGAGAGCTGGATAATTGCGCTCACCATGCATAGAAAAGGTGGCGACTTCGCCGTCACCCGCGAAGATCGCGGCCGAGCCATTACCCTGATGTACGTCCAGATCGACGATCAGCGCGCGGCGAACGATGCCCTTGCTTTGCAAGCGACGGATCGTGATAGCTACGTCGTTCAGCACGCAGAAACCCTCGCCATGATCGGCAAAGGCATGATGCGTGCCGCCAGCAAGGTTGCCCGCCATGCCATCCTGCAGGGCAGCATAAGCTGCATCGATGGTCCCCTGTGTGGCGAGTCGCGAGCGCCGCCAAAGCGCTGCCGACCAAGGGACACCCAACAGGCGCTGCTCAGCTGCATCGAGCGTGCCATGGGCCAGCTTGTCGATGTAGGCGGCCTCGTGCACCCGCAGCAGGTCTTCCAGCGCAGCCTCCTCCGGCTCCATCACCTCGGCCGGGTCTACCAGGCCCTCGGCCACCAATTGCTGGTACAGCAGCGGGTATTTGACCATCGGGAACGGATGGGAGTCCGGCAGGCGCACAAAATATTCAGGGTGAAAGCTCATCCTCATCTGCAACATCCGGAAACCGCTGATAGGCGCGCGCCGACTGGCTAAGATACCGGTCGCGGATTGCAGATGCGACCGTGGCCGCCAGCTGATCGATCGGCCAACTCAGTCGAGACTCGGCCGGCGCGTAGAGGTTGCGTGAACTGCCGCGCGGTGTGGTTGGCCATGCCCTTCCGTTAGGAGTGGATCTGAAGATGTTGAAACGACAGTTGACGGGATTTTTGGCGATGGCACTGGCCGCGGTGATGCTCGCCGGCTGTGGAGCGCGAATGGCGCCCGCGCAAAAGGCCATTGCCGAAATCGAGGCAACCGTCACCGCTGCCGGTGCCGACGCGACTTTCTACATTCCGGATCAGGTGGCCGCAATCACGGCCGGGGTCGACGATCTGAAGGCGAAGTTCGCCAAGAAAGATTACAAGGCGGTCCTCGATGGTGCGCCTGCGCTGCTGGCACAGGCGAAGGCGCTGGGCCCGGCTGCCGCCACCGCGAAGGCTGCGGCCATGGAGCAGTTGAGCGGTGACTGGGCCTTGCTGGCCTCGACGCTGCCAAAACGGCTGACGGCCATCCAGAGCCGGATCAACCTGCTGTCGAACAAGCTTGCCGAAGCAACCAGTCCGCTGCCGGCCGGTATCGATCAGCCATCGATAGACAAGGCGCTCGCCGAGTCGGAAGCCGCCGCGACCCTCTGGAGTCAGGCAACGACGGCGCAGGCCGCGGGCGATCTCACCAACGCTGTCGACTTGGCCAAACAGGTCAAGGACAAAACCAACACCCTGCTCTCGTCATTGGGCATGAACGCCGGCTGATACGGGCGCTCGGTGGGCGGCGACACGCAGGTCGGCTAGGAGCTCGCCGAGCGATCGCCGACGGCATCTGCGTCATAGACCAGCTCGAAGGACTCTATCCAGAACGGCATTTCAGCTGTGACCGTCAGGTTGTGCGGCTGCAGTAGCGCATTCCAATACTGCGTGTGCAATGGAATCCACACCGCCGGATCGCGCACCGGCGATCCATCGACCCGCGTGTCATCTGCGGTTACCGCACCAAAGCGCCGCTGTCTCACATCGGTGATGCGCAGGTACAAGGTGGGCCTGCCATTCATATCGACCAGCAGGATGTGATGACCGGGTTGCGGTGGCACCTGACCCGTCCTTTCGAAAATCCAAGGCAGCGTGAATGTGCCAGTCTTATCGCCGCTGCGGATCAACTCAAAGATGAGCCGTGTCGATTCCTCATCGAGGCCGATCCAGCGCACATGACAATGCGACTGGCGATCGAGCGCCGGAGTAGCCGCGAGGGCCGCATCACGAAACGCCTGCAGTGCCTCCAGCGAGGGCTGGCGCACGGTGGCCGGAAGATCGAAGTGCATCACAGGTCCTTGGGGTGGTGGCCGACGAGAGAAGCTGAGCGGTTATTTACGGGCAACCGAGTACTCGACCGTTACGACAGCCTTGACGATCTTGTCGACGGTGCCCGTATCGTAGCTGCCGTAGTCGGGGGTATCGGTTGAATTGGGGGCCGTGATCTGGAATACGCCCTGGGATGCCGAACGCAGCGGACCCACAGTCACGCCGCTGTTGGCGGCAAACTGTTCGGCCCGCAGCTTCGAATCCTTCGTTGCCGCACCTATCAACCTGACTTTGACGTCATTGAGATTGCTGAAATAGAACTGGGGCGGCGGCGAATTGATCTGCACGCCCTCGCTGATCAGCTGCGATGCCTCGGTGGCGATGCGCTGGATCAGGCGCACGTCCTTCGAATCGAACTGCAATGAACGCGTGAGTTCATAACCCTGCACACGTCCAGTTGGCATCCCGTTGCCGGCGGTCTCCACGATCGTTTGCGAGTTCACCGCCCCGACCGTCAATCCGTTGCCTGCGCCGGCTGCCTTACTCACCATCGCCTGCACGCGCTGGGTATCGGCCTCTATCTTGCGATAGGCCGTTGGAAGGTCTGATGCGCGGGCGCTGAGGTTACCACGCCACGTTCCTGCATCGGAAACCACCCGCTCTTCGGCATAGCCCTTCACGGTGATGCGGTCTCCCGCCAGCTTGATACGCTCGAGACTGCGCGCGACCACAAAGGCGGAAAGAACCAATCCAGCTGCCAGCGCGATGCCGAGCAGCAGCCCATTTCGCGCTTCGCCGCGCTGGCGATCGATTGAATCATGTCTTGGCATGGCGCACCTCCAACCAGAAATGTGTGACGCACGTCGTGTCGACAGTCTTTACGGAACCTGAGCAGATTGTGCCACGGAGATCACCGCGCTGGCCCAAGGATAAGCATAACTGCCTGTTTGACAACGGCTTGCGCTGGGATGGCACGGACATTGCTTACTTCCTACTGCTACCCGCAAGGACGCGGGAAAGGTCTGAAGGCAAGAGGAACGGAAGCCACGGGATCAGGGAATCGGGATCACCAAACCAATAACTCACCAGTGATTGCCGGTTCCCGTCGACGGGCGCCAAAAAACAAGAAGATAGAAGAACAACAACAAGAGCCCCGGTCGAGAGGAACCACCCCGCGTAAGCGGGGTTTTTTTGCTGCATGGCCAGCAACGGCGCCTCGCCTACCGGAATGGATCGCAATGGTCCTGCGAATCAGACCGACGATGCTTTCATGGGCTCACCCACATCGATGGTCAGCACGCGATCTCCACGGATCAGACGCAGCGTCTGGTCGTGCCAACAGCAATGACGCTGTCCGCCCCGGATCACCTCGACGATGATCTATCCCTCGACATCACGCACCTCACGGCCAATTTCTTCGTCACGCACCCCTCGCTCAGCGAGTTGATAGCCGCACTGACACGTCAACAACTCACGGACGAAATCAACCGCCGGGTGGTTCTTCACTGCATCGGCCATGAGGAATCCGCCGACGCGCGGCGGCGATATGTCCCTGTACAAACGCATCCATAGTCTTCCAGTAAACTGGGCGGCGTCTGGACATGGAGTGAGTCATGAATTTCAGGGGCCTGCCGAAAGTCATCGCACACCGCGGCAACGCAGCCGAGTATCCGGAGAACACGCTCGAGGCGCTTGCTTCGGCGGTCGCGCTGGGTGTGGCTGGAGTCGAACTCGACGTACAGATGACTGCCGACCATGTACCGGTGGTCCTGCATGACAGCACGCTGTTGCGAGTGGCTGGCAACCCTGCATCGGTACACGATCTGTCGTGGGATCAGTTGAGCCGTATTTCGGTCGGCGAGTCGCAGCGCTTCGGCTCGGCACATTGCGACGTGTACCTATCCTCCTTGAAGCAGTTCGCTGCCGCGCTGGCGAGCTGGCCAGGCATCACCGCGTTCGTCGAAGTCAAGCGCGAGAGTCTGCAGCGATTTGGCACCGAAACAGTGATGAGCCGTGTGCTTGCGGACCTGTACGAGGTTCGCGAGCGCTGTGTGATCATTTCGTTCGATGATGCCTGCCTCGCGGTCGCGCGGCGCATGACGGGAACTCGCATCGGCTGGGTAGTCAGCGATTATTCGGATGCATCACAGGCGCGAGCGCAGGAAATGCAGCCGGAGTTTTTGTTTGGCGACATTGCTTCGGTACCCACGACGATGGCACGTCTCTGGCAGGGAGACTGGCAGTGGGCCATGTACGAGGTGCGCGACCTCGCCACCGTACGTCGTTGTCACGCGCTCGGTGCTGCCTGTATCGAAACGATGCAAGTTCGCAGCCTGCTGGCTGAATACGGGTCAGCTTGATCGCTGGAGACGGAAGATAGGACCTATCCGCGGGATCCTGCCAGATGGCGCCGTATCAGGCCGGGCGTCGGTCGCCGTCGATCAGACGGCGATCCGGATGTCGTCCGATTGGCAATCGCAGATTCGGGGTGCGCTGAAGGTGCGCAGGACTTCTCCCTCGAGCCAGACCGGTCGATCGAGCCCCTCGTAGTAACCGCCATGGCCGCCGGATTCGGTGACGGTGATCTCTAGCGCAGGCGTCCATGCGACACGTGAGAAATCCTCGATCGGGATGATCGGATCATCGGCTGCCGCAATGATGCGCGACGGAACCTCGAGCCCTGCGAGAGCCTCCCCGACCAGCGCGTAACCGTCGAGGTAGTCACGGAGAGTCGCGAAATCCCCGTACTTGCAGACCAGATGATCGGTCATCTCACCCAAGTCGCGCATACGCAGCGCGTCGCTGAAGTCATACACCTGCGGCCAGGCCGCCTGCTTGCGCCGCAGAGAACGTTTCCACTTCCAGATGAAGTATTCCCGATAGAGAGACCAGCCGCGCTCGAGTTCCTGCAGCGTACGCTGGGGGTCGACTACCGGGCAGACGGCGACGATGTGTTCGATCGCGAGGGACGCCTGACGCGCGCGTGCTCCGACGCGGAGCATGAAATTGCCGCCCAAGGAAAAGCCTGCCAGATGCAGCGTCTTATCCGGGTTGAGCAACTGCAACCGGCGCACTGCGCCCACCACTTCGTCGATACGGCAGGAATGAAACAGTTCTTCATTCAGGTGGTGGGTATCGCCATGATCGCGCAGGTTCAGACGCACCACGTCGAAACCATGATCGAAGAGATGTTGTCCGAGCGAAAGTATGTAGAGGGAATTGGCGCTGCCTTCCCAGCCGTGCACCAGCACGGCAAGTCGGTTGCTGCGCGCCCGTCCGACCTGTTGCTGGCGAGAATGAAAGGCCTGCAGGCGCACGCCGTGGCCACAGTCGATCAGGCATTCAGTTGCGGCGGACAGCAGGGGTACCGCACGCCGCTCCACCCGCGCACGCCGTAGGGGCAAGCTCGGATAAATCGATTGCAAATGGCGGTTGGCCAGCCGCGACGGCGGCTGGAATGCGTTGGTAGAGCGCTTCATGATGCTGAGGGGATGACGCGAAATTCGACGCGATTGTTGGCCGTAGCCGCCTTGTTGACGTCACCTGCCGTGGTTTTCTCGTTCTGGTCGACGAACTGAACGGGGGCACGGCGGCTGCCGTCGATGACCTCGATGGTCAGTGCGCCGCCCGACTGCTGTTTGGCAGCAGCCACGAAATTTGCAAACTCGACTGACAAACGCTGCGCCGGAGAAAGCGACTCATCGAAGGGGTTACCAATCACGTCACACTTGCGCATCGACGATTCAGGATCGGCCAGCGAGTAACCGCTGCCGGCGTCACCGGTCAAACAGAAATCACCCACGTGCGACTCGACCTGCACCGTGCCGCGGAATTTTCGGGCCTGCAGGGAGGTGACGATCGTGCGCAGGCGCTCGAGGCGGGCACCGGCGAACGGCGCCTGACCGTATGCCACTCGCTCAGTCGCGGCAAGGTTGGTCGGCGTCGGCTTGGCATCGGAATCGCCCATCACGATGGTCGGTGCAACGGACGGCATATCCAGGGGATTGATTCCGCCCGCTCCCGCTGGCGACTGGTTTCGCACCCGCGCGAGATCCGCCGTCATGGCGCGGTTGGTTTGCAGGGATTTCCAGTACAGCGCGCCGAGCATCAAGGCGGGCAGCGCGGCCAGCCCGGCGGTCAGGAGCGCGGGCAGCCACGAAGGCGCACGCGGCGGCGGGGCAATCGGCTCGACGACCCGCGGTTGTGCTGCCGCCGCCTTGGACAATCCTTCGCGCATCTCGTTGTTGATGCGTCGCGCGAATGCTTCGAACGAGGCCAGCATGAAACGCCGCTGCTCTGCCAGCTGGTCCCTGACCAGTTGGTTGACGGTCTGACGCAGACCGGCCTGCATCTCCGCGAGCGCGTGGGTCGAGATCTGCAGGTGGGCGACACCGGGCACGCCGGTACCGACGGCGTCAGCCTCGGACTTGCCTGCAATGGCTGCGGCAAGCCCGTCATCTGTGCCGCCGCCCGGCTGGTCGACGACCACCACGGCGCGGCCCTCCTCGAACAAGGGCGAACGACCGGCACGGCGATCGGGCAACAGGTTCAGCTGGTACAACACCCGCGCCACGTCGACGGGTCGGACGGTCTTCGGCAATACGCCCATCGCACCGAGTGCGCGGGCCTGACTGACGTACAACTCGCCCTCTTGGGAGGTGTACATCATGAGCGGCACGGTTGCGGTCTGCGGGTCGGTCTTGATCAATTTGACGGCTTCGAATCCATCCATGCCGGGCATCAGGTGATCCATGAAGATCACGTCGGGCCGATTGTTCTTGAGGTAGTCGAGCGCCTGTTCGGCGGACTCTGCTGTGTCGACCCCAAGCCCGTGCTGTTCGAGCATGCGGCTGAGAATCACGCGCGCCGAACGCGAATCGTCAACGATCAGGGCGCGCTTACCCGTCGACATCTTTCAGGATCTCCGCCTCAGGTTCGCCCGGACTGGGCGCAAACAAGTCCGCCCTTTTACATTGATCCGTGGCGGCTGCCAATACCGACTCATGGCGCGGGTCATTTGCCTGCGCTGCGGCCCACCGGCCCGGGCAGCGCGGCGGAACTGTAACCGTAAAACGGATCGAGCTCATTTTCGATGCGACGGTTGAGCCATTCGATATCGGAGCCCTGCAGATACTCGGCGTAGCCGCCGATACGGCCCTTGCGGGTCTTGAACGACTCCGCATCGCCAGCGCGACCGGCAGCCAGCGGGGTACCATCGGCCGGACGCACTGCCTCGCGCGATTTCATTGCACCAAAGCTGCCGTACTCGACGGCCGCCGCCAACGTCGCATCAGTGACGTCGGCCAGCCCGAGAAACGCGGCGATGCGGCGCAGCTCCCGCGCAGGGTCCTCGTGTACATCTTCATAGCGGATGAGCAGAAAGCTGCGCGGCACCTGTCGCTGCGCAGCCCAGACGTTGTAGTAGCGGATCATTCCGTCGACCGAGCCTCGCGGCCAACGCAGATAGGTGGACATGTCGCCCTCGAAGCGACGCTCGCGGCGAGTCACCTGAAAGTAATTGGATACGGCGGTATCACGCAGGTCGCGCACCAGCAGGATGACGCGACAACCCGCGTATTCGCTGCGGTCAGGGTTGATCTCGGCGCTGATTTTCTTCTGCGGCGTTCCGTCATGTTTGGCATGGATACGAGGCACGCCCTCGAAGCGGGCCGTGCGCGCGCCGAGTTCGCCTTGTGCAAGTTCCGGATGTCCATAATGCTCGGCGAGCATCTTGCCCATCATGACACGCAACCAGGTGCGCCCTGTCTTGGGGTAGGACAGCAGGAAGGCATCGGCCTGCATGGGCCGCGTCAGACGTCGCACCCAGGTCACCGGCGGCAACAATTCGAGACGGTTGCGCAACAGAAATCCGCGCGGCGGGTCCTGCAGCAACAAACGCCCCGGCACTGGCCTCGGGTCGGGAGAACTGGACACCGATCAATCCTCCGGCAACGAACGCTCGAGCCCGAGCGCTCGGCGCAGTCGGCGCCAAACGGGACGCCACGGTCGGTCATGACCGGTGGCGTTGGCATGCGGCCACGGCAATTCAGGAATCGGGGCACCGAGGAAGGCACACAGGCGCTCCCAGCCTGGCTCGCTGGTCGGGTCGAGTTCCAGCAACTGCTCGGGCGAGCCGCTGAAGTGCCGCCGGATGGCCTCATTATGCATGCGATAGGCATCCAGCCAAGCCTGCCGACTCGCATCGCTCTGGGCCGGATCCGCATGCTTGCCGAATATCCAGACGCGCATCGGCCGGATACGTCGGTTGCGGAAAAAGCTCACACAACTGTCGATCCACGCGTCCTCGTCACGCACGGTCAGGATGAACTTTGCGTCGGGAAACAGTCGGTGCTCCTCGCGCCAGAGGTGGAAATAGGGCGCATCGGTGAATGCCTCGAAGGTGTCGAAGGTCGGCAGCCAGAAATCGCCCGTTTCGATCTGACGAATCAGAGTCTCGCCGTCGTCCGCACCGGGATAGCTGCCCGGCTTGTCGCCATTGACAGTCCGATAGCCGAGGATGCGCAGGGCTTCGTAAAGCGTGGTCGTGCCGGTCTTGTAGAAACCGATGCCGAAGATTTTGCCGTCGTGCTGGGCCATCGGCGCAATTGTGCACTCAACCGGGCCGACGCGCGAGGCCACGGACATCGCGGGCCAATGACAGCAGTTCGGCTCGCAGCGCTGCACGCTGACCTGCGCTCAGGGTGGCATCGAGCTCGAGCAGCAAATCGGTCAAACCCTCACGGGAGTTGGCAATGGCGGCACGGTATTGTGGCGTCCAGAATTCATCCGGATACGCCACCAATTGTCGCATCTGCTGTTTGAATACTGTCGGGTTACCACGGTTTCGCAGCGCTGCGGCGAGTGCTTCACGCCACAGACGGCGGCTCGCGCGCCACTCAGGCATGGTGGACGGCGCAGTCGTCACATAGCGGTGCACGATCGACCGCTGCTTTGCATCCATCGGACCAATGAAGCGCTCGATCGTCTTGCGCAGCGATTTCTCGCGCCTCGCCACGCGTTCAGCAGGGTCGCGTGCCTGATATTCCCGCCATTCTTTTTCATCTTCGGCTTCGAAACCGGCGAGCAGTTTGCTGACCTGGGCGTCGGTGAGGGTGGCTGCGACGCTGGCATAGCCGGGCGCCGCCTGCTCGAAGATGGCCCGCCAGTAATCCTCCGCGCGCTGCAGGGCCCGTTCGATCTCTGCACGGCGAGCACCATCACCGACGGCGTCCGCCAATTCGACCAGAAACGTCTCATAACGTGCGAGTTCCGAACTGCGATGCCATTCGAGGTTGCGACGCAAGACGGCGGAGAGCTGCGCGGACTGCGAATCGTTGAGATCCACCATGCGATCGAAATAAAGACCAACCAGCGTATCGAGTCGTGGATATATCAGGGTCGCGCCGCAGCCCGTCAGGGCGAGCAGCACACCACACACAAACAAGCCATACAGACGCCCGACCCGATGTGTCATGCCAGTCCTTGAACCAAATCCAGTACCTTGAAAACAATGCCTGAAGCCCATCGCTCTCCTCTCGGCAGGCACCGTACCGCTCGCGGTCAGACGCCACCGCTACTCAGCGGCGGGATATCCGCCGTCGCCCGCATCGAGCGGAAACAGAGAGCCCATACCATCAGCATCCGGTTCGATGAGACCGGCACCTTGGTTGCGAGCGTCGTTGACTTTACGGCTGACCCGATGGAAGCGGATCGCGGGCGATTGATAGGGCACCAGCAGCGCATCCAGCAGTTCCACCCGCGTATTGCCTGGATCGAGCCATTCGGCATGCCTGTCTGGCGGCAGGATCACCGGCATGCGGTCGTGGATCGCCGCCAGCGCCGGGCTCGGACGGGTAGTGATCAAAGCGCAGGACTCGAGGATCTGCCCATCGCCCGGGTCGCGCCAGGCCTCCCAAAGCGCGGCCATGGCGAACGGCCGGCGATCCTCGAGGTGAATGAAGTAAGGCTGTTTGCCGGCGCTGGTGGTTTGCCATTCGTAATAGCCGTTGGCGGGCACGAGGCAACGGCGTCGCCGATAGGCCTCACGGAATGATGGCTTCTCGCGCAGGGTCTCGCTGCGGGCGTTGCTGAGTCGCGTGCCAATGGAGCGCTCGCGTGCCCAGGACGGCACCAGGCCCCAATACAGCAGGTCCAGCCGGCGAGAATCCGCGCTAGCTTTGCTGCGGATGGCGGCGATGGGCTGTGAGGGCGCGATGTTATAGCGTGCCTCGATCGTGGGAGCGTTCGTTGCGAGTGCGAACGTCTGAATGATCTCTGAACGTGGCGAGTAGAGAGCGAACCGACCGCACATGCTTTTTCCGCCTTAGGGCCAACGACCCGTTCCGAAAGGCTGCCAAACCGTGACCGAGTACACGGTTTGCCTCGCCGACCGGATGCACGCCTTGACCGGTACAAAGCGAAAGTCTAGCGTTCCTTGAGCGAATTAGAAGTCCGTCAAGGAACAGTCGTGTTGCACTCACTGCGCCGTATGCCGTGGATCGCGAGCCTCGCGCTCGCGGCCGTGCTGTTGCGTGCGCTGGTCCCGACCGGATTCATGCCGGAGCGGCTCGCCAACGGTAACGTGGGTGTCAAGTTTTGCCACGGCATGCAAATGCCCGCCGGCAACCTCCACGCCCAGTCGAACTCTGGCGCAGCAGGCGCCGCCGATCCGTCCGGCTCGGGCAAGCATTCGACCAATCATGGCTGCGCGTTCGCCGCAGTGCAGTTCTTGGGTGCGTTGTCGGTCGTCGCAGCGCTGCCGGCGGACACCGAACGTTTCGCAGGTGACCTCGTCGTCTGGCGGTCTGTCTTTCTGCCCTCCGCATTGGTATTGGCCAGCCATCGACCGCGCGGCCCGCCACCCTCTCCCTGAGCTGCTGTCACTGACAGCCCCTTGAGTTCACCGTCCGACCGAAATCGGTCTGACGGCCTACGGTTTTGCTTCGGGAGAAGATCATGAATACGTCGATTCGAGGCGTGCCGTTGCGCGGCGCGTCCCCGGCTGCAGCACATCGCGCCGCACCGGAAAATAGTTTGCGCGGTCGAAATACGCTCGTACGTTGCGCCGTTCTGCTTACGTTGGCCGCGGCCAGCAGCCACGCGTTTGGGCAAGGAATCGCCACCGATCAGCAGCTCGAGGAGGTCATCGTCAACGCCGACCGGCTCTCGCTGCGACCGCTGGCCGTGCCTGCGACCACCGCCACGCTGACCGCCGCCGATCTGCGCCTACAGAATCTGTTCAATCCAGAGGATGCATTGCGTTACGCCCCCGATACCACGATACGCAAGCGGTACATCGGTGATCGCAATGCGCTCATCGGCGGACGCAGTTTCTCGCCGCTGCAACCGCCGCGGGCGCTGGTCTTGATGGACGGCTATCTGATGTCGAATTTCCTCGCACGCTTCGATGCGCCGCGCTGGAACATGATCGCGCCGGAGGAAATCGCGCGGGTAGATGTCATTTATGGTCCGTTCTCCGCGCTCTATGCAGGCAACTCGATCGGGACCACGGTAGTGATGCGGACGCGAACGCCGGAGCAGTTCACCGTGGGCTCGCGGCTGACGATGTTCAGCGAACACTATGACGAATATGGTCATCAGGATCGCTACAACGGCACGCAATTCAGCGGCTACATCGGCAACCGCTTCGAGAATGGCGCCTGGGTCAGCACCACGGTGAACCGTCAGGACAATACCGGACATCCGATGCAGTTCTATACCGTAAGCGCCAACGCGGCAGGTGCGTTTCCGACCGTGAGCGGTACGGCAACACCGGTGACCGGCGTGAAATTCGACACGGATCCCAACGGTCGGCGGCGAGCGGTGTTCGGCCCGAATTCGGGGGCCATCGACGATACGCAGCAGACCGTGGTCAAAGTCCGCGGCGGATATGATGCGGAGAATTGGGCGGTCGACGCTTTCGTCGGCGGATGGCGCAACGAATCGGAGAATCGCAATCAGACCTTCATGCGGGACGCAGCCGGGAATCCGGTCTGGTCTGGTCGCGTGGTCGTCGACGGGATCAAGTTCAACGTGCCAAACGGCGCTTTTGCGCCGTTCGACCGGGTCGAGAACCACATGCAGGCCGGGGTGACCCTGCGTACCAAGCGCGAGTCGGGCTGGAACGGCTCCATCGTCGCGAGCACGTATCGCATTCTCGACGACGCGCAGAACACGGCGAATTCGCCGGATTCAGTGGCGCTCTCGAGCGGCGGCGCAGGCACGCTCACGCTGCGGGACGGGACGCGGTGGAATACGTTCGAGGTGCAAGGCACGTGGGAACCGGCGGATGCAGAAGTGCCCCACAGCATCGCGCTCGGCTACCACCGCAATGACTATCGCCTGGAGAATCCGACGTATGCGCTGGCCGATTGGCGCAAGGGCGACGCGCGCGGTGCACTCACGCAGAACGTGGGCGGCCGCACCGAGTTGCAGGCCATTTATCTGCAGGATGTATGGCGCCTCAATACGGCATTCACGCTCACCAGTGGTGTCCGCTATGAGCGGTGGCGAGCCTTCGATGGACAGCAATTCTTCGCAGGCCTGACGCCGCTCAAATACCCCGAGCGCAGCATCAGCGGGACGTCACCCAAGATGTCGCTCGCGTACGCGGCGGGGGATCGGGATCAGGTTCGCCTGTCAGCAGGCCGCGGCATTCGCTTCCCGACCGTGCCTGAGTTGTTTCAGGGTTCCCGGCTGCCGACCTCGATCCAAGTGGCCGATCCAAACCTCAAGCCTGAGCGGTCGGACGCATTGGATCTGACTTGGACGCATCGGTTCAGCGAGGGTCAGCTGCGCGTGACGGCATTCCAGGACGACGTCCGCGACTCGATCTACAGCCAGACCAACATCACGGTCACACCCAACGTGACCAACATCCAGAACGTCGGTCGGGTTCGTACGCGCGGGCTCGAGACTGCATTCAGTTGGTCTCCGGCAGCGCTCGCGGGGCTGTCGCTCAATGGCAATCTCGCTTTGGTGAAGTCGGAGATCGTCGACAACCGTGCGTTTCCTGCATCGGAAGGCAAAAACTGGCCGCGCATTCCACGCCAACGCGCGAATCTGCAGGTGATCTATGCCATGAACGACCGCCTGACGGCATCGTTGGCGGGTCGCTGGAGTGGACGCATGTACAACACGCTCGACAACACTGATATCAATTCGGACGTCTATGGCGGTGTCTCGCGTGCCAAGAGTCTGGATCTGCGGGTCGGCTACGATGTGGGCCATGGTCTGGATCTGGCGCTGGGTGTGGACAATCTGACTGGCGAACCCAGCTATCAGGCACATCCGTTACAGGGACGCACGCTGTTCGCCGAGGTGCGCTGGAGTGCGGGAGAGTGAGATGGCGACGATGAACGGAACTCTGTATCGAACGCTGTGGCGCTGGCATTTCTACGCGGGGTTGTTCTGCATCCCGTTCGTACTGTTGCTCGCATTCACTGGTTCACTGTATCTCTTCAAGCCGCAGGTGGAACACTGGCAGGACCGCGCTTTCGACACGGTGGCCTTCACCGGGCATCGTATTGGAGCGCAGCAGGAGGTGGTCACGGCCCTGAGTCAGGTTCCAGGCGGCCGGCTCGAGAGTTATGAATTGCCGCACTCGCCCGGCGCCGCCGGGCGGGTGTGGCTCAGGACGTCGGCGGGCGAGAAGGTTCGGGTCGTGGTTCATCCGGTCAGCGGGCAGGTATTGGACGTGGTGCAGGAGAAGAGCCGCCTCATGAACGTCATTCACGACCTGCATGGTGAATTGCTGCTCGGCGATGGCGGGTCACTCGTAGTCGAACTGGCGGGTTGTTGGGCCATCGTGATGGTTCTGTCGGGCCTCTACCTGTGGTGGCCCCGCGGAGCGCAAGGTCTGGCTGGTTTGGTTTATCCGCGGCTGGGACGCGGACGGAAGGTCTTTTGGCGCGATCTGCACGCCGTGACCGGCATGTGGGTGTCGGCCTTTGCGCTGTTCCTGCTGCTGACTGCATTGCCCTGGATGGGCGTGTGGGGCGACGCGTTCAAGCAGGCGCGGCGTGTCACGGGCACCGCGGTCGTGAAACAGGATTGGTCGAGCAGCAGGTCGGCTGATCGCGCCGCCGCGCGCGAGACGCCAGCACCCGCATACGATGAGCACGCCGAACACCGCGCCCATGGGGCCATGGCCGTCAGCGGCGACGACGCGGTGGCGACCGGTCTGACGCTCGAGACGATCGTTGCGCGCGTCGCACCGCTGCGGTGGGCCCCACCGGTACTGATCTCACCGCCTGGCGCGCAGGCGCCAAAATGGGCCGCCAGTGCGTCTGCGAGTCGCGCGGCGCAGCGCCCCGCATGGCGCGTGCGTTCGGATACACAGAATCGCCCACTGCGGCAATCGATGTCGATCGATGCCGAGACCGGCTCGGTCATTGCAAGGGAAACTTTTGCGGAGAAACACTGGATCGACCGCGTGGTCGGTACTGGCGTTGCTGCACACGAGGGTCAGCTGTTCGGCTGGTTCAATCAGTTGCTCGGCGCACTGACTGCGCTGGGTCTTGCCGTGGTCGCTGCCAGTGGCACCGTGATGTGGTGGCGCCGGCGACCGGCGGGGGTCCTGGGCGCACCGGCCGCTCCCGAGCCGGCACGCTTCGGTGGCGGACTGCTTGCCATCATTGCCGGGCTGGGCGTCTTGCTGCCGGTGCTCGGCGCCTCACTGCTCGCCATAGGTGCGCTGGAATGGTTGGTGTTGCGCCGCATTCCTGCGGTACGCAACTGGCTGGGGCTGGCCGAGCCGGCCTGAGCCCTATTCGCGAATCCCCTTGCCCGTGCCCAACAGCCGCACGCAGACCACGAACAGCGCAATCACGGCGAGCGTCATGACGATGAACGAGCCGGTCACGTTGACGTCGGAGTGACCGAGAAATCCGTAGCGGAACGCGTTGACCATGTAGAGGATGGGATTGACCATCGAGAGCTTCTGCGCCCAACCGGGCAGCATGGTGATCGAGTAGAACACGCCGCCCAGATAGGTGAGCGGCGTGAGAATGAAGGTGGGCACGAACGAAATCTGATCGAAGTTCTTCGCGAATACGGCGTTGACGAATCCCCCGAGCGCGAATACCAAAGCCGTCAGCAGCACGGCAGCAATCACGATGAGCGGGTGCTCGATGTGCAGGTGTGTGAAAAACATCGCGATGATCGTGACGATCAGACCGACCAGCAGTCCGCGCACCACGCCACCTGCGACGTAGCCGAGCACGATCAGCCAGTTGGGCAGTGGCGATACCAGCAACTCCTCGACGTGACGCCCGAATTTCGCACCGAAAAACGAGGAGACCACGTTGCCGTAACTGTTGGTGATCACCGACATCATGATCAGTCCCGGCGCGATGTACTGGATGTAGCTGATACCGCCCATGTCTCCGATACGGCGCCCGATGAGGCTGCCGAAGATGATGAAGTACAGCGTCGCCGTGATGACGGGCGGGACCAGAGTTTGACCCCAGATGCGGACGATGCGCGAGAATTCGCGGATGACGATGGTACGAAAACCGATCCATCGGGTGCGGTCGCGCGCTTCGATACCGATGGCTGGCCGCGACACGCCGTCTGACGGCACGCTCACGGATTGCCTCCCGCAACCTTGGCCGCACCGCTCGCGACGTCGCGACCCTCGACCAGACGCAGGAACAGTTCCTCGAGCCGGTTGGCCTTGTTGCGCATGCTGATCACCTCGAGACCGGCCGCACTGAATGCAGCGAAGATGCCGTTCAGCGTCTGTTCCTTGTTGACCTCGACTTCGAGTGTGTGCCAGTCGGTGCGTGCGACGCGGTACCCGGGCAGCGCCGGCACGAATGCCAGCGGGTCACGCAGGTTGAAGATGAAGGTTTCCGTCTGCAACTTGCGCAGCACCGTCGCCATGCTGTCGTTTTCGATGATTCGACCGCCATCGATGATGGCAATGTTGCGGCACAGACTCTCGGCTTCCTCGAGATAGTGGGTCGTGAGAATGATCGTGGTGCCTTCGCGATTGAGGCGCTCGAGGAACTCCCACATCGTGCGGCGGACCTCGATGTCGACGCCGGCGGTCGGCTCATCGAGGATCAGCAGTCGCGGCGAGTGCACCAGCGCACGCGCGATCATCAGCCGGCGCTTCATGCCCCCCGACAGGGAGCGCGAGATCGAGTTGCGCTTATCCCAGAGCTGTACCTGCTGCAGCCAATGCTCGGCCCGCTCGCGGGCCTCGGCCCGCGCAATGCCATAGAAGCCCGCCTGATTGACCAGAATGGTCAAGACGGTCTCGAACTGGTTGAAGTTGATTTCCTGAGGCACGACGCCGAGGCAGGTCTTCGCCGCCTCGAGGTCGGTGTCGATATCATGATCGAACACGCGCACGGTGCCGGATGACTTGGTCACCAGCGAGGAGATGATACCGATGGCTGTCGTCTTTCCGGCGCCATTGGGTCCGAGCAAGGCGAAGAAGTCGCCCTCCTCGACTTCGAGGTCGATCCCCTTGAGCGCCTGCACGCCGTTGCGGTAGGTCTTGGTGAGCTGACGCAGTGCCAGTGCCGTCATGGTGCCTCGGTAGAGATGCAGGGCTGGGCAGGGTAATGCGCGGCATCGGGCTCGGCAACACGGCTGGCCGTGGCGCGCCTGAGGTCAGTACGCTGGTGGCGGTGATCGGCCGCCCCCACGGGTGGAACTGGGAGCCCATCGGCCAGGCACAGGCCTACGCAGTAGGCCCACTGGAGAGTGATGGTCCGCCCGCTGCGCGCCGCTGCGAGCAGCATCCGCCAATAGCGTTCATGATTCAGCCAGCGCGGCCGCATCAGGTTGTGCCAATGAGCCAGGGCGGCGAGGTCGGATGGCTTGAGCGCTGCAAGCCGCGCGTCATCGCCCGGCCCCATTCCAAACGCGATCCTCGCGGCGAGCGGCGATGCCGCCGCGATGCGCTGCGTGATCGCCAGCGCCAGCAGGAAAAATGTCCGGGTCTCGGGAGCGACGGCGGGCGCGAGGTTGAAGACCGTTGGCCGGTCAGCCACGCCGGCGCGTAACAGCGACATCGGTTCCGGCGGCAGGCGGATCTCGAACAGGCTCAAAGGACACTCAGCGAGGGCCCGGGTGGCGTCGGGGTCGAGTGCCGCCAACAGGGTTCGCGACTCGCCGGGCAGTTCGAACGCGGCAGGTTCACCGAACCGGGGTGGCAGGCAGAGGTGCAGAAACTGCCGGTTGAGATCGGCCAGATCCCGACGGGCCTGCGGGGCCAGCAGATTGCCCTCCAAGTGCAAGCCGGCTCCTGGCTCTGAATCCGGCGGACGCTGCGCTGACGAAGCTTTCAACATGATTGATTCCCCCAATTTGAGCTTTTCACTGCAGATTTGCCATTCGACATAACACCCAGGTTGGGTCAGACATATACCGGGCACGCAATAAGGTTTGCAATAAGGTTTAAGGAGGAGCCATGCGCCTGACCGACAGCCGTTATGACCGGGATCGGCTCCGGCTTACGATCGCCTATCGCCTCATTCGCCACGAGGCTCGCACGCACACCATCCGGGACGCCACGGGACTTTCTGACGATCGCATCCGGAAATTGTTCAGGGATTACTTCCGGGATCGGCCGGAACTGCAGGTGAAACGACGCCGCGGCAAGTCGCCGCGGCAAATGTCGTTTTTCCGCCGCAGCCCGCAGCACGAACTGGAAGCGGCGACGCTGGCGGCGATGCTGCGGCAGTCCGGCTTGTTGGCGCGCACCAATGGCGGAACCCGCCCGAGCCTCGAAGACGTGGCGCTGCTCTGCGACGTCTACGAGACGTTTTCCGGTGTTTGCACCGGCCATACGATCACACTCGAGCATGCCTGGTACCTGCTGCAAACCCTGTCCCGAGAGCGCGAATTCGTGCTCGACCACTGTCAGGACTGCACATCACTGTGGATCCGCGACCAACTCGATATCGTTCCCTACAACTGCCCCGCCTGCCGGATGGGCTTGTACGCCGACTGATCCGTTGCGGGTTCGCTGCGGCCGGCCGCTGGGATTCGCCACCGGGACCGGCCGCTGCGGCCTGCCCGGACTAAAGGCCCAGTTTGAAGACCCAGATTGGTAGACTCGCACCCACCCCACGGACAACTGTCGGACAGCGGCGTGCGTCGACCCAATTCATTCACCGGCCAGTACATCGAACGTGCGGCCCACCTGCGCAAGGACGCAGCCCACGTCGCGTCGGCACTCGCGGATCCGAGCTCCGTGCTGGTGCCGGTCTGGCGTGATCGCAGCTACATGCGGCGCGCGGCCGATGGTGTGTTTGGCGGCTTTGTTGCTGTCACTCATGAGATACGCATGGCGCTGCCGGATGAAGATCTGGTCATGCTCGGCCACTATGATGGGCGCACCTACTTTGCGGTCGACCTCTCCAGCCACGACGAGGCGCCGCAGTTGCTGCCCGACGCAAGCTTCGAGGATCTGCGCTTCCTCGGCGGTCAGTTGCCCGGGCAGGAAGGCGGGGTGCTCGCTTACGCGCGGGCGATGGTGCACTGGCGGAGCAAGCACCGCTATTGCGGAGTCTGCGGCGCCCCGAACCGCAGCGACAGCGCCGGTCACGTCATGAAATGCAGCAACCTGGCCTGCCACACCGAGCACTTCCCGCGGCTCGATCCCGCAATCATCGTATTGGTCTCCGACGGCGAGCGAGCCCTGTTGGGCCGTCAGGCGAGTTGGCCTGCGGGACGCTACTCCACCATCGCGGGATTCGTCGAACCCGGCGAGAGTCTCGAGGATGCCGTCGCGCGCGAGGTGCTGGAGGAGACCGGCGTCAGTATCCTCTCGGCGGACTATCACTCGTCGCAACCCTGGCCCTTTCCAGCATCGTTGATGCTGGGCTTTCTGGCGGTAGCCGCACCCGGCGCCGTGGCGCGGGCCGATGAGGAACTCGAGGACGCGCGCTGGTTCACCCGGGAACAAATCGCCTCGGGCACACCCGGCCTGCCACCCCCGCAATCCATCTCTTATCGGCTGATCGAGGACTGGTATGACGCCGGCGCCAGCCTGCCGCTGCGGCAAACGCCGGGTGTTGCGCCGTGGGAGGCGAAGTCACGCTGAACGCAGGCCTTAAGCTGCGGGCGACCGGCTGAGTCGTTGTCGAACGCGGGGGGGGTAACCCGGCTCGCGCCGCGGGGTTGGCGCGGCCGGCCCTCTCAGGGTCCACAGTCTGGTAATTTTGGTCCCCATGGAATTCACTTTCGCATCCTTCATCAGCATTGCCCTGGGCGTTGGTCTCGCCGCCGCCACAGGCTTTCGGGTTTTTCTGCCGCTGCTGGTGGCTGCCCTTGCGGCGCGGACGGGTCATCTGCCGCTTTCGGAAGGCTTTCAATGGCTTGCGAGCACGGGGGCGCTCCTGACGCTCGGCACGGCGGCGATTCTTGAAATGCTGGCCTATTACATCCCGGGGGTGGATCACGCCCTCGATTTGATCGCGAGCCCTGCCACCGTTGCAGCCGGCGTGGTGGCCAGTGCCGCGGTGATGGCCGACGTACCGCCGGGCATCATGTGGCCGGTGGCAGTCATCGCGGGCGGTGGCGTGGCCGGGCTGACCAAAGGCAGTACCGCGCTGCTACGCGCCAAGTCGGCCGCAATGACGGGCGGGCTGGCCAACCCGGTCGTGGCCACTGCAGAGACGGCGGGCGCGGCGGGTCTGTCGGTGCTGGCCGTGGCTCTGCCGCTACTGTGTCTGCTGGCCGTTGCCCTGCTGCTGGTTTGGGGTGGCCGACGCGCCGCACGGTTGTTCGGCAAGGGCCGCGCCGCCTGAAGCGCGCGCGCGGCTTACAATGGCGGGTCTATGTGCCTGCTCGTCCTCGCCTGGCGTTCGCATCCCCGCTACCCGTTGGTCGTGGCGGCCAACCGCGATGAGTTTCATGCGCGGCCGGCGGCGGCTTTGGCGTGGTGGCGGGATCTGCCGCAGGTCCTTGCCGGGCGTGACCTGCGAGCGCAGGGTACGTGGCTGGGCACCAGTCGCACGGGCCGGTTTGCTGCAGTGACCAATTTCCGCGAACCGGCGCAAGCACCACCGGCCGACCAGCCCTCACGCGGCTCGCTGGCGGTGGACTTTCTTGCCTCCAGCGCCGGACCGAACCTGAAATTACGAGAGATCGAGGCACGAGCCAGTCGCTATGCCGGCTTCAACATCCTCGCAGGTGGACGCGACGGCTTGCATTACTTCTCGAACCGCAGCGGACAGCCGGTGCGCGAACTCGATGCGGGGATCTACGGGCTCAGCAATCACCTGCTCGATGTGCCATGGCCCAAGCTGGTGCGCACCCGAACCGCACTGTCGCGACTGTTGGCGAGTCAAGATCCGCAACCCGACGCACTGTTCGATCTGATGGATGATCGCGAGCCCACCACGGATGCCCCAACCGATGGCGGCACACTGCCGCCGGACCTGCAGCGCGCGCTATCGGCACCATTCGTCGTGCATGACGCCTACGGGACGCGCTGCTCGACCGTGCTGCTGATGCGGTCCGATGGCCGCGTCGAACTGCGCGAGCGCACTTTCGACCCAGCGGGCCGGGCCGTCGCTGAGGCCGGCGATGAATACATGGCAGATGCCGCATGACCAATCGATCACAGCGTGCCGCCTGCGCCGGCCCTATCTGGTTACCGACCCTGATGCTCGTCAGTCTGGTCTGGGCCGCACCGGTCATTGCAGCCGATGGAACGCCGGCATCGAGCCCGGCGGCAACGAGCGAGACGGCAACCGCAGCCGGCGCACCAGCCACCGATGAGGCGGCAGACTCCGCCGCAGACCAGAGCGGAAAAAAATCCGCCGGTCGCAAGCAACGCAAGGCTGCAAAGTCGGGCAAAGCGGCCAAGGCGGTCACGCGGATCGACGTGCGTATCACCGGTGTCCCCGAGGAAATTCAGGAAAACATCCTGGCCTACCTGACGCTCTCGCGCTTTGCCCAGCGCGATGACCTGACCGACGGGCAGGTGCGACAGCTGGCCTATCGCGCGGTCGATGAGGCTGCCGATGCGTTGCGACCTTTCGGGTATTACGCCCCGAAGATCCGCAGCCGTACCTCACGCGATGAACCGAAGTGGATCGTGCGGCTCTCGGTCAACCCGGGCGAACCCGTACTGCTGAATGGTGTCGATGTGCAGTTCGTCGGCGCAGGTGCCGACGACCCTGCCCTGGCGAAAATCGTCGCCGAGAGCCCGGTGCGGGTGGGTGCGCAGCTCAATCACCGGGATTATGAAGAGCTCAAGATCAAGCTGCTGCACGCGGCGCAAGACAAGGGTTATCTCGACGCGAAATTCACGCGGCGCGAGTTGGTGGTGGATCCGAAGGCGCTGGTGGCCCAGGCGATCCTCGATCTGGAGACCGGCGGACGCTACCGCTTCGGCAGCATAAGTATCGAGCAGAACGTCATCGATGCGCAGCAGATCCGCAAGTACCTGCGTTTCACCGAGGGCGACATTTTTGACATCGACAAACTGCGGGGCACGCAGTACGCACTGCAGGACAGCAACTACTTCTCCTCCGTGGCAGTCAATGCCGGTGACCGTGACCCGGCAACGCTGACCGTGCCGATCACTGTGAGCGGTGAGCCGATCAAGCGGGATCGTTACGCTGTCAGTCTCGGCTACGGCACGGATACGGGCATTCGCGGCAAGCTCGGCTGGGACAATCGTCGTGCGAACCGCAAGGGTCATCGCCTGCACGCTGATCTGATCGCTTCCGAGATACGGCAGGAGGCGGTACTGCGCTATCTGATACCGATCGGCGACCCGAGCCTCGAGAAGATCGAGATCTCGAGCGGTTACGTGAACGAGGACATCGGCGACCTCAACAGTGAGCGCTTCGAACTCATCACATCGCTGACTCAGGTCACCGGTGAGTGGCAACGGGTGCTGTTCCTGAAGCTGAACCGCGAAATCACCAACTACCCAAAGTCGCCGTCACGTGACGACCTTCTGCTGATCCCCGGTATCAGCTTTGCCACCATGCCGCCCAACCTGCTGACCGGCTGGGCACGCAATGCGGCGTATTTCTTCGAGCTCAGCGGTAGCCCGCAGAGCCTTGGTTCAGACGCTTCTTTCCTGCGGTTTTATTCGCGCGGCGAGCGGGTCTGGGACATCGGTGGGCCGTGGCATCTGCGCCTGCGCGGTGAGTTCGGCACCAGCGTGGTCAACAAGTTGTCCAACCTGCCCGCTTCACAGCGCTTTTTCGCGGGCGGTGACCACAGCGTGCGCGGCTTCGCCAACAATGAACTCAGTCCGGTGACGAAACCGCCGGATGGCAGTTCCAGCTCAGGGCTGATCACGGGCGGTGAGCACCTCGTTACGGGCAGCATCGAGTTCGAGCGGGATCTGCCGCGCGACCTGCGCGTCGCAGCCTTCTTCGACACGGGCAACGCATTCAACAAATGGAATACGCCGCTTGAGTATTCGATCGGTGTCGGACTGCGACTGAAACTGCCGATGCTGATGATAGGTCTCGATGTCGCCCAGGCTCTGTCGGAATCGGGCAAGAAGCCGCGTCTGCACCTCAACATCACTCAGGTGCTTTAGGTGAAGCTGCGCTGGCTGGTTCCCGCTCTGCTCGTGCTGCTGCTGGGAGCCGGAGTCTGGCTGTTGCACCACGTGTTCTACACGCCTGCGGGCTTGCAGTTCGCACTGCGGCAATTGCATCGGATCGACAGCATCAAGATACAGACCGAGGGCGTGCGCGGCGTGCTGGCGCGACAGCTGGATGCAGACCGCATCGTCATCGATCACGAGGCTGCACACATCGATATCCGCGGCCTCAGCGTACAGCCCGAGGTCGCTGGCCTGCTGCGCGGTTCGCTGCGGCTGGAGCAGACCCGTATCGGCAGCATCGAGATCCGCCTCAAGGAACGCGAGCCACCGCCGGATTCGACGCCTCACTTCCTGCCGGCATGGCTGCACATCGCGATCCCTGATGCGCAGATCCGCAACATCGGCCTGACATTGACCAGCGGAGCCCGTTATTCGGTTGCCGAGCTCGACGCCTCTGTACAGATGACCCGCTGGCGTATCGACGTGGACCCATTCCGATTGCGGGATTCGCAAGGCGAGTTGCGGGGCGATCTGGCGCTACGCGCCACCGATCCGCTCGGTCTGCGCAGTAAGGTGAGTGGCCATTGGGCGCTGCCGGATGGGCGCGACTACCGCTTCGCGGCGGATATCAACGGCAACCTCGATAACCTGGCCGTCACGGCGAACCTCACTGAGCCGGCGCGACTGGCGTTCACCGGTACGCTGCTCGATCTGACGCACGAACCGCGAGTCACCGGCGCGATCCGCTTGGTGGAATTTGACGGAACGCCCTGGGTGGCGGCAGGTCAGATTCCGCGGGTCAGCGGTTCAGTGACCGTGGTCGGCAGCCTGCATTCGATTGGGCTCGACGGCACATTGACCTCGCCGGCACTGCCCGCGGGGCCGCTGCGATTGCAGGGCCGCGGCGCCTACAGCGGGGAGCGCCTTGAGATCGCCGCAACGAAAGTCTGGCTGCCGCGTTCGAAACTGACCGTGACAACGGCAGGAAACATCAACTTCAGTGAGCCGAAAACCCAACTCGCCCTGCGCGGCGATTGGAGCAGCCTGCGTTGGCCACTGACGGGTACCGCCGTGGTCGAAAGCAACAAGGGCAGCTATACGGTAAGTGGTGCCCTGCCCTACCGGTTTCAGGTCAAAGCCGATGCGCGCGGCCCTGATTTTCCGTCGCTTGTCTTCGATGCAGGCGGCAGCTTCGACGGTGACCTGCTCAAGCTCGACGCCGTGAATGCACAGATTCTGGGCGGACGAGTGCGCGGCTCGGGTCGACTGGCACTGAGCGGCAAGCAGCTTTGGCGCTTCGATATCGATGGCAGCGGACTCGATCTGCGACCATTGCGGCCTGAGGTCGAGGGACGTGTCAACGTCAAGGGTTCGATCGAGGGCGCGGGTTTCTCCGCAACTGCACCGTGGACCGCGCGAATCGCTTCAGTCTCCGGGAGCATGTTTGGACGGGCTCTGACGGGCAGCGGTGAGATCACTCATCGCGACGGCACCTTCGACTTGCGACAGTTGCGCATGGCGAACGGACGCTCGCGACTCGACATCAACGGTCGCTGGGGCCCGACGTTGGATCTGAACTGGGATGCGGACCTGCGTTCGCTGGCCATCATCGCTCCGGGTCTCGCTGGCGAGGTGATCTCGCGGGGTCGGGCACGAGGCACACTCGCGAAACCGGAGGTCACCGGGAATGCTCGGATCCGCAACCTGAGCTACGGCGATCTGAAACTGGCGCGCGCCGATGCAGAACTCGACGTCGATGCGAGCAACGCCCGGCCGTCACGCCTCGATCTCACCGCGAACGACCTCAGCGTGGCAGGTACCTTGGTCGATACGCTCGATATTCGGGCGCGTGGTCTGGCACGAGATCACGACATCGGGATCAGTCTCGAGTCTAAGGGCGATCCGACGGAGCGCCTCGCCGGTTTTCGCGCGTCTGTCCAAGCCAAGGGCAGCCTCGACGCGCCACAACGGGCGTGGCAGGGACGTCTCACGGATTCCAGATTCCGTTTTGCCGATGCGCAGGCGACGTTGCTGCAGCCGGTCAACCTGCTGGTCACGCCGGACCGCTTCACTGCGACGCCGCTGTGCCTCGAGTCGGAGGAATCCCGCTTGTGCATCGAGGGCGAGTACGCCCGGCAACCGGAAGCATGGCGTGTCGTCTATACGGCGCAGGACTGGCCACTGAAGCGCATGCTGCGCTCATTGTTCGGCTGGCAGGAATTCGGCGGCATGCTGCAGGCAAGCGGCTGGTCCATCAAGGAACCGGGGCGGCCCTGGACGGGCGGTACCACGGTGTTGGCGGAGAAGCCTACCCTCGACATTCCACGCAACAAGTTCCGCTCGCAACGCATCGAACTAGGCGGCGGACGTTTCGATCTCTATGCGGAGCCCAAGGGTATCCGGGTCGATCTCGACATGCGCATGACCAGTGACATGCACATCGTCGGGCATGCGCAGGCCGAACGCGTCGGTAACCGCGACTTGCTCGATGCACCGCTGCGCGGCCACGTCGATGCGGATGCGGACTCGCTCAAGGCAATGGGACTGCTGGTACCCGAGCTCGACCGGTCCGAGGGCAAGCTGGAGCTCGACGTGGACATGAGCGGCACGCTGCGCAACCCGCGCTTCACGGGCGACTTCCAGATCCGCGACGGGCTGTTCGCGCTCTACCGGACCAACCTCGTGCTCTCGAAAGTCAGCGTCGACGGCCGTTTCGCTGGCGATGATCTGCAGTTCAAGGGACAGGGCCAGACGGCGCGCGGACCCATGGTGATCGAGGGCGGCTTCGTCTGGCCAGATGGCGTCATGACCGGCACGATGCGGCTGCACGGCAAAGACCTGATGGTGGCCGACACCCAGGACTATCGCGTGATAGCCTCACCGGACCTACGACTGTCGGCCAGCGCCAGCGGCTTTGCAGTGGACGGTCGCATCGACATTCCGCAGGCACGCATCTCACCGCGGGATCTCGGCTCTGCCATCGGCACGTCTCCGGACGAGCGGGTGGTGGGCATCGACACCAATGAAGACGCCGACGCACCGTCGACCCTGCAACGCGTGCGCGGAGCGGTACGCATCGTGCTGGGCGATGCCGTACGGGTTGACAGCTCGGGACTGAAGGCGCGACTCGACGGAGAACTGCTGGTGAAATCCAACCGCGGCGACGAGTTGGTGGCAGAGGGAGCGATCAACGTCGTGGAGGGCCAGTACAAGGCATTTGGTCAGGAAGTGAAAATCACCAAAGGCCGGTTCAGCTACGCCAATACCTCGTTATTCGAACCGCTGCTGGAGCTGGTCGCAGAGCGACGTATCGACAAGGATGACGTGACCGTGGCAGTCAATGTGCGCGGCACGCTGCAGCGTCCCTTCATCAGCATTACCTCGGAGCCCGCAATGTCGAGCAACGAGGCGCTGTCCTATCTCCTGACCGGTCGCTCTCTGGACACGCTGCAGTCCGGGGAAGCCTCGAACGTCAACCGTGCGGCGGAAAATCTGGCCCTGAGCGGGGGCGGTATGCTGCTCGGCGGCATCGGTAGACGACTCGGCCTCGACGAGGTGACGGTCGAGCGTACCGACACCGAGGATACCTCCGTGGTGATCGGCAAGTTCCTCTCGCCGAAACTGTTCGTGAGCTACGGCATTTCCATCGCAGAGGCCATCAACACGATCAAACTGCGCTACACGCTCAACGGCAACTGGTCACTGAAGGCCGAGAGCGGTCTCGAACAGAGCGCCGATGTGGAATACAAGATCGAACGGTGAGAAACCGCGCCAGGCTGGGACGCTGATCGCAAACCGTCGCGGGTTCAAGCGGTTGCATATCATCGCCGGAGTGTACTGGCCGGGCTGCACCTGGGGTCAGCCGGGACGCCAATCAAACCCCTCGGCCCGCCGTAAATCCGGATTTGCCTAGCGTGCATATTTATGCATAATCCGCGCCTCTTTATTCGCAATGGCCCGCCCCCGCCAAGCCCATGCAGACCGAGTCCGACATCCATCAACGTCGTAACGCCATCGTGCGCATCCTGCGCAGGCAGGTGGTCGCGCGCCAGACGGAACTGGTCGGGCTGCTGCATGACGCCGGCATCGAGGCCACCCAGTCGAGCGTGAGCCGCGACCTGCGTGAGCTTGGCGTAGTCAAGGGACCCGACCGCTACCTGTTGCCCGACGCCGAGGATGCGCTGAAGCCCAGCCATTTCGAGGCGTTCCGGACGTTCCTGAAGGGCTATCAGGCGGCGGGCCCCAACCTGTTCGTAGTACGCACCACGGCCGGTGCCGCGCAGGGCGTTGCAGTGGCGATCGACAAAGCCCACTGGCCCGAGGTCGTCGGCACGATTGCCGGGGACGACACCATCTTCATCGCGACGGCAGATGCACGCACCCAGCGGCGCCTGCAAGAGCGACTCCGTTCCACTTTCGGACGCTGAAAAATCCAAATGACTCAAACACACGTGGGCGGAACGCCCATCCTCCTCGCATTTTCCGGCGGCCTCGACACCTCGTTTTGCGTGCCTTGGCTGGCAGAGACCTACGGGCGCCCGATCGTCACGCTGACGGTCAACACCGGCGGCATCGACGCGGACGCCGCGCGGGTCCTCGAGGAGCGCTCACGTGAATTGGGCGCCCAGGCGCACTACCTCATCGACGCGCGGGACGCGTATTTCGATCAGGTGTTGAAGTACCTGATCATGGGCAACGTCAAGCGCGGCAATCTCTATCCGCTGTGCGTCGGCGCGGAGCGGGTATTGCAGGCGCAGACGGTCGCACAGTGGGCACGCAAGCTCGGTACCGAAGTGGTGGCGCACGGCTCAACGGCCGCGGGCAACGATCAGGTCCGTTTCGAAGTGGCTTTGCGCACGCTTGCACCGGAGCTTGAAATCCTTGCGCCGGTGCGCGATCGGGCATTCAAGCGGCCTGAGCAACTCGAGTATCTCCAGGCACGCAAGCTCCCGGTGCCGCCTTTCGGCGCAGCCTACTCGGTCAACCGCGGACTGTGGGGTGTAACCATCGGTGGCAAGGAGACACTCACATCCGAGGGCTGCATACCGGATTCGGCGTGGGTGCTGACCAAGGACGCCTTTGCCGATCCACAACCAGCTGAACGACATACGCTCGGATTCGACGCGGGCGTGCCATGCTCGCTGGATGGCAGAGCGCTGGAACCGGTCGCACTGATCGAGGCGATCGAGACAATCGGCGCCAAGTTCGGCATCGGCCGCGGCATCCATCTCGGCGATACCATCATCGGCTTCAAGGGTCGCGTAGCGTTCGAGGCGCCCGCCGCGGAAATACTGCTGCTGGCGCACCGCGAACTGGAGAAGCTCGTGCTGTCGGCGCGCCAGCAGCGCGTCAAGGACATGCTGGCCTCGCCCTATGGCGATCTGGTGCATGAGGGCCAGCACCTAGATCCAGTCTGCCGCGACATGGAAGCGTTCTTTGTCTCGACGCAGCATCGGGTGAGCGGCGAGGTCAACTTGCTGCTGCGGCCCGGCAACGTATTCGTCGAGGGCACCAGTTCGAATTACTCACTGATGCGCGCCTCGAAGGGCGCCTACGGTGAATCCGCCGGTGAATGGACGGCCGCGGAGGCGCACGGCTACTCAAAGATGCTGGCGCTGCCGGGAATTTTCTACACACGGGCCGGTCGCCGCTGAGGCGGATGCAAGGGGATCGTCATGCAGATGCGTAACGTCGTCGCCGACAAGATCGGTTCCATTGCCCAGGCATGCGGCCTCAGCCATGAGCTGCGTATTGCGACCACCGACATTCCCTGCGAGGAAGGCGTGGTGCTGGTGGTCGAGATTCTGACCAGCAAGGGCACTTACAACACGCTGGAGCTGACCAGTGGCCGGATGGCCAAGGTTTCCAAAGGTGACGTGATCGTCGGTGCCCTTGGGCATCGACAGGCGCTGTTCGGTTATTCAGGCCACATTCCGGACAAGGTGGCCGCCGGTGATATCCTGCAGGTGCTCAACATCGGCGGCGTGCTCGGGGTGTGCGACTCGGCCAACCCCGACAAGGGCAAACCCTTCGATGCCCGCGTGCTCGGCTGCGTACTGCAGTTTCCTTTCCTTGGCGAGCGCATCGGCGTGCCGGCGCGCGTCGGCTATCGGCGCCTGGATATGGGTGCGACGCTCGACACGCATGGCGTACCCGTCGTGGCGCTCGCCGGCACCTGTATGGAGGCTGGCAAGACGGCGGCTGCCTGCGCGATGGTGAGCCGCATGCGCCACCGGGGCCTGGCGGTGCATGCATTCAAGGCCACCGGTGTATCGCTGCGCCGTGACATTCTCGCAATGGAGGATGCCGGCGCGCGTCGCAGCCAGATCTTCACTGACTTCGGCATTGTCACTACTACTGCGAAGTCCGGACCCGCGCTCACGCGGACGATGCTCTCGGAAATGACACAGGGCAGCCCAGACGTGGTCGTGTTCGAACTCGGCGACGGCATTCTCGGTGCCTACGGGGTCGAGGCCATTCTCGCCTCGCCCGACATCGCCAAGTCGCTCACGGCGGTGGTGTTGTCAGCCAATGACCCGGTCGCGGCCTGGGGCGGCGTCAAACTGCTTCGCGAGCGCTTCAATATCGAACCGTGCGTGGTGACCGGACCAGCGACGGATAACGCCGTCGGCGTAAACATCATCGAGCAGCAGATGGGCGTGCGGGCGTTCAATGCCATCACGGCCGGCGGGGCGCTCGGTGACCACATCATCGACAGTGTCGGACTGGCCGCCAAGGTGGCAAGGATTGAATCCGAATGAACGCACGGATTCCGGCGATCGTACTGGGCGGTACCGGTTACGTTGCCGGCGAGTTGCTGCGCCTGCTGGCTCAGCACCCGTATTTTGAGCTCGCGGCCGTGGCTTCAGACAGCCAGCCCGATGAGCCCGTCGCGCAATTCTTCCGCCACCTCCAACCGCTGCTGCCGCATCTGCGCTTTGCCTCGCACGAAGAAGTGGTGGAGTATGTCACTGCAAATCCTGCGACCGCCGTCTTCTCCGCGGCGCCGCATGGCGTATCGGCCAGTCTAATCGACCGCTTGCTGACCGCCGCGGAACACGCCGGGACACACCCGCGTGTGGTCGATATTTCTGCGGACTTTCGCTATCCGAGCGCGCAGGCCTATCAGTCCGTCTACAAGCACCCGCACGGTGCACCACTGCGCATTCCAGAGTTCACCTGCGCCGTACCCGAACATCTCAACGCCGTACATACCCCCCATGTGGCGCATCCCGGCTGCTTTGCCACCGCGATCCTGCTGGCGAGTGTGCCGCTGTTGTCGCTCGGGCTGATCGACCGCCGGGTGTTCGTTTCGGGCGTGACCGGCAGTACGGGGTCCGGCCGCCAGCCGACCGCCGGCACTCACCATCCGCAACGACACAGCGATCTGTATTCCTACAACGCGCTCGGGCACCGGCATACGCCTGAGGTGACGGCACTCGCCGCTGCGGCCTCGGAGGTAGACGCGGATTTCTGCTTCGTCCCGCATTCAGGACCGTTCGCGCGCGGCATCCACGTCACGGTGCAGGCCACGACCACCCAATCGATCACTTCGCATGAATTGGTCAGCGCGCTGCAGGACTACTACGACCAGTCGGTATTTGTCCGGGTGAGCGGTGAGGCGCCGCGCTTGAAGGACGTGGTGGGCAGCAACTACGCCGAACTGTCCGGTGTCGCGCAGGGCGGCTCCGTCGCGGTCATGTGCGTCATCGACAACCTGACCAAGGGCGCGGCGGGCGGCGCCGTGCAATGGATGAACCGGTTGTTCGGCCATGAAGAAACAGCCGGTCTGATGGCCTCTGCGCCAGGCTGGACCTGAGGAGACCCGGACATGGCCAGTCACCCACACTCTCCCCGCAGCGACGGCAGTGCCACGCCGGCGTGGTCAGCACCCGAGGATCATCTCGCACCGGTCTACGCGCAACTGCCGGTCGACGTGGTCGACGCGCAGGGCGTGTACCTGCACACCCGGGATGGTCGCCGCATACTCGATTTGTATGGCGGGCACGCCGTTGCGGCGTTCGGTTACTCCCACCCTCGCCTGCTCGATGCGCTCGATCGCCAGACGCGGGCACTGATTTTTCAGAGCAATGCGCTCGCGCTTGAGGTCCGGGCACGGGCGGCAACCCGCTTGACCCGCTTCGCCGGGCTCGGACTCGACACGGTTTTCTTCATCAATACGGGTGCGGAAGCGAACGAGAATGCACTGAAACTCGCGCTGCGGATCACTGGTCGACGCAAGATCGTCGCGGTGGAAGGTAGTTTCCACGGCCGTACTGCTGCGGCAGGAGCAGTCACCTGGGGCGCGGCGAAGAAGTGGTACGGGTTCCCCCAGACACCTTTCGAAGTCGAGTTCGTGGCGCGGGGAGACCTCGCCGCGGTCGAACGGGTGATCGATACCGAGACCGCCGCCGTGATCGTCGAACCGGTGCAGGGCGTGGCGGGTGCGGTGGATTTGAGCGCCTCATTTCTCGCGGCGTTGCGCGAGCGAACCCACGCTGTGTGTGCGCAGTTGATCTTCGATGAAGTGCAATGCGGCATGGGACGTACCGGCTTTCCCTTCGCAGCAAACATGTACGGTATCACCCCAGACATGATTACGACGGCGAAGGCCGTAGGCGCGGGTTTTCCGTGTGCCGCGCTGCTGATGGCAGATCACATCGCCCGTCATTTGAAGGTCGACGATCTCGGGACGACCTTCGGCGGCGGACCGGTCGCATGCACAGCCATTGAAGCGGTGGTCGAGATCATCGAGAGCGAAAATCTGCTCGCCAATGTCCGACGGCTTTCGCAGCGGCTACGTGAGACGTGCGTCGTTGGACCGGTGGTGGGCGTGCAGGGCGCGGGCTTTCTGACCGGCCTGCGCACGCGCCGCCCCGCAAAAGAGGTACAACGGGAATTGCTCGAGCGGGACATCCTCACCGGCACCGCCGCCGATCCGCACATCATCCGCATACTCGCTCCGTATGTGCTCGACGAATCCCACATCGACGCGCTGCGCAGCGCATTGCTTGCGCTGCCGGCCTGATTCGCTCGACGACTCTTCGATCCACTTCCCTCCACAACCGTCATTCAGGCATCTAAATCCCATGCAGCGTTTCTTGGATCTGGCCGACTTTACCCGCGAAGAGGTCGTCGACCTGCTCGCGCTGGCTCAGCGCCTGAAGGAACATCCCGAGCCGAGTGCTCTGGCGGGGAAGATCCTCGGTCTGCTGTTCCTCAATCCGTCGCTGCGCACGCTCGCTTCGTTTCAGGCCGGCATGGCCCGGCTCGGTGGTTCAGCGTTTGTCGTCACACCCGGCCAAGGGACGTGGCAGGTCGAAACGCGCAATGGCGCGGTGATGGATGGTGCAGCCGCAGAGCATGTCCGCGAGGCGATCCCGGTACTCGCATCCTATTGCGACGCGCTCGGCATCCGCTCGTTCGCCGAGGGCAAGGATCTCGCTGCCGACATTGCCGAACGACAATTCGGCGTCATGGCCGGACTGTGCGACAAGCCGCTCGTCAATATGGAATCGGCGGTCAATCACCCGTGTCAGGCCTTGGCCGACTGGAAAACCATGGATGATCTGCACGTGCCGCGCGGCGGGAAGTTCGTGCTCAGCTGGGTCAACCACCCGCGCGCCCTGCCACTGGCGGTCCCTGCGGCTGCGCTGCACATGGCGGCGCAGCGCGGCATGGAAGTGGTCGTCCTGCGCCCGGACGGGTATGCGCTGCCCGACGCCATCATGGACAAGGCACGCAGTGCCGCGGCGTCATCGGGTGGTTCGGTCGTCGAGACCAGTGAGCGCAGCGACGCCTTGCGCGGGGCCCACGTGCTGTATGCCAAGGAATGGGGTTCGCCCCTGCATTACGGCGATGCGCAGGCCGAGGCGGCCGCGCGTGAGCCGCTCGGCGACTGGCAGGTCCGCGAGAGTTGGTTCGCCGGCGCTCAGGCAGATTGCCATTTCATGCACTGCCTGCCGGTCCGCCGCAACGTCGCGGTGGCCGACGAGGTGCTGGACGGGCCGCGCAGCCAAGTCGTACGCGAGGCGGCCAATCGCATGGTCGTACAGATGGCCGTGCTTCATCGGATGCTGAAGGGGTAAGACAGATGATCGGACAAAAGGGTGAACAGGCGGTCACTGTACGGGCACTGCGGGGAGCGGCGCCGTACATCCACATGTACAAGGGCAAAGTCTTTGTCATCAAGACAGGCGGGGGTGTCTTCAGCGACCCGCTGGTACTGCGCTCGTTCATCGAGCAGGTCTCCATCCTGCACCACCTCGGCATACGCGTTGTCATGGTGCACGGCGGCGGCCCCCAACTGGACGAGATGACGACACGCCTCGGCGTGCCGACGCAGATGGTGCAGGGGCGGCGAGTCACTGACGCGGCTGCCATCGACGCGACCAGCATGGTATTGAACGGATTGATCAATACCCGCCTGCTGGCGCTCTGCAGCGAGTTCGGGATCTCGGCCGTTGGCCTCAGCGGTGTCGACGCCGGGTTGGTGAAGGCGCACCGTCGGCCGCCCGTCAAGCTCAACGATGGGCAAGTCGTCGATTACGGCATGGTGGGTGACATCGACGGCATCGACACCGGCCTGCTCAAGCACCTGCTTGATGCGGGCTTCATGCCGGTGGTCAGTCCGTTGTCGTCGGACAACGCTGGGCAGTTGCTCAACATCAACGCCGACACGGTCGCTGCTGCAATCGGCGGCGCGCTGGTGGCGGAGAAGCTGATCTTGTGCACAGGAGCCGCCGGTATATTGGAGCGGGTCGAGGACCCGCATTCGCTGATCTCCTATACGGACCTCGCTGGGTTGCAGCGCCTGCGCGAGCAAGGTGCGATCACCACTGGCATGCTGCCCAAATCGACCGCCATCGAATCAGCGATCCGTGGCGGAGTGCGGCGCGTCCACGTGATTTCCTATGCCAGCCCGGACGCACTGCTCGCGGAGATCTTCACCAACGAAGGCACCGGTACACTGGTCGTTGCCGACACCAAGGCACTGACCCCGGCGGAGCAGGGAGGCAACTGATGTCGCGGCTCTGGGACAAGGGCGCGCCGCTCGACGCGCGGGTGCTCAGCTTCACCGCGGGCGAGGATCACGCGCTCGACGACCGTCTCGTGGCCTACGACGTGCGGGGTTCCATTGCGCACGCCCAGATGTTGCATGAGTGCGCTCTATTGTCGGAGAGTGAATTCAATGCCATTCGCGCCGGCCTGACTGAAATTGGCGCAGCCCATCAACGCGGCGAATGGCGCGTGACGCTCGAGATGGAAGATGGGCAGACCGCACTCGAGACGCTGCTGACTGCGCGGATTGGCGAGGCCGGGGCACGGCTGCATGCCGGACGGTCGCGTAACGATCAGGTTCTGACGGCGATCCGGCTCTATCTGCGCGATGTCATCGAAGTGCTGGCTGAACAGGGACATCGGGTGGTCGATGCGCTGCAGGAGCTGGCCGCAAGTCAGGGAGCCATCGCTTTGCCGGGATACACCCACATGCAGCAGGCGATGCCCAGCTCGGTGGGCCTGTGGGCCAACGGATTCGCCGCGGAGATTCTGGATGATGTGATGGCATTGCGGCATGCCCATCGCCGGATTCTGAAGAATCCGCTCGGCTCGGCTGCGGGTTACGGTACGCCGAACCTGCCGGTGCGGCGGGATCTCACGCGCGCCAGCCTCGGCTTCGCCGAGAATCATGAACCGGTGACCGCGGTGCAGCTGTCTCGCGGCAAGGGTGAGGCAGAGGTGCTGTTCCAGATCGCCCTGCTGATGCAGGACCTAGGACGGCTTGCCGCTGACCTGCTGTTGTTCTATACGCGGGAATTCGGATTCGTGGTGTTGCCAGATGCATTCACGACGGGTTCATCGATCATGCCGCAGAAGCGCAACCCGGACGTCTTCGAGCTGGTGCGTGGCCGAACCGCGACGGCGCAGGCCTGCCTCAATGAGGTGCTCGGCATCACGGCCAAGCTGCCGTCCGGCTATCAGCGCGACCTGCAGCTGATCAAGGCGCCTCTATTCCGCTCGATCGACGTGTGTCTGGCCTCACTGGACATCATGGCAACCGCCATACCGCAGCTGCGCTTCGATCCCACGCGCATTCGCATGGATGAGGATATCCATGCGGCGTCCGAAGCCAACGCACTGGTCGCCAAGGAAGGGATACCGTTCCGTGAAGCTTACCGACGAGTGGGCAAGCAGCTGCGCAAAGACTAGGGACGCACGGCAATGATCGAGACCTGCGTCATTCAATCGCAGACGCGATCAGTGATGCTGGCAAACCTTTGCGGCACGGGATCTCATGGCTTGTAGATCTGCTCCTGACCCCGAGAATCACGCAGCCGCAAGCCGTCGGCCCGGGTAATCACATCGAGCAATGCGGCCGTCTCAGCATCCGGCAGGCCATCGAAACGCGCCGGACGATACTTCATCTGGAATACGGCTATGACGCGGCGCGTTGCCTCATCGAGCCTGCCGTGGGTCTCGATTTCGTAGCCATGCTCGGCCAGCTTGCGCTGGAACCAATCGATCGACGGCAGTTGCTGCTCATAGGATGGACGCGCCGCCGCCACCAGCGCTGAGTCGGGCCACGGAATGAGTCCCTCCTCGAACAGGCGGTGCCATGGAAAACGGGGGCCCGGATCCGTCTTGCGCTGGGGTGCGATGTCATTGTGACCGACGATGCGATGCGGCGGGACAGCATGACGGCGCGCAATATCGCGAACCAGTTTGATCACCGCATCGATTTGCCGGTCTGGATACGGCTCGAAATCCTGCACCGTGTCATCGCGGTCACCGAGATTGACGATCTCGATTCCAATGGAGCTGGAATTGAGCATACGCTCGCCTTTCCAGAAGCTGACACCCGCATGGGCAGCGCGGCGACTTTCGTCGACGAGCCGATAGATGGTCGGGGGATCCGCGTCGACGAGGTAGTGACTGCTGACGCCGGTTTTGGTGAGGATGTGCAGCGCCGAGTCGAAGTTCTCATCGGTGAAATGAATGACGATGTATCGGACACGACTATCCTGCACCTGACTGTGGTAGCGCGTGTCGATAGAGAGCCGCTCCGACGGCAAACTGGAGCAGGCCGACATGAGACCCATCGACGCACCGATCAGCGCTGCGGATGTGACGGCACGACACCGCCGCGCGCTCGCAGACAAACTCACTGACTTCATGGGATTTGTTGGTCCAGCAGATCCTCCTCCACGCGGAAGAAAGCGGATCTGCGCCCCGGTTGGCTCATGTCGGCGCCGGTGACATAAAAGGCAACGCCAGTGCCTGCGGCCGGATCGATCCACAGGCCAGACAACAGACTGTAGGCTTCGCCGGCATGGCCAAAACGCTGGACGCCATCGCCGAATGGATCATCGCCACAGTCGGCACGGCGTGTGGCGAGCGTCTGTACCGCGAGCCCGTATCGACAGAAAAAGGCTTTGCCAGGCACCGCCTCCCCCTCGGCCGTCTGACCATTGCTGCCATCGAAAGTCCACACCGGAGTGACCATGGTCTTGACCGACTGCCGTGAGAGCAATCGGACACCGTCGAGCTGTCCACGCCCCAGCAGCAGGCGACCGATGCGCGCGAGACCATTCGCGGAGATACGCAGTCCCCCCTGCGGAGAAAACGCGCCGCCACTCGAGCCCGCCTGCCAACGCGACAAATCACAGCTACCATCGGCGAGTAAGGCAATGCCGCACGCTGGTGGGCGACCATGATGGTCATCGCGCAGTGGCGTGCCCTTGGCGTCATAGAGGACCACCGCGCGCGCCGCGACCTCAGGCGGACAGTTCGCCCAGTTGTAGCAGGCCTGAATGCCAAGCGGTCGCAATACCAGACGATCCATCAGCAGATCGAATCGCTCGCCCGTCACCTTTTCCATCACGGCAGCGACGACCGGGAAATTGAGGTTGGTATAGCGGAAATAGCTGCCGGGGCGATGCGCGATATCCCAAACCTTGGGCTCGTCGAATTTGGCCCGCAGTGAGGCATCCAGCGGGATCTGGTAGTCAGCCTCATCCGTGATGCTGCTGCGATGGGAGAGCAGCAGACGCAGCGTGATGGGAGTTTCCGGGAAATTCGGGTGGCGCAGGCGCCAGCCGAGATAACTGGAAACGTCGGTGTCGAGGCTCAAGCGGCGCTGCTCGACCAGGCGCATCACCGCGATGGCGACCACCATCTTGGAAATGGAGGCGATGCGCACCGGATCGTCTGCAGTCACGGGCCGACCCGAGGTGCGGTCAGCCTGACCCTCGGCCAGGGTGCCGGTGATGCCCTTGGTATTGAAACGCACCATGACCCGGGCGACCGGTGACGGCAGTTGCTCAGCAGATGTGAGACTGGGTGATGCCAAGGCCAGCAGGAACATCAGCGCAACACGCCGGAGACCGAATCGTAGCAAGCCGCGGTGAATCATCGCCTCTCCTTCGGAATGGGTGCCGTGATCGGGTTGGTCACTGCGCGATCGCCATGGTGCCGCGGATCCAGGTCCGTTGTACTTGGCCTGCGGCGTCGAGCAACACGAGGTTCGCCTGATATCCCGGGGCGATGCAGCCTGACTCGCCTTCGAGGCCGAGGGCGCGCGCAGGATTCGCACTCGCCATGCGCACGGCAACGGCTTGCTCGACTCCAAGCAGACGCTGAGCGTTGCGTACTGCCGCTGCCATGTCGAGCACGGCGCCGGCCAGCGTACCGTCGGCGGAAAGACACCGCCCGGCTTCGACGGTGATTCGCTCACCCTGCAACTGGAATTCAGCAAGCGGAGTGCCGACCGGTGGCATCGCATCCGTGACGAGGATGAGACCACGCTCACCCTTGGCTGCAAACGCAATGCGCAGACTGGCCGGGTGCACGTGATGACCATCAACGATGACGCCACACCAGCATTGGGCGTTGTCGAGCGCAGCACCGACTGCGCCTGGCTCGCGGCTGCCAAGTGGAGTCATCGCGTTGTAGAGATGGGTGAAACCGCACAGGCCATCGTCAATAGCTGCCTGCACCTGAGCGTGGCTAGCTGCAGTATGCCCAGCCGCCACCCGAACGCCACGCGCGCGCAGTTTCCTGATGGCACCGGGTGGCGCCAGTTCCGGCGCCAACGTCACCAGCGTTCGTCCACGTCGGCCCGAGCACAGCAGTTCGATCCCTGCGTCATCGAGTGGGCGTAAATGCCTTTGCGCATGGATGCCGCGCCGCTGGGGATTGATGAAAGGACCCTCGATGTGAATGCCGAGTACCCCCGGCACTCCCTGCTCGATAGCATCATCGACCGCGCAGATTCCGTTCGCCACCGTCTCGGGTTCGGCGCTGATCAACGTCGGCAGAAATCCCGTCGTACCGAATCGGCGGTGCGCGGCTGCAATGGCGGCAATACCCTCGACGGTGGGCACGTCATTGAACAGCACTCCGCCGCCGCCGTTGACTTGCAGGTCGATGAACCCCGGCACGAGATCACCGGCCAGCAGCATGACTTCGCTGTCCGAGGGCAGCAGGGTGTCGTCCGCGAGCGCTACGATACGTCCCGAACGTAATTCGACACTGACTCCACTGCGAAATCCCTCGGGTGTCAAAACGCGGTCCGGCCGCAACCAACCGTCACTCATCTCGAGAACGTCATGATTACGGACCACCCCACAGCGCGGGCTGCGGCGGCAACAACATGCCGTCCTGCTCGCTGACGCCGCCATCGCGATCCCGCGCGAGCAACAACGGGCCGTCGAGATCGACATAGTCCGCAGCAGAGCCGAGCAGCATCGCCGGGGCGATCCCGAGCGAGGTGGTCACCATACAACCGACGAACACACCGAAACCTGCGGCGCGAGCGGCATCGACCAAATACAGTGCCTCGGTCAGGCCGCCGGTCTTGTCGAGCTTCACGTTGATGTAATCATAGCGGCCGCGCAGGGCTTGCAGATCGGTCGCAACGTGGCATGACTCGTCCGCTGCTATGGGGACCGCTCGGACGATATCCGCGAGAGCCGCGTCCGCCCCCGCCGGCAAGGGCTGCTCGATCAACTCGACACGCAGCCGCTGCAGAGGCGACTGCCAATCGCTCAGTTGCATGGCCGTCCACGCCTCATTGGCATCGACGATCAGCCGAGCGGCCGGAGCGGCCTCACGCACTGCCGCAATTCGTTCGAGAACGTCCGCACCGTCGAGCTTCAGCTTCAGCAGCGGACGATGCGACTGGCGACGCGCCGCCGCTGCCATGTTCGAGGGCGTGTCTAGGCTCAGCGTGAATGCCGTGGTCAGCGCACGCGGGGCCGCAAGCCCAGCCAGTTGCCAGACCGTGCGCCCGGCAGTGCGTGCTTCGAGATCCCATAGCGCGCAGTCGATTGCATTGCGGGCAGCGCCAGGCGGCAGGACGGAGCGCAAGGTGTTGCGGTCCATTCCCTGCGCAAGCGATTCGGCAAGCGAGTCGATCTGTGCCAGCACGCCCGCCACGGATTCGCCGTAACGTTGATACGGAACACACTCGCCGTAACCCACCCGCGCGCCATCGCTGATTTCGACCACGACGACGTGTGCATCCGTCTTGACGCCGCGCGAGATCCGGAACGGCTCACGCAGTGGCCAGAGTTCGGCGCGCGCGGTGAGTCGACGAGTCATCCGAGCGCACGATCGACGATGGCTGCGACACCGTGGCGGATGGGATCAGCCGCCGGTAAACCAAAGCGTGCGGAGAGATCGGCAACGCAGGCGAGAGCGTCCTGCTCGGTGAGCGCCGACGTATTGACCGCGATACCGACAAAGCGGACGGCGGGATTCATCTGGCGCGCACAGCGCAGGTGCAGGTCGAAACAATCCTCGAGCGATGGGATGGGCCAGTGCGGCAGACCGCGTACGTGCTTGCGGGTCGGCTCGTGGCACATTACCAAGGTGTCCGGGGCTGCGCCGTGCAGCAACCCGAGGCTGACCCCGGAAAAGGATGGATGAAACAATGAGCCCTGACCCTCGATGAGATCCCAGTGGTCCGGATCGTTGGCCGGACACAGTGCCTCGATCGCACCGGCGACGAAGTCCGACACCACGGCGTCCACAGGCACACCAGCGCCCGCGATCATGATCCCAGTCTGGCCGGTGGCTCGGAAATCGGCCGCCACCCCGCGACGAACCAGTTCCCGCTCGAGTGCAAGCGTCGTGTACATCTTACCCACGGAGCAGTCTGTGCCGACCGCAAGCAGGCGATGCCCGCTGCGTGGCTTTGCGGTGGCGATGCCATAGCTTGGATCCGGCTCGCGCACTTCGATGAGACGTCCGCCATGTCGGGCTGCGCTGTCGCGAATCGCGGCGATCGACGCCAAGCGCGTGTGCAGTCCGTTACAGATGTCGAAACCGAGTTCCAGCGCGCGTGTGATCACGGGCAGCCAGCTATCGGCAATGGTACCGCCGCGGTTCGCGACTCCGATCAGCAGGGTACGTGCACCGCGTGCCCTGCCCTCTTCGAGGGTGAGGTCGGGCAAGGGCAGCTGGGGCACACAACCCGGCAGCCGCACCTGACCGACGCAGTCCTCCGGACGCCATTGCCACACGCCGGTCGCAGTCTTCGCAGCCAGTTCATCATGGGCATCGCCGAGAAACAGCAGGTAAGGCTTGTGGATGATCACAACGGTGTTCTCCCGGTGACTGAGGGCATCATGGAGCCGAGTCCAATAGTAGCGGCGGAATGGGGCACGCGGCCCTGTCGCAGCAGAAACGGGTGGCACTCACGCATGGCCGAAGTGCGGAAGTACACACGGCCGGCATCGTGCACGAAAACGCGATCACAGACAATTTCAGACGGTAGTCGCAACGAATAACTCATGAGCATCAAGGCACTTTTGCAGCTCACGACACCGCCGACTCCAGCATGCGCAGCGTTCCCGCATCGGCGTCGAGTTCTACCATGACACCGATCGGCAACGTGAACTGCTCTTTGAGGTGTCCGATCATCGCACCGTAATAGGCCGGCACGCGCAGCGACGCGATGTGATCGTTCAGTACGTCCGGAATCGTCAGTGAGCCGAACCCCTCGCCCGGCGTGCAGCGGGTACAGGTACCCCAGACCACGCCGCGAAGTCGACCCAGAACCCCGGCTTGCTTCAACTGCACGAGCATACGATCGACGCGATAGGGGGCTTCCTCGACATCCTCGAGAAAAAGCACTGCGTCGGTGAAGTCGGGGAGATAGGGCGTCCCAACCAGTGCCGTGAGCACGGTGAGGTTGCCGCCGATCAGCCTGCCCCGCGCCTTGCCCGGATAGAGAGTCCGAGTGCGGTGCGCCTCAGGCACGATGGTCTCCTCGGTTTCGCGGGGATTGACGAACGTGGCCATTTCGCCACGCCACAGCACCCGCTGCATCCAATCGACGTTGGTACGGTTCCATTCACCCGAGCCGTTCGGTCCGTGGAAAGTAACGATGCCGGTGCGGGCATGTAACGCAAGCAACAGGGCGGTGATATCGCTATAGCCGATCAGTGCCTTGGGCTGGCGCGCGGCGGCCTCGAAGTCGAGCAGCGGCAGCAACCGCGCCGCTCCCCAGCCACCGCGGATGCAGTGAATGGCGTTGATACCGGGATCGCGCAGCATCGAATTGAGATCAGCCGCACGGTCCTCGTCGCGACCGGCAAAGTAACCGCGGCGGTCGTCGACATGCGCGCCGAGTCTGCCTTTGAGCCCAAGCACGCTGAGTGCCTCGAGCAGAATGTCGATTTCCATCGGATCCCAGTTGGCACTTGCCGGAACGATCAGTCCAACGGTGTCGCCGCGCCGCAGTCGCGGCGGCTTGACGACGTTGCGACCGCTGTCGGCGGCAGAGGCAAACTCTGACAGTAGCGGTGCCAACGCTGCACACGCGGCATACACAAGCAAGTCGCGTCTGCTGGTCACTGCTGCGACAGCCAGCTCAACGACTACCGAAGGATGCGCCGTCGGGTTGCGGCTTGCCGGGAGGCAACCCGCGCGTCCGCGCGAGATGAATGGCACCGGTAAGGGCATCCGCGAGTGGTGCCCGCAAACGATTGCGCACGCTGACCGAAAGCCAGTCGTGGATGTGCGGCGCAAGACCTCCCATGAGGCAGCAGTGCGGTACACCGCGCTCGAAGAGGAGCGTGATCAGGCGGTCGATGCGCTGGGCGCATTCCTGCACGATCGGCTCCGCCACCGTATCGCCGCGGCGGGCGTGCTCGATGACCAGCGGCGCGAAGGATGCGTAGTCGGTGGCGTTCGCGGTATCCATCCAGGCAATGATCTCACCTGCCGAGCCGGAAAAATAATCCAACACTGCCCGCGTCATCGATGAATGAACCAACCGGCCGTCGCGGGCCCATAGCGAACGCCGGATCGCATGCAGGCCCAGGTCTGCGCCGCTGCCTTCATCGGAGATCGGAAAGCCATATCCACCCACGACGACGGCTTCGCCATTGACCCGCCCAAAGCCGATACTGCCCGTACCGAGGATCACGATGCCGCCATCCGCGCCATCGTGGGCGCCAACGCAGGCGATCGCTGCATCGCTCGCCAGCGCGATTGTCTTGAACGGGAATGGATGGGCACGTAGCGCCTGCAATACCCCGCGGCGGTTGAGACCAGCGATCCCGAGCCCGGCCTGGATGGCTGCAACCCGCGCATCATCGAGACCAGCCGACTGAGCGGCCGAGCGCCACGCTGCGTCGATTTGCGTGAATGCGTTATCCAAACCCAGCCGGGTATTTGCGGGACCCGCTTCACCAATGCCAAGTACCTGACGCGCACCGTCTTCGAGACGCGCACGGGTGTGCGTGCCGCCGGCGTCGATGCCGAGATAGAGTTCCATGCGCAGGCAAGCTCCTGAGCTTTTCAGGCGTGGATCCATGGTATGGGCCGATGCCGCCGCTGGCAACGCGACCGGATGGTTCCGGGTTCAATCTGCATCTAACCGGTGGGTGTGCCGGACTTTACATGCGGTGTAATGCGCTTTTAATAATGGGTGTAATCCAATGCACCCGCGACACGGGAGTGATCTGCGCTTGGCGACAGAGAGCATCGACGATCGATTTGCGGAACTCGACCTATGGCCAGTCTCCAGCGTCGCAGCGGCGTTACTCGACGGGCAGGTCGGTGCCGCGATGGCGCTGCGACCGCTGTTGCCCATCATTGCGACGGCCGTGGACGCAGCCGCCGCACGCTTGCGCGATTCAGCCGGCAGGCTGATCTATGCGGGCGCAGGAACATCCGGGCGGGTGGCCGTGCAGGACGGCGTCGAACTATGGCCGACTTTTGGCTGGCCACAGGACCGACTGATCCTCGCACTGGCGGGTGGCCGGGATGCCATGTTCGCGAGTATCGAAGGCGCGGAGGATGACTCGGCAAGCGGCCAGCGCATCATCGCGGACAACGCGGTTGACGAGCACGATGTGGTGATTGGTGTGGCTGCCAGTGGTCTTACACCGTACACCGTGGCAGCACTGCGGGAGGCGCGCACACGCGGCGCCCAGACCATCGGCATCAGCAGCAACGCGGATACGCCGCTGCTGCAGGAGTCGAGTCATCCGATCTGCATCGACAGCGGCAATGAAGTCATCGCGGGCTCGACGCGCATGAACGCCGGAACGGCGCAAAAGATCGTGCTGAACATGCTCTCGACCGGCATCATGATCGAACTTCGACGGGTGTACGGTGGCCTGATGGTGAGCATGCAGGTGTCGAACCGGAAGCTGCATGCACGCGCCGTGGCAATCGTCGAACGCATCAGCGGTCGCGACACGGCAGCCGCCGAACAGGCTTTGGCAGCGACGGCAGGCGACATCAAGCTCGCCGTTCTGGTGGCACTTGGCAGCAGTCGTCAGGAAGCCGAGCAGGTGCTGCACAGCGAGGGTGGTGACCTGCGTCAAGCGATTGCAGGCCTGTCCGGCAGGACGACAGCGCCCTCACGGTGAGAGTCGTCTCGGCGCCGCTGCGCTCAGGCGCCCTTACTCCGCGTCGGCTTGGACCTGCGGGTGCGCGGCTGCAAAAGCAGGCAGCGTTTCAAGGTGGGTGCTGATGGCCACCAGACGCGGATACGCGCTGACATCGACCTTGAATCGACGGGCGTTGAACATTTGCGGTACCAGAAATATGTCTGCCAGCGTCACAGCTGCGCCGTGGCAGTGCAGGCCGTCCCTGCTGGTCTGCACCACCCACCGTTCGAGAGCTGCAAATCCGCGGTGCATCCAATGCGATATCCAACGGTGCAGCGCGGTCTCGTCAGCGGCAAATTCATCCCGCAGATAATTCTGCACGGACAAGTTGTTGAGCGGATGGATGTCACAAGCGATGCCGAGCGCCATCGCGCGAATCACGGCCCGCTCACGAGCACTGCCCGGGAGCAGTGGCGGTTGAGGCTTGATTTCCTCGAGGTATTCGCAGATTGCCAGTGACTGCGGTATGACGCAGTCACCGTCGACCAAGGCAGGCACCAGCCCCTGAGGGTTCAGCGCGAGATAATCCGCCTGCAGGTGCTCGCCGCCGCCGCGCAGCAGGTGTTTGGGTATGGCCTGATAGGCCAACCCCTTGAAGTTCAGCGCGATGCGGACGCGGAATGCTGCAGAGCTTCGGAAGTACGTGTAGAGCTGCATGTTTGCGTCAAACGATCGTGGTGCGCAGGGTTTCAAGGCCATCGATGCCGGCGACGACGCTGTCCCCGGCGACCAGCGGTCCGACGCCCGCCGGCGTTCCGGTGAAGATCAAGTCGCCGGGCTGGAGTTCGAAGTAGCCCGACAACTCATGGATGATCTCCGCGACATTCCAGATCATGTCGGCAAGGTTCGAGCGCTGGCGCGAACTGCCATTGACCTCCAGCCAGATGGCCGCGTTGGCCAGATGGCCCGCTTCATCGGCGCGGCGCAGCGCAGCCACGGGGGCTGAGTGATCAAACGCCTTGGCGGTGTCCCACGGCAGACCCGCGTGCTTGGCGGCCGCCTGCAGGTCGCGACGCGTGAGATCGTTGCCGACCGCGTAGCCAAAGACGTGGTTGAGTGCGGCACTGACATCGATGTCACGGCCACCGCGGCCCAAAGCCACCACGAGTTCGACTTCATGATGCAGGTTTGCCGTATGCGCCGGGTACGGCACCGATGCGCCATTGGCAACCACAGCGTCGGCCGGCTTGGTGAAAAAGCACGGCGGGCGGCGGGCAGGGTCCGACCCCATCTCCCGCACGTGATCGGCATAATTCTGGCCGACGCAATAGATGCGGTGGACGGGAAAGCGGGCCTGCGTGCCTGCCACGGCGACGCTCGGCAGTTCGGGAGCCGGGAATACGAGCATGATCAGCTCCTTGGGTGAATGGACACCAATTGCATCAAGAGCCACTCAGGGCTACGCCACACTCTGCCACAGCGTCGGCAGAAAGACTTCCTGCACGATGAGCGGTGCGGTATCGATCCGGTAGATTGCGCGGCGCGCCCATAGCGGTTCGACTGGATAGTGCGACGCGACCTGGGCGAGCGGGTGGTCAGGCAACAGCCGCGCATACTCGAGTGGTTCGCGATCATGGCGCCCGGCGCGTCGCAAGGCTTCCCCAAGGGGCTGCTCGCCAAGGTCACGCAACCATGGGTGCGCTGCAACGGTCGAAGCAGGCAGCACAGTGCGCGCAAACAACCAGCGATGCTCGCCGCGACAGAACTCGATGTCACGCAGCAGGCAGACGTCGTCGCGCACCGCGAGCCGTGTGCGCAGCGTCGATGGCAGGGCCGAGTCCAGCACGCCGAGCAGCCGAAAGCGCATGGCGTCGCCACAGACCGCACGCATCCGCTCGGTGAGCAGTCCGGGCTCGGCCAGCCACGGCAACAGGGCGGCAGGTACCGTTGGCGCGATGGCATCCAAAACGGACCATGCTGTCGATTCCACGTCCTGTTGCGACCCTGAGCTGGCACCGACGGCAAGGGATCGGTAGCCCATGCTGCGTCTCGATCAGAACTGCTCGGCCGTCAGCGCCATGATCGCCGCACTGCCCGCGCGCACCGCGGCCGCATGGGCATGCGCACGCGGCATGACTTGTTCAGCGTAGAACTGCGCCATGACCAGCTGTGCGTCGAGGAATGAACGGTCGCTTCCCGGGCTGCCGATCTGAGCTGCAGCAAGCAGAGCGGCGCGGGCCAGCTGCCATCCGCCAATGACCGTGCCGAGCAGCATGAGATAGTTGAACGCTGCTGAACTGACCAACTCAGGATCGCGCTTCTCACCCGTCATGAGGTAGCTGGAGCAAAGCACGATCTCATCGAGGCCACGCGACAACGCTTGGCGCACGACCGCGAACTGCTCGCCGGCGTTGGCGAGCGGGGCATCCTGACTGCGCATTTCGGTGACCAGCGCGGAGAGCGCGCCGCCACCATCGCGCAGAAGTTTGCGACCGACCAGATCGATGGCCTGAATGGCGTTGGTTCCCTCGTAAATGGAGGCGATGCGCACGTCGCGGTAGTACTGCGCCGCTCCAGTCTCTTCCACGTAGCCCATGCCGCCGTGCACTTGCATGCCGAGCGAGGTGGTCTCCTGGCCGGCTTCGGTCGGGAACGCCTTAGCAATGGGCGTCAGCAACTCGCCACGGGCTTGCCAGAAAGCCGCCTGTTCCGGATTGGGATCGTGATCCCCGCGGTCGAGACAACTGGCGGTGTAGTAGCAGATCGCACGCGATGCCTGCGTCAGCGAACGCATGAGCAACAGCGTCCGGCGGATGTCAGGGTGACGGATGATCGGCACGGTACCCTTGGCACCGGGTGCGCGACCCTGCTTGCGATCGCGCGCATAGACCACCGCACGCTGGTAAGCCCGGTCAGCGAGACCGACGCCCTGTACGCCAACCCCGAGGCGCATGTAATTCATCATCGTGAACATCGCCGCGAGGCCTTCGTTCTCACGCCCGACCAGGTAGCCCTCGGCACCCCCGGCATCGCCGAAGGCCATCACGCACGTCGGGCTGGCGTGGATGCCCATCTTGTGTTCGACGGACACCGGAAAGACGTCGTTGCGCTCGCCGGGAGTTCCGTCCGGGTTCAGCTTGAACTTTGGCACCAGAAACAGCGAAATGCCTTTCGTCCCGGGCGGCGCATCGGGCAGCCGGGCCAGCACCAGATGAATGATGTTGCCGGCCATCGCGTGGTCACCCCACGTGATGTAGATCTTGCGACCGCTCAGCAGATAGCGATCGCCCGCCGGCCGAGCCTTGGTGGTCAGGGTCGAGAGATCCGAACCGGATTGCGGCTCGGTCAGGCACATGGTCCCCGTCCACTCACCCGAAATCAGCTTGGCGAGATAACGATCCTTGAGACTGGGATCGGCGTGACGATCGATGGCAAGAATGGCGCCCTGTGAGAGTTCAGGGCACAGCGCAAAAGCCACGTTGGAGGCCGCCCACATCTCGTCGCAGGCGATCGAAACCGTCTTTGGCATGCCCTGCCCCCCGAACTCCGGGTTCGCTGCGATACCAGGCCAGCCTGCCTCGACAAATTTCCCATACGCTGCCGCGAACTCCGCCGGGACCTGAACGGCGTGGTCGACCACGCGCGCCGGATTTTGATTGCCGAGCCAGTTGATGGGGTCCAGCACACCGCTGGCAAAACGACCACCCTCCTCCAGCACGGCGGAAAGGGTGTCGGTATCGACGGCGTTGAAATCCGGCAAAGCCACCACGCGTTCTAACTCCGCCAGATGCTCGATCGTAAACCGCATCTGCCGCAGTGGCGCCTGATAATCAGCCATCGTTCCGCTCCATTTTTGTGCTTTGCAGCATTTTGCCTTGGCCGGCTTGGCCGCGGCAAACAATCGCTAGATATAAAACGCGTTCAATCTGACTCAAGGCCCCGCGCCGGCGCAGTAGTACAATCCGACGCGTGGTGCCCGCAACGACCGGCAAAGGCCGCCGAAACTGCACCCCGGCCCACGCCCGCGAGGTTGCCATGAGTGTCTGGTTTCGCCCTTACGATCTCGATGAACTCAATCGCCTGGGCGAGCAGTGCATGGTTGAGCACCTCGGTATCCGCATCACCGAAATCGGGGCGGATTTCCTGCGCGGCACCCTGCCCGTAGACCGTCGCACCACCCAGCCGATGGGTCTGATGCACGGCGGAGCGTCGGTGGCACTTGCCGAGACGCTCGGCAGCGTCGCCTCGAACTGCTGCGTCGAACACGGCCGCTATTACTGCGTCGGCCAGGAGATCAACGCCAACCACCTGCGTTCCGTCACCAGCGGCATCGTCACGGGAACCGCACGCCCGGTCCATCTGGGCCAACGCTCGCACGTGTGGGACATCCGCATCGAGGATCCGCGACAGCGTTTGGTCTGCGTCTCGCGCCTGACACTGGCCGTGCTAGAAAACAGGGCATCCACCGGCTCGGGAGCCGCGCAATGAACGAACCCTTGACGCCACGAACACTCTCCCCTCGTTTCGCGCTGTGCGTGGCATCGGTTTCAGCCACGGTGCTGCTGGCGGGCTGCGGCTTCAAGGGACCGCTTGAACTGCCGTCCAAGTCCGGATCGGTGGTGATCCGCACGGAAGGGGGGCAGACCACCGAACAGAAGGCACCGACGGGAACCACTTCGGAGGACCCCAACAAGTTGCCGCCACCTGACCTGCCACGTCGCAACCGCGGTTCGCCCCGTGACTGAACCCCGCCGACTGGTGCTGGTGGATGGTTCGTCCTACCTCTACCGGGCATTCCACGCCCTGCCCCCACTGACCAATTCCAGGGGCGAACCGACCGGTGCAGTATTAGGCGTGCTCAACATGCTGTTGCGCCTAATGAAGGAGCAGCAGTCGGCAGACATCGCCGTGGTCTTCGACGCACCGGGCAAGACGTTCCGAGACGAACTGTTCGCGCGCTACAAAGCCCACCGTCCCCCGATGCCGGACGACCTGCGCGCCCAGATCGAGCCGCTGCTCGATGCGGTGGAGGGCATGGGACTGCCGCTGCTGCGCGTCACCGGGGTGGAGGCGGACGACGTCATCGGCACACTGGCGCGCCAGGGCGCCACAAGCGGCCGGCAAGTGATCATCTCCACCGGCGACAAAGACATGGCGCAGCTGGTCGAGGAACGCATCAGTCTCGTCAATACCATGACGAATTCTTCGCTGGATCGCGCTGGCGTCAAGCTGAAGTTCGACGTCTATCCGGAGCAAATCATCGACTACCTCGCGCTGGTGGGCGATGCCTCGGACAACATCCCGGGCGTACCCAAGGTGGGACCGAAAACTGCCGCCAAATGGCTCAATGAGTACGGCACGCTCGACAATCTGCTGGCAAACCAGAACGCGATCGAAGGCAAAGTTGGCGAGAGTCTGCGGGCACACACCGCCGACCTCGCGTTGTCCAAACAACTGGCGACCATCGACTGCCAGGTCGATCTGCCCGCCGACGCCACCGGTCTGCAGCGTCGTGAACCCGATGTGGAGCGGCTGCGGGCGCTTTACACACGATTCGAGCTGCGGGCATTGCTGCGACAACTGCCGGGTCCGATGGCCGACACATCGGACGGTGCGACACCGGCAATCGGTGCGTCGCCCGACACCGCGGCCTCCGCCACCTCCACCAGTAGCGCGGCACTGCTCACGGCCGACTGGAATCCGGGCCGCCACTACGACACGGTACTGAGCGAGGCGTCGCTGGAGGAATGGCTGGCGAGACTCGGCAACGCCGAATTGTTCGCGTTTGACACCGAGACCACGTCTCTCGACTACATGCAGGCGGAAATCGTCGGCGTGAGTTTCTGCGTCGAACCCGGTCGAGCCGCCTATGTACCGCTGGCGCATACCTATCCGGGCGCGCCGGATCAGCTGGACCGGAATCGCGTGCTAGAGCGCTTGCGCCCGCTGCTCGAAGACGCGCGCCGTGCCAAACTGGGTCATCACCTCAAGTATGACGCGCACGTATTGCGTAATCACGGCATCGAACTGCGCGGCATGCAGTTCGACACCATGCTCGAGTCATACGTCCTCGACAGTACGGCGACGCGTCACGACATGGACTCCGTCGCGCGTCACTACCTCGGGCTCGAAACCATTCACTACGAGGATGTCGCCGGCAAGGGTGCCAAACAACTCGCGTTCAACGACGTGTCGGTGGAGAAGGCAGCCGAGTACTCCGCAGAAGACGCCGATGTCACGCTGCGGCTGCACCATACACTCTGGCCGCGCCTGACCGCCGCGACGGGTCTCGCCGATGTCTACCGCGACATAGAGCAACCGCTGGTGCCGGTACTGCTCGATATGGAACATCGCGGCGTACTGATCGATCCGGCGATGCTCAAACGACAGAGCCAGCAACTGGCGCGCAGTCTGCTCGAACTGGAGCAGCGGGCACACACCATCGCCGGGCAGTCGTTCAACGTCGATTCACCCAAGCAGCTGCAGGAAGTTCTGTTCGGCAAGCTGGGGCTGCCCGTGAAGCGCAAAACCGCAACGGGTCAGGCCTCTACTGCGGAAGACGTGCTGGAGGAACTCGCAGAGGAATACGAGTTGCCCCGCGTCATCATGGAGTATCGCGGACTGGCCAAATTGCGTTCGACCTACACCGACAAGCTGCCGGGCCAAATCAATCCGCGCACGGGCCGAGTGCACACCTCATACCATCAGGCCGTTGCCGCCACCGGTCGTCTGTCATCGACCGACCCCAACCTGCAGAACATACCGATCCGCACACCGGAGGGACGTCGCATCCGGCAAGCCTTCGTGGCACCGGAAGGCCACGTGCTGATGGCAGCCGACTACTCACAGATCGAGCTGCGGATCATGGCGCACCTCTCGGGGGACGAGAATCTCGTACGCGCGTTTGCCGAGGACCGCGACGTGCATCAGGCAACCGCCGCGGAAGTCTTCGGCGTGGCGACCGATGCCGTCAGCGGCGAGCAGCGGCGCGCCGCCAAAGCCATCAACTTTGGTCTGATTTACGGTATGTCTGCCTTCGGGTTGGCGAGACAGCTCGGTATCGAGCGCGGTGCTGCGCAGGAGTACGTCAACCTCTACTTCGAACGCTACCCTGGCGTGAAAGCCTACATGGATGAGACCCGCGCCATGGCACGCGAGCAGGGCTACGTCACCACCGTGTTTGGCCGACGCCTGCATCTGCCCGATATCGGTTCACGCAACGCGCAGCTGCGCCAGTACGCAGAGCGCAGCGCCATCAACGCGCCGATGCAGGGCACCGCGGCCGACATCATCAAACGTGCCATGGTCGTCGTGCACGACTGGTTGGCCAGCAATGGGCTCGGCGCGCGACTCGTGATGCAGGTGCATGACGAACTGGTGCTGGAAGTCCCGAGCGACGCAGTCGCAGTCGTGCGGGAGGGCCTGGAGCAGCGGATGACGGCAGCTGCAACCCTGCGGGTTCCGCTCAAGGTGGACACCGGCACCGGCAGCAACTGGGACGAAGCTCACTGACGAGCGATCCAGTCGCCCGTAGCGATGCGTAGAAACACCTACCTCTGCGGGTTTTCCACCTGCCGCATGAGCGCGCGGATGCGTGCTTAACCTACTGTTAAGCCTCAGCTTTTTCAGAATATATTGGCGCCGTGTCGAGCACCGCCGCTGGCGGGAACTTTACCTGCGTTGACGCCTCTAATTGTTCAGGCTCGTCAACGCGACGCCTGAGTGCCGGACCTACCTCCCTGGGTACGGCACTTCGCCCGGTCATCCCCCAATACCGGGTCTGCTTGCCCCGGTCGGGCCATCCAGCCCGGCCGGGGCATCTTTTAAGCGCGGCGTCGCCAGCAGTTTCTCCATCGCGGCCCGCCCCTCACCCACCCCCGCTCCTGAAAACGCCGAAAAAAGCTGCGCGGAAACGCCGGGCATACCAGCGATTGCGCGTCGCACATGAGCGAGCGTCTGGCGGCCCGCATTGCCGCCCAGTTTGTCGGCCTTGGTGAGCAGGATGTGCACCGGCACCCCCGCCCCCTGCGCCAGTCCCAGCATATCGAGGTCGTGCTGGGTGAGCGGATGGCGGATGTCCATCACCACCAATACGCCGCGCAGAGATTCGCGCTTCTTGAAGTAGCCGCCGATCAGGCTGCCCCAATGCCGACGCATGTCCGGCGATACGGCGGCAAAGCCGTAACCGGGCAGATCGACGAGTCGGGCCCCGGGGCGCAGCACGAAGAAGTTGACCAGTCGGGTGGCGCCCGGGGTCTTGCTTGTCCGCGCCAGCCCCTTGCGCTGGGTGATGGCGTTGATGGCGCTCGATTTGCCGGCGTTGGAGCGGCCCGCGACTGCGACCTCGGCATCCGTATCGGCCGGGAATTGACCGACCGCATTGGCGCTGGTCAGAAACTGGACGTTGGGGTAGGCAGACATTGGGGCAGGTATCCGGCGGCGGGTGTGGCCCGACCACTGGTAGTGTAGGCCGTTCGTGTACAATTTGCGGCTGCGCCTTTGGGTCCGGGCCCCTGAGCTCGCGACCGGCGTCGCCCGAAATAGCAGTCTGGAGTGGTTACATGTCCGCGAAGTTTGTTGCCGCACTCTCAGTGGCGGCTGTACTCGGTTGGAGCGGTTCCGTGTTCGCTGCGGGGTCCAAGGAAGCTGGTCAGGCCAAGGCCGCGGCCTGCGCCGCCTGCCATGGCGCCGATGGCAATAGCGTCAATCCCGAATGGCCCAACCTCGCCGGACAGCACGCGAGCTACATCACCGCGCAGTACAAGCATTTCCGCAACGGCACGCGGCAGAACGTGCTGATGTCTCCGATGGGCGCGCTGCTCACCGATCCGGATCTGGATGATGTGGCCGCCTATTTCGCAGCGCAGACTCTGCGCCCCATGGGCGAGACGGACGCCGCCAAACTGACCCTCGGTCAGAACCTCTACCGTGCAGGTAATCCTGCCAACGGCGTGGCGGCCTGCTCCGGCTGCCATGGCCCGGCAGGCGCGGGCAACCCGGGCGCCGCCTACCCGCGCATCGGCGGGCAGTACGGCGTGTATTTGGCGGCGCAGTTGCGCGCATACAAGGCGGGTACGCGCACCACCAGTCCGAACCAGATCATGCAGACCATCGCCGGCAAGCTCTCCGAAGAGGAGATCGATGCAGTGGCGTCCTATCTCCAGGGTATGCGTTGAACCCTCGCCGAGTTCCGGAGTCTTAACCGCTCATGAACATCATGAATCGTGCAGTGACATCGGCCCGTGCCCTGCTGGCCGGCTTCGTACTCCTCAGCGTCTGCGCGGCCGCCTCAGCCGACGTGGAACTCAAGGAGGGCGTCAATTACAAACTGCTCTCGCCCGCCCAGCCCACCAACGTTGCGCCTGGCAAGGTCGAGGTGGTCGAAGTGTTCTGGTATGGCTGCGGCCATTGCTACATGCTCGAGCCGAAGCTCGACGCCTGGAACAAGACCGGCCGGCCAGCCTACGTCGAGTTGGTGCGCATGCCAGCCACGTGGAATGAGACGCTGAAAACGCATGCCCGACTGTTCTACGCAACGGAACAGCTCGGCCGCCTGCCGCAACTGCACTCGGAAATCTTCCGCGAGATGCACCTGCGCGGCAATCACCTCGACACGCCCGAATCGATCGAGGCGTTCTTCACGGCGCGTGGCGTGTCCAAGACGGATTTCCAGAAGGCCTTCGCTTCCTTCAACACCGAATCGAAGGTACGCCGGGCGGACGACATGAGCCGCCGCTACCGAATCACGGGCACGCCCACCGTGATCGTCAACGGCAAGTACAGCACCGACGTCGGCATGGCCGGCTCCGAAGCGAAACTCTTCGAAGTCATCAACGCCCTCGCTGCCAAGGAGCGGGGCAAGACCTGATCCTCGCGGGTCGTCTCCCCGAATACGCACTCCCGCCATGGACTCTGCCAGATGCTCCGTCTACTCATCCCGACCGGCAGCGGCTACACATGGATCGAGCATCATCCGCCGGCCCCGTTTCCGGACGAGTTCCTGTGGGCGGATCTCTTTGAGCCAACACCGGACGAAGAAAAGGCCGTCGAGTCGCTGCTGACCGTCGACGTCCCCACGCGGGACGAGATGAAGGAGATCGAGACGTCGAGCCGCCTCTACGAGGAGGGCGGCGCCGTCTACATGACCGCCACGGTTGGTAGCCGGTTCGACACGGGGCTGCCCGAGAGCAGCGCAATGACCTTCATACTCGCCAACGGACGGCTGATCACCAATCGATATGCCGACCCCACGCCAGTCGAGCGGTTCGCGCATCTCGTCGAGCGCTCACCCGCCGCCTGCACGTCCTCGGGCACCCTGCTCGCAGGACTCATCGAGGCCTTCATCGAACGCATCGCAGACCTGCTCGAGCGCGTCCAGGGCGAACTCGACAGCGTCTCGCGCACGATCTTTGCGCACACGGCCGCCGGCGGCCCCAGCCATGCCGACCTGCGCGCCATGCTCGAGAAGATCGGCGCCAACGGCGACGTGGTCTCCAAGGCCCGCGAGAGCCTGGTCAGCTTTCAGCGCATGCTGATGTATGTGCAGCAGACCACCAACGTCGACCTGTCGCAGGAACAACGGGGTCGCTTCAAGTCGGCACTGCGCGACGTGCAGTCGCTGTCCGACCACGCCGGATTTCTCGGCAGCAAGATCCAGTTCCTGCTCGACGCGGTGCTGGGGCTCATCAACCTCGAGCAGAACAACATCATCAAGATCTTCTCGGTGGCCTCGGTGGCCTTTCTGCCGCCGACGCTGGTGGCGAGCATCTATGGCATGAACTTTCACCACATGCCGGAACTCGACAAGACCTGGGGCTATCCCATGGCGTTGCTCGTGATGGTTGCCTCAGCCGTGCTGCCCTTCCTGTACTTCCGTCGCAAGGGCTGGCTGTAACGCCGTGGCCAAACCCGCCATCACCAACATGGCCGTGTTCTGCGACTTCGAGAACGTGGCACTGGGGGTGCGCGACGCGCGCTATGCCAAGTTCGACATCGGCAAGGTGCTGGAAAAACTGCTGCTCAAGGGCAGCATCGTGGTGAAGAAGGCCTATTGCGACTGGGAACGCTACAAGGACTTCAAGGGCCCGATGCATGAGGCGTCCTTCGAACTGATCGAGATCCCACACCTGCGCATGTCGGGCAAGAATTCAGCGGACATTCGCATGGTCGTCGACGCACTCGATCTCTGCTACACGAAGGCCCACGTCGACACCTTCGTGATCGTCAGCGGCGATTCGGATTTCTCGCCACTGGTGAGCAAGCTGCGCGAGAACAACAAAGTGGTGATCGGCGTGGGCGTGAAGAGCTCGACCTCCGACCTGCTGATCGCCAATTGCGACGAGTTCATCTACTACGACGATCTGGTCCGCAAGGAAGAGCAAAAGCGCGTTCGACGCAGGGCGCCTGCGCGGTCAGCGCCCGCGAATCGACCACCGGCTGCGCAGGGCACTCCCGCACAACCCTTGGCGGGCAGCGATGCGGCCGGCCATGTCGATCCTGCAATGCCGGTCGTGCCCAGCACCAGTGAGCCGGTTAAGTCATCGACAATAAAATCGCAGGATGAAAAGCAGCAGGAAGCCTTCGACATCGTGCTTGCAACGCTGGAAGCGCTGGTCGATGAGCGCGATGCTGACGAGAAAATCTGGGGCTCGATGATCAAGCAGACCATCAAGCGCCAGCGACCCGGCTTCAACGAGACCTACCACGGCTTTCGCAGTTTCAATCAGCTGCTGGAAGAAGCGCAGGCCCGCAATCTGCTGGGGCTGGAGAAGGACGAGAAGTCCGGTGGCTATATCGTTCGGGTCGCGGGCGGCTGACGGTTGCAACGCGAGGTCGGAGCGGGATCAACCGCGGGAGTTGGCGCGCCCGACAGGATTCGAACCTGTGACCTTCGCCTTCGGAGGGCGACACTCTATCCAGCTGAGCTACGGGCGCGTTGCTCGGGGGCGGGATGATAGACCCTAGGTGGAAAGTGCGTCCAATCCGCTGGCGCAGCACGCCCCGACGGGCTTGGGCTATAATCCGCGACCGTCACCACAGCCCGTCCGGAGTGCCCTCGTGAGTTCGTCGCACGACAGCAAATTTTTTGACACCTTCATGCTGGTGCTCGGCATCCTGTTTGCCATCACCATCGGCCTCATCATGCTGGCGCGGCTGATTGCGGCGGATACTTCCGTCGCTCACCAGCAGCAGGATCCGGTCAAGATGAAGGAAGTGGCCGCGCGCATCGCACCTGTGGCCCGAACCGCCATCGCGGGTCAGGACAATTCGGCGCTCGCACCTCCGGCGCCCGTGGTTGCGGTCTCGACCACCGATCTCCCGGGCGAGCAGGTCTTCTCGCAGGTCTGCGCGGCCTGCCACGGCGCGGGCATCGCGGGCGCACCCAAGGCGGGCGACAAGGCCGCGTGGGCGCCGCGTATCGCGCAGGGTAAGGACACGCTGCACAAGCACGCCATCGAGGGCTACCAGGGCAAGGCGGGCTATATGCCACCCAAGGGCGGGCGAGCCGATTTGTCCGACCAGTCGATCATCAACGCGGTGGATTACATCATCGGTCTTTGAGGTCTGCGACTGGATGAGCCTGCTGCGCAGGGTGCCAATCGTCGGCGGGATGCGTGGGCTCGGAGGAATAAGGAAATGATGCTCTCTGATACCATTCGTACAGCGCTTGTCGCCTGCTCGCTGGTGCTGCTTGCCGCCTGCGCCGCCACGCCGCCTCCGCAACCGGTGTCGATGCGCGACCCGGGCGCCAATTTCGGCAATTACAAGACTTTCGGCTGGTATCAGGGCAGCTCCTCTGCCGACCAGCCCGTACGCCTGCTGGACCAGAACATCCGTGCGGCGATCACCGACGAGATGCAGCGGCGCGGCTATACGCTGACCGACACCAACCCGGATCTGCGTCTCGCCTACGAAACCTCGAGCCAGGACAAAATCGAGAACAATCCCGTGCGGGTTGGCGTGGGCGTCGGCAGTTGGGGTGGGAATTTCGGGGGCTCCGTCAGCATGGGCAGCCCGAGCATCCGCAACTACAAGGAAGGCTCGCTGCTGATCCACGCCATCGACGGCGCGCGTAACAGCGAAGTCTGGCAGGGCGGGATCTCGAGCCGCCTCACGCACGGCAGCCTCGAGGCTGCGGCAATTCGACAGGCCGTAGGCACGGCCATGCGCGACTTCCCGCGCCGCAGTACCGGACAATAATCTCGCCAGAGATTCTCGCGGGAGAGTCCGCCACAGCCTGGGCCGGAGCCGAGCACCGGCCGCTCCGCGCTGCAGAGCTATTCTTCGGTCTGCCGGAAATCCACGCCGAGTGAACGCAGCTTGCGGTACAAGTGCGTGCGCTCCATGCCCACGCGCTTGGCCAGCTGGCCCACCTTGCCATTGCACAACTGCAGCTGCTGGGTGAGATACGCTCGCTCGAAGTGCTCCCGCGCCTCGCGCAACGGCAGCGCCAGCAGGTCCTGCTTGACCAACGGCTCGTCGACCGGCGCCTGCACCGAGATCTCGCGCTCGATCTCATCGAGAGAGATCTCCTCCGCACCACCCTGCAGCAGCAATCGGTGCACGAGGTTCTTGAGCTCACGGATGTTGGCCGGCCACGGGTAGTTACGCAGCCGGTTCTGGGCCGCCACGCCAAAACGACGGAAGGGCAAGCGCTCCTCATCCACCAAGCGATCGACGTAATAGCGCAGCAGTTCGGGTACGTCCTCTGCATATTCGCGCAAGGGCGGGATGCGCAGCGTCAGCACATTGAGATGCGAGAGCAAGTCGACCCGGAACGGCTGCGTTGCACGCAATTCGAAGCCAGGCTGGGCCGAGGACAGCACGCGGGCATTGAAGCGCACGGGGGTGAGGCCGCCCTTGCGCAGGAACGTGCCCGACTCGATGGTCGCAAGGAGGAGCCGCTGCGCCGCGGGCGGCAGGTCCTGCAATTCGTTGATGAACAGCGTGCCACTACCAGCCTGCTCGAGCACCCCGGGGCGTATCTCCCCAGCGGACTCGGAGCCGAGCAACATGTCTTCGGCATTGCTCTCGGTGACCGAGCCGCCAGCCAGTGCGACGAAGGGCTCGACAGCACGCGCATGCAGTGAATGCATGTACCGCGCAAACGCCTCACGCCCAGTGCCCGATTCACCCAGTATCAGTACAGCCGTGTCGTTCGGCGCAAGTTGCTTTACCTGTTCACGCAGCTCGCGCATCAGGCGACTGCGGCCGATGGGCGCGAGCAGCGGTGGCACCAGTGTGCGTGAACCCTGGCGACCACGCTTGCCGCTGTCGATGGCCTTCTGCACCGTGCGCAGCAGCTTGGCCAGCGAGAGCGGCTTCTCGACGTAGTCAGTGGCGCCGAGCCGGGTGGCCTCGATGGCGGTTTCCACGGTACCGTGACCCGACATCATGACCACGGGGGCGGTCATGGATTGGGTCATGTGCCATTCGCGCAGCAGGCTGATGCCATCCGTATCCGGCATCCAGATGTCGAGCAAGACGAGATCAGGCATCTGCTGCGCACAGGCGGCTCGTGCCTGAGACGCATTGGCTGCAGCGGTCACCGTGTAACCCTCATCGGTGAGGATTTCCTGAACCAGGTCCCGGATGTCGGCTTCGTCATCGACGACGAGTATTCGCGCTGTACTCATGCTCGTTCTCTCCTCAGTTCCGGGGTATGCAAGGCGTCTCGTGCAGCATCTCTGCCATCCGCCAGCCGCAGGTCGATTCGTACCAGCGCACCGCCCTCCGGGCGATTGTCGGCAGCGATATGCCCGCCATGCTCCTCGACGATTTTACGTACGATCGCCAGACCAAGGCCGCTGCCCTTGCCCTTGGTGGTGACATAGGGCTCGAAGACCGTGCCGAGCAAGTCACGCTGAAAGCCCGGCCCGTTGTCACCAACGATCAATTCGGCGACCTGAGCACCATCTCTGACGGCGCTGCCGGTCCTGACGGTAATCGCACCATCCTGCCGCCCTTCGAGCGCTTCCATCGCGTTGGTCAGCAGATTGTGCAGCAACTGGCGCAGGCGAACGGGATCAGCCTCGACCTGACCGAGATGCGGATCGAGCTCGACGCGCAGCGTGACCGGTCGGTTGGTTGCCTGTTCGCGGTACAGGTCGGTCACTTCCGTCACGAGGCGGTTGAGATTCACGCTCGTCATCTCGAGACGCGGTGCCCGGGCATACTCGCTGAAGGCGTTCACCATTTCCTTCATCGCTTCGACCTGTTGCACGATGGTCTCCGTCGCGCGCTCGAGCACCTGCGCATCCTTGGCGTCAGCCAGCGCAGGCATCAGCTTACGGCGAATGCGCTCTGCCGAGAGCTGGATCGGCGTCAACGGATTCTTGATCTCGTGCGCAAGCCGTCGGGCGACCTCGCCCCACGCCGCTTCGCGCTGTGCCTGCGCCATTTCCGTGATGTCGTCGAACACGATGACATAGCCGCCGCGCGCCTCGGCCTCGACTGGCAGCGCTGTACAGGCGCAGGTGAGGACGCGGCGACTGGCGCCGACGGTGAAAGCAAACTGCTCGCGCCACTCGTATTCACCCGCCTCGAGACGCTGCCGACAGGCATCCTTGAACTGCCGCAGCAGGCTGCCCTCCTCAGCCAAGCCGCTCAACCGGCGACCCACATGCGCCTCGAGGTCTTCGCCCAGAATGGTTGCGGCCGCGCGGTTGGCGCTGCGCAGGCTGAGGTCGGGCTCGAGCGTGATGACACCGGTCGACAGTCTGGCAAGCACGATCGCGAGACGGGCACGCTCGTTCTCGGCATCCTGCTGCGCGCGGCGCTGATCCTCGCGTGCGCGGCGCAGCCGTTTGGTCATGTCGTTGAACGAATGCACCAGAAAGCCCATCTCATCGTTCGAGGTGAGCGGCAAGCGCGTGTCGAAATCGCCCTGCGCGACGGCACGGGTGCCCTTTACGAGATCCTGAATCGGTTGCACCAGTCGCTGCGCAGTGAAAATCGCGCCATACCACGCCGCCAGCAAAGACAGCAGCAGCACCACCGTCAACGTCAGAATGAAACTCGCCTTGAGTGGCTTACGCAGGTAATCCTTCTCACCGAATTGCTGGTAGGCGGCCTGCACCGTGTCGGCGAGTTCGGCGAGGCGTTCAGCGACGGGATAGACGGCCTGCAGGACCAGACGGTCCTGACTCAACAATGTGGGGCCGATAGTGGCCGCAGTGCGTATCAGGTAGCCACCCGATGACTGCGGTTCCAGACTCACGAAGGGACGCCCCTGCCGCACCTGCAGCAGCACTTCGTCGGGAATCTCACTGGTCACGATATTCGAGGACAAGCCATAGCTCACGGCAATGATGGATCCTGTCTCGGTCGAGACGGTCACTTCCATGGCGCCCGACTGCTGCCTCAGCCCCTCCAGCAGACTCGCTGCCGTGCCGCCGCTCGCAGAGAGCTGGTAGGCCATGACTTCGGTGGCCTCCAGATGCTCGCGCATGCTGACTTCCAGCGCCGAACGCGACAACACCAGCGCATCGTCGAGGCTGCGCCGAATCTCCACGTTGAACCAGCTGTCGATACCGCGATTGAGAAACTGCACGGCAAAGAAGTACACGAGGAGGATCGGCAAGGTGGCCAGCACGCCGAAGATCCACACCATCCGCGCGCGCAGCCGCGAGCCGACCACCTGACCGCGCCAGTCATGCACCAGCTGCGAGACTTTGACGACCAGCAAACCCAGCAGAACGACCAGGCCTGCAATGTTGATCGCGAGAATCCACGGATGCAGGCGGGAGAACTGCGACGAGTTCTGCGCGGTCTGCGCCATGAACAGAATGGCGGCGAGCCACAGGAGCCCGACGACTCCCATCACCGCGGCGGACCCGGCACGCTTCAGGGATGCAACGACCATGAGTACCACTCGCTGTTGCCGCTCCAGTCGTCCGCCCAGAACACCAACCAGCCAAACGCTTCGGGCACGGTGCTCAGCGCCAGCACGGCGCGCACACGGCCCTCATAACTGGGGCCATCCTCGATCAGGCCGGCATCCAGCACCGGCAGGTTGCTCAGTTCAGTGATACGAGTCAGCGCTGCCTCGAGCGTGCCGAAATCCGCCTGCTCACCGGTATTGAGGTTGCGCACCAGATAGCGCTGGCTGAGCGCGTGATAGCTCAACTCGTTGGTCTGCGCGACCGATGCCACGTCGGCATCGGGCATGTAACGGCGCACGCGATTGAGCACGACCTCGTAGGTCAGTCGCAGCGTGAGGCCGCCCTCGATCGCGCGGCGCGCATCGTCCGGTAACTGCAGGTCAAGAGCCGCATCGAGTTCGTAGACGCCATCGCCGAGCGTTGCCTGCGCGCTACGGATCACCAACGCTGCGCTCTCGCGCGCATGCGTCGCCGGGGAAACCGTGCCCAGTAAGGCAATAAACACCACTGCGAGCCACGCGCGCAGACGCCGCGCGGCAGGCGCGCCAGCTGCCAGAGGTAATCTTCTGTGGCTCATTTCCAACAATCATAGGCGCTTCTGCAGGCAAGCAAAATAGAAGCCGTCCATGTCGGCTTCGCCTGGCAGGATCTGGTATCCGACCCCGCCACCGGGCGGGGGCGGGGGCCAGTCGGATGTGCGCATTGCGGTCAAATCGAGGGCGTCCGCGTTCCCGGAGAGAAAGCGCTCCACCACCTGCTGATTCTCCTCGGGGAGCACGGAACAACTCGTGTAGACCAGCCAACCGCCCGGCCGCAGCTGACGCCACAGTGCGGACAGCAAGGCCTGCTGGCGGCGGGCCAGTTCGCCGATGTCACGTTGCCGACGCAGGGTCTTGATGTCAGGGTGTCGCCTAATCACACCGGTGGCCGAGCAGGGTACGTCGAGCAGGATGCGGTCGTAGGGCACGCCGTCCCACCAAGTCGGTTGAGAGGCATCTCCGGCCACCACCCGCGCGGTCAACCCGAGCCGATCGAGATTGTCACGGATCCGCTGCAACCGCGGCTCGGCGATGTCGAGAGCCGTCACATCAGCGCGACCGGCGACGCGCTCCAGCACATGGCAGGTCTTGCCACCCGGCGCGGCACAGGCATCGAGGATGCGCTCGCCCGGCTGCGGGTCGAGCACTTCGACAACCAATTGCGCAGCAGCGTCCTGCACGGAGATCCGGCCGGATGAAAATCCAGGCAGCGCACGCACGTCCGAGGGCGGCTCGATGCGCAGCGCATCCGGCGCAAGCGGATGACGCGTCACGGCAAAGCCGGCGGACGCAAGTTCGGCGGCACAGTCATCCCGGGTCGTTCTCATCCGATTCACCCGCAGCCACAGCGGCGGATGCCGATTATTGGCGGCCAGCACCGACTCGACGGCGTCGGGCCAGGCGCGACGCAACGCCGCCACGAACCACGCAGGGTGTGCCGTACGCGCCGCGGGATCTCGGTCGACGCGAGCGAGGATATCCGTCTGCTCACGCTGGAAACGGCGCAACAGTGCGTTGACGAGACCGGCGGCCTTGGGCAGACCGAGCGCCCGCGTGGCATTGACGGTTTCCGAAACGGCCGCGTGCGCAGCAACCTCACCGGACAGCAACTGGTACAACCCCACCTCGATCAGTGCGCGCAGCGGCGGTTGCATTTTGGCGGCCGACCGCTCGGCCAGCACCTCGAGAATCGCGACCAGACGCAGGTGCCAGCGCAAGGTGCCGTAGCAGAGCGAGCGCTTGAGACCGCGCGCCGAACCCTCCTGCTTGTCGGCAGCGAGCAGTTCGTCGAGCGAGCGGCCACGGTCGGTGACCTCGGCGACGATGCGAGCCGCCTCAGCACGGATCTGTGCCGAACCCGATACATCACCCACGGTGCTCTCCGAGCCGCTCTCCCTCGAGCGACTGTGAATTGAGGAAGTCCCGCACGCCCAGCGGCTTGCGCCCCGGCAGTTGCAGACGATCGAGGCGCAGTACACCCGCGCCGGTCTGCACTCGGATGCCGTCATCGCGTGCCGAGAGTACGGTGCCAGGCATCGCGGTGCCCGTCGCCTCCGCCGCTTCGGCCACCGCCTCCCAGACGCGCAATTGCGCGCCGTGCAAGCGCGTCTCGCACACCGGCCAAGGATTGAATGCGCGCACCCGCCGTTCGATGTCCTGCGCGCTCAGCGACCAGTCGATCAGCGCTTCCTCCTTGCTGATCTTTGCTGCATAGGTGATGCCCTCGGCCGGCTGCGGCACCGCCGGCAGCTCACCGCTGAGCCAGCCCTCGAGTGCGCTGAGGATGGCTTGTGCACCCGTGGCTGCCAGACGGTCGTGAAGGGATCCACCCGTCTCGTGGCGGTCGATTTCGAGCGCGCGAACCAGCAGCGTGGGCCCGGTGTCGAGCCCGGCCTCCATGCGCATGATCGTCACCCCAGTACGGGCATCCCCCGCGATGATCGCGCGCTGGATCGGCGCCGCGCCGCGCCAGCGCGGCAGCAGTGAGGCGTGGATGTTGAGACAGCCGAGCCGCGGCACGTCGAGTATCGCCTGCGGCAGAATGAGCCCGTAAGCGACCACGACCATGACGTCGGGCTGGTGACTCGCCAGCTGAGCGACGGAGTCGGGCTGCTTCAGATCTACCGGCTGTAGTACGGGCATACCCAAGACCGTTGCACGCTGCTTGACCGGCGAGGCCGTGAGCGAGCGACCGCGTCCAGCTGGACGGTCGGGTTGCGTGTAAACAGCGACGACTCGGTGCCCTGCCTCGTGCAAGGCATCAAGTGCGGGCACCGCAAAGTCTGGCGTGCCCGCAAAGACAATGCGCGCCGGGGTACGGGTCAAATCGCTGGCGCCGGCGAGCCCCGACCGGATGACTGCCTGGCGCTGCGCTCGCGACGGTCCTTGTCGAGTTTCTTGCGGATCCGCGTGCGCTTGAGGTCGGATAGATAATCGACGAACAGCTTGCCCTCGAGATGGTCCATCTCATGCTGTATGCAAACCGACAACAAACCATCGGCCTCGATTTCGAACGGTTGGCCGTGGCGGTCGAGCGCTCGCACCACGATCCGTTCGGCGCGCACGTTGATCTTTTCGTAGATGCGGGGTACCGAGAGGCAACCCTCCTCGAACTCATTCTCACCCTCACGCTCGAGGATCTCGGGATTGATGAAGACCAGCGGATGGCTGCGGTCCTCGGAAACGTCGACGACCAGCAGCCGCTGGTGCACGTCGACCTGAGTGGCGGCGAGACCGACGCCGGGGGCCTCGTACATGGTCTCGAACATGTCCTCGATGAGCCGGCGCAGGGCATCATCGACCACCGCCACGGGGGCCGCGCGCGTCCGCAGACGCGGGTCGGGGTATTCGAGGATGGTGAGCTTCGCCATTCGGGGGTAAATGCTGATGGAGTTTGTATCGTATTGAAAGTACTATCCGCGGGAACCGATCCGTGCCGACCCCGTCGCCATCCGACGGGACGCCTCAATTGAGACTCAGTCGGTCGCGGACGACGGACGCTGCGATTATAAAGCGACGTTCGCGGTCGTGATACCAGATGGAGATCAAGGGATGGATCCGAAGCTGAGCAGCGCATCGACTCCCGCAGTGAAAACGCCTGCACGGAATGCACTCCACCACCGTTGGACACTAGCCATCGTGCTGGGGTTCGCCGTCTTGGCAGGCGCGCTGCTGGCGCCGCCTGACGTCGCGGCGCAGCAAACCAGCGGCCAATCATCCGGCCGCTCCGTTTCGGTACCCCTTGCCGCCAATGCCCCCGAGCGTTATGTCGTCAAGAAAGGCGACACTCTCTGGGACATCGCCGGGGTGTTTCTACGCGAGCCCTGGTATTGGCCGGAGCTCTGGTATGCCAATCCCTCGATCAAGAATCCGCACCTCATTTATCCGGGTGACGTGCTCTATCTCACCTGGGTCAATGGGCGTCCGCGCGTCTCCGTCGAGCAGCCGGGTTCACAGCGGCTCTCGCCACAGGTACGGTCGGAGCCGCTGGCCGATGCCGTCCGGGCCATTCCCTATGACCTGTTGATGAATTTCGTCGGCCGGCCGCTGCTGCTCGACAAAAACGACATCAAGACACGACCCCACGTGGTCGGCATCCGGGACCGACACCTCATCGGCTCGGACATGAACGAGATCTATGCGCAGGGAATCAAGGACGTCGCCCCGGGCACGCGCTACACGATCGTGCATCGCGGCGACGAATTGCACGATCCGGATGATGGTGCATTGCTCGGCTACATGGGGCATTACGCTGGCACGGCGGAAACCATCGATACCACCTATTACCAGAAGGGCCAGCGGCCTGTAACGCATCTGGCCGTGGTGGATGCCGGCCGCGAGATACTGCAGGGTGACAAACTGTTCCCGCTGCAGAGCGATGTCGGCGCGGACTTCGTACTCAAATCACCTCGCGACACGCAGTTGAACGGGCAGGTCATCGCCGTGGTCAATGGCGTCTATGTAGCCGGCAAGTATCAGGTGATCGCAGTCAATCGCGGCAAGCGCCATGGGCTGGTACCGGGTGATGCGATTTCAATATTCGAGCGCGGGGAAAAAGTTTACGACCGCGACGAACTGGTCCGCGACCGTCATGAACCGCTGGTGTTCGACCGCAACAGCTACTCGGTCAATTACGACAAGATACGGCTCCCGGAAGAGCGCAGCGGCACGGTGTTGCTGTTCCGCGTGTACGACCGCATGAGCTACGGCTTGGTGGTCGAGAGCACCCACGTCATGCGGGTGGGTGACTTCATACGGCACCCCTCCTACGGACATCGGGATATCAGCGCAACGGGCCGCATCACGCGTTGACGGTCACTTCGCCGCCTTCGCGGCAGAAATGCACGGCGCCCACCGGGACTGAAACCGGGTAGGCTCGTCTTCTATGGGCGACCCGACCTCTTGGCTGACGATCGCACGCGCGCCCGGGCTTCACGCGGGCCATCTGTATGCATGGTTGGCGCAGGGGGCGGCGGCCAGCGCATTGCTGCGAGAGTCGCCGAACGCCCTGCGCAGCCTCGGCTTGTCCGAACCCGTCGTACGCGCTCTGCGCGAGCCGGACCAAGCGCTGCTGACGCAAGACCAGCACTGGCTGGCGGGCCCGCAGCGCCGGCTCATTACCTGGGGATCAGCCGACTATCCACCACTGCTGGCCGCCATCCCCGACCCGCCGCTGGTCCTGTTCCTCGAGGGTAGCGAGGCCGCCCTGCCGCTGCCTCAGTTGGCCATCGTGGGCAGTCGCAGTCCCAGTCCAAGCGGACGGGAGACAGCCACGCAGTTCGCCGCTCATCTGGCGCGCAGCGGGTTCACCATCACCAGCGGACTGGCGCTCGGTATCGATGCGGCAGCCCACCGCGGTGCACTGCAGGCAGGCGGCCGTACGGTTGCCGTCCTCGGTTGCGGTCTGGACGGCATCTACCCGCGCGAAAACACGGATCTGGCTGCACAAATCATCGCGCAGGGCGGCGCTCTGCTGGCGGATCTGCCACCCGGTACCCCGCCGCTCAAGCAGCATTTCCCGAGGCGTAACCGGATCATCAGCGGTTTGTCCGTGGGCACACTGGTAGTCGAGGCCGCGCTGCAAAGCGGGTCGCTGATCACCGCCCGGCTTGCCGCCGAACAAGGGCGGGAGGTGTTCGCGATTCCCGGGTCGATCCATAATCCAATGTCGCGCGGCTGCCACCGGCTGATCAGGCAGGGGGCCAAGCTGGTCGAGAGCGCAGATGACATATTCTCGGAGCTGGGCGCACTACTGCACCAACTGCGCATCGAAAGTACAAGCGAAGCGATTGATAGTAAAACGGATTTGCCGCAGCCGTTGGACACGGACTACGAAATCCTGTTAGATGCTCTTGGCTTTGAATCCCAAAACGTCGACACACTGGTGGCGCGCTCGGGCCTGAAGGCTGAAGAAGTCGCGTCCATGCTCCTGATCCTGGAGTTGGACGGAAGGGTTGAACAGCAGCCGGGTGGGCGTTTCAGCCGCCGGTTGCCGGGGAAGGTGTAATGAAAGAAGGCGTCCTCGACATACTCATTTACTTGTTCGAGAACTACTTCGACACCGATACCGATGACGGTCCGGAACCCGACAGGGACACGCTGAAACTGGAACTTGAGCGGGCCGGTTTCGCGACCCCGGACGTCGAACGGGCGCTGTGCTGGCTCGAGGAACTGGCGGCAGACCCCGCGCGTCAGCACGCTGCGCCGGGTTCGCGCGCGATCCGCGTGTTCGCACCGGTGGAGATCGCCCGGCTCGACACGGATTGCCGCGGTTACCTCGTGCATCTCGAGCAGGTAGGCATCCTGTCGCCCACCCAACGTGAATTGGTGATCGATCGCCTGATGGCGCTCGGCGGTGATGAAATCGACATCGAGAAGCTGAAGTGGGTCGTACTGATGGTGTTGTTCAGCCAACCCGGACAGGAAACCGCGTTCTCCCGGATGGAGGATCTGGTGTTTGAGGATCGCAGCGCCGCGCTGCATTGAGCTGCGCCGCGGATGCGGCGCCAGCAGATGATGCCGCGGCCTACCGCGGCATGTTTTTTTGAGGGCTATGAGCAAGAATCTGGTAATCGTCGAGTCGCCGGCCAAGGCCAAGACCATCAAGAAGTACCTCGGCAAGGACTACGAGGTGATGGCGTCCTATGGGCACGTCCGTGATCTCGTACCCAAGGAAGGCGCGGTCGATCCGCAGCGTCATTTCAAGATGCGCTGGGAGCTGATCGACAAGAACAAGAAGCATGTCGACGCGATCTCGCGCGCCGTGAAGAAGGCCGACACGCTCTATCTGTCGACCGACCCCGACCGCGAAGGCGAAGCGATTTCCTGGCACCTCTACGAGTTGCTCAAAGATGCCGGCGCGCTCGAAGGCAAGGACGTGCATCGCAGCGTTTTCTACGAGATCACGCGCAACGCGGTCCAGGAAGCAGTGGACCATCCGCGCAAGATCGAACCGGATCTGGTCGACGCCTATCGTGCCCGTCGCGCGCTCGATTACCTCGTGGGATTCAACCTCTCACCGATGCTGTGGAAGAAGGCGGGCCTCTCCGGTGCCTCGGCCGGGCGGGTACAAAGTCCGGCATTGCGCCTGATATGCACGCGCGAGGAAGAGATTCTCGCCTTCAAGGCCCGTGAGTACTGGACCGTATCCGCCGAGGCTGAAAAGTCCGCGCAGAAATTCAGCGCGCGCCTAGCGGAACTTGGCGGCGAGAAGGTCGAGCAGTTTTCGATCACGGACGCGAGCCGAGCCGCAGCCGTCCGCGCAGCCCTCGAGCAGGCCGCGGCGGGTGAACTGCGCGTCGACAACGTCGAGCGCAAACAGCGCAAGCGCAATCCTGCGCCGCCCTTCACGACTTCCACGCTGCAGCAAGAAGCCTCGCGCAAGCTGGGTTTTGGCGCACAACGCACGATGCGCGTCGCGCAGAAGCTCTACGAGGGTATCGACTTCGGTGAAGGGCCCGTCGGTCTGATCAGCTACATGCGTACCGACTCCGTGAATCTCGGCAACGATGCCGTCCGTGAGATTCGCAGCGTGATAGCGCAGCAATACGGTGCGGACGCCCTGCCCGACTCGCCACGCATCTACCGCACGAAATCAAAGAACGCGCAGGAGGCCCACGAGGCGATCAGGCCCACCTCCGCGGCCCGACTGCCCGAGCGACTCGCCCACAAGCTGAGCGACGACGAGGCCAAGCTCTACACACTCATCTGGCGACGTGCCGTCGCAAGCCAGATGGAAGCAGCGGTGTTCGATACGGTGGCCGTCGACCTCAGCGCCGGTACCGGCAACACCTTCCGTGCCAACGGTTCCACGCTCGTCAAGCCAGGCTTCCTCTCGGTGTATCGCGAGAGCTTCGATGACGTGACGCTGAATCCGGACGATGAAGACAATCGGGTGCTGCCGCCGATGGAGCCGGGTGATCGCGTCAAATTGCTGGCCGTGGTGCCCGAGCAGCACTTCACCGAACCGCCGCCGCGCTACTCGGAGGCAAGTCTCGTCAAGGCGCTGGAGGAATACGGAATCGGACGGCCGTCGACCTACGCAAGCATCATCCAGACCCTGCTGTACAAAAAGTACTGCGAACTGGTGAACAAGCGGCTGGTGCCGACCGATCTCGGCAAGATCGTCAACCGCTTCCTGACGGCGTACTTCGAGCATTACGTGGACTACGGCTTCACGGCCTCGATGGAAGACGAACTCGACAACGTCTCGCGCGGTGAAGACGAGTGGGAGAAGGTGCTGGAGCGCTTCTGGGAGCCACTCAAACAGCAGATCGCGTCCGTCGAAGAACAGGTCCAACGCAAGGACGTGGCCATGGAACGACCGATCGGCACCGATCCGGTCAGTGGTCGCCCCATCAGTGTCCGGTACGGGCAATACGGCGCCTTCGTGCAACTGGGGACGCGCGAGGACGTGGACAAGCCGAAGTTCGCCAGCCTCAAGGCCGGCCAGCGCATGGATGAGATCACGCTCGAGGAAGCCCTCGAGCTGTTCAAGATGCCGCGCACGCTCGGCGAGTGGGAAGACGGATCGCCAATCAAGGTTGCCATCGGCCGCTTTGGTCCCTACGTGCAGTACGGCACCAAGAAGTACGCATCGCTCAAGAAGGAAGATGATCCCTACACGATCGATCTCGACCGTGCGCACCAGCTGATCCGAGAGAAGATCGCGGTCGAGGCCAACCGCATCATCCGGGAATTCCCTGGTACGACGATTCAGGTGCTGAACGGGCGCTATGGGCCCTATATCAGCGATGGCGCGAAGAACGGCAAGATACCCAAGGATCGAGAGCCGGCCTCGCTGACGCTCGAGGAATGCCAGGCGCTGCTCGCCGCAGCACCGGCCCGCACCGGTCGCTGGGGCCGGCGCGGCGCGGCCGACGCCAAATCAGCAAGCGGCACGGCTGCGTCAGCCGAAGGTGCCGTCGCGGCAAAGCCAGCCAAAACCGCGCGAACCAAGGTGGCGGCGAAGAAGAAGGCGGCACCGCGCAAGAAGGTGGCAGCCAGGAAAAAAGTCGGATCATGAACGCATCCACTCCGTCCACGCCCGCGGTCATTGCCTACCTCCACGATCTGCACGATCGCATCACGGCGGCCATCGAAGGGGCGGACGGCAAGGCCACCTTCCGTCGCGACGCGTGGCGACGTCCAGAGGGCGGCGGGGGCGAATCGCGGGTGCTGCGCGACGGCGCGGTGTTTGAACAGGCCGGCATCAATTTTTCACACGTGCTCGGCAGCCAGTTGCCGGGTTCGGCGACTGCACAACGGCCGGAACTGGCTGGCGCCAGCTTTGAAGCCACGGGCGTGTCGCTGGTCATTCATCCCCGCAATCCATACATTCCAACCTCGCACGCCAACGTCCGCTACTTCGTTGCGCTCAAGGACGGCCAGCCCGCCGCCTGGTGGTTCGGCGGCGGTTTCGACCTCACACCGTATTACCCGTTCGAAGAGGATGTGCTGCATTGGCACCGCACGGCGAAAGCGGCCTGCGATCCTTTCGGCGCTGAGGTCTATCCGCGTTACAAGGAATGGTGCGACCGGTATTTCTTTCTCAAGCATCGCAACGAGACGCGCGGCGTGGGCGGACTGTTCTTCGACGACCTGCACGAGAACGGCTTCGAGCAGGCCTTCTCCTTCATGCGCAGTGTCGGAGACCATTTCGTGCCCGCCTATCTGCCGATAGTCGAGCGGCGCAAGAACACGCCGTACGGCGAGCGCGAGCGCAATTTTCAGCTCTATCGCCGTGGCCGCTATGTCGAGTTCAATCTGGTGTACGACCGCGGCACGATCTTCGGACTGCAGACCGGCGGACGAATCGAGTCGATCCTGATGTCGCTGCCACCGCTGGTGCGCTGGGAATACGACTACCAGCCGACGGCAGGGACACCCGAAGCCCGTCTGTACACGGATTTCCTCAAGCCGCGTGACTGGCTCGCGGCAGACCCGCGTTGAACTATCGCCACGCCTTCCACGCCGGCAATTTCGCGGATGTGCTCAAGCACGTCGTCCTGATGATGCTGATCGGGCATCTGAGAAAAAAGCCCGCCCCGTTCTTCTACCTCGACACGCATGCAGGCCGCGGCCGTTACGACTTGAGCGAGGCCGATGCGCAACGCAGCGGCGAATACAAAGCCGGTATCGGCCTTCTGCTGGCGGAAAAGGCCTCCGCCCTGCCGACCGAGGTTGCGGACTACGTGGAATTGGTACGGCAGTCAGCCGGCCCGGGGCACAGCGCAATCACCGCCTATCCTGGCTCACCATTGATCGTCGCCCGGTTGCGGCGCTCCGGCGATCGAATGGTGTTGCTCGAGACCCAGGCCCGTGAGGTGGCGGCGCTGCGTGCCCTGCTCGGCCGCGAACGGCTGGTGTCCGTACTGGATAGTGATGGCTATGCAGCACTGAAGGCGCACCTGCCGCCGCGCGAAAATCGTGGCCTGGTGCTCATCGATCCGCCTTACGAAGACGACGCCGAGTTCGATCAGGTGCTGGGGGGACTCGCCACGGGCCATGCGCGCTGGCCAACCGGCACGTTCATGATCTGGTACCCATTGTCGCAACGCGCCGGTCCGCTGCGCTTTCGTCGCAACCTGCATGACAGCGGTATCAGACGCGTACTCGACATCGAATTGAGCATACGGCCAGCCGACGCCCAGGTGGGGTTGCACGGGTCTGGACTAGTGATCGTCAACCCACCCTGGCAACTGGACGTACGGCTGCGCGAGCTGCTGCCGCAATTGCACGCGCTGCTGGCACCGGACGGCGCGGGCTCGACTAACGTCGATTGGCTCGTCGGGGAGTGACCGTCAGCGCCGCATGGCGATGACAGCTGACCAGGTGGTCGTTGACCAGCCCCGTCGCCTGCATGTGCGCATACACAATGGTCGAGCCCACAAACTTGAATCCGCGGCTTTTCAGGTCGGCGGAGAGGGCGTCGGACTGAGGACTGGTCGCAGGCACTTCTTGCATGCGGCGCCAGCGGTTGACGACCGGCTTGCCGGCGACGAATGCCCAGACATAGCGGTCGAAGCTGCCGAATTCGCGCTGTACATCCAAGAAGCAGCGCGCGTTATTCACGGCGGCGCCAATTTTGAGCCGGTTGCGCACAATGCCCGGAAACAGCAAGAGTCGATCGAGATCCGGCTGGGTGAAACGCGCGACCTGCTCTGGATCGAAGTTCGCGAAGGCCTGCCGGTAGCCCTCACGCTTGTGCAGGATCGTTGCCCAGCTGAGTCCGGCCTGCGCCCCTTCCAGAATCAGGAACTCGAAATGTCGACGGTCGTCGTGCACGGGCACGCCCCACTCTTCGTCGTGGTAACGGATGTATTGGGGGCTGATGCCTGCGTAGGACCACGGGCATCGCCGCGCAGATCCAGCGGGTCGGGGGCGCCCCCGGGACACCGCCAGGATCGGAGCCGTGGGCTGCTTTCCGGCCCGCGATGCCTTCATGTATAACGTCCTCTTGAGCAAATCCCGGCGCACGGGTGCCGGAAAAATAGCCCCGCAACGCAGCCTTGGCAATTGCTGCGCATGCGGTGAGGGGAGCCCGCACAACGATGACCAAGTCCCATGTTCCTCACCAGTATCCACGCGTGCGCATGCGTCGCATGCGCCGGGACGATTTCTCGCGACGATTGATGCGCGAGACGGTACTGACCGCAGCGGATCTGATCTATCCAATGTTCGTGATGGAAGGCAGTGGGCAGCGTGTCGCCGTGCCGTCGATGCCCGGCGTGGAACGAGTGTCCATCGATGAGCTGGTGCATGAGGCGGAGGCCGTCGCGCGGCTCGGCATTCCGGCGCTCGCGTTGTTTCCGGTGACACCCGCGGAAGCAAAGAGCCTGGACGGCAGCGAAGCCTGGAATCCTCAGGGGTTGGCACAGCGCGCCGTACGTGCGATCAAGCAGGCGGTGCCCGAGCTCGGTGTCATCACCGACGTGGCGCTCGATCCGTTCACCACTCACGGCCAGGACGGCATCATCGACGAGCACGGCTACGTGATGAACGACGTCACCGTAGCGGCCTTGGTGCGACAAGCAGTGTCACATGCCGAAGCAGGGGCAGACGTGGTAGCGCCCTCCGACATGATGGATGGACGCATTGGCGCGATTCGGGATGCGCTCGAGGAGGGTCGGCACATTCACACGCGTATCCTCGCTTATTCTGCCAAGTATGCCTCGAGCTTCTACGGACCGTTCCGCGATGCCGTCGGCTCCGCAGGCAATCTCGGTAAGGGCAACAAATACAACTATCAGATGGATCCGGCGAACTCGGATGAGGCCCTGCGTGAAGTACAGCTGGACCTTGACGAAGGCGCCGACATGGTGATGATCAAGCCGGGCATGCCGTATCTCGACATCGTACGGCGGGTGAAGGACACCTTCGGTGCGCCTACATATGTCTATCAGGTGAGTGGTGAATACGCGATGCTGATGGCAGCCGCAGGTCATGGCTGGCTCGATGAGCGGGCCGTCGCACTGGAGTCCCTGCTGTCGATCAAGCGCGCGGGCGCCGACGGCATACTCACTTATTTCGCCAAGCGCGCCGCCGAGTGGCTCGGGGGCAGCAAGTAGGGTCGGCTGGGCGTGGATTCACACTCGCAACCAGCTCGTTACGGGCTGTTCGGCTACCCGGTGCAGCACAGCTGGTCGCCGTTCATCCATGGCATGTTCGCGCAGCAGACCGGCGAGGACATGAGCTATCACCTGTTCGAGTCCGAGCCGGCGAATTTCCGTACCGACGTACTGAGTTTTTTCGGCTGCGGCGGACAGGGTTGCAATGTCACGCTGCCGCACAAGCGGGCTGCGGCTGAGCTGGTCAACGACCTGACGCCGCGTGCGCAGCTCGCCGATGCTGTCAACACCATCATGCGACGTGACGATCATCTGGTGGGTGACAACACGGATGGCATCGGCCTGATCAATGACCTGCGCTGCAATCTCGGTCTGGTCCTCGATGCGCCGCGCATTCTGCTGCTGGGCGCAGGCGGTGCAGCACGCGGCGCACTCGGCCCCCTGCTGGAACTGGGACCGACGCAATTGCTGGTTGCCAACCGCACCATCGAGCGCGCGTGGGTGCTGGCCGCCGAATTCCACGATCTCGGGGCGGTCAGTGGAGCTGCATTCGATGAGATCACGGGGCCGCCATTCGATCTGATCATCAACGCGACCTCAGCGAGTCTGACTGGCGAGGTCCCCGCCATCCCCATGAGTGCGATCGACGCACGATCCACCTGTTACGACATGGCCTACGGCGTGGGCGATACACCGTTTACTGCCTGGGCCCGCGCAGCAGGTGCGGGACGGGTCGAACAGGGCTGGGGCATGCTGGTCGAACAGGCTGCGGAGGCCTTCCGTCTCTGGCGCGGGGTGCGACCTGAGACGGCGCCGGTGCTCGAGGCACTGCGCGCGCGGGCTGCAGCTAAGGTACGTACTCCCGCTTGAGCGCAACGTAATGCCGCGCCATTTGCGGCGTGCGCTCGATTTCCGCGGGCGTGAGTTCACGGACACGGCGCGCCGGATTGCCCAGATATAGACCACCGGATTCCAGGCGCTTGCCTGGAGTTACCACGCTGCCCGCTCCGATCATCACGTCGTCGGCAACGGTCACGCCGTCAAGCACGATGGCACCGATCCCCACCAGCACACGGTTGCCGATGGTGCACCCGTGCAATGCGACCTTATGCCCGATCACCACATCCTCGCCGATGAGCAGCGGCCAGCCGGCGTCGTTGCCTGGATACGGACGCGAAACATGCAGCACGCTGCCGTCCTGCACGTTGCTGCGGGCGCCGATGCGGATGTGGTTGACGTCGCCCCGGATGACGACCACAGGCCAGACCGAGACGTCGTCCCCCAAAATGACATTGCCGATGACCAACGCCGTCTCATCGATGTAGACGCCGGCTCCGAGTTGGGGGCGGTGCTGACGGTAGGCGCGGATCGGCATGCGGGGGTCCCTCGTGGATCGGTGCGATTAGTGTAGACGTTGAGGGCCGGTAGGCGGCAAGCTTCGCGGACTTGGAACCGCGGGTACTGGTCGGGGGAGTCACGCCATGTATGTCGTCCTGTTGCTGTTTCTGGCGCTGCTGGTCGTGGCTGCCGCCTATGCGACACGCATTTACAACGGCTTCGTGGGGCTGCGCGAGAACGTACGTAAGGCGTGGGCCAACATCGACGTCCTGCTCACGCAACGTCACGATGAATTGCCGAAGCTGGTGGAGACCTGCAAGCGTTACATGCAGTTCGAGCAACAAACGCTCGAGAAAGTGATGCTGGCGCGGGCTGCGGTTTTCCGTGCCCAGGGCAACGGCGACGTCGCGGCACTCGGCGTGGCCGAGGATCAGCTGCGGCAGGGGCTTGGGCGCCTGTTCGCCGTTGCCGAAGGTTATCCCGAACTCAAGGCTGACCAAAGTTTCCAGCACCTGCAATCGCGCATCAGCGAGCTTGAAGAAGGCATTGCGGATCGGCGCGAGCTGTACAACGAGGCGGTCAACCTGAACAACATCCGGGTGCAGAGCTTCCCGGACCTGATCGCAGCGCGTCTGTTTGAATTCAAAACCGCAACGCTGCTGGAATTCACCGAGGAACAGAAACGAGACGTCGACATGGGCAAGCTGTTTGGCTGACGAATTCTGGTTCTGGTTGGTCACGATCGCCGTTGGGCTGATCGCGGGTGGCACGGCCGCGTTCCGCTACCTGCACATCGCCCGACTGATCGAGGACACGCCCGCCTCGCGCATCCGCTCTGCCGCCCAAGGCTACGTCGAACTGTCGGGACGCGGACTGTCCCTGAACGGTACGCCCTCGCTGGCTCCTTTGACGCAGCGGCCCGCGGTCTGGTGGCGGTACCGGATCCATCGGCGGTCGGAACGCAATGACCGCTCCGGACGCCATGAGATCTGGCAACCGATCCGTTCGGGAACCTCGAGCGCGCCGTTCGTGCTGGAGGATGAAACCGGCTCGTGCATCGTCGATCCCGAGGGGGCGGAATTGCGGGTCACGGAATCAACCACCTGGTACGGCGATACTGCGTGGCCCAGTGCACCGCCAGGCGATCGATTGCTGCGGCCAACCTCGCGCAACTTCCGCTATTTCGAGGAGCGAATCTACGAGCAGGAGAAAATTTACGCCTTGGGCGAGTTCCGCACCCGCCGCAGCGGGGAGGCGGAAGAGCGGGATGCAGCGATCGCCAGCCTGCTCGCCGAATGGAAGCAGGACCAGCCCGCCTTGGTCGAGCGCTTCGACAAGGACGGGGACGGGCGTATCGATCTCGAGGAGTGGGAGCAGGCGCGGCAGGAAGCGCAGCGGACGGTGCTGGAGCGCGCAGATGGTGAGGAACGCAGCAGGACCGTCAACGTGCTTGGCCGGCCCTCCGGCGGCCAGTTGTTTCTCATCGCGACGCTGCCCCAAGGAGATCTCGCCAAAAGCTACCGGCGCAAGGCCCTATGGGCCTGCATCGGGCTATTCGTCGGCATCTACGCGTTCGGCTGGATTTTGCAGGACGCGTTCAACTCGCGTGCCCAGTAGAATGGCGTCATGACCAACCCACTGCTCACGGGCAGCGCCCAGCCCGCCTTCCAGTCCATCACTGCAGCTCACGCCGAGCCGGCCATCAGGCAATTGCTCGAGGAGAACCGGCAAGCCCTGCGGGAATTACTCGCCGGCAATGCGCCCACGTTTGCCTCGGTCGTTGAGCCCGTGGAGCGCATGCAGCACCGGCTGGCGCGCGGGTGGTCGCCGATCGGACACTTGAACGGCGTCATGAATGACGAGTCGCTGCGCACCGCCTACAACGCTTGCCTGCCGCTGCTGACGGCCTATCACACGGAACTGTCCCAGAATTCCGAACTGTGCGCCGCTTATCAACGGGTGCTCGAACAGGAGGGTACGAAGCTCGATCCCGCTCAGCGACAGCTGGTCGAGAACGCTCTGCGCGACTTCCGTCTGGCCGGCGTTGCGCTCCCCGCCGAACGCAAGCAGCGGTTCGGCGAAATCATGGAGCGGCTCGCGACGGTATGCGCCAAGTTCGACGAGAACGTCCTGGATGCCACCAATGCGTGGACCCGCGACGTCACGGATGGGGCTGAACTCGAGGGACTACCGGAGCTCGTCACCGCTCGGGCACGCGCAGCGGCTGAGGCAGCCGGCCTTGCGGGTTGGCGTTTCACACTCGACGCACCCAATTATCAGGCAGTGCTCTCCCACGCAGCCAGCGAGACACTGCGCCGCGACTTTTACACGGCCTGGGTGACGCGGGCATCGGATCAGGGACCACACAGCGGCCAATGGGATAACACGCCCTTGATGGCAGAGATTCTCGCGCTGCGACACGAAGCGGCCCAGCTGGTCGGCTTCGCGAACTATGCGGAGTACTCGCTCGCCACCAAGATGGCGCAGGGACCGCAGGACGTGATGGCTTTCCTGCGCAATCTCGCGGGCTATGCCCACGGTGCGGCAGTCCGCGAACTTGCCGAGCTGGAGCGCTTCGCGGGTCGCCCGCTTGCCGCGTGGGACGTCGGATACCACTCCGAGAAGCTCAAGCAGCAACGGCTGGACGTATCCGAGGAAGAACTGCGGCCGTACTTCCCGCTGCCGCGGGTGTTGAGCGGACTGTTCGAATTGGCCGAGCGGCTGTATGGCATCCGTATCGCCGAGCGTGTCGGTGTCGAGGTCTATCACCCCGACGTGCGCTATTACGACATCCTCGAGCCGGATGGCGCGTTGCGGGGCGGTTTCTACTTCGACCTCTACGCGCGACCCAACAAGCGCGGCGGCGCGTGGATGGATGAGTGTGTCGGGCGAATGCGGATCGATGCGAACGAGGCTCTGCCGATCGCTTATCTGGTCTGCAATTTCACCCCGCCGGCGCAGTCAGGCACGGGTGCGCGGCCTGCTCTGCTGACCCACTACGAGGTGCTGACACTGTTCCATGAGTTTGGGCACGGACTCCATCACATGCTCACACGCGTCGACTATCCGAGCATCGCAGGCATCAACGGTGTGCCGTGGGATGCGGTCGAGCTGCCAAGCCAGTTCATGGAAAACTTTGCGTGGCGCGAAGAGGTGCTGCCGTTGATCTCGGCGCACATCGACAGCGGTGAGTCGCTGCCGCCCGAGACACTGCGCCGGCTGCAGCTGACGCGCACCTTTCAGTCCGGCCTGCAGTCTGTGCGGCAGCTCGAATTCGCGTTGTTCGATCTGCGTCTGCACGCGGAATACTCGCCGGAGCAGGGCCCACGCATCCTCGAGACGCTCGCCGAGGTACGCAGCGAGGTGGCCGTGATCCGACCACCCGGATTCAACCGCTTTCCGAACAGTTTTCAGCACGTGTTCTCCGGTGGCTACGCGGCGGGGTACTACAGCTACAAGTGGGCCGAGGTTTTGTCGGCTGACGCCTTCGGTGCCTTCGAGGAAAACGGCGTGTTCGATCCGGTAACGGCACGACGCTTCCTGCAGTCCATCCTCGAGCGGGGCGGCAGTCGCGACGCCATGGCGGCATTCGTCGAATTCCGCGGAAGAGAACCCGACGTGCAGCCGTTGTTGCGGCAACTGGGCCTCGCGGCCTGAGCACAGCGATGCGCATCGCCACCTGGAACGTCAATTCGCTGCGCGTCCGCCTGCCGCATCTGCGGGACTGGCTGGCTGCCAATCCACTCGACGTGCTGGCGCTGCAGGAAACCAAGCTTCCCGATGAGGAATTCCCGCGCACGGAGTTTGACGCCCTCGGGCTGCACGCCGTGTTCAGCGGTCAGCGCACCTACAACGGCGTCGCACTGCTCTCGCGTCAACCTGCAGAGGATGTCGCGGCGGGGATACCGGGATTCGCGGACGAGCAGAAGCGGGTGCTGACGGCCACGTATGGCAGCGTACGAGTGGTGAACGTCTACGTCCCAAACGGGCAAACCGTGGGATCGGACAAATACGCCTACAAGCTGCGCTGGCTGGATGCTCTGCGCGGGTATCTTGCTGACGAGTTGTCACGGCATCGGCAACTCGTCGTGCTGGGTGACTACAACATCGCCCCAGAGGATCGCGATGTGCATGACCCGAAAGGCTGGGAAGGCTCCGTGCTGGTCAGCCCGCCCGAGCGTGCAGCGCTACAGAGCCTGCTGAAACTCGGTCTCGCCGACTGCTTCCGGCGTTTCGAGCAACCTGAGAAATCCTTCTCATGGTGGGATTACAGGATGATGGCATTCAGGCGTAACGCAGGTCTCAGAATTGACATGATCCTTGCGAGCACTGAAATGGCCGAGAAATGTGCCGCTTGTCACATCGACAAGGCACCGCGACGGCTGGAACGGCCCTCCGATCATGCGCCGGTGACTGCAGCTTTTGACATATGAGCCGAAATCCCAGAGGTGTCGGTTTTTTTAACTCTGGCAATCGCGGACTCGCTGCGTACACTGCAGCCCATAACAAGAACAAAGCTGGCAAGCAAGGTTTCGCCATGCAGTTTCGTCGAAGTGACTATGACGTCACCAACACAGTACAGGTGAGTTTGGTTGCAGCCGTGCGGCGAGCCGTCGTCGAACTCTTCGCGCAGCATTGGCCGAAAGGCAATGTCGAGCAACTCGAGGTCGCCTTTCGTGATTTCGAGCGACTCTTCACCGGTCAGTACCCGGGTTATCTCGGTTGCGACACGCTGTATCACGATCTACAGCATTCGCTGGATGACACACTTGCCATGGCGCGTCTGCTCGCGGGCCACGACCGCAGCCATGCACCGGCGCAGCAACTCGGGGCCACGCGTGCATTGGTCGGGTTGATCACGGCACTGTTCCATGATGCGGGTTACATACGGCAGAGCAACGAGTCAGGACCACGCAACGGTGCGGAATTCACCCGGATTCATGTCAGCCGTGGCGCGGAATTTCTGGCGGCCTACCTGCCGCAGGCAGGGCTGGCTCAATGGGCACCGATTGCGACGCAGGTGATTCATTTCACCGGCTACGAGGTGCCTTTCGACCAGATCCGGCTCGACGATCCGCTGGATCGTCGCATCGGACATCTACTGGGCACCGGCGACCTGCTCGCGCAGATGGCGGACCGTTGCTATCTCGAGAAGTGTCGCGATTACCTGTATCCGGAGTTCGTACTGGCGGGTATCGCGGTGTCCACCTCAGACTCGGGGCGCTTCAACGTCCAGTACGGCTCGGGACTAGACGTACTGCGCCAGACACCCACGTTCTTCGCTGAAATCCGTCGCACCCGTCTCGATGGTGAATTCGGTGGCGCCTACCGTTACGTCGAGGCGTTGTTCGACGGGCGCAACCCCTACATGGAGGCGATCGAGAGTCACCTCAAATACCTGCGGGAGATCATGCGCACGCAGCGCTGGTCATTGCTGCGTCGCACGCCGACCACGGTAACCTGGGAACGCAACTCGGTGCAGAACGCGCGCATGCTGGCGCGCGATCGATTGCGGCAGGCCATGTCAGCAGCGCGGGCCTGACGTCGGAGCTTACGATTGAACTCGGATCGGATGCCCTGCGGCAATTGCCTCCAGCGCCGCCGGTACCTGAGCTGATACCTGCAGCAGATCACGGCTTTGCTGAGAAAGAAAACCCTGCGCGACCGCGGCGTCGAGCACGCGCAGCAAGCCATCGTAGTATCCGGCGGTATTGAGCAGAGCGTTCGGCTTGGACTGTAGCCCAGCGTGCTGCCACGTCCACGCCTCGAGCAGTTCGTCCAGCGTTCCGATCCCGCCTGGCAGAGACAGAAAGGCGTCACTGAGTTCATTCATACGTTGCTTACGGTTGGCGAAGGTGTCGACCACCTCGAGACGAGAGAGTCCGGTGTGGGCTACCTCACGCGCAGCAAGAAATTCGGGGATGACGCCGATGACTTGCGCACCGGCGGACAAGGCGGAATCGGCGAGCACCCCCATGAGGCCCACCCGCCCGCCGCCGTAGACGAGCGTCCAACCGCGGCGTCCGATCTCGTCCCCCACGCTGCGGGCAGCATCGGCGTAATCGGGCAGCGCGCCTGATGACGAACCGCAGAATACGCACAACGACAGTGTCACGCCCTGAGCGACCTCAGAAACGCAGCGGGATTCTCGCCGCGCTCGAGCACCTCGACCAGCGCGGATCCGACGACGACACCATCGACATGACCCTGCATGCGTTTGACCTGCTCGGCGCTGCGGATACCGAAGCCCGCACAAACTGGTATCGATGCGACGGCTCGGACGCGGTCCATGTAATCGAGTACCTGATCGGGCACGGCATTCGCCTTGCCCGTGGTGCCGGTCATCGTCACAGCATAGATGAAGCCCTGGCTCGCGGCGCATAGCATCGCAAGTCGCTCAGGCGGCGTGACGGGTGTGACCATTTGCACCAAGGCGAGGCCAGCCCGATCGAGCGCATCACGCACGTCTTCGCTTTCCTCAAAAGGCAGATCGGGGATGATGAACCCGGCGACGCCGGCTTGTGCGGCGGCTTCCGGCAGGCGATCGAGACCGAAGGCGAGCAGTGGATTGAGATAACTCATCAACAGCAGAGGCGCCTTCGGCCGCGGCTGCATTGCCTGCAATTCGGCGAGCAGCCACGGCAGGGTGAAACCACCTTGCAGTGAGGCAAAGCTGGCGCGCTGGATGGTCATGCCGTCTGCCATCGGATCGGTGAACGGAATCCCGATCTCCACGACGTCGGCCTCACTCGCGATCGCAGCGAGGTCATGCTGGAAACTGGCGCGCGAAGGAAAACCACCGGTCATGAAGCCGACCACCGCTGGACGGCCTTGCGCTGCCGCGGCTCGGATCGCTTCACTGATCGTGTCGCGGGGTATCGTGTCGTTGTCCATCACAGCTTGCCCTTGAGGAGTGTGCGCTGCAGCGTCGGCATGTCCTTGTCGCCACGGCCAGACAGACCGATCAGGATACGGCTGCCGGGATGCTGCTGCGCGTAGCGTCGCGCGCCGGCGAAGGCATGTGCAGTTTCGATGGCCGGGATGATGCCCTCGGCCTGGCAGCATTCCGCGAGGGCGTCGAGCGACTCATCATCCTCGGCTCCTTCGTACTGCACACGGCCGATACTGGCGAACAATGCGTGTTCCGGCCCCACTCCCGGGTAGTCGAGTCCAGCCGAGACGGAGTGGGTCTCCTGAATCTGGCCATGCTCGTCCTGCAACAGCAGGGAATACGCACCCTGAAGCACGCCGGGTCTGCCGTAGGCGATGGAGGCAGCGTTCTGCCCGAGCCCGACGCCCGTGCCGCCCGCTTCAAAGCCGAGCAGCTTCACGCTCAAGTCGCGCAGAAAAGGATGAAAAAGGCCAATCGCGTTTGAGCCACCCCCCACGCAGGCGATGGCCACGTCGGGCAGCGCACCTGCTTGCGTGAGCATCTGGCCGCGCGCCTCGGCACCGATGACGGACTGGAACTCGCGCACCAGATAGGGATACGGGTGAGGCCCCACCGCGGAACCGAGCAGATAGTAGGTGCCGTCCGGATCCGATACCCAATCACGCAGCGCCTCGTCGATCGCGGCACGCAATGTTTTGTCACCGCCCGTCACCGGCACGACCTCGGCGCCGAGCAACTTCATGCGCCCGACGTTTGGCGCCTGACGCTCCATGTCGATGGCGCCCATGTAGACCACGCACGGCATGCCGAGCCGCGCGCAGGCGGCGGCCGAAGCGACGCCGTGCTGTCCGGCACCGGTCTCCGCGACGATACGCTTGGCACCGAGCCGCTGCGCAAGCAGTGCCTGGCCGATGGCGTTGTTGATCTTGTGCGCACCCGTGTGCGCAAGGTCCTCGCGCTTGAGCCACACTTCCGCTTTCCAGCGGCGAGACAGTTCAGCAGCGAATGTCAGCGGGGTCGGTCGCCCCACCCAACTACGCAACTGGCCCTCGAACTCGGCGCGAAACTCCGGGTCCGGCAGGATGTCGCGCACGCCCCGTTCCAGACGGTCGAGCGCCGGGACCAGCGTTTCCGGCACATAGCGGCCACCGAACGGACCGAAGCGGCCACGGTAATCGGGAAACGCGCCGCTCATCGTCTGCGCGAACAATGCTTCACGGTCGATCTGCAACCCTTCGATTCTCATCCTGCGCTCTCCCGGGTCGTCATCCGACCGCTCGATTTGCCAGCCGGGCGTGCGCCGCGCGCGCCGCCGTCACGAATGCCTGGATGCGGGCGGGGTCCTTGATACCCCGGCTGCTCTCCACGCCTGAACTCACGTCGACGCCGAAGGGTCGCACGATTTGGATCGCTGCGCCCACATTGTCGGAATCAAGACCGCCCGCCAGCACGACCTGGGCACGCGCCGCGAGCAGCGCGGCCTGCTGCCAATCAGCCGTCTCGCCGGAACCGCTGTGCCCGCTCTCGAGCAACAGTCGTGCCGGTAAATTCGTGACGCCCTGCAGACTGGATCCGGTACGGAACACGGGCAGCGTCCGTTGCCCCTGCGGCAGTCGCAACCGGGCCAGATCGTCGGCGTCGGTCTGCAGGCGATCCGGACGGACACGATCGAGGACTTCATCGACGAGCGCCTGATCAGGATGCAGGAACACGGCGATGCGCTCGATGCCGGCCGGGACCAGGGGTTGCAGGGCCTGCGCCTGCGACGGCGTGACATTGCGCACAGAGGCGGCATGAAAAACGAAGCCGATGGCCTGCACGCCGGCGTGCACGGCGGCCTCGATCGCGGCGGGATCGCGCAAACCGCAAATCTTGATCCACAACGCAGTCATCGACACATCCCTCAGGTCAGCGCCGCGCGCCCAGCCTGCAACAATTCCCGCAGAGCCTGAGCCGCATCGCGACGCTGCATCAGCGACGTGCCGACCAGAGCGAGACGGTAACCGAGTCGTGCGACCCGTGCGGCGTCTTCCTGAGTGATCACACCACTCTCGGCCACGGCGGGCCATTGCCGCGGCAGTGCTGAACGCAAGCTCACGAAGCGCTGCGGATTGATTTGCAAAGTCTCGAGGTCACGGCAGTTCAGACCCATCAGCACCTGTTCGCTGCGCCCCTGACGCTCGGCAGCCAGCCCGGCTGCAAGTGCCAGATCATCGGCATCGAACGCCTCGAGCAGCACGAACATGTCGAGTTCAGCCGCCTTGTCCAGCATCGCGACCAGCTGTGGGCGCGGCACCATACGCGCGATCAGCAGCACACCGGAGGCACCGTTGGCCCGCGCTTCCAGTACCTGATACGGATCGACGAGGAAGTCCTTGCGCATGGCCGGCACGCCATAGGGCTGTAAAAGCTCGGCAGCGCGGCGCAGGTGCTCGATGTCACCGTCGAATCGCGTCGGTTCGGTGAGAATCGAACAAACGGCAGCGCCGCCTTCGGCATAGGCCTCCAGGCGCCGCATGGGATCGAGCGTGTGTGCCGAGAGGTCGCCGAGTGACGGCGAGCGCAGCTTCAATTCCGCAATCACGTCGAAACCGTGCGTCGCCAGAGTCAACCGCGGCGGCGGCGGCAGGGCGAGCACAGCCGCGCGCAATGCCGCTTCTGGCACGCGCTCACGGGCCTCCTGCACTCTTGCGAGGCCGTTGTAGTACATGTCGGTGAGCAGCCCCATGCCTTCAGTCCTGTGCAGTCATGTCGAAGGTGAGCACACGGTCTTGGCGCCGAAATCGGCAAGCCGCGCCAGCAATCGGGTCGCGTCACCACGGTCGATGGCATCTGCCGCAGCCTTGATGCCCGCCGCGAGGTCCGCTACGGCGCCGACGACCTCCAGTGCCAACCCGGCATTCAACAGGATCGCATCGCGATGCGGTCCGCGATCGCGACCGTCGAATACAGCACGCAACGCGGCTGCATTGTGCTTGCCGTCCCCGCCGGCCAAGTCCTCCGCAGAACACCGCGGCATACCGACTGCCCGCGGATCGCGAATACCATGGGTGACATGACCGGGCCGCACGTCATAGACCTCGAATGGGCCAAGTGGCGTTGCTTCATCCCAGGAAGCCTCACCGTGGATCACGAATACGCGCTCGATCGGCAGACCGGCAAAGGTGTCGGCCATCAACCGGGCGACTTCCGAGCTGTAGGCGCCGATGAGACCGAACGGAGGCTCCGCCGGGTTGGTCAGCGGACCGAGCAAATTGAACACGGTGCGCACGCCGAGTGCGCGGCGTACGGGCGCCACTTCCTTCATGGCTGGGTGATAGTGCGGCGCAAAGAGGAAAGTGAATCCTGTCGCTGCGAGGCACTCACCCGCCGCCCGCTCATCGAGTGGCATCGGCAGCCCGAGGCACTCGAGCAGATCAGCACTGCCTGAGCGGCTCGAGATGGACCGGTTGCCGTGCTTGACGACCCGTATCCCCATCGCTGCCACCAAGAGGGCAGCGCCCGTCGAGAGGTTGAAACTCCCCGACCCGTCGCCTCCCGTCCCAACGATGTCGATGGCTGGACCGCCCGCAGGCAGGACCGGACGACGCGCGAGGCTGCGCATCGCGCGGGCAAAACCGCGTACCTCATCCGCCCGGACACCCTTCGAGCGCAGCGCGGCAAGCAATGCGCCAGCCAACGCTGGCGGCAGATCAGGCGAGGTAAGCGCCGCCATCAGCGCGGCGGCCTGGTCTTCGCTTAGGTGCTGATGATCCAGCAGCCGCTCGAGTGTGTCGCGCAGTTCACTCATGGATCCGTTCCCTGGCCTCGCCGACCGTCACGCATGCGCAAGAAGTTCCCCATGAGCGTGGGGCCGTCGGGCGTGAGCACGCTCTCGGGATGGAACTGCACGCCTTCCACGTACAGTTCGCGATGGCGCACCCCCATGATCTCGCCCTCCGGGGTACGTGCGGTCACTTCGAGCACCGCGGGCAGACTCTCGGGACGCGCAATGAGCGAATGATAACGACCCACCTGACACGGTTGCGGCATGTCGTGGAACACGCCTTGCCCGTCATGGTTCACCATCGATACCTTGCCGTGCATCAGACGCCCGGCACGCACCACTTCGCCACCAAACACTTCGACGATGGACTGATGACCGAGGCAGACACCGAATATGGGAATGGCCCCGGCAAAGGCCCGGATCATTTCCATCGATACGCCCGCATCGTGCGGGGTACCAGGACCGGGCGAGATGCAAAGATGGGTGGGCGCCAATGCCCGCGCCTGCGAGACGTCGAGGGTGTCGTTGCGATGCACGAGCACCTCCGCGCCGAGCACGAGAAAGGCCTGCACCAGGTTGTAGGTGAAGCTGTCGTAGTTGTCGATCAACAGCAGACGAGGCGCAGCCATCACAGACCCTCCTGCGCAAGTTCCAGCGCTCCGCGCAGTACGGCACTCTTGGCGAACACCTCGGCATACTCATTGGCCGGGATGCTGTCGGCGACGATCCCGGCACCAGCCTGGAAACTGTAGGTGTCGCCATTGAAGACCATCGTTCGGATTGCGATGGCATGATCCATGTCACCGCCGTGTCCGAAGTACCCGACCGTGCCGCCGTAGAAACCGCGCCGCACCGGCTCGAGCTCATCAATGATCTGCATTGCCCGCACCTTCGGCGCACCAACCAGCGTACCTGCCGGAAATGCAGCAGCAAACAGGTCGAAGGCATCACTGCCAGACGCAAGACGGCCATTGACACCGCTGACGATGTGCATGACGTGGCTGTAGCGTTCTATCGAGCGGAACGGACTCACATGCACCGAACCGGCTTCGGCAACGCGCCCGAGATCATTGCGCGCGAGATCGACCAGCATCACGTGTTCGGCGTTCTCCTTGGGATCCGCCAGCAGCTCTTGCTCGAGCTCACGGTCGTGTTCGGGGTTGATGCCACGCGGCCGCGTGCCCGCGATGGGTCGCATCTGCGCATGACCACCACTGAGTTTGACCAGCGCCTCGGGTGAGGAACCCACCACGACGCGCTCACCGAGCTCACAGTAGTACATGTATGGTGAAGGATTGAGCAAACGCAGAGCGCGATAGGCTTCGAACGGATCGAGGTCGCACCGTCCCGCGAAGCGCACCGACAGCACGAGCTGGTAGACATCCCCGGCAGCGATGTATTCCTTGGTGCGCGCCACGTTGTGCATGAACTGCTCGGTGGAAAGACTCGCCTCGGGCGGACTGAATTTGCTGGGCCGGGCGCCAGGCGGCAATCCGGCACGAAGGGCGCGGATCACCTCACGCCGCAGCGCGACACGCTCGCTCTCGCTGCCGGCGTGCAGCAGCGCCGCGCGCCGCGTCAGGTGATCGAAGACCAGCAGTGAGCGTGGTGCGACATAATGCGCGTCTGGGCAGTCGTCGATTTGCGCGGCATGCGAGGGCAAGCGCTCGAAGTAGCGCACGAGATCGTAACTGGCCACCCCCACCAATCCGCCGAGCAGGGCGAACTGCGCATTGGCGATCTCGGGGCGCGGGGCCGCTGCCAGCGCGCGGCGCCATGCAGCGAGCAAAGCGGCCTGGTCGGCCGGCCGTGGCTCCAGCTTCCCGCCGATGCGCAAACCGCCGGCATCGAGACGGAACTCGAGGCAATCGCCGAAGCCGATGAACGAATAACGGGCCAGACGCTCGCCGCCCTCCACACTCTCCAACAGAAAATGTGGCCGGAACGGCTTCAGCTTCAGATAAGCCGACACCGGTGTGTCGAGGTCGGCGGCGATGTCGAACAGGTATGCAGTCACTCACGCCTCCCCTGTCGCGCAGACCGGGGGCGGAAAACAAAAAACCCACCCCCGGTATTCGCGGAGATGGGTCCTGGGTTTACTTCAGACAAACACGGGCAGCCCCACTCCTCTTATGGGTGGCGCCACCACCAACGGCGGAAGCCCGCGCTGTTTGATTGCTGAAACATGGGGTGAGTATCCACGTCCCCCGCACACCCGTCAAGAATGGATGGCGCGCTACAATGCGTGCCGGTACCGCCATTTGTGCTGGTGCCCAGTTCAGGACCCAGATCATGGAAACCACTCAGGGCGGCATCCGCCTGACCCGCATCGAGCAGGTGTTTGCGCGCGAGTCGCAGCGCTATGTGCAAGCTCACCCCGTCTCGGGTCAGCGCGCCGGCGGGGGCATCGCCGGATTTTTGGATGGTGTGCCCATGCACTGGATGCGGGACTGGCCGATGCCCTTCCCGTTTGTCGTCGATTATGCGCGGGACGCCAGGCTCCACGATATCGACGGGAACGAGTATGCCGACTTTTGTCTGGGCGACACCGGGGCCATGTTCGGGCACTCGCCACCAGCCGTTGCTACCGCCATCCGTCGCCAGGCCGATCGCGGTCTGACTTACATGCTGCCCACCGAGGACGCCCTCGCCGTCGGCCGTCTGCTGCGGGAACGCTTCGGTCTGGCCCACTGGCAGATCGCGACCACGGCGACGGATGCAAATCGCTTCGCATTGCGGGTAGCGCGTGCGGTTACTGGCCGTCCGAAGATACTGGTCTTCAATGGCTGCTACCACGGCACGGTGGATGAAACTTTCGTGGCGTTGGTCGATGGCGTTGCGCGCAATCGACCGGGCATGTTGGGTCAGATGGCTGACCTGACCGATTTGGCACGGGTCGTCGAGTTCAATGATCTCGAGGCGCTACAGCGTGAACTCGCACATGGAGACGTGGCATGCGTGATCACCGAACCGGTAATGACCAATTGCTGCATGGTACTGCCGCAGCACGGCTTTCATGCTGCGCTGCGCGAACTCACACGGGCGAACGGTACTCTGCTGCTGATCGATGAAACGCATACGATCTCGACGGGCCCGGGCGGTTACACGCGCACGTATGGACTGGAACCGGATATTTTCGTTCTCGGCAAGCCAGTGGCGGGTGGCGTACCGGCGAGCGTGTGGGGACTGTCCGAAGATGTCGCGCGCCGGCTCCACGCCGTTAATGCCAACAAACTCTCGGGTCATTCGGGCATGGGGACCACGCTGTCCGCCAATGCACTGTCATTGGCGGCAATGCGAGCGACGCTCGAGAAGGTGATGACAGAGGCTGCTTACGCACACATGGAATCGCTTGCAATTGCTTTGCAGGACGGTCTGCAGCACGTCATCGATGGACACCACCTGCCATGGCACGTAGTCCGTGTCGGGGCGCGCGTCGAGTTCATCTGTGCGCCGGGCCCGTTGCGCAATGGTACGCAGGCGGCGACTGCGCACCTGCCGGCGCTCGAGCGCGTGATCCATCTGTCGCTGCTGAACCGCGGGTGCCTGATCGCGCCTTTCCACAACATGATGCTGCTCAGCCCGGTAACCACACGCACCCAAGTCGACAGCCTCTGCGCAGCGTTCGCCGCAACCGTGCAACAACTGGATGGCCAGGAGTGACCTCATGCCAGAGGTGAGTCTGGATCTGCTACGGGACATCGTCGGCGTGCAGGGCCTGCTGACCGGCGACGAGGTAGCCGCGCGCGCGAACAGTTGGGAAGACACCAGACCTTGCCGGGCGCGAGCCATCGTGCGACCTGCAGACACGGAACAGGTATCCAGAGTGCTGGCCGCCTGCCATGCGGTAGAGCAACCCGTGGTGCCGATGGGCGGCCTCACCGGACTGGTGGCCGGCTGTGTCGCGAAACCGCAGGAGATCGGCCTGTCGCTCGAGCGGATGAATCGTATCGAGTCGGTCAACGTCACGGATCGTACGATGGTCGTACAGGCGGGTGCCGTGATCCAGACGATTCAGGACGAGGCGGCCCGGCATGACTTGCTCTACCCTGTCGATTGGGGTGCGCGGGGTTCAGCACATATCGGGGGTAGCGTCGCGACTAATGCAGGAGGCAACTCGGTCATCCGTTACGGCATGACACGCGACTCCGTGCTGGGCCTTGAAGCTGTGCTCGCAGACGGCACGGTGGTGTCCTCCATGAACCGGATGCTCAAGAACAACGCAGCCTATGATTTGAAGCAGTTGTTCATCGGTACCGAAGGAACGCTCGGCGTGATCACGCGTCTGGTGCTCAGATTGCGCGAGGTACCGCCCAGCGTGCAGACAGCGTTGGTCGCCTGTGACACTTTCAGCGATATCACGCGTCTGCTAACGCAGATGGACAAGGCGTTGGCCGGCTCACTCTCGGCGTTTGAGGTGATGTGGCGTGGGTTTTTCAACATGGTGACCACGCCACCTGCCAAAGGGCGCTCGCCCTTCAGCGCAGACTATCCGATGCAGGTGCTGGTGGAGGCATCGGGCGGTGACGCAGATTCGGCAGCCGCACAGTTCGAGGCCGCGCTGTCGTCAGCGCTCGAGTCAGGCATTGCAAAGGACGTGGTGATCGCTGCTTCGCAGGCGCAGCGCGACGCGTTGTGGGCATTGCGCGACGACGTCGAACAGATGTTCCGCCTGGGGATGTCGGTGTCATTCGACGTCAGCCTGCCGCTGTCACTGATGGAGGGGTACGTAGCCGAGGTGGAGGCGCGCCTCGAGCGTGAGTGGCCAGCCTACCAACGGTTCGTGTTCGGGCACGTGGCCGATGGCAACCTGCATCTGGTGGTTTGTGGGGCGCCCGATCCCGTCGCCAAGCACGGCATCGAGGCCTGTGTGTACGAACCGCTCGCACTGCGGGGCGGCTCCGTGTCCGCCGAACACGGAATTGGCATGAACAAGCGCGACTGGTTGGCCCTCTCGCGCAGTCCGGCAGAACTCGAGCTCATGCGCCGCCTCAAACAAGCGCTCGACCCGCGCGGGATCCTGAACCCGGGCAGAGTGCTGCCGAATCCCTGAGAGAAGCATGAATCGATCCCCCCGCGCTGCGCGGGTGTTCTAATCCGGTCGGCATGCCGGTAGGCTTGGGAGCCATCCAACACCTGACCCGGCGATTTCACAGGAGGTTCCGGTATGCGTTCATTCGTCGTTACCCTTGCCATCACTCTGGCCGGGATCTCGGTCGCCCATGCGGACGGCGCGCTGGCCAGCAAAATGGGCGCGGCCGACAAGGCGCGCATGGCTGCGTTCGACAAGACGCGCGCCCAAGCTCTTGCCGATGCGCGTGCCAAGGGCAGCCCCGCCGACGTCAAGGTGCTGAACGATGCACTTGCGGGCAAGCCGCTCAGCATGGCGGGGAGTTTCGATGCCACTGGCAACTATCGATGCCGCACGATCAAGACCGGGGGTACGGTGCCGCTGGTGGTTTACGGTTGGTTCAAGTGCAGCATCACGGACGACGGCGCAGGCTGGTTGCTGAAGAAGACCTCTGGATCTCAACGGACGCAGGGACGCCTCTACACCGAGAGCAATACACGCCTCGTCTACCTCGGTACTTCGTTCATGTCCGATGAGACACCACCCAAGTACGGCAGCAACGCCGCGCGTGATCAGGTGGCCGCGGTTACACGCCCGAGCGAGCGGCGGTTGCGCCTCGAGTTTCCCTCACCGCAGGTGGAATCGAAATTCGACGTGATGTTACTCGAGCGGCTCTGAAGTCGGGCAGCGCGCCCGACCGACGACAGCGCAGACCAACGCACAGTCAATGGATCAAATGCCTAGCCGCTGGCAAACGCTGATACGCAACGCGCTGGTGTTTGACGGCAGCGGGGAGAGACCGCGGCAGGAGGATCTGGCGATTGCCGACGGGCGGATTGCCGCCCGCGGGGTGGCGCTCGATCCTCGCGCAGCGGAGCATGTGATCGACGCTGCCGGGCAGTGGCTGATGCCCGGTCTGCTCGACATCCACACGCATCTGGATCTGGAACTGGAACTCGCGCCGGGGCTGGGCGAGTCGGTGCGCCATGGCACGACCACGGTCATCGTCGGCAACTGCAGCCTCGGAACCGCCTTCGGAGCGCAGCGCCGCAACGGAGATGACCCGATCCTCGATTGCTTCACGAGAGTCGAGAACATCCCGAAGCCCGTATTGCGGCGAGTGGTCGATCGCATGGACTGGGATGGGACGGCTGCTTACCTCGAGCACCTCGACGGCTTGGCGCTGGGTCCAAATGTCGTGCCGCTGCTGCCGCACTCGATGCTGCGCATCGAGGTGATGGGCACCGATGCGGCGGTCACACGCGCGCCCACCGACGATGAACTGGCACGCATGCAGGAATTGCTCGAGGCGGCCATGGCACAGGGCTACGTCGGTTTCTCGACGGATTCCGTGCCGTTCCATTACCTCGCCAATCGCCCCCACACCGACAAGCGGATTCCGGCACAGCACGCACCGCTGACGGAACTCAAGCAGCTGCTGACGACCGTGCGCCGTCACGATCGAGTCTGGCAGTGTACGCCCGACGCATCCAACCGCCTGGCCACCTTCGCCCGCTTCTTTCTGTCCTGTGGTCGGCTGTTTGGTCGACCCTTGCGTACGTCGGCACTGACGGCGATCGACCTGACTCACGACCGGCACGTCTGGCGGCTGTTCCCCTTCATTGGTGCGTTGATCAACTCGCCATTGCTCGCCGGCAGGCTGCACTTTCAGGTGTTGGCCACGCCGTTCCGCATGTATGCCGAGGGAGCGATTTGCCCGATATTCGAGGAATTCACTGCATCGAGACGGCTGATGGCCTGCGAGATCGAAGACGCGGCTGCGCGACGGCAAATCATGGCGACTCAGGAATTCGGCGAGCTGTTCGTCCGGGAATGGCACGATCGCCGTGCGGTGGCGACGTTCAATCGTGATCTCGACGGACTCACCATCGACCGCTGCCCGGTGAGCGAGTGGTGCGGTGAGAGCTTCGGTGCGGTCTATCGCCGGCTCAAGGAATTCCAGCGGGTCGGCAGGACGGCGGCACGCAGTGACGCGGAAGCGCAGGCGCTCGCGTCATTTCCAGATCCCCTGCGGCGCGAAGGTGAGTTCCTGCTCCACCTGCTGCGCCGCTACGACCGGGCGTTGCGCTGGTATTTCATCGTCGGCAATGATCGCCCGGAGATATTGAAGCGGCTGCTGTTCGGCAAACACATGCTGCCCGGCTTCAATGACAGTGGCGCGCACCTCATCAACCTGGCGTTCTTCGACGGCAATCTGTTGACGCTGCAGATCGCCGCGCGCGAATCGCTGACTATGGTGGCGAAGGCCGTGCGACGGCTGACCCGCGATCCCGCGGAGTTTTTCCGCATCGACGCGGGTCGACTGGAAATCGGCTCACAGGCCGATGTGGTGCTGATCGATCCGCAGGCGCTGCGCGATTACGATACGGATGCAAACCGCCGCATGGTTCATCGACCGGAACTCGGCGATGAGCAACTCGTCAACCGATCGGACGGTGTCGTCACGGGGGTTTGGATCGCCGGCGAAGCCGTATGGGACGGAACGCAGTTCGGCGAGGCGCTCGGCCGTCGTCGACTGGGGCGCGCGTTGAGAGCCCGCGGCTAGAGTGGCCGCCCGACCACGTTGACTGGGATGCGCAGGTAACTCACACCGTCGGCTTCCGCGGGTGGCAGCCGTCCGGCTCGGATGTTGACCTGAATCGCCGGCAGGATCAGGTTCGGCATGTCGAGGGTGGCGTCGCGAGCCTCGCGCATCGCCACGTAGGTGGCGAGATCGATTCCGTCGTGAACATGGATGTTACCGGCGCGCTCGGCAGCAACGGTCGATTCACACAGTGGGGCGCGGCCGCCTGGCATGTAGTCGTGGCCGACGAAAATGCGCGTTGCGGACGGCAGGGAATAGAGTTCCATCACTGAGCGGTACAACCGCGCCGCACTGCCCCCGGGGAAGTCGCAACGCGCCGAGCCGCTGTCCGGCATGAAGAGCGTATCGCCGACGAACGCTGCGTCACCGATGAGGTACGTGACACTGTCGTTGGTGTGGCCGGGGGTAGCCATGATCCGGATCTCCAGGTCGCCCAACGGCAACCGTTCGCCGTCCGCCAGCAGACGGTCGAAATGGCTGCCATCGGGGACGAATTCCGGGCCGAGACCATAAATCCTCTTGAAGGTCTCCTGTACCTGCACGATGCCCGACCCGATGGCGAGTGGGGCGCCAAGCTGGCGCTTCAAATAATGCGCGCTGCTGAGGTGATCAGCGTGGGCATGGGTCTCGAGAATCCAGCGCACACTGAGTCCGTCAGCTTGGACGGCTTCCACCAGCGCATCGGCGCCGGCTGTACCGGTGCGGCCCGAGCGACCGTCGTAATCGAGCACCGGGTCGATGATGGCCGCCTGCTGCGAGGCCGGATCGGCAACCAGATAGGTCCAGCTGCCCGTCGGCTTGTCATAGAAAGATCGGACGATCGGGATCATGTTCGCCGGCTGCTCGCTCTTCAGATATCGGTCCGCCAAGACTGTCGCAGGATCCCACCCGCACCAGCCCGCAAATGTACTTATTTCTCCTCGAGCTCCGCGATGCGCTTTTCGAGAGCGGTGAGCTTGGCGCGGGTGCGTTTGAGCACATTGGCCTGCACGTCGAATTCCTCACGGGTGACCAGATCCAGTTTGGCCAGTTGCGACTGCAGGACCCCCTTGAAGTTGGTCTCGAGGTCGCGGCGTATGGACAGCAGGCTCTCCGGCACCGAGCCGGCCAGCCGGCGTGCCAGGTCGTCGATGAGTCGCGGATCGAATGCCATGTCAGTTCCCCAAGGGTGCACCAGCTCACGCCATTTTAATCCATGCGCTGCTCCGGCGTGAGGCGCGGGTGGGCAGCGGCGCTCCATTGTGGTGCATCGGCCGCCGACCTGGGTACCGCCTGGCCGTGATTTCCAGCCGATTTCACTTCGCAGAGGTGGTGGCACGCTTCCTGCAAAGTCACCTCGGGACCTTTCCCGCAGACCGGAGGACGTCGATGAAACTGATCACCGCAATCATCAAGCCATTCAAGCTCGATGAGGTGAGGCAGGCCATCGCGGACATCGGCGTGCAGGGTGTCACCGTCACCGAGGTCCAGGGCTTCGGTCGGCAACGCGGCCACACCGAGCTCTACCGCGGTGCGGAGTATCGAGTCGACTTCCTGCCCAAAACCAAGGTTGAGATTGCGGTGGACGATTCCATCGCCGAGCAGGTCATCGAAGCGATCACCAACGTCGCCCGGACCGGGAAGATCGGTGACGGGAAGATTTTCGTGATGCAACTGGACCAGGTGATCCGGATTCGCACCGGTGAGAACGGCATCGACGCCGTTTGACGCGGGCGAACGGAACCGACATGACGACTGAACGACAGACAGGAGAATGAAAGTGAAAACGCCAAATCTCGTGCAACGCGTCGGAGCGTCAACGCTCGCCGCAGCGATGTCGCTGCTGCCGGCGCTCGCGTTTGCGGACGGACCCGAACCGAACAAGGGCGACACCGCGTGGATGATGACCTCCACGGTGCTGGTGATCCTGATGACCATCCCGGGACTGGCGCTGTTCTACGGCGGCATGACCCGCAGCAAGAATGTGCTCTCGCTGCTGATGCAGGTGTTCATGACCTTCTGCGTCATAGCGCTGCTGTGGGCCATCTACGGCTACAGCGTGGCATTCACCGGCGGCAACGCGTTCTTCGGCGGCTTCGACCGCATGCTGCTGAATGGGTTGACCACGGCGTCGAACGCGGCGACTTTCAGCAAGGGCGTGGTGATTCCTGAATACGCCTATTTCATCTTCCAGCTCACCTTCGCCTGCATCACGCCCTGCCTCATCGTCGGTGCGTTTGCCGAACGGATGAAGTTCGGCGCCGTGCTGGCGTTTCTGGTCATCTGGTTCACCTTTGCCTACCTGCCGATCGCGCACATGGTCTGGTTCTGGGCAGGCCCGGATGCCTACACCGACGCCGCAGCGGGCGCGGCAGCCACTGCGGGCGCAGGCTTTCTGTTCCAGAAGGGCGCGCTCGATTTCGCAGGCGGTACCGTGGTGCACATCAATGCGGGCATCGCAGGTCTCATCGGCGCCTACATGGTCGGTAAGCGCGTCGGTTACGGGTCATCGGCCATGCCACCGCACAACGTGCCCATGGTGATGATCGGTGCATCGCTGCTGTGGGTGGGCTGGTTCGGCTTCAACGTCGGTTCGGGCCTCGAAGCCAACGGTTTCACCGCCATGGTGTTCGCCAATACCATCCTTGCGACCGCAGCAGCGGCGGTGGCCTGGTCGTTCGCCGAGTGGATCCACCGCGGTACCCCCACCATGCTTGGCGCAGCCTCCGGGGCGGTCGCGGGTCTGGTCGCGATCACTCCGGCCTGCGGCTACGTGGGCCCCATGGGCTCGATCGCAATCGGCCTGATCGCGGGTCTGGTATGCCTCTGGGCGGTGGTCTGGCTGAAGGGCAAGCTCGGCTATGACGATTCGCTGGACGTGTTCGGCGTCCACTGCATCGGCGGTATCCTGGGCGCACTGCTGACCGCAGTGTTCTGTGACCCGGCGCTCGGCGGCACTGGCGTCTATGACTACGTGGCCAACGCCGTTGGCTCGTACGACATGGCTGCCCAGTTCAAGGCTCAGTTGACTGCCGTGGTGACCAGTCTGGTGTGGTCCGCCGTCGTCGCTGCGATCGCCTTCAAGCTGGTCGACTTGGTCATCGGCCTGCGCGTCTCCGAGGAAGAGGAGCGCGAGGGCCTCGACACGGTGTCGCACGGCGAGCGCGCCTACAACTGATCTTTCGGAGTTCGTCGCAGACGGCCGGTTCCTGGTCCGGCCGTCTGCGCCCCCTGATGCGGACGCTTCGGCGTCCGTTTTTTTACGTAATTCACCTGCGTCACGCCAATTCGGTTGCGCCTGAAGCGGCGCCGGTGCGACCCCTGCTAGACTGGTGGTCATGACCATGGAGGCCATCACTATGAAACAGTTCCTCATGCTCGTTGCGGCACTCGTGCTGCTCGGCAACGCGCAGGCGAGCGAGGTGTTCAAAACCAAGGACGCCAAAGGCAATACGATTTACACCGATCGTCCCGATTTGCTGCCCGCTGAGAAGCTCAAGCTGCAATCGAAATCCACCGATCCGGCAACCGCGGAAAAGCGCTACGACGAGCAGATGAAGCGGTATGCCGCTGACGACAAGGTGGCTGGCTCTCCGACGGCGGAACAGCGGAAGGCGAGCGTCACTTCCGCCGAGGATCTCGCCAAGCGCTGTCAGGATGCGCGGGCTCGCTACGATGGACTGATGAATTCCCGCCGCATCTATGAAGACGGCGAGAAGGAAGGCGAACGCCGCTATCTCTCGGATCAGGAGGCGGCAGCGGCACGCGCCAATGCCAAACAGACCATGGATGAGTTTTGCAGCGGCCAATGACAGGGATGAGCATCCGCACCGGCTTCGTGGGTCTCGGCGCAATGGGTCGTGGCATGGCCCGCAATCTGCACAAGGCGGGCCTGCTCGACAGCGTCTGGAACCGCACCCGCGTACGAGCCGCGGAACTCGCCGCGGAATTGAGCGTCGCCGCACCCGAGCATCTGACGGAGCTTGCAACGCGTTGCGACTGCGTCGTGCTGTGCGTATCAGCCGACGGCGATGTGCTGGAAGTGATCGACGCGCTGGCGCCCGCCTTGCAACCCGGCAGCGTGGTGGTGGATTGCTCGACGGTGAGCGCTGACACGGCGCGTCAGGCCGCTGCGCGCCTCGCAGCAGTGGGCGTCGGTTTCGTCGATGCACCTGTCAGTGGCGGTGTGGAAGGCGCCCGTGACGGCACGCTCGCCATCATGGTCGGTGGCAGCGATCAGGACGTGGCACAAGCCAGACCCGTGCTGGCCGCGATGGGGCGCGCAGTGACCCACTTCGGCGCGACGGGTGCAGGTCAGGCGGCCAAAGCCACCAATCAAATCATGTGCGCCGGCATCATTCAGGCCGTGGCTGAAGCCATGGCGTTTGCCAAGGCCGAGGGATTGCCGCTCGAGCAGCTGGTCGAAACGCTGGGTAAGGGTGCCGGCTCGAGCTGGTACTTCGTCAACCGTGCGCCGAATATCGTACGCGGCAGCTATCCCGCAGGGTTCCGGGTCAAATTGCACGACAAGGACCTGAAGATCTGCCGGGACATGGCGGCACGCCACGGCGTGGTGTTGCCGATCGTCGAATCGACCGTCGCCCACTATGCCGTCCTGCTGGAGCAGGGCCATGGTGACGAGGACATCTCGACCTTGTTCCGCCTGAAGGATGCGCTGTTTGCCAACTCGACAGGGGCCGCGGACAAGTCCGGCATGTAGCGACTGCGCTGCGGAGGACACGACGCCGCCCACAACCGAACAGCGCGCCACGGTAGAGTTTGTGTCACAGTCCGTGGCACTAGCCCCCCTGTTTGGCCGCGACTGAACAGTGCGGTTCGGCGCGAGGAGCGAGAGCGCGGATGAGTGCAGAAAGCGGAAGATCAGTCGAAGCGGCCCCGTCCGACCACGATCGGGTCGCCTCGCGGCAGTTCACCACGCGTCTCGGACTCGCGGTCCTGCTGGCCGGCTTGCTGTATCTGGTATGGCAGATCGTCAGTCCACTGTGGCAACCGTTGCTGTGGGCGGTGTTGCTCGGGGCGCTGCTGGCCCCCCTGACCGGCCGCCTCTCGCAGCGGCTGGGTGACAGACCACAGCTGGCGGCTTCCATCGTGACTGCACTCACCGTGCTGCTGTTTGTCATCCCGGTGGCCGTCATCGCCGCCGCGGTGATCGGACAGGCTCGGCAACTGCTGCATACCATGGAGACCAAAGGGCCACTGCCCTCAACCCATGATTTCAATCTCTCTACCATACCGTGGCTGCAGCAGGGCATCGATTGGATCGGTACCAACATCGGCGTCTCGCTGCAGCAGATGCAGGACTGGACCGTGGCAGGGGCGAAACGTTTGCTTGAGTCGATGGTCTCCTCGGGCGGCTCAGTCGTGCTCGGCGCGCTCGGTACAGTCGTGAGCTTCACACTGATGCTGTTCGTCTTGTTCTTCGTGTTGCGCGACGGTCCGCGCGTAGCGCAGGCAGCTGTGCGATTGCTGCCGATCGAGCCGCAGCGCAGGTCACGGCTGTGGCATCACCTCGCCGAGGTGACCCGTGCGGTTTTCATGGGGATCGGTCTCACCGCACTGGTGCAGGGTGTATTGCTCGGCGTGGGATTTCGGATCGCCGGCGTACCCTCGCCACTGTTGTTCGGCGCGTTGGGCGTGGTGCTCTCGCTCGTACCGTTCGTGGGCACGGTTCTGCTCTGGGGTCCGGCCGCGATCTGGCTGGCAGCCCGTGGCGAATACGGGGCAGCAACCTTCTTGACGGCCTGGGGTACGCTGCTGGTCGGCTCGGTCGACAATTTTCTGCGGCCCTTCCTGATTTCGGGTCAGGCCGCAGTACCAACCCTGGCCGTATTCATCGGCGTCATGGGCGGTTTGGCTGCGTTCGGCTTCATCGGCCTCTTCCTCGGGCCGATCGTCCTCGGTATGGTGGTGGCACTGTTCCGCTTCGAAACTGAGCAGTTGGACGCAGACGAAGTCATTCACTGAAGCCACCGGGCGCGTTACGCCGCACCGGGCACTGGAGCCGAGCGTGTCTCAAGTCATCCGCATCGCCACCCGCCGCAGTCAGCTTGCGCTCTGGCAGGCTGAGCATGTCGCTGCGCTGCTGCGCGCTGCGCACAGCAACCTGACCGTGGAACTGGTGCCGATGAGCACGCAGGGCGATCGCGTGCAGGATCGCGCGCTCGCCGAGGTGGGGGGCAAGGGCCTGTTCGTGAAAGAGCTGGAAGTGGCGATGCAGGAAGGGCGCGCGGATATTGCCGTGCACTCGATGAAGGATGTCCCGAGTGAACTGCCGGCGGGCTTTTGCATTGCCTGTGTCTTACCGCGCGCCAATCCACTGGACGCGTTCATTTCCCGGCGGCACGCGCGTTTCACAGCGCTGCCAATCGGCGCCCGCGTTGGAACCTCGAGCCCCCGGCGGCAGGCGCAGCTGCGACACGCCCGCCCCGATCTGCAACTGGAACTGCTGCGCGGCAACGTCGACACGCGGCTGCGCAGGCTCGACGAGGGCTCGCTCGATGCGATCCTGCTCGCCTGCGCCGGACTGGAACGGCTCGGCATCGCGCACAACATCACCGAGCAACTCGACGTCTCGCTGACACTCCCGGCAGTAGGTCAGGGCGTGATCGGCATCGAATGCCGCGAGGACGATGGCCCGAGCCGCGCAGCGCTGGCGGCCCTGCATCATGAAGAAACTTTCACGCGCTTGCGCGCCGAGCGCGCGTTCGCTGCGATGCTGAACGGCAGTTGCCACTCACCGATCGCCGCGCACGCCGTGCTCAGCGACGGCATGCTGACCGTGCATGGATTCATCGGCGCACCCTCGGGTGAGGAAGCGTATCGGGACCAATTGAGCGGAGCACCCCGCGACGCCGAATTACTCGGCAAGGCGCTCGCAAAGCGCATGCTGACTACCGGCGCCGGTGCCTTGCTCGAACGGCTGCGCAGGGAAGCGCAAGACGGCGCGTGAGCGGACCGCTGGCAGGCCGGACGGTGATCGTCACGCGACCGGCGCATCAGGCCGGTCCGATACTCGACGCGTTGCACTCGGCGGGGGCCCGCTGCGTCGCGTTGCCGGGACTCATCATCGAGCCCGTGCCAATCCCTGACGCCGAGCGCGAGCGACTCGCACCCGACAAATACGACTGGGCGGTCTTCACCAGTACGAACGCCGTCGCCGAGGGATTGCGGCAACTGTCGCGACCGACGAGGTGCCGTATCGCGGCCATCGGTCGCGCCACGGCACGTGCACTCATCAGGCAGGGTTTGCAGGTGGATGCGCAACCGGTGGATGGCGCGGACTCCGAGGCGCTGCTGGCCTTGCCGCAGTTCCAGCACATCGGCGGCCAAAAGGTTCTGCTCCTGCGCGGAATCGGCGGCCGCGAGCGCTTGTATGAGGAGTTGCTACAACGTGGGGCAACGGTCGAGATCGCGCAACTCTACCGGCGCCGGCCTGCGGTCGCCAGCGCGAGCAGTACAGCCGAATTGACACGCGCCTTCGCGGACGAGGGAGAGCCCATCGTGATGGTGACCAGCGTGGAGGTGTTGCGCGGATTGCTGGGCATGACACCCGAACACTGGCAGGATCGACTGCGGGCCGCGCCGCTGGTCGTTCCCGGCACGCGCGTTGCGGCGGCTGCGCTCGAACTCGGCTGGACCGGCCGAATCACCGTGGCCACCAGCGCCGAGGATGAGGCGATGATGGGGGCGATCAGCGGCACTGCACAGCACGACACCGACGCAATCTGATTGGGCCCGACCGGCGAGGAGTGCCGGAGCTGCTGCAGACAGGAATCATTGCTCGCGAGACTGTCCGACGCCTGCGACTTGATCCGCAGCGGAGGCGAATGAGTCGTACCGTAATTGCGCGGGCGGCAGGCCGCGCGTGGCGCAGGCGCTGCGCACCGCGTCCACCATCGCGGGCGGACCGGCGGTGTAGATGTCAAATCCACCCAATGCGGGGTGGTCGCGCAGCAAGATCTCATCTACTCGGCCCGCGGCAAACCCGGGTTCATCAGCGTTTGCCAATACGGGCTGATAGACAAAGGCCGGGCGAGTACGCGCCAATTCGCGCAACCAACCATCTTCATAGGTTTCCTGCCGAGTGCGTGCACCCCAATACAACGTGAGCGGGCGCCGGTCACCCTCGGCCAGCAGTTGCCGCAGCATGGCGCGCAACGGAGCGTAACCCGTGCCACCGGCAACCAAGATCGCAGGTCGTGGTGAATCGCGCTGGAACCTTAGGTGCCCAAGCGGTCCTTCGATGCGCAGCAATGCGCCCACCCGCAGTGAATCGAACAGCTGCGCGGTGAACCCGGTCTGCGACGCACGCTGGACGTGCAGTTCGAGGACTGCACCGTCCGCAGGCGCGCTGGCAATCGAGAAGCTGCGTCGACGGCCGTCACCCGGCAGGATGTCGACGTACTGCCCAGCAATGAAATTGAACTCCTCAACCGCTGGCAGACGCAGCCCCACGCGCATGATCGTCGGGGCCAGTTGCTCGAGGACGGCGATGCGACACGGCAGGTTCTTGAACTCGACCTCCAGCGCGGGGCGAACCTCGCGCGTCTCGACCACGAGATCGGTCAGCGCCTGCACTTGGCAGAGCAGTGCGTAGCCGCTGCGTACCTCCTCGACGGTGATGCCTGCCGGTTGGGCCGCGCGATAGGCGAAGCGGCCAGACAGCACGCGCGCCATACAGGCCGCGCAGTTACCGCCCCGGCAGCTGTGCGGCAGGTTCAAGCCAGCCCGTTGAGCCGCAGCGAGCACGCTCTCGCCCGGCTCGACTTGGAATTGCGTTCGGCTCGGCATCAGTGTGACATGGGGCATGCCCGCAGCATGCCACGGGCCGGTCACCGACAGCATCTCTCCGCCGCGTTGGGCTATGCTCGTGCGATGGAACCACTGTCCGACCGACCGACCGCTCCCCCGTTGCTGATCGTTGGCTGCGGCTATGTCGGACAGCGTCTCGCGCAGCGTCTGGCACCGCAGCGCAGAGTAGTTGCGCTGGTTCGATCATCCGATACGGCGGGCACGCTTGTTGCCGCAGGCATCGAGACACTCCGTATCGATCTGGATGAACCGTCCGCACCGGCGGATGCCACGGTACTCGAGGCGATCCGATCCATCACCCACGGCGGCAGCATTGCCTGGCTGGCACCGCCACCTGACATTGGTGACGGTGACCCTCGTCTGCGCAGGTTTCTCGCCTGGCTCGGCGATGTGCGGCCGCAGCGGTTCGTTTACATGAGCACCACCGCCGTCTACGGCGACTCGGCCGGCGCGAGCGTCACCGAGACCGCACCGCTGTCACCCGGCACGGGGAGGGGCCGTCGACGGGTTGCCGCGGAGCGATGTGCGACCGACTGGTGCGCCGCGCGCGGCGTACGCAGCGTGATACTGCGGGTACCCGGCATCTACGGGCCGGGCCGTCTGCCGCTGGAGCGACTGCGGCGGGGCGAGCCGGCGCTGCGCCCGGAGGATGCCGGACCGGGCAACCGCATCCATGTGGATGATTTGGTGAGTGTCTGTTGCGCGGCTCTTGAACGCGATGTCTGCGGCCCGTTCAACGTGGGCGATGGTGATCATTCGAGCACGACACAATGGCTGCAATGCACGGCTGAACTCGCGGGTTTGCCGCTGCCGCCGCTGGTCAGTCGCGCGGAGGCGCCTGCACGCCTCGCACCGGGGATGCTGGCGTTCCTTGCTGAAAGTCGACGGGTGGACACCACGCGGATGCGCGAGGTACTCGGCGTCGTGCTGCGTCATCCGTCCATGCGCTCTGGAATCGCGGCCAGTCTGTCAGCCGGTGACAGCAAAACGCGGCAATGAGCTGCGTCTCGGGTATTCTGTCGACATGCTGCTGTCATTCACCAAGATGCATGGTCTCGGCAACGATTTCATCGTCTTCGATGCAGCGCCGGACGGTACGGTGCCGTCGGCTGATGACTTGCGGCGCCTGGCCGATCGTCGCACTGGCATCGGCTTCGATCAGGCACTGGTGCTGCACCCGCCGCGCCGCGCCGGATCCGATGTCTACTATCGCATCTTCAATGCCGACGGTTCCGAGGTAGAGCAATGCGGTAACGGCGCGCGCTGTATCGCGCGGCTGGTGGCAACGCGACTCGGCCGCAGCGACCGGGCTCTGGAGATGGACAGTCCCGCCGGCATCGTTCACGCGCAATTGCGTGCCGATGGGCTCGTATCGGTCGCCATGGGCGTGCCGGACTTCTCACCTGCGTCGGTGCCGTTCATCACCGCGCAGACAGCGGACAGCTATTCGCTCGACCTTGACGGCACGCAGGTGGAGTTCGGCGTGGTGTCCATGGGCAATCCGCACGCAGTGTTGCGGGTGGCCTCGGTCGCTACCGCGCCAGTGGACAGCATCGGACCGAGGCTGGAGAATCACCCCAGCTTCCCGCGTCGGGTGAACGTCGGCTTTCTCGAGATCGTCGCGCCCGACCACGTGAAGCTGCGGGTATTCGAGCGTGGCGCCGGTGAGACACAAGCCTGCGGCACCGGGGCCTGCGCGGCTGTCGCCGTGGGGCGCCGGCGCGGCCAGCTCGCGGAAGAGGTCAAGGCGGACTTGCCCGGCGGACGTTTGACGGTTCGCTGGCAGGGTCTGGGTGAACAGATATGGTTGACCGGTCCCGCCGAGCTGGCGTTCGAGGGGCAGGTCGAAATTGCGCAATCTGCAGGGAAAGGAAATCATCGATGATCAACAAGCAACCGGCACGGGGTCCGCAAGCAACGGAAGTGGACGAGGATCTGGTGGCCTCCTACCTGGGCGCGCATCCGGAGTTCTTCGAACGACACTCCACCGTGCTGGCGCGGCTGCGGCTGCCGCATCAGGAACGCGGCAATGCGGCCGTGTCGCTGGTCGAGCGGCAGGTGCTGGTGCTACGGGAGAAAAACACGGCGCTCGAGACCAAGCTGCTCGAACTCATCGAAAACGGTCGGGCCAACGACGCCATCGTCGAGCGCATGCACCGCCTGTCACGACGGATGCTGCGTGCGCGCAGTGCCACGGACACGATTGCCGCACTCGACACGTCGCTGCGCGAGGATTTCGGCGCCTCGCGATGGGTGGTCCTGCTGACCGATCCGAGGTTCGCAGCCCTCGCCCACAATGCGGACGGGAACGTGCGATATGCAGCACGAGACAGCAGCGAGCTGCGCATTTTTGAATCTTTCTTAGAGTCCGCCCGACCGCGCAGCGGTCAGATCCGCGATGTGCAGCGCGACTACCTGTTCGGTGCCAGCGCGGGTAGCGTCGGTTCGTCGGTCCTGGTACCGCTCGGCGAGCGCACGCCAGTGGGTTTGCTCGCGATTGCCAGCAGCGACACCGAGCGCTACCTGCCAACGATGAGCACGGATTTTCTGGTACGGATCGGTGAGACCGTGACCGAAGCGTTGGCAGCCTACCGCGCATGACGGAATCCCTGACGGGCGGAGTGACCCGTTACCTGAGCAGCCTGCGTAACGAGCGACGCCTCTCGCCGCACACCGAGAGCGCTTATGCGCGTGATCTTGCGGCACTGGTCGAATACTGCGCGCAGCAGGGTCTCGAGATCTGGGCGCAGCTGGACTCGCAGCATGTGCGTATGTTTGCGGCTCAATGCCACAGGCGAGGCCTCTCTCCGCGCAGTATCCAGCGGCGGCTGTCCGCCGTGCGCGGGCTATGCAGCCACTTGATCCGCGAGGGCGATCTGCAGAGCAATCCTGCCTCGGACGTCACCGCACCCAAATCAAGCAAGCGATTACCGGTTACTCTGGATGCCGATGCCATGGCGAGGCTGCTTGCGTTCCGCAGCGATGCGAGTCTCGATCGACGCGACAAAGCCATCATGGAGCTTTTTTATTCGTCCGGGCTGCGCCTGTCGGAACTGCTGGGGCTGGATCTTTCCGATCTCGACCTGCGTGATCGCACGGTCCGGGTGCTGGGTAAGGGTCGCAAGGAACGCATCGTACCGGTGGGCAGCATGGCGGTGTCGGCCCTCAACGAATGGCTGAGCGAGCGCACCAGATTTGCGAGTGTCGGTGAGACAGCCGTCTTTGTCGGTATCAATGGAGAGCGCCTTGGTCCTCGCATCGTCCAGCGACGCATCGCACGCTGGGCGCGGCTGCAGGGGCTGCCGCAGCACGTACATCCGCACATGTTCCGTCACTCCTTTGCCTCCCACTTGCTGGAGTCCTCTGGCGACCTGCGGGCCGTCCAGGAATTGCTCGGCCATGCCAACATCAGCACCACGCAGGTCTACACTCACCTTGATTTCCAGCATCTCGCCCGCATCTACGACTCGGCGCATCCACGTGCGCGCCGCAAATCCAGAGGCTGACTCCCGATGACTGATTCCAACGGCGGGTTCGATCCGCATGGCACGACCATCCTGTGCGTGCGGCGTAAGGGGCTGGTCGCAATGGGGGGCGATGGCCAGGTCACTCTCGGCACTACAGTGATGAAAGGCAACGCCCGCAAGGTGCGTCGGCTGCACGAAGGCAAGGTCATCGCCGGCTTCGCGGGCGGCACGGCCGACGCATTCACGCTGTTCGAGCGCTTCGAGGGCAAGCTGCAGCAATTCGGCAATCTGACCCGCGCCGCCATCGAACTCGCCAAGGACTGGCGCAGCGACCGCAGCCTGCGCCGGCTCGAGGCGCTGCTATGCGTGGCCGACAGCGCGCATTCCTTCATCATTTCAGGCAACGGCGACGTGATCGAGCCGGAGCACGACCTGATGGCGGTCGGGTCGGGGGGCTCCTACGCGCAAGCTGCTGCGCTGGCGCTGCTCAACAACACCGCGCTCGATGCACGCACGATCGTCGAGAAGTCGCTGAACATTGCGGCCGACATCTGCATCTACACCAACCGTCATCTCACCATCGAAACACTGGGAGAGTGAGACGATGTCCTCCATGACGCCGCGCGAAATCGTTCAGGAACTCGACAAGCACATCGTCGGACAAGGTGCGGCGAAACGGGCGGTGGCGATCGCGCTGCGCAACCGCTGGCGCCGCATGCAGGTGCCGGAGACTTTACGCAGCGAGATCACACCGAAGAACATCCTGATGATCGGCCCCACCGGTGTCGGCAAAACCGAGATCGCCCGACGTCTCGCGCGGCTCGCCAACGCCCCCTTCATCAAGGTCGAGGCCACGAAGTTCACGGAAGTCGGCTACGTCGGGCGCGAAGTCGACTCCATCATCAAGGATCTGATCGACGTCGCGGTGAAGGTTACGCGGGAGCAGGAGCTGGCCAAGGTCCGACACCGGGCCATGGATGCGGCCGAGGAGCGCGTGCTGGATGAGCTTTTGCCGCGGCCGCGTGGCACCGCCGGTGGCGGTGAAACCGACTCTGGGTCGCCGCGCGATACGGAGACCCGCCAGCGTCTGCGCAAGATGTTGCGCGAAGGGCAACTCGATGAACGCGAGATCGAAATAGAGGTGCGAGCACTCCCGGCGGGTGTGGAGATCATGGCGCCTCCGGGGATGGAGGAGCTCTCGCAGCAGTTGCAGTCGATGTTCAGCAACATGGGCAGCGAGCGCCGCCGCGCACGTCGGGTCAAGGTAGCAGAGGCATTCAAGCTACTAACCGAAGAGGAAGCCACGAAGCTCGTCAACGAGGAAGAGCTGAAGGCGGAGGCGGTACGCAATGCCGAACAGAACGGCATCGTATTCATCGACGAGATCGATAAAATCGCGCGCCGGGAGGGCACCTCGGGCGTGGACGTCTCGCGTGAGGGCGTGCAGCGGGATTTGCTGCCGCTGGTCGAGGGTTGCACCGTCAACACGCGTTACGGCATGGTGAAGACCGATCATGTGCTCTTCATCGCCTCCGGCGCGTTTCACAACTCGAAACCGTCGGATCTGATTCCCGAACTGCAGGGACGTCTGCCCATACGCGTCGAACTCGATGCCCTGGCGGTCGATGATTTCGTGCGCATCCTCACCGAACCAGACGCCTCGCTCTGTACGCAGTACCGGGCGCTGTTGGCCACTGAGGGCGTAAAGCTCGAGTTCGAACCGACGGGCGTACGACGACTTGCGGAGATCGCCTTCGACGTCAACCGCCGGACCGAGAACATCGGTGCTCGGCGGCTGCATACGGTCATGGAGCGGCTGGTCGAGAGCGTTTCATTCGAGGCCTCGGACCGATCGGGCACGCACGTGACCGTCGATGGGGCCTACGTCGACGCTCACGTCGGCCAGCTGGCCGGTGACGAAGACCTCGCCCGGTACATCCTGTGAACGGGCTCGGTTGTGCTCCCACCGCCATCCGACTGCGGCGCCAGTCCCGCGTGCTCGAGGTGAGCTTCGGGGATGACGAATCATTTGAACTGCCATGGGAATATCTGCGGGTCTTTTCGCCGTCGGCAGAGGTTCGCGGCCACGGACCCGGGCAGGAGACGCTGCAGATCGGCAAGCATGAAGTTGGGATCCGTTCGGTCGAAGGGGTCGGAAACTATGCCGTCCGGTTGCTGTTCGATGATGGACATGACTCTGGCATCTACACTTGGGACTACCTGCGGGAGCTCGGCGTGACGCGGGAGGAGAAGTGGCGTCAGTATCTCGACCGACTGGCCAAACTCGGTATCCCCTACCCGACCCCGATCCCGACCAAACCGGCCTTCAAATAGGGCGCGACAGAATTTATCGGGGAGTCGCCCCTGCGGGTCTGTAAAATGCCCGACTCATGAGCGACTCCTCCGCCCGTACCCCATCAGACCCGGCCGCCGAGGCGGTCGACTTCGGTTACACCGAGGTACCGCGCGCCCGCAAGCAGCAACTCGTGCGGGAGGTGTTCGACTCCGTCGCGGGCAAATACGACCTGATGAACGACCTGATGTCGGGTGGAGTGCACCGGCTGTGGAAGCGGTTCACCCTGGGTCAGACCGGCTTGCGACCGGGACAGATGGCGCTCGACGTGGCCGGCGGCACCGGCGACCTCTCCGCTGGTATGTCCGCGCAGGTCGGTGAGGATGGCTTGGTTGTGCTCTCCGACATCAATGCATCGATGCTTGCAGTGGGGCGCGACCGCATGCTGGACCGGGGCGTGCTACGCAATCTGCGCTGCGCGTTGGCAAATGCGGAATGCCTGCCTTTTGCGGACGAGTCGTTTGACTGCGTCACCATCGCCTTCGGACTGCGCAACGTCACCGACAAGCCTGCCGCATTGGCATCGATGCGCCGCGTCCTCAAACCGGGCGGACGGCTGCTGATACTGGAATTCTCGAAGCCAGTGGCGCCGGGACTCAAGCCCATCTACGACACGTATTCCTTCAGCGTACTGCCCTGGTTGGGTGAGCGCATCGCGGGGGACGCCGACAGTTACCGCTATCTTGCCGAGTCGATCCGCAAGTTTCCTGACCAGCAGACGCTGCTGCAGATGATGGTGGATGCTGGACTGGAAGACTGCCGGTACCACAACCTGAGCGGCGGCATCGTAGCCCTGCACAAGGGCTTTCGTTACTGACACCAAACGCACGTTGCACGCACCGATCATGATTCTCGACCGCCTCGAAGCCGCTCTGAACCGCAACGTTGCGCAATCGCGCAAGGCCAAGTCACTGGCACGCCAACTGGACGGCCGCGTGCTTTCGCTTGCCGCGAACGGTACGCCCGTGAAGATCTACCTGCGCGCCAGCGACGGACGCCTCGGGCTGGCAGCACGGCATGACGGTACCGTGGACGCGAGCCTGTCCGGCACGCCGGTGGCCCTGATTTCATTGGCGGGTCGGCAGGCGGAAAACACCCTGCGCGCGGGGGGCGTGCGGATCGAGGGCGATGCCGAAGTGGCCCAGAAATTCCGCGAGCTGCTGGCCGAGGCACAACCAGATGCCGAGGAAGAATTGGCACGCGTAGTCGGCGACGTCGCCGCTCATCAGATCTCGAACGTGGCGCGCGGATTGTTGGGCTGGGGTCGCCGAACGACGTCCGCATTCGCCGGCAACGTAGCGCAATACCTGCAGGAAGAAGGTCGGGATTTGCCGAGTCGTGTCGAAGTCGACGAATTCATCGATGCGGTCGATGAATTGCGGGACGCCAGCGAGCGGCTGGAGGCACGCTTGACGCGCCTCGCAGCCCGGCGGCGCTGAAGCGCATGCGCTGGCGCGTGATCACCCGACTGCTGCAGATCCAGCGCGTGCTCGTGCGTCACGGGCTCGACGAACTCATCCTGCAGACACACCTGTTGCGGCCGCTGCGCTTTGCCTTCTACCTCTCGCCGGGTACCTGGTTTGAACGCCGCCGCGGTGGCACGCAAGCCGAACGGATCCGGCTTGCGCTCGAGGAACTCGGACCGATCTTCGTGAAATTCGGCCAGGCGCTGTCGACCCGACGTGACCTGCTTTCCACTGAGCTGGCGGATGAACTGGCCAAGCTGCAGGACCGGGTGCCACCCTTCCGTGGCAGCGAGGCTCGCGCGGTGGTCGAACGCGCCTATGGGAAAACAGTGGCCGAGGTCTTTGCATCGTTCGATGAAACCCCGTTGGCAGCTGCCTCGATCGCACAGGTTCACACGGCACAGCTGCGCAGTGGCGAGGAGGTCGTGGTCAAGGTCGTGCGTCCCGGGGTGCGGGCGCAGATCGAGCGTGATCTCGAGGTCATGGACGTGATCGCTCGGCTCACGCTCGAGTACTCGAGCGAGGGTCATCGGTTGCGGCCCGTCGAGGTGGTCCAGGAATATCGCAAGACCATCCTCGATGAACTCGATCTGATGCGCGAGGCTGCGAATGCCGCGCAATTGAAGCGCAATTTCTCAGGTTCCGATCTGCTTTACGTTCCAGAGGTTTACTGGGATTTCTGTCGACCGAACGTGATGGTGATGGAGCGGATTCACGGCGTTCTGGTCAGCAACGTGGATGAGTTGAGACAGCGCGGCACTGATTTCCAGAGACTGGCCGAGAACGGCGTCGAGATCTTTTTCACGCAGGTCTTCCGCCACAATTTTTTTCATGCCGACATGCATCCGGGCAATATCTTCGTGCAGGTCGATGACCCGCTGCGGCCACGCTATGCAGCCGTCGATTTCGGTATCGTCGGCTCGCTCGACGCGCGGGACCAGCACTATCTTGCGGAGAATTTCCTGGCATTTTTCGCTCATGACTACAACCGAGTCGCCCGGCTGCACATCGATTCCGGATGGATTCCGGGGCACGTCAGGGTCGATGAGTTGGAGGCCGCCGTACGGACCGTTTGCGAACCGATCTTCAACAAGCCGCTCTCCGAAATTTCCTTTGGACAGGTATTGATGCGGGTGTTCGAGACGGCGCGGCGGTTCGACATGCAGGTGCAGCCGCAGCTGATCCTGCTGCAAAAGACACTGCTGCAGATCGAGGGGCTGGGTCGACTGCTCTATCCGCAGCTCGATCTGTGGAAAACGGCTCAGCCCATCCTGCAGGAGTGGGGTCGCGACCGCTACAGCGGCCGGACGCTGGCCAGAAACCTGCGACGACAGTTGCCGGACGTCGCCGAGTCGCTGCGCATGATGCCGCAGGCACTGCAGCACCTCGTGCAGCAGGCGGTCGATGGCACGAATCGGGCACAGGGCGAACAGATCGGCATCGAGGCACTGCGGCGGGAGATGCGCGCGAGCGCTCGGCAACGTGATATCACCATCGTCGGCTCGACCCTGCTGCTGGGTGGAATCCTGGTGTTTTTGCTCGCGGGCAGCTGGATACCGGCTCTGACGCTGGTGGGCGCGGGTCTCTTGACCATTTTCTACGCACGCAGCGGAGCCCGTTGAGCGCGACGAGTGGTATCAGACGACCGTGGCGAGCGAACCCGCCCTACTCTTGCCAGAAGCGCTGCATCTCGAGGTAGGTGAAAGACACCGACCAGCCGATCAAAACGAAGCCCGTCAGGCTCTCCATTCCGGTTAGGAAGCGGACATGGCCGATGGGCGTGACATCGCCCAGTCCCAGCGTGGTGAAGCAGACGGCGGAGAAATAGACACAGTCGAGTAATCCGACGGGATGACCAGCGAGCAGTTGGCCGTTGGCGCCATCGCGGATCAGGGCCCAGTAGCCAAAGCCGAAAATCCAGATCTCCGTGATGTGGATTGCGAGGATAACCAGAATCATCACGAGAATACGGGGCCGGGGCCGGATACGGATTCGTTTGAGACTGCCGGTCAGTAGCTGCAGCGATTCGTAATGCAACAGCACGCAGGCGAGCACGATGGCCAGCGAAGCCAAGGTGACCACGACGTAGGGGTGCATTGAAAGGGCGCTCATGTGGTCTGCCGCGTATTCAGGAGTCGAAGCGGATGGCTCAGGTCGCAGACAGGAACTGCGCTTGCGGCGATGTTGTTCATCGCCAATCGGGCGGCGCCTCCACCGCGAGTACGTAACGGGTGTAGATCTCAGGCAGGCGATCGAGAACAGCTGCTTTGCCGAGCATGTCGCTGCCGGCAATTGCTGTGCGCAGCACTGGCAACGACAGGGATTCGATAGCCTCGCGGGACACCGGAGCGTAGCTGAGATGCCACGGCTCGATCCCCGCGCCGCCGAGATCGCGGGCATAGGGTCGATGAAACCCGAACTGCGGCATATGCTCGTCCAGCCAAGGCGTGAGCCGTTCGAATACACCGCCGGTCGCGTATTCTGCGGGTATCAGCTGGACCTGATATCCCGCCGGCATGGTGGCGGCGTCGATCACGTCGAGATCTGAGCCCCAGTGATGACGCGACCCGCCAGGCACGGCGGACCAGCAGAGAATGCTCTGCAGGAGCTGATCCTCATCGAGCGCAGCGTGGTCCTGCAGTCGGCCGGTGCGGTCATAGAGGGGTCGCTCGCCACGCCATTTACGATTCCAGAGGGTGACCTGTCGATCGAAATCACGGAAGCTTGAGGCGGCCTGAAGATCGATGCCGTCCCGGGCGGCCGCATCTCGCATCGCGAGAAAGGCGGCGACCACCTCGTAATGCAATGCGCAGGCGGGACTGAGCAGTTCACAAATGTGGGTCCGGGCGCGGCCAGTCAGTTCCAGTTCGTTCATGGGCAAGCAGACTCCTCCCTGACGCCAAGGATACCCGAGGCAACCGGCGCGGTACGTCGCTTTATCCCCCATGTCGAGCTGCCCGGAGGGTGGACCGAGCCCCGCAATCGGGTCTACTGGCGGTCAATGGCAGCAGGCGTATGATCGGGTCGTATCATGGGACGATCAGGCCGATACCGGATATCGATGTTGCTCGGGGGCAGCGCATTGACACTGTCCGTCGCGGTGGCCGCGCACTTCTGGGGAGTGGGAGCGGCGGTGGCGCTAGGCCTGTGCGGCACGGCGCTTGGATTGCTCTTCTCAGCTCTGAATGACAACACACCCGGTGGGCAGCCCTCAGCCGAGGTCGCGGGCGTGGCTGAGATTTCGCGTGACCAACTGAAAGCCGTTCTCGACAGCATGAGTGACTCGCTGTTCGTCGTGGCAACTGACGGTCGCATCCGCGCGGTGAATCCAGCCGCTGTGGCACTGGCCGGTTACAGCGCCAGGGAGCTGGCAGATCTGCCCTTCGAATCGTTGATCGCGCCCGCCCACCGTGCGGCTTTTTCGGCCGGCCGGTTGCTGGTTGACGGCGGCGAATCCGTCGTGCGAACGGCCCGCGGGCAGACGATCCCGGTGTCGATGCATGTGTCCGTCGTCACCAGTGAGGACCTGCAGTCACAGGGTCAGATCGTGATCCTGCGCGACATCACCGAACGTAAGCGGGCGCAACGACGCGTGCAGTACCTCGAGCATTTCGACGCGCTGACAAAAACAGCCAACCGGCAGCAGTTTCAGCAACTGCTGCACCAGAGTATCGCGCAGGCTGCCCGTAAAGATCAGGGCCTGTCGCTGCTCTACTTGGACGTCGACAACTTCAAGGACATCAATGAAACCTTGGGTCATGCAGCCGGCGATCGCGTGCTGGAGACCCTGAGCGAACGCCTGGCGCGGGTGGTTCCGGCGCAGGGCGTGATTGGCCGTATGGCCGGGGATGAGTTCGCCGTCTTCGTACCAGGCGTCGAGGGTGCTGCGGTGCGGGCCGATCAGGCCGCGGATCTCGCGCGGCGGATTCTCAGCGAGATCGGGCGCCCATTGACCGTCGAAGGACACGAACTCGAAGTCACCTTGAGCGTGGGCGTGGCCCTCTACCCCGCTCACGCGAGCAATGTCATCGACCTGATCCGCAACGCGGACGCCGCGATGTACCACGCGAAACGAGCGGGGCGTAACTGCCATGTGCTTTTCACACCGGACATGAACGCTGCGGCCGTCGAGCGACTGCTGCTGAAAAGCAAGTTGCGGCGTGCGCTCGAACGCGATGAATTCGTGGTGCGCTACCAGCCGAAAGTGGATCTCGGCAGCGGTGAGGTGGTCGGTGCCGAGGCGCTGCTGCGCTGGCAGTTGCCGGGCCACGGAGAGATCGCACCGACGCAGTTCATTCCGCTGGCCGAAGAGTCACGACTGATACTGGACATCGGCGCGTGGGTACTCGATCAGGTCTGCAGTGATTACGCACGCTGGCAACAGAGGATCCCGGATCCGGGGCGAATCGCCATCAACCTGTCGCTCAAGGAACTGAGTCAGGCCAGCTTTCTGCCGCACTGTCGGGCGGTGTTCGACCGGCACGGAGTACGACCGTCGTGCGTCGAACTCGAGATCACCGAGACGACACTCATGCTGGATGCGGAACACACGCTGCCATTGCTGGACGAATTGCGCGCCATGGGAGTGCACTTGTCGATCGACGACTTCGGGACCGGGTACTCGAGCCTCAGTGCCCTGCAGCAGTTCCCGATCAGCACGCTCAAAATCGACCGTTCCTTCGTCACCGATGCCGCCACTGATCCGGACGATGCCACGATCATCCGGACCATCATCGAGATGGGTCGCAGCCTGGGCCTGCAGGTCCTCGCGGAGGGGATCGAAACCGAGGAGCAGCGTCACTTTCTGCTGTACAGCGGCTGCCAGTTCGGTCAGGGCCGTTTGTTCGGTGAACCCGTGGGTTCAGAGCAATTTCTGGAGCAACTGGTGCTCCAGACCACGGGCACCCATGCCGTACTGGCCGAGCCCGGCTGAATCCAAAGTCGCTGGAATGGAGAAAAAAGGAGGGCGGGGTAAATCCCGCCCGAACGGGGGGTATCGTCAGCGCGAATCCTGCCGATCTCGGGGCCATTTGTCAATGTTTTGACAATGCTTAAGTTAGACAGACCTTCTACAACCAGCGTTTCGGCTTTATCATCCCCCCATGTATTCAATCAAAGCCGTCTCCCAGGCGACAGGACTCAGCGTCGAAGCATTGCGTGCTTGGGAACGCCGTTACGCCGTAGTCACCCCGCACAGGGACGACCTCGGCCGTCGGGTCTACCGGCCGGAAGACGTGCTGCGGCTGCGGCGGTTGCGCGAAGCGACGGAGCGCGGTCATCCCATCGGGCGGCTCTCGCAGCTGAGCGACAGTGCACTGGCGGCGCTGCTCGAGGGCGAGGCGGCCAATACTCCGCTGCAGGCTAGTTGCAGCGCCTTCGTGACCCGCATCCTCGAAGCGTCACAGAATTTCCGCGCAGCCGAGTGCGAGCAGGCGCTGACACTCGCGATCGCGCTGTTGCCACCAGCCGAGTTGATCCGCGCCGTGCTGCAACCGTTGTTGCAGGAAATTGGCGAGCGTTGGCATCGCGGCGATCTCACCATTGCACAGGAGCGAATGGTCTCATCGGCCGTCCGCAAGCACGTCTCACTGGTGCTGGACAGCTATGACCGCACTGCTCATCGAGCGGCCGTGGTCTTCGCGACGCTCCCGGGTGAACGTCACGAACTCGGGCTGCTGATGTCGGCAATGGTCTGCGCGAGCCGAGGCTTCAAGGTGCATTACCTGGGAGCCGATATGCCCGCGAGGGAAATTGCCGAATACGCGCGCGAAACCGGGGCGGGTGCGGTGGCATTGAGTGTGCTGCTGATGGATTCACTGCCAGCGCTGCCTGAAAAACTGGGTCAGCTGTCAGACGCGCTGCCAAAAGACATACCCGTGTGGATCGGCGGCGCAGCAACCAATGGCATCGACCGCGCAACCATCCCGGCCAATTGCATCGTGATCTCCAGTCACGCCGAGTTCGAACAGCGGCTGGAGATGCTTGCCGCCTGAGGGCGTCGAGTCGTCAGCTGGCTCTTCAGGGCCTAACCGCAGCAGTGGCAAGGCGGACCTGACGGACCGTCTCGGCCGTGGCCGCCGTGGTTGCAGATTGAAATGCGGCCACCATCGCCTCGCGGCGATTTTCAGCCGCAGCAGCCTCACCCTTGGCAACAAAGCTTGCGATGCGCGTGCCACGGCGGCCATCGAGCAGTGTCGCCTGCCACTGCACGTACACCCGTGGTGCGGCCGCCCCGCCGTAAACGGCCGTGTAGCGGCGCAATTCGACGTCGAGCAGAAACTCCGTAGGGACGCGACTCGGCGCAGCCAGCGTCGCCGCAAAACCGCCATCGCCGGCGAGCGTGGCCACGAGGACCGACTGCAGCATCTGGGGCGCCGATTCAGCCCAACGCACGCCCGCGTAGTAATCGAATACGCCGCCTGTCTGCTCGACCGCGACGCGGTTGGTATCGAGCGATGCCGGTGCGCGCGGCCGCAGTACACCAAGCGCGGCCGACAGGACCGGGCCACCCGAGTTAACCGTTACCGGCGTGATCCGAAAGACGTCGCTTGGCGCTTCCTTGGAGTCGAGCAACGAGCCTGTACACCCCGCGGCCAGCAGACACACCAGAACAGCCAGCCAGCGCTTCATCGCGGGATCTCCACACCGTACTCCTTGCGCTCACGGATCAAGCTCGCCGGATTTTCGCGCAGCGCATGCGCGAGATCACGAACCTCGCTGCTGGTGCTGCGGGCGTCGTTCATGAGGTCCTGCAAGTCGGCGCCGCTGCTGGCTGCAAAGCGCGACAGCGCATCCTCGTTGCCGGCGATGATGCGATCGAGGCTGTCGGCAGTGTGAGACAACTTTTCGGCGGTAGCGCGCGCGCCCGCCAGCGTCGCCCGAAGGTCCGGCTGTGACTGGTCCACGGTTTTCTCCAGCTTGTTTGCCAGTCCCGAGGCATCGGCTGCCGTGCGACGCAGGTCGGCGGACAGAGAGCGCATGTCTGCGACCAGCTTGGGCAGCTCCACCGAAGTACGGCTCAGGTTGCGCATGGTCGTATCGAACGCCGCGATGTTGTCGTCGGCAAGCACGCGCTCGACTCGCTGCAATACCGAGGCCATACGGCCCACCGCATCGGGCATGCGCTCCATGAACTCCTCGATGTCGCCCTTGCGCGAGACGATGACTGGAAATTGCTCGCCGACCGGCAACGCACCAACCGTGGCGGTCGCATTCTGGTTGACGCGCAAGTCGATGTAGAGGAGTCCCGTGACGCCCAGCAGCCGGAGATGGGCTTCAGTGGCCGGGTTGATCGGCGCGGTGGAGTCGATCTCTGTCACGACCTTCACGCGCTTGGGGTTCTGACGGTCGACGGCCAGTGACAGCACTCGCCCGACGTCGACGCCGAGGTAACGCACGGGACTTCCCTTGGAGAGTCCGCTCACACTGCCCGTGAAATAGAGCTCGTAGTTCTGATAGTCGCGACGGTCGGCCCGCCCTGAGTACCACCAGACGAAGGCGGCCGCGCCGATCAACGTCAGGAGAGTGAACAGTGCGACGACGACGTACTTGGCATCACGCTCCATGCGATGAGTCCCCGTTGGTCACCGCTCGTCCGCGCGGTCCGTGGAAATAGCTGCGCAGCCACGGGTGGTCACTGGCGGCGACCCCGGCCAAAGTATCCACGATCATTTTGCCGTCCACTAGCACGCCGACACGGTCGCATGTCCGTGCGAGGGTGTCCAGATCGTGAGTCACCATGACCACGGTGAGCTGTAGCGAGTCGCGCAGATAAAGCAGCAGACCGTCGAAGTCGGCCGCGGCGATGGGATCGAGGCCGGCGGTGGGCTCATCGAGGAACAGCAAGGGCGGATCGAGGGCGAGCGCGCGAGCCAACGCGGCCCGCTTGATCATCCCGCCGGAGAGTTGAGCGGGAGATTTGACTGCTGCACTGAGCGGCAGACCCACCATGCGCAGTCGCAGCTCGACCAGCTGATCGAGCGTGGCCTCCGACACCGACATGGCTTCAGCCATGGGCAGCTTGATGTTCTCCGCGACCGTCAGCGAACTGAACAGAGCGCCTTGTTGAAACGCCACGCCATAGCGCTGCTTGATACCACGCAGTTGCGCCTCGTCCATGGCAGTGATGTCGTGACCCTCGATCTCGACGGTCCCGGCATTGGGTCGACGCAGGCCGAGCATGGACTTCAGTAGCACGGATTTGCCGCTGCCGGAGCCGCCGACGATGCCGAAGATCTCGCCGCGGTAGACGTCGAGGCTAACGCCGTCGTGCACGACCTGCGCGCCGAAGCGGTTCACGACATCGCGCACGGAGATCACGGGGATGCCTTGCGCTGTCATGGTCAGAAATCGATCTCGAGAAAGAACACTGCGAACAGAGCGTCGGCAAAGATGACCAGGAAGATCGACTGCACCACGGCAACGGTAGTGAGGCGGCCCAGTTCTCTTGAGGATTCCCGTACCTGCAGGCCGCGCAAGGTGCCAGTGAGCGCGATCAGTGCGCCGAACACGGGCGCTTTGACTAACCCGGCCCAGAACGTCGTGTGACCGATCGAGTCGTTGATACGCGCCACGATCTGCGGCCACGGCAGATCGAGCAGGTAGTGCGACAACAGGCTGCCGCCCGCCAGTCCCATGAAGTCCGCGATGATGGTGAGCAGCGGCATGGCAATGATCAAAGCGATCACGCGCGGTACGACGAGCACTTCGTAGGGGTCGAGTCCCATCGATTCCAGGGCATCGACCTCGTCGTTGAGCTTCATCACGCCGATCTCCGCAGCGTAGGCGCTGCCGGTACGACCCGCCACCATGACGGCCGTGAGCAGCACACCCAACTCGCGCAGCACGCCGATCGCTACCAGGTCCACGGTGTAGATCTCGGCACCGAAAGGTCGGAGCTGCTGGGCGCCGATATAAGCCGAGATCACGCTGATCAGGAAGGCGATCACCGCCACTACAGGGATGGCCTGGACGCCGGTCTCGTGCACATGCCGTACGATCGATGGGATGCGCAGGTGTCGCGGCGAGGGCAACGCGCGCAGCGCGGTGACGAGGGTTCGGCCACCGAAGCCGAGCGAGTCCAGCAGGATGATGCCGAGGCCGCTGACCCACTTGCCGAACTCCACCAGCGGCGAACTCGGCGAGGGCCATTTGCCCACATCGGTCTGCGGTGCACGACTGACGATTTCATCAAGAAAGCTGAAGTGGCGCGGAACGGGGCCCTCGATCTGAATCAGCCCGCCAGCGGATTGCCGCTCGCTCAGCGCTCGCTGCAGCAGCCAAGCTGGGCCGATGTCGAATTCGCCGGCCTGTTCGAGATTGAGCGACAGCGGGTGATTGCCGGCCGTCGACAATTCCGTCAGCACGGGCTCGAGCGCAGCAGCATCGAGCAGGCGGCAGTCGCCGCGCAGCGTTAGCCGTCTGACGTCCGCATCCCAGCGCGCGTTGAACCCGGCTTTCATGAGGGCGATCCGCCGCCACCTCATGGGTGGCGACGAACGAAGGGGTGCCGTCAGACTTGCTTATGCGCGCCGTCGCACAGCGGTGCGTGCTTGGTGTGCTTGCAGGCGCAGAACCACAACTGCTTGGATTCCGCCGCCTCGTACGCCATGGGCGTGAAATCGGTGCCTTTGTGGGAACCATCGCAGAAGGGCTGCTTGGCGCTGCGGCCGCAGGTGCACCACCAATAGGTCTTCCCAGCCTCGACGTCGACGCCGATGGGCGCCTTGGCAGCAATCACTGGTTCACTCATGACGCACCTCGTTCGGTCTGAAAACGATGACGGATGTTACCACTCACCGAGCTCGCCGGCGGCGGCTGGCGGCCGTTGACGGCCTGACAGGGACGCTGCCGGCTCGTTGCGGTCAACCCTGCAAAACCGCTCGATGGCAACCATTGACCCGGTCGATCGATGGGTTTTCCTGCTGATTCCGGAGCAATTTATATACTTGTTTAGTTATTGACGATATGTCAATCAATGGCCAAACTACCAGCCATGTCCTACATCGCCGAACGCAGACAAGAAGAGCGTGACCGCCGCCGCAATGAAATCGTGGCGGCGACCGAGGGGCTGTATGCCAGCATGGGTTGGGACGCCATCACGATGGATCAGGTGGCCCGTCAGGCCCGGGTCAGCCGCGGGCTGGTGTACGTCTATTTTCGGGACAAGGACGACCTGCATCTGGCACTCGTCGAGCGGGCGCTGGAATGCCTGCGCCGACGCTTCGAGGACGCCCGCGAGCCTCGGGTGAACGGCCTCGAGGAGGTTGCCGCGATGGGCCGCGCCTATCTGCGTTTTGCGCAGGACTTGCCGCACTACTTCGATGCTTGCGCACGCTACCAGCGTCACCACGCGGAGGCTGGTACGCCGCCCGAGAACGAACTCGCCTGCGCGGAAGCTGGTCACCGCGTGCATGAGGTGATCGTTGCTTCGATCAACCGCGGTATTGCCGACGGCTCGGTCAGTGCCGAACTCGGTGACCCCTATGTGACCGCCCTTACGCTCTGGGCATTCATGCATGGCGTCATCCAGATCGCGACTACGAAGAGCTCACAGATCGCGCATGAGGGCGCGACCGTACCCTCGTTCATCGACAGCTCGATTCGGCTGGCGGTGCGTGCGGTGCGCCGCTGAGCATTGGCTCGATGAACAGCCTTCGCAAGCCATGTCTGTTGGTCCTGTGTCAGGTCGGCCTGCTGATGCTCGGGCCGTCCGGCCGCGCGTCCTCCGACGCCGCAGCGCCAGCCCGGGCTGCGGCGAGTGAGCGAATGGCGACCACGACCGTGGAGGCAGGCCTGCACGTCGTGGTTGAAGATGCGCTCGCAGCCAATCTGGAACTGCAGGCGGGTTCGGCAACGGTGAGACAGCGTCTTGCAGTCCTCGAGCAGGCGCGTGCACGGTATCTGCCCACCCTCGATTTCGCAGCACGCTACACGCTGGCCGACGGCGGCCGCTCGATCGAGTTTCCGGTGGGCGATCTGCTGAACCCGATCTACGCAACGCTCGACGAGATGCTGGTGGCCAGTGGCCAGCCGGCGCAGTTCCCGAGGGTACGCAATCAGCACATCGATTTCCTGCGCAGCCACGAACAGGAAACGCGTTTCATCCTCGAGCAGCCGCTGTATGAACCGCGACTGCGCCCGGCAGTCGATGCCAGTCGAGCCCAGCTCGATGGTGCCGAATCGAACCTCGCCGCGCTGCGCTCGCGCGTCGTGCGCGATGCGCGGCAGGGGTATTACCAGTGGCTCGCCGCGCAGCAGGCCACGCGGGTGCTCGATGCGTCCCGGGAACTCGCCGCTGCGAATCTCGCCGCCAACCAGAGCCTCTACCGTAACGGTAAGATCACGCGCGACCTCGTCTACCGTGCCGAGGCCGATGTACTCGAGATCGAGCAGCAGCGACTCAACGCCGCGAGCCGCGTGCGACTCGCACAGGCGTACGTGAACCTGTTGCGCAACGCGCCTCACGACCGGCCGTTGCCCGAGGCATCGGTCGATGCGGACACCGTGGCGCGTTTTCGCGGACGGTTGATTGAACGCATCGCCGGCCGCCAGGTCGATGCGGCGCTGCTGCAAGACTTGGCGATGGATCGACGGCAGGAGCTCAAGAGCCTGGATGCCGCGGTCGAGCAAGGCGTAGCGCAGCAGGCGCTGGCCCGCGCAGCCTTCCGGCCGCGATTGGCACTGGGTGCCGAGGCGGGTATTCAGGGCACTTCGTACGGCTTCGGCAGCGACGAGCGTTATGTACTTGCGTCGGTCATCCTGCGCTGGAATCTGTTTCATGGCGGCGCAGACCGCGCCGAACTCGCGCAGGCGGTAGCATTCACCGAAGAATTGCGTGCCAGTCGCGAGCTGGCCGGTCAGCGGGTTCGACTCGAGGTGCAGCAGGCCACCGAAAACCTCGAGGTGGCTGATGCATCACTCGAAACGGCAGCCAAGCGGGCGCAGGCTGCCGAGAGTGGATTTCGTATCGTCGCGCGCAAACGGGATCTGGGACAGATCAACCAGGCCGAATACATCGATGCGCGACGCACATTGACCGATGCACAACTCAATCTGACCCGTATCCGCACGGAATTCCTCGCGCGGCTGGCAGAGCTCGAGTATGCGATTGGTGCGCCCGCTCAAGGCAACGTGGAGAGTCCATCATGAGAACGGTGCGGGGCATGACAGCCTGCCTGCTGTTGGCGGTGCTTGCCGGTTGCACGCCGCGCAAGGAAGCCACCGCTGCTGCGGAGAACGTGACCCCGGTGCGAGTGGTCCCGGCAGCGCCTGCAGCAGTCTCGTCGCACGTCCGCGCCGTAGGCGTGCTGACGCCGCGTGATGAGATTCGACTGGCGTTCAAAAACGGTGGCGTGATTGAACGGATCAGCGTTGATATCGGCGATTCGGTACGGCGTGGTCAGGTGCTCGCCACACTCAAACGCGAAGAGGTCGATGCGGCGGTCACGCAGGCCGCCGAGGGCGTGCAGAAAGCCCGCCGGGATCTGGAGCGAGCGCGCCGTTTGCGCGCAGATGAAGTGGCCACCGAAGAGCAGGTGCAGGATCTCACCACGGCGTACAACGTCGCGCGCTCAGGACTCGAGGCCCTGCAGTTCAACGCCCGGTTTGCACGCATCGAGGCGCCGACTGATGGCGTGGTCTTCGAGCGACTGGCTGAGCCGGCGGAACTCGTGCAGGGCGGTCAACCGGTGCTGGTCCTCGGTGCGACCGGGCGTGGCTGGATCGTACGGGCCGCGCTGGCGGATCGCGACGTGGTCCGGGTCAAGCGCGACACGAGCGCGCAGGTTGCATTCGATGCGTTTCCCGGCCGCAGCTTCAATGGCCGGGTCAGTCGTATCGCGGCAGCCGCTGACCCCCACACCGGCACCTTCGATGTCGAGATAGAAATTCAAGCTGACGGTTCACGCTTCGTACGCGGGCTGGTGGCCAAAGTGAAACTCGGTCTGGAAGCAACGCCGCTCGACGCCAGCGCAGGGTTGCTGGTGCCGCTGAGCGCACTGGTCGCGGCCGATGGTCAGGATGGCACCGTGTATGTGCTGGACTCCGGGGGCAAGGTAGCCCGTCGCAAGTCCGTCACCGTTGGGTCGATGGTAGGTGAACAGGTGGTGATCCAGACCGGACTCGTGGCCGGAGAGCAGGTGATCACCGAGGGCGCGGCATGGCTCACTGACGGCGGTGCGGTCCGCGTGGTGGACGGGCGCGGCTGAAAGTGACGCACTGCCCATGAGCATCTGGTCGTTCTGCGTCCGGCAATGGCAGTTCACGCTGCTGCTGTTCGGTCTCCTGATTGCCGTTGGCATCAACGCCTTCAGCAACATGCCGCGCTCGGAGGACCCCGAGTTCCATGCACCCATCCCCACCGTCGTGGTGGCCTATCCCGGCGCCGACCCGGTGGACATGGAGCGGCTGGTCATCGATCCGCTCGAGGACGCCATCGGCGAGCTGGACGACATCAAACGCATGGACAGCATGTCCATGGATGGCGTCGCACTGCTGCAGATCGAATTCCAGTGGCACACGGAGGCCGACAAGAAGTACGACGAGGTGGTGCGAGAGGTCAATCGTATCCGCAGCGACTTGCCGAGCGATGTCGCTTCGATCGAGGTGCGCAAGACCGGTTCCGGTCTCGTCCAGCTGGTGCAACTCGCCTTGGTCAGCGAGGACGCCAGCTATCTGGAGCTGAAACAACTCGGCGAGAGACTGCGTGATCAGATCAAGACGGTGGCAGGCGTGCGCAACAGCGAGGTATGGGCCTACCCCGAGCCTGAAGTGCGGGTCGCCATCGATCTCGAACGCATGGGACGCGCAGGGGTTGCGCTGGGTCAGGTTGAAAACGCCCTGCGCGGCGGCAACGCTGCCATACCGGGCGGCGCAGTGGAAGTCGGGACGCGCCGATTCAACATCAGAACTTCAGGGATTTATAAGTCGCTCGATGAGATCGCAGAGACCGTGGTGGCATCGGGCAGCGGACGCATAGTGAAGCTGCGCGATGTGGCCACGGTCAGTTGGGACACTACGGAGCAACTCTATACCGGGCGTTACAACGGCAAGCGGGCCGTCTTCGTCACAGCCAATGCCAAGGACCGGGTGAACGTCTTCCAGGTACGCGACGGCATCCACGCCAAAGTCGATGCGTTCGAGCGCGGACTGCCGGCCAATATCAAACTCGAGCGCGGCTTCGATCAGACCCGCAATGTCCACCGCCGGTTGAGCCAGTTGGGCATGGACTTTGCCATCGCCATCGGGCTGGTGCTGCTGACGTTGATACCGCTCGGCTGGCGCGCTGCCGCTGTCGTCATGATTTCGATCCCGCTGTCGCTGTCGATCGGGCTGGCTGCGCTTTATTTCGCCGGCTATTCGCTCAACCAGCTGTCGATCGCCGGCTTCGTCCTCGCACTTGGCCTGCTCGTGGATGATTCGATCGTGGTGGTGGAAAACATCACGCGCTTCATGCGTGCGGGTCATTCACGGCTCGAGGCAGCCATCGCTGCGACGGATCAGATTGCGTTGGCGGTGCTCGGCTGCACCGCAACCCTGCTGTTCGCCTTTCTTCCCCTGCTGTACCTGCCGGAAGGCGCCGGGCTGTTCATACGCTCGCTACCGATGTCCGTCCTCTTTACGGTCGCTGCGTCGCTATTGGTTGCATTCACCATCATTCCGTTTCTGGCCAGCCGGCTGCTGAGCCCGAGCGGTGAGTCCGATTCAGGCAATCGCGCGTTGCAGGCGCTGATGCGTGCGATCCATGGCATCTACGCCCCCGCGCTGCGCGCCGCGCTGGCGCAGCCGCGGCGTACGCTGTTGATCGCCACCCTCTTCATCGCAGCATCACTTGCGCTGATACGCGGTATCGGATTCAGTCTGTTTCCGCCGGCGGACATACCGCAGTTTCGCATCACCATCGAGACACCAGACGGTTCCAGCGTCATGGAGACCGACCGTGCGCTTCGATTTGTCGAGGCGGAACTGGCGAAACAGCCAGAGGTCAGGCATTGGTTCGCCAATCTGGGGCATGGTAATCCGCGCGTTTACTACAACGTCTTCCCAGAGCAGAAGCGCGCCAATACTGCCGAGGTTTTCGCGGAGCTTCGTCGGTTCGACTCGCGCAAGTCGCCGCGCTTGCTCGAGGGGTTGCGGGTTCGCTTCGCGCAATACCCAGGCGCCCGCATTCTGGTTGACAGTTATCAAAACGGACCGCCGATCGGTGCTCCGATCGAGGTGGCTGTAAAAGGCCCGGAGTTGGACACACTCGAGCGGATTGCGGCAAAAGCAGAGGCGATCATTGCCGCCACGCCCGGGGTACGCGACGTCGACAATCCTTCACGGCGGCGGCGCACGGACCTCGATCTGGGTATCGACACTCAGAAAGCGGCACTGCTTGGCATCCCGCCGGTGGAGGTTGACCGTACGGTGCGTGCAGCCATCGCCGGCCTGAGCGTCAGCAAATTCCGCGACAGCAACGGCGATGAGTACGACATCACACTGCGGTTGCCAATGGACCGGCGCCAGACAATGACTGCGCTTGATGCCATCGAGCTGACGACGGCGAGCGGTGCATCGATTCCATTGCGCCAGATCACCACACCGCAGTTCAGCACGGCACCGAGCCTGATCCGTCGCCACGACCGGGAGCGGGAGGTCCTGATCACCGGCCACGCGCGCGCAGGGTATAACACGACGGCGGTGACTCAGGACGCGTTACGGAGGCTCAGGCAGATCGAGCTGCCCGTGGGTTACAGCTTGCGCACCGGTGGTGAGCTCGAGGCAAGCAAGGAAAGCTTCGGCGGTATCGGCACCGCCGTGCTGGTGGCCGTGTTCGGCATCCTGTCGGTGCTGATCCTCGAGTTCGGCAGCTTCCGTTCCATGCTGATCGTGGCGGGTGTCATACCGCTTGGCATCGCCGGTGCCCTCGTCGCGTTGTTTGTCACGGGCTACACGCTGTCATTCACTGCAGTGATCGGATTGGTTGCCCTGATCGGCATCGAGATAAAAAACTCGATCCTGCTGGTCGACTTCACCAATCAGTTGCGACGGCAGGGTGTGCCGCTCGACGAGGCGATCACACAGGCTGGCGAAATCCGCTTTCTGCCGATACTCCTGACTTCTGCGACTGCCATCGGGGGCCTGCTGCCGCTCGCAGTGCAGGGGTCGGGACTCTACTCGCCGCTCGCGATCGTCATCATCGGAGGATTGATCTCCTCGACACTGATCGGGCGACTCGTCACCCCGGTGATGTACAAGATTTTGCCGCCGCCGGTGCAGGAGCGCGGCACGTTGGGCATCGAACCCATTGCATAGGGCGTTGGGTCACTCACCGCCGCGGTTGCGTTCGGCGGTCAGCAGGTCGTCGAGCGACAGATCAAGCTGACTGATGCGTTTCAGCACGCGGGGCCATTCATGGTCGAGAAACCGGGTCCGTTCGGTGCGCAACAACTGCTGGTGCGCGCTTGGGGTGACGAACATGCCGCGACCGCGGCGCTTCTCGACCAGCCCTTCGTCCACCAGTTGCTGGTATCCCTTCAGCACCGTTAGCGGGTTGATACTGTGCTCAGCCGCCACCGTACGCACCGACGGCAGCGGTTCGCCATCCCTGAGGGTGCCCTCGAGGATCATCGCGACGATTTTGTCGCGCAATTGTCGGTAGATCGGCTGGTCTGCGTTCCAGTTCGGATCCATGGACCCGGGTCCCCTGAAGGGTGTGTTACCTGACTATAACACCAAGCGCAGGGGGATTCCCATGCCGCCGGCGCAGATCGGGCACAGCCACGTTGCACTGCGGTAAAATGATCGCGCCCCCCACCGGAGAGAGTCATGAAAGCCCCCGTCAACGTTGCGATTACCGGCGCCGCCGGCCAGATTGGTTATGCCCTTGCCTTTCGTGTGGCATCGGGTCAGATGCTCGGCGCCGACCAACCGGTGAATCTGCACCTGCTCGAGATCACGCCGGCCCTCGGCGCCCTCGCCGGGGTAGTGATGGAGCTGAACGACTGCGCCTTTCCAACCCTGAACCGTATCGTCGCCACCGACGATGCGAAGGTGGCCTTCAAGGACTGCAACGTCGCGCTGCTGGTCGGTGCCCGCCCACGCGGACCCGGCATGGAGCGCAAGGACTTGCTGATGGCCAACGCCCAGATCTTCTCCGCACAAGGCAAAGCGCTCGATGCGGTTGCCGACCGCAACGTGCGCGTGCTGGTGGTTGGCAACCCGGCCAACACCAACGCGATGATCGCCATGCGAAATGCGCCAAACCTCAATCCGCGCAACTTCACGGCCATGGTGCGCCTGGACCACAACCGCGCGCTGTCGCAGTTGGCAGAGAAGACCGGCAGCCACGTCACCCAACTGCGGCGCGTGACGATCTGGGGTAACCATTCCGCAACCCAGTACCCCGACCTGCACCATGCAACGGTCGACGGTAAGCCGGCCTTGTCGCTGGTAGATGCGGCTTGGTACGCGAACGAGTTCATTCCTACGGTGCAGCAGCGCGGCGCCGCCATCATCAAGGCACGCGGTGCCTCCTCTGCGGCCTCGGCCGCATCGTCGGCCATCGATCATGTGCGGGACTGGCTGCTCGGCACGCCAGAGGGCGACTGGGTGAGCATGGGTGTGCCCTCGGACGGCAGTTATGGCATCCCTGCCGGCGTGATCTACGGTTTCCCGGTGACCTGCCGCAACGGCCAATACGAAATCGTGCAGGGGCTCGCAGTCAACGAGTTCAGTCGCACTCGCATGGACGCCACCCACAAGGAACTCCTCGAGGAGCAGGATGGGGTGCGGGAACTGATCTGAGACGGGCAGTAAGACCACGGCGGCCGCGCGGGGCCGCCGCGCTCAGCACCAGCGCATGAAAAAAGACCACTCCGAATGATCGACGCTCAGAAGCGGTGGCTGCGCGATCTGGTCTTCGGGCCGCCGCGTGATCCAATGTCGCCGCAAACGCGCCAGCACATCGCGCTCGCCGCCTTCCTCGCCTGGATCGGCATCGGTGCCGACGGGCTGTCATCCTCAGCATACGGCCCTGCGGAAGCCTACATCGCGCTCGGCCAGCACAGCCAGCTGGCTCTCTATCTGGCCTTCGCCACGGCCTTCACCGTATTCGTCATCTCGCTCGCTTACAACCAGGTGATCGAGCTGTTTCCGAATGGCGGCGGCGGCTACAAGGTCGCTACACGACTGGTTGGACCCTATGCGGGTCTGGTGGCAGGCGCAGCGCTGGTCGTCGACTACGTGCTCACGATCGCAATCTCGGTGGCGAGTGGTGTCGATGCCCTCTTCAGCCTGCTGCCGAGCGCGCACCAAATCGTCAAACTCGAGTGCGAGATCGGCATCATCATCCTGCTCATCTACCTGAACCTGCGCGGGGTACGAGAGTCGATCCGCGTGCTGGCGCCGATCTTCATCGGTTTTGTGATCACCCATCTCGCACTGATTGCCTACGGCATCGCAAGTCATGGCAGTGGACTGCGGCCCGAGTTCGCCGCCACGATCACTGAGACACGCGATTTGGCGCAGCAGTCGGGCGGCTTCTTCGTGCTGGCGCTGTTCCTCAAGGCGTACTCACTCGGGGGCGGTACCTACACCGGTATCGAGGCGGTTTCCAACAACATCAACATGCTCAAGGAACCTCGGGTCCGCACTGGCAAATGGACGATGTTCCTGATGGCACTCTCCCTCAGCATCACCGCAGGCGGAATCATCCTGCTCTACCTGCTCTGGGACGTCACTCCATCGCAGAGCGGCGAGACGCTCAACGCAGTGGTATTCGGCAACATCATCAAGAGCATGGGGTTCGATGGGGCGGTCGGCCACGGCATGCTGACCGTGGTCCTGGTCTTCGAGGGCGCGTTGCTGTTCGCCGCCGCCAATACCGGCTTTCTCGGCGGCCCAGCGGTCCTCGCGAACATGGCGGTGGATCGCTGGGTACCCAATCGGTTCAGCGCGTTGTCATCCAGACTGGTGACGCGCAATGGCGTGTTGCTGATGGGGGCGGCCGCGCTTGCCATCCTGATCTGGACGAAGGGCTATGTCGGGTTGCTGGTGATTCTCTACACGGTGAACGTGTTCATCACTTTCACACTGTCGCTGACCGGCCTGACCCTTCACTGGTGGCAGCAACGACGGGACGTCGACGGTGCGGCGAGCAAGCTGGCCTTGTCCATGGTGGCCCTGCTGATCACCGCCGCCATTCTCGTCGTGATCATCATCGAGCGGTTTCTGCAAGGCGGCATCGTGACGCTGTTCATCACTTCGCTGGTGGTGCTGCTGGGGCTGCTGATTCGACGCCATTACAGCCACGTGCGCGAGTTGACGCAGCAATTCGAGAAAGAGCACCGCTGGCGGATCCAGGATCTGGGTCGCGCACCGCCGGAGCCGGATCGGACGCAGCCCACTGCTGTGTTTCTGGTCGGTTCGAATCGGGGCGTCGGACTGCACATGGTGGAGCGCGTTCAGGCGCTGTTTCCAGGCCACTTCCAGTCGTTCCTTTTTGTGAGCGTCGGTACCGTCGACAGCGAGGCTTTCGGTAGTGAGCAGGCACTACGTACCCTGCAATACGAGACCCGCGCTACGCTCGACGGCCTGGTCAATTTCGTCCACGTTCAGGGTCATGCCTCGCGCTGGTACGACGCTTACGGCAGCGATCGTCTGGTCGAACTGGAAAAACTGTCACTGCAGGTGCGCCGGGAGTTTCCGGACAGCGTGTTTTTTGCCAGTCGTCTGGTATTCGAGGACGAACACTGGTGGCACCGCTGGCTGCACAGCCAGACGCCGCTCGAGATGCAGATGATCCTCAATGAACACGGAGTGGAATTGGTCATTTTGCCGGTGACGCTGCGCGAGGCAGGCCGCCCACCGGTGCAGCCAATGAAACTCGGCTCTCAACCCTGAGTATCGACGCGGGCTGAGGTGCGGTCGATCGCGGTGCGCACTCTGCTGACGTAGGGCCAGCGCTTGTTCAGGCGGGACCGTTTTCCCTGAATGCGCGCTTGATCTTTTTCGCGATACTCCACTTGTGCACTTCGGTGGGTCCGTCATAGATGCGGAACGCTCTCACCTCGCGGAAGATCTGCTCGACCACGGTATCGCCACTGACGCCGGTGCCGCCCATGACCTGCACGCACTTGTCGGCGACGCGCATCAACGCCTCACTGACCGCGACTTTGGTCATCGAACTCTCCACGGTACCGAGCGACCCGCCATCGAGGATGCCTGCACACCAGTCGATCATCAGCTCGGCCTGACGCAGATCGATCAGGTTCTCCGCGAGCATGAAACCAACGCCCTCGTGTTCGATCAGCGGCTTGCCGAAGGCGTGTCGTCGACAGGCGTACTCGCTGGCAATCTCTTGGGCCCGCAGGCAGCTGCCGAGCCAGCGCATACAGTGCGAGAGCCGTGCAGGCGATAGCCTCACCTGCGCATATTCAAATCCCTCCCCAGCCTGGCCGAGCATCTGACTCGAGGGAACGCGCAGATTGTCGATGCGAACGACGGCATGTCCGCCCGGCATGGAACTGTCGATCGTCTCGAGCACGCGTTCAACCGTGATCGCCGGGTGAGGCAGCTCCACCAGAAACATGCATGCACCGGTCGCGCCTTTTGCCATGACGATGCCGACGCGGGCACCTTGCGCGCCGGTAATGAACGTCTTCCGTCCGTTGATGACCCACTCGTCGCCGTGCTGCTCGCACACGGTTTTCATCATGGAGGGGTCCGAGCCGGCGCCGCCGTCCGTGGCGGGCTCGGTCATGAAGAAGGCTGAGCGTGCACGACCCTCCACCAAGGGACGCAGAAATCGAGCTTTCTGCTCGTCGCTTGCCTTATGTCCAAGCAGATACATGTTGCCTTCATCCGGCGCCATGGTATTGCAGGCAACCGGCCCAAGCGGCGACAACCCGCTCCTGATCAGCACCTGTGCCGTCTCGCGCTGGGTAAGGTGGGAGCCATCGCCAAGGATATGCGGGGTCAGCACGCCCGCCCGGCGTGCCTGATCCCGCATTTCGTATACGAGGTCTTCGCTCGGGCCGTGGCTTTGCGATCCGGCACGGTGATCCCGCTCATATGGAATGACGACATCACGAACGAATCGCTCGACTCGCGCTGCGATCTCAGCTGCACGCTGGGTCATGGTGCTTACTCTCCAACGGCAAGACGACGTCGATTGCGACTCGCGAGGCTCGCGCCTCACGGTGCCGAGTCACCGCAACGGGGCGGATAGTCGTCGCTGCAACGGCGGGCACTTCGACGAGCGGCGGGCTCAACCGACGACTTTGGCGCACTCATCAGCGCAGGCTTCGCAGCTCAGCATGCAGGCTTTGCAGGTCTCGTGGTTATCTGCATGCTTGCGGCATTCCGCTGCGCAGTCGCGGCAAGCCTGCTTGGCCAGTTGCGCCATTTGCGTCAGGTATTTCGAGTTGCCCGAGGCAAGCCGCTGCAACGAGCTGCAGATAGCCTGAACCTGAATGGTGAGATTGGCACATTCGGCGAGCGTCTGATCGCCGTGGCCCAGCATCACCAGACAGTGATCCAGACAGGCCTGACTTTTGAGGTTGCAGTCGGCAGCCGCGGCCGCCAAAGCCCCGCGGGCGCCGCCGCCACGGGGTTCAGAGGTCGCGCTGGCCTTGGCTGTAGCGCCGAGAGCCGTGTCGGCCACGGCCGCCGACATGAGGGTACCCAAACCAGCCAGCAACGAGCGTCGATCCATGTGTTCTCTCCTGCCGAGGGCAAACGAATGCAGTGCGTCGATAACGCGGACATGCAATGGTGAGCCGCGAAGGGGGAAACTGCAATATCGAGCGCCGCCGAAACGCACAAGCCGGTATTGCGGCGACATCGGGAACGTGGGCATAGTCGGTACCGTCAGGATGGTCTTCTCCGTACGGGTGCGGCTTTGTCCGTATGGCAACTACTTGGAGCAGCAGCGTGACGACTCTGGCGTGGTTCGTTTTCTGGGCGGTCGTTTTTCTGGGCGGTCTGCTGTATCTGGCTTATCAGCGACTCTCGCTGCGGGCCGCGACCTTGGCGCTCGGTGTGCTGTTACTTGCTTATACGGTGTTCGGTGGCGCCCCCGTGCTCTGGCGGGCGCTGCTCTGGGTCGGATTCGCTGCACTGGCCCTGCTCAACGTCGACGCGCTGCGCCTTCGCTATGTGACCAAACCGTTTCTATTCGTTTACCGGCGAATGCTGCCGTCGATGTCTGACACCGAGCGGGAGGCGCTCGAGGCCGGTACGGTTTGGTGGGACGGCGAGTTGTTCAGCGGCGCACCCGATTGGCCCAAGCTGCTGTCCGCCAAGGCCCCGGTACTGTCGGCCGAAGAGCAGGCGTTCATCGACGGGCCGTGTGAGGAGTTGTGTCGCCTGATCGACGACTGGGACATCACCCATCGTCGGGCAGACCTGCCGCCCGAGGTCTGGGAGTTCCTCAAGTCCCGGGGGTTTTTCGCGATGATCATCCCCAAGCGGTATGGCGGACTCGAGTTCTCTGCCTACGCGCACTCCTGCGTGCTGGTGAAACTCGCGAGCCGCAGCGCGACCGTTTCATCGACAGTGGCGGTGCCGAATTCGCTGGGGCCTGCTGAGTTGCTCCTGCACTACGGCACCGAGGAACAGAAGAACCATTATTTGCCGCGACTCGCACGGGGCGAGGACATCCCGTGCTTTGCGCTCACCGGACCGCGGGCCGGTTCCGATGCCGCTTCGATTCCTGACACGGGCGTGGTCTGCAAGGGCATGTTCGAGGGCCGTGAGGTCATCGGTCTGCGACTCAACTTCAACAAGCGCTACATCACCTTGGCGCCGATCGCGACTGTGGTGGGCCTGGCGTTTCGGCTCTACGACCCAGACCGTTTGCTGGGTGGCGAAAAGACCGACTACGGCATCACCTGCGCGCTGATACCACGCAACACGCCGGGCCTCACCATCGGTCGGCGTCACTTCCCGCTCAACGTCCCGTTTCAGAATGGTCCGTTGTCCGGCAAGGACGTGTTCGTGCCTGTGGACTTCATCATCGGCGGACCGAAGATGGCCGGCCAGGGTTGGCGCATGCTGGTGGAGCAGCTCTCGGTGGGGCGCTGCATCTCGCTGCCGTCGAACGCGACCGGTGGTGCCAAAGCGGGCATTTATGCCTCAGCCGCCTATGCTCGCATCCGCAAGCAGTTCGCGCTGCCGGTGGGCCGATTTGAAGGCGTGGAGGCGGCGCTTACCCGCATGGCGGGGCACACCTACATGATGGATGCAGCGCGTTCGGTGACAACGGGGGCCATCGACGGTGGGGAAAAGCCGTCGGTACCCGCGGCGATGCTCAAGTATCACTGCACTGAGCTCGGCCGCAAAGTCGCCAACGACGCGATGGATGTACAGGGCGGCAAAGGCATCTGTCTGGGACCCCGTAATTATCTGGGCCGCGGTTATCAGGTGATTCCGGTGGCGATCACGGTGGAAGGCGCGAATATCCTGACGCGCAGCCTGATGATCCTCGGTCAGGGCGCGATCCGCTGCCATCCCTACGTGCTGCACGAAATGAACGCCGCCAAGGACAAGGACAAGGCCCGCAGCCTGGTCGAGTTCGATCAGGCCCTGTTTGGCCACATCGGCTATACGTTGTCGAACGCAGCACGCTCGTTCGTGATGGCCATCACCCTCGCCCGCTTCTCTGGCGCGCCCGAGGTGGGAGCGACGCGTCGCTTCTATCAGCACATCAACAAGTTCAGCGCACAGTTTGCTTTCGCAACCGACATGGCGATGCTGAGTCTCGGCGGCTACCTAAAGCAAAAGGAGCACCTGTCAGCGCGTCTCGGCGACGTGCTGTCGGCTCTGTACATGGCATCCATGGTACTGAAGCACCATGAGAATCAGGGCCGACCGGAAGCAGACCTGCCGCTGGTGGAGTGGAGCTGCCGCACGCTGCTCTATGAAGCACAGGAGCAACTGCACGGCTTCCTGCGCAACTTTCCCATCCGTTGGCTGGCCGCGCTGATGCGGCTGGTGATTTTCCCGCGGGGACGGACGTATTTCGCACCGAGTGACCGACTGGGCCGCGCGATCGTCGACCAACTGATGGTACCGAGCGAAGCGCGTGAACGGCTCTCGAATGGGATCTATAACGCCATAGAGCCGGGTAATGCCATCGGTCTGCTGCAGGAAGCGATGACGCTGGCCATCGCCGCAGAGCCGCTGGAGAAAAAGATTCGCGTCGAGGGCGTCAAGACGGGCCGGATCACCGCACTCGATCTGCCCGCTCAGATCGAGCAGGCGCTCACTCTTGGCATGATTACGGCAGCCGAGGCGGAGTTGCTGCGCAACTACGACCGCAAGGTGATGAACATCGTCAACGTCGATGACTTCGCACCTGAGGAACTGGCTGCCGGCGTGCATCCTGCGACGGTCGCTGGCTATCGGCAAAGCGCCTGATCGAAGAGTCGCAATTCAAAATGGCTCCGCCGAGCATCATGAGCGGCGCGGCGCCGCTGGCAGTCAAGTTGCAAGTGCGGCCGCGTGCCAGCGCAGGTGCTGCTCGATGAAGGTGGCAATGAAGTAATAGCCGTGGTCGTAACCCGGCTCGCTGCGCAGATCCAGCGCGATGCCAGCCTCGCGACAGACATCGACCAGCCGATCAGGCTGCAATTGCTGCGCGAGAAATGCATCCTGCAGGCCCTGATGAACCAGCAGATGCGCCACGCGTGCACCATCCCTGATGAGATCGCAGGCATCATAGCCCCGCCACGCCAGCCGATCCTCGCCCAGATAACCGGTGAAGGCCTTTTGTCCCCAGGGCACTGCACTCGGTGCGACGATCGGTGCGAACGCGGAGGTCGAGCGGTAACGGCCCGGATTGCGCAGCGACAACACCAGCGCTCCGTGACCGCCCATCGAATGTCCGCAGATCGATTGCCGCGTCATGTCGGTCCGAAAGTTGGCCGCGATCACGGCCGGCAGTTCGGCAGTGACGTAGGAATCCATACGGTAATGAGCTGCGTAGGGGTGCTGTGTGGCATCCACATAGAATCCTGCTCCCAACCCGAAGTCCCATGCGTTGTGGGGATCGCCGGGCACATCAGGGCCACGTGGACTGGTGTCGGGCGCTACCAGCATCAAACCAAGTTCAGCAGCCACGCGCTGGGCGCCGGCCTTGGTGATGAAGTTTTCCTCTGTGCAGGTCAGGCCCGCAAGAAACCACAGTACGGGCACGGGCGTGGCGGCAGCCTGCGGTGGCGTGAAGACCGCAAAACGCATGGCGCAGCCGGCCTCCCTGCTGACATGTCGGTAGATACCCTGCCAGCCGCCGAAACAGCGGTGTTCGGTCAGCTTTTCGATGGTGGTCTCGTAGGAACTGGGCATCGCGTCGTCCGGCTCAGTAAACGATAACAGAACGGATCGACTGACCCGCATGCATCAAGTCGAAAGCCTCGTTGATACGCTCGAGCGGCAATACGTGAGTGATCATTGGATCGATCTGGATCTTGCCGTCCATGTACCAATCGACGATCTTGGGCACATCGGTGCGTCCCTTGGCACCACCGAATGCAGAGCCCTTCCAGACCCGACCAGTGACGAGTTGGAACGGGCGAGTGGCAATTTCCTTGCCGGCCTCGGCAACGCCGATGATTATCGAGGTGCCCCAACCGCGATGGCAGCACTCGAGCGCCTGGCGCATTACATTCACGTTGCCCGTGCAGTCAAAACTGTAGTCGGCACCGCCGCCGGTCAGCGTGACCAAGTGCTGCACCAGATCACCGTCGACGGTGCCGGGATTGACGAAATGCGTCATGCCGAACTTGCGGCCCCATTCCTCTTTGCCGGGATTGATGTCGACACCGATGATCCGATCCGCGCCCACCAGCTTGAGTCCCTGTATGACGTTGAGCCCGATGCCGCCGAGGCCGAACACCACGCAATTCGCTCCAGGCTCGACTTTGGCTGTCTTGACCACGGCACCGACGCCGGTGGTCACCCCGCAACCGATGTAGCACGCCGTGTTGAAGGGCGCATCGTCGCGGATCTTCGCCACGGCGATCTCGGGCAGCACAGTGTAATTGGAGAACGTGGAGCAACCCATGTAGTGGAAGATCGGCTTGCCTTTATATGAGAATCGCGAGGTGCCGTCCGGCATCAAGCCCTTGCCTTGGGTGGCGCGAATTGCAGTGCAGAGATTGGTCTTGCCGGACAGGCAGGATTTGCACTGGCGGCACTCCGGCGTGTAGAGCGGGATGACGTGATCGCCGGGACGAACACTGGTCACGCCGGCGCCGACTTCACGCACGATGCCCGCGCCCTCATGCCCGAGTATCGAGGGGAAAATGCCCTCGGAGTCATAGCCATCGAGGGTATAGGCATCGGTGTGGCACACACCGGTCGCCTTGATTTCCACCAGCACCTCGCCGGCCTTCGGTCCGTCCAGATCGAGTTCCACGATTTCCAGCGGTTGCTTGGGAGCAAATGCGACGGCGGCACGAGTCTTCATCGGACATCCTCTGGCAGATTTCTGGTTGAGACGCAGGGTAGCGGCTATGGCCGCTGCGCCTGCGAGCATAACGCGGATCCACCGCGGGAGCAGCCCGCTCAGGCTTGCAGGAAGCCCATTACAGCCGCGTTGAAGGCGGCTGCGGCGTTCAGGTTGGAGAGATGGGCCGAGGGCAATTCCAGGCAGCGTGCCTCGGCAATACCGGCAGCCATTACGCGCGCCGCTGCGGGCGGCGACGTTGCATCCTGCGAGCCACAAATCACGAGCGTGCGGGTACGGATACGGCCAAGATCGCCGCGCAGGTCCATATCGCGCAGCGCCGCAGCGCAACCCACGTAGCCCTCCACCGGCGCTGCCAGCAGCAAAGCGCGGATAGCAGCGACCGCATCCGGTGCCTGCGCACGGTATGACGACGTGAACCAGCGCTCGAGGGTGCCATCGACCAGAGGCGACATGCCTTCGCGTCGAACGGTTGCAATTCGCGCATCGAGCCCCCCGGGCGGATCGAAAACCGTCATGGTGTTGCACAGTACGAGGCGATCGATTCGGTCCGGGGCATGCGCGGCAAGCCACATGCCGATGCAACCACCCATCGACAGACCGCAGAAATGCGCCTGCTCGATGCGACGGGCATCCATCAGTCGTAATACGTCGCTGCCCAACTCGGGGAGCGTGTAGGGAGCCGGTGGTACCGGGGAAACGCCATGACCCCGGGTGTCGAAGCGCAGCACGCGGAACTGACCCGCGAAGGCGTCGGCCTGCACGTCCCACATTGCGAGCGAGGCGCCAAGCGCGTGCGAGAGCAGGATGACGGGCGCACCGGGCGGTCCCTCGAGCCTGCTGTGCAGATCAACCGTTTCGCTCTGGTGCATGGGTCAAGCTTACCGCCTTTGCGGTAATCTTGGCAGCGTGTCCAACGAACACGGCAACCCCAGCGTGATCTACGAAGTGACCCTCGATGCGGACGCGCTCATCGAGGCCGACTTCGACACGTGGCTGCGTGATCACATTGCCGACATGCTGCAGATCGATGGATTTTTAGCGGCCGAGATTCTGGAGGATCGCAGCCAGCGACCCGATGGAATCAGGCGCATCGTGCAGTACCGCGTGCGCGGACGCGAGGCGTTGGAGAACTACTTCAGGGATCATGCGCCGCGGATGCGAGCTCAGGGCCTAGCTCGTTTCGGCGAGCGTTTTACGGTCGAGCGGCGCGTGCTTGAACACCGCGAGCAATTCATGCGGGGTGCGGTCTCCACCGAGAACTGCCGCAACTGCGGTGAAGTCCTGACAGGTCAGCATTGTTCGCACTGTGGGCAGCGTGCGCAGGTCCAGGTGCTCTCGCTCGGCGCTCTGCTGCGTGACCTGTTAGGCGATCTGGTGAATTTCGATTCCCGACTGTGGCGTACGTTATGGCCGCTGGCGGCGAAACCCGGCCATCTGACGCGCGAGTATCTGCGTGGGAGGCGCGCCAGTTACACACCGCCCTTCCGCATGTACCTGCTGATGAGTTTGGTTTTTTTCCTGATCGCCTCGCTCGAGGGAGGGGCGGCCCGTGGCGCCAAGGTGCTCGAGGGGCATGGCGCTACGCCACCGACACCGGGTCAGTCGAGCCAGGGAGCTGCGACTGGCGAGACTGCCAAGCCTGTGGCACCACAGAACTCATGCGATTCGCAAAACATGCAAATCACCCTGCCGGAGGCGCTGCAGCCCTTCGAGCCGCGTCTGCGCCAGGCCTGCCGCAATATCGTCAGCGATTCGCAGGGCTTCAGCAAAGCACTCCTGCGCAACGTGCCGAAGATGATGTTCATCTTTTTACCGCTGATCGCTGGGGTGATGTTCCTGCTCTACATCGGATCAGGCCGCTATTACGTCGAGCACCTGCTGTTTGTCGTGCACTTTCACACCTGCTTTTTCTTCGGTGCTTCGGTGCTGGGGTTACTCGAAATCGTGGCTGCGCTGCTTAAGGCGACGCCCGTGGCTGCCCCGTTGACCACGTTGGTCGGCGTCGGCGGCTCTGCCTTTATGGTCTATCTGCCCTGGTACCTCTACTGCGCCATGCGCAACGTGTACGGCCAGAGCCGAACGACCACGCTGCTCAAGTTGGCGGCGCTCGGGTTGGGGTACTTGCTCTGTCTGGCGCTGACGGCAACCGGCCGAGCCACCGCCCGGCGCGACCTCGACCGACTCGATCCCGATACGCGGAATCGAGCGCCACGCGACCCAGCCACCGAACGAATCGTTCGCCGGGATGCCATCGACGAGAACGAGAGCACGCGAAATGCCAGAGGCGGCTACGTTGCGCAGCCGCACGCCCTGCGAGCTCGGGTCGGCCGCCATACTGCTGGACCGCCGAAAAAGGCCAAACGAAGGCGCGCTCCGCAACAACTCGTCGAGGGTTTTCGTCGCGCTGCGCTGTATATCCTGCCGATCGAGCACGGTCACGATTGTCGGAACATCTGCCAGCGCCATGGGCAGCCGAGTAGCTGTTACGACGATGCGTTCCAGCTCTGCAGGAGACTGCGCGGCTGCTGCGATCATCGGCAGGAAGAGAACAGCCAATAGAGCCGCTTTCCGCTCAGGCATTCGGTAGTCCCAGGTATCTCCACCCCAGGCCGTTGAGGCTTTTCTCCTCCTCATCGGTCCAGTCCTGTTGACCGCCGTCACCCACATTGCTCAAAACGCAGTCTGAAACAGCGATGCACTTGTCTCGAGCGAAGAGCGC